>Ga0078972_1000309_pt1 | contig 203632 bp, 192 predicted proteins | sample YelNatPaOPGAMG01_FD_67568 | JGI IMG/M metagenome (GOLD analysis project Ga0078972, IMG submission 67568) | Hot spring thermophilic microbial communities from Obsidian Pool, Yellowstone National Park, USA - OP-RAMG-01 (SPADES assembly) (version 2) | ecosystem: Environmental > Aquatic > Thermal...
TTGAAATCTTTTTGAAGCTAGAATATCAGGAAGTGCCGGGACATATTCAAAAAATTTTTTTATTTCAATTTTTATTTCTTTTATTGTTTTATCAATATATTTCTTAATTTTTTGGTCCTTTTCTTCGTTATATGGTACTTCTATTTTAGGAAAAAACACATTTTTTTGATTAGATTGACTAGATAAATAAGAAGGGCTTAGTAACAAACTAGATGCAACAATACCACCTACAATAATTTTTTTTGCTTTTAATAATTTATTAGAGAATTTATTATCTTTTTCCATAAAAAATCTAAATATTTAAATTTATAAATATCCATGTTTTTTTAGCCATTCTACTTGTAAATGATTATATCTCCAAACAATATCTGCCTTTTTATCTTTTTCTATCTCCCATGGTTTTAATAAAACCACATCCCCAGGCCTTACCCAGATAGTTCTTTTTATTTTACCTGGAATTCTTACCAGTCTTTCTTTTCCATCTTTGCATTCCACCTGAAGCCTTCCTCCACCTACCATAGCAATTACAGTACCTAAAACTTCTCCTTCTTGTGGGAGGCGCACTCTTATAGGTTGTTGTTCATTTTTATTTTCTTGATCCATTTTATCACTTTTTTATAGGAGTAATAGCACCACATGCTTCACATTCTAAGAGTTGTATTTTTCTTTCAATTTTAATTTTTGTATCTGGCCTTTTACACACTGGGCAGATTACATAATATTTAATAAATTCATTGTATTTTTCTTCGATTAATCTAAAAGGTATTTTACTAAAAAATATAATTCTCATACCACTTATTTCAGTTGGCACTGCAAGTTCTTTTCCAAAAAATTTTGCTACAAATGCAGGCTCTCTTCTTAATTTGTCACAAATTTCACTAAAATTGCTAATAATTGTTTTTGAGCCTTCGAGATGTATTTTTGGCACCGGTGGCTCAAATCTTTCAAATTTTTGTGTTTTTTGCGGCAAAGATCTTAATGCTTTTTCTAGCAAATTTAAATAATCTTCAGACTCGTCAACCAACTTATCATCCCTAAGCTTATTTTTTACATTATAATTTGTACAATAAAATTAATAAATAATTTGCTAAATATTAAATTATGGTCTCAAAGAAAAAAAATATTAAAGTTCCAAAGATTGTAAAAAAAACAACCCAGACTAGTGAGCAACCTGAATTAATAGACTTTGATAAATTAGAAGACTTTGGGGAAATAAAAAAAATTGATGAAATAAAAAAAGACACTTTAATTATTGAAATAGTTTTAAGCTACCCTCAATTAGCAGATGAACTAATGCAAATAGGCTTTCATTGTTTTGGATGCCCAGCAAGTTCATTTGAAACTTTAGAAGAAGGTTGCTTGGCGCATGGAATGAATGAAAAAGAAATAGATCTTCTTATAAAAAATTTAAATAAAAAAATAAAAAATCTAAAATAGTGATTTTATGGACAGAGAAGATTTTATTAAAAGATCAATATATGGTTCAGTTGCAAAAAATAGCAGACAAAAAATTCAACAAACTAAGCCTTTTGCACCAGCTTCAAAACCAGGACAGATAAGACATGGTAAAAAAGTAGTTTTCGTCACCCCCTATCTTAATGCTGCTAAAGAAGAAAAAAAGAAATTGGAAGAAAAAGGCTTTAGAGTAGAAATCCAAAAAGAAAAAGATGATGTTGGAAGAATAGTTTATGTAGTTTATATATTTGAATAAAACTAAATAGGATTTTTATGGATAAAGAAGAATTTAAAAAATACATTTTTGAAAAACAAAAAATTGAATTAATTGCAAACCACAGCGGAATGCGACAAAAAGTTGAATTTGAATTAAAAAAAATAAAAATGGGTCAAAAAAATTTATTTGTTTTATACACTCAAAAACCAATAAATGCTTCCGAGCTTATAAGGCTAGCCGATGAGTTTGATTTTCCATTTGAAGGAACTGCAGGTAGATTTTTTCCAAAAAATAAAAAAGCTTCTGATTTTTTAGTCTAATAAATAAACTAAGAATAAACAAATGGTGGCCTTGGCGGAAGGGCATAAATCTTTTTTTCTTTTGCAAGTGTTAAAAAAAGTTTATGGATTTTACTACCATATTGCAATGCCTTTTTCTTTCTCAAAATAATAAAAGAAGGCACATTAAAAAATTCTGCAACCTTTCTTAATATTGGCTTTGAAAGTTCTTTATTTATATGTAAATCAATAGGAATTTTTTTTACTTCTTTAACAAAACTTTTATTAAGAAAAGGAAATTCTGCTTTTATATTAAAAATTTTTGCAACTTTTTTTATTCGATAAATATCTCTTTTTGGAAGAGTTTTAAGTTCCATATCCAATAATTTTTTCAAATCTTTTTTTTCTTGCAAAGCAACAAAATATTTATTATAACCTACAAATAACTCTTCTGCACCGCTTCCAAAAATAATTTTTTTGCAGCCTAATTCTTTGGCTTTTTTTGATATAAAATAAACTGCAAACATAATTTCCATATCTATTAAAGTTCCATTCTTTAAATTCCAAAGTTTTTTATAAACTTCTAAAATATCCTTTTTTTTAACAAAAACAAAAAATATATCTAAACCTAATTGCTTTGCTGCCTTTTTAGAATAAAAATAATCTGGAGAATTTTTATCACTAACAATTGTTATTAACTTAACAGAACAAAATTTTTTAGCTATTGATGCCAAGGTAGTAGAATCTAAACCACCCGAAAAAGCAATTGCTATATTTTTTTGATTTTTTGTTATATTTTTTACTGATTTTTCAAGCAATAAAGAAATTTTTTTTATATTCATAATGTATACCTTAAAATCTTTTTGCATATTCTACGATTGATTTAAAAAATTGCTCAGTAGTTGTTTTATCTTTTTTTGTTTTTTCATCCAAAAATTCAGAAAATAATTTTTGTAAAAGAGGGGTTCGCTCCTTTGCTCTAAAATTTGTCCAAAAAGGATTTTGAAATTCTCTTATATGGCACTCTGGATGAGGCATTAGGCCGATTATGTTTCCAGTTGTATTTGTAATAGAAGCAATTGCATCTGCTGAGCCATTTGGATTAGCAGGAAATTTATCTGCTTTCATTCCATCTTCATTAGCATATCTAAAAACTACTTGAAAATTTTCATTTAATCTTTCTAGGATTTTTTGATCTCTAACTACAAATCTTCCTTCCCCATGTCTAATTGGAATTAAGAAAGGGGATTCTAAACCTTGAGCAAATGGGCAAATAGATTTTTCTGTTCTTAATCTTACCCATCTGTTTTGAAATTTGCCAATTTCATTAAAAATTAAACTTACATAATTTTTGTTCCAGTCGTCCCATCCAGGCAATGCACCTAATCTTATTAAAATCTGAAAACCATTGCAAATTCCAAGCACTGGTTTTTCTTCGGCAAAATTTTTAAATTCTTTAAATAGTTTAAACCTAAATTTGTTTGCTAAAATTCTTCCAGATTGGATTTCATCTGCAAATGACCAACCTCCAGATAATACAAAAATCTGAAAATCTTCTAAAAGGGATGGTTCTTGTTCTAATTGACTAAAATGCAAAAAGATTGAATCTGCACCAGCACGGCTAAAGGCATAGGCAGTTTCTAGTTCTGAATTTATTCCAAAACCAGTTAATATAGCAGCCTTAGGTTTTTCAGTCATATAATTTCACCACTTAAAGTGCTTGTAAATTTTGCTAACATTTGTTCTACATCTAAACTAATTAATAATTTTTTATTGATTTTTAAATTAAACAATTTATTATCTTTAACTTTGCCTACAAGGTAAGCATCTTGGCCAAAAATATTTTCAAATTCCTCTTTTTTAGATGGAGGCAAAGAAACTACAAATCTTCCAGCAGATTCTGCAAATAAAACAGCCTTCTGGCTTAGATTATTTGCATTTGCTATATTACTAAGATCAAGTTCTGCTCCTTTTTTAGAACCAATAGCACACTCTGCTAAAGCTACTACAAGACCGCCATCTGAACAATCATGACAAGAATTTAATAATTTTAATTTTATTGCTTTTGCAAGTTTTTTATAAATCCTAAGATTTTGTTCTAAATTGATTTTTGGATATTCTAAATTCAAGCTCATATTAACCAATGATTGTTTTAGTTTGATATATTCTGATCCAGCAAGTTCTTCATAGGTATGACCAACAACATAAATTAAATCCCCTTCATTTTTAAAATCAGAAGTGAGAGCATTTTCTATATTTGAAACACCAACTATTGTTATTAGCAAAGTTGGCTTAATAGAAATTTTTATGTTATCAAAAATATAATCATTTTTCATAGAATCCTTTCCTGAGATAAATGGAAGGAAATAGGCTTTAGCTATTTCATAAAGACCTAAATTTGCTCTCACTAATTGGCCTAATTTTTTGTCCCCATCTGGATTTTTTGCTGATTTGATTGGATCTGGCCAACAAAAATTATCCAAAGCTGCCCAATGATGTAAATCACCTCCAATTGCTAAATAATTTCTAACTGCTTCATCTACTGCATGCTGAGCCATCAAAAAGCAATCATAATCTGAATATTTTGGAGCAATGCCATTTGAAATAAATATACCTATTTTTTTGTCAAAAAAAGGAGAAATAACAGCACCATCTGCTGGTCCAGAACAACTTAAACCACAAAGAGGTTTTATAACAGACATTCCAAGCACTTCATGATCATATTGTCTTATCACATTTTCTCTTGAACAAATATTCAATGATCCTAAAAGATCTAATAAGTCAGAATTATAATTTTCTTGTTCACTAAAATCTGAATTCTCTGTTTGAACAATTTTGATTAATTTTTGATTTTTAATTTTATTTTTAAATTTGTTTTTAAGCTCTTTGTTTTTGTTTTCAGATTGCAAAGAAAAGATAGCATCTAATTTTAATTTTGGAAGGCCTTTGTGTAAAAATTTTAAATCTAAATAAAGAACTGTTTTACCATAGTAAGTTACCTTCAAATAACCACTATCATTAAACTCTCCAATGTCAGAAACTTCCACATCATGCTTTTTAGCTAAAAGTATAAAGTCCCCTGCTTTAGATGGAGGAACTGCTACGCTCATGCGCTCCTGAGATTCTGAAAGAAATATTTCCCAAGCAGTCAAACCAGAATATTTAAGAGGACATCTTTCAAGGTGAACTGTTGCACCGTTAGTTAAAAGAGCAAGCTCACCAACAGAAGAGGATAACCCGCCAGCCCCATTATCAGTTAAACCAGAATGTAAACCTTTATCTCGTGATTCTATCAAAAAATCAATAACCTTTTTTTGTGTAAATGGATCTCCAATTTGTACGGCTGAACTAGAACTTCCCTTGCCAATTGCTTGAGAAGAAAAAGTTGCACCATGAATTCCATCTTTGCCTATTCTTCCTCCAACCATAAATATTCTATCTTTTGGTTTAATATGTTTTTGATAAGCCTTAATGCCATTAACTTTTATGGGAATTAAACCTCCACTTCCACAAAAAACTAAAGGTCTGCCAAGATAAGAATCATCAAATACAATCGAACCATTTATTGTAGGAATTCCTGATGCGTTTCCACCATGCTCTATTCCTTTTTTTACTCCTTGAAATATTTTTTTTGGATGAATAACATTTGGAGGAAGTTTTTTATCATAGAATGGAGAGGCAAAACAAAAAACATCAGTATTAAAAATTGGTTTTGCGCCTAATCCGGTTCCTAAAATATCTCTATTTACTCCTAATATTCCAGTAAGAGCCCCACCAAATGGATCTAAAGCAGATGGAGCATTATGAGTTTCGCACTTAACAGCCAAAGCCCAATTTTCATCTATTGCTAATACACCTGCATTATCAAAAAAAGCAGAAATACAATATTTGTTTTTAATAGCTTTGGTTGCTCTAACAATATAAGTTTTAAAAAGTGAGTTTATGATCATTTTTTTTGTTTTATTATTTATTTTTTGAGTATAAGAAATAGTTGAATTAAAAATTTTATGCTTGCAGTGCTCTGACCAAGTTTGTGCTATACACTCTAATTCTACATCTGTAGGCATTGGCTGCAAACCTTCTTTTTGTCTTGCCTTGACAACAGAGGGTTTTGAAAAATATTTATAAATAGCTTTTAGTTCTTTCACACTTAAAGCCAAAAGCCTTTTTTTAGATAATTGCTCTAAATATTGGGAATTGTTTTTAAGAGGGATATACTCAAAAGTTTGATCTACTTTTATGTTTTGAACAAATAAATCTTTTTGAGCACTATAAAATTGCTGACTTTGATCCTTGTGAAAAATTTCTAGAGTTTCTACTAAAGGATTAGATAATTCTTTTTTTGCAAATTCTTCTAATTTTATTTTATCAATTTTGCCTTTTAGAAAATAGATTTTAGCAGTTCTTATATTTGATTTAAATTTTTCCCCTAGAGCATCTTTTGCAGCAATAAATGCAGCATCTGCATGATTATCTTTTACTGCTGGAAGATATCTAATTTCAACTGCTAAATCAAAATCATCTACTACTGGTTTGTCAAAACTATAATGCTGAGTGAGAGAATCAGACAAAACTTCCTGGGCTAAAAATAAGGCATCTTCAACCTCAAGCTCTGGCTCAAAGTAATAAACCAAAGAACTTGTTAATTTCTCAATTAAGTACTCTCCTATAAAATCATTTAGATTTTGGATTAAAGTTTGATCTTGTTTTGTAAAAAAATTATCTTTGTAAGCTACTTCGATTCTTTTAACCATATTTATAAATACCTTGAAAAGTTTAAAAATTTATTATGCTCTTTCTTTTTAAATTTGAAACTTATTTTACTTTAATTTTACTAATATTTAATCTACTCCAATAGGTTGGATATAAATACATTATAAGCTGGCCTAGAAATAAAAACTCCAAGCAAATAACCTAATATAGTAGTAGTTCCAAATCCTATTATCTCCACAAGACCAGAAAATAAAACTAATGGTAAGAATGCTAAAATTGCAACCAATGCATTTGTAGTAATTATCTCATGAGAATATTTTAAGGCTTGGGCTGGATTTTCTTTTCTTTTTTTAAGAAAAACATCAGTCATTACTATTTGGGCATCTACAGAAATTCCAGTAGCAGCAATTATTCCAGCCATTGCTGCAAGATCAATGCTAAACATTCCAATTAAAGTTAAAAGAATTATCATTTCTGAAACTGAAATAAATATTATTGGCAGGACTATTTTTAATTCCCTGTATCTTATTGCAATAAATATTGAAATAAAAATCACAGCTAACACAAGTCCTAATAAAGAAAGTTCTAATATCTTTTCACCAAAAACTGCAGGAACCTCTTGTATTGAACCAAGCACTAGACCAACTGGAAGTGCACCTCCTTTTAAAACAGAAATTAATTCTTTTGCTTTAAATGCTGCATCAAGGGCTCTTTTTTCACCATATCCTTCTGCCATACCAGATATTATATATGATCCACCACCATAACCACTAGTAACTTCTGGGCTAAGGATAGCTGAAGATTTTAGTCCCATTGCCTCCCATTGATTTATAAAAATAAAACCATTCTCAGAAATTTCAATTGAGGGAGTCATTTCTTTATCTGTCTTTTCCACTAACTTAAAGCCATTTGCAATTAGGCTTTGTTTTAAAGAGTTGGAAGTAGAATTTGACAGAATTACTATTGGATTAGAAAAAGAAGAATTGCTTAAGGAATTGTTTCCTAACAACGAAGAAATATCTTCTTCTAGATAAATATTAAGATTTGATTGTTCGATTTTTGATAACTGCAAAATTGTTTTTAGTAAATCTGTTTTTGATAAAGAAATATTTGAACCTTTTCTTTGTGCATAGAAATTTTTGAGAGAATTATCAAGATGCTCTTTTTTAATAATAATTATTCCTTCTTTTGGTCTATCCAAAAACATATAAATTGGATAATTTGCTTTACCTTTTACTCCTGCTGCAAATTTTTGTTGCCCATTTCTTGTTAAAGAAAAGCCGACCGCCCAATCTTTATTATAATTTGCAGGATTGAGTTGTCTGACACTTTCACTATAAATGTCCTCTCCTTTTAGTACAATTTTTCCATCAACTATTCCTTCGAAAACACCTTGCAAAGAAAGAATACGCTCTATATTTAAAACCAAGTCTTTATTTAATTTTGAAACTTCAATATCAATTTCGCTATCCCCAATAGGTGTTATTTTTATTTCACTCAAACCAAAAGTAGAAGTTCTTATTTTTATATTTTCTATAAGTTGCTGCATTGTAACTTGGTCAACTGGATGAGCCAAAAGAACTGGAATTCTTAATCCTCCAGAAAAATCAATTCCAAATTTTAGAGCACCTCCAAAAATTCCACCATTAGCAAATATCCATCCAATGCAAATTAAAGTTATTAAAATAAGGGAAAGAACATGCGGCTCTTTGATTATTTTTAAAAGTTTTTCTTTTAGTTCTGCCATATCTATCACTAATTTAACTAATTTCTAAATAATATTTCCAAAATTCCTTTTGTTTGAATGCTTTTTCCTTGTTTTTCTAATGATTCCAAATAATAGAGTAATATTACTGCATTAAACAGCCAAGTTGCTATTAAATCACCAATCAAACCTGCAAAACCAACTACACCAATAAGAAAATAAAGTTGTATCTTTGTTATTAGGCCTATTAAGATCAAAGTTAAAAATGCAACTATTGTAGAAAGACTCATGGTGGTACCAGTTTTCATGGCTTCATATGCTCTAGTTCTTATTGAACCTTCAGATCTTTTTAAAAGATTCATTGTAAGTAAAATATCAGTATCCAAAGAAAAGCCAACAAGCATAAGCAAGGTAGCAAAGGTTGGAAGATCTAAAGGAATAGAAAATAATGACATAAATCCTAAAGCAAAAACAATATCTGCAAAAGCACCACTAATCACTGCCACCGAAGGAATAAATGTTTTAAAAATCAAAAACACTGCTATTATAATTAAAATTATTGAAATTATTACTACAGAGCCTGCTTTATTAAGAAAATCACTAGACAAAACAGAAGTTCTTTCTTTTATTGAAATAGATTCTAATTTTAAATTGGTTGTTAAAAGATTTCTTATTTTATTATTTTCTGAACTAGAAAATTGCGCAAAAACCTCTTGCACTCTTTTTGCCAAGAGATTCACGGAATTATAGGCCGAAGCATTTTGTTCAAGACCAGCTAATTTGAATAACTCATTTGCATAATTGTTTGCCTTTTCTCTTTCAAGATTATATTTTTCCAAAGAAGAGTTAGAAGGATTTTGAGAATTTAAAGATATTTCAAGCCAGACCAATTCTTTATTTATCTCAAAAAATTTTGATTTTAGTTCTTCTGCCTTAACTAATGAAGGGCTTCTAGATATTTGTATGTAGGTTAAATAACCTGCTGGGCTTTTATCTGATTGGATTGAATAAACTACATAATTTTCTTTCTCTAATAAAGACTTTAAAAGATTAATATCCAATTCATTTGAACTAATTATTTGAATTTCAATACCACTTTTAAAATCTATGCCAAGTTGAAGTGGCTTTATAAAAAAAATCAACAAAAGAGAAAAAATAACTAATGCTGCAGGTACTATTATATAATACTTGTAATTCTTTTCATAAATATTTGGGAATTCCATAAAAATCATTAGAATAATTTTTTTAAAATAAAGTAATTTAAAAAATTATATTTAAAAAATTATATCTATTTATTTGAATATTAAGATATAAAAATATTTCTTAAACCATTAAAGCAGTTAAGTTTTGATTTTGCAAAAGAAATTATAATTTCTTGAAGCTGCTAAGGCTTTTATTCCATTTAGAGGACTAGAAAAAACTGCTATAGAATTTTGATTTAATTTTTTAATTTGTTCTTGGGTATAAACACCACCAGATGCAATTACAAAAAATGGCCTTTTGATATAAGTTTTAGCCTCCTTTAAAACCTCTATTATGGAATCATCTAAAGTTGGTGTTTGAAATAAAATTATACAAACTATTGCATCAATGTTTGAATCTTCTGCAAATATTTTTAGACAATCTTTATAATTTTTAGCAGTAGCGTCCCCTAAAATATCCAGAGGGTTGGTTATGTTTATATTTGGGTTTAAAACCTTTTTTAATTTTAATATAGTTTTCTTAGAAAATTGAGCAAGTTCTAAATTGTTTTCTTCTATTGCATCTGCAGCCAAAACCCCTGCCCCTCCTCCGTTGGTTAAAACTGCAACTTTTGAGCCAAAAAAATGCTTATTTATTATTTTAAATTCATCTGTTTCTTGTTCAAAATTTAACATTTTTATAAAATCAAAAAGCTCATTTATATCTTGTACTTGCAAACCACTTGCTTGTTTTAGAGCGCTTGAAAAAACTTCAAAAGAACCTGCCATTGTTGCAGTGTGTGAACTTGCAGCCCCACCACCTGCTTTTGTTTTTGCACCTTTTAAAACAACTAAAGGTTTATTGCAAGATAATTTTTGTGCTGCTTGCATAAACTTTCTTCCATCCCGCACCCCTTCAATATATGAGCCGATTGTTTTTGTTTTTTCATCATGCATTAAATAAGCAAGCAAATCTGATTCATCTATGCATAATGCATTTCCATAAGAAACAAACTTTGAGATTGGAACATCTAAAAATTGTGCAAGATCTAAAAGCACTCCACCTAATGCACCTGATTGAGAAATTATTGAAATTGAACCACTTTGTGGTCTTGGAAGTTTTTCTTTACTTAAAAAAACACTATCTACTTTTGTAGCTGTGTTAATTACTCCCATACAATTTGGACCAATGAGTGCAATTTGATGTTTATCTGCTAATTTTTTTATTTTAAGCTCTTCTTTTTTATTTCCAACTTCTGAAAAGCCACCACTTATGACTATTGCAGAAGGAACTTTTGCTTTTACACAATCCTTTAAAACAGAATAAACGCTGTTTGCAGGTATTGAAATGATTGCACAATCTACCTTAGAGGGAATATCTGAAACTTTTTTATAGCATTTTAATCCTAAGATTTCTTTTTCATGCAAGTTTACAGGATAAATTTTTCCTTCAAACTTCAAATCAATAAAATTTTTTAAAATAATGTGCCCTATCTTTGAGGGGTTTTTAGAAGCACCAACAATTGCAACAGAACTTGGCTCAAAAATATATTTTAGATTTTTTACTTGAGGCCGAAGTTCGATGTTTTTATTAAAGTCTATAGGTTTATTTTTTCTTTTTACAAACAATGCCCTTATATCTGCAACAAATAAGCCCTCGGGAGTATTTAAAACTGGATTTAAATCTAATTCTTCTATGTCATTTTCATATAGCATTTTTGAAACATTTAATAAAATTTTTGTAAGTTGAGTTAGATTTACTTTTGGAAATCCACGATAGCCTTTTAATATCGGATATGCTTTAAGATTTGCAATCATTGACCTAGCATCTGATTCAGACAATGGGCAAATGCGAATTTGATAATCAGAAATAAGATTTGTAAAAACACCACCGATTCCAAAAAGTATTGTAGGTCCAAATTGGGGATCATATTTTCCCCCGATTATAAATTCCAAAGAAGCAGGAGTGTATTTTTGCACTAAAATTGGTTCAGGGGAGATTTTTCTTAATCTTAAAAATTCTTCTTGCAGAGTTTTCTCATCTTTTATGTTCAAAGAAAGAGCATGATGCTCAGACTTGTGCAAAAATTTTTCTGAGAATAATTTTAAAGCAACTGGATAGCCTATATTAGAAGCTATTTTGGAGGCTTGTGAAATATTTTTTGCTATTCCATATTCTAAAAATGGGATATCATGTTTTTTGAGTAATTCAAAATCAAATTTCCATTTGCCTGATTTTGTATTATTCATCCAAATCCCATTTTTGCAAATTAATTTATTTTATTATTTTAGGTTTTAAGAAGAATAAAAAAAATTGCAATCAAGATTATTAAAATTAAAAAGAATAGAAATATTGCTAAAATCATATAATTTTCAATATAATATTCTATTTTTGAAATAAGCATTTTTGTTCTATCCAATTTTGGTTTTTCTGGATTTTCTTCCCATGGAAGTTTTTTTAGATTTTTTAACCTATTTGCTTGTGCCAAAAGATCTGCATTGGCAGAAGTTGATCCGGAGTCTAAACCAACAGCTTTTGGTTGTGAGCTTATTTGCTCATTTTTTGATTGAGCAGAAGGTTCTCCAAGTACTAAATCTTTTATCTCTTGATCTATATCTTCAGTTAAAGAATGTTTAAAAGAAATTGACTGCTTTTGTTCTAGATTAGATAATTGAGGCTTGCTAACTTCTTTACTAACTTCTTTATATTCTTTTTTGACAGTTAAAAATCCTTTTTCTGTTAAACTAATAAAAACCCTTGCTGATTGAACTTGATCAGAGATATAACCTCCAGATTTAAGTTTGTATAATCTAAATGCTAAATCAGAAGAGTTTATGTTTAAGTTTTTTTCTAACAGACTAAGTTCATTGAATTTTCTAAGATTGCTTAAGATTTCATAATCCAAATCATCTAAAGGTTCTGCTGCCTTTTTTATAGCCATTGAGATTACATCTCTTCCTGCATCTAAAACTAATATTGGCGAAAGCCCACCTATTGAAGACTGGATATCTATAAGACCTTTTACTTTCATAGAACCTAAAATATTTGCTGTTTCAAAAAAAGAAGTATTTATAATTGGACCGAATTTTTCTACTGTAGAATTGTCATCTATATTTTTTAATATTAAGATATCCAAATAATTTATATTATTTGTCATATAAACCATATTAAGATAAATTTTAAAATCTTAACTATAGGTAATTAAGAAAGGTGTTTTGGTAATTAAGAAAGGTATTTTTAAAGGTGTTTTTATGCCTAGTTTGGAGGTATATGGGGCTGGACAAGAGGTAGGCCGCTCTTGTTTTATTTTAGAAACTGATAAAAGAATTATGCTTGATGTTGGGCTGAAAATACATAATAAAAAAGATCCTCATCTTTATCCTTTGTATAATAAAGAAAAAATAGATTTAGTTGTGCTTTCTCATGCCCATCTTGACCATGTTGGATATTTGCCTGCTGTTTTTGAAAACAATTCCGTGCCCGTTATTGCCACTCCACCTACTAAGGAAATTGGAGAACTGCTTTTATTAGATTCGGCAAAAATAATTTTAAGTGAATATAGAACCTTGCCTTATAAAAGACAAAGCCATATAAAAGCAATGCAATCTTTCTTGTTAACTAAGTACAATCGTCCTCTAAGATTTGGCCAAACACAACTAGAGCTTTTTGATGCAGGTCATATCCCTGGTTCTGCAATGGTTTTAATTGAATACAAAAATAAAAGAATTTTATATTCTGGTGATTTTAAGCTTTCTGAAACTCATCTTCATAATCCAGCAAGTTTTGATCAAGAAGTGGATGTTTTAATAATTGAAAGCACATATGCCAACAGAGAACATCCGAATAGACAAGATCTTGAAATCCTTTTGATAGAAAAAGCTAAAGAAGTGCTCGAAAACGGCGGAAATCTTTTATTGCCTGCTTTTGCAGTAGGAAGAACACAAGAACTTTTATCAATTTTTAAAAGCAGGCAAAAAGATATGCCAATTTGGGTGGATGGAATGGGAATAGAAGCAACCAAGATAATAATGCGCCATCCAAATTACATTAAAGATAGTAAAAAATTTTCCCAATATGTAAAAGAAACAAATTTTGTGCTTGGAAAAGGGGATAGAAAAAAAGTTCTAAAAAGCCCATCTGTAATAATAAGCACTGCTGGAATGCTACAAGGTGGCCCAGCTTTAAAATATTTGTCAAATCTTAATGATCGCTCAGAAGTAATATTTACTGGTTATTGCGTTGAAGGCACAAACGGCTATAATTTGCAAAATTTTGGATATGTTGAAATAGATAATGAAAAATATTATCCAAAAATACCAATCTCTTATTATGACTTTTCAGCACATGCTGGAAGAGAAGAATTATTTAGATTTGTTGAAAAAGTTAATCCTTCAAAAATAATTTGTATTCATGGGGATGAAAAAATTGCTCTTGATTTTGCAGAAGAATTAAAATTAGAAGGCTTTGATGCAACTGCGCCTAAAAATGCACAAAAAATTGAACTTGGCATTTAAAAAAGCCCTTAGAATATTAAATAATTAAATAAAAAACAAAGTAAAAAACATAAAAAAACAAAAGTAAAAATTATTAATTTTAGATTATATAGATAAATTAGTGTGGGGGTCTAAATGGATAAAATTGATGAGAATTCTCTAAATGAACTTTTAAGAGAATTTATAGACCTCTATTGCAAACAGGATCTTGTAGATCTTGAATTAGAATATCCAACAAAAAAAAGTTTAGTAGTAAGTTTTGAAAAAATTCAAAAGTTTGATCCAAAACTAGCAAGTCTACTTATTGAAGATCCAGATTTTGTAATAAATGCTTTTGAAAAATTAATAAAAAAGCCTTCAGCAGGCAGAATGGATATAGAATTTAGCCCTCATGTAAGAATTTCAGGGGTAATAGATAATGATTTATTGATTGAAAACATTTCTTCAAAACATTTAAACAAACTTTTGACAGTAAAAGGAGTTATAACAAAAAGAGCAGAAGTAATGCATAAAGTAAAGGTTGCCTCATATAGATGTACAATGTGTGGCTATAGCTTTAAATTTCCATTACTAAGAAAATCCACCCAGCCAGTTATTTGCCCTGAATGTGAAAAAAAAGCCCTAAAACTAGAAGAAGAAAATTCTTATTTTGTTGATATTCAAAGAGCTGAATGCCAAGAACTTTTGGAACGAGTAAGAGGAGGTGCACAAGCTGCAAAAATAGAACTTTATTTAGAAGATGACAATGTAAATAAAATAATGCCTGGAGAATCAGTAGAACTCACAGGTATATTGAGATTAAAAACGCCTCAAAAAACAAATTTAAAACAACAAATGGGCGGAGCATACTCTAGGTATTTGGAAGTTAATTATATAAATCCAATAAAAAAGGATTTTGAAGAAATCAAAATTACTCCTGAAGAAATTAAAAAAATTGAAGAATTGGCAAAGGATAAGGATATTTATCAAAAACTTCAAAAAGTGCTCGCTCCAGGAATATATGGCCATGACGAAGTAAAATTGGCAATTGTACTTCAAATGTTTGGAGGCACAAAAGGAAAAGTCTTGCCTGGTGGCGTACCTATAAGAGACGACATACATATATTATTAATTGGAGATCCAGGAAGTGCAAAATCAAGAATGCTTCAATATGCAAAAGAACTTGTGCCTAAAGGAATTTATGTTTCAGGTAAATCAGCAACAGGAGTTGGATTAACTGCAAGCGCAGAGAAAGATGAACTTGGAGATGGTGGCTGGACACTCAAAGCAGGTGCTTTGGTGCTGGCAAATGGAGGGCTTGCTTGCATTGATGAGTTTGACAAAATGACAGAGGATGAAAGAAGTGCAATGCACGAAGCTATGGAAAGCCAAACAATCTCTGTTGCAAAAGCAGGTATAGTTGCAACTTTTAAGGCAAAATGTGCAATATTGGCTGCTGCAAATCCAAAATATGGAAGATTTGACCCAAGTAGATTGCCAGCAGAACAATTTAATTTAACCCCAACCATACTCTCAAGATTTGATCTTATATTTCCAATTTATGATGTTTTGGATAAAGTAAGAGATTCTGAGATGGCAGAATCTATTTTATCTTCACATCGAAAAAAATATCAAGAAAAAAAAGAAGAAGAGCTTGATAGAGAACTTGCAAGAAAGTACATTGCATATATGAGAAAAAATGTTTTTCCAGTTCTTTCAGAAGAAGCTTCACAAAAAATAAAAGAGTATTATGTTGAATTAAGAGTAAGGGGTCAAAAGGTAGGGGCAGTGCCAATCACTCCAAGACAAATAGAAGGAATTATTAGATTAACAGAAGCATCTGCAAAAGTAAGAATGTCTCCAGTAGCAACAGCAGAAGATGCACAAAGGGCAATTGCTTTATTGAATTTTATGCATGATCAAATTCTTCGAGATAGAGAAACAGGTGAGATTGACTCAGATATAATAAATACGGGCAGGCCGCAATCTGAAAGAAACAAAATAAATATAGTTTATTCACTATTCAAAGAAGCTACAGAGAAATCAGAAGCTGTTTCATTAGAAGAAATTGCTGCTAAAGCTAAGGAATTAAATATTGATGAAATGGAATTTCATAGAATTGTAGATACATTAAGAATGAATGGAGATATTTATCAAACAAAAGATGGTTATTATAAAATTGTAAAAGAAGGCTAAATTATGAGTTTGAAAATAAATTCATTGATGCCAACTTTATTTATAATTTTATTAATTTTATTAATTGGCTGCTTTAATTTTGAAAATAATAAAAAAGATAATGCCAACAAAGAGATAAATATTTTTGATGAGAAGTCTAATTTAAATAAAAATTCTAAAATGCAAATAAAAACAAATGCATTTGAAAATTATGAATTTATACCAAAAAAATACACCTGTCAAGGAGAAAATATAAATCCTCAGTTAATTTTTTTAAATGTGCCTCAAGATACAAAGGAATTGGTTTTAGTGATGGATGATCCGGATGCTCCTTCTAAAAGATGGGTTCATTGGATAGTATTTGGAATTGAACCAACCACTAGAAAAATTGATAGTGGGCAAATTCCTAAAAATGCAAAGGTTGCTAAAAATGATTTTGGAAGATATAGCTATGATGGACCTTGTCCGCCTCTTGGAACACATAGATATTTCTTTAAATTATATGCACTCAATAAAAAAATCCAATTGAATGAGAATGCAACTTTAGAAGAGATTGAAAAAGAGATAGAGCCTTTTGTAATAGAAAATGCAACTCTTGTTGGAAAATTTTCAAAATAGAAAATTTCATTTGAAAGTTGATAAGATGAATCTAAGTACTTTGATTAAAAAATACAAAGAAAAAGAAAATGAGATTAAAAAAAGAATTTTAGAATTTAAAAAAAATCAAAAAAATCTAAATTCTATTACTGAAGAGTTAGCATTTTGCATTTTTGCAGCTAATTCAAAAGCAATTGCAGCCTATAGAGCACAAAAAGAACTTGCATCTTCTAAACTTTTAGATAGCAACAATGCTAAAAAAATAAGTTTTATTCTAAAAAAATCAGGAGTGCGATTTCACAATAAAAAAGCAAAATATTTTATTTTGAGCAAAAAAAGATTACTAACAAAAGAATTTTTAGAAATTATAAAAAAAACAAAAAATGAATTTGAATTACGAGAATTTGTTATAAAAAATAGTCTAGGCTTAGGACTAAAAGAAGCATCTCATTTTTTAAGAAATATCCATCTTTGCAGCAATTTAGCAATTTTGGATAGACACATATTAAAAAAACTTAAAGAATATAAAATTATAAAAAAAATTCCTAAAAATCTAAATAGAAAAAATTATTTGGAAATTGAAAAAAGAATGCAAAGATTTTCAAAGAAAATAAAGATACCATTAAATAGATTAGATTTGTATTTTTGGTCTGAGCAAACAGGATATATATTTAAATAGGTGAGTTTTATGGCTTTGATCTCAGAGCATTTTCAGAGAAATAAACCTTCTCCGATTAGAATAGCACAAATAGAATTTTTAAAAAGAATACAAAAGGGAGAGAAGATAAATGAAATAAATGTTGCAATAGGAAATGTTTCTTTGCCAATGCACCCTGTAATGATAGAAAGGCTAAAAAATTTAGATAAATCTTCCTTTAAAGATGGCGTGGTAATGTATACACCAACTGCCGGCACACAAGAAGCAAATCAGGCTTTTAAGAATATTTTACAAGCAAGCTCAATAGACACTAAAAATTTATATTTTCAAATAGTAGACGGAGGAAGTGCAGCAATGGAATTGGCAATTATTGGAACAACAAAAGATGATGATCCTAACAAAAAACCTCTTCTTTTAATAGAGCCAATATATGCAAATTATATCTCATTTGCTGCTAGGGTTGGAAAAAAAGTTGTTTGCATTTCTAGAATTTTGCAAGAAGATGGAACTTACCGCTTACCTTCCATTTCTGAAATAGAAAAAGTAATTCAAATGTACAAGCCAGGGGCCATTGTGGTCATTCCTTATGATAATCCAACAGGTCAATTTATTGATTTTGAGCAGCTAAAGCAACTTGCTAGTTTAGCAGTTAAATATGATATGTGGATAATATCTGATGAAGCTTATAGAGAACTTCATTATAATGGAAAGGAAGCAATCAGCATTTGGAAACTTACAAATAAAGATGTGCCTGGAATAGAAGGAAGAAGAATTTCTATTGAAAGTAGTTCTAAAGTATGGAATGCATGTGGATTGAGAATTGGGGCACTTGTAACTGATAATAAAGAATTTCATGAAAAGTCAGTAGCAGAGTACACTGCCAATTTGTGTGCAAATGCAATAGGACAGCACATAATTGGTGCTCTTGCTCATCTAAAAAAAGAAGAATTGCAAAAATGGTTTGAGCAGCAAAGAAATTATTACAAAAAATTGATCTTTGATTTTCAAAAAGAGCTTAAAAAACAAATACCAGATATTATTATTTCAAAGCCAGACTCATCTTTATATTCAGTAATTGATGTAAAAAAACTTGTCCAAGATTTTGATGCAATGGATTTTGTTTTGTGGTGTGCAAAAGAGGGATCAGTTAAAATAGATTCAAATTATTATACACTTTTAATAGCACCAATGGAAGGTTTTTATAGCGATCTTGATGAAACAAAAAAGAAAATGATAAAAACACAAATGAGAATAGCATATGTTTTGCCCCAAGAAAAAATGAAACTTGTACCAGTACTTCTAAAAGAACTTCTAGAACAATATAAAAATAGAAAAAATAAATAAGTTGATTAATATGAATTTTTGAGAGGTTTATATTCTATGAATTATCCAATAATTTTATTTAACAATAATGAATTAAAAAACCCAAATCCTAATTTTTATTATACAACAAAATTAGACTTAGATAATTCTATTTGTTTAATTAAAAATAAAACTAAAATAATATTAACTTCGCAGATGAATAAATACAAAGTACAAAAAATAAAAAAAACAGATAAAAATTTTTTTGTTTATGCCTTTGATAGAAAAGCAACTATAGAATTTTTAAAAAAACATATATACAATAAAAAAGTTGGCCTTGATTTTGAATCTATAAATGTTAGCACTCTAAACCATCTAAAAAAAAGATATAAAATTAAACCAATAGATATTTCTCAAAAGTTCAATAAACAAAGGGTGAAAAAAAATTTAGATGAAATAAAAAAAATAAAAATGGCTGTTTTGATTACAAAGAAAATATTGCAAGAAGTAGAGGATAAAATTAAACCTAATCTAACAGAATTAGAAGTTCTAAAAATTCTAAAATTAAAAGCAATAGAAAACAACTTAGAACTTTCTTTTGAACCAATTGTTGCTGCAGATGAGAATAGCTCTAATCCTCATCATTTGCCAACAAACAAAAAAATAAAAAAAATGGTTTTGATTGATTTTGGAATTAAATATGAATATTATTGTTCTGATTTGAGTAGGTGCTTTTTTTTAGTAAATGACAAAAAAATGATTGAAAAATATGAACAAGCAAAACAAATTTGTTTTGAATCAATAAAACTTCTTAAAGCTTCAAAAAAAGTTAGCACTTATATTAAAGAAGTTGACCAATTGCTAAAAGAATATAAATGGGAAAAGATGATCCATGCATTTGGCCATGGAATTGGCTTGGAAGTTCACGAACTTCCTTTTTTTTCAATTAAAAACAAAACTAAATTTTTAGAAAATAGTATAGTTGCCTTAGAACCTGGTTGGTATTCTAAGGATTTTGGAATAAGATATGAAGAGAATGTTTTAATAGCTAAAAATTCTAAAGTTTTATAAATCTAAAGCTTTAAATTTATAATAAAAAAATATATAAATTCAGTTTTACATAAAATGTTTATCTGATTTAATTCAAACAAGAGGTTGAAAATATGAAACTTGTAATAGGTGATCCAAAAACATCTAAAACATATCAAATGGAACTAAAAAAAGAATTGCAAGTACATCTGATCGGTAAAAAAATAAATCAAACTATAGAAGGAGACTTAATAGGACTTCCAGGATACCAATTAAAAATAACTGGAGGCTCGGATACAACAGGGATTCCAATGCGCTCAGATGTGGAAGGCATACAAAAAAAGAAAATATTACTATCTTCTGGCCCTGGTTATAAACCAAAAGAGAAAGGAATTAGAAAAAGAAAATCTGTTAGAGGAAATACTATTTCTGCAGATATAATACAGGTGAATTTAAAGGTCCAAGCCGCTGGACCAAAGCCACTAGAAGAACTAATTCCACAAACACCAAAAGAAAAAAAATAAGGTGCAAGAATGCAAGCTCAAATTAATATAGGTTTGTTTGGCCATGTAGACCATGGAAAAACCTCTCTTACAAAAGCACTTACTGGGAAATGGACAGACACACACTCTGAGGAAATAAAAAGAGGAATAACAATAAAGCTTGGATATGCAACTACAAATTTTTATAAAAATGAAAAGACTGGCCAATATTTGCCTGAAAATTTAATACCACCAGAACAAAAAAAAGATTTTGTTTTGAGCAGGACTGTTTCTTTTTTGGATGCACCTGGCCATGAGACACTTATGGCTACAATGATTGCTTCTGTAAGTTTAGTGGATGCTGCATTACTTATTATTGCAGCAAATGAACCATGTCCACAAGCACAAACTGCAGAACATCTTAGTGTTTTGGATTTGATGGGCATACAAAATATTATTATTGTGCAAAATAAAATAGATCTTTTAAGTAAAGAAAAATTAGTGGAACATTATCAACAAATAAAAAAATTTGTTAAGGGCACAATTGCAGAAAATGCACCTATAATTCCTGTTTCTGCTAATTACAATACAAATATAGATGTATTAGTAAAAACAATTGAAAATAAATTTGTTACACCATTAAAAAAAACAGACCTTCCTCCTAAGATGTATATTGCTAGATCTTTTGATATTAATAAGCCAGGTACAAAAATTGATGAACTAAAAGGAGGAGTGTTTGGTGGTTCTATTATACAAGGCAAAATAAAAGTAGGGGATGTTTTATCCCTAAGACCTGGAATTATTAAAAAACAAAAAGATAAAGAAGTTTTTCTTCCAATGGAATTAGAAGTAAAAAGTTTGAGCACAGAAAAAGAATATTTGGAATTTGCAGTTGCTGGGGGATTAATAGGAGTAGGCACTGATCTTGACCCTGCACTGACTAAACAAGATGCCCTAGTTGGACAACTCTTTGGAGATGAAAAAGTACTAGGCGAGCTGATATTAGAACCAACAATAGAATATAAGTTAATCCGCAGAGAAGGATTTGAAAATATTGGTTTTAGAATAGATGAGCCTGTTGTTTTATCTGTTGGTTCTGCCACTACAATAGGGATTATAAAAAAAATAAAAGATAAAACCATAACTCTTAAACTCAAAAGAGGAGTTTATGCTTCAAAAGAAGATAAAATTGCTATTTCAAGAAAAATTGAAAAAAGTTGGCGGTTTGCAGGAATCGGAAAAATTATATAATTCTATTTTTATTTTGCTAAAAGGGAAAACTATGAGAAATAAAAAAAATATTGACCTGAGCACTTTTGAGGGAAGAATTAAAAAGCAAGGCTATCATCAAGTAGGTTCACATTCTGCAGCCAAGATCTGCAAATATGCTCATGATTATATTATAGGAAAAGATGGTTGCTACAAACACAAATTTTATGGAATTGAATCTCACAGATGCTTACAATGCTCACCAAGTTTACAGTTTTGTAATTTATCCTGCAGATTTTGTTGGCGACTTATACCAGAAACAAAAACTGGCTGGCTTAAAATGCCAAATAATTTTAAATGGGATGAGCCTCAATTTATTGCAGAAGGGCTTATAAAAGAACAAAAAAGAATTATGTCTGGATTTAAAGGAAATCCTAAAGCTGATAAAAATAAAGCTTTGGAGGCTCTCCAACCAAAACATGTTGCGCTCTCTTTAATAGGTGAGCCTACACTTTATCCAAAACTTTCTGATTTGATAGAAGAATTTCATAAAAGAAATATGACAACATTTCTTGTAAGTAATGGTACAAATCCGCAAGCTTTAAAAAAACTAAAAACACTTCCAACTCAACTTTATTTATCCTTAGTTGCTCCTGACCAAAAAACATATGTTTATGTAGTTAATGTACAAAAAACAATTGCTAAAAAGCAATGGCAAAATTATTTGAAATCATTAAAACTTCTAAAAACTCTATCGAAAAAAACTAGAACTGTTTTGAGAATGACACTTGCACACAATCTTAATGATTTTAATCTAGAAGGCTATGCAAAACTTATAAAAATGGCAATGCCACATTATGTGGAAGTAAAATCTATGGTATATGTTGGTTGGGCTAGAAATAAAGAAAGAGGTCTGCAACTAAGCGATATGCTTAGCATGCAAGAAATTAGAGATTTTGCAAAAAAGCTTGCTCAACTGACAGATTATATATATGCAGATGAACATGAAAGCTCAAGAGTTGCCTTATTATGCAAAGATAAAAAAGCTCTAGAAAATAGAATTTTGAAATTTTAATTTGATTTTAATTTTTAAAAATTCTAAATAAATAAAAATAATCCTCTTCTTCAATATTATATTTTAGATCTAATAAATTTTTAGATGAATAATCAAGTTGTGTTGAACTTATTTTTAATTTTTTATTTAAAGAATTTTCTACATAAACTTTTTGAGAAATTACTTCTGAAAAACTAAAATTCTTTTTTAAATAATAAAAATTTAAATCGGTTGTAATTTGAGTTGCATATTTTCTAACAATTAAGCTGTTCCATTCTTGCTTTGTTAAATTAATATCATCTTTTTTATAAAACCCATAATCAAAAAATTCCATGTAAGAGTTTTTGTTTAATTGTTCTAATAAAAAACTTATTAGAGATTTTGCCCTAAAATTTATTGGAATAAAATAACCAGAAGGAAAATAATGCAAAACATTTTCTTCTAACTGGTCTAGTTTTATTTCTTTTTTATCAATCAAAAAATTTAAATTTTTATCAAACAAAACCAAAAATATTTTATTGCTCAGGCGTAGATAGATATCAGCATCTAAATCAGATAAAAGTTCATTAGCCCTAATATAATCAAATTTTTGTTCAAATTTTCTAAGACTTGATTTAAGATTTGTTTTATTTGCATCAAAAAAAATTTTTTCAACTTTAGAGTATTTGTTAAATTTTTTTAATGCTCTAAAAGCTTTTAGAAGAATTGGTTTTGAAAAATCTGCTAAAAAATAATTAATTTTTTTAAGCATACGCAAATCTTTTTTATAAATAGTATTTAAAAAAGAATAAGCAAATAAACCATTTCCAGGACCTAATTCCAAAATGTTATAATTTTCTTTATCAATAGTTGAAAAATATTTTAAAAAATTAAGTGCTGTTGCTTTTCCCAAAAGATTTTTGTTTGATTGAGTATATGTAGAAAAATCTTCATAGATATTTGTTTTTTTATTTTTATAATAAAAACTATTTGCTTTATGCATTAATTTTGAAAGCGCAATATATTGCATTTAAAAAACCCAGAATTTTTTTTGTGAATCCTCTTTTGCAAATTCTTCTAAAAGCTCTTTTTGGCGCTTAGATATTTTCTTTGGTACATCAATTATTACTCTTATAAATAGATCCCCTCTTTTTCTTGTTTTTAGATTAACAAAGCCTTCCCCTGCTAAGCGTAAAAGAGTGTGCGATTGTGTGCCGGCTGGTATATTCACTTCAAGTTCAGAGCCATCTATATTTTTTATATTTATTTTTCCACCTAAAACTGCTACTGGAAATGATATGATTGCATCTGTGAAAAGATTATCACCTTCTCTTTTAAATCTTGGATGAGGGGAAACTTCTACAAGAACATAAAGATCCCCATAACCATCCGGTCCATAATTACCAAGTTTTTCTAATCTTAGTCTTGCTCCATCATAGATTCCAGCTGGAATGTCAACGGAAATTTCTTCTTCTTTACTTATTATACCTTTTCCATTACAGCTAGTACAAACTTTTTTTGGAATTTTGCCCTTTCCTAAACATTTATAACAGGTGGTGATCGTGGTAAAGCGCCCAAAAGGTCCAAAGGATCTACTTGAAGTTAACTGACCGCTTCCTTTACATACTGGACAGGTCTCTAAAGAAGAACCAGGGGCAACACCTGAACCATTACAAGCTTTGCAGGCTATTTTTCTTTGAACAAGAATTGTTTTTTTTGTTCCTTTGAATGCTTCTTCAAGACTTATTATGACTTTGTAACCTAAATTTTCACCAACATTGGCTGTTCTTCTTCTTTTTCTAAAATCACTTCCAAAAAAATCTGAAAAAAACATATCTTCTAAGTCAAAGCCTAAATTCATACTTCTAAATATGTCCTCAAAATCTACATTTCTAAAGATATCTTCTGTAGTGTAATATTGTGAAAAGCCCTCATGGCCAAATCTATCATATGCTGCTCTTTTTTGTGGATCTGAAAGAACCGCATATGCTTCTGAAATTTCTTTGAACTTTTCTTCAGCCCCTGGTTCTTTATTTCTATCAGGATGATATTTCAAAGCAAGTTGTCTGTAAGCTTTTTTTATTTCTTCTAAGGTTGCATTTTTGCTCACTCCTAAAATTTCATAATAATCTTTTTTTGTGCTCATAAAAAACCATCTTTTTAGTTTTTAGTTATTAGTTTTCTTTTTAGTTTTTAGTTATTAGTTTTTTAGTATTACCATCTTGATTAAAGTTTACTTTGATTCGATGTTGCTCTCTTGTCTATTTATGATTTTTTAGTGTAGGTAGTGTTTATACTATCACCACCACTAAAATCCCCTCCTGGGTTATCAGATGAACTATCTTGCGGTCCTGTTTGCGAAGAATAATCTGAGGATTGGCCTGATTTATAAATCTCTTGACCTATTTGTGAAAGTAATGGTTTTAGCTCAGCCATAATGCGCTTACATAGATTTACATCCTTTTTTTGTGAAGCTTCTTTGAGTTCTTTAATTTTATTTTCTATTTGTTCTTTTAGATTTTGGTTTATTTTATCTTTAAATTCATTTAGTGTTTTTTCTGACTGATATGCCATAATATCTGCTTCATTGATGATCTCTATCTCTTCTTTTCTTTTTCTATCTTGTTCTGCATATTGCTCTGCTTCTCTAACCTTTTTTTCTATTTCCTCTTTTGACATTTTGTTTGGTGCAGTTATTATCATCTTTTGTTCTTTTCCAGTTCCTCTATCTCTAGCTGAAACATGCAATATACCATTTGCATCTATGTCAAAGGTAACTTCGATCTGAGGCACTCCTCTTGGTGCTGGCGGAATTCCAACTAATTGGAATCTACCAAGTTCTATATTATCATCTGCCATTGCACGCTCTCCTTGTAAAACTCTTATTTCTACTGATGTTTGATTATCTGCAGCTGTAGTAAAGATTTGACTTCTTTTAGTTGGAATAGTGGTGTTTCTTTCTATTAATTTTGTGAATACTCCTCCTAAAGTTTCAATTCCTAATGACAGGGGAGTAACATCTAATAATAATACATCTTTCACTTCTCCGCTTAAAACTCCTCCTTGGATAGCTGCACCAAAAGCAACACATTCCATTGGGTCGATTCCTCTCTCAACCTTTTTACCAATGATTTCTTCTACAAATCTTTGCACTATTGGCATTCTTGTTGGCCCACCTACTAAAATTATTTTGTCAATCTGATCCTTGGTTAATTTTGCATCTGCGAGTGCAGTTTCTATTGGCTTTTTGCATCTTTGCACTATTGGGTCAACTATTTCTTCAAGTTTTGCTCTTGTAAGTTTGTGAATAAAATGTTTTGGACCTGTATCAGTTGCAGTGATATAAGGTAGATTTATTTCTGTTTCCAAGGTTGACGAAAGCTCTATTTTTGCTTTTTCTGCTGCTTCTTTTAGTCTTTGATAAGCCACTGGATCTTTTTGCAAATTAATGCCTGTTTCTCTTAAAAATATTCCTATTAAATAATCCACAAGTGCATTGTCCATATCTGTTCCACCAAGCTGTGTATCACCGCATGTAGATTTTACTTCAAAAACCCCTTCTCCAAATTCCATTATAGTTACATCTAGAGTACCTCCACCTAGGTCAAATACCATTATTTTCTGAGTCTGACCTTTTTTATCAAGACCATAAGCTAAAGCTGCTGCTGTTGGCTCATTAATAATTCTAACTACTTCTAGACCTGCTATTTGACCAGCATCCTTTGTAGCCTGTCTTTGATTGTCATTAAAATAAGCTGGAACAGTGATCACTGCTTTTGTGACTGGTTGACCTAAAAATGCTTCTGCATCTTGTTTTATTTTTCTTAATACCATTGCAGAAAGTTCTTGCGGTGTAAATTCCTTTCCACCAAGTTTGTATTTGTAGTTAGTGCCCATTTTTCTTTTGAAAGCAGTAACAGTGTTTTCTGGATTTGAAACTGCCTGCCTTCTAGCAGGCTCACCAACTAATATTTGACCATCTTTGGTTATAGCAACTACTGATGGAAAAGACTTTCCATATAATGAAACACCTTCTGCTGAAGGTATTAAAACTGGTCTTCCACCCTCTAATACTGCTGCTGCTGAATTGGATGTACCCAAATCAATTCCAATTATTTTTGTCATATTATCACCTCTATTAACATTTTTTTAATTAACATTTAACTAACATTTTTAGTAGCATTTTGCTCCCCAGAGGACTGGTTTGAAGTGTTTTGCGCATTGCTTGTTTTTTCTTCATTGCTTGAATTTGCTTCTGAATTGGCTGAATTGTTTTTTGGTTTTTTGTAAACACTTACCTTTGCTGGGATAAGCACTTTGTCAGCCATAAGATAACCTCTTTTAATTACTTGAGCTATTTTTCCTTCTGGCTCACCTTCTGTTTGAAATATTACCTCGTGAAGATATGGGTCTGGTTCACCTGTGCAATCTATTTCCTTTATTTTATATGCCTCGAGCAATGCACTTAACTTTTTTTTGAAAATATGAATGCCTTCTTTTAGTTTTTGTGGATCAGAAGTGGACTCTAAATGATTTAAGGAAATTAATAATTCTTGGTAAATTTCTAGAAGGTCTACTAAAACTGTTATTTTTCCAAATTCTTTGGCTTGTTGGAGTTCTTTTGCTGTTCTTTTTTTGTAATTATCAAATTCTGCTGCCAAGCGCTTTAAATCATTTTTATATTCCTCACATTGAGCTTTTAGTTGCTGGATTTGATCTTGGTCAGATTGATTAGTATAAGAGCTAGAATTTTGCTCATGGAATTGGTTATCAGATGGATGAGTAGATTGATGATTAGATTTTTGGTCTTCTTTTTTTGTCATGCATTTCACCTTTATAAATTTTTAAATTCTTGATCAAGTTTATTTGCTATTTTTAATATTTCTTCAAAGACCCTGTCTGATTCTTGCTTCGCTTTGAGTACAAAGCGGCTGAATGAATGATCAGAAAGATAAAATTTGCCCTTTTCTCTTTTTATTAATCCAAGCTTTTGGAGGCGTGATAGATGATGAAGTACTGTAATTCTATTTAGAGCGATTGACTTAGCAAGTGAGCTTGCACTGATTGGTTGAGAAGGTGGCAGATGCATAAGTGCTCGCAGTATAGTTACTATAGTTTTTGATCTATCTCTTTTTGTTAGTATTCTTAGGCTTGTGCAAAATCTTTCTAGATCATCCTCCTTTTCTTCTAAATCAATGTATATACGGCCCTCTGAAGCTAATAAAAATGTTAATATCATATATACATATATATAATACTAAAGGTTTATAAATGTTTACATTGTATTTACAGCTTGTCTTTTTGTATGTTTTTTAATTTTTGTATGTTTTTTAAGCTTTTTAATCTTTTAATGAAAATTTTAAGATTTTTTAATAAAGCACTTAGGTTTAAGCCTTGGATTGTTTGAATATCTGATTCTGAAAGTCTAACAACTAAAAATTTTTGAAAAATTTTAGAACTTATATCAATTGTACCTGCTTTATTTTTCCAATCTATTTTAGATAGATAGAGGTTAATAGATTTTTTATCTAATTTTTTTAATTTTATAGCTGCCTTTGTATTATAAACCAAAGTATAAGGCTTTGAAGAACCATTAAAATAAGCTAAACAAACCGAAGAAAATACATAAAATTTTTTTCCACTAAGTTGATTTAGAAATTTTTTTGCTTGAATAAGATTAGATGGCTTGCCAAAAATCTTATTGCTTGATTGGACTAGGGTATCTGCAGCTATTACTATTTTTTTAGGTTTTTTTAAACACACTAAAAGAGCTTTAAAATAAGCTAATTCTTTTGTGATTGCCCTGGCAGAAAACTTATTAGAAGTTCTTATTTTTGAATTATTATAAAAAACCTCAAACTTTAAAATTTTTTTTAAAAGTTTTTGACGCTCTTTAGATTTTGAGCCTAAAACAAACTCAAAATTTTTAAACATAATATACTATTTTTTCAACAAAGTTTTATAAATCAAGAACTCCTATTAATTAGATAAATCCAAAAAATCAAAAACAAACGCTCAAAAAAACAATGGAGAATAAAAAATTAAATAGAAATTAAGGTAGGATAAAAATGGTTTTTTTAGGAATAGGTGGGAAGAACTGCGCAGGCAAGGATACTGCTGCAGAGTATTTAATAAAAAAGGGGTTTAAATATTATTCACTCTCAGATGAAATTAGAGAAATTTTAAACAAAGAAAAAATTCCGATCACTAGGGAAAACTTGATATTTTATGCTAACGAATATAGAAAAAAATATGGCCCGGATTTTTTTGCTAAAAAAGTTATTCAAAAAATTGATAAAAAAAACAATGCCGTAATTGTCTCCATTAGAAATTTAGCAGAATTACAAGAGCTTAAAAAGCTTCCTTTTTTTTATTTTATAATTATTCAAGCAGATCCAAAAATTAGATTTGAAAGAATGCTAAAAAGATCTAGAGAATCTGATCCAAAAACCTTAGAGGAATTTTTAAAATTTGAATTAGCCGAAGAAAATCAAAATGAAAATGCCCAACAACTTTCTAAGATTGTTAAACTAGGTGATTTTTATATAGAAAATAATTCTACTAAAGATGAACTTTATAAAAAAATAGATGATGTTCTGCTAAAAATTCAAAATCTAAATAAACAAAATCTAAATAAAAAAGAATAAAATTTTATATTTAACTAATGTAATCTAAATATGCTAAAAACATATATCTTGATCGCACTTCTAATAATATTAGTTCTTTTTGGATGCTTGGAACAAAAAAATACATCTAACCAATTAATTGCAGAGAACAAACAAGCTCAGGCTATAGAAAAACAAAATCAGGAAAATCAGGATATAAATCAGACAAGCAAAATAATAAATCTCACGCTGGAAAATCAAACCAATCAAACAACTCAACAGCAAAATCAGCAAATACTAAATCAGACTATAGAAGTTGAGATTTTAAATCAAAGCCAAGAGCAAGAGAATACAACTAATCTTGAAATAAAAAATTTTGAACCAAAAATTGAAATTGATCTAAAGGCATATCCATTTGTTATCTCAACCTCAAATAAAAATTGCAAAATTTCTATTAGTCCAAACATTTTAGAGCCAGGCCAAGAGGTAAAAACTGAGGTGTACATAAATGCTTATTATGCAGAAGCATTTTATGACTGTGCAAATGAAAAAAAATTTGCTGGATCAAATGGCATATTTAGGCAGATGTCTATTTGTAAGTTTTTAAATGAAGGAATTTTTAAGCAATCAACATATATTGGTGAAGATGAATGCGCATATACTTATGTATTTGTGGTTTCGCCATTAAATAAAAATAAAAAAATGTGTAAACTAATAGAGCAATCAACACAAGAACAAGATGGAATTAGTGAATATAAACTTAGATTGTTTGTATATAAATTTGAACAAGATGAAAAATTAATAGTAAGATGCAACAACAAAACAAAGGAGATTTTATTAAAAGAATTATTTCCAACTTCGGATTATGGAATGATAGATATAACATGTAATGCAGATGCAACTATAGATAATTTTAATGCAAAGATAGAAAATAAAGAATGCAATTTGAATGGATAATAAATAAGCGTTAAGTTTATAAATTCTAAATTTATTTGTTTTTTTATGGAAAAGAAAAAAATAACAAGATTTATTGGATTGTATATTTTTTGGTTTTGCACAATAGCAGCATTGTGGCTAATTGGAGAATGGTATTTATATAATCAAATTTTCTATTTAAGCACCACAATTGCTGGAAAGGCAATTCCATCATTTTTAGTATATGCTTTGTTTTTAGGAATAGGTTTTGCATCTGCCCAGTATATTCTAAGTCCAAAACCAATTACCCAACAACCCCAAGAGCAAAGTCAACAAAAAACTAGTGAGCAACAGCTAGAGCAACAAATTAATTATGAGCCAGATTTAGCTAAAATATTTGGATCAACTCCTCAAGAATCTGCTCACACAGAACAAACAGAAAACAAAGAAGCTACAGAAGATATGATTAGTACTACAACTACAGCTACTGAAAAACCAAAGCTAAAAAGAAAATCTAAACCCAAGGCAAAAAAATTAAAAAAGGCTAAAAAGGCAAAAAAATAAATTAATCACTAAAATATAATAAAGAATTCCCTTTTTTGTCGATTGCAATGTTTAGAGGCTTTTCTAAAAAGTAAATTTTTGAAAATTCATTAGTAATTATTGAACTTGAATATTTTTCTAATAATTGGCCATTAAACTCCTCTTTATCTTTGAAATTTAAATAAGCAATTTCAGCACCTATAATTTCTTCAAAAAAATGTGAACCTCTAGAGGAGTTAACATTTTCAGAGATTACTTTTTCTATTATACAGATCGAAGAGGATATAGAAGAAAACCTTGCTTTTATTCCTACCGAGGGTTCAGCTGTGCCTAATCTTCCAGGCACAAGCAAGAAATATTTTTTATTTTCTGAAGATAAAAATTGATTTATATTTAATAATTCCTCTTCTAATTTAGCAGAATAATAAAACAAATTTACATCCAAATCAAAAGAAACAAATACATCCGAGCTGTATTTTCCCTTTCCAAGAGCATTGAAAGAAGACAAAACAATTTTTTCTTTAGAAATATCTGGAAGTTGACTAAGGCGAGTATTTAAACCACTTCTAATCTGAGGTCTTGCTTGAAGAAGATAAAAAACAAAAAAATCTTTATTGTCTAAAGAAATTAAATCTAATGAGCCTTCAATATCTGCATAGGTGCCAAAATTTTCTTGTGCAAAAAAAAGCAAGGTTTTAAGTACTTGTGTTAAAGAACCTTCTTTATTTTCAGTTAGATTGTAAAATCTCATAATTGGGATAACATCACCATATGCAAGTGCAGATCTTTTTATCTCATCTGTGGATTGATCATACCACCAAGCATATCTAGAATATATGTTCTCTGGTACATAATCAACTATATTTAATACTTCAAGATTAGAAAAATATGGATTAAATTTTTTTTCTAAGTTTAATGCATAAAACTTTGTTGGCAATTTGAACAAATCTTTTTCCTTGAAGATACCAACAGGTGTATGTGGTGCACCTAAATCCACAATGATTGAGGTTTCTGGATTTATTTCTACAACACCTTCTCCTAAACCAAAGGCTAGCTTGTAATAACCTTCGTTTCTATCTGGTAAAATTGGGTAATCATTATAAGAAAAAGCAACAAATGAAATTTCTGGATAGAATAATTTTTTATCTTTGATATTGTAAAAATTTCCCACTGCATCTTGAATAATAATTGCCATTTTTTGATCAGATAAAATAAGTTTATTTGCTTTCATATATTCTAGAGCATCTTTTTTGAACATACTAAAAAATACTGTTTTGATTGCAGCTTCAAGTTGTTCTAGTCTAGAAAAAACATTCCCAGTATTTCCAAGAAAAAATGAATAAAAAACTCCTGCAAATGAAGCATTTGCCATATCTTCATTTAAAGCTGAGGATCTGACAATTATTGGTTCTTGATATGTGGACAAGATTTCTAACAAAACATCTCTTTGGGAATCAGAAAAATTGGAGGCTAAAAAATAATTAAGAATTTTATCATCTTTGCCTTGAAAATCACTTACTATGTTCCATAAATTATTTTCTTTCATAAATTCATCAAAAAAATCTGTTTGCAACAAGGTTGTATTTGGAAAAACTATTTTAAGCTCTCTTGAACCTGATGTTTTAGTTTTAAAAATTTCTTTATTTTCTTTTAATCTATTAAAAAAAGAAAAAGTAGTATTAAATTTTCCTCCGCTCTCCCCACCATAATAAATATTAGGCCTTTTGCAGATTATATCTTCTTTTAATAAGGAGTTCACTAGGGATTTTTTTAAAATTCTATTAAGCATAAATATTAATTTGTATAAAAAGATTTATATTCCTATTCTTCCATAATATATAACAACCGCAATTATAAGAAAATCTAAAAAATAAAGGCTAGAGAAAATGAGGATTAAACCTAAAATAAAAAATGAAATAAAAATGGATAGGATTATGATATTAGGTAGCTATTATAATGTAGATTCTATAAAAAAATGCTTTTTAAAAATAAAACCAAAATATGAAATAAAATCCTCTTTTGATTATAAGATAGAACAACTAACAAGTGGCAAAAATTTGATCTTAGAAAATGTATTTGAAAAATCAAGTATTCAAAAAGTATTAAACAAAGATAAACTAAATAAAATAAAAGAAAATTCACAAAATATATATTGCCTAGTGACAAGCGTACCTGAATTAGTACAAGATATATGGCAGCTTTTTAATTATTTAAAAGAGAATAACATCGACAGAGTAATCTTTGAGCAAATAGATTATATTTTTCATTTTAATGGAAATTATCAGCTCTATCCTACAATTTTAAAATTGGTAGAAGATAAAGAGAATATAAAATATGACAATGAAAGAATAATTTTAGTGGTAGAAGATAAACCACTTTATTATAGCAGTTTTTTGCAAACAATATATAAAATAAATGAAGATAGAACTAGGATCTTTTTGGCAAGAAATTATGAAGAAGCAAAGTACGCTTTGGATCATTATTCAGAAAGACTAGCAGGAACAATCATAGATTTGGCTTTTCCAAAAGACAATACAATAAACTATGACATTGCATGGGAATTAAAAGCTTATATTGACAAAAAAAATCTTAAAATACCAATTATTTTTCAATCAGCAGATGAACAAAAAATTAAAAGAATACAACAAAGTGGTGAAGTTTTTGCACTTTATAAAGAGGATCCTTTGCTCACAAACAAACTAGCTGAAATTATTGATAGATTTTTTGGATTTGGTTTGTTTGAGGTTAGACTTCCATATGGGGATAAAAGAACTGTAGCGAAGATAAGAAATCTAACCCAACTGAAGGTTTTTATAGAAACGCTATCTCCAGACATCTTGATAGAACATGCTAGATACAATGATTTTTCAAACTGGCTATGGATTCAAGGCTATAAAAAACTTGCTGCAAAATTAAAGCCAATAGATCCTGTCCAGATAATGGAAGAAATAAAAAAAGAAAAGCCAGGACTTTCTGATGAAGATGTATATAAAATAAGTGCCGAAAAAATGAGAAATGAGATATTACAAATAATAAAAAGCCATAAGTAAAAACAATTAAAAAATAATTGTTTTATTTGACAAACTTTTTATAAAGCGGGCATAGAATTTTGTGTTTTGACTTTAAATAATATCTTTTTGCATGCTCTACTATTAGTGCATGATATTCTTGATATAATCTAAAATCATAGTAAAGATTGGCTTGAAATAAATTTTTTATTTTTTCATAATCAAAATTTTGATCAATAATGGAAAGATTGGAAAATATTTTTTTAGTATAGCTATCCACTACAAAAGTTGGAACTTTAAAAGCATATAATAAAATACTATCTGCTGTTTCTGGGCCTATTCCCCATAAAGAAAGAAGGCTTTCTCTGCTTGGAATTTTGTTTTTTAAATTAATAAAATATTTTGAAAAGATTTTTAATTTTTTTGATTTTTGAGAAAAATAACCACTGCTTTTGATCAAATTTTGTAATTTGGATGAGTTTAACTTTAAAATTTTTTTAGGATTTAATAAGTTTTCTTTTTTTAAATTTTCTAAAACCTTTTGTACTGCAGACCATTTTGTATTTTGAGTTAAAATCGCCCCTACACATATTTCAAAGATTTGATCAGAAGTTTTTGGATAAGAATAATCTAAAGGATGATAACCTCCAGGGTTGGAAGAAGATTTTAAATCTGTTAATGGCCACCAGCCTTGTGGACCATATAATTGATAAAGTTCTTTGTAGATTTTATAAAAAATATTATCCTTTTGCATTAGATCCCCAGCAATATGTTGAGTTATTATTTAAGATAAACAAAGCTTACCAATCCAAGATTTTGCGATTTAATACTATGATTAATCTTTTTTATTTTTAATAAATGCTGATAACCAAATTCATCTTCTAGAGGTATAAGCATTAAACCATTTTCTGACAGTTGCAAAAGAAGTTCTTGGGGAATTTTTTTAGATGCTGCACTTACAAAAATTCTATCAAATGGTGCTTGTTGTTTTAAGCCATCTTTTCCATCACCAATGATTAGATTAACTTTAGATAAAACCATATTTTTTTTATAATCTTCTTTTTTTATAATTGAAAAATCAATGTTAGATTTTTTTAAGTTTTGGGCAGCAAAATATGCTAATTGATTTATAATTTCAATTGAAAAAATCTTTGCATTCTTGGCAGCAGTTGCATATAAGGCTGCTCCATATCCTGAACCAGTTCCTATTTCTAAAATCTTTTTGACTGAAGGTTCAAGCACTTCTCCTTGTTCCAAATAAATAGCATACATGTGCGGGGCTGAAATTGTCTGATTATACCCTATTGGAAGAGGAGTATCAAAATAAGCCAATTCTTTTGAATTCTCCAAAACAAAGTTCGCTCTGTCTACCTTTAAAAAAGTGTCATAAAGCTTTTTGGATTTAATAAAATTTGATAAAAGATAATTGGCAAGTTCTTGGTTTGAGTGCATACTAACCAACAGATTATTTGATTCTAAATTCAAACCATTCTACATTTTTTTGAGTTATTGCATCCTTAAGCGATTTTTCAGTATATGAAAGATTTGACTTTCCACTTTTAACTTCTACAAAAACTACTTTTTGTATGTTTTTTTTCTCTAGACCAACAAAAATTATAAAATCCACAGGTTTGCCAATAAACTTAGCCTCCGAAGGAAGAAAAGGAAAACCTTCTAGATATGGGGCAAATTGCTCAGAGATTTGACCACCCAGCACTGCCTTGGATCTTTTTATTGCATCTTCTCTTTCAAGTTCTATTCTTTTTGGAAGATAAACAAAAAAAAAGTATAAACCTAATAGAATAAAACCAATTGCCACCCCAATCGAGATATAAAAAAAAGGCTCTAAAAAATTTAAGCTCATAAATAAAATTGTGCGTTTTTTATTTTTATTTTTATCTAGTCTAAAAGCAAAGATATATAAGCTTAAACAAAGATAAACTTAAAAAACAAAAGAGGTTAGAAACATGGCAAAGATAAAAAAAGGAGACAAAGTAATTTTGGACTACATTGGAAAACTTGAGGATGGAACTATATTTGACAAATCCCCTCAAAATCACTTTAGTTTTGAGATAGGAAAAAATGAAGTAATAAGCGGTTTTGAAAAAAATATAATCGGCCTAGAAAAAGGTCAGAAAAAAACATTTACAGTTGAACCGTCAGAAGCATATGGTCAATATCTTGAAGAACTTAAAATCCAAATACCTCTAGAAAAATTGCCTCCCGATGTAATGGTAGGTTCTTTAGTTATTATCTCTGATAAAAATGGTAATGAAGCACCTGCAACAATTATAGAAATTAGTGAAAAAAATGCAATCTTGGATTTAAATCATCCACTTGCAGGTAAAAAACTTATATTTGAAGTAAATATAATTGACATTAAGTAAATAAAAAAATAAAAGATAAAAAAGTTAATAAAAAATAAAGAAACTAAGAAATAAAAAAATTAGCAACATTTTCTTTTCTTTCCATCCATTAAACCTACCCCACTGCTTTTTTATTCTTATTATTCATATTTAAATTTTATTCTTCTTCGTCTTCAAAATCTTCATCTTCTTCAAAGTCTTCGTCATCAAAGTCCTCATCCTCATCTTCAAATTCTTCGTCTTCTTCTTCATCTACATCTTTTTTTAATTCTTTCCAGTTCATGTTTTCTTCCTCCAAAGGTTCTAACCTTTAGTGTTGGTTTTAAATATTGAGAACAAAAAGTATAAAAATCTAATGCTTAAGCAAAAGCATAAAAAAATAAAATACAAATATTAAATGTGAGAAAATGAAATTTGAATGCCACCGATGCAAAAAAGAGATAGAAAAAATTGAAGAATTACACTATATGATGGATGAAAAAGGCTTTACATATAGTTATTGTAAGGAGTGTATTAAAGAAATGGAAAAAGAGAAAGAAAAGGAGAATTCTTCTAAATAAACCTAATTAAACCTAATTAATTTGACCATTTTTAGTAAATGCAAAAAATTAAATATTCTTTTTTAAATAATTTAAAAAAATATTAAAATTTTAAAAAAAATTAAAAAAAATTAAATGAAATATTTAAATAAAACAAAAAGAGAATAAAATATGAAGATGACGTAGAAGCTGTCAATTTAGTTGCTATCTTATTTTTACTTTTGCAACTGAATACAGCTTCTGCTGATTCGACTAGTTAATAAAGTTGCCCAAATCTAAAAAATCTAATTCTAAAAAAATAAAAAATAACAAAAAAGGTTTAAAAAGATTATGTTTTCTAATCAGAAATATGAAAAAACAAATTTTGCTTTTAATTATGTTGGTAGTGCTTTTGGCTAGTGTAGTAAATGCTCAGGTTGTTAAGGAAAATCTAAATCAACCTCTGACCAGTGCAAAGAAAGGCAAAGATATAGATTCATTAAATCCTACAACTAACCTAGACAAAAATAAAACTTTGATGAATGATAGTAATAGTGGGGATAATAATAAAACTATTAACCCGAAAGTAGAAATAGTTAAGGATTTTATTGAGCAAAAAGAGAGAATAAAACAAGAGTTTAAAGAACAAATTCAAGAAAAAATTTCTTCTAATAATACAAGTGCTAAAGAGATAGCACAACAAAAAAATGAAGAATTAAAACAATTAAGACAAAACCTAACCAATCAAATAAAAGAGCAAATAAATCTAACTAAACAAACAGGGATACTAAAAATCAGAGGTCAACAAATAAATATCTCAGAATTAAATTTAACTAACAAAAAAATTTTTGTGATTAATGATGGAGAATTTAAATTAATAGTTAATAGCAGTGACATAAAAATAGAAAATGATACACTTAAAATCAATAATAAAGAAATTCTTCTACCAAAAGAAATAGAAAAAAAACTTGAGAAAAAAATTTATGATATTAATCTCAAACAAGAAACTAAAAATTTGCTCTACAAAGCAAAAACTAAAACAAATGCAAGATTTTTAGGCATAATTCCAGTTGAAATGGAAGAAGAACTTGAAATCAATGCAGAAAATGGAACAGTACAAAAAGTAAATTCACCTTGGTGGGCAATATTTGCTTTTAAATAAGCTTTTTTTATTTTAATATTATGAGTTTAAATCTTAAACTAAAAAAACAAATATTCTCTAAAATAAAACAAATACCAAAAGGCAAAGTTACAACTTATAAAGAATTAGCCAAAGCAATAAAATGCCCAAAAGCTTATAGATTTATAGGTAATCTAATTAAAACATCTCCGGGAATGCCTTTTGTTCCATGCCACAGAGTTGTAAAACAAGATGGAACTACTGGCAAATACAACCAAACAAAAAGAAAAAAAATTAAATTACTTAAAAGTGAAGGAATAAAAATAATTAAAGACAAAATAATTGATTTCAAAAAAGTTTTATACAAATTTAAAGGGATAAAATGACAAGAATAGCAATTATAGATAGAGAGAAATGTATTAAAGAAAAATGCGGCTATATTTGCCAAAAGGTTTGCCCAGGAGTTATGATGGGCCAGGAAACAGTAACTATTGACAAGGATGGCTATCCGGTAATTTCAGAAATTTTATGTACAGGTTGCGGGATATGTCCAAAAAAATGCCCAACAAATGCAATTAGTATAATAAATTTAGCACAAGAGATTGGCCAACCAATTTATCAATATGGAATTAATATGTTTAGGTTATATGGACTTGCACTTCCAGCAGAAGGTGTGGTTGGTTTTATAGGAAAAAATGGAATAGGAAAAACTACTGCGCTTCATATTTTGAGCGGAATAATAAAACCAAATTTTGGAGATTATACTAAAGAATATGACTATGAGCAAATAAGTCAAAAACTTTCTATTGTAGAAAATCAGTATTTTAAAAAAATCCAACAAAAAAGTATTAAGATATCTCTAAAACCTCAAAATATCCAAAAAATTTCTGAAGTTTTTCAAGGAAAAGTAAAAGACTTATTGCAAAAAACATTAGAAAAAGAAAATATTAACAAAATCATAGAATTATTTGAGCTAGAAAAAATTTTAGATAGAGATATTAAACAACTTTCAGGTGGTGAACTTCAAAGGCTTGCGATAGCAATAGCAACTGGAAAGGAAGCAGACATTTATTACTTTGATGAACCTGCTTCTTATTTGGACATTGAACAGAGGCTAAAAATTGCTCAAATAATAAAGGATTTGGCTCAAAGAAAACAACTTATACTCATAGAGCATGACTTAACAATATTTGATTACTTGGTGGATTTTGTTTACATTTTTTATGGTCAAGAAAATGCATATGGAATTATTTCAAAAATAAAAAATGCAAGGGCAGGAATAAATCAATATTTAGAGGGTTATTTGAAAGAAGAAAATGTTAGATTTAGAAATTACGAATTAAAATTTGAAAAAGTTGCATCTGAACAACCAAGAAATGAAATAATGCTCACATATCCAAATCTTAAAAAAACCTATCCGAATTTTGAATTTAATGCAGAAGCTGGCCAGATATATAAAGGAGAGGTAATAGGGATCATAGGAAAAAATTCTCTTGGAAAAACAATCTTTGCTAATATTATCTCAGGTAATCTAGAGTCGGATATGAGTTTAGACATTAAAAACCGCTATAAAATATCATACAAACCTCAATATATAAAACCAAAAAAAGATATCTCTGTGTTAGATTACATAAAAGAAAACAAAATTGATGGTGGATTTTTTGAAGAACTTGCAGTTAAACTAAATATAAATTCTATTGCAGATAAATATTTAGATCAACTCTCTGGGGGTGAACTTCAAAGAGTAGAAATAACTAAAACTCTATCTGCACAAGCAGATATTTATATATTAGATGAACCTTCTGCCTTTTTAGATATAGAACAAAGACTAAATTTAGCCACCTTAATTCAGCGCCTTATTTCAAATTCTAATAAATGCTGCTTTGTTATTGATCATGATTTACTGCTAATAGATGCAATAGCAAACAGAATAATTGTATTTGAAGGAAAAAGTTCAGAATATGGAAGAGCAAATAAACCTGAAAATAAAAAAGATGGATTTAATAGATTTTTAGCTGGCCTGAACATAACTTTAAGAAAGGATAAAGAAACATACCGGCCAAGGATAAACAAACCAGATTCAAGATTAGACAGAGAGCAAAAAGAGAAAGGTCAATATTATTTTGTATAAAAGTATCAAATTAAGACTGAGAGCATGTATGACATAATAGGAAATATTGCAATAATAAATCCTGCACAAAAAGATAATGAAAAACTCATTCAGAAAATTAAAACTAAGCACAAAAATGTTCAATCAATATATGTAATAAAAACAAAAACTTCTGGAATTTACAGAATAAAAAAACATCAATTTTTATGGGGAAAAAAATCAACTAAAACAATTCACAAAGAAAATAGATTAATCTTTGAGCTTGATATAGACAAGGTCTTTTTTTCTCCGAGAATGAGTTTTGAGCGAATGAGAATTGCAAAGCAAATTAAAAAGCCTTCAAATATAATAGTGATGTTTGCAGGCATAGGCCCATTTCCAATAACCTTGGCAAAATATGCAAATGCAAAAAAAATATATGGAATTGAGATAAATAAAACTGCTTATAAATATTTTAAAAAAAATATAGAGTTAAATAAAGTTAAAAATGTGCAAGCAATATTGGGCGATGTAAGAAAGGTTCTAAAAAATAAAAAATATTTTGAGTGGGCTGATAGAATCTTAATGCCTCATCCTTATAAAGATACAAATTATTTGAAAATTGCACTAAGATGTATCAAAAATGGAGGGATTATTCATTATTATGATTTTGCAACTAAAGATAATTGGGAAAAAGAAATAATAAGAAAAATAAAAAAGCAACTTCCAAAAAACATTAAAATAAAAATTCTAAATAAAAAAATTGTGAGGGAAATAGCTAAGAATATTTTAAACTGCGTCTTTGACATAAAGATTTATAAAAAAAACAAAAACCAATAGATTTATATTTTTTAGTTATAATTTAAAAATATGGCGACTGATATGGATAGGCAGGAGAGCGCTAAAATGGCTAAACTGCAAACTCTTTTAGAAGAAAGGACCGCTGCTAAGTCAGAATTTATAGATCAAACTGATCTTAACCTAGAAAAAATAATAGTTTATCCTACATGGAGAGAAATGCTTTATGATATGATTTATGATTATGGCATTGACCCTTGGAATATAGATATAGAAAAAATTACTAGCATTTACATTGAAAAAATAAGAAAAATACAATTACTTGATTTAAGAATTCCTGCTAATTTAATTCTTGCTGCTGCCATCTTACTTAGAATAAAAACATATCGCATGATATCTTATCAACAACAAACTACAATAGATGAGTTTGTTGAGCATATACCTTACAATCAGATACATGCAATAGAATTAAGAGGGAGAATACCGCCAAAAGGCAGAATAACAATTGAAGACTTAGTTAATGCAATAGAAGAGGTTATTAAAATTACAAAAAAAAGAGAAGAACAAAACCAGCATGTTGAAAGTCTTCCTCCAATTCAAATAAAATTAAGTGAGTTTAGAGTTGATAAGGAAATGGAAAAACTTTATCAAAAAATAAAACAAAATACAGATAGTTATGGTTTAGTAACTTTTTCTCAATTGCTCGAAGAAAAAACAAAAAAACAGATAATATACACTTTTATTCCTCTTTTGTTCTTAGCTCAAAATGGAAAAATAAATCTAATGCAAGAAGAAATCTTTGGTGAGATATTTATAAGGTTGGTTCAATAGGGGAATTACATGAAAAAAGCAAAAGTGCATGTATATATAAAGCCTTTGCAAGAAAAAGGCTCTAACCCTCTTGGAATAATAAAAACAGATCAAACTGGTAGAATAATCCCTGTTGAGGAAGAAAAAAAACAACTAAAAACTCAAGATCTTGATATTGAACAAGTAATACTAAAAACCTTTGATAAAGAACAAAAGCAAAAAGACTCTTCCAAGAATACAGCAAATAAAGAAAGTGAAGTACCACTTGAGGATAAAGAAAAAAAAGAACTACAAAATTTTCAGGACTATTCGCACTTTTTATACTTTAAATATATTGAGCAAACAGAAAAAAAAGCTTTTATTAAACCAGATATTACTATAGAATATCCATTTTTAAATCAACTAATACAAAAACCACAAAAAGAGATTATGCCTGATCCAAATTTAGAAATAAATAACCCCCTAGCTGTTTTAGAGGCAGCTTTGTTTATGGCTGTTGAAGGACTGGATACTAACTCACTTTCAAAACTAATAAAGAAAAATTCTTCACAAACCAAGGAATTGCTAAATGAGCTTAAAAAAAGATATTCCCAACAAGAGAGTGCACTTGAACTGAGCGCTGAGCCAAATGATAGATGGGTTTTAAGAATAAAACAACAATATGCTCCAGCAGTAAGACAATTTGCCAAAGAAGTTGAGATTTCACAGCATGCTCTAAAAACTCTAGCTTTTATTGCAAAAAATGAAAATATTACTAAAAGAGAGTTATTCAACAAACTTGGAAGTCAAATCTATGCTGATGTAGAAGAGTTAGAAAAAAAAGGTTTTATTAAAACAATACCACAAGGCAGAACATCAAGAATAAAATTAACTCCTAAATTTAATGAATATTTTGGAATTTAATTAAAAATTTAATTAAAAAATTAAAAATATTTTTTATAGCTTTTTTAGATAGATTTAGATAGGTTTAAAATTCTTAATTTTCTTATATAAAAACAAAAAATAAAAAATTAAAAGAGTTGATAATATGCCAAAAGAATTAGATGAAAAGAACTTTGAAGAATTTATAAAAAAGGGATTAGTTTTAGTAGATTTTTGGGCTCCTTGGTGTGGACCATGTAGAATGCTTGGACCAATTTTGGATGAATTAGAAAAAGAGATTACTTATATAAAATTTGGAAAAGTAAATGTAGATCAAGAGGCTAATTTAGCAGAAAAATATCAAATAAGTGCAGTTCCAACTCTTATAATATTTAAAGATGGAGAAGAAATAGACAGAAGAATGGGCTATGGACCAAAAAGTGAAATAAGATCTTGGCTAGAAGAATACAAACAAGCTTAATTTGCTATTTTTTAATTATTTTTAGTATTTTTTTAAATTTTTACTTTTTTAATTAGTTCTACAAAGTCATTCCATTTTTCAATAGGTATTCGCGTACCATTTTTTGTAAAGCCGCTAAATGTCTTGCTGTTTACATACTCTCTTATCGAAATGCAAGGTTTGCCTCCATAGTCATCTTTTTTGATTACAATATCTACATTTTTACTTTTTTGAATTCTGCCGATTTCCTCATCCATTTTTATCCTCCTTTTAAAAAGCTACTCCTTAATATTATCTTTATAACACAAACAATATAAATTTTAACATTTAAATTTTTAATTGAATGTTGATTAAATGAAAGTGCAGATGTTGATTTTATGAAATACGACATTCCAAAAGGAACAAAGGAGTATTATTTTACCCAAGCACAGCTAAAAAATTTAATTATAAGAAAAATAGAGCAAATTTATCAAAGATGGGGATATCAGCCATTATATACGCCTTCTTTACAAATGATGAATGTGCTAAATGCAAAAAGCGGTCAGGAAATTCAAGGACAGATATTTGGTATAAAAGACTCAGATTATGGATTAAGATTTGATTTGACTGTTGGAACTGCACGATTTGTTGCAACTAAAAAAATTCCTATGCCTTATAAGAGATATCAGATTGGTCAGGTGTGGAGAAGAGAAGAACCTCAACATTCAAGATTAAGAGAATTTACGCAAGCAGATATAGATATCTTTGGATTAGATGAACCACAAACAGATGCAGAAGTTATTGCAGTTGCTGCAAATGTTCTAGATGAACTAAATTTTGATGAATATTATATCCTACTAAATAACAGGGAAATTTTAGAAGCAATTATAAAAAAATATCAAGAAGAAAAAAATGAAAATAAAATATTAAGAATTCTTGATAAGATAGACAAAATAGGCAAAGATAAAGTTTATAATGAACTTATTGATTTAAAAATAAACAAGAACTTAATAGACCAGATTTTTGAAATAGACTTACAAAAAGCAAATGAAATTTGCCCCCAAGGCACAGAGAGATTAAAAAAAATAAGAGATATTTTGATAAATGAGTTCAAAATAAAAAATGTTGAAATAGATTTTTCCTTGGCTAGAGGACTAGCATATTATAGCAGTTCTGTTTTTGAGATAAAAACTAAAAAGGAAAGCACATCTATTGCAGGTGGAGGAAGATATGATAATCTTACAGAAATTTATGGGCAAAAAATTTCTGCTGTTGGAATTTCTTTTGGAATAGAAAGATTGCTGAATTTAATAGAAGAAAACAAAAATAACATAAAGATTGTACAACCTGTTTACATTCTCACAACAGAAAACAAATATTTAAAAAATGCCATAGACCTTCTTAAAAAATTGCATGAAAAAGATATAGATGCTTTTTGTGATTATACACAAAGAAATATTTCTAAAAAATTAGAGTATGCAAACTTGCTTAATATAGAGTATGTTGTTATAATAGGAAAAAATGAAGTGGAAAATAACTCTTTCACACTAAAAAATATGTATACAAAAAACCAACAGGATAATCTAAGTTTAGATGAATTAATAAAAACAATAAAACAAAATAGATAAGTAGAGAATATGGAAAAAATAAAACAAGCTATTGAAGACTTAAAGTTAGGTAGACCAGTAATTATATCTGATAATGAAAAAAGGGAAAATGAATCAGACATTGCAGTTCATGCATCATTTGCAACACCAGCAATTATAAAAAAACTAAGAAAAGAAGCAGGCGGAATGATATGCCTTGTTATAGATGAACAAACAGCAAAACTTTTAGGACTAAAATATTTTACTTCTTTTCTTAGAGACCTTAGTTTTCCTTACAATAGGTTAGCTATAGATAGAACACCATATGGCGACGAACCTGCATTTAGTATATATATTAATTCACGAAAATGCTATAGCGGAATATCAGACATAGATCGATCTACAACAATCACAGAGTTTGAAAAACTCATTTCACAAAAAAATAAAACAACTGATATTAAAGAAGAATTTGTAAAAAATTTTTATTCCCCTGGACATGTGCCATTATTAATTGCAAAAGATTTAACAAGACGGAAGGGCCATAGTGAATATAGTATAAGCCTAGCAAAACTTGCTAACCTAAGCCCTGCAATGGTAATATGCGAAATGCTATCAGATAATTTTTATCCTATGAGAAAAAAAGAAATTGAAGAATATGCAAAAAAAAACAATATTATTAATTTAAAAGAAGAAGATTTTCAAAATATATAGTGTGATTTTTATGAAAATAGGTTTAGTGGATACAACCTTTTCCAGAATAAATATGGGCAAGATTGCGATTGATGAAATAAATAAGATAAACAATCAAAAAATTTATCCTCAAGTAGAGTATATAAGAAGAACAGTACCTGGAATAAAGGATATTGCTATTGAATGTCAAATTTTATTTGAAAATGAAAAATGTGATATTGTTCTTGCTTTGGGGATGGTTGGGGGAAATGAAATAGATAAAATGTGCGCACATGAGGCATCTTTAGCCATCCAGCAAGTTAAGCTTAAATACTCTAAACATATTTTAGAAATATTTGCACATGTAACAGAAAGTTTAAAAAATGGCAAACTTGATGAAAAAGATTTTTACAGCCTAACCGAAAACAGAATTAGAAAACATGTTCAAAATGCATTTTTATTATTGTTTGACAGACAAAAACTAATAGATAGAGCTGGAAAAGGAATTCGGCAAGGAAGAGAAGACGAAGGTGAAATAAAATGTGGAAAATAGCTTTAGTTGTTTCAGATTTTAATAAAGAGATAACTTCTAAAATGGAACTAAAAGCAATTGAAGTTGCTAAAAAAGAAAATTTAAATATACTAAAAAATGTGCATGTAAATGGGGCTTATGATATGCCTTTAGTGGTAAAACTTTTAGCTGAAGATAAGAACATTGAAGCAATTGTATGCATAGGGGCAATAATTAAAGGCAAAACTGACCATGACAGAGTTATAGCTCAATCACTTGCAAAAACTTTAATGGAAATATCTCTACAAACCAATAAACCTATTCTTTTAGGGGTGATTGGACCAAATGCTACTTACAAACATGCAAAGGAAAGAATAGGGGATTACCCGACAAGAGCAATCTTAGCTGCAAAAAAAATGCTCCAAAATATAAAAAATTTAAAGGGATAAAAAATGAACAAACAAAATATAAAACTTATTGAAAAAGTTTTTTTTCCTACAAAATGGGGGGAATTCAATTTATATACATTTGAAGATAACCAAAAAAAAATTCACTTTGCACTTGTCAAGGGAAATGTTGAAAATAAAGAGAATGTTGTTTGCAGAATACATTCCAAATGCTTAACAGGAGATGCTCTTGGTTCTCTTAGATGTGATTGCAGAAAGCAATATGAAAAATCTATGGAATACATAGCTAAAAAAAATTTAGGTGTGCTTATTTATTTGGACCAAGAAGGGAGAGGGATTGGATTAAAAAACAAAATAAAAGCATATGCTCTTCAAGATCAAGGTTATGACACTGTTGAAGCAAATTTAAAACTTGGCTTTAAAGCTGACGAACGAGACTTTAGTTTAGCTGCTAAAATTCTAAAATTATTGAAAATAAAATCAATATTTTTAATAACAAATAATCCAAAAAAGATTGAGGAACTTAAAAAAAATAAAATCAAAATAATAAAAAGAATAGCACTCAAAATAAATGGTACAAAATACTCAAAAAAATATCTTCAAACTAAAAAAATTAAATTAGGACATTTTATAAACGAACAAGATGATGAATAGAATATGATAAATAAAAAAGATGAAAATTTTGAAAAGAGGATTATGAAAAAAACTTTTTCTTTAGCAAAAAAAGCTAATCCTTCGCCAAATCCATATGTCGGAGCAATTATATTAAAAAATAATAAAATAATTGGGTATGGTTATCATAAAAAAGCTGGAATGGCACATGCAGAAATTGAAGCAATAAATTCAGTAAAAAAAAGATATCCTAAAACTTGGAAACAAAAACTAGAAGGCTCTAGTTTATATGTTAATTTAGAACCTTGCAATCATTATGGAAGAACTCCGCCTTGTACAAAGGCTATAATTGAACACAAGATAAAAAAGGTTGTTTTTGCTATGAAAGACATAAATAAAAGTGTAAAAGGAAATGGTGCTTTGGAATTAAAAAAAAGCGGAATAATAGTAAAAGAAGGTATCCTAGAAAAAGAAGCTCAAAAATTAAATGAAGCTTATATTAAAGTTCAAAAAACAAAAATGCCTCTGGTTTTAGTAAAACTTGCAATTAGTCTAGATGGAAAGATAGCTACAAAAAATTTTGAATCAAAATGGATAAGTTCTGAAAAATCTAGACAAATAGTTAATAAGCTAAGGGCTGAATCTGATGCAATTTTAATAGGCATAGGAACATTAAAAAAAGATAATCCAAGCTTGGATGTAAAAAATAAAAAGTTGTATAAATATCCTCTAAAAGTTATAGTTACTTCTTATTTAGATGAAATAAATGGAAATGAGAGAGTATTTTCAAACGGCCAAGTATTAATAGCATATAACAAAGTTAAAAATAAAAAGCATCTAGTAAAATTGTCTAAAAGAAAAATTAATTTGATAAGATGCCCACAAGATAAAAACGGAATAGACTTAAAATATTTACTAAAACATCTTGCAAAAATTGGTTGTAATAAAATACTTTGCGAAGGTGGCGGAAAAATTGCAACAAGCTTACTAAAAAAAGACTTTGTTGATTATCTTATTTTATTTTATGCCCCAAAAATAATAGGAAATGATGGAATAGCTTGCTTTTCCAAATTAGGTATAAAAAAACTATCCCAAGCTTATAAGTTTAGAATAGAAAAAATAAAAAAAGTAGATACTGATGTTATGATTATTCTAAAAAGATTAGAAACAAATGCTTAAAAGTTAAAACTTAGAAATTTAAATATAATTAAACAAAGAAATTTGGACAAAGAAATTTGAGGTTGGATAAGATGGAAAATAAAAAAAGTTTTGATGAAATAAAAAAAGAAGTAATTGCTAGAGGTGGATTTTTTGTATATTTTTATTTTGATATAACAGGTACTGATAAAGAAAGTATAAAAAATCTTGCAGTTTCTTTTAGTGGAAAAATCACAACAGAAAAAGGAGTAAGACTAGGAATAACTGAAATAGAAGAGCCAATTGAAAAAGATGGTGTGTTTATTACAGCCCTAAAAGCATCATTATTAGTGGAAAATTTCTATCATTTAGTAAGATTGACAATGGTTCATATGCCAATAGCAATTGAAATAGAAGAACCTCTTGATATTACTTTAGATGCTGGGCAAGTTCAACTAGCACTTTTACAAATTTCAGATCTATGCCAGCAGTTTACAACACATATTCTAACTAAAACATTAACCCAAGAAGAAAAAAAGAAATTTGAAAAGGAACTTATAAGAAAGTTAGAACTTGGAAAAAATTTGAAAGAAAAAATACAAAAAAAACAGGAGGGTGAAAAATAATGTCAATAGTTCAAAAGGTCCCTACTGGAATACCAAATTTAGATAAAATAGTTGGTGGTGGTTTTACAAGAAACAATATAATAACCATTTCAGGTTCTACTGGAAGTGGAAGAACTATTTTTGGGATACAATTCTTAGCAAATGGAGCTTACGAATATGACGAAAAAGGAATGTATATATCCTTTAGCGAACCAAAATATTCTTTATTTGCAAACATGAGCTCATTTATTTTTAATCTTCCAGAATTAGAAAAAAACAAAAAAGTAATTTTTATAGAATACCCTCACAATGAGCTTGATCAATTTTTAGAAAAAGAAAATGCTATATTAGAATTAATAGATACTCTTGGTGTTCAAAGACTGGTCTTAGATCCAATAGGCCCTTTATTTTCTTTTGTAGAACCACAATATCAAAAAATTCATATGCAAAAATTAATAAACATTATAAGAAAATGGGGAGTTACTACAATTATTACTGCAGATGATTTATTTCCTGCTGATCCAAACATCCCAAGAACAGATATAGGAATAGAAAACCTTAGTGATGGATTTATACATCTTGGCTGGAAGATTATTAATGAAAAAAGAACTAGAATATTGGAAGTTATAAAAATGCGGGGGAGTGCTCATAAGCATGGATTTTATGAATATGAGATAGATAACGATGGAATTAAAATAACTAGAGAAATAAAATAACTATTAAATTGAGGGGGCAATTTATGAAAATTGATCCTTGGTCGAATGAACTTTATGAATTAGAATATTTACATAAAGAATTTGGATTAGAAAAAATTCCACCCCAAGTAAAAAAAAGATTTGAAAAAGTTTATTTATTTAGCAGAGAAATTATTGTAGGTCATAGAGATTTTGATAAGTTTTTAGAAGCTTATGATAATAAAAAAGAGATTGCACTTATTAGTGGAATAAAACCATCTAGCCATTTTCATTTAGGCTCAAAGCAAACTGCTGATGAGCTAATATTTTTTCAAAAATATTTTAATGCAACGGTATATTATTGTATTGCAGATTTAGAAGCATATGCAGATAATAATTTGGAGTTAGAAAAAACAAAACAATATGCTATTTCAAACATTGCAGATTTGCTGGCTCTTGGTTTAGATGAAAAAAAAGCTTATATATATAGACAATCTACAGAAAAAACTGTTCTAAAAAATGCTTTTTTAATTTCAAACAAGGTTACAAATGCTATGCTGCAAGCAATTTATGGTGAAAAAAAATTATCTTATTATTATTCTGCAATGATACAAATGGCAGATATATTTTTAGCACAAGATGAAAAGTTTGGTGGGCCAAAAAATGTTTTAGTTCCTGTTGGACTAGACCAAGACCCACATATAAGACTAGCCAGAGATCTTGCACCCAAATTAGGTTTGGTTCAACCAGCTGCTACTTATCACAAATTTATTAGAAGTCTAAAAGGGCAAGAAAAAATGTCAAAAAGAAATCCTGATGATGTTATCTTTCTTTGTGAGGATATTTCAAATATAGAAAAGAAATTAAAAAATGTAATTACTGGAGGAAGAGCTACTGCCGAAGAACAAAGAAGACTGGGCGGAGAAATAGAAAAATGTATGATATATGAACTTGCCAATCTTTATTTTGAGTTAGAGGATAAAGATTTGAGATCTAGATATGAAAAATGTGTGAAGGGAAAGATTTTATGTGGTGAATGCAAAAAAGATTTAATAAACAAAGCATTAGAATGGTTTGCAAAACACCAGGAGATAAGAGAAAAAAAACTCACTCCTGCTCAAAAAATATTTGAAAAATTAGAAAATTAAATTAAGGAATTAAGATGAAGGCCCAATTAAGTGTTGAAATTTTATTAATATTTATTTTAGTAATATTTGCAGTTTTAGTTGTTTTTTTGATTTTGCCAACAAATATAATGAGTATAAATATGGACCAGGAGCAAAGAATAGCTAAACAAACTGTTGAAAAAATAGTAGAAAATTCTGAATTTATTTATTTAACTGCCAATAATTCTCTGATTTATATAGATATTGAGATTCCCCAAGGATTTGACTATTCTCAGTCTTATATTGGATACGAGGCACAAACTAATGACTGGGAGCTCAAAAAAAATATTAAATTAGCTTATGCTAAGAGTTTTATAATTAAAACTTCTCTTTATCCGATTTGTGGAAAGTTTCCAACTATGCCTGGAAGATACAAAATTAAATTAGAATATAATTCTACACCCCCACATGTAATGATTAATGATAATTGCTAATTAAGAAAATTATTTAAAAACAAAATACAAAATAAATATTGGCCATTGATGAGATGAACAACCGCTAATAAAAAAATGATGAAGCAAACAGCGTCTGAGGCCAAAAGGATAACACAATAGTGAAAAAATGAAAATAACTGGAAGAGTTAAAAAAGGGCTTGGGCAAGGAAAATATTTTATGTCATTAAATGGATATAAAAAAGGCTTTTATAAAATACTTAAATATTATCCATTCAAAGGAACATTAAATATTGAACTAAATAAAAAAGATGTTAAAAAAATTCAAAAAGCTTTGAAAGTAAAAAAAATATACACAATAGAAGGCTTTAAAGAAAATAACAAAGAATACAAAAAGATCACTTTTATAAAAATAAAAATTTTTAACAAGCCAGCCATAATAGTATTTCCATTTTATAGACATAATCCAAAAAATATTATAGAAATAGCAAGCAAATATAATTTGAGAAAAAAATATAAGCTAAAAGATAATGACAAAGTGGAGATTGAAATTAACTAAAAATGAAATCAAGAAAAAAAATCATCAAGTCGACTTTGGCTTTTAGTAGCCTTTTTAATTGATTCATAATTTGAAATTGCTTTTTCTACTCTTTCAGAAGAAAAATCATGTTTATCTACAAGTAAAGAAAAAATCTTTTCTTTATTTAGATCACCAAAAACAATAGATAGATTTTTTTCAATAGGCGGGCTTAAAAAAAAGTTTTCAATCTCTTGCCAATTTTCAAGACTATAGTCAATTTCTTCTTTTTTATTTGGAAATTTCAAATATAATTTTTTTATAATTTCTTCAAAACTATTTGATTGATAGACCAATTTGAGTGCTGTTTTTGGCCCAACATTTTTAACTCCTTGATTAAAATCTGTTCCAACTAAAAGCCCTATCCAAATAAGCTGCCTTTGATTTATTTTTAAATCATCTAAAACCTTAGTTAAATTAATAAGTTCTGGCTCTACACTTACATAAATATTTTTATTTGGCAATTTTCTTTTCGAACTAAAAGAAAGATATCTAATTAGTCTTTCTGCACCAAATAATAAAGAGTCATAATCTTGAGAAGCTACCCCCCATGCATAATTACTTTTAAGAAGATAAACTGCTTGAGCTTCTCCTTCAGATGGAGCTTGCACAAAAGGCAATCCTAAAGCCTCTAAAAGCTCTTTTGATTCTTCAATCATTTCTTTAGAAAGTTTAGAAGTTTGCTGAGCAAATTTATAAGCTTGCTCTAAATCCCCTTCTTGCAATGCAAGCGAAAATTTTTCAGATGCAATTTCTTTTCTTTCAGTTCTTTTCAATAAAGTTTTTGATTTAAATTCTGGAGGTTTACCGTCAAAAACAAAAATTGGTAGAAGACCATTTTCAAGCCATTTTAAAGTTCTATAAAATAAACCACTCAGATGTGCAGTTATATTTCCATGGCTGTCCATTAATAAACTTCCATCAGGTTGTCTTATAGAAGATAAAAATTGATATAAAATATTATTTCCATCAATTGCTATTTTTTTGTTTTTTAAATCTTCCAGTTTTATAGTTTGAGCAGTAATTAAATCAGAGATATCACAGCCCATTTTCTCACTTTTTTTTCTTTTTTTCTATTTCAATTATATCCCCAAGAGTAAGATCAGAAGTCTTTTTGGAAGAATAATCAATATCACCTACTGCTTGATTATTAGAAGTTTCAACTAACAACTTTATACCTAATTCCTTTTCTATTTTTTTTACTAAATCAAGAGGTGGAATTGTTTTTTCTTTTTCTATTCTTTCCAAAAAAGACTCTTTTTGAGATAATCTTTCTGCTAAAACTGCCAGAGGAATTTTAAGCCTTTGTCTTGCTTGATAAATTTTTTGACCAAAATTATCAACCAATTCGTATTCTTCACTTAATACCCTTGAGTTAGAAGTTTTTTGCTCTTTTTTTGATTGGGTTGATTGCGGATAGCTTAAAATTTTTCCTAATAAAGAGCATTCTTTACATACCAAAAGCTTTGCACCTTCGATCAGAACTAGATATTCCTGGCCATCTTCTATTTTTTTACCGCAACTTTCACATTCCATTTACACCACCAGGCTTACAAAATAATATAAGGCTTAGACTATTAAATATTTTGCATATAAATAAAATAAATCACTATTGGCTATTGGGCAGTGTTATTTATGAAAACACAAAAACAAAAAGAAAATTTTAAAATAGATTTAGATTTAATTAGAAAACTTATTTCAGAAAAAAAACCAAAAGACAAGAAAATTGAAAATATTTTTACTTTGTTTATTATTATACTATCAGCTGCTCTCTTTATTTACCTAATAGATCTTCAAATTCCTGTTTTAATTAAACTACTAGCCATTTTGATTTTATTATTTATAAGTGGAGAGATATTAAAAATACTAAAAAATTTAGACGGAGAATTTGGTTTAATTTTTTTTAAAGATAAAAGATTTATAGAATTTATAGAAAATTTTGGGATTAAATATCAAAGCATATTAGTATTTTTAATAGACATAGGATTTATACTTTGCTATGGACTAGTTGGTGCAAAACTTATAGAGAAAAAAGATGACAAAAATATCAGAATATTTTTAGGATTTGTGTTGCTTTTGCTTTTTTCAAGTTTTGTTTTACCTTTTGTGCATCAAGCTCTAACCTCAATAATTTTTAGCAAAGATCTTGCAAGCGCATCAAAGATTGTTAAAGATAGCAATCCTTTTGACTTTGATTTTGAATTTGATATTGATGGAAAAAAAACCTCTATAAATTTAACTACCTTGCTAATGTATGCATGCGTATTTATTTTTGGAATTGCGGGCGCTGTATTTTTTTCTATCTTTGTTTATGCAATTATAATATTAAAGGCCTTTATAATCAAAATAATTGAATTGGTTTTTAACTTTTTTTACTTTGGAAAAATTTCTTTTGGAAATCTTCCACCCCCGGGGGCAATGCCAATAATACCTGGAAAAAGCATTCCTTTGTTTGAAGGATTAATAGCATTTTTAGCAATTTTAGTAGTTCATGAATTTTTTCATGGATTTTTATCTAGTATTTACAAAATAAAAGTACAAACAACTGGAATTGTTTTCTTTGGCATTTTGCCTATTGGGGCTTTTGTTGAACCAGATGAAAAAGAACTGCAAAAGCTTGAGAAATATAAACAAAACAAAATACTTGTTGCAGGAAGTTTAGGAAATTTTTATTCTGGAATAATTGCTTTCTTTCTATTTACAATTTTGATAGTAAGTACTGCTGATTTAAGACAAGAAGGTAAATTTGTTAGATTTTATGATGGTAATGAAGTTAGAGTATATTCTATAAACAACATCAGTGTAGATGAATTTGAACAAAAAATGGCTAATTACACACTGAAAGGTAATGAAAAATTTGAGATTTTAACAGAAAATGGTTTAATATCAAAAAATCTAACTGCTAGTACAGAATTTCCTTTTGTTATAAAAACTTATTATAAGACCGCTCAAAACTTTGATTATAAATATAAAGCAGGCTTTTTATTTTTTGAATTTATTTTAAATACTTTAAAATTAATATTCTCGATGAACATAATGATAGGTGCAATAAATTTATTATTTGTACCTTTTTTTGATGGAAATAGAATTTTGGAAAATGCACTAGAAAACAAAAAAAATATTTTAAAAATTATACAAATAATTACAATAGGGAGCTTTTTGATTAATTTGCTTCCATGGGCATTTAGATAAAAAAGATTTAAAAATTTAGTAGGTGTTTTTAAATTATGGATAAAAAAGAAAGAGAGAGCATAATGGTTTACAACAGTGCAGTTTCTGATTATAAAAATAAAAATTATAAAGATGCTATTGATAAGTTCAAACAGGTTTTAAAATTAAACCCAAAAGATGCACAAGCAAAAATAGCTCTTGCAAGCAGTTATAACAATTATGGAGTTGAACTTTATAAAGCTGGAAAAGTTAAAGAAGCTTTAAGCTTTTTTAAAAATGCTCTAAAAATTGAACCAACAAATAAAACCTATCAAGATAACTTAAATATAGTTTTACAGAGAATTAAAGAACTAGAATTTGCCAACTTGGCTTTGCAAGCTTATAATTTATTTCAAAAAAAGAAATATGAACTTTCACTTAAAAAACTTCTTAAAGCAAGCCAAATCCAGCCAGCAAATATTGAAATTAAAAAAGCTATTTCCACTTGTTATAATGCACTTGGAATAAAAGAATACAACAATAGAAGGTTTGCAAAAGCACTTAAATATTTTGAACTTGCAAAAGAAAATTATCCTCAAAATATAGGATACGAACACAATATAAAGATACTTCAAAACCTTCTTAACTCAAAGACGATAAGCTAAAAAAGAATTAAAAATACTAAAGATTAAAAACTATTTATGGATAATCAAAAGGTTAAGATTAAGACTTTTCTAAAAGAAATTGAAGTTGAAAAGAACACTACACCATTAGATATACTTAAATTACTTAATATAAAAGATGAGAAAATAGTAGCTGCAAAATTTAATAAAAAAGCAGTTGATCTAACTTTTAAAATAAAAGAAAATGGAGAACTCACATTTTTAAAATCCTCTGAACCAGAGGGCCTTGAAATACTTAGACATTCAGCTGCACATGTTTTAGCACAAGCAGTTAAACGAATCTATCCTAAGGCTCAATTGACAATAGGTCCAGTAGTAGAAGAAGGCTTTTACTATGATATTTACTTAGAAAATACATTAACAGAAAAAGATATAGAAATAATTGAAAAAGAAATGAAAAAAATCATAGATGAGGATCAGCCTTTTGAAAGAATAGAAATGAAAAAGAAAGATGCAATGGAATTGTATAAAGATAACAATTTTAAAAGAGAGATAATAGATGAAATTCAAGATGAGATTGTTTCTGTTTATTATAATAAAAAAACTTCCAAAACACCCACCGATTACAAGGAATTTTTTGATCTTTGCACTGGACCACATATTAGAAGCACTTCTCAAATAAAAGCTTTTAAAATACTAAAGATTGCAGGGGCTTATTGGAGAGGGGATGCTAAAAATCAGCAGCTTCAGAGGGTTTATGGAACTGCTTTTGCAACAAAGGATGAATTAGAAAATTATCTCAAACAATTAGAAGAAGCTCAAAAAAGAGATCATAGAAAACTTGGCAAAGAATTGGAACTTATAATGTTTTCCGAGATGGCACCAGGAATGGTTTTCTTTTTGCCAAAAGGGCAGATAATTAGAGAAGAATTAGAAAATTTCTTAAGATCAGAACAAAAAAAATTAGGCTATGTAGAAGTTAAAACTCCAATAATTTTAAATAATAAACTTTGGCAAATCTCAGGTCATTGGGATCATTATAAAGAAAATATGTACTTTACAAAAATAGATGAAATAGATTATGGAATAAAACCGATGAATTGCCCAGGCCATATGCTCATATTTGCAAACTATGCAAAAAGTTATAGAGACTTACCTCTCAAAATAGCAGAATTTGGTTTAGTGCACAGACACGAACTCTCAGGAGTACTAAGTGGTATGGTAAGAGTAAGAGCATTTACACAAGATGATGCTCATATCTTTTGTACAGAAAATCAAATAAAAGAAATTGTAAAAGAAGTGCTCCAGCTAACAACAAAAGTTTTAGGAATTTTTTCATTTGAGTACCATGCTGAACTTTCAACAAGGCCCAAAGAATACATGGGAGAATTAGAAACATGGAATAAAGCTGAAAAAGCACTCCAAGAAGCATTAGAAGAACTTAATATAAAATACTCCATAAACGAAGGAGATGGAGCATTTTATGGACCAAAGATTGACTTTAAAGTAAAAGATGCTATAGGAAGAGTTTGGCAACTTTCTACTTGCCAGTTAGATTTTCAAATGCCCCTTAGGTTTAATTTAAAATATGAAGGAGAAGATGGAAAGCTTCATACTCCAGTTGCTATTCACAGAGCAATTTACGGCTCTCTTGAAAGATTTATTGGAATATTGATAGAACATTATGCTGGCAAATTTCCAGTTTGGCTTGCACCAATTCAGATAATATTAATTCCAATTACAGATCAAGAAAATGATTTTGCATTTGAGATTGCAGCTAAACTAAAAACAGAAGGTCTTAGGGTGGAGATAAATACAAAGCAGGCAACTTTGAATGCAAAAATAAGACAAGCTCAACTCGATCAAATTCCTTATATGATAGTGATAGGAAAAAAAGAAAAAGAATCTTTAAGATTTAAAATAAGAGAACTAAATGGAAATCAATTTGAAGCGCAACTGGAAGAGTTTATAAAATTAGTAAAACAAAAAATTAAAGATAAAAAATAAGGGATAAAATGCTAAAAAAAATAAAAATCCTAAAAAAACAGCAACAAAAAATTGGAAATTTTTTAAAATTTTTACCTTGTGAGCCAAACCATCTAACCTTACTTTCTTTGTTAATAAGTATTTTGGCAGTTTATTTTATTTTTATAAAAGATATTACAGGAGGACTTTTAGTACTAGTAGCGTTTTTTTTAGATGCATTAGATGGAGCAGTTGCAAGAGCAAAAAAACAAACAACTCTATTTGGTGCATATTTGGATGGAATGATTGATAGGATAGTTGAATTTTTTATTTTATTTCCATTCTTAATTTTTGATTGGTCAAGAATTCAAGCAATAATAATTCTTTTTTTTGGTACATGTATGCATTCTTTTTCTAAAGCCTATGCGGATCATAGAAAAATTTTAAAAACCGAACAAGTGCTTGAAATTAAAAGTTTTTTTGGAAGAGAAGAAAGAGGATTATTTATAATCTTTGCAATATTTTTATACTTATTAAATTTTTTTGAATATAGTTATTATTTGTTTTGGATAAGTGCTATTTTAAGTGTAATTGGGTTTTTGTTTTTAGAATACAAAATTTACAAAAAAATTAAAGAGAAAATATGATAAGTGCAAAAGAAATTTATATTTTATTTTTAATTTGTTTTATTTTAATAATAATTTTACTTTTTTTTAGTCCATATCAAATTTTTTATAAAGAAAAAAGAATTTCTGAGTTATATTTTGAAAATGAAAATTCTAAAGTAAAGATATGTGGAAAGGTTTTAGATATTACTAGTACTACCAAATATTATAATATTGAAATTTGTGATTTGAGCGATTGTATTAAAGCTCATCTCAACTATAAAAATGAATTTTCAAAAAGATTAGAAACTGATAAAATAAAAAATAAAGAAATATGCATTTTTGGTCTAACAAAAAAATTTTATAAGAACACATATTTAGAAATAGATAACTTTATTCAAATAAATAATTCTAAGGAGGATTAGCAAAAATGAACTTGCTTTATATTTTAATAGGAATAATTATAGGGACTTTTGCTGCTATTTTTCCAGGCATACATCCAAATAGTGTTTCTTCTATCATTAGTTTGATACCTATTGAAAATCATGTTGAAATATTGATAGCAATGCTTGGGGTTTATAGTGTAATAGTATTTATACCATCTATCTTTTTTGGAATTGTTGATGGAGAAACAGCAATTGGAATGCTTCCTGGTCAGAGACTATATCTAGAAGGCAGAGGAAAAGAGGCAGTCTATATTGTAATTGTTTCTTCGTTAATTGCTGGGATTGTTGCTGCTGCTGGTGGCTATGCTATATTTTTTGTATTTGATTTCTTAAACAAAAATATTGAAAAATATATTGGATATATTTTAATTTTTATTTCAATGTTTTTTATAATAAAAGAAAAAGATAAAGCAATTTTAGCTTTAGCATTGTATGTAATATGTGGAATATTTGGCTATTTTACTTTAAATTCAAAGATAGCTGATCCTTTGTTTGCAATGTTTGTTGGATTTTTTACAGTTCCTGCTATTTTGCAACTTAAAAATAATATTCCCCCAAAACAAAACATGGTGCTAGAAAATAAACAGCTTGATTTTTTAATTTATATTTTAGCTGGATGCTTGCTTGGTGCAATCGCAGATTTTTTGCCAGGAATATCTAGTCCTGCACAACTTGCTGTTATTTCATCAATATTTTTAAATTTAAAAAATCCAAGAGATTTTCTTTCACACATAGTGGCAATAGAAGTAAGCCATAATATATTTGCAATTGCAACTTCTGCTGCAGGAAATATAGCCAGAGTGGGCACAATAGCAATTGCAAAGAATTTTGTTGAATTTACTATTTACAATTATAGTTATTATGCAATAATTTTTTTAATTGCTCTAGTAATTGGAGTGGTGCTTTTTGCAAAATTATCTGAAAAAATAGTTGAACTTATAGGTAAGATAGATTTGCAAACAATTGGCAAAATTGTATTGATTTATTTGACTTGTATGAATCTGCTAATAAATGGTTTGTTTGGACTGGTTATTGTTGTTATAGCAAGCCTGATAGGATTTTTACCTTATAAAACAAACCTACCTAGAACATATTTAATGAGCAGTATAATTTTACCTTCAATTATTTATTTTTTTAGATAAATAAAAACAAAAAGAAAAGTTTAAAATGCTAAACTGCTAATTATAATTTTAAGGAGGTTTTAGCTATGGGTATTTATCATAAACCTTTAAAAACAAAAACTACTGGAACTGGGGCAAGAAAAAAACCAAATAAGGACCCAATTCTTGCTCATTATGGAAATCCCCCACTTTATACAAAAATAGCAGAAAAAGAGGTTAGGACAAAACACAGAGGCAGAGGCAAAAATATAAAAATTAAGCTAAAAAAGGCAACTTATATAAATCTAAAAGACAAGGACGGAAAAATTAAAAGAGTAAAGATTAAGAAAGTTTTAGAAGCAAAGGATAATCGCCATTTTGTAAGACAAAACATTTTAACTAAAGGTTGCATTATAGAAACAGAAATCGGAAAAGCAAAGATAACAAACAGAGTAGGGCAAGATGGAGTAGTAAATGGAATTTTAATAGACTGAAAATGGAAAACACACTAAAATATCAATATGCCTTATTTAAAGGATTACCAAATATAGACCAAAAAATCAAATATCTTAAGGAAAAAGGTCTAAGGATAACCTTAATTGATAAGGATTCGATAAATGATTATAGAGAGATAGAGCATGCTATTTACCTTTTAGAAAATAAAATTTATTTAAAACAATTTTCCTCTAAACTTGAAAATGAATTTTTATTGTTATTAGCTGGCGAGCGACAATTTGATAAAGCAATAAAAGTTTACGGAGTAAAAAACAACAAAGATTTTGTTTTGGTATCCTTTGAGAAAGATAAAACATTGGATGAAATCCAAAACGAACTTGGAATAAGAAAAATTGGTGAATTTAAAAAGAAAATAAAAACATCTAAATTATTAGAACTTTTAGAAAAAAAAGTGATCAAACTTTTAAAGGATTAAAAATAAGTTATAAATAGTTATATTAATTTGAGGAAGATGAAAGCACGCTTAGGATTGTTTCTTTATCTACTTTAAGATCTAATCCTAGGATATTAGATAAAAACAATAAAATATCAGCTGCTTTTTTAGGTTCGATTTTTGTTTTCTTTACCATTTCAAGCAAAGAAGAAGATTTTCCTATAAGACTATAAATCAATGTACCATATAAGCCATATTTTTTATATGCAGCAAGGCCAATGGAGCCATACTTTTTTTCTATTTGTATTCTTGTTAATGGTTCCAAATTTATAAAATTTTCCTTTTTTAGCGCATCAAGAATATCTTCAATATTTTTTAGAGGCATTTCTGTTTGTAAGAATAGATCTATCAGATCATTTGAACCATCTAGTAGTGAAATAAAGTTATCTGCATCAAGTTTAAATTTTATAGATAAAATGAATTTTAGTTTTGCATAATCAAAAGGTGAGAGTTTTTTCAAAGAAGGTACAAAAATTAACTTAAGATTTTGATCTGTGACAACAGGTGGGGTGGAATCCTTATCATGCATTGGACTAATTCCACTTGGTAATATTCCATGCTTTTTTGCCTGCTCTGACTCTATTTTTTTATTTCCTGAATCTGGAGTTTTTTCTTTTGATTCCAAGGTTATAAAACCTTTTTGCTGCATAAATTCTAGTATTTCTATAAATAAAGTTTCATTAATTCCAATTTCATCCATAATTTCCTGAGCTGATTTATACCCATCTACCATAGAATAAACTTTTAGACCAATATCCCCATATTTTTTGAAAATTTCTTTTTCTGCAACTGTTAGATAATCCTCTTCAGTGCCAGTTTCTGGTGGCTGAGAAGAAGAAGATGGCTTTAATGATTCTCTAGAAGAATCAGTAGGCTGCAAAGATTGCATAGAACTAGGCTGTTTTTCCTTGGATTCTTTTGCTATTGATTGTTGACTTTCTTGAACATCAGAGGATTTTTCTTTTGGTTCAGTAGAAAAATTTTCTTGACCTGGAAGATATATAAAACCTAATTTGTATAAAGTATCAACAAATTTATAAAATTCTTCTTGAGGTATATCTAAAAGATTTCTTATTTCAGCTAAGGTTTTTGTGCCGTCTATACTATTAAAAATTCTTAAAGCATTTGGACCATAATCTTTTAGAATAGTTGATTTGATTTTAAATTTGTCCACTGTGGAAAATTCTTTTTTGTAAAATACATCTGTTTCATCAAATTCCATATTTATACCAAATAAAAAATATACAAAAAGATTTAAAAGCCTTAAAATAGACTAAAAAAATATGAGTTTAGAGGATTTTTTAATAAGTGCGGATATTGATAATCTTATAAGGCTTGTCAAAGAGAAAAAAATGATTGAAACTCAAGAAGCCTCTAGAATATTAAAAATTCCTATTACAACAATAACACAATGGGCAAAAACATTAGAAGAAGATGGTTTGATAAAAATTGAATACAAACTGACAAAGGAATATCTTGTTTGGGTAGGACTAAGTAGTGAACAATATCAAGAAAAAATAAAACAAGTTGAACAAAAAAAGTTAGAAACTAAACAAAAAATAGAAAAAATGTGGGCTTTGGTAGATAGCAACCTCAAAGAATTAGATGAATTAAAAATAAATTTTCAAAATTTAAAAACACAAATAGATGAAAAAATTCATTTCTTAAGCGGTGATTTGAAAGAGGCAGAGATATTAACAAAAAAAATTGACACACAGATGCTACAAAAAAAAGAGCTTTTACAATCTATGCAAAATGAAATAACAAGATTTTTTAATGAGATAGTAGAGATAAAAACTCTAATAAAAGAAAATAGTGCTTTTGATGAAAAGAAATCTTCTGAATTTTTAGAAAGAATAGAAAAATTTCAAAAAAATGTTGAAACAAAATTGTCTTATATAAATAATTCTATAAATGAAATAAATAACAAGGTTAATCAAATAAGAAACCAAGATGATAATGCACTTGCTACAAAGGTTGCTTTGCTTGAGAAAAATCTTGCTGATCTAAAAGATGCAAAAAATGAGACCTTAAAGATTGCAAGATATTTATTAGTAGAAGTTAAGAAATTTAACCAGGACATAGAAAGAATAGAACAAGAACTTTCTGAAATAAAAGAAAAAGTTAAAACCAGTTCTAATGAGAAAATAAAACAAGAAATAGAGATGCTTTATTCAAAACTAATAAGAGAAACAAAAGAATTGATTGGGCCTATGAAAATAGAATTTAATAATATTAAAGAATCTGCAAACGAATATGCTACTTTTATTTATGAATTTAAAAATATACTAAATAGGCTTGAGGCCATAGAGGACAAATACCAAAAAGAAGCTGCAGAAATAGTTAAGATTATAGATATGATTGAAGAAACAAGAAATAAGTATTTGAAGGATTTAGAAGAAGCTAAGAACTCTTTAGGAAATAACAAACTGGTTTATGAGCAACTTTTAGAAAAGGCAAAAAAAATAGAATTGATTTTATCTAATATAGATACTCTAAAAAAAGAAGGAGAAGGGCTTGCAAGGAAATTAAAAGGTTTGCAAATGGAAACCGAAATAGCCCAAATTGCACTGCCCAATCAGATGAGCAAAAAAGAATTAGATGAGAATCAAGAATTGCCATTTGAACTTGTTAAAAAGATTGAGTTAACAAAAAAAGAAAAAGAAGAATTTGAAAGAAAAAGAGATCAACTAAAGGCACTTATTGACGAACTTTTAAGTAAGAAAGAGAAATAGACCTCTTTCTAAAAAATATATAAATAAGAAAAAATAACTAATTAATACTAATAAATACTCTAAAGAAGATAGATATGGATAAATTTGAATTAGTTTCAGAGTATAAACCAGCAGGAGATCAGCCAAAAGCTATAGAACAATTAGTTAGAGGAGTAAATAGTGGTGGAAAACAAACACTTTTAGGGGTAACTGGTTCTGGAAAGACCTTTACTATAGCAAATGTTTTGGCAAGAGTAAATAGAACAGCCTTAGTTATCTCACACAATAAGACATTAGCAGCACAGCTTTATACAGAATTTAGAGAATTTTTCCCTAAAAACAAAATAGGATATTTTGTATCTTATTTTGATTACTATCAACCTGAAAGTTATATTCCAGAAGAAGATATCTATATTGAAAAGGATTCTAAAGCAAATGAAAAAATTGAAAGACTAAGATTGAAAGCAACGAGCTTTTTATTAACAGACGGCCCATCCATTATAGTCTCCACTGTTTCTTGCATTTATGGGCTTGGTAATCCAACAGAATACAAAAATGCTTCTATTGGTCTTAGTATTGGAATGAAAATAACAAGAAAAGAATTGATAAAAAGACTGCTTGATATGCAGTATCAAAGAAATGAGAAAGTCTTAGAGCCAGGAAATTTTTTTGTAAAAGGAGAAACTTTTACTATTGCACCTGCTTATGACCATAATCTTGTTCAAGTAAGTTTAGAAGAGGACGAAGTAAAATCAATAAAAATTCTTCAAGCAATGAATTTTAAATTAATAGAAAGTATTAATTCCTATAGAATTTACCCTGCTAAACATTATATGTTTTCAGAACAAACAAAGCAAAGAGCTCTAAAATCTATAAGAAAAGAACTTGAAGAATGGGCACCAAATTTAGGGCTATTAGAAAGGACGCGCCTAATAAAAAGAACAAAATATGATCTTGAATTGATAGAAGAAGTTGGATATTGCAATGGCATTGAAAATTATTCTAGACACTTTGATGGAAGAGCACCTGGAGAGCCTCCATTTACACTTTTAGATTTTCTTCCAGATGATTCTATAATAATTATAGATGAAAGCCATGTAACTCTTCCGCAATTGCATGCAATGTATCATGGGGATAGAACAAGAAAAAAGAATTTAGTAGATTATGGATTTAGATTACCATCTGCTTATGATAATAGGCCGCTGAAATGGGAAGAATTTGAATCAAGACTAAAAAATGTTATATTTATATCTGCTACACCTGGAGAATATGAAAGACAAAATTCATTTCAGATAGTAGAACAACTAGTAAGGCCAACCTATATTTTGGATCCTCCAATTATTGTTAGACCAACTCGACAACAGATGGATGATCTTGAAAAAAGAATAAAACAAAAAATAAAAGGAGGGCATAGAGTACTTGTTACAACTCTAACAAAAAAGATGGCAGAAGACCTCACAGATTATCTTATTCAAAGGGATATAAAGGCAAGATATATGCACTCTGAGATTGATACAATTACAAGAAGTGAACTTATCAGACAACTAAGAATAGGGGAATTTGACTGTTTGGTTGGAATAAATCTATTAAGAGAAGGCTTAGACATACCAGAAGTTGCATTGGTTGCAATTTTAGATGCAGACAAAGAAGGATTTTTAAGAGATTCAACATCTTTAATACAGACGATAGGAAGAGCAGCAAGAAATACCGAATCTGAAATTGTAATGTATGCAGATACTATTACAAAATCAATGCAAGAAGCAATTGATGAAACAAATAGAAGAAGAAAAATACAAATGGAATTTAATGAAAAAAATAATTTAAAACCAATAAGTATTAAAAAATCTATTAGAGACAGATTAAGTCCTGAAGAAAAAGTAGATCAAAGTTATAGATATAAAACTCCTACAGAAATACTTAAAGAGATTGCAAAATTAGAAAAAGAAATGAATTATTATGCAGAAAATCTTGATTTTGAAAATGCAATTGTAATAAGAGAAAAAATAAAAGAATTGAGAAAATTAATTACAAAATAAAACGCAAAAAAAGGAATAAATATGAGCGAAAAAGTACTAAAAATTATTGGAGCTAAAGAACATAATCTAAAAAATATAAGTGTTGAGCTTCCAAAAGAAAAGCTTATAGTTTTTTGTGGAGTTTCTGGCTCTGGAAAATCTACTTTGGCTTTTGATACTATTTATGCAGAAGGCCATAGAAGATATGTTGAGAGTTTGACAACTTATGCTCGACAATTTTTAGGTTTGACAGCAAAACCAAATGTAGAAAGAATGGAAGGTTTAAGCCCATGTATATCTATTGATCAAAAATCTGTTTCTACAAATCCACGCTCTACTGTTGGAACCATAACAGAAATTTATGATTATCTAAGATTATTGTTTGCTAGGGTTGGAACTCCTTATTGCCCAAGATGTAAAATAGAAATTAGTGAGCAAACAACTGATAAAATAGTAGAGAATATAATTAAAATACAACCAAAGGAACAAATAACAATATACTCCCCATTAGTGGTTGGACAAAAAGGAAGTTTTGAAAAGTTATTTGAAGAATTGATAAAAGAAGGATTTAATAGAGTGAAAGTAGATAAAAAGATTTATTTGCTTAATTCAGAAAAAATAGAGCTTGACAAAAACAAATACCATGAAATAGATTTATTTATAGATAGAATTTCACAACCAGCAAATGAGACAGATAGAGTTGCAGAAGCAGTAGAATTGGCTTTGCAAAAAAGTAATGGCTTAGTAAAAGTGGAGTTTGATAAAAACAAGATTGAAACATATTCACAAAAACAAGCATGCCCAAAATGTGGTTTTTCTTTTGGAAAAATCGAGCCAAGGATGTTTTCTTTCAATTCACCTTATGGAGCATGTGAAGAATGTCATGGCATAGGTATAAAATTTAAAGTTGATCCAGAACTTGTAATTCCAGACAAAGAAAAATCATTGCTAGATGGAGCAATTAAGCCTTGGAACAATAAATTTTCTAGATATAATTTAAATTTGATGTTTGCAGCAGCTAAAGAATATAGAATACCAATTGATAAACCAATAAAAGAATTGACCCAAGAACAGCTTAATATAATTTTGTATGGCGCAGCTAAACCAGTAGAATTTAAAATTTTTGGAAGTGATGGCAATTTGAAAATGCAGGGAATAAAAGTATATAATGGAGTAGCAAATATACTTGAAAGAGAATATAAGGAAACTGATTCTGAACAAAAAAGAGAAGAAATAGCTAAATATATGAAAGAAATTCCTTGCAATGTTTGTAAAGGAAAGAGATTGAAAGAGGAATCGCTCAGTGTTTATATAAATAAAATGAATATTATAGATATAACTGATTTAAAGATTCAGCAACTTTATGGTTTTTTCAAAACTTTAAAATTTGAAAAAAACCTTGCATCGATAGCAAACCCAATTATAAAAGAAATTTTACTTAGGCTGGATTTTTTAAATAATGTTGGTTTAGGCTATCTCACACTTTCTAGAGAAGCACGCACACTTTCCGGAGGGGAATCACAAAGAATTAGATTAGCAACACAAATAGGCTCTGGGCTTAGCGGAGTAATATATGTTCTAGATGAGCCTTCGATAGGACTTCATCCAAGAGACAGCTCAAGATTAATTTCAACACTTAAAGAACTAAGAAATTTAGCAAACACTATAATTGTTGTAGAACATGACCCAGAAATTATAAAAAGTGCAGATTATATTTTAGAGATTGGCCCTCAGGCAGGTGAAGGGGGCGGGGAAATTGTTTTTCAAGGAGAGGTGGAAGAATTTTTAGAAGATAAAAACTCATTAACTGCTAAATATATCAGAGGAGAATTAAAAATAACTAAAGGAACAAAACTAAGAAAACCAACAGGTTGGCTTGAATTAAAAAAATGTACAAAAAACAATTTGAAAAATATTGATGTGAAATTTCCATTAGGAGTAATGTGTGCAGTAACTGGTGTTTCTGGGTCAGGAAAATCTTCTTTGATAATGGAAACATTGCTCCCTATTTTAGAAGAATGGAAAAAAAATAAAAAAATTTTAAAAACTCAGTTTTGCAAAGAGGTTATAGGAATAGAACAAATAAAAAATGTGATTAATATTGATCAAAGTCCAATAGGAAGAACACCGAGATCAAATCCAGCCACATATGTTGGTGCTTTTACACCTATTAGAGAATTATTTGCAAAACTTCCATTATCAAAAGCTAAAGGATGGAAAGCTGGACGATTCTCATTTAATGTGCCAGGTGGAAGATGCTTAAAATGCGAAGGCGCTGGAATTGTAAAAATTGAGATGAATTTTTTACCTGATTTATATATACAATGTGATGAATGTGAAGGAAAAAGATATGATAAAGAGACCCTTTCTGTAAGATACAAAGGAAAAAATATTTATGATGTGCTTGAAATGACTGTTAAAGAAGCTTATGAATTTTTTGAAAATATTCCTCAAATAAGAAGTAAACTTGAAGGCTTAATGTCTGTGGGACTAGATTATATAAAACTTGGGCAAAATGCAACTACACTTTCTGGTGGTGAGGCACAAAGAGTAAAACTTGCTGCTGAACTTATAAAAAACTCAACTGAAAATAGTATTTATATATTAGATGAACCAACAACAGGATTACACTTTGCAGATATAAAAAAATTGCTTGAAGCATTAGAAAAATTAATCGAAAAAAATAATACTGTAATTATAATAGAGCACAACCTAGATGTTATTAAATGTGCAGATTGGATAATAGATCTTGGACCAGAAGGAGGGGACGAAGGAGGAGAGATAGTTGCAACTGGTCCGCCTTCCGAGATAATGAAAAATAAAAATAGTTATACTGGAGAATTTCTAAAAAAGGTTTGGTCAGAATGACTAAATTAGATTTAAAAAACCTTCCAAAAGAGCCGGGAGTATACATTTTTAAAAATGAAAAAGACGAAGTGATTTATGTAGGCAAATCAAAAAACATAAAAAAAAGAGTTTTGAGTTATTTTAAAGAAGACAAAAATCCAAAAACAAAGGTATTAGTAAAAAATATAAAAAATATTGAAACCATTTTAACAGACAATGAATATGAAGCACTTTTACTTGAATCAAATTTGATAAAAAAATATTATCCAAAATATAATGTTTTGCTAAAAGACACATCTAAAGAAATTTATGTAGTGATTACTGCTGAAGATTTTCCAAGAGTTTTGACCATAAGAAAAAATAGATCAGGACTAATAAAACAAAAAGGAAAAATTTATGGCCCTTTTTTATCTTCTGATATAAAAAAAGTTGTAAGTATTTTAAGAAAGATGTTTAAGATTAGAACATGCAAAATAATGCCAAAAAAAGTTTGCTTGCAATATTATCTTGGAAATTGCGATGGTCCATGTGAAGGAAAAATAAGTCAAAGCCAATATAATGAAAATGTAAATAAACTTAATGAACTTTTATCTGATGAAATAAATTTATTAAACTATTTGAATTTTCTTGAGCAAGAAATGAAAAAATATTCTCAAAATCTTGAGTTTGAAAAAGCCCTTGCTCTAAGAAATTCAATAAATTCTTTAAGATATCTGCTCAACAAACAAAAAATAGAAAAGTCAGATCCAAAAAATGAAGATTATGTTGCACTGCAAGAAGACAATAATAAGGTATATGTACAAGTTTGGAAAATGAGAAATGGGGTCATTTGCGGAAGAGAAAAATTTAGATTTGAAATTATGGATGAAGATCCTGCAGAAGAATTTATAAAAAGATATTATAATGCTTCTAATACTCCAACAAAAATATATCTAAATAAAATTCCTAAAGAAAAAGCCATTTTAGAAAAATATCTCAAGGAACAAGCTCTACACCATGTGGAAATAAAAAATGGGCTAAAACGAAAAGAAAGTAGAGATTTGCTTGAGCTAATATTGAAAAATATATATCTTGAAAAACAAAAAGGTGGCATTGACTTAAGCATAATTCAACTTCAAAAAGAATTAGACCTTCTAAAACCACCTCTAATCATAGAAGCCTTTGACATTTCTAATCTAAAAAATCAAGGAATTGTTGCAGGTATGGTCAGATTTGAAAATGCCTCTCCAAATAAAAACGAATATAGAAAATTTAAAATAAGAACAACACAAACCCAAAATGATTTTCAATCAATAAGAGAGGTTGTTTTTAGAAGATATAATAGATTAAAAACTGAAAATAAAAGATATCCTGATATGGTACTAATAGATGGAGGGATAGGACAACTAAGTGCAGCTAAAGATGCATTAGAAGAATTAGATATACAAATACCTTTATTTTCTTTTGATAAAGAAAAAGAACTTATCCATTTTATAAAAAATAATAGATTTGAATCTAAAAAATTAACTCAAGAAAGCACAATGTTTATTAAAAATATTATAAATAATGTACATAGATTTGCGCTAAGTTATAATAAAAAAATAAGATCAAAAATAAATTAGGTTTTTTCTAAATCTTTTAAAATTTTCAAAAGTTGCGGGATTTTAGAAATATTAATTATTGGTTTCTCTACTCTTTCCCAATCATCTTCTAAACGGGGGCATGCTGTTGTAATAAAACCATCAAATAAATTAAAGTTTTTTAATGATTCAAAATTTACCTCAGAGGTTATTAGAATAATTGCGAGTTTGTTAAATTCTTCTAACTTTCTTTTTATATATTCTGCTGCCTTTAAATTAAATTGGCCTGACTTAGTTGAAACAATTATACCTATTTTTTTTGCATTTGCAATTTCCAAAAGCATTAGAAGTTCTCTTTTTCTTTTTTTAGCTATTTTATCATTTATAAAATAAGATTGAGAAATAAACGGATTGATGACAAAAATAGGTTTGGATGCAGAAATTCCAAGGGGATGAAATTCTCCACCGCCTATATAAACAATTACATCTACTTTATTGGCAAGCTTATCTGCTGCAGAGGTATCACAGCCAAGTATTTGGCCTTGAAGTCTTGCAAGTTTTCCCTTTGAAACAAATACTTCAAATCCTTCAGCTCTAAAAATTTTTTTAAAATCTTTTAGTTGATGAACATGGGAAACAGTACACACAAGTCCAACCTTTTTAAATTTTTTAATTTTTTTTATTTCATTTTTAATTAAATTCAAATCAACATCTATTGGAAACAATTTGTATTCCACATCTAAATCTTTTACTTCATGAAATTTACAATGGCCATAGTGAATTAATTTTTGTGCACCTATTTTTTTTGCCTCATCTAAAGCCAAATCACAAGCTCCCCAACAAGGACTAGCAGAGATATAAACCTGATATCCCTGCTTTTTGTATTTTTCTAATTCGGCCAATGCATATTGTTTTAGACCTTCTGGAAACTGCAAAAGAATTTTCATAAATAGAATTATTAAAAACTAAAATTTAAATCTAATCCCATTTTGTGGAACATTTGAAAATATTAATTTTATCAAATCCCATAAAACTACAATGAAACCAAACAAAGCTATGAGATTAAGAAAGTTTAATTGTTGGGGTATTTGTAAAATACTAAAAAGAATTGGAATAATTATATAGAAAATACCAAAAAACAATAATAATAAAATATTTCTGAAAAATTTTGATTTAAATTCTGCAGTTTTTATTGCACGCTGATAAAAGATAGAAAACAAAGCATCTAAAAATAAAATTAGCTGTCTTAAAAGCTGAATAAATGCAGGTAAGAAAAGTAGTATTACCATAATTAAAATTAGTATAGATAATGAAACAGAATAACCAAGAAATAAAATATGTATATTACCAACTAATTTGAAAAACAAAAATAAAACCGAAGCTACAAGCGCATAATTTTTTAAGTATACAATTGTTTCTAAAAATATTCTTCTTGCCTTGTGCATGTATTGGCCTTTACCTTCAAATTCAGAAAAAACTGAACTTATGTAATTTTTTATTTTGTAAAATAACCCAAAAAACCTAAATCTAAATACAAGAATATTTCCAACACTAAAAATAAAATCAGATGCACTTAAAAGAAATGAAGAAAAAAATGTTGTAAAAAGCAGCATAGCTGCAAAAAATGATAAAATATTATAGTTAGAAAAATTATTTAACTCTCTTCCTATAACCAATGTAAATTCAGATACTGCAGCTAACATAGATGCAGAATAAATAGCTGTTTTTGTTGAATAGCCAGATAAATAAGTTGCTAAAAATACTGCTAAAAACATTCCTAAAGAATACAAAATAGATGTTAAAAGAATGCCTAAAAAATTATCTACTATGAATGAAGGAGAAATGAGCAAACCAAGAGATAAAAAGAAATATGATGTAAATGCTCCACTAAATGGCGAAATTACCCTTTGAGCAATATTATTTATTCTTAGAGAGGAAATTAGATTTCCTGCCATAAATGCACCAATTGAAGAAGAAAGACCTAATGAACCTGCAAGTATAGAAAACAAAACCGTTAGCCCTAAAACAAACAAAACAACATTTTCATCTTCAATGTTATGGTAAAAATTATTCAGAAGATAGTTTATTGCATTTTTAAGGATTAAATAAATTAACATAAAGAAAATAAGAGAAAGAAAAATTGGAAATAAAACAGGAACGGCTATCTCCAAAATATCCCCACTTAATGGACCAAAAGCATTATTTTTTATTGATATTAAAACAGTTAAGACTACAACAGCAATTAAATCTTGCAAAATCAAAATATAAGCCGGAAAAGAAAAATCCACCCCTTTTATTTTTTTACAAGATTTTAAATGATTTGAAAAAACAGCAGTGGATGAAAAAGAAAAAAGCAAACCTACAAATATACTTACAAATACATCTTTAAAAAGAAAAAGACTTGTTTCATAACCAATAAGGAACATAATACTTAAAATAAAAAACAAGGAAAAGAGAATCCTAATTAGAGAACCAAAAATATTAGATATTGAAAATTCTAATCCTAATGAAAACAAAAGTAAATAAATTCCAAATTCTGACAAAATGTTTATAGTTTGATCATCAGATACTAATCCTAAAAATTTTGGACCTATGAACATTCCAACTAACAAAAGTCCAATTACTGTAGGCTGCTTCCATCTTGCTGATAAAAGACCACCAAAGAAAGAGAATAAAGAAAATAAAGAAAAGGAAAAAAAGAATTTCTCTAAGAAGTCTGACATTTCAAATACCTTTTGCTTGTTTATTCTTCAAATAGATCTTTTTCTTTTGAAGCACTTAATTTTTTTAGATTTTTCAGCAAAACTTTTAATTCTGCTGATGCAACTATTTTTCTTGTGCGCTCCACTGCGTCTGGATTGACTGATATTGAAGTAATTCCAAATTCAACTAATTTTTCTGCAAATTCTGGATAAATTGAAGGTGCCTGACCACATAATGAAGTAGTTATGTTATATTTAGAGCAGGTTTTAATTACATGTTCTATTGATTTTAATACTGCTGCATTTCTTTCATCAAATTCAGAAGCTATTGTAGAATTATCTCTATCAATTCCAAGTATAAGTTGGGTAAGATCATTAGTGCCAATGGAAACTCCATCAATTCCTTCTTTGCAAAAATCTTCTATTAAAATAACAGTAGATGGCACCTCTACCATTATCCAAAGTTTGAAATCCCTGGTTTTATGAATTCCATTTTGTTTTAGCAATTCCCAGATTGCTCTGATTTCTCCTATTCTTCTAACAAAAGGCAGCATAAGCCAAAGATTTTTCATTCCGTATTCCTCTCTTACCTTTCTTATTGCTTGTAATTCCATTGAGAAAACCTCTGGCTCTTTTATATATCTAGCACAACCCCTATAACCCATCATTGGATTTGCCTCTTGTTGTTCGTACTTCTCTCCTCCTTCCAAATTTTTATACTCATTTGTTTTAAAGTCTGTTGATCTATAAACCACAGGTCTTGGATAAAATGCTGAAGCAAAAATTCTTAATTGAGATGCGAGTTTATCAATAAATTCTTGCTGCCTTCCCTCTTCAATCATTTTCTTAGGATGCACACCTATTTCACTTATCATAAATTCTGCTCTTAAAAGTCCAACACCATCGCAAGGAAGCTTTGCTACCTTTTGTGCTAAACCCACTTCTGCTAAATTTACATAAATCTTTGTACCAGTTGGAATATAACTAGAAGATATCTGGCTTTCTGAATGGCTTACTTGCTCTTGGGCAATTTCTTTCTCAAGTTCTATAACCCCATCATAAATTTTTCCTCTTGTTGCGTCAACAGTTATAATCTGATCTTCCTTTAAAATCTCTGTTGCTTTTTTTGTACCTACAATACAAGGCACTCCTAACTCTCTTGAGATTATAGCTGCATGACAAGTCATACCTCCACTGTTAGTTATAATAGCTGCTGCTTTTCGCATTGCAGGCACAAAATCAGGTGAGGTCATTTCTGTTACTAAAATATCTCCTTTATTTATTTTTCCTATTTCCTTTGCTGAATTTAAAATTTTCACTTTGCCGCTAACTATACCTGGAGAAGCACCTAAACCTGAAAGTATAGGTGTTGCAGAAATACTTTGACTTGCTTGACTTTGTGAAGTATGAACTATCAAAGATTGATCAGAAGATTTGCTTTTTTGCATCAAGTTTTTGTAATCTTGAGAAGAAAACTTTTGAATTGTTTCTTTAGAAAGAGTTGTAATTGGCCTTGATTGAACAATATAAAGTTGATTATTTTCTAAAGCCCATTCTATATCCTGTGGAAAACCATAATGAAGTTCTATTTTCCTTCCAAGCTTTGCAAGCTCCACGATCTGAGAATCTGAAAGTTTTTGGATTTCTTGAAGTTCTTCGTCTACATCTACCTTTTCATTTTTTCCTTTCACTAAAGCAATTGCCCAGGTTTGTCTTGAAACTTCCTTCTGAGTTATTTTAAAATTAGTTTTATCAACTAAGTAATGATCTGGCTCAACTTGACCAGATACTACAACCTCACCAAGTCCATAAGCAGCTTCTATAGATATAAGATTTATATCCTGTGAGATTGGATCAACAGAAAACATTACACCTGCAACTTCTGATTGAATCATCTCTTGAACAACTGCACTCAACCCAACCTTTAGATGATCAAAATTGTTTTGAATTCTATAATAAATAGATCTTGCTTCAAATAAAGATGCCCAGCATTCTTTTACAGCCTGAACTACTTCTGCCTCACCAGCAACATTTAAAAAAGTGGCTTGCTGACCTGCAAAGGAAGCTTCTGGAAGATCCTCGGCAGTTGCAGATGAGCGAACTGCTACATATACCTCTTGCTTGGATTTTAATTGGCACAATCTTCTATAAGCTTGAATTATATCGTTTTTTATATCCTCTGGGATATAACTGCTAAGAATTTGGTTTTTAATTGTTTGGGAAGCTTTTACTAACTTGTCATAATCTTCTTCGTTTATCCCATCAAGCATTTCTTTTATAAAACTTTCTAGATTGTTTGCTTTTATGAATTTAAAATAAGCATCTACACTTACACAAAAACCATTTGGAATAGGCAGACCTGCTTTTTTCATTTCTCCTAAGTTTGCACCTTTTCCTCCAACTTTTGGAAGAAATGTTCTATCAATTTCATCAAACCATAGGATATTTTTTCCTTCTGCCATTTCAAACACCTAAAATAAAACATCAATAATCTTTAAATTTCTTACCAGTTAATCTTAGTCCAAGTTGAATAAGTCTTAGACTTAGATTTTTATGCCATGCCAAAAAAGATGATCTTTGTCATACGGCTCAAGATTTATTTTCTGAATTGTTTTAAAACCATTTGATTCTAAAAATGATATGGTTTGAGTATAAATCTTTTGAGGTGATTGAAGTACATCTATTGACTGGGATTTTATACATAAAAATACTTGGCCGTTTTTTTCTAAAAAATAATTAGAATTTTTGAGTAATATTTCTGCTTGATTTGGTTGTGCTACATCTTGATAGATTATATCCACTTTGCTTTTTATATCTAAATAATATTTTTCTGGATGGTTAGCATCTTCAAAAATTGGAAAAATATTTTCTCTTAGTTTGCAGAGTTCTAAAAGATCCCTCATAGGTCTTTGTGCAAATTCTACTGCAAATATTTTCCCATTTAAAATAATATCTGAAAGATGAGATACAGTAGTTCCGCTGGAAGCACCTAAGTATAAAACTATACTATCTTTGTTAAAAGGAAATGATTTTAAGCCTTTTTTGATTGCAGCTGCAAGTTTGGATTTATAGATATCCCATTCCCTGTATTCTACTCCATCAATTTGGAACAATCTTTCATTGTACACTTTTTTTGATTTAACTAAATTTTTAGTAGCTAATTTTCCATCAATAAGATACACACCTTCAAATAATTCCTTTAGTTGCATAAAAATATCTAAAAAAGCAAATTTAAAATAATTATCAAAAAAATAACGGGCTCGGTGGGATTTGAACCCACGACTTTCTGGTTGCTTTGGTAAATAAACTAAAACCTTAAAAGCCAGACACTCTAGCCAAGCTGAGTTACGAGCCCATTGTAATAATAAGATTTAGAGACAATAGGTTTTTAATATTTATTTTAAATTGGCATTTTTAAAGCAATTAAAAAACTTTAAAATTCTTTAATAATTCCATATTGAATTAAGATAGTTATTACATTTTTTTTATTATTATCTATAGCCTTTAAAATTTTTTTAATAGTTGAATCATCTAGCTTTTTAGATAAATCTAAATAATAATATTTGTCCCCTATAGGAACAAGTTTTGGTTTTGGGTTAGTATGAACAATCGCACCAAGGCCATCTTTTGTTGTTTGTATGTTTACTCCAAACTCTGACAGGTACCTTAAGAGGGTATCATAAGCTGCTTGCAGTGAAGGATCATAAAAAAATAATATAGAACTGATATTCTCACTTCTAGTTTTTATAGCTTCATCAGAGTAAGAGATGAAATTTTTTTCTTTATTTTCTAGATAGTTATAAGTAGGTCTATTCAAACCAACAAACACAGCATATCCAAAAACAAAAGCTAAAGCATTATTTATTTGCTCTGCTGAAAACTTGGACTTTAAATCACTAAATGTTTTAACCATTGGAAGAATGTAATTAGAATAAAATGAATCTGTTGTTGGAATATTTAACTCTTTAGCAGTTTGTTGAGCTAAAACTTCAACAGGTTTGTTTTCTTTAATTATTTTATTTAGAATAACTGAAAATTTTTCTTGACTAAATGAAGCAATTTTTAAAAATGTAAAGGTAAGACCAAGGTGTTTTAATTGTATGTTGATTATTTCATTTTTTATTTTTTGTTGCTGCTGAGGTGGAAGATAAACAAAGTTAGGAACATAATCTAAAATTTTAGTTGGATCTATAATCAATGAAATTGCATCATATGTTTCTTTTGCAATCCATCCACTAAATCCAATATTCATAGCAGATGAAAAATAAATAGATAATTTATTCCCAACTTTATATATATTTTCACCTTCCATTATACCTATAAGTTTGGAATTCTTATCAAAAAGATGCAACACTCCCTTATTCTCTTCTAGTCTAACAGCTTTTTTTAAGAATTTCTCAGTATTTTTTACTTTTTTGTATTTGAGAAAGTTTTCTGCTAATGTTTTAAATGGAATATTTTTATCTATGGCTTGCTTGATATAATGTGGATTTGATGCTAAAAGAGTCTTTTCCAGTAGAGATAACTCTTTAAACTCTTTAACTTTTTGAGCATCCTTTAAAAATTTAAATAAATATTTTCCACCCTTAAAAATACCTTTACCAAACAACCCTATACCAGCTATAGTAGCTATATCCAAAGAAACAGATAGATAATCCTCAAATTTTCCATTTCCTTTTGATATGTTTTCTAAGGCATCAAAATCAAAAATTAAATTTAGCGCAGATGAGCTTTCAGCTAAATTTTGTTCTTGGGCAGCTGTTTTAGGTGGAATATATTGTCGATTATCAAAAGTAATTCCTGCTGGAGGATTCAAATGAAGGTCAGTTTTATCTTTTGTAGTTGGCTGGAAATTTTCTAAATTGACTTTTATTTTGTTTGAACTTGATAAAAATTCATCTATCTCTTTTATAAAAGAATTAATTTTTGTCTTAATATTGTTTTTAGATGAATTAAAGCGCGGTAGTAAAATTTCGTTTTTCACTTCATCAAGTTCAGCTTTTTGATTCTTATCTTTAAGATATTGAATTTGACTATGTATATCATGTAAAATAATATCTTGAGAATCCTTAGACAAATTTTTAAAGCCCAAAACAAAATTAAGATAACCTATTTTCATTTTTGCATTCATAGAGTTGTTTAAAATAGTTTCAGTTAGATTTTTTATATTGTGATCAAACATCTTAAGTATATCGTTTTTAGAAAGATTAATAAAAATAGAATAAAAAATATCTTCAGTGGCTTTTGCATCTTTTGAGATTATAGAAGAATCTAATTCATTTTTAATTGCTTTTAAAATTAAATCCTTATCTTGTAAATCAAGCTTAGGATTTGTTTTGTAAACATCGATTAAATCACTTACTTTTTCTGATTGATTTTTAATTTGGATGGCTTGATTTAAGATTTGAGTAAGAGTAGTTATTGTTTTTTTTGGAACTTGATTATATAATTTTAAGCTATCAAATGGGGTTTTATTTTTATTTATATAACTTAAAATATGATTTTTTGCAAGCTCATTTAGATTTAAATTTATTTTAACTTCAACCTTTGAGCCTGGCAGATATTTAATTGATAAATCAAAACCATAAGTTGACAGCTCTTTATTAACAGAATTTAAAAATGAATAAAAAGCTGGGTCTGAACTGATAGTAAAACTCTTTCCTTGGATTAGTTCATTCCAACTTGAAGAATTATTCAAAAGAGATTTTAAAAAATTTAAAAAAAACAAACTATCTTGGTTTGTTGTATAAAAGTTAAGATTTTCTAAATAGGTTTTTAGCGAATTTAACTTTTTGTTATCTAAAGGATTAAAAAGATTATTACTTAAAAAAATACTTTCCATAAATATTTAACCCCAAATAAAAAATTTATTTCGTTCTTATAAGTACCCATCCTTCTAGATCTTTTTTTGGATTTTGATTGTTTATTACATTCATCACCTGAGGAGCTAACTGTATGTTCATGTTCAACTCATTGGTTTTATTGTCATTTAATGTTTGAGAACCATCTGCTGTTTTGATTTGAATTTGATAACCATTATTAGTAATTTTTAGGCTAACTAAAATGGGGGTGTCTTTTTCATATGAACCTATTTTATGTTCATCATTGTTTTCAGTTAGTTGGCCAAAGTATATATTACCATTATCAAATCTTACTTCTGGCATTTCAGGAGCATAAACATTTTTTAATTTTAGACCAGTTGGAAAAATTGATGGATAAATTAAATATTGATCGTCGCTGACTTTTGAAGGTTCAAAAGGAACGGTATAACTGCTAGGTCCTTGGTACACTTTAATGTTTGACTCATCTACCCCATTAGCTTTTGAAATAAAAGTTTTAACTATAGATAGAGTATTGTCTGAACCTACCTTGTTTAAGTATTCCTCTCTAAAGTTTAAGAAATGTGTTAAATTGTCCCCGTAAGCACCATGATTAAGTTCTGCTTCATCTTTTAAACTTTGAAAAATTTGTTGTTTATCTGACTTGTTTACCTCTTGTGTAAAAAACTGCGGTGGAGACTTAAAAATGTCCTTTACCTCATGGTATAAATAATAGACACCATAAGTTGCTAAAGCAATGCCTGCCCCAATGGCAATTTTTTTCAAAAAATTTTTTCCTTTTTTATTAGTTGCTATTACCTCCTTAAAACTCTCCAAAAATTTGCCCAATGAAGGAGGTTCTGATGGATTTGTCTTTCGTAGTTCTGATTCTAATTCTTTAAATAACTTTCTAGAAATCTTTTTAGCTTCTCCACCAGCACTTAAATTAACAATTAAATTTTCTAAAGTGATTTCTTTTCCTGCTAACTGAAGATTAAGATCAAACTTAAGCTTAGATTTAGAAAGGCTCTCAAGAAAATTATTATAATCTTTTGCTAAACTCTCTATATCTTCTTTGGATAATATATCCTTCTTTACTAACTCGTCTATATTCTTATTTAGGTTTGTAAATTGAGAGTGTAGATTTTTATCTTGTTCAATGTTGAATAAATTATAAAACTCTAGTTTTAGCTTCATCAAACAAATCTGTGGTCTCATAAATTCTGAGAGTACACCATCTATTGATTTTATTTTAAAAGAAAGGTTTGATTTTATTTCATTGAAAATTTCATTGTATTTATTTTGTAGAAAGACTTGGTTTATAGATTTATTTTGTAAATTCTGTTTTAATTGTTCAATTTGATCAATTTGATTTTTATCCAAATCAAAAATTTCTTCAAGCTTATTTAAATAATTTAAATCTAGTGTGGAGAAAGATTTTAGTTGATCCGACTTTAAAGAATAAAGAAAATTAATATATGATATGCCTAAAGTTTGTATATGCAGCTGAGAGATTGACTTTGATTTGGTTATAAGATCTATTTGGCTTTTTAAGAATTTCAAATTATTTTCTTGCTCACCATCAAGATTAAAAACCTCTTGAAATGAATCCAAATAATTTTTCAATTCTCCTGCCAAAAATGAGGATTTAAATGGGTTTTTTGTTAAGTTTTTAAAATCATTTTCTAAAACTTTATTTATTAGGTTTTTTACATCCTTCTCATTAAAATTTTTCTTGAAGGTTAAAATAATTTTTGATCCAAATTTGTAAAGTTTACTTAAGCCATAGACTCCAGCAGCCAAAACAAGAGTTGAAAAAAAATCTAGGTTTTCTGGATTAAAAAAAGCAGCTTCATTTATTTCTACAATGGTGTTTCCATTTTCATTTTTAATTAGATATAATCGCGGACCTTTTTGTTGTGGAAATGGCTGCTCTTGTGGCTCATCTTCTTGTGGTCCCTCTTCCTTTTTATCATTCTTATCATTCTTGTTTAAAATTAATCCAGGAATTGAAACCTTGGTGTTATCTGGTAGGGTTGGAGATTTACGTGAATATGATTCTTCTATAATTTCTTCTATACTTTTATGAGGGATTATCTCTTTATAAAATGAAAGATCCTCATAAGATTTAATTCCTTTATTGGATAAAAATTCATCTATCTCTTTTATAAAAGAATCAATTTTTGTCTTAATATTTTTATTTTTAGAATCAATATATCTTAATCTTAGAGTTGATTCTTTTGCTTCATAAAGTCCTTTTAGATCATTATGTTTTTTAAGATATTGAATTTGGCTATACATAGCATCTAAAATAATATCTTGAGAATCCTTAGTCAGATTTTTAAATCCCAAAACAAAATCAAGATAGGCTATTTTCCTTTCTGCATTCATAGAGTTGTTTAAAATAGTTTCGGCTAGATTTTTTGTATTACCAAACATCTTAAGTAAATCATCTTCAGAAATATCAACAAAAATAGAAGAAAAAATATCTTCAGTGGATTTTGCATCTTTTAACATTTTTGCATAATCTAATGTAAATTTAATTTCGTTTAAAATTAAATTTTTAGCTTTTTGAACACGCTCTTTTGAAACATTATTATGCTTTATATAAAGCTCAATTTTTGAATAAATATCAGTTAAGTATTTTACTTTATCAGCTGGATTTTCAATTTGGTTTAACTGATCTAGTGGATTTTGAGTTTGAGTGGCTTGATATAGAATTTGAGCAACAGATGACTCTGCTTTTTTTGGAAAAATTCTATTTAGATTTTTTTCTTCTTTTTTTTCTTCTTCTTTTTGTTTTTGTTTTAAAGGAGGCATAAACTTAAAATCTGAAATAAAATTTAAAAATATTCTTACTAATGTCTAACTTATAAAAAACACTAATTTTATTAAATTGTATAGATTATAATTTGATTATGACAAAAATTTTTCAAGTTAGCCAGGTTGAGTGGGAAATAAAACCAGAAGGTAAAATGAAAAATCCTATAAGAATTTTTGCAAATTCTGAACTTTTAGAAAAAATGCAGCAGGATAAAACCATTGAGCAGATAAAAAATGTTTCTACACTGCCAGGATTAGTAGATTATTGCTCAGTTATGCCAGATGGACATGAAGGATACGGATTTCCTATAGGTGGAGTGGCTGCATTTGATCCAGAAGAAAATGGTGTCATATCTCCAGGCGGTGTTGGTTTTGATATAAACTGCGGTGTGAGATTGCTTACAACAGAATTAGAAGAAAAAGACATCCAACAAAAAAAAGATCTTCTTGCAAAGCAAATATTTGAACTTGTTCCTTCTGGAGTTGGTGAAAAAGGCCAACTAAGACTGCCAGCTGGGGAAATTGAACAACTAACAATGGATGGATTAAAATGGGCTTATGAAAAAGGCTATGCTACAAAAGAGGATTTGGAAAAATGTGAAGAAAATGGTGTAATGAAAGATGCAAATTTTGAGTTTGTTTCAAAGAGAGCAATAGAAAGAGGAAAAAACCAACTTGGCACTGTAGGCTCAGGGAATCATTTTATAGAAATTCAAAAAGTCCAAACCATTTATGATGAATATATTGCAAAAAAATTAGGAATATTTAGCCATCAAATTGTAATTATGGTACATAGCGGCTCAAGAGGATTTGGACACCAGGTGTGCACTGATTATATTCAAGAAATGCTAAAAGCTTCAAAAAAATATAAAATTGAATTAGTAGACCCACAACTTTGTTCTGCACCTCTAAAAAGCCCAGAGGCTGAAAGATATTTAGGTGCAATGAGATGTGCAATAAACTATGCATTTAACAACAGACAGCTTATTTCTTATTGGATAAGAGAAGCATTTAATAGAGTGATAGAAAAAGGCACTGCTGAAAAAATAAAACTTGTTTATGATGTGTGTCATAACATTGCAAAATTTGAAAAACACAAAAACAAAATTGTTTGTGTACACAGAAAAGGGGCTACAAGGTCTTTTCCTGCTTATGAAAATGATATCCCTTCTGCTTATAGAGAAATAGGTCAGCCTGTTTTGATTCCTGGCAGTATGGGAACTGCAAGTTATATTTTAATTGGACAAAAAGGTGCAATGGAAAAAAGTTTTGGTTCTACCTGTCATGGCGCAGGGAGAAATCTTTCAAGAGCAGCAGCAAAAAGGAATTTAAAAAATCAAGAGATTTTAAATCAATTAAAAGCAAAGGGAATTATTTTAAATGCTGCAGAATTTGGACTTATTGCCGAAGAGGCTCCTCAGGCATACAAAGATATAGATGTAGTTATAGACACAGTTAAAAAAGCAAATCTTTCTAAACCAGTGGCAAGAATGGTTCCATTAATTGTACTTAAAGGCTAAAAAGATTTAAAAATATCAAAATAACAAAAAAGTATTGATATGGATAAACTTGAATATTCAAAAACTTTAGATCTTAATTATAGACAAATTTCTGAAAATGTTTATCAAATAGAAAATTCTTTATCTCAACTAATGGATAAAATGCTGTTTATTCTAGAAAAACGAACTGACCAAAGCCAATTAACAAAAAAAGGCTACCAACTTATAGCCAAGACACAACAACTAGTAAATGAAATAAAAAATAGAAAAAATATCCTCTATTTCGAAGAAAAGGAAAAGGAATTAAAGCAAATTCAAAAGCAGATTGACATCATTATGGATGAATTAGTAGAATGTACACTGATTGAAAATCAAAAAAAAATTAGCTCAGAATTTGAAGCAATAATAGAAAGGCTTAACAAAATAAAACAACTAACAAGTCTTTTGTCTATTCCGCATCTATACGACAGGCAAAAAAAACCAATGCAACAAGAATTAATAAGTACACTAAAGGTAGCAAAACAAAGAGTATATTTACTTGATGAACTCATAAATAAGAAAAAAAATGTTAATCTTCCAAATTTATATTATGATTTAAAAGCAATAAGCCAAACTATTTCTGACATTGAAAAAATAAGAAAAGAAATTGAGCAAGAAGAAATCAAAAAAAGAGTTTATAGCCAGGCTTCATTAAGAAAAAAAGAGATAGAAACATTTTTTATAAAAGAAATGGAAGGAAAAATTTACATTGATAAAAAAATCATTTTGCTTGAATCAAAATTAACTGGCAGAAAAGAAGAGTATTCTTTAGATAGCATTTCCAAAGCAACACTTAATCTTTTATTTGATGATAAAAAATTTTTAGAAGCTATAACAGAATTAGAAAAGTCTAACTTAGCAATTGTTGGAAACTTTAGATGTTTTAATGAAAATTCTATTTTAGGCGTAGAATTTGAACTAATAAAAAGAAAAATTGCATTCGATATGATAGTTGCAAAACCAATTAAACTAAGAATTTTTGTTTAAAACACAATGCTTAACACAAGATTTATAATATTTGATTAACAAAAATAATTTAACCAAGATGTAGGCAAAATTAGCCTGAATTGGGAAGGTGAAATAAATGGGTTTATATCAATATATAAAACAGACCTTTCAGCAAGAATACAAAAATAAAGATGAAAATTATAAAAATCGACTTATAAAATGGAGAAAAGAACCATCCATTGTAAAAATAGAAAAACCAACCAATATTGCAAGAGCAAGGGTTTTGGGATATAAAGCAAAACAAGGCTATATTATAGTTAGAGTAAAAATAAAAAAGGGAAGAAGAAAAAGACCAAAACCAGATGGGGGTAGAAAACCTGCCAAGAACATACTGTTTCTTTCTCCAAAAATATCAAAAAGATTGCAAGCAGAACAAAGAGCAGCAAGAGAATATAGAAATATGGAAGTGCTAAATTCTTATTGGGTTGGCGAGGACGGCCAAAGAGTATATTATGAAGTTATATTAGTAGATAGAGATAAATATCCAAACCTTTTAAGAAGAGCAAGAGCATTTAGAGGCTTAACTAGTGCTGGAAGAAAGGTTAGAGGATTATTAAATTAAAAAATTTAAAATAAAGAGAGTATGTACGATATAATACAATTTAAAGCATCAAAAGAAGAGGAAAAAAGAACAGGCCTTCAGCTTATATATTCTCAATCTCTTGCACAAAATACTTTTAAAACATTTTTAAATCTAGAAGATGCAAAAAATCAACTCAGACATATAAAAATAGTGCATTTTCCATTATACAAAATAGATCAAGGAATTATAAGAAAGATAAAAGAAAATCAAAATATAGTTGCAATAGCTTTAAGTGATTTTTTCTTAATCGATGAAAAAGAGCTTTCAAACAGATTAAGCCGATTACAATTTTTTATCAAAATTGTAAAAAAATTTGATTTAGATGTAAGATTTTTTACATTAGCAAAAAATACCTATCAACTGAGAACAAAATATGAACTTTTATTTGCTGCCAAATATTTTGGTTTTGATATCAATTACATAAATAAAATTGAAAAAGAAAAGTTTTCAATAAAAATGTGAAAATATGAAGCCAACATTAAGGGATAAAAAAAGATATTTATTATATAACATTGACTCATCTACAGATATAGACCTTCAAAAAGCAATATCTGAACTTATTTTAAAATATTTTGGTGTTTTAGGCATAAGCCAAACTTCCCTTAAGGTATTGTATATACTTGACGAGCAAAAAAAAATGCTCCTAAGATGTAAACCAGAGCATGTTCAGACAGTGTGTTTTGTATTTTCTTTAATAAATCATTATTATGGAAAACCAATAAGATTTGAATTGATTGCAATCTCAGGCACTATTGCAAGTTTAAAAAGAAAAAAAGGTTTAAAACTACCTCAAAAAAACTTCTAACAAAAATAAATATACTTTATAGATAAAAGCCAAATTAAAAATTTTTTAATCAAAAAAGGTTTTTTTATAACTTAAAAAATGAAAAAAACAAAGTTATAGACCAAGTTTACATAATTAAAAGCAATTATAATCTTCTTTTTTTAATTTTGAGATAAATAAAGATAATATTTAAAAATATATTGATTATAAATATTATATTGCATATCAAAATGGATATGCAACAGGAGGAAAAGAAATAAAATGTATGGACCACATTTAACATTGGACATGTATGGATGCGAAAAAGAAAAGCTGCAAAGTGTAAACTTTATATATGAATTTTTGGATGCACTGCCTCAAAAAATTGGCATGAGAAAAATCTTCCCACCATATGTTATAAAATATGATGGTGGAGAAAAGCCCGAAGATTGGGGAATCTCTGGAATAGTTTTGATTGCAGAATCCCATATAGCAATCCACACATATCCAGAAAAAAATTATGCTTCATTTGACATTTTCTCATGCAAAGACTTTGATGTAGACGAAACTGCAAGGATGGTTATAAAAATGCTTGGGGCAAAAACCTATGAAAAAAATTACACACAAAGAGGAAAGCATTTTCCAAAACAACTAGATAGAACCCAACAAATAATGGCTCTTCAAAGGATCCAAAAACAAAAAAAATAAATTATATTTGATTTATTGCTTTTTTTCTTTTATTTTTATTTTTCCTAATTTTTTTAAATAGAATGAAGGTAGAATCAAACCAAGACCAAAAAACATACTTTTAAAAATTTACATAATAATTTGTTATTATGCAAAAACATAAAGTTTATTTTTTAATTTTACTTTTTTTAATAATTTTTATTTTTTTATTTAGTGGATGTGTAAAAGTAGACCAAAAAGATAGACTTGATACTACAAATTATTTTGATAATCCAGACGCATGGAAAAAACAGCCTGATTATCAGTGTACCTGCATGCTGTGTTATAAAAACAGTGATGCAAAATCTTGGTTCGAGAGAGTTTTTGCAACATTACTAGATAAAATTGGTCTAAAAGACATTGCATCTGAAAGTCTAACTTATACAAAATGTGGATTTTTTGATTGTACTGCTAGTGGATATGTAGAGCTTTTAGATTTAAAAAATCAACAGCAAAAACAAAAAGATGAAGTTTGGAAATTTTGTAAGATCAACGATAAAAACGGAGAAAAAACTTATCCTTGCGTTCCTAGATTTTTTATGCTTGGTTTTGGTCCAACAGGTGGAGATTATTTCTTAGCACAAAGATTTTGTGAAGGCAGATTAAATCTTCCTATAAGATTCATAAGTCCAATTAATCAAGGTTCTAAAATAGATATACCAGCCCCATCAATCAGTTGGCTTAGTTGTAGTAATTTAAAATCACAAATCCCACTTTTGATTTATAGAAGTTTAGATAAATTTCCATCTGGCCAGGAAATAGATTCAGACAACTTTAAAAAGTTTGTTTCAAATCTACAAAATCTACAAGGTAAAACCAAAGACGAGGAGTATTATGGCCCAGTATTTGTAACTACAGAAGCCTTAGCAGATCCTTATTATATTGACTCGAATGGAAATAAAAAACTTAATATAACTTTGTTAGAGAAAATAAATAAACAACTTAAAATCATAAAAGACAATTGTCAAAGTTGTATTACTGTTTTAGCTCTCAAACCAACATTTAATGAAACTGGTGATCCAGACCTTTGCCCATTAGATTATTTTTTAGACCTCCCAGTATCAGTCAAAGGATTTAGTTCTGTAAGCTGCCAGAATTATTATCCTAGCTATAAGGAATTTAAAGCTCGTCAAGACCAAAAACAAAAAGAAAATTATGTAGATGTAATAGGGGTTGGATTTATAGCAAACGAGTATAATCAATCTAATATAACCTCATGCACCCCTTCTTTTGTTGTAGAGCAACATGTTATATTTTCAAAAAAAGCAGTATATACATTTCAAAAACCAGTAATTTGGTATCTTGTTGGAATGTCTGAAGGTCCGACAAAGCAGGAAGATTGCGAATTTACAGCACAAGATGTTGCAATTGCTTATAAAAATCTTATTGATTCAATGGACTCTTTTAGAAATAATGGCATAATTGGAATAGGTTTTTATCAATTTATGAATTCTTATTTTAATTTGCCAATGCCATGTACTGCACAAAAAACAATAGGTACCGCAAACATTCCTATTAAAGATATTGAAAATGGAAAAGCAATTACTGATCAAATTTTGGTAAATAGAGTTATGGAAAAAAATAAGACAATGGCTTATTTTGAAGCCCAAGATGGATTTTATTATCTGGCATATTCTACCCCATCTGGAGAAGTTATTCTAAATAAAACAGGTTGCCAATTTGGTTTTAAAAATCCAGATAATACCTGGCATAATAATGCTTCTGCATATTTTTTGTTTTCAAATTGTCAGTACTACTTTACAAATAAAGGAGTGCTATTTTATACATCTACTTCGCCATCAGATGTTAGGGAATCCACAAGTATTGAATCAGAAAACAAAGACAGCAATGTGTTTGTAGCAAAGATCGACTCCAAAAATTCAAATGAGGTAAAATTTTATGACAACTTAGGAGCTTCATATCTTCTAAGAACTGAAGGTAACTTGAATGTTCTTTATCAAACTATACCTAAGTTTTTAAGTGGAGCTACACTTCCACTTATATTTTCTAAAAACACTAAAAATAAACTTAGTTGCACTATTTTTAGTACAGGTGGTGGAGAAAAATTATATTCTAAAAAGTCAGTATATTTTGATGATATAAATCATGCTTTTGCAACTGGTGTGCAAGAACCCACAGATCCAGAGGTTCAAAAGACTATTGCTGCCCTTCAGTGTGGAAATTGTTTAGCATTCACACCTATTCCAAAAGAAATTTGTGAAATACATTTGCCAACAGGTTCAGGATTTGAAAAAATAGGTTGTGATCGCTATCCACAAATGGACATACAATTTTTAGCTAATGAAATGGATCCAATCTTTATGAGAGCTGTTGCTTCCATAGAATCAGGGCTGGATAGAAGAAAAGATGAGACAGGACCAGATTCTCCTGCTTGCGCAATGTCAAAAGTAGACTGTGCTAATATTAATAACTGCGGTCCAAAAACTTTTACATATTTAAAAAATAAGGCAGCGGACTCTGATCCTTATTGCAGCGATTCTAACATGATGAGCAAAATAGATAACCTAGACCAATGTGGAACTGACAGCAATGGGCAGCCAGTTACAAACGTATGTGCAATGGGAGTAATGCAATGCATAAATACAAAATATGCTGCATGTGGTGGTGAAAATTACAATCCATTTAATCCATATGATTCTGCATGCTGTGGTGCAAACAAAATGAAAGCATATTTAAAAGAGGCTATTGACAGAATCAAAGATTTAAGAAACAATAGTCAAGATATTAGAGAAGAAATTTCAGAAGATGAAATTATTTGGTATGCTGCTATGCTTGCAGGTTATTCTTATAATAGAGGGCCTGGCCACTACGAAAAGACAAAAGAGTGTCTTTTAAAATATAACAAAGGATCTGGTAAAACATTTGCAAGCTATTTTGTATTAGACTGCTATAAATCAGATAACCGCCCAGACTCTGAAAATTACTATGGATTAACTCTTGTAAGAAGGTATAATACAGCTTTACAAGTGTGCAATGCAGGCTGTCCGTTTAATCCTGATTGTGAAAAGATTACATAAAAAATTAAGTTTGAGAGTTTGTTTGATTAGGCCGCTGAGACCTAGGCATATAACCTAATTCATCTCTAATAGCAGCAAGCCTAAATAACATCTGCCTATATAAAAAGGTTCGATCTAGCATATTTCTACTTTCGTCCAATATGTCTATCTTTTGTTGTTCTAGATCTCTCATTACTGCAATTTTTGTTTCATTACTAAGACCAGGAGTATCAATTACTCTTTCTATAGATCTATTAAGTTCTCTAAGTTGATAGTTAATACTAACTGCATATCTTATACTCTGCCATTCACTTGCTCCAGACCTAGCATGCGCTTCTTTTAAACATAAAGGACAGACAGTTCCTCTTTCATAATAAATATGATGAAATGGACAATGCACTTTTAGAGCATAATATTTATCTGCACCATAGGGTGGCAGGTCTCCCTCTTTTAGTGGAGCATAGAAAAAAGAATGTGTAAATGCATAATAAAGCGAAAAGCCTTTTCTTTCCACAAAGTTTTGTATTCTTGCACTAATCCTTTCAGCTCTTGTTCTAGTATCAAAAGTACATATTGGGCATGGGGTTGAAACTGGTAAGCGTATTCCATGCACTGGACAAACATAAGTAGTTGCACCACTCTGCCGTGCTTCTAAAATAGCATTTTCTAAAGCTCCTCTGGATAGCAAAACCTCTGAGGGCGGTTCAGTATCTGGTGGAAGTACATTCCAAGGTTGATTTCTAAAAGCACGAAAACGCTTTATAAACTGCCAAGCAATTACTGGGAGAGGAGCTATTGGGAAAACATAAGGAGAATTAAGCAATCCGAAGGCTTGAATTGTTTGATTAAGCCTTTCTTGGTGTGAAAACAAAGAAGTATTTATTTTATATATATCTCTATACACATCAACAGTAGTATTTTCATATGTTTGAGCCATATATCTGTTTAGCAAAGCAAGACTACCGCCTTCTCTTGGATAAGCCACTCCATATGCTGCATATGGATAAAGATATCTTATTCCTGCCCAACTATAAAATAATTTACCTGGAACATCTGTTCTATAAACTATAGAAGGACTTTCGTGTGGTGAGGTTAGTTCCAAGGGTCTCTGACGGCCTCCAGCAGCTACCATGTCAAGGTCTGATCTATGCGATACTGAATAAAATCCTTCTTTATTATAAAGCTCTAGTTCTCCTCCTCCTAAAACCCTATTTATGTCCGCAGGCAACATTTCACTTACCGGTTTAGAAAATGTTCTAAAAATATCCCCTACCCTCATGGACATAGAAGGCTTAAGAAATGACCTTACTGCTTCAATAATTGTACCTCTCTCAAAAAAACCATAAGGATAGCCTTGTTCTGGATCTTGATGATATACTGTAGTATAACCAGTCAATAAAGTAAAGAATGGACGATTTATTATAGCAAATGTTTTACCTAAATGCCAGCTAAATGCATATAAAGGATATGTTAATTTTGAACCTGGGATTCCTTCAAAAAATGCCCACAAAATTGGAGGTTCATTATAATATTGACCAGAAGGGTAAGTACTCATAACCGCAGGCTCTAGACCATAACCACCACCATAAGTAATTCTTGGATCTCTCATTACTGTTTGTTCTGCTACTAAGTAAAATCTATCAGCTAAGTTAAATTTCCCTCCAGAAGTATAAGCAAAATTTTGGAATAAAGAACTATAACGAACAATAGGAAGAGTAGGATAGTTTCTTTCATATACTCCAGAAAATACTTTAGAAACATCCTCAAGTACACTTTCTGACACAGTTAAACCCTCAGTCAAATTTTGTCTTTTATTCTCTAGGCTTTGTTGAACTTCTTCATAAACTCTAGTTGCATGATAATAAACCTGTCTTGCATAAGCTTGAGCAGAATACCATTCTTGTAATCTCCAGCGCATGTCACCGAATGCACCTATATAAATTGGTTCTCCGAACCTGTAAACAAAATATAACAAATTCCTAACAGGAGAAATTTTAATTTGGCTATTATCTTCTAATTCTCTCCCCCCATTTATAAGAAATCCACTTGGTACTATTTTTTCATATAAACTAAGATTAGTTGCCAATGATCTAATATTTTGAAATATCTGAACTTTATTTTGGTTAGCAAGAGAGCCTCCTTGAGCTAAAGTACTTAATGGATAAGGATTTATAAACTGAGAAATTTGCCTATCTAATTCATCCTGAATTTTTTTAACATAACTATCAAAAACAGTACCTGGAACAAAAACATTTCCTTTTCCATAAAGAATTGTAGCTCCTACAAATCTTTGAGCATAATTTGAACCAAATAATACAGGGTATAAGTTTTCTAAATCATATGTTAAATAAGAAAGATTTTTATGTGGGTGTGTTCGGATATAAGCATCTAGGATATTACCAGCATTATCAAAACGAAAACCTGTTGGGACTGGAACAAGAGTCATCTTTGCATCATTTATAAAAATTGCCTTTTTAGCATCCTCAAATAAAACCCCTCTTTTTAGCCAAGCATTATAGCCTTCTGCATCCCAATTAACATTGCTTCCTAAGAAAAACCCAATTGTAGACCTTAGAGAATGATAAAATTGAAGATTTTGACGATGAATATTACTAAATTCATCAAATACACCTATTACATCTCTGCCATAAAGAGAATTTAAATACCCAGAAGTCCTTTGCAGCAAAGCCTTTTGTGTTTCTGTATTAAGATCAGTAGGTATAAAAAAATAATTTGTTGTTTGCCTTCTTAAAGTAAAATTTAATGCATTCCTTAAAGCACCTGTCCCGCCATACAGCTTATTATATATTGAATCTTGTGAATTAATTTGAAATGTAAGCAGGTTTCGCATATCCTGATAACTTCTTTTATCTCTTAGTCCATTAGTAAGCTCAGTTAAAGCAACAAACTCCTCAGTTCTAGATCTTATAAAATGAAGTTTTAATGCTGGGTCTGAACTTGGATTAATAATGCCTAATCTTATTGCTAGAATCTCAAAAAAAGAAAATAAGCTCTTGCCAACTAAAATAAAAGATGTATCCTCCCCAACTTTATTTATCTGGTTGTAAAGTTTATAAACAGCCTCTGGATTAACATTTTTTAGTTGATCTTTATCTGGAATTAGCATACCACTTTGATCTTTCTTAATAGGAATTACCTCAGCTAATTGCTTGCGAATTTGACTAAGATCACTAAACAGTTCATTTAATTGTCTATTTGAGATATTTCTTCCATCTAAACCATAAATTTTAGAATTAGTTCTTTTAAGATAAAGATATAACTCCAAAGCAAAATAATAATCTGTAAGAAGACTTAAATAATTAGGATTGTTTTTTACTAACTGGTCATTTTCTGCATTTTGTTTTGCATTTTTCATTAAATCAGAAATTATTTTTTGAAGTCTATTGTACTTTTCCTCTGAAAGATTGAGCCCTTTATTATCAAAAATTTCTTTATTTTTTGATATCTTTCTTGCTAAAGAAAACATAAGTAGAACTGTTAAATTCTTAATTTGAGCTTGATAAAGAATAAGGCTATCCAATGCTAATTTAACTCTAATATCAGGAATATTTGCAACTTTTTGGCTTTCTGCAATATAATCCTCAAATAATGGTCTAAGTCGTGGAATCTTTCCTAAGGTATTGGCACCAATCCCTCTCCAAAGAGATCTTCTAACATCAATGTTAGCTTCTCTTGAGCCCAACATTGTATTAACCGCTAGTTTTACTCTTTCTACATAAGGCAAATAGTTAAGAAATTTGAATGGTGTTGCAAGGTATTCTAATTTGCCAGATACCCATCCGCTAGTTTTACCAATTAAAGTTTTTTGTTTACCTGTTCTTGCATTAGAAATAGCCTGAAGTTGAATTGAAAGCGCTTTCCAAACATCTAAAGTTGATAAAATAATATTACGCATTCTATTTGCTTCATTTTTTTCCATTAGAGGAAAATTAAAGTTCCTTAAGAAATTTTCAAATTGTTGTATTCTTTGAAATTTTTGTTCTAAACTTAATTTTTTACTTTTAAGTATATTTAGAATATCTTTGAATTCTTGTTGATTAGGATACATCTTGCTTAGACTTGCAAAAGCTTGGTTTAAACGTTTAAAATGAGATTTCAATTCTTTTTTCATTATCGCTAGGTTAGCAGGTATAGTAGGTGATTTTACTCTTGGATTTCCAATTGAAGGAAGACGCGGCACAGTTATATCATACAAAGAGAATGGGGATCTACCTTGATAAAACATTGCTGCTAAAAACAAACCAAGAACTAAAAACAAAGGAAAACATGCAGCAAAATTAAAAAGAGAAATTGCTTCTTTTTTTAGTGCAACATAAAAGGCAGAACTAGAATATTTTGGTGCAGAAAGATATATTGGCTCAGAAACTGCAGTTTGGATATAGGGGGCTAAAACAGAAGGTTCTACTTTTACTGTGATATAAATGTCCTGTGTAAAATCCAATGTTCTAATCACTTTATCGTTATCACTTTTAGGATATGGATTTAAAAAATAAAGTGCTTTGCAGCTTACCTCCCCATTTTTGTCAGCAAGCAATTTTAAACAAGATGGATTTCCATCTTTATCAGTGACTGGTTGATTGTTTATATAAAAAGAAACAGAAGCATTTTCTGCAGGTAGGATTTGAGTAGAAAAACCAACCTTAGATACCTTATTAGTAGTGTTTTCGTCTATTTTAACAGAGGTATAAGAAACCTTTGCTTTTATTTCACCGCTGGTTAAAAGATCAGAAGCATCCACCTCAATTAGTGTTTTTTTAAGTTGATCAAGCTGAGGGGGTATTTGCTGGGCAAAAAGCAAGTTAAATAGGACTCCTGCTAGAAGAAAAAATCTAAAAATCCTAAGATTAAAACCTAATTGAAATGATTTAGATTTATTTTGCATTATAAATTAAGTAAAAGTCAAACTTTTTATTTTTAACTTCTGTATTTTAATTATTTAAAAATGAGAGGGAATGACTTGAGAAAATTTGAATTGCTATTGATTTTGATTAGTTTGTTATTTTTGTTTAATATAGTTAATGGAGAGGATTTTGCACAATTAACTACTAGCTCAGGATATTTTACTTATACAAATTTGGCTTTAGTTGGATTAGCACTAGCACTTGTGTTTATAGTTTTAAGTTATTATGCAGGGCAATTTTTTAATTATCCTCAATTAATAGCATTTTCAAAAGAAGAATTAAATAATCTTATATTCACAATTGTTTTAATAGTTTTTTTAATGGGTGCAATTTCTGCATTTAGAGAATTTAGTTATTATTTGCTTCAGGATCTTAGTAATAAAACCCATATTGCAAAAGCAGAATGCTTAGGAAATATTTATACTTCAAACTTAATAAAAAGGCAAGGGAATAATATAATAATTCAAAGAATACCATTTGAAGCTGCTTTTTTTGCACATCTTGATTGGTTTTTAGGATGCATTCCTATTTTAGAACAAGAAGGCCAGATTACATTACAGCAAATAGATAAGCAAATAATAGATAAGAGCACCACAGCCTCGGATTTAGTATATAAACTTATAAGTAAAGGTGTAGACAAAATTGAGTCTAATGGAATTTTACTAACCTATCTTTATTCTATGTATATAGATATAATCACATTTGAAATGGTTATAGGTCCAGTTTCTACTTTGGGGTTTAGCATTTATGTTCCAGAATCAATATTGCTAGGTGTAGATTTAAGTTTAGCTCCTCTCTCAGGTCTAAATCTTATATCAGAATCACTAATACTTCTTTCAAATATAGTTGGGTTTTCAATGATTAATATAATAGTTCAAAAGGTTCTTCTCAAATTTATTTATATAAATATTTTGAGTCTTTTGCTTCCAATAGGTATTGCTTTTAGATGCATTCCGTTTTTAAGAAAAACAGGAAATGCAATTATTGCACTTTCTATTGCAGCATATTTTGTTTATCCATTAAGTTTATGGATAAATGAGCAAATCTATTTTAATTCATTTTTTGATAAAAGTGGTAAATTCATACTCACACAATGGCAAAGTTATAATCCAAGTTTTGGAGATTGTTTGCCAAAAAAAGAAGGTGAGACATACGAGGAATATAGAAAACGTGTGGAGAAAATGCTGCAAGAGTCCAAAATGGAAGATGTAGAAAAGGAAAAAGAAGAATTAGAAAAACAGGTTTATACAGCAGACCCCCGTCTCTTTTCTCAAACAAAACTACTAACAAATATTGGAGAGACCTTTATAAGTAATTCTTTTGAGACGATAAAATATTTATTTGGAGTTCCTAAATCTAGCCAATCATCATCTTCTTCATCTGGCATATTGGATTATGTAAAATTTATTTTCCAGATGTTCTTAAACATATTTACAACCCCATTTAGAACAGAACAATTTTTCAAGATTATTTATGATAAATATATGGTAGCAGGTCAATGGATAGTTATTAATTTAATGTTTCTGATAAATTCTATTGTACTTACGATTACATTTTATAAAAATATTTCAAAAATTTTAGGTGGTGAAGAAAAAATATTTGGTATTGGAAGATTATTATGATAAAACTAAAAATAATTTTTTTGATTTTATTTTTTGGAATCTTAATAGCAGATCTTGGGCCAGTGAACATTGGAAAGGATGAAACATTTTTTGATTCTGCTTTTTATAAAAGAGCTGCTGATTTTTCATTAGTAGTGATTGCCACTTTGATAGTACTAATAAGCATATCATATATGGCTGCTACTCTTTTTAAAGTTCCAGAATATTTAGAATCACTCAAAATAGAATTGAAGCAACTTTTTATAGGTGTGATGTTAGGGATTTTATTATTTTCTTTTGCATTCGCACTGGATGGAATAATAACATCTCAATTTAAAAAGTCCACTTTTGATATAGCCTCAAATTATATTAGAAAAGCAGTTTGTCTTTCTGTGCAAATAAACCTAAAATTAGAAGGTTTGAAGATGGTTCTTCAATATGCTTCGGATATGAGATCAAGATATTATGCATATCAATATGGATGGGGTTTTTCAGTACTTACTTTTCCAGGATTAGATGTATGGGAAAGAGCCCTTGAAGTAATAAGCTTTTTACTTTTTCCATTTATAGCAAGTTTAATGGTCCAAGAAATTGGGCTAGATTTAATTAGGGCAACTGCAATTGTATATATTTTGCCTGCAGGCATAGTGCTAAGATTAATTCCAATGTTAAGAGATGCAGGGAGTTTTCTAATAGCAAGCGCTTTTTGTTTCTTTTTTATTTTGCCATATTTATATACAATAGAACAAGCAGTAGTTTTAGAACAATTTAAAAAAGATTTTAATAAAGAGATGTGTGCTTCGCTTAATACAAGTGCAGATGAAACTTTAAAAACTATAATAAGTGGGGTAACCCTAATACCAGATCTTGGCTTTATATGGGATAACCTTTGGACAATATTTGGTGAATTTTTCAGATTGGTTTCATATCTTATACTTATTGGCTTAGTACTTCCTGCAGTAAATATGTTAATTACAGTAAGTGCAATACAAACTATAAGCAGATATATTTCAATGAGGTTGGAATAAATGAAAAATCTAACTAAAATAAATAATATTTTAATATTTCTTTTTTTTGTTAGCCTAATTATTTTATCAGGATGTATATCAAGTTATTCAGCCCCAATGCAAACACAACAGGATCTAAGACAAAGATTTTTAGATTGGTGGGGAAGATGGGGAGGGGCAATAAATGTAGGTATTGCTTTAGTTATTAGTATAACTTCTTTGACTTGGATGTATGCAAGTTTAATGCAAAAAGAAGACCTAAAGGTATGGGTAAAAAGCGAATTATCAAATTTAGTTTATTCGGCTATTATTATAATATTTGTATTTACTTTAATAGATTTGGCAGCTTATTTAGTCACTGTTCTAAGTCCATACACACCAATTTTAAATGAGGATATTGGAAAGGAATGGAACAAGTTTGTGATAATAACCTGTCAAAATCAACCTCCAGATAATTATAAACCATGCCATATAAAAATAGCTCAAGAATATCTTCAAAGATTAAGTTATGACTCAGAAAAACAAATAAATACTATAATAAGATTGTATAGCTTTTATTCTTTTGTTGCAAGCCTAGGAGTTGGAATAAAAGGAATTATTGCCCCAGGAGATACTTTCGGAGTTTCTCCATTTATGTTTTTAGTGCCAATAACTGAGCTGCTTAATTTTTTGTATGATATTCTTCTAAAAAATTTGATGGTAATAAAAGCACAACAAATTATTTTAGATTTAGTGCATTATGCATTTTTTCCTTACCTCCTAGCTTTTGGTGTATTTTTTAGATTATTTCATTTTACAAGAAAGGTTGGAGGGGCAATGATTGCACTTGCAATAAGTTTTTATATTGTTTTTCCATTACTTTATGTTTTTTGGGCGTCCATTTTATATTCCTTTACTGGACCTTGGGAAATTAACATAAATTCAATTGCACAAACTAAACTTTATTCTGAGGTAAACTATGGAATTCCATCTTTACCATTATATGATCCAGATCCAAATTCTCTAGATTACAATCCAAATTGCAAAAATGGAAAAATTGAAGCTGGGGAAGAATGTAATGAATATGAAATAATTACATCAAATAACCCTGAAAAAAAACAAGAAATAAAAATACTAAGTTGCCCCCCAAAAGATAGTTCTGGAAATATAATACCTGGAAGAGAGAAGGATATTTATTGCAATTGGAATAATTGTAGATGCATAAATTATTCTATAGATCTTGATTTTAAACCAAGAGAGCAATTAAGTAAACAAAATGAAAAATTAGAACTAAGCTTAAAATCTAAATTATATGCAGATATATGCTATGAAAAAGCAAAACAAGATCCTAAAGATGCAATTAACGTCATAGGCAAAATGACTATGGATTTTTTAAAAACAATTGGACAAGGAATAATAGAGATGACTCAGGGCATAGTTGCTACTGGTCTAATGGGCGAAAATGGTTTGATTCATAATGTTGCAAAACAATTTATATTTTCAATTATAGCTCCATTTATTAGCCTTATGGCAAGTTTGGCATCATTTAAAGTAATGTCTGAATTGCTAGGAGGGGATGTTTATCTGGCAGGGCTGACGAGGTTGATTTAATGAAAATAAAAATTATAATGATTTTATTTTTAATAGGTTTATTTTTAATAGAGATAGTGCATTCCAATATAATAACCGATAGTGATAGGTTTATAGAAAAGATTATGGGTATATCAGATATAAGGCAAACAATTCGCCCAGATTATAGTTGGATTAACATATCATTTTTGGCAATTTTAGTTATGCTTTTTATAGGTGCAATTGGATACATGTTTAGTGGAATATTTGGGGAAAGGATAAAAGCATATTCAAAAAGATTGGTTGGAGATGCACTTTTAAATGCAATTATTATTTTGATAATCTCTGGAATATTTTTGTTTTATAATTCTACTACTTTGACTAACACATACATTACCCAAATGCTACATGTAGAGGGAAGCATAAACTACATTAAAACAATTAGAAATTCATTGCTTGTTGATTTTGCTTGGATGAGCATTATTACTGCATTAGTTTCCTATATTGGAAATATGGCACCTTATTTTAGACCGGCTGGAATAATAGGGGTAAGTTTTTCAATTGCACCTGCATTTAGACCATTTTTTGATATTACTGGAGTATTATTATCTGCAATAGCAAGTGCGAATGGAGTATGGTATGCTCAGTTATGGTTTTTGAATTTTGTGCAAAACAAAATGTTTGCTTTGTTTGTGCCTATTGGATTGTTTTTAAGAGCAACAAAATTTGAAGGAATAGGAAATACATTGATTGCACTCTGCCTTGGATTTTTCTTTGTTTATCCTTTAATCTTAAATTTAGGATTTGTTATGTTTGAGAGATATATGCAACTAACTCATGGGCAAGAGTATTCTGTAATCTCAGATGATGGAAAAAGATTTTCAACAATTGCAGAATGTGTGCAATATCAAAAAGAGCAACTAAAAAAACAAAAATATATAGAGTGTAGCATAGATGCAAATGAAAATTTCCTAAAGTCTATTGGGAATACAATATTAGATTTACTAAAAAACTTATTAAATCCTTTATCATGGCTTGTTTTCCTTGTTAGCAGGTCGGTATTTAGTTCTTTAATTATTTTATTAGTTTTTCAGGCAGTACTTACTTTTCTAAAGATTGTTGTGGAGTATGTGATTGTATTAACATTAATACTTCCTGCAATAAGTATATTCTTAACATTTTTAGCAGTAGATGAAATAGCCAAATTCTTAGGAACAGAAATAGACTTAAGTGCATTTGAAAAAATATTTTAGGTGGTGATATTGAGTTTTGCAAAATATTGTTTTGATCTCAATTATGCTAATCCAATCCAAGCAGTTTTTGGGATTTTTGGTAGCAATTGGGCTACACCAATCTTGCTCACACTTCTTTCAATGATTTTTTTAATGATACTTATGTATTATTTATCTGAATTGCTAAGGGATCAAAAACTTAAAGCATGGGTTAGATTTGAAATGTTTCAGATTTTTTTAACTGCTCTTTTAGCAGTGCTTATTTTTGTTATAATACATTGGACTTGCACTTTTGATACACAGCCATTTTATAAATGGATTAGTAATGGAAAATATGATGCTGCAGCTGGTGCAAAAGGAGAGTGTGGAGATATACTAAATAAATATCACAAATTGCCTCCCTATTGTTCAATGCTTTCCTATTTACACAAGGCAGAAAATTATGGAAAAAGTTTATATTTTGCTCTTATGCTTATGAGTTATACTATATCTCAACTTTCAAGATATACTGTTGGAGGACATCCACTAGGAATTGGATTTGAAAATGCTCCAGGTGGTGGCTTTTCACAATTTGCAAATTTAGTAGTAGTGCTAATAAATACTTATACCTTGAGTTTTATTTCACTTTATACCCAAGAAACTTTTATTAAATTTCTTTTTGATGCTTGTTTGTATTATCTTTTCCCATTAGGAATAATATTAAGATCATTTTCCCCTACAAGGGAATTTGGAGGTGCTATTATTGGATTTTGTATAGCCTCTATATTTTTCTATCCAATAATGTTTACTTTGGGTGAAGTTGCTATTTCTCAAAGTTATCAACCAATAAGTAAGGACGATATACTAAATGCTATTAATAATAAAATGGTTCAAAACAATTTGCCTGAAATAGATTTAAAATCTCAGCCACAAATTATTGGAGAAAAGGATGTTGAAAAATTAAAAAATAGCGGCTCTCCAGATACCTCACCTAAGATATTTTTAGAAGATTTTGGTAAATCTTCAACTCAATTTATAAACACACAAAATATTATTCTTAGTATACTCGGTGGTGGTCTTATTTTTATTTTTCCTTATTCGGGAGGACTTATAGTCGCATGGTTGACAATAATAATTATTGGTATACCAATGATAACTCTGTATTTTATAATGGCAGGACTTTTACCATTGCTTAATTTTATAATTTATATACAATCTGTTGCTGCTCTTTCCTCTATGCTTGGAAGTAGGTTAGATATAACAAATATTACGAGGATGATATAATGGATTTACCATTTTATATTACAAATGCTTTTAACGCACCAGGTTGGATTGCTTGGTCTGGAAATATATTTTTAATTGGATTAATAGTTTTGTTTACCTTAGTAATTTTGCATATGTTTGCACATGCACTAAATTTAGTAAAATTGAAAAACTGGGTAAAAGGAGAGTATTTGCAGGTTATTGCAACTGTGCTTATTGCTTATCTTCTTATTGGTGCAGGATTTACAATTTGGTTTGTAACTTCAAATATAATTAAATCTGTTTATTTTTCCTCTCAACCTTGGCAAATACAAAAATATGAACAAGCGTATGGGGATATTAATAAGATTATTTTTGATCCGTTTGAATTTGATCAATACTTTATAAAAGATGCAATCATTGGTTGCCAAAAAAACTTGTATACAGTATTATATGTTATAAATGGCTTTTATAGGGTAACTGGTACATTTAGAGTAGATAGCCAAGGGCAAGAGCCAAAGGGAGGAGTATGGACTACTATGATTACTTCACCTTTAGAATACCTAATGGCAAAAATTTCTCATGGAATATTGTTTGGCTGGATTAACATAACACTTTTAGGAGTAATTAAATATGTTGCACCACTTCTCATTCAAATTGGATTGATATTTAGAATAGTTCCATACACAAGAGGGTTTGGAGCACTTTTACTTTCTGCTGGATTTGGATTTTTAATAGTTTATCCAATAAGCTTAGCTTTGCTTTTGCAATATCAAGGTCCATCTTCTATTTGTACGGATATTAAACCACCTGCACAAATGCTATCCAAAGAAGATGTTTCTTTAGATTTTTCAGATTATATGGATGCAAAAAGAATAATAACAGCAAATGAAAAAGAAATAAATAACACTGTTGATAGTATAAAGAATTTGGTTGTAATAATGTATATGCAAGGGTTCATTTATCCTTTTGTAAGTTTAACTATTGTTTTTACATTTATCAGGCAATTTTCAAATCTTTTAGGAAGTGACTTGAATGAAATTGGAAGAGGATTGGTAAAATTAATCTAAAAATTAATCCTTCTAACTTTAAGATAGATAGAATTTATATTGGTATTTTTTTAGGACTTATTATTGGATTAGTTTTTAGTGCAATTTTTTTATATTATCAAAAAAGTTATTGCTTAAATAGTGCTCAGGCTGTTTTTTCTCCTAATAGTAAAATGCAAATTTTAAATCTTATAAAGCAAGCACAAAAAGAGATTGATTTAGAAATGTATATCTTAACTGATAAAGATGTGCTCAATGAATTAGTAGAAGCCTCCAAAAAAGGAGTAAAAATAAGAATTATTTTAGAGTATAGAGTAGATATAAAAGACCTTCTAAAAATTGCCCAATATTTGGATAGAGAAAATATTTCTCTTAAATGGAGCCAGGATAAATATAAACTTACACATACAAAGATGATGATAATTGACAAAAAAAAGGTTCTTGTTGGTTCTATTAATTTTTCAAAAAGTGCTCTTGAGGATAATAGAGAAATGGGAATAATTGTCCAAGGAGAAATAGTAAAGCAGTATTTAGATGAATTTGAAAAAGATTGGCAAAATTCAATTGAGTATATAAAAGATTTGAATGCATAGAAAAACTTAAAAATTACATATTTAAAAGATTAGATATGAATAAGGTAGTAATATTTGAAATTTCTTCTGAAGCAGCAAGAAAAATCGGTGGAATTTATACAGTAATAAAAACAAAATCAAAATACATCCAAAAATTTTATCCAAATTCTTATTATTACATAGGCTATTATGATGAAAGGTGCACAAAAGAAGTAAAACTAATTGAACCACCTAAGGAAATAAAAAAGGTTTTTGATGAATTAGCAAAAGAAGGAATATATTGCTATTATGGATTATGGATGGCAGCAAACAATTGCCCTATAATATTAGTAGATGCAAAAGCATATGCATATAAAAATATAACTTATACAAAAGATGGACAAGTGCAGCATGATTTACAAGTAAATTATATTAAATATGTTCTTTGGAAAGAATTTACAATTGACTCATTGATGGAAAAATCCTGGGATTTCACAGAAAATGTTGGATGGGGATGGGCAGTAGGAGTGCTTATTGAAAAACTTCTCCAATTAGAAATGTTTAAAAATAATTATGTGATTGGCCAATTTCATGAATGGATAAGCGGGGCTGCACTGCTTTATTGCAAATACAAAAAATTGCCCCTGGCTAGTGTTTTTACAACACATGCAACTGTACTTGGAAGAACAATGTCTGCAAGTGGAATAGATGTTATTTCCTTAGCATTGAATTCAATCTCTCCGATAAGTGGTTCAAAAGCATATGAATTCAAAGTAGAAGGAAAACACCAACTTGAAGTGCAGGCAGCAAAAAAAGCAGATGTTTTTACAACAGTATCAGAGGTTGTTGCTCAAGAAGTAAGATATATCTTAGGAAGATATCCAGATGTTATAACAATAAATGGGATAGATATTGAGGAAATAGAACATGAAGCACAAATAAAAAATTTATCAGAATATGTTAGAGCAGAATTATTACAATTATCAGAAGCATTATTTATACCTTATTTTAATGCAAGATATGATAATGCTCTTTTAACATTTATTTCTGGAAGGTATGAATTTAAAAATAAAGGTTTTGACATATTTATCAAAGGACTTTCAAGATTAAACAAAAAAATAATTCAAAGAGGCCAATACAAACAAAAACAAGTTATTGCTTTTATATTTACTCCGTCTTCTATAAGTGGACCAAAAATCTCAGTAATAAAAAATTATCTTTTAATAGATAAAATTAGCGAAGTAATAGATGCAATGCCAAAGTTAAGTTCAAAAAAACACTATCCGAATATTATCCAGAGAATTGAGGATATTAAAAATGAAAACTTTTATTATGATTTAAAAGACATGGCAAAAAACTTTGTTAAAGAATCAAAAGACCCTCCGATTTCTCTTTATGATTTGAATTATCCAAATGATGAAATAGTGCTTACATGCCTCAAAGAAGGACTTACAAATAAAGAGACTAATCCAGTTAAGGTGTTATTTTATCCAACATATTTAAATACAAATGATGGTTTGATGAATATGAGTTATAATGATGTAATCACTGGAATGGATGTAGGAGTATTTCCATCTAGATATGAGCCTTTTGGTTATACGCCTTTAGAAGCAGCAGCTAAATACAATATAGCTGTTAGTACTAATCGCACTGGATTTGGAAAGTATTTGCTTAGTTTAGGAAGACAGAATGATTTGAAAAAATCAGGGATAGAAGTGCTAAATATTGAACAAGAAGAAGAAAAGATTTATCAGGACTTAGCTAACTTTTTTGAAGATCTTTATTACAGCGAGCCTGAGCAATTATTTGAAAGAAAGGAAGCTGCATACAAAACAGCCCATGTTTTTGATTGGAAAGAACTTATAAAAAATTATCTTAAAGCATATGAACTTGCTTTAAATGAGCTTAATAAAAAATTAATACAAAAAGATATTCAAAGCTTTGAGGAGTATAAATACTCTTCTCCTCTTGTAATTGCAAAAGAAAAAATGGCGTATGTACTATCTCAACAAGAAAAAGAAGAATCAGAATCAAAAAAACAAAAAGGTAAAAATAAAAAAAATAAAAATTAATCTTTATTTTAATAATCTTTAATTTTGTTTTTATTTTTTTGGATGTAAGGAGAAAAATTTAGCTGCTTTTTCCAAAATCTTAAATAAATTTGATTATTAAGCAAGTCCAAAATTTTTAGTGAAGTTAGATAAGAAAATGCAATTCCTGTTGCAAAAACAAATCTTTCAATTGCAACTACTGGGATAAGTGCAAGCCAAAATTCTGGAGTTTGCGCAGAAACGAAATATATCCAAATTACTGCACCTACAGAATGCTGTGTTAGAGTGGTTGCTAGACTTCTCAAAAAAATATTATTAGATGGAAAAAAATGCAGCAAGATTGGAATTAACCAAAATAAAGAAAACAACCATGCTTGAGAGCCAACAGGATGCAAAATAAATAATAAAATTGAAAATGCACAAATTAATGGATTTAAAATTGAATTCTTGTATTTTGAAAATATGTAAACCCCAACAAAAGCAGGTATAAATCTCAAAAAACTTACAAAATCAAAAGGAGAGTTAGAAAATATTAATGCAAAAACCTTTGCAACTAACACAATAGCAATTCCATAAATAGGACCAAAAAAAGCACCTGGAAGCGGACCTATAAACTCAAATAAAGTAAATTTTTGGCCTTCTGCGCCCCACACTTTTGTTAGTGAAATATTTGAAGCCAAAATGGAAAGTCCAATAAAAAATATTAGCGCACTTAAAGAAATACCACTAGACCTTGACATAAATCTCCCAAATAAATTTATATAACTAAATATTTAAAAATATAATTAGTCTCAATAAGATTAGGGAGAAAAAATGAAAAGGGCTCTATGTTATACAATTGATTTTTACAAAAAAAATATTAGTGCAATTTTTTTAGCTTCATTGCCTGCAGTTGTGGCATTATTCATTCCTATTATAGTGAATATAATAAATAAAGCAAACCCAATATATTTGAGCATAGGCGGAATTTTTCTTAGAATTGGAAGGCTTTTAGAAATTTCATTGTTAGATTTTTTATTAATAATTTTACCTTTGATTATAAGTATTTATTTACTTAGTTTTAGCGTAGTATTAATAAATCTAGTAGTAAAGATGCAAAGGACTGGAACAACTATAAATAAAAAGCAACTAACAAAAATTGGAGATTATAGCGCATCTGTCTTTTTGTTATTTTTGGCAGTTATTGCAATTGATTTTATATTAGGCATAATGTTTTATGGAACTGATTTGATAAATCTTATTATACCTCTAGAAAGATTTGTATTAGGTATTTTGATTTTATTTGTACCCTGTGCTATGGTTATAGAAGAAGAAAGGCTATTTATTGCAATGAGAAAAAGCTATTTGACAGTAAAACAAAGACCTTTGGCTGTTTTTAGTGTGCTTGCAATTACCATTCTATTTTTAATGCTTGCAGATTTTATCATTAACACTATTTTTCCATCTGCAACTTACCAATATATTAGTCAGATCATTCTTGCAGCGATTTTTGGACTTTTAATCATTCCATTTCTTTATGTGATGTTAAGTCAAATATATATTAATAAATACACTATTTTGGTCTAAAAGGCAAAAAGGTAAATATAATAAATACTAAGCTTGATATTTTTTTATGAGAGAACCTGCAGTTGCTGGTATGTTTTATCCTAAACAAAAGGAAATTTTAAAAAAACTAGTACAGGATTTTTTAAAAGAAGCAAGGTCTTCTAATCCACCTCAAACAAATATAGCAATAGCCCCGCATGCCGGATATGTTTATTCTGGCAGTGTGGCAGCATTAAGTTTTGCTGCCCTAGAAAAAGAACTAAAAAAGGATAATTCTACAATTATAATATTAGGTCCAAATCACACTGGCCTTGGAAGTGGAGCAGCTGTTTCTTTTGATGAATGGAAAACACCACTTGGGATTTTAAAACCAAACACTAGCTTAGCTTTTAGGTTAGTAGAAAATTGTACTCTTCTAAAAAAAGATGAACTAGCACATTTTAAAGAACATTCTATAGAAGTAATGCTTCCTTTTGTTCATAGTATTAATCCAAATGCAAAAATAGTTCCAATTTGTTTAGGCCTAGAAAATATAGACTTTTGTTTTGTGATTGGACAGGCAATTTATCAAACTATTAATGAACCAGAATTTAAAAAGGAAAATATAGTTGTGCTAGCCTCCTCAGATTTTAGTCATTATTTAGATGGAGAAACTGCTAAAAAATTGGACTTGCCTGCAATAGAAAAAATAATAAAGTTAGATGCAAGAGCATTTGCCAAAGAGGTTATTTTAAAAGATCTTAGTATATGTGGCTATCAGCCAATAATAAGCACAATAGAATTTGCAAAATTAAGTTCTAAAAAATCAGCTAAACTCTTAAAATATACTAATTCTGGTGCACAAACAAATTCTTCTGAGGATCAGGTAGTTGCATATGCAAGCATTATTTTTCAATAGGTGAAAATATGGGAACTTTTGAAAGAAAGGATGAACATATAAAATTAGCCAAAACAGCTAAATCACAATACAATCTAAATGCTGGTTTTGATGAAATTGAATTTATACACAATTCTTTGCCCGAAATAGATTTGGAAGAAGTTGACATTAGTACAAAATTTTTAAATAAAAATATTTCTGCCCCCTTTATGATTGCAGGTATGACTGGGGGAAGTGATTTGGCAAAAAAAATAAATCAAAAACTTGCAGCAGCCGCACAAAAGCACAATATTCCTTTTGGTTTAGGTTCTATTAGACCAATGTTAGAAAAAAAAGAAATTTTTCATACTTATGATGTAAGAAAACTTTGCCCTTCAATTCCTCTTATTGCAAATATTGGTGCAATTCAACTAAAAGAATATAATTATGCTCAAATAGAACAAGCTTTAGAAAAAATTCAAGCAGATGCGCTAGCAGTTCACCTAAATCCACTTCAAGAAAGCATCCAGCCAGAAGGCCAAACCAATTATTCTAAAGTTTATGAGAAAATTATCCAATTATCAGAAAATATAAATTTCCCAATAATAATAAAGGAAACTGGGGCTGGAATAAGTAAAGAGGTTGCACAAAAATTTTCTGGCGCAAAAATAGCATATATTGATGTTTCTGGAAAAGGAGGAACATCCTGGTCTAAAATAGAATATATGCGAGGAGGAAAAATAACAGGATTTGAAGAATGGGGAAACTATACTGCCTTATGCGTTGCAGAAGTATCTAAAATATTAAAAACAATAGCAAGCGGCGGGATTAGGGATGGAATAGATGTTTCAAAAGCACTTGCTCTTGGCGCCGAAATGGCAGCTGCAGCAAAACCATTTTTAGATCTCAATAACATAGATAGAATAATAAACCTCTGGAAAGAACAGCTAAAAAGATGTTTATTTTTAACTGGATCAAAAAATATAACTGAATTAAAAAATGCTAAGCTTTTAATCTATGGAAAAACTGCTCAAATCTTTCAAGCAAGGGGAATAGATTTAAAAGAATATGCCCTTAGGCAAAATAGTAAATAAAGAGGATTAGATGGATAAAAAAGAAATAAAAAGACAAGCCCATAATCTTGCCTTAGTGTGTGCAAAAAAATATAAGATTGCATTTCCAAAATTAGTTTTAGATTATTTGCTAAAAAAATATCCAGATCTAAATGAAAATAAAAAAGAAATACTAGCTATTGCATTTGAAGAATGTAAAAAAGTAAATAAATTAACTGATGAAAAAATAAATAAAAAAATAGAGGAGACTTTTATGGATGAGGATCAAGAATTAAAAAAGGCTATAAAAATAGAAATCATAAAAAATGCATTGGAATATTCTAAAGCAGATCCCACAAAAATTGTAGGTAAAATAATTTCAAAATTTCCTAACAAAAAAAACCAAATAAAACAAATAATGCAAATTGCAATTGAACAAGCTAAAGAGATTAACCAATTAAGTAAAGAAGAGCTTAACCAAATAGCTAAAGATCTAAATGTTCAAATAACTAAAAAAGAATCTAGGCTAGAACAGCCCCAGAAAATAAAGCTTCCTAATGCCGAATATGGAAAAGTAATAACAAGATTTCCTCCAGAGCCATCTGGGTACTTACACATTGGACATGCAAAAGCTATTTTTTTAGATTATTTGGCAGCAAAAGAATATGGCGGAAAGATGCTTCTTAGGTTTGATGATACAAATCCAGAAAAAGAAAAACAAGAATATGTAGATAAAATATTACAAGAATTAAATTGGCTTGGAATAAAGATTGATCAAGAACCAACTTACAGCTCAGATTATATGATCAGATTTTATGAGTTTGCAAAAAAAATGATAAAAAAACAAAAAGCATATGTGTGCAATTGTGATTCAGAAAAAATAAAAGAAAATAGAATAAAAAAAATAGAATGTGAGTGTAGAAAAAAATCAATAGAACAAAATTTAGAAGAATTTGAAAAAATGATATCTGGCCAATACCAAGAAGGAGAAGTTGTTTTAAGATATGTCGGAGATATGAATTCTGAAAATACAACCTTGCGAGATCCAACCTTGTTTAGAATAATAAAAACTCCCCATTATAGACAAAAAGAAAAATATAGCTGCTGGCCCTCTTATGACTTTTGTGCACCAATACTGGATTCTATAGAGGGAGTCACACATGCAATGAGAAGTAAAGAATATGAACTAAGGGATGAGCTTTATTTTAGTATATTGGATTGTTTAGAATTAAGAAAACCGATTTTGATTTCATTTTCTAGGCTTGCTATTAAAGGAATGCCAGTTTCAAAAAGACTTATAAATCCATTAATAGAACAAAAAAAAGTTAGTGGCTATGATGATCCAAGACTACCTACACTTGCAGCTTTAAGAAGAAGAGGAATACTTCCAAAAGCAATAGAAGAATTTGTAACCTCTTTTGGTCTAACAAAAGTAGAAAGCGAGCCTAATTTGGATAAACTTTTATCTATTAATAAAAAATTAATAGACCCAAGCGCAAAAAGAAGATTTTTTGTTTCTTTTCCTTATGCTATTTTAAAACTTAAAAATAAAGCAAGGAATTTAGAAATAAAAAACCATCCAACAAATGAACTTGGAAAAAGAACTCTAAAAATAAAGGAAAATGCTACAATATACATACCTCTTTTAGATGCAGCTAATCTTAATGAAGGTGAAGTGTTTAGACTAAAAGATTTTTGCTCCCTAAAGGTTAAGAAAAAAACTCCAACAAAAATTGAGTTTTTTGATAAAAAAGCAGATAGTTATATTTTAGAGGTTGAAGAAATAGAATTAGAAAATGTTGAAAAAAAGATTCAGTGGGTGGATGAGGCTAATAGCACAAAGGTTGAAGTTTTAGTAGCTAAAGAACTTTTTATTGATGAAAAATATAATGAAAATTCTTTAGAAGTTATAGAAGGCTTTGCAGAAAAAGAAGTACTAAATGATAATCTAAAAGAAAGGTTTCAATTTGAAAGATTTGGATTTGTAATATTAGATAAAAAATACACTGACAAATTAAGTTATATATTTATTTGCAAATAAAAATTAAGATGAAATATGCTAACAGATTATAGTCCAATAAAATTAATAGAGAATGAAAAAAAGGCCCAATATTTAGATTTAGAAATTGAACCATTTATAAGCGAGGTTCTAAAACGAAGAGGGATAGATAAATTTTATAAATTTCAAACAGAAGCTATAAAAAAAATTGAGGAAAACAAAAATGTTTTGATAATGGCGCCAACAGCTTCTGGAAAAACAGAATGCTATTTAATTCCAATAATAAGAAATGCAATAAAATCAAATACTGCATTGGTCATTTATCCAACCAAAGCACTCTCACAAGATCAACTTAATAGATTTAAAGAATTTTCAATGTATGGAATAAAAGCAGAGGTTTATGATGGAGATACACCTGCACACATAAGGGAAAAAATAAGAAAAAACCCCCCACATGTTTTAATAACAAATTTTGATATGCTCCATTTCATTCTTTTAAATAATAAATTGTGGAGTGAATTTTTTGCAAAATTAAAAATAGTAGTAATAGATGAGGTGCATAGTTATAGTGGAATTTTTGGCTGTCATGTTGCTAACATAATTTGGAGGCTGGAAAGAATAATAGAACACTACAAAAAACAAAAAGATATACAATATATTTTATCATCTGCTAGCATAGGAAATCCAAAAGAATTTTGCAATTGCCTTTTTGAAAACAAAAATTTTGAGATTATTAATGCAGATTCTGCCCCTAGAAGCAAAATTGAACATTACATTGTAAATTATCCTGATGAAAGTTTAGTAACTACTTCTATAAAAATTGCTAGGGAATTAAACAAAAAAACAATAATCTTTGGCAATTCTCACAATATTGTAGAAAGAATAGCTTATAGTTCAAAAGAAATGGATTTTCCAATTGAGGTTTATAGGGCCGGTTTAGATTTAAAACAAAGAAGAAAAATAGAAAAAGAGTTCAATGAAGGAAAAATAAATTGCATAGCTTCCACATCTGCTTTAGAACTTGGAGTAGATATTAGGGATGCTGAGGTTTGCATTTTGGCCGGTTTTCCAGGCTCAATTACAAAAACAAAGCAAAGGATGGGAAGGGTGGGAAGAAAAACTACTCAGGCAAAAGTAATCTTTGTTGCTAAACAATCACCTCTTGATCAATATTATGCAACTAATCCAGAACAATATTTAAATGGAGAATATGAAAATTGCTATGTCAACAAGTACAATGAGGCTATAAGAGAAATGGCTCTTGTTTGTGCTGCAAAGGATTTACCATTACAAAAAAAAGAGGTGCAAGATGAAACAGAAATAATAAATAAGCTTGTTGACAAAGGTTTTATTTCAGAATTTAGAGATTATTATTTTACAACAAAAAAAGGATATGCTGCTATAAGAGATATAAGTCTAAGAGGCACAAACAACAAAATTGAAATATTTGATTATGAAACTGGCAAATATCTTGGTGAAAGAGAAACCTCAATTGGGCTAGGAGAACTTTATGAAGGTGCAATTTATCTTTTAGGTGGGGAACCTTATTCTGTAAAAGAACTTAAGTTAGAACAAAAAAAAGCATATATTCAAAAAATAAAAAATCAAATAGATTTATATACCCAGGCAATAAAAACAAAAGAGATAGATATAATTGAACAAATCCAAGAGCATAAAATAAAAAGTCTTATTTTAAGATATGGAAAACTACATGTTAGCACAATGGTTTTAGGTTATAAATTAAAAGAGATTTATTCTGGAAAAACAATTAATAATTATTATTTTCAACAGCCACTGACTTACTCTTACAACACAGAAGGTTTTTGGGTAGATTTATCAAAATATATAAAGCCAGAACAAGAATATTTGGATGGATTGCATGCCTTAGAGCATATGAGCATTGCAATGATGCCTGCAATTAGCGGAGTGGATGCAGCAGAAATAGGGGGTTTATCCCAACCAAACGGATTAATAATTTATTATGAAGGAATAGAAGGAGGTTCAGGTGCAACTGTACCAATAATAAAGCAATATGATAAAGTTCTTAAAATGAGTTTGGATAGATTGACTAAATGTGAATGTCTTAATGGCTGTCCAAAATGTATTTATAGTCCTCAATGTGGCAATGATAATAATTATCTAAATAAAAACAAAGCTATTGAAATTGTAAAAAATATTATAAATGAATTAGGGATATGATATATTAAAGGTGAAAAAATGGAGATCGTAGTTTTATCTATTGGCGGTTCTTTAATAAATGATGGAAAACCTTCTGAAAAAATGGCTGAATATCTTGCTGGTTTAATTAAATCTAGCACTAAAAAAATGGGCATAGTTGTAGGTGGGGGAAAAGAGGCAAGAATTAAATCCAATCTTGTATTGCAAAAAGGACTTAGCCAATTTTATGCTGATTTAGAAGCTATTAAGATAACAAAAAAGAATGCTAATTTGTTAAGAAGAAAACTTGGAAAAGAAGCAGGAAAAGAAATTTTCTCTGATTTTTTAAAAGCAGCAAAAGCAATAAAAAAACAAAAATATGTTTTAATGGGAGGTACCATACCTGGCATAACCACGGATACAGATGCAGTATTGCTAGCAGAAGCAATTGGGGCAAAAAGATTGGTCAATGTTTCAAAATCTGCCATTTATTCCAAAGACCCAATGTATAAAGATGCAATAAAATATGACTATCTAGATTTTGAACAGCTTATTGAGCTTGCATTAAAATATGATCAACGAAAAGCAGGTACAAATTTTATATTTGATTTGCTTGCTTCAAAACTTATAGCAAGATCAAAGATAGAAACACATTTTATAGATGGAAGAAATCCTTCGGATTTTATAAATGCAATTGATGGAAAAAAACATAATGGAACAGTGGTTGGTGCAAGCAAAAAAAATTCTGAGGATGAAAAAAAATGAAGGTCTCAGTAATTATACCTACCTTAAATGAGGAAAAAAATATTACTAAAACACTAAAAGCAATTAGGGCTCAAAAAACAGATTTTGAGGTAGAGGTAATTGTTGCAGATGGAGAATCAGAAGACAAAACAGTTTTGTTAGCAAGAAGATATGCAGATAAGATTGTAACAGAACGCACGCATACTATTGCAGCAGGTAGACAAGCAGGTGCTATGGTAGCAGAAGGAGAAATATTAGTATATACTGATGCAGATGCAATTCCAGAAAAAGACTGGTTAAAAAATATAGTTGGCGCATTTAAAGATAAAAAAGTTGTTGGAGCTTATGGCTGGATTTTACCTCTTAAGGGAGGCAGACTAGAGGTTTTTTTGCTAAAATATTTGGCTTTGATTGTAGCATATTTAGCTTCATTAATAGGATTTGATTATTTAGCTGGAAGCAATATGGCAATAAGAAAAGATGCCTTTGATAAGGTAGGTGGAATGAATATTCATCTTACCACAGGAGAGGATATAGATATTATTAAAAGGGTAAGAAAACTTGGAAAGGTTGTTTTTGTGCCACAAGCAAAAGTAAAATATTCTATGAGAAGAATAAGAAACTGGGGTTATAAAAAATATTTATTATTTCATACAAAAAATTATTTTAAGATGCATTTTTTTAATAAAAGCGAGGAAAAATATGAGCCAATAAGATAGATTTATTTGCTTTATTTAGATCTTAACTTTTTCATGTGTTCAATTCTTTTATTAATAAGCTCATCTGAGCCAATGTCTTTTCTATACCAAAGTGGTCCTTCTATAGCTTCTGCTGCAGCTGATGCTTTTGCACTTGCTTTTGGAATAGAATTATCCTTTGCTAAGATTGCAATAGATCTGCTTTTTGAGCAATAAAGAACTTGGTCTTTTTCATCTACTGAGCCATAAAAAATTTCCACACCTAAATCTTTCAATCTATCAAAATTAATTTTTATTGGGGAGGCGGGAATAGATTTTTCTGGATAGCCTAAAGGCACAAGATATTTAACAACAGTTGCCTTTCTTTCCCATTTTGCTTTTATTTTTGCTAAATTGGAGTTAGCAATTGAAGAGAGAATATCCAAAAGAGGAGTTTTTAAAACAGCTAAAACATTAAGTGCTTCTGGATCTCCAAATCTAGCATTTGTTTCTAAGCAATAAACTCCATTTTTTGTTGCAATAAATCCACCATAAATTACTCCTTTATAAATAATAGATTTTTGTTTTAGTGCTAGCAAAATTTTTTTTAGAATTGAAACTGCTTGCAAATAATCCTTTTTTTCCAAAAAAGGTAAAAGTTTTGAATTAGCAGAATATGAGCCCATTCCTCCAGTGTTTGGACCTAAATCATTTTCATAAGCCCTTTTGTGATCTTGCACTGCAGGCATTGGAATTAAAGTTTTTGAATCAGTAAATGCCATTAAAGAAAATTCTTCCCCTTCAAGCTTTTCTTCAACTATTACACCTAAGTCTCCTCCAATTTTTTGAGCTAAAACCTCCCTAGCATAAGCCTTAGCCTCCGCAGCATCCTTTAGCTGAAAACCAACAACTTTTACTCCTTTGCCGCCAGTAAGTCCGCAGGGTTTTATTGCAACATTTCCATCCAGTAAATCAATAAATTCATCTAAGCCTTTTTCATCTTTAAAATGTTTAAATCTTGGAAGTCCTGAGATTGAATATTCGGCCATTAATTGCCTTAAAAAATTTTTATCCCACTCTATTCTAGAAGCAGCTAAAGTTGGCGCTGGAACTAAAATTGAAACTTTTTCTAATTCATCAGACACGCCAGCAGCTAAGGTAGCATCCGGGGATGGAAATGCTAAATCAATATTTCTTTCTTTTGCCCATTGGGCTATTGCTTGAGCATTTTCAATATTACCTATTGTGTATTCTCCACCAGTTTTAAGACAAATGTCTCTTATTCCTGGATTTAGAGAGTTTGCATAACAAAAGATTTTTACATTTGAGCTTTTTGCAATTGCTTTAGCTATTGCATGCTCTCTTGCAGCATTTCCAACCAATAAAAAGTTTGTCATAAAAAAATGAATGTGAAAAAAAATAAAAAGATAATAGGTTGATTGTTAGTTACAAAACTTCTAGAGGCTGATGCTTTAGAAATATTTTGTACTTTTTTGCCAATTTTATTATTTGGCTTGTTTTATCAAAATCATTTCTAACTATAAAAGCTAAACCATCATAGCCGCCTGCTCCTGGGCATCTGCCAACAATAACTCCATCAATTTTTTCAGCTTGATTTATAATATTGCTTAGTTCATTTGGCTCAACTAAAACAAAGTTTTTATTAGAAGAGGATGAAAGCACTAGATTTGAGAGTTTGTTTAGTTCTTGTCTTGCAATATGAGTATAATAGCGTACTTTTTCTATATTTTTTCTTTGCAAATAAAATATAGCTTTTTTTTCTGCATTGTTTTGATTTCTTAGACTTTCAAAATAGATTTGTGGATTGGATTGCTTGAATCTAAAAAATTCTTTTACTGCCAAAGTGGTTTGAGTGGATGAATTTAAAATATTAAAAAATAATATTTTGTAATCTTTTGGAAATTCAAAAGGCTTTATATAAAAATCCCATTTTTTATTTACCACTAAAATAACTTGGTTAAGATTTTTTTGGTTATCATCAAAAATTTCAAATAAATTTGGAGAAAATCTTTTATAAATTATAGATTTTTTATAAACAGAGGTTGCTATATCAAAACCAGAGCCAAGTTTTTTGCTAAAAACTGCTGCCGAATATTCTGAAAGTTTTAGTATTGTTTGCTTGTGTTCAACTAAATCTAAACCTTGTGCTTTAAAAAGAGAACTAATTGTACCTACTATTGCAGCTGCAGAACTTCCCAAACCAGATTTAAATTCTCCTTGCCCAAACATCTTGCTATTTTTAAGTTTAATGCTTATGTCCCATTTCCACAAATTATAATATTTTAGATAGTGCTCTGCTATTAAATAAGCACAAGAAACCAAATTATCAAAATCCTTTGGCTCAAAATCTAAATTGAATTGTTTTGAGATAATTCTTCTTTTGCCTTTGCTAAAAACTGCGCTCAAGCCTTTTTTATTATTATCTAAAACTGCAAAACTCAAACCAAAAAATTCTTTTTCTAAAATTGCATATTGACCATAAAAAAGAATCTTTCCAGGTATTATCAATTTGTTCATCTAAATCACTTTGGCAAAAGCACCTGCACCTGGCTTTGTAATAAAAATATCTTTTTTGTTTACAACAGAGGAGAGTGCATCTAAAATCTCCTCTTGGTAGTCCTTTAGTGTAAAAAGCACTGGGTTAGGTCCTGCATCGAAGCTATAAGCCAACTTTGTGGATTTAGAATTTATATCTAAAACAAGTTCTATAATTTGTTCAGATTTATCTGTTAGATATCTAATTCTTGGAAAGGTATAATACATTATTGCATGAAGACCATTGCTTGCTTTAATAGTAGATTTAGCAAAATTTTCAAAATCTTTTTTTTCTATTGCTTTTATTATTGAAGGTAAAAGTATATTTTCTTCATAATCTACCCAATTTGAATAAATTGGACAACTGCTCACAGATTGCTTCATTCCGCTTCTGCTTTTTATTTTCTTTTCTTTTTTTTCAAGTTGTATATAAAAAATTCTTAAATCTTCCCAATGATTTGGGGGAAATAATGTTTTTGCATCACTACAAAAAAATATTTTGTTTAAATCTTGTGTAGTTAAATCCTGCTTTGGCTTAGACCATAAAACACATCCCCCTGCACTTGGAACACTTCTTGCTGCTGAACCACTTCCAAGTCTTGCAATTGAAGAAATTTTTTGCTCGCTGTTAAAATATTTTTCAAAAATCTTTGGCTCTGATAACTCAAAAACTTTTGCAATTGCAACTGCAAGGGCAGCAAATCCAGAAGCAGAAGAAGCAAAGCCTGCTGCTGTAGGAAAATTATTTTCTGTTTTTATAGAATAATCATAGTTTTTGATTTCTTTAATCAATGTGCTTAATTTTTCAAAAAAATTTTTGATATATAAAAACTCCTCTGAATTTGGATTTATTTTTTTATTATTTAGTTCTAAGAAAATAGTACCATTGCCTGGTTTAAAATCTAAATAGGTTTTTGTATAAAAATCCAAAACTGAAAAAGAAAGACTGCTTTTTGTAGGTATATGATAATCCTCAAACTTTGGATTTTTGCCCCAGTATTTGATCACTGCTATGTTCGTAGGTGCTTGAGAAAATATTTTCATACATTCATCCTTTATTAAAAAATAATTAGTTAAAATCTTTATAAAATTATTGTTAATTCTAATCTTAATTTTAAGCCTCTTTGAGAAGGCTGAGAAGTTCTTTGTGTTTTTCAAAATAAATTCTAGAGGGCTTGAGCATATTGATTAGTTCTTTTGCAACTGCTTTTTTCAAATCCATTGGATGCAAATTTCCAGCAGCAAAATCTTTTTTTAATTCTTCAATATTTGAATAGGAAATATCTCCGCCGTATTTTTGATCCCTTTCTATTTTAAGTTCTCTATCCCTTAAAACAAACACTTGGGCATAATCAATAATTGGATTATTTTCAATTACTTTTGGGGGGCAGTAAGCCTTTTTTATTTTCTTTTCTATTTCTTGTTCTGAATCATGAATAAAAATGCAACTTGATGGGTTTGATTTTGACATTTTGTTTAGTATTAAAAATTCATCTTCATCTGCTAGATTAGTTTTAGGCTCTTGAAGGCCAGCTATGAGCTTGCCATGAATAGCAACAACTTTTTTTCGTTTATATTTTTGTGCTAATTCTCGTGAGAGCACATGTACTTTTCTTTGGTCCAAACCAGAATGTGCAATATCTACATCTAAAGCCCAGATATCAGCAGCTTGCATTGCAGGATAAAGAATTGCAGCTGAGGAAAGACTATCCTTTTGTGTTCTTCCCATGATGCTAATGCACCTTAGCATTCTTGGAAGAGTGGTATCCTTAGAAATTAGCAAAACATCTTTCCAATAATCATTGTTTAATTCTTTATATAATTCTGAACTTAAAACAAAATTTACTTTTGATTCTTCTAAACCTAATGAGATAAATGCTTCTTTAAAATAAGTTTTTGCTATTTTTTGTATAAGTTCTAAGTCCCCTCCAAGCTTTGAATTTATCCAAGCATGATAATCTGCTAAAAAAATTGTGGGTTTTATACCTGCCTCAAGAAAATCTTTTATTTTAAGAGCAGTTAATAATCCTGTGCCTATGTGAACAAAACCAGAAATTTCAAAACCAATATAATGCTTTGGATGTGGATTAGTTTCCAACAAATTTTTTAATTCGTCTTCTGTTAAGATTTCAACAATATTTCCTTTTTTGATTAATTCTAATTTGCTATAAATATCCATAAACTAATTTTAAAATGAGAGAGTATTTAAGTTTATCTTTAATCTGAAAGTTTTAAAGATAAGTTAATATTAAAGCAAAAATATTGGGTGTTTAATTGGTTATTTAGACAAAAATCAAAAATAAAAAAAATCAAAAAAATAAGTTTATAAATCTTAAATGCTTAACAAAAAATGCACGTGTTTTAAAGGTGGTGTGATGGCCCAAAAAGAAGAAAAAATCCAAGATCTATCTTCTGAGAAAAAAACCAATGGATTAAAAATAGAAAGACTTTTTACAAAAGAAGATGAAGATGTATTTTCAATGTTTGAATACGAAACAAGAACCTCTATCATAAGAGATAAAGATGGCTCTGCTGTTTTTGAACTTACAAATGTTGAAGTGCCAAAAGGATGGTCGCAAGTTGCAACTGATATTTTAGCTCAAAAATATTTTAGAAAAACCGGGGTGCCGCAAAAAGATAAGGATGGAAAAATAAAGCTAGACCCAACTACAAAACAACCTATCTTGGGACCAGAAACATCAATAAAACAAGTAGTGAAAAGGATAGCCAGCACTTGGAGATATTGGGGAGAAAAATATGGTTATTTTGCCTCACCCCAAGACGCAGAAGCATTTGAAGCAGAAATAAGTTATATGCTTTTAAATCAAATGGCAGCACCAAATTCACCTCAGTGGTTTAACAATGGCTTAGCTCATGTTTATGGCATAAAAGGAAAATGGCAAGGACATTATTATTATGATCCACAAACAAAAGAAGTTAAACCCTGCCCTGATGCATATACTAGGCCACAATTGCATGCATGCTTTATTCAATCAATAAAAGATGATTTGATTAACGAAGGAGGAATATTTGATGTTCTAACAAGAGAAGCAAGATTATTTAAATATGGATCAGGCACAGGCACAAATTTCTCACCACTTAGAGCAGCAGGTGAGCCTCTTTCAGGTGGAGGAAAATCTTCTGGTTTGATGTCATTTTTAAAAGTATATGATAGAGCAGCAGGTGCAATAAAATCAGGAGGAACTACTAGAAGAGCTGCCAAAATGGTAATTGTAAATATAGATCATCCAGACATAGAGGAATTTATAAAATGGAAAATGGAGGAAGAAAAAAAGGTAGCTGCATTATACACTGGATCATACATAATGAAAAAAGCACTCAATAAAATAATGGAAACAATAAAAACTGAAAATACTACTGATTTTAAGAATAATAAAAGAGTAAGACAAGCAGTTGCAGAAGCTATTGCAGCACATGTGCCTTTAAATTATATTATGAGAGCAATTTCATTATGTGAACAGGGAATTTACAAATTTGATATGCCAATTTATGAGCTTGATTATGAAGCAGAAGCATATTTAACAGTTTCAGGACAAAATTCAAATAATTCTGTAAGAATACCTCATAGCTTTATGCAAACACTAAAAGAAAATGGAAAATGGCAGCTTATTAGAAGAACAGATGGAAAGGTTGCAAAAGAAGTAGATGCAAAAAAACTTTGGTATGATATTGCATATGCTGCTTGGAGTTGTGCTGATCCAGGAGTACAATTTGATGATACAGTTAATGAATGGCATACATGCCCAGTAGATGGAAGAATTAATGCATCAAACCCATGTTCAGAATATATGTTTTTAGATGATACTGCTTGCAATCTTGCTTCTTTAAATTTAGTTAAATTCTTAGATGAAGAAAATTACATTTTTAAAGTAAATGAATTTTTACATGCAGTTAGATTGTGGACAATAGTGCTTGAAATATCAGTTCTAGAAGCAGGATATCCATATCCAGAAATGGCTAGAAAATCTTATATGTATAGAACACTTGGCTTAGGTTATGCTAACCTTGGCAGCCTTCTTATGATTTTAGGAATTCCTTATGACTCCCCAGAAGCTTTGGCATATGCAGGGGCAATTTCTGCAATACTAACTGGACAGGCATATGCAACCAGTGCAGAGTTAGCAATGCACTTAGGACCATTTGAAGCATATGAAAGAAATAAAGAGCATATGCTTAGAGTGATTAGAAATCATAGAAGAGCAGCCTATAATGTAGATAAAAACGAATATGAGGGACTAACCATTAAACCAATGGGAATAGATCCAAGATATGCCCCTTCATATTTGGTTAAAGCAGCACAAGATGTGTGGGATAAAGCCTTAGAGCTTGGACAAAAATATGGATTTAGAAATGCTCAGGTTAGTGCAATAGCACCTACTGGCACAATCGGTCTTTTGATGGATTGTGATACTACTGGTATTGAACCAGATTATGCTATTGTAAAGTTCAAAAAACTTGCAGGTGGAGGCTACTTTAAGATTGTTAATAATTCGGTTAAAAAAGCTCTCAAAAAACTTGGTTATAGCAAAGAACAAATTGAAGATATAGAAAGATATTGTAAAGGCGCAGGGACACTTGTAGGTTGCCCAAAGATAAATAGGGAAACACTAAAAGAAAAAGGATTTAGCGATGAAAAAGTAGATCTAGTTGAAAAGCAAATGCATTTTGTTTTTGATATAAGAGATGCTTTTAATAAATATGTTTTGGGTGCTGATTTTCTAAAATCATTAGGAGTTAAGGACTCTGATCTTGAAAATCCCAAATTTGATCTTTTAGCATTTTTAGGATTTAGCCAAGAAGAAATAGAAGCAGCAAACGAATATGTTTGTGGAACTATGACAATAGAGGGTGCACCTCATCTAAAACTAGAACATTATCCAATATTTGATTGTGCTTCAAAATGTGGCAAGAAAGGCACAAGATTTATCCATTACAATGCACACATAAAAATGATGGCTGCAGTGCAACCATTTATAAGTGGTTCAATTTCAAAAACAATAAATATGCCAAGAGATGTGACAATAGAAAATGTAAAAGAGGCCTATGAACTATCTTATTTGAGCATGCTAAAATGTATTGCAATTTATAGAGATGGCTCTAAATTATCCCAGCCACTTAGTGCATTAAGCAAGAGTGAAGAAGAAGAACTTGCTGCATTAGAAGAACTTGCAAAAGAAGCAACTTTAGTTTTTGGCTTTGAGCAAAGACCAATAGTATCTACATTGCAAAGAAGAAAACTTCCTCCAAAAAGAAGAGGATTTGTGCAAGAAGCAAAGATAGGTGGGCACAAAGTATATCTTAAAACTGGAGAATACCCAGATGGCACACTTGGAGAGATATTTATAGATATGTACAAAGAAGGTGCAGGCTATAGAGCATTGTTAAATTGCTTTGCAATAGCAGTATCAAAGGGCTTGCAATATGGAGTCCCATTAGAAGAATTTGTAGATACATTTGTATATACTAAATTTGAGCCATATGGGGTTGTCAGCGGACATGAAGCAATAAAGAGTGCTACTTCCATCATAGATTATGTATTTAGAGTGCTAGGCTATGAATACTTGCACAGAACAGATTTTGTGCATGTCAAGCCTTCTCCACTAGAAAAAGAAACACAAATAAAATTGGTTGACCAAACACAATTAACAAAAAAGCAAGATGATAAAACTCAGCAAATAGAACAGGGGGAACTGACAGAAAAAGAAGAAAAAGTAAAGGAAGCAAAGGCACTAGGCTATAGCGGAGAACAATGCCCAGTATGTGGATCAATGAAAATGAAAAGAAATGGAAGCTGCCTTGTATGTATAGATTGCGGAGAAACCACTGGATGTAGCTAAATAAAAATACAAAACTACAAAGAAAAATTATTTATTTTATTTAAAATTTTTACTAAATCCATTGGATGCTCAAGAACAAAATCAGGCACTGTTCCATCATTGCCATAATCAGACCAAAATCCCCATTTTGCAAAAAAAGTAATAATTTTTAGATTCTTTGCGCCTTTAATATCTCTTGAGAGATTGTCCCCTACCATTGCAACTTCCTCTGCTTTGAGATTGAGTTTTTTTAATATTTTTAAAAATGGTTCTTTTGCAGGCTTAAATAGATTCGTATCATCAAAGCTAACTATGCAATCAAAATATTTATCTAATTTGCAATGTTCTAGTCTATTTTTTGCTTGAATAAAATTTGCATCTGTTAAAATACCTAATAAAAAAGATGAGGATTTTAGAGAATTTAGCATATCTATCACACCAGGATAAGGTGCAAGATTAGAGATTTTTGTCGACTTATATGCTGCCGTTGCTTGTTGTAAAATTTGATTAAATTTTTTTGGTTCTAAATCGAATTTTTTTAAATAATCAGAGATTGCATACTGATAATCAGTACCTTTTGAGTAATAGATTGAAAAAATTTCATCGAATACTTTGTTTATGTCTTTTTCTAAATTGAAATCAACTATTTGTTTAGAAGCAGCCAAAACTGACTTTTGTTTAAATTCCCAAAAATTTATAAGAGTATTATCAAGATCAAATATTACTCCTTTTATCATAAATATAAAACCCACTAAAGAAATAAAAATTTAATATAATAATTTTATATTAATGAATTTACAAAAAATCAGAAAATTTTTAGAAAAGTGCAATATTTTAATTGAGGTTATAGATAGCAGAGCCATAGAACAAACAAGATTAATTTTTTTTGAAAAAAAATATAAAGACAAATTAATAATAGTTGCAACAAAAAAGGATTTGCTTGAGTCTCAAAGAATTGAAAAATTAAAGGAGGATTATCCAAACATAAATTTTTTAAATACAAGGGACAGGGCAGAGGTTAATCAATTAAAGCAAAAAATCTTTGAAATTGCTTTTAAAAAAATGCAAAAAAATAATAGAAATAATAGAATTAGCATTTTTGTATTTGGACTTCCGAATGTAGGAAAATCTTCTTTAATAAATGCACTTGCAAATAGAAAGGTTGCTGCAGTAGGTTTTAGGGTTGGAATAACCAAAGGAATTCAGTGGATAAAACTTGCGGATAATATTTTATTATTAGATAGCCCTGGAATTATAAAACCAAAAACAGACGAATATGATTTGACATTAAGCGCCTCGATAGATGCTGAAAAATTAAAGCAGCCTTATTTAGCAGCATCAAGGCTTTTAGAAAGATTTTTTAAAGAAAAAAAGCAATCTAAAGTTTTTGAGTATTTTAAAATTCCGGCTCAAAAAAATCCTTCACAAACAATTTTAGAAATTGCAAAAAAAAGAGGATTTTATATAAAGGGGGGTGAGCTTAATTTGGATCAAGCTGCTAGAGTAATAATAAGAGAATGGCAAAAAGGAAGATTAAAAATTTAAATGATAAAATAATTATGGTGAAAAAATGCAAAGAGAATTTAATGAACAAGAAAAAAAGATTTTATCCTGTTATTGCACAAATTTAGATAAAAATGTTTATGGATTAATAAATTTGCCTCAAATAGTTTGTGGTGCTTTGTTTTCAAGATATTCTAGATCCTCTAAAAGTGCAAGGGAAGTTTTGCTTGATGAATTTATAAAAGACCCAAACATGAATTTTGAGCAAATAGTTCAAAAAATCCAAAATGCAAATGAACAAATGAATGCAACACAAAAAGCAGAAGAATTTTATAATAGAGTGTTAGTTGGCTATGGAGATGATTCTGTAGCAGAATTAGGAGGAGCACATGTTGCTATTGAACAAATATCAAATATTGCAACAAAATTTATTGAAGATTCTAGAATTGGTTTATCCCCATTAGAAAAATCAACAAGGTATGTCTACTTTGATCAAAAGGACAATAACAATAATTATAGTTATTATAAAGGTCAGGAGATTATAGAAAGTAAAGTTGGAAAAGAGTATATAAAAACCTGTGATTATTTATTTGACACTTATTCTCGGTTAATAAAAGAAGTATATCAAAAATTAACTGAAAAATATCCTCAAGGCTTAGATGTAAGCAAAAGGGCATATGAAAGTACAATTAAAGCAAAAACTTGTGATATAATAAGAGGGTTGCTTCCTGCATCAACTCTTACAAATATGGGAATATATGGAAATGGAAGAGCATATGAATATTTGCTAACAAAGATGTATGCCTCTGACCTTGTGGAAATTAACAAACTTGCAGATCAGCTTTATGAAGAGTTAAGCAAAATTATTCCTTCTTTTGTTAAAAGAATAAAAAATCCTCATGGACAGGAAATGATAAATTATCTTAAAAATACAAAAAATGAATTTAAAAAATACATAAAAGAAAAATATAGCCCAAGGCACAAAAGCCAAGATAAAATGCTTAGACTTATTTATTATGACAAAGAAGGATATGGAAAAGTAATTAGTGCCATATTATTTGAAGCAGGATTAGACTTTGAGGATGCTATTAATCTAACTTCTAAACTTGAACAAAAAGAAAAAGACCTAATTGTTGAAAAATATGTAGGCCAAAGAAAAAATAGAAGACACAAACCAGGCAGGGCATTTGAAATGCCATATTATACCTTTGAGATTTGTGCAAATTTTGGCATATATAGAGATATTCAAAGGCATAGAATCCTAACACAAGCAAGGCAGAATTTAGATTGTTATCTTGGATATGATGTCCCTAAAGAATTAGAAGAATTTGGATTTAAAGAGGAATTTAAAGATGCAATGGAACTTGCAAAGGATACATATATATTAATGGAAAATGAACTAGGCAAAGAAATTGCTCAATATGTTGTACCTATGGCTTATAAAATAAAATGGATGATTAATTTGAATCTAAGAGAAGCATTTCATTTAATTGAGCTTAGATCTTCTGTACAAGGACACCAAGATTATAGAAAATTAGTTATAAATATATTTGATGAAATAAAAAAAGTACATCCTGATTTAGCAAAGTATGCTATATTTGTAAATACTTCTGCAGTAGAATTAGAAAGACTAGAAGCTGAGAAAAAAATTGACCAAAAATTAAATAAATAGAAAGATTTAAAAAGATTAAAATAAAAGTAAGTTAAACCTAAAGTGGAGGTGAAAAAATGGATAGCAATACTACTAGTGATTCAATGGCTATTCCAAAAGAATATATTTTAGCTGCCATAAGTGCAATTTCTATTTTACTTGCTGCTTTTATAATATGGCAAGGATTAGGAGGTATTGCATCGGCTATAAAAGAGAATACACAATTTCAACAAAATATGTGGAATGAACAGCTTAATATGGTTAAGCAGTTAAACCCTTTAAATCAAAATGAAGTAAACCAACAACCATCTAATCAAGCACCATCTAATCAGGTGCAGCAACAAAACCAATTACAACAGCAAACCCAAATACCTAAGGTTGATCTTAAAATAGATTCTAGACCAATAAGAGGAGATAAAAACGCACCATTAACTTTGGTCAGTTATGAAGAATTTGTATGCCCATTTTGTAATAGAAATTATCCAGTGCTAAAATCATTAGAAAACAAATACAAAAACAACTTGAACTTTATACATATGAATTTCATAGTACATGAGCAAGCTTATGTTTCTTCTAGAGCAGTAGAATGCGCTGGGGATCAGGGCAAATATTATGAGATGTTTGATAAGATATTTGAAAGCAATGGGCAGGATGCTTATGAACCAGGTTTAATCAAGATAGGTCAACAATTAGGCTTAGACATGAACAAATTTATTAGCTGCTTTAATAGCTCAACAAAGGATAAAATTTTATCTGATCAAATGCAAGCTGGCAGAGAACTTGGAGTAGGTGGTACGCCTAGTTTTGTAATATTCCAAAAAGTCAAAGATCCAAAAGTGCTAGCAAATCTACAAAAAGTTGCAAACGACTTAGTCAAGAAATATGGAACCGAAGCAAATGTAATAGAAGTAAGTGGAAAAGGGTATGGGGTATTTTTTGTAGGAGCACTTCCAGAAGATGCATTTGACCAGGTAATAAAAGCCTTCTCTTAAAAAGAAAGCCAGCTAATTGTTTTATTTTTTTCTTTTTTTATTTTTTGTTTAATTTTTTTTAATTTTGTTTTTTATAGTTCAAAAAAGTTTTAAATACCTCATCTGCTTCAGAAGAAGAAAAACCATATTCTTTTGAAATTTCATAAAAAAATTTCATTCCTAGCTGTTCAGCTGAAAGCTCAGATTGCTGCTCTTTTTTTATAGACTCTATTTCTTGTACAATATCCAAACCTTCAAGTTTATTTTCTATTTCAACAAAAAAATCAGATTCTAAATTATCTAGTTGGACCTGGCTTAAGCCTTTTTTTAGATTTCCTTTGAGTACCAATTTAACAATTGGTTTTTGAAAATCTTGCTGCTTTATTTTGTTTAGTTCTTCTTTGATTGCCTGACGCACCTGTATAGAAGAAGCATCAGTAAAGACTAATTCTTTAACTATAAATGGCCTTGTTGGAATTTTGATAAAATCTATTTTAAGATTAGAAGTGTGTATTAAAAGATAGCCTTTGGGGGCTTGTTCTTCCTCTTTTAGTTGTGTGATTATAGTAGAACCAGGAATTTGAATTTTTCCATTTAAATACTCTCTTTTAGAATGAATATGACCACAAAGATATAAATCAAAACCTTTAGGAAGATCCTCAATACTAGCTAACTCATCAGAAGAACCTGGAATAAACTCTTTTAATGTTTGATGAAAAACAAAGATATTAAATGCATCTTTTAGAGCAAGCCCGTCGAATTTTTCAAAAGCCAATTTGGTTAATTCCTCTGGAATGCCATTCAAACCAAAGAAAGCAACTTTTTGTTTAGAAGAGTTTACATCATTTTCTTGGAAAACTATAGGATTTGAAGATAAGACCTTAACTAAACCAAGATTTTCTAAAAATCCAATTGGGTTTAATACATTTTTAGGGGTAAGTTCGTGTGTACCTGCTATTGCTAAAATATTGTTGTTTTGAATTGATTTTTTATCTAAAATATTTTTTGCTTCTTTTAGAACTGAAACTGCAAAAGCAACAGTTTCTAATGATGGATCTTTTTTATCAAAAATATCACCGCCTAATACAAGCACATCTGATTTGGCTGCTGCGTCTAAAATTGCAGTTTTTCCTTGAATTGCTGCATCTTCTTCAAAGCGCTTATAGCCAAAATGAGTATCAGAAACAAAACCTATTTTCATAGTAATATTTAATAAATTAAAGTTTATATTTAATACTATGACTGATCAAGTAATTTTTAGTATATTTATAATAGCACTTATATTGATTTTCACATATCTTCTTACAAAATAATTTATTTGGATTTGAGATTTTTTACTTTAAAGAAAAATGAACTATTTATATTTACAAACCAAATTTTAGGAGCTAATGGATAAGCACCTTTTCTTTTTAATAAATAGTTTAAAGCTGCATTTGTTGCTAAACATCCGCAAAGATTTGTTGCTGGTCCAAAAGCTGGGTTTACAATCTTAGATTTTTCTAGTTTATTATAAGCCAAGAAAATATTAAGATTTTCTGTTTGAAGGTTAAACAGCTGCTCTAAATTTGGGCTTTTTTTAGAAAAAATTGAAACTATTGCTAGATTAGAAGAGCAAGCAGCATATAGGTAGTCTATTCCAAGAGTTCTTGATATTCTATAAATTAAAACCCTTGCGGCTGCATTGTCAAAGGCATCTATGATTATGTTTGGACTAAAAGAAGAAATTTTATTAATATAAAAATCATAAGTGCTTGGCTCCAGTTTTGTAGTGGAGCCATAAAAATTTAAATTTGGATTTATTGAAGATAGTTTTTGATGGAGTGTTTGAATTTTTGATTTTCCTAAAACATCTAAAGTGGAGTGTATTTGCCTGTTTAGATTTGTTAATTCAAATACATCACAATCTATTGTAAAAAGATTTCCAACCCCTGCCCTTACAAGAAGTTCGTTGCAAATACCTCCTACTCCTCCAACTCCACAAACCAATACTTTGAATGAATTTAGTTTTAATTGCTCTTCTTGAGTTAATAGTCCAATATTTCTGTCATAAAAGTGAATCTCTTGCATAAAAAAATTTAAGCGATTATATATAAAAAGCAGATATATATAAAAAATTAGGCTGTCTAATAAACTTTATGGATTATAAAAACCTTGTTGAAACAAAAAAAGGTTGCATACTTTATTCTACTACAAATCCAGCTTCAATGAACATAATAGATAAACTTAATAAGAAATATAGCTGGCAAATAGAAGAAAATAAAATAAGATTTTCTCTTTGTTCTAAAAAAGATTGCTGCAGCAGCTTTGAAGGCTATGGAGAAGACAAAGATATAATTTATATAGAGCCACCAAAAAATGCTAATGCAGATTATTTTTTGTATGCTTCAAGCCATAAATCAGAACAAAATTTAAAATCTCTCACTGCACATTTTCCTGGAAACTGGTCTGAAAATATATACGGGGGAAAACCATATACTCTCAATTATGCTTTTGCATCCAAACTAAAACAAATTTTAAAGATACTAAATGAAAAGAACAATGAATATAAGTTAAATTATAATATAGCTGTTGAAGTGAATCATCATGGCCCTACAATAAATTCAAAAACCCCACTTATTTTTGTTGAAATTGGTTCAACCAAAGAAGAATGGACAAATCCTATTGCAGGAGAAATTGTTGCATTTGCTATTTTTAGAGCTCTTTTAGTAAGAGCAGAGCAATATCCAACTTATATTGGATTTGGAGGGGGACATTATGCTCCAAAATTTACAGATTATATTCTTGGAAAAAGAAAATTAAATAAAGAAGAGATAGCTATTTCTCACATATGCCCAAAATATCAAATAGAAAAAATTAATCAAGATGTTTTAAGACAAGCTGTTGAAAAAAATATAGAAAAAATTTCAGGTGCTATCATAGATAAAAAAGGTACCACTTTAGATCAAAGAGAAAAAATCATTGATTTATTAAAAAAATTAGAATTGGAATATGTTATGATTTGAGCTTACTAATTGCTCAATAGCAAAAGCATTTATATTGTGTTTTCTTAATTTGCGAGCAGTTATTTCATTTTTTCCAAAAGCAACAAAAACCCTTTTTGCTTGGCTTTCTTTACAATAATAAAGAATATCTTTAAAATCTAAATGATCAGATAACGGAAAAAAGTTTATGAGACCTGGCTTTTTTGTATACACTTTGGCCCAACCAGTAGCTATAAAAGCAAGAGTTTTTCTTTTATGCACATTATTTATTTTATTTAAAAATTCTGAATTTATTTTTGAGGGCTCAAACACTGCAAAAAATTGATCTTTTACTAATTCATTAGATTCTTCAGAGCCTGCGACCACAAAATCAAGTTTTATTGAATTTTTATTATAAATTTGGGCAATATTAGCAATTTCTTTACTTACTATAGGTGCAACAGAAAAATATTCATTAAAAAATTTTATTAACTCTTGGGCTTTGCCAAGTCTATAACCTCCCCATATTTGATTAAAATCTTTGTTTTGCTTTATTAATTGATACAATGTTTCATATAGATCTTGTCTTTTTTGAAATTCTATATCATAAGCCCCATAAGTGCCATCGATTATTAAAGTATCTGCTTTCAAGATTTCGGCTCCTTTAGTGGTAAGATCATCTTCAAGTTTTAAATCCCCGCTATAAACAACTTCTCCATAAACTGAAGAAAAAAATTTAATTTGGGTAGAACCAGGAATGTGCCCAGCATTAAAAAGCCTAAGATTTTTAGAATAAAAAAGTTTTTCTTTATTTATAGATGCAAATTCTGCAGTGAGAGAAGAGCAAATTATTTTATTACTAGGGTTATTTGTTAAAAAGAGGTGGTCAGAGTGAGCATGAGAAAGATAATTCAAACTCCCTTTTGAATTGTCTAAGGATAATTTTTCATTTTCAAAATCAAAAACTAATTTGTCCAATTTTAATCCAGCCCTCTTTTTCTGTGTTCTGCAAGTTCCTTTTCCAATTTATCTAATTTTTGGCCTATTCTGTCTAAGGCTTGACGCATAGAAGCTATTTCAAAAGTAATGGATTGCAAATATACTTTGTCTAAAACAAATGGAGTTTTTCTTACCTCTATTTCAGTTTGAGCAGTTTGAGTTGGGGCTAACATCTCCTGCTTTATTTGATTTAAAGACTCTTGTACTGTTTTTGGAACTTCTTCTTTAAAATCTTCTACTGAAAGTTCAGAATGAATTTTAGATTTTTTCTTAAGCTTTGATTTTGATTTTTTAGAAACTTTTGATATGGTTTTTTTGGTTGGCTTTGCTTTTTTTTGTTTTTTTGCCATTTGGCTCAATCCTCTTTTTAAAATTTTTTAATAAGTGGTTTTTTTAAATGCAAAAAAATATTTAAATCTTTGCTTTTTTTTACATTTATTACTCTTTATAAACACTATCAATTGTGTCTCTTAGTTGTTTTGCAAGTTTATTTCCAACACCATTTACCTTTTCTAGCTCCTTTTGAGTGGCTAAAAATATGTTAATAGGGCTTTTAAAATGCTCTAAAAGCTGCTTAGATAATTTTGGCCCAATATTAGGCAATGATTCGATAAGAGTTTGTTGCGCTTTAGCAATAGATTTTATGTTCTTAGTTGGGTTTGACCTAAGTACAAATTTATTTGATATTTGTTCATATCTTGCAAGTGAATAGATAAATTGGGCTGTTTGATATTTGTTTTTAGTAAAAACTAAAGAAGCAGGAAAGTCTACAACTAAGCAAGCATATGCCCCATAGAGTGCATTTTTATGAATTTTTGCAATTGTGTTATCTTCTTCTACAATAAAAATAAATTTTGGATAATTTTCTGCCATAGATTTTGCTTGATAGAATAATCTTTGATCAATTATAGAAGAAACAAAATCTGATTTTGTTTTTCTTTCTATTACAATTTTATCTGAGATTAAAAAATCCCCGCATTCCAAATTTTTTACTAAAACTTCAGCCCCAAGAGAAGAGAGAAGCTCTATATAATCTTTTGGTTCTCGACTATCTACCAATACCGTGGGTTTTTTAATTTGTTGCATAAGAATAGATTTAAAATAAAATTTTTAATTCTATTTTTTGATAAGTGTTTTAAAAAAATTAAAAAAATGTAAAAAAATATAGAAAAAAACGAAAGGTTTATAAATATTTAGTGTATTAATTATGATACTATCATGATAGTATCACAATGATATCATAAAACTATCATGATAAAAGAAATTGATGATAATAATAAGAAAAAAATATTTAAAAGGTTATGCTTATGAACTCACAAAACATTGCTAAAAAACAAGAACAAGAATCATTAATTATATTGCTTCAAAAATTAGAACAAAAAATAGAAAATATTGAAAATAGAATAACAAAAATTGAGCAAAAGCTTGGTACAAGCGAACCAAGACAGAATGAACAGAATATAGAGGGAGTTTGGGTAAGTAACTCAAACTCCCCCACCTCCCTTCCCATAAAATCAGATACAATACTGCTCTCACCAATAGATGAAAAAATAATACAAATAATTGGAATGCGCGGAGCAGTTTGTGCTGAGGATATTCAAAAAGAATTAAAATATAAAGGTCAAAATGCAGCATCTGCAAGATTAGCAAGACTTGCCAGTTTGAATATACTCAAAAAAAAGCAAGCTGGCAGGAGGGTTTATTATACATTAAATTCATACTCAAGGCAAGGCGACTAAATGCTCAACAGAAGGGAAGATTTTCACCTCCCACACCACCAAAAACCTAAAAAAAGGTTTTCTTCTTTTTTCTTCCCTTCTGTTTAACAAATTTAACAAATAAAAAATAAAAAAATTAGAGCAATCTATTTTTATATTTTTTGTTTCTAAATTCTTATGTGGAAGAAACAATTGTTTTATCAAGTTCAGAACTTGTAGATTATACAATATTAACAAAACAAAAAAACGAATTAGCATTTAAAAAAGATTTTCTGCTTTCAAAAGGATTGAACGAAAATTCAGAGGCAGTGATTGCACTAAATAATCAAATTCAAGAAATTGATTCTAAGCTAGATAAAATAATACAAAAAATAAAGAGTTTAGACCTTGTGTTAATCATCCCAAATAAAGCAGAAATAGATGCACTTACAACCAAAATAAGCACTTATTCAAAAGCAGCATTAGAAGAGGCATTAAAATCTAAAAATGGTCCAATATATGACTTACTTAGAGAGCGTGCAAAATATTCAAAATTTAATTTTTTAAATAAAGAAGTGATTGCACGACTGATAATTCTTGCAAATATGCTCCCAAAAAATGAAGCAGAAAAATTAGCAGCAGTATTAGAAGCAAAAATATTTGATGTTGTGGATGTAAGTTCTTTAGATCAAGAAAAGCAAAAAGAAATTTTACAAAATCTAACAAGATTAAAAATCTATGCAACTATTTCAAATAATCTGCTAACATTTAAAAAAGAAGAACAAGCACTGCAAGAACTTCAAATAAAAGAACAAGTGCAAAAGATCTGGCCAGAAAATTCTAAACCAGTTTGGATTTTAAAAGAAAATGAACAAAAATGGGATGAAAAGGAAAGTGAGTTTAAAAATGTGTGGACAAGATTGCAGGTTTTGATTACAAAAAATCAAGTAGAAAAACTAAATGATGAAGAATTAGCAGAATTTGACGAACTTCAAAATAAATATTTAACTCTTAAAAATGAACTCAAGAGCTTAACAGTAGAAGAAAACGAACAAGAACTAAAACTTATTGGACACAAAAATATTCCTAAGCCAAATCCACCAGCTTCTGCTCTTTGAATTTAAAAATGCAGTGAGAATATGAAAATAAAGGGCTTTTTTTTATCTAAGAATATGACTTTAGAGCAATATCTTGAAAAATTAAAAACAGTTGGACTTCAAGCAACAGAAGTATACAAATCCTTAGAACTTATACAAGAAATAAAAAAGTCTAACTCAACAATTTTTTTAACCTTTACTAGCAATATGGTAAGTTCTGGGCTAAGAGAAATATTTGCTCAGCTTTGTAAAGAAAAAAAGGTGCACATTATAATTACAACTATTGGTTCAGTGGAAGAAGACATAATGAAAACAATGTGCGATTTTGAATTATGCAGCTTTAGAGAAAATGATGAATTGCTATTTTCAAAATCTAAAAACAGAGTTGGGAATATACTTATTCCAAATAAATGTTATATAAAATTAGAAAAATTTCTTAATAAGTTTTTTAAAAAGGAATTAGATAAACAAAAAAGTTTGAACCGCCCACTTGCGCCTCATGAAATAATAAAAGATTTAGGCCAAGAAATAAACGATGAATCATCTTTTGTATATTGGGCAGCTAAAAACAATATCCCTGTTTTTTGCCCTGCGCCGACCGATGGTGCATTTGGATTAATGCTTTATTTTTTTAAGCAAAAATACCCAGAACTTACAATAGATGTAAGTGGGGATCTAAAACCATTATCTCAAATTGTGCTAGATGCAAAAAAAACGGCCGGAATTATTTTGGGCGGAGGAGTTGCAAAACATCATGCAATAGGTGCAAATATTTTAAGAGAAGGATTTGATTATGCAATATATATAAGCACAGCAACAGAATATGATGGAAGTTTATCTGGAGCATTGCCAAACGAAGCAAAAAGTTGGGGAAAGATTAAAACAAAAGCAAATATAGTTCACATATATTCTGAGGCTTCTGTAGTTTTTCCTTTTTTAGCACTAAAACTTTTAGAAGATTAATTAGATTAATTAGATTAATTAGAAAAATTTATTTGCTGGCCAATTTGCAAACAAGTTAGGTTTGTGTTTTTTATTTCTATTGCATATTGTGCTTTTTTTAAAGAAGAGTATATCTTGCAATCATTATTGAGACAAGTTTGCATATCAAAAAAATTTACTACTTTTTTATTTTTATCCAAAAAAATTATAGATAAATTAAAAAAAGTATCTTTCATCCAAAAATAGCGCACTGCTTCATCTGGAAAAACAAATAAAATTGCCTCATCATCTTTTATTATTGTTTGATTAGAAAAACCAATTGCTCTTTTATATTCATCTGCTGCAACTAAAGCAAAATAGTCTTTATTGCATATTTTAATTTTTATAATAGATTTTTCATTTTTACTCTCCTCAGTTTTAGTGTTGCTCTGAAAATAATTTAATACAAATACCAAGAGTACTAAAACTAAAATAAATACAAACAAAATAGAATTTAGATTTTTCATAATCTCAACAATTTTTAAAATGGACACGGGGGGATTTGAACCCCCAGCCTCCTGCATGCCATACAGGCGCGCTACCGTTGCGCTACGTGCCCTCCTCTTGGTTAGAGTATTTTTATTAATTAGTAACCATGTAGCTATGGATTTGAGGGAGAGATATATATTACAGAATCTCCTCTAAGTAGTACGGTTCCAAGGCCACGCTTTGGTTCACCATTAACTAGTTGCTCTGATTTTTCTAAAACAATATTCATATGAATATCAAAAGCAACCATTATGCCTCTGATTTCATATCCCCCTTTCATACCTACAATTACTGTATTGTTAAGGGAATTGTTTAAAACATCAAATGGCCTTTTTTCAGACATTTTTTCACCTTTCAGATATATTTTAATCTTATATATAAATAGATATGTTTAAAACTTATTGCTCTTGTTGTATTTTATAGTCTTTAATTTTATTTCCAACAACTTCTGCTTGTACAGATATGTTTTTAATATCATTTGGATTTAGAGCTGTTTTAAATCTAACTTTTAATTTGTCTTCATCTAAAACATATTTTGTAGAACCATACTCTGATTCTTGATAAAATTCAACCTCCACTAGATTTTCTTTTTGAATAGATATGTTTAGATTACTATAATTTGAAACCAAACCTTCTATAAAGTTTATATTTTTTGTATCTAAATTTTCTATCTCTATTGAACTATCTGGAAAAATTACATTTATATTATATAGACTTAAGAGATTATTAATTTCATCTTTTTTTGTTTGGATATTGTTTAAAGAAATAGTGCTTTTTGTTATTTTACTTATAAATGGAATGTTTGAACTAGCAAGCTGACTTAAAGAAGTATTGGAGGGAGTAGAATTGAAAAAAAGATAATTTGCAAGATTTACTTTATTTGTAATATTTGATTGGTTTAGTTTGCTACTTAAATCATAGATATAACTTCTACTATCCCAAGGTATTTTTAGAGAAATAGCATAAGAAATTAGGGTTATATTTTTTGGCTTGAGCGCAATTTGGATTTTTTCATTTTCTAACAAACTTATTGACAATAGATAAACCACTGGTTCTTTGGAAGACACTTCTCCTACAATAGCATCTGCTTTTATTTTAAATGGCTCAGCGATATCAAACAAAGGAGTGATTTTTTGCTTTTTTCTTTGATTTGGAATGGAAAGCTGTTTTCCAGAATCATCAAAAAAAGTTAGATTTTCAAAATCAATAATTGCATCTGCAAAAATAGAAGAGTTATATTCATTAAATAATTTATTTAATCTGTAGACATCCTTTTCATCTTTGAGCTCAATTACAAGTTCATTTTCAAAATTAAAGGATCTAACTATTGTGCCATTTTTTGATAAATCTTCTAGAAGTTTTTCTAATTCTTTAGTAGGATTTTGTACCTTGACTACTTTATCATAAGAGGATATTTTTGCATAACCTATTACATAACCTTGCAAAACAGAATTATTTGGATTAACGGAAGGGTTTGAATTTAAAAATAGTAAAGAAAGTGTAGAAAGAATAAAAATAGCTACTAAAGTAAGTGAGCCATATTTAATTATTTTGTCCTTTTCCAAAAAAATCACCAATTAATTTGAGATATTCTTTTAAATATTTTAATACACATATAGATTAGAAAATTTTTAAAGATGATTATTTATGGCAAATATTAAAAAAGGCGATTTAGTAAAAATAGAATTTACGGCTAGAACGGCAATAGATGGCACAGTGATTGAAACAACAGATGAAGAGATTGCTAAAAAAAATAATATTTGGAGCAAAGATAACAAATATGGACCAAAATTAATTATTGCTCAAAGTGGATTTATGCTGGTTGGTCTTGAAGAAGCATTAGCAGAACTTGAAGTTGGCCAAGAAAAAGAATTTAAAATAAACTATGAAAAAGCATTTGGCCCAAGAAAAAAAGAACTTGTGCGAGTTATGTCCTTAAAAGATTTTGAAAAACAAAAGATAAAACCAACTAAAGGAATGCTGCTTAATATTGAAAATGCATTTGCAACTGTTAAATCAGTAAATTCTGGAAGAGTGGTTGTAGATTTTAATCATCCACTAGCAGGCCAAGATTTAATTTATAAATTAAAATTAGTAGAACTAATCACAGAACCAAAAGAAAAATGCTATGCCCTAGCTAAAGAATTTGATGCAAAGATTTCTACAACTTCTGAAAACGGAAAAATAATTGTTAATGTTGAATCCATAGATAAAAATAAAAAAAATTCATTTGAATTGGCGCTAAAAATAAGTTTCCAAGATCTTGTTGAAGTTAAGTATAAATAGATATAAAAAAATTCTAAACATACAAAAAATTGTATTAACTAGCTTAGGTTTACTACTTTTTTAAATAACTAGTTGGTCTGCAACTTAACTAAAGTTCAAATGCAAGATTTTTAAACCATAAACTGACTATTAGTAATAAAAAAGCTTTAAAAACAAAAAAGAGGTTCAAAAAATGCAGCTTATAATTGCAGAAAAACCAAAGGTTGCAGAAAAGATTGCATATGCCTTGGCAGAAGATAAAAACCCTCTAAAACACAAAGGCTATGGTCAAGCAAGTTATTATGAAATAGAAAGAAATGGACAAAAGATTTTAGTTGCAGCAGCAGTTGGTCATCTTTATTCTTTGGATGAAAAAAACAAATCCTCTTCCTATCCAGTTTTTGAAATAGAATGGTATCCTGCATATAAAGTAAATAAAAAAAGCAATTATACAAAAGATTATATAAAAACAATTGAGGATTTGGCAAAAAAAGTCCAAGAGGTTATTATAGCTTGCGATTTTGATATAGAAGGCTCACTTATTGGATATAATGTTCTTAGATTTAGTTCAAAAAGATCGGATGGAAAAAGAATGAAATTTTCTTCACTTACAAAAGAAGAATTAATAGACGCATTTGAAAACAGAATGAATTTTGATATTGAAAATGCATTGGCTGGAGAAGCAAGACATATTTTAGATTGGTTCTATGGGATTAATCTCTCAAGAGCTTTGATGTCAGCAATAAAAAGTTCTGGAAGGTTTCAAATAATGAGCATAGGGCGTGTGCAAGGTCCAACACTAAATATTTTAGGTACAAGGGAAATTGAAATAAAAAATTTTAAACCTACACCATATTGGGAAATAAGCGCCTTTGTAGATAAAATAAAATTTTTGCACGAAAAAGAAAAATTTTTTGATAAAAAAGAGGCTGAGGAGGTATTGAGAAGATCTTCTACACCTCCTTGGAAGATTGAACAGATAATTGTAAAAGAATTTAAACAAAAGCCAAATCCACCATTTGATTTAACTGATTTGCAATTAGAAGCTTATAGAGTATTTAAGTTTTCACCATTTCAAACACAAAATTTAGCCCAAAATTTATATGAAAATTCTATGATTTCTTATCCAAGAACATCTTCTCAAAAACTTCCCCAAAAACTTGGTTTGAGTAAAATAATAGAAAAACTTTCTGCACAAAAAGAGTACGAACATTTGGCTAAAAAACTTTTAGATGAAAAAAGATTTAAACCACACGAAGGAAAAAAAACTGATCCTGCTCACCCAGCAATATATCCAACTGGTATTGTAATAAAAGATATTGGTGAAAAAGAAAAAAAACTCTATGACCTTATAGTAAAAAGATTTTTAGCTTGCTTTGCCCCAGATGCTACAAAAAGCTCAAATAAAGTAATACTAAATTGTAATCAAGAAAAATATTTTGTGCAAGGTGTAAAAATAATAGAAAAAGGCTGGATAGAATTTTATCAACCTTATTACAAAGAAGAAGAAATAGAATTGCAAAAATGGACAGCTGGACAAGAGGTAAAAGTAGAAAAATTTACAATTGAAGAAAAATTAACAAAACCTCCAAAAAGATATAGCGTAGCTTCAATAATATCAGAATTAGAAAAAAGAATGCTTGGAACAAAAGCAACAAGGGCAGTTGTTTTAGAAACATTATTTAAAAGAGGTTATCTCAAAGGAAAAAAAGCAATAGAAGTAACTCCGTTTGGTTTAGCAGTTTTAGATATATTAAAAAAATATTCCCCAGAAATATTGGATGAGGAATTGACTAGAGAAATAGAGAAAAAAATGGATTTAATTCAGCAAAAAGCAATTGAACAACAGCAGGTTATAGAAGAAGGAAAGAACATACTTACCAAAATCTTAGAAAAATTTAAAAGAAAAGAAATCGAAGTTGGAACAGAATTAAACAATGGCCTTAAAGATGCACAAAATCAAAACTCAATTTTAGGTACCTGCCCAAAATGCAAAGGTCAGCTAAAGATATTAACATTTCAGAAAGGAAAACAATTTGTAGGATGCTCCAATTATCCAAATTGTGACCAAACTTATCCTTTGCCTCAATATGCAAAAATCCAAGCAACATCAAAAATATGCCCACACTGCCATAGCCCAATAGTAACAGTTATAAGAAAGGGCAAAAAAACATTTTCTATGTGCTTGGATCCAAACTGCCCTACAAAAAAAGATTGGAACAAAGAAAATAAAAAATGAGTAATTTTTTCTAAACACATAATTTTAAAATATAAATCCTCTATTAATTTAATTGTGAAAATAAAAAATGCACTTATTTCAGTATATGACAAAACTGGAATAATTGATTTAGCAAAGGTTCTTAATACATATAATGTTAAGATTTATGCTACCCAAGGCACTGCCCTTGTTTTAAAAAAAGCAGATCTGCCAGTTAAATTGGTCTCAGATTATATTTCTTATCCAGAAATATTTGGAGGAAGAATAAAAACAATTCACCCAAAACTCCTTGGAGGTATATTATACAGACGAGATAATGAAGAGGATAAAAAAACAGCCCAAAAACTTGGAATTGAACCAATTGATTTGGTTATTATTAATCTTTATCCTTTTGAAAAAGTGATTGCAAAAAAAGATGTAAGCTTAGAAGAAGTAATAGAAAATATAGATATAGGTGGAATTACACTTATAAGAGCTGCTGCAAAAAATTATAAATATGTCACTGTCTTAGTAGACCCTGAAGATTATCCTAAATTCATAGAAGATTTTGAAGCAAATAACGGCGAGGTGAGTGATAGAAAAAGATATAATCTTATGATAAAAGCATTTGAAAGAACCTCCCATTATGATTGGGCAATATCAAGATATTTTGGTGGCGAAAGTTTAGAAAAATTCCCATACAGAATGAAGATGATATTTGAAAGAGCATATCCTTTAAGGTATGGAGAAAACCCCCATCAAATGGCTGCTGCTTATAGATTAGTTGGTCAAAGATCCTTATTTGATGCAAGGATTTATTCTGGAAAAGCAATGTCTTATAATAATTTTTTGGATGCTGATTCTGCTTTGCATTTAATTAGAGAATTTTATAACAAAAATGCTACTGCAATAATAAAGCACAACAATCCTTGTGGAGTTGCAACTGGCAACACTCTAAAACAATCTTACAAAAGAGCTTTGGAATCTGACCCACTTTCTGCCTTTGGCGGAGTGGTTGCATTTTCCAACAGATTGGATTTTGAAACTGCAAAAGAAATTGGAGATCAATATCTAGAGGTTATCTTAGCCCCTGGATATGAACCAGATGCACTTGAAATTTTAAAACAAAAAAAATCCAGAAGAATTTTGGATATTAGTGATTTCTTTTATCCATCAAGGATTGGGGATGTTAACTTCAGAAATATAACTGGAGGAATGCTTTATCAGCAAGAAGATTCTGTTGTGTATGATTTAAGAACTGCTCAGGTTGTAACCAAAAGAAAACCAACAGATGAAGAATGGAATGATATGTACTTTGCAATGATAATCGCAAAGCATACAAAATCAAATGCAATTACAATAGTAAAAAATGAGCAAACTCTAGGAATTGGTGCAGGCCAGATGTCTAGAATTGATGCAACAAAAATAGCAATAAGCAAAGCAAAACAAAATAATTTTTCTCTTAATGGTGCAATTGCAGCTTCGGATGCATTCTTACCTTTTGAAGATACCCTAGAAGAATTGGCAAAAGAAGGAGTAAAATGCCTTGTTCAGCCAGGTGGTTCCATAAGAGATGAAGAGATAATAAAAAAGGCAGATGAGTTAGATATGGCAATGGTTTTCACTGGCATAAGACATTTTAAGCATTAGATTTTAAGATTAATTATGGAATTTTCTAAAAAGAAAGAAAATAAAAATAAAAAAATTGCTTTGTTTATTGGTAAATTTCAACCATTTCATAAAGGACACTTTTATGCACTAAAAGACCTTTTAAAAAAATTTCAAAATGTGTACATTGTTATTGGTTCTGCAAATAAAAAATTTGATTTATCCAATCCATTTTCTGCACACCAAAGAAAAAATATAATAAAAACTTATCTAAAAAAAATTCTAAAAAATAAAGATATAAAAAAAATAAAGATTTTGTTTTTGGAGGATCACCCTTCTAATTTTGTTTGGATAAATAAACTAAAAAAAAGATTTTCTTCTAAAAAATATATTATATGCACAACAAATAAACTTGTAATAAAATTAGCATTAAATGCAAAATATGAAATTTATAAACCAAAAATTTATAAAAGAAATCTTCTTCAGGCAAAAAAAATAAGAAAAATTCTATTTTCAAAAAAAGCACAAACACTTGACCAAAAAAAATTGCTCAGATATGTTCCATCCCCTGCACTAAATCTTATTAAAAAATATTTAAAAGAAATAAAAAAAGAATTAAAAAATAAAAAATAATTTATTGCTCTTTTTTATTGCTCTTTTTGCTGATCCTGGGGTGGCTTGAAGAATAGATAGTAGCCTCCAACTAGTATTCCTAGCAATATTAGAATTAAAATAATTGGGCCGTAAGTAGATAAAAGATCTTGTGTTTGTGGTTTTTCTTCTTGTTGAGCACCACATACATAAGGCTCAGAGCAGAACTTTGCTTCTTTTAGTTTTGTAAAGTCTTTGTTTCCATTGCATGTGTATACAAATATATCTTTTGTACAATTTTTACATACCCCAGAAACATTTTCTAAATAATTTTCTGTTCTTTCATAGATATAATTGCATGGTTGAGTTGGCTGTTTTTGTTCTTCGTAGCATTCTAGGCTTGAATTTGTTTTATATCTTGATTTGTCAAATACACCATCTGATTTTACACAATATGAAATATAGGTGGTATTAGTGCAAGTTTTTCCATTTTCAACATATCTTGTAGTTGAATTTACAAACCAATCTGAATAAGATTTACATGCAGAGACTGAACCTCCTCCTGTGGAGCTACCCCCTCCTCCTCCACCGCCTCCACCATAACCTGGGGATGGACCGGAGATAGGAATACATACTCCTCCATATCCACAGAAGTAATTAGATGGGCAGAAGATTTCACTTCCAAATTTAAATGTAGCTAAACATACTTTATAAGATGTTTGGCTTACACATTCTTTATAATCTGCATAAGGACATTCTTTACAATATGCATTAGTTTGGCTTTCTTGATAACAACCATATGGATCACAAGTATCTTGAAGTACCCAAGAATTTGCCTGACAGCGTTCTAATTGATTATTATTACATCTTAGAGTGTTATCCACACAATTCTGAGAACCTTGTGAAGATACACAAGCACCAGCTGCTGCATCACAAACTAAACCTTTCTTTGAGCAATCTTCATTATTATAATAACCATTAGGGCAGGTTACTAAAACATTTCCAGAACAGGTAGGTTTTTGGTTTTTATCACAAGCAAAACAAGATAACAATTGTGAATCACAGCCATAAGCACAAGTTTGTAGTGTTTGCCAAACTCCTTGGTTATTGCCTTGATCAGCACAAACTTGTAAATCGTTTCCAGAACATCTCATAGTATCTGTAGTTGGATTACAATTTTGCCCTCCAAATCCAAAACATTTTCCGGTACTCCAATCACAACCTTGTGCACAATTAACTATATCATAACCATTTCCATTTTGATTACAAATCATCATTGTCCAATCATCAGAACAGTATGAATCTACTCCTGGATTACAGATCAAAGAAAATAAAGAAGGTAAAATAATTGTAATTAATAATATTGTGTTGAAAACCAAATATGCTAAGTTTAGATTTTTAAAGTCAACTGAAACATATTTGAAAATATGTTGAAATCCTTTATTTTCCACCATTAATTTCACCTATTACCACCTTTAATAATATAATATTTGTATGCTTAAGTTTATAAATCTTACCACAAATTAGTTTAAAAAGGAATTGAATTAGCCCCATTTTTTTAGTGCTTGATAAAGTTCATTATGGGTTTTTGCATACTCCTCTAAAGATATATTTTGCATATAAGCCTGAAGAGATTGAACTAAGGCTTTAGCACCTGCGTAAGTTCCGGCAGGATGACCATGCACCCCTCCGCCTGCCTGAATTAGCACTTCATTATTAAAAGCTTTTGCAATCTTTGGCAAAGAAATTGGGGAGACTCCTCCAGAAGCAACTGAAAAAACTTCTTTTAAGTTAGCTAATTTTTCATTTAATGAAGAATGTATTTGTAATACTTCTTTTTTAGAGCCTTCCATTTTTCCAAAAATTGCACCAACATGAAGTTGATCTGCTCCTGCTAGCCTAGCTAATTTTGCTAAAACAAGCATATAAATGCCGTGATTTTTATTTCGAGTTAAAGCTGCATGCATTGCCCTATGGGCATGAATAATCATTTTTAGATTTTGGTTTCGAATATATTGCAAGCCAGAAAAACCAACTGTTAGAATATCTATCATAATTGCATTTGAGCCTAAGGATTTAGCTAGTTCTGCTCGTTTTAGCATAATGTCTGCAGGTGCAGATATGTTAGGGCAATAAATTTTTTTAGAAGAGGTTTCAGACTCTGCTCTATCTTTTGCTTCGAGCATTTTTGATATTCTATCTTCAAAAACTGAAAACGAATGCGAAGTTAGGTTTTCATCATCTTTTACCAAATCTAAACCACCGCTCCAACTTAAATATGCAACCTTTGCTGCTTGTGTTGGACTTAAACCAACCTTTGGTTTGATTATTGTGCCTAAATGCGGCCTTCTAGAAATATGTGTTTTTAGAATTTGCCTAATTTTTTCTCTTCCAAAAGCTGGACCTAAAAAAGAATTATAATAAAAATCTGGAGCTTCAAAGTCCACAAGTGCTAAAGATTTTAGTTCTTTCATGCCAAATATATTTCCTGCAATATCTGAAAGAAGCTGACTTATATTACCCTCTTCAAATAAATCTATTGGATAAGCAATCTTTACAATTTTTGATTTTTTATTAATATAAAATACTTTTGGCTGAAGGTTTTTTAGAACTCTTTTTTGCATTGTGCTAAGTTCTGTCCATGTTCCAATAGAACTTTCTGCTGCAACTGCTTCTGAAGCATGAAAAATATTTTTTGCTGTAATTTTAAAAGTTGCAATTAGATATTTGTCTGGATCCGGATTAAAGTTAAGATTTATAAAATTAGAATAACCCCCATAAGCCATAAAAAGATTAAAAGAAAATAGCTTTTAAATTTTTCTATTTGGTTTTTAGGTTTTATGTTTATTTCTTTTTAGGGCTTTTGAAAATTTTTTAATTTATTTGTCTTTTGGGAGTGCATTAGGAAACATTTTTTTTAGAACTGGATAATGAATATCATTTATTGCAACTGCCATGTTATATTCTGTGCCCATTTGATCATATACTTGAAAAATAACACTTACTTTTCCTAATGCCAGGTTAGAAACTTTTTCCATTTTTCTTACATACTCGTATGGTACTCTTATAAATTGATCTTTGTATTTAAAAACTGCCCCATTTTCACAAGCATAAATTGTGCCTACTTGCTCGAAATTATCTTCGAAAATAGGAAAAGAATTTTTTACAACACCAAATACTTTATCCATTTGTGCTTTTGCCATTTTTTCACCTTTATAAATAAAATAAGGATAGATTTAAATAATTTATCATTTTAAAAAAAAACTATGAATAAAGAAAAAAAAGCTCAAGCTGCTTTTGAATATTTAGCAACTTATGGGTGGGTACTTATAATTTTATTTTTTGTGCTCACATACATGATAACTTCAGGAATATTTAGTGAATCTAGAGTAACTTCTGAAGAATGCTATTCGCAAGTAAATCTTCCATGCAAAGCCTATTCTACAAAAACTTCAAATAATTATAATATTGGTTTAATCCTTTCAAATGGAATGGGCTACCCAATAAAAATTATCAGCCTAACTCTTCAAGATATAAACCAGAATGGAAAAGTTTTACATCCTAAACCCTATTCTCTTATTTTAGAACAGGGGGAGCAATATCTTTTTGCATTCAATGGAGTTCCACTTAGTCCGAATACTATACAAAAATTAAAAGTCCAAGTCGCATTTAGTCCTTGTAAAGATAAAAATAATTGCATTCAAAATACATATGTAAGTGATATAAAAATTATTACAAAACCAGTTGAAGGACAAGGATTTAACGAAGGTTATATTAGCAAATCTGGATCTGGACCAAATCTTAGAATTCCAATTATTCCCGGAGGACCAAATCCAGGAAGTGGACTTTGTAGTCCATGTTCTATAGAAAATGAGAGACAATGCAATCCAAATAATAATTTAGAGGTACAGGTATGTAAGAAAAATAATTTAGACCAATTGTGCTGGGAAGGAGAAAGATTATGCTCACCAGAAAATCCATGTGTTAATGGAGAGTGTGGAGGATCTGGTAGTATTGGACCAAATCCAGGAAGTGGACTTTGTAGTTCATGTTCTAAGGAAGGTGACACACAATGCAATCCAAATAATAATTTAGAGGTACAAGTATGTAAGAAAAATAATTTAGGCCAATTGTGCTGGGTAGGAGAAAGATCATGCTCACAAGCATGCTATAACGGAAATTGTGTTGAAACCTGTTCGAACTCAGGAGACACAAGATGTAATCAAAATGAAGAACTAGAAGTATGTACACAAGTAGGTACACAACTAATTTGGCAAAAAGACACTACATGTACTACTCAATGTGAACAACCTGCAGGTTTAAAAGCAAGATGTTCCCCTAACTGTAAAAAAGATGATACTAACTGCGTTCAAAATGAACTCTTTAGTTATCAAAAATGTGAAAAGGACTCTAGCGGTTTATATTCCTGGAATACCTATCAGTGTGGTCGTAATGAAAAATGCTTACCAAATTCAAAATTTTGTACACTTGACAATAGGCCGTTATGTGAACCTATTGGAAAAGTAATATGTGGAGGGCAAGATGACCGACTTGGGCTTTATCAATGTACAGGAGACAGATGGGAAAAAATACAAAACCAACAATGCCAAAGGGACTGCTATAAGGGAGAATGCGATAACAGACCTTATGGTCAGTATGATGAATGTAATACCGGAGATAGAAGATGTACTAGCGACTTTTTGTCAGTAGAAGAATGCAGGGGTGGAGAGTGGGTAAAAATAGAAAATTGTGCTGGAGATACTTACTGCACAATAACAGGTCCACAAGAGGCACAATGTACTAATCGACCATAAAAAGTGATTGCAATGGAAAGAGTTGACCAAGCAACAATCCAGCAAATCAAACACAAAGCATACATTTCAAAAATAAAATTTAAAAATTTCAAATCATTTAGAGATGTAGAAATTGAATTGCCTGTTGGTTTTATAGCATTGGCTGGGCCAAATGGTTCAGGAAAATCAAATGTAGTGGATGGAATAAGATTTTGCCTTGGTGAAATGGCAACAAAATCAATCAGAGTAAGAAAAGCCTCTGATCTTATTAATCATAAAGCAAAAAAAGGGCAGGTTAGTATAACTATTTCAGAAAGAGAAAAACCAAATAAAAAAATAGAGGTTAGCAGAACAATACATGAGGATGGAAAAAGCGAATACGAAATAGATGGAAGAATAACTACAAGAACTAATCTAATTGAAAGATTAAGAGAATATGATATAGATGTTGGTCCACATAATATTATTGCACAGGGTCAGATAGAAAAAATAATAGATATGCATCCAAAAGAAAGAAGACAAATTATAGATCAAATTGCAGGAATTGCAGAATTTGAAACCAAAAAAAAGGAAGCTGAAGGCGAACTCAATCAAGTAGAACAAAAAATATCTGAGGCAAAAGTTTTAGCAGCAGAAAAAGAATCTTACCTAAAGGAACTTGAAAAAGAAAAAGATGCTGCCTTGGAATACCAAGAAAAAAAGCAGCAACTAGATAGTGCAAAGGCAACATTGCTCTGGCAAGAATATACAAAGATTCAAAATCAATATGAGGATAATCTAAAAAACAAAAGGGAACTTAGTGCAAAAGCAGAACAACTAAAAAATGAAATAGCATCTTTAGAAAAGATCAAAAACGAAAAAGAAACTGCTAAAAACGAACTTGCTATTAAAATAGAAAAAATAGGTAAAAAAGAAGGGCTAGTTGCACAAATTCAAGAATTAAAAATAGAAGTTGCAAAAAAACAAACACTAAAAAATGAAAAAGAAGAGCAAGTTAACAAAATAAATCAGGATATAAAACTCTTAGAGGATTCTAAAAAAGAAATAAACCTTAAGATAGATACAATAAATACACAACTAAAACAAAAGGAACAATACAAACTAAATCTTGAAAAGGAAATTGAACAACTTAAGCAATCCCAAAAGATTTCTCCAGGTTCTGATTCTAACTTAGATATTGAAAAAATAAATCAAAAAATTTTAGAAAACAAAGAACAATTGGTTATGCTTAGAACAAAAAAAGAGGGCATACAAAATATTATTTTTCATGAGCAAGAAAGAGTTAAAAAACTTTCAGATGAATTGAAAAGAATCGAGCAACTAGAAAATGATTCTAATATTTTTGAGTTAAAAAACCAAATAGAAAGTATAAATAAAAAACTAAACGAACTTTTTGAAATAGAAAAAGAATTGAATAGAAAAATTCCTGAATATGATAAAAAACTACTGGAGGAAAAGGAAAGGTATGCTACGCTTAAAGGTTCAATAAATGCAAATGCAAAAAATCCTGCCTTGGAGTTTATTTCAAATCTAAAGCAAAAAGGCTTATATAAAATAGAGGGCACGTTAATAGATTTAATAAATAGTGAAGAGAAATTTCAAGCAGCAATAGAAGCAGCTGCTGGAAATAGATTATATTATGTAGTTGTGCAAACTTTAGATGATGCAGCAAATATAATAGAACTTTTAAAAAGAAATAAGATGGGCAGATGCTCTTTCATACCATTGGATCATATCCAGTTCCAAAAAAATGAAAAACCCCCAAAAGAAGCATATGGCTGGCTAAATGAATTTGTGCAATATCCTGCCAATATAGATAAAGCTATAAGATATGTATTTGGGGATACGCTCTTAGTTGAAAATATAGAAACTGCTAAAAAGATAGGAATAAACAAATACAGGATGGTTACAATAGAGGGAGAAGTAATAGAAAAATCTGGAGTAATATCTGGAGGTTCAAAAACCTCAACTTTAGTTACACAAACAAAGATAAGTAAAATTGAGCAAGAAATTAATAAAATAAAAGAAGAAAGAGATTCTCTTTATGCACAAGTTTATAATATAAGAGAACAAAGCCAAGAGCTTAGAAAAGAAAGAATAGCCTTAGAGTTAAAAATACGAGATAAAGAAGCCGAAATAGGAAATGAAAAAGAAAGGCAAAGAAGAATTGAAAATATTGAAAATGAGATAAAACAAATTACTGAAAATATAAAAAAAGCTGAAAATGAGATAAAAACTATTGAAAATGAGATAAAACAAAAAGAAGAAGTTATAAATGCAATGACTCTAAATCTCAATAAAATAAAGGAAGATGAGAAAAAATTAAAAGAAGAGCAAAAAAAGAGTTTTGAACAAAATCAAAAAAGATACGAAGAAATTCTAAAAGAATATAGTTTAATTGTTGGAGAGATAGAAACTAAAAAGCAAGAAAACCTTATGCTAAATGAACAACTAAAGAAAATAAAACAAACTATTTTAGAAAAACAAAACGAACTAGAAGTTAATAAAAACCAAATAAAAAATCTAAATGAGGAGATGGCAAAAACCAACAAAAACATTGAAGAATTAGAAGCAAAGATTGCAGAATTTTCAAAGAATATTCAAAAAGAATATCAAATGATGCAACAAATAGAAGAAGAAATAAAAAAAATAGCTCAAGAACAAGGAAAGCAAAAATATGAATTGGATAAAATTGAAAAACAATTAAATGAAATAGAAATAAAAAATGCATCAGTACAAACAAGATTAATTGATCTAAAAGCAGAATATGAAAAATATATTAGCATAAAACTTTTAGAAAAAGTATCAAAATCAGAACTTGAAAATATGATGGCAGAAGCTGAAAAAAGAATAAATGAACTTGGAATAGTTAATCTAAAAGCACCTCAAATTTATACTGAAAAGAAAGCAGAATACGAAGATCTTATACAAAAAATTAAAAAATTAGAAAATGAAAAACAAGCTGTTTTAACATTAATTAAAGAAATAGAAACAAAAAAGATTAAACTATTTATGGAGACATTACAAGAAGTTAACAATCATTTTAAAAAATTCTTTAAGATGGTATTTAAAGGCGATGCTGAATTATATTTAGAAGATCCACAAAATCCATTTGAAAGTGGACTTAATATTAAGATACGCGAAGAAGGACAAAAAAAGGATAAATACTTAGAATCTTTATCTGGAGGAGAAAAATCTCTCCTGGCACTTATGTTTATATTTGCCTTACAAATGAAAAAAACTTCACCATTTTATATAATGGATGAAGCAGATGCATCCTTAGACAAAGAAAATTCACTTAAGATGGCTAATTTTATATCTCAACTCTCAAAAAACACCCAGTTTATTGTAATTAGTCATAATGATTCAATCTTAGAAGCAGCAGATATTGTTCTTGGTGTAACAAAGAATGAGGATGGATCTAAGATCGTTGGAGTAAAACTAAGCTCAATGATAGCAAATTCTTAAAAAAAATAAATTTAAAAATTAAAATCTAATTTTCTTTGCTTTGTTCTTCTAGATATGCTTGCGTGCTTGAATACCACTGCCCAAGTTTTTCTAAATCAGCCTTGTGAACAATAGAGTATTGACCTATCTTAGATGCATTTATAAAAATGTCTTTATCTATATCAGTACGATGCACACCTAATTTTGCTATTGATAAATACACCAAGGTAGTTGGATTTGGATACTCTCCAAAATTAGAAGGACCTGCACTTATAATAACTTCTTTTGGACTTAATCTAATTACAGAGATTGGAACTTTTGTAAAACCTTCCCCGTTTTTGCGCCACTTAAAAACATCACAGGTTTGATTTTCTGCAAGAAAATTAAACAGCAAGTAATCAAGTTGGGCTGGAAAATCAGATGGCAAAAACAAACAGAATTTTCCGTATTTAACTAAAAGCACTATAGAATTAGGCTCTATTTGATTTGGATAATTAGCTTCCTGCGAAGGATTTAAGATAAACAGATCCAAATCTCCAAAATTTACAGACTGGCCAGCTTTTGGATTGTAAAGTTCTATTTTATTTTTTTCAATTAAAGAAAGGACAGTAGATGCAGCTTTAGTATTTGGAACTTCTTTACTTGCCCAAACTCTACTTATAGGAAATTTTTTTAACAACAATGAAAACCCACCGATTTTGTTATCAGCCCAGGAATCTATAATAAGCTCATCTATTTTTTGTAGTTTTAAAAGATTTAATTTTTGAACAAGAGCCCCTGCATAATTTGCAGGCCCAGTGCCTATAAGAATTGTGGTATCATTGGTTCTTATCAAGGTTGCATCACCAAGGCCAACATCAAAAAAATAGATTTCAGCTATATCGTGAGGAATTTTTGTTTTATTTGAATTATTTTGAGTTGTTTGCGATTCATTTGATTTCACTTCCTGATAAGAAAAGTTTTTTATTCTAATAGGAAACAAAAAATCGCTAGCTGTAGAATTTTGCTCCTGGCTAGAATTATTTGCTGCTTGAATTGATATATTTGGGGTCTGATTTGAAGTTGGAATGGTTTCCTTTTTTATTAAAGAAGAATTTTCATTACTAGAAGACTTTGCTTTATTATCAAAAATGCAGCCAACAAGTAAAATCATAAAAATTAAAACTAAAACTTTAGTTTTCATATTTCCACCTTGCCTGCAGAATTTGAATTCGCGATTCTTCAAGTTGAATTCTTGCAATATCTTGCTTTTTTTTAAAATTAGGCAAAAGCGAGGAAGAAAATCTAAATAACAAAAGTTCATCAAAAAGTGTTTGCATTATAGAAAATAAAAACTCTGCCTCTTTTAAATTTTTATTAGCTAAATAATAGATTATTTTTCTTCTAAGCTCACCAAACAAATCCAATAAACCAAGAACATAACTTTGAACACTTAGGCCAAGTTTTTTATAAGAAGGAAAAGGCTTTTTTTCTAAGCAACACAAAAATAGATATGCTTCAGCATATTCTTGCCAAACTGCTTGAACAATAGTTTTATTTTCAGGATAAGCTTTTTTTAATTTGTTTATTGAATTTTTTAATTTTAATAGATTTATTTTAGCAGCCTTTAAATCATTAGCATGCATAAGTTTTATAGAATTAGAACACTCTCGTATCAAGATTCTAGAAATGGAAATTAATTTATCTTGCTCTAATTGTTTTTTTTCTAAATCTTTTAATAGGTCTTTTGAATTAAAATTAAATTTCATACAAATATTAAATTATATAAAATTTATAAGATTAGCACATGGGCCCGCTGAGATTTGAACTCAGGACCTTTCGATTATCAGTCGAACGCTCCAACCAGGCTAAGCTACGGGCCCAACAACAATTAATAAGATTTTAAAAATTTAAAAAATTATCTTTCTTTTGTTATACAGTTTTCTAAACATAAAATTCTTTTTTTAGCATCAGAATATTTTTCACAATCCCAAATATAAGATTTTTTAATTTTTTTGCACCATAAATCCAAACAATTTTTAAATTCTTCCCCATAATCTACAAAAAAACAATAGTTTGGCTCATCTAAATCTATAGCTAAATTAATATAACACTTTGTTTTATTTTCTTCATCCAAGCCCTCGCATTTAGATAAAATAGATGAATTAATAGATTGATTTTCAACAAAAGAATAATTTGAAGATTGGTTAATTTCTTGCAAATTGGACTTTTGAGAAGAGATAGAATTTTTGACCAAGGATGAATTTTCTAAAGATGAATTTTCTAAAATTGATTGGTTAGTAGTTGTTTGCTCATCAGATTGCTTAATTCGCTGCTCATTAGAAAAATTAATACAACCAGTAAATAAAAAAAATAAAAAAAGAAAAAAGAAAAAACTTCTTGGCATCTACATTCCTTTTTATTCTTCTGATTGTTCTTTTTTGGCTGAGGAATAAAATTTCCAGAATAAAAATCCAGCAACTCCAAGCACTAAAAGCCCTATTAATAATAAAACAGCTGGACCTACTTGATTAACAAACCATGCTAGAGAACCAAACAAGGAATAATTATCTTGAGAGGGTGGGTTCAAAGCTGCCTTTCCAAGTTTGTTTAATTCCTCAGGAGTACATTCTCTTGCTGGACCACAACTTATAGAATTTCTTTGCTTTGAGAAGTCTTTTTTGTTTGATGGATAGCAAGTATATACATATGTTTCATTAGCACATGTTCTGCATTTTCCATCAGAATAATCTAAATAGTCTTGTTTTAGAACTAACTGATAATTACAAACTTCTTCTGTGTTTGCAGATGATTTCTGACCACAGTTTATTTCTGTCTTCTTTTCAAATCTTGAGTTGTCTAATGAACCATCAGCTCTAACGCACCATCTTAGATAGGTAATGTTTAAACAACTAATTGAAGGTGTAGCTGGATCTACTATTTCTATAGATGAATTTACAAACCAATCTGACCATTTAGAACAGGGTTTAGCAGAAACTGGACCTCCTCCAGTACCACCACCCCCACCAGAACTTGAGGTAGGTTGACTTGAGGGAGGTTGTTGTGGCGGAGATGATTGCTTTTGTACACAATTTCCATTTTGACAAATCATACCAGATGGGCAAAATTTTCTAGACCATGTTCCATTTTCACAAATTAAGTAAGCGTCGCTAAACTTAGAGGAACACATTATTACACTTTCATTACATCTTGAATCAACACAAATACCACTTGAACAAACAGAAATTTCTCCATCACAACTAGGTTGGGCTTCTATCCATTTTCCTCCTAAACATACTTGGCGTTTTGTTAATGTTGGATCATTAGGATCACACCTTATTTCATTATCATTGCACTCAGCAGATGATTGCTTTTGTACACAATCTCCATTTTGACAAATCATTGTATCTGGATTGCATGATAAAATAGGCATCCAAACTCCGTTTTGACACATTTGTACTTGATAAGGATCATTTGGATTACATCTTTTCTCACCTTCAGAACAAGATTGCGCCCAAAAATAGTTTGCTAAAAATATCAAAAATATTGCAAATAAAAAGATTTTGCTTAATTTCATTTTTCCCCTCTTTTTTAGAATATTATAAAAACTTAACTACCAAAAATTATTTAAAACTATCTGATTGAGAAAATATAAAAAATTAAGATATAAAAAATGAAAAAAGAAAAAAATACTAAAAATGCTAATTATTTTTTTTGCATAAGTTTTGTCTGGGAAGATAGCCCAACACAAAACCCCTGGCTTTCTAAAACTTTTCTATAAGGATCTTGGCTGTGCTGGTTGTTGTTTGCTAAAAACTTAGCTGGCCAGAGGGCTATCCCGCCAGGGGCATCTGGCAAAAAATCAAATTTTGGTTCAAGGTTTTTAAATCCATTTTTATTTTGTTGGATTTTATTTTTTATAGGATATACTAATTTAGACATTTTTCTCACCTCTAGAAATTGCTCTCCAAATTGTAGATGGAGAAACATTAAATTCTTTTGCAAGCTCTCTTATACTCACTGGATGAGTGAGATAATAATGTTTTATAAATTCTATTTGCTGTGCACTTAGTAATTGTCTTTTTTGTTTGGTTTGATTTAGACAAAAATACTTAAAAAAATTAGAATTAGATTCTGATAATGGGGATGGCTAAACACCCTTTGCTAGCGTTTTTTGGATTTTGCGATTTTAATCCTTGATTGTGCTTTGCAGCCATTTCTAACCCCCTTTAAAGTTTTTTATAAAAATATTTTATAATTGCAAAGGTTTAAATATATTTGTTTCATAAAAAACTAAAACTAATTAATAAAACTAATTAGATTTTTGATTTTTTAGAGATTTTAAAAACTCTGAAATTTTAAGTATAGTATTATCTGATAAAGAATGCTCAACTGCGCAGGCTTCTTTTTCTAAAGTTTTTTTATTAGCCCCTATGAGATCTAAAAATTCTTTAATTACCAGATATCTTTTAACAATTTTTCTTGCTAAACTTTTGCCTTTAGGGGTTAATTTTATTTTACCATATTTTTTCATAGAAATATAACCTTCATTTTTTAATTTTCTTAGAGTTAAAGAAACAGAGATTTTAGAAATTCCAAGATATTTTGAAATATCCTTTGAAGATGAACCTTTTCCGTTATCAAAAAGATAAATTATTTTACAATAATTTTCAGCAGTGCGCTTTTGCATAGAAAAATTAAACAAAAAAAATTAATAATCCTTTTGAATCAAGGATTTTGATCAAAAAGAGTAGTTTTGAGCATATTTTTGAATTTCTCTAATTTTTTTTCATTTTTGGAAAGTAAATTATTAGCATATTTTAAAAAGAGTTTTTTATTTGAAATTAATTCCAAAGGCACAAGAAGTTGAGTGTGGCCCATTATTTCAAGAGTTATTTTATTTGAAATAAAATTTATTCCACCTCTTTTTATTCCTGATTTTTTCATAACTAATAAAATTTTTTTTGCAGATTCCAAATCTTTAGACACTATATGTAAAATAAATGGTTCTACTCTAAGCCAAAAATACTTTTTTGATTTGATTTTAGATAAAACAGCCAAAAATTCTTTATAATCTAATTTGTCATGCCAGACAAAAAATTTTTTTGCATCTTTTTTACTTTTTTTAATTTTAAGCAAAAGAATTCTTCCTGAACAAGAAGAAGTTGTTAGCAAATTTGGATAAGAATTAATAATCTCTAAAACTGGTATTATTTTTATATCTACTTTTCCCTCCAGCAATGCTTTATTTAGAGCAGCAAGCTTTTTTTCTTTAAATAACTTCCAGGAATTTTCATCCATAAAAAAATTTATAATAAAAGATTAATAAATAAAACTAGGTGAGAGGGATGAAAAGTTATACCAAATATCTTTGGTTTAATACAAAAAACAAAAAAGAAATTGTGCCCATAACTGCAGAAATAGAAAAAATTATTGAAGAATCAAAGATAAAAGAAGGCTTTTGTCTTGTTTCTGCAATGCATATCACAGCAGCAGTTTATGTAAACGATGAAGAATATGGACTTATTGAGGATATAAAAAAATGGGCTGAAGAACTTGCACCCACAAAACCAGATTATCTTCATCATCACACAGGAGAAACAAATGCAGATGCACACCTAAAAAGACTTCTGCTAGGCCATCAGGTTATTATACCAATAACAAATTCAAAACCAGATCTTGGGCCATGGGAAAGAATATTTTATGCTGAATTTGATGGTCAAAGAAAAAAAAGAGTAATAGTAAAAATAATAGGGGAATAATCTTTATAAATTTCAAGATAATAAGAGATTAGGGTCAGATATGGTTTTTAAGCAAAAAGAAATTCAAAAAACTCAACCAATAGAAAAACAGGATTATTTAGCTTTAAACTTTACTGTTAATGGAGAAAATTATAAACACATTTTATTTTTGAATGGGAATAAAAAAGATAATTACACTGAAGTAGACCTTAAAAAGTCATATGGTAATCTTAAAATAAAATTTGCTCTTGCTCCAATATATTTTGTTAACACATTTGAAAACCTAATACCAGAAGTAGAAAAGGCAACTGGTATACAAATTTCTCGCTCGCCGATGGTAGATATAATTCCAGCATCTAGCCCAAATTATTATGCAATAGTTGTTGTTGGAGAGGCATATGACAATAACGCTAATCCTATAGTTGATAAGTTTTCATCTAGAATAATATTAGTAAATGAGGATCAAATAAATAACACACACCAATTTTACATAAATGATGTTGAAATAAATTTGGGAAAAAATGAAAATGGAAAAATAGTTGGACCAATGATTGAAACAAAAAAGGCAAGTGGAATTGAAGAACAAAAAAAAGAAATTGAATCTATAATAGTTTATCCAAATCCAATAAAAAAAGGTCAAGAGACGACAATAGAATATTTACTTGAGCAAGCTGGTGCTTACAAAATTTCACTTTATAATCTGCAAGGTCAAAAAATATGCACAATAAATTCTGATTATTCTTCTGACGGTCAAGAAAGTGGAAAGTTTAATTTTCATATACCAGAAGGCCTAGCAGCTGGAACATACTTAATAGCTCTAGAAAATGAAAAAGGAAAAATAATTTATTCTCAAAAAATAATGCTCACTGAATAAAAAACTAAAATAAAATATCCTTTTTTTCTAATCTTATTTTTGGTCTTGGTTTATCTGCAGCATAACCTATTGGAATTACTAAGGTTGGAACTAAGTTATCTGGCAAATTTAATATTTTTGAATAAGCAACAGGATCAAAACCTTCCATTGGGCAAGAATCAAGACCTAGATATTTGCTAACTAAAAGAGTGGTTTGAGCCAAAAGATAAACTTGTTTTTGTGCCCAAATCAATCTTTGATTTCTATCCATAGATTTAGCAAAATTTTTTAAGAGATCTATAAATTGCTGAACCTTTTGCTGAGGCATTGCTACAAGAAGCTTTTTTTCTAATTTAGAAATATTTTTTTCTATATCTAGGTCAGCACAAAGAACTAGTACAGCAGAACAAGTAGTTAGTTGTTTTTGATTAAATGAAGCAGCAAATAATTTTTCTTTAGTTTCTTGATCCTCAACAACTTTTATTTTCCAAGGTTGAAGATTATATGAAGAAGGAGTTAAAAGAATCAAATCAAATAATTTTTCTAATTTTTCTTTTTCTATTTGCCTACCATCAAAAAGCTTTGTAGCATATCTAGTTTTTAAAATTTCTTCTAAGTCCATGAGAACACCTATTAAATTTATTCAATATAAATCTATTCAATAATATTTTAAATTCTATCTGAGATGGATAAAATATGGCTAAAAAAATTTTGTTAAGAACCCCAAAAGAAATAATTGAAGATATAAAAAATTTGAAAATTCAGGGGGCAAGAAGAATAGCAAAAGCAGCAATAGATGCTATAATTTGGCAAGTTAAAAATTCAAACGCTAAAACAAAAGATGAATTATATGACGAGATAGTAAAACTCGTGCTTGAGCTTGAAAACACTCGGCCAACAGAACCAATGATGAGAAACTCGCTTGAGAATGCATTAAGATTTATGATGAGTTGGATAAATATACATCAACAAGAAGATATTGAAAACTTTAAAGAAGATTTTTTAAAATATGAAACAAATTTTTTAGAAGAAATGGATCAACAGGTTGAAAGAATTGCAGAATTTGGAAGCTCGCTTATAAAAAATGGATATAGAGTTTTAATACATTGTCATTCTAGCACAGTAATAAAAATATTGCAAACCTGCCATGATCAAGAAAAAGATATAGAAGTAAGTTGTTTAGAAACTCGCCCGCTTTATCAAGGAAGACTTTCTGCAAGAGAATTAGCAGAATATGGAATAAAAACAAAACTTTATGTAGATAGTGCAATGGGCTCAATAATTCAAAAACATGATTTAGTATTAGTTGGAGCAGATGCTATAACTGCTCAAGGGGATTTGATTAATAAGGTTGGCACATACACACTAGCACAAATTGCAAGACTAAATCAAATAAAATTTTTCTCTGCCGCTGAAATATACAAATATAATCCACTTACAAAATTTGGAATAGACCAACAAATTGAAAAAAGATCTGAAAAAGAAATTTGGGGCGATGGATTATATGCAATGGAAAAATCTCAGCCGATTCCAATTCCAAAAAATCTTAGCATTGAAAATATTGCTTTTGATCTCACCCCTTTTTCACTGATAAATGCATATATTACTGAAGAAGGGATTATTCCTCCTCAGATGATAATTTTTGCTGCTGAAAAAAAATTAAGAGGTGAAAAAATATGAAACAATCCGAATACAATAATCTTAAAGAAAAGGTCTTTAAAATCCAAGAGCTTAAACTAAAAGCTAGAAGAATAAAAATAATGGCAAATAGCAATATTGTAGTTTTAAATTCTACATTTGCATTTCAAAATGGAATATATGCAGATTACAGAATAAAGGTTGAAAATAAAAATGCAAAAAAAAGTTTAATTGCTATAGTGGATTTAACAAATGAATTAATAAAACCTGGAGAAATTGGAATTTTTGAAAACCTTGCCCAAACACTTAAAATTGAGGATGGCCAGTATGTATTTGTTCATCTTATCTTAAGGCCTCAAACACTTGCATATATAAAAGAAAAAATAGATGGCAAGGCTTTAAGTGCAGAAAAAATTGATCAGATTATAAGCGATGCAATGATGAATAAATTATCTGATGCCGAATTAGCTTCTTTTATGACTGCTTGTTATATAAATGGAATGAATGAAGATGAGATTGTAGGTCTGACAAACACCATTGTAAAAAGTGGAAAGGTTTTGAGTATAAACAAAACACCAATTGTGGATAAACATTGCATTGGTGGAGTTGCAGGTAATAGAACCACAATGCTTATTGTTCCTATTGTTGCAGCTGCTGGATGTTATATTCCAAAAACCTCTTCAAGAGCAATAACCTCAGCCGCAGGTACTGCAGATACAATGGAGGTACTTTGTAATGTATCAATAGAAATAGAAGAAATAGAAAGGATTACAAGAAAAATACATGGTTGCATTGTATGGGGAGGGGCAATAAATTTAGCTGCTGCTGATGATAAACTGATAAAAATAAGAAATCCGCTTTCGCTTGATCCAAAAGGTGTTTTGCTTGCTTCCATACTTGCAAAGAAAAAATCAGTTGGCGCAAGATATTGTATAATAGATATACCTGTTGGAAGAGGAGTAAAAATAGAAGATGTACAAGAAGGAAAACAGCTTGCAGCTGATTTTATAAATATTGGAAAAAGATTAGGAATAGAAATAGAAGCACTAATTACTAATGGAGAGGATCCTATTGGAAATGGAATAGGGCCTGCCTTAGAATGTAAAGATGTTTTAGAAGTTTTAGAAGGAGCAGGGCCACATGACTTAAGAGAAAAATCTATTCTTATGGCAGGGAAATTATTGGAACTATCTAAAAAAGCTAAAAAGGGTCAGGGCATAGAATTAGCAACAAAAATTTTAGAGAGTAAAAAGGCTCTTAAAAAATTCCAAGAAATTGTGCAAGAACAAGGTGGTAAAAAAAATATAAGCTCAAAGGACATTACATTTGCAAAATACAAACACACAGTTTATTCTGAAAAAACAGGTAGAGTTTCGCATCTAGATAACAAATTACTTGCAAGAGTTGCAAGAGCAGCCGGAGCACCTGCAGACAAAGAAGCTGGAATATATTTACATTGTGAAAAAGGAGATATGCTCAAAAAAGGAGATCCTATTATGGATATTTATTCTAATTCTGAAACAAAGCTTTCAATTGCCCTCAAAGTTTTAGAGGAGTATAAACCTGTTGAACTAGAAAAGGTTCTGCTTGACTCAATAAGATGAATAAAAAATAAAAACTGCCTAAAGCAAATATAAAATTAGAAAATTAAATAGCTGCTCAAAAAGGAGGGGTAGCAAAGCCTGGTCAAATGCGCAGGACTCAGAAAATAAACTTTGGGAAATCCTGTCCCTAAGTGGGTTCGTGGGTTCAAATCCCACCCCTTCCACTTAAAATTTCATAAAAATTTCATAGCCTCATTTTAAATTTTGATTAAATTTGTATCAATTCTGAAGTAATTTTATATCAATTTGGGAAAAAATATTTAAATGGACTTTTGGTTATTAACTTGGTGATAAAAATGATAAAAAAAATTCTGGCTTTGCTATTCCTTTTAGGAATGGGCCTAATGACAGCCTACCCGCTTGGGCAAAAAGTACTAAATGAAACACTTGTGCAAAAGCACTATGAATTTATGAATGCAATGCATTCTGGGAATTATGAACTTGCAAAACAGATTGCAACAGAGTATAAGATAGGTCCAGCATGGATGTTTGATGAACAACTCTACCAGCTCAAAAGCCAACTCTATCAGGCATATTTGAACAAAGATCAGACAAAGATCAATGAATTAAGAAATAAAATTATTGAATACAAAAATCAAAACAATATAAAAGGCTTTTCTCAAGGATTTAAAGCTTCCAAAAGAAATAAAAATTTTGGAAAATGTCCATTTATGCAACAAAACATTCAATAAAAACAACTAAAGCCCTTGAAAAATTTTTTATTTTTTAATTTTTTTATTTTTTAAAAAGCTTTAAAAAAGTTAGAAAGGATATAAAAAACAATGAATCATAAAACTAGATTATTATTTTGGCTTTTAGCTGCTTCAAAAGGTGCCATAACTAGGCTTCATATTCTTTCTCTTTTAAAAAAATCTCCTATGAATGCAAGAAAACTTTCTTTGGAATTAAACTTGGATTATAAAACTATTAGAAATCATCTTGAGATTTTAGAAAAATATCAAATTATTGATGCTATTGGAAACAAATATGGCAAACTATTTTTTATCTCTTCAGAATATGAAAATGAACAATATTTGTTAGATTTAATAAAAAAAATAGATAATAAGGTGGTTAGAAATGAAAAAAATAAATAATAAAAAATCTGAAAAAGAAGTATCAAAAAAAGCATTGATTTATACTGTTTTGATAGTCACAAGTGCTATTTTTTTAATTTGGTTAATTGGAATGGCTTTAAAATTTCCAAGAATTTATAAGATCTTATTGATCGAAGATTTGCTTGCTTTAAGAGCAATTTTGTCATTTTTAACAATGGTTTGCTGCATGATTTTAATTTACACTTATCTAAAAGATTATTTAATATTAAAAAATGAATTAACTGCTGGAATAATTGTAGCAATTTTTTCTTTAATGCTATTAGGAATTTCATTAAATCCTATCATAAGTATTTTGATACCTCAATTCAATATATTTATAATACAAACCCTAGCAATATTTTTTACACTTATTAGCTTGCTTGTATTGCTTTGGATTAGTTATAGATAAAAAATCAAAGTTAAGCTTTTAAATAACTAAAACTAAAATTAGTTTAGATTTAAACTAATTAGGGAGTTGAGAAAATGGATGTGCTAATTCCAATAATCGCATCAATAATAGTAAGTCTTATCTCATTAGTAGGTATTGCTTTTTTATATTTTAAAACTTTGGAAAAAACTCTTAAATATTTGGTTGCATTTGCAGCAGGGGCTTTATTGGGTGGAGCATTTTTTCATTTGATTGCAGAAGCTTCAGACTTACAAACTGAAAAAAATTTTATTGAAATTGGAGTTAACATAATTGGTGGTTTTATTGTTTTTTTGCTAATAGAAAAATTTTTGTACTGGCATCATTGCCATGAGAAAAAAAATTGTATGCATCATATCTCATATATGAATCTCATTGGTGATTTTGTGCATAATTTTTTAGATGGAATTGCGATTGGAATAAGCTTTGGGATAAGTCTTTATACAGGAATTGCAACCACATTGGCAATTGCATTGCATGAAATTCCACAAGAGATAGGGGATATGGCAATCCTTATTCATTTTGGTTTGAAGAAAACAAAAGCAATTATATTAAACTTCTTGGTTTCTCTTAGTGCAATAATTGGTGCAATAGTAGGTTTTTATCTTTCGGATGTTGAAATGATAAGTAGATATTTAATGGCCTTTAGTGCAGGTGGGTTTATTTTTATAGCTACAACTGATTTAATACCAGAGATGAAAAAAGAAGAATCTAAAAAAGAATCAATTATTTTACTTATAGTATTTGCCATTGGTATAATAGTTTTATATCTAGCAAAGATTTTATTTGAATGATTTTATATGGAAACATTTTTTTTAGCAATTTTAGCTTCTATTTTTGTAAGCGCAATATCATTATTTTTAGTATTTATATATAATTTCAAAACCTCAAAAATAATTAAATATGCAATTGCATATTGTGCAGGAACTTTATTAGCTACGTCGTTTTTTTATTTAATCGACGAAGCAATCAATTTAGAAAAAAATTTAATTTTGATATGGATTTACACAATCATAGGATTTATAATAATGCTTGTGTTAGAAAAGTTTTTACATTTGCACCACATATATTCGAAAGAAAATTTAGACAAAAAAGAAAACCAAAAAAAACTTCCAGTTAGAATAATTAGCCTTCTAGTTGGGGATTTGTCTCATAATTTTTTAGATGGAATTGCAATAGGAGTTGCATTTACAATTGATATAAACTTTGGCCTTGCCACAACATTTACAATAATATTGCATGAAATCCCTGAAGAAATGGCTCACATTGCAATATTGATACATACTACATTAAACAAGAAAAGGGCAGTTTTACTAAACTTTTTAGTTTCATTATCTTCGATAGTAGGTGCTGGTGTAGGATTTTATCTTTCAAAACAAATAGACTTTCTAAAAATATTTTTTCTCTCTTTTAGCGCAGGACAATTTGTTTATATTGCAACAGTAGATTTAATTCCTTATTTGCAAACAATAAAAATTAAAAAAACAATTCTAATAGTTTCTATTTTTATATTAGGAATTACAACCATAGTTTTATCAAGAATTTTCTATAGATAGATCAATCCTATAAAGAGAAAGCTTAATAATTTTAAATAGAAATATTTAATAATAGTTTTGAATAAAAAGTGTTTAACTAAAAATTAAATTGCTAAAATTTAAATTGTCAGATGCGTCTGTCGTTCAACCTGGTTAGGACTCTAGCCTTCCAAGCTAGTAATCCGGGTTCAAATCCCGGCGGACGCATTTTTTAAATTTTCAATTTTTATTTTTACTCTCTTTTTTTATAAGTTGTATGTAAAAGCTCTTTGGATTTTTGGGAAAGAGGGCTAATTAAAAAATTTTGATAAAGGTTTTTAATTTCTTGATTATCAGCAGGATTTCTGGCTGGAAGTAATTTATCCTGATAATACAAACCTAATGCTCTATTTTTTATAAGTTGAGGATTTTGAAGTTTATTTTGTCCTCCTCCACCAATACATCCAAAAGGACAAGCCATGATTTCAATAAAATCTACATCTAGTTCTTTTTTTCTTACTTTTTCTAAAACAGCCTTTGCATTTTTTAAACCATAAATTATCATCACTTTTATAGTTCTTTGCCCAAGATTAACCTCTGCTTGTCTGATGCCTTCTTCACCTCTTACTTGCTCAAATTCTATATTCTGATCTTTTAGATTTAATTTTGCAACTAAATATCTTAAAACAGACTCACAAACCCCTCCGCTTGTGCCATATAAATTAGCTGCACCTGAAGACCAGCCCAGAATTGGGTCATAAAAATCATCTTCTAACTTTCTTAGTTCAATTTTTGCTTCATTTAACATTAGACCTAGCTCGTAAGTGGTGAGCACATAATCCACTGGATAAAAACCATTTACCTTTAGTTCTTCTCTTTTTATTTCAAATTTTTTTGAAGTGCAAGGCATAATGCTAACAACTACAATATTTTTTGGATCTAATTTGTGCAATTGAGCATAATATGTTTTGATAATAGACCCAAGCATTTCATGAGGGCTCTTACAACTTGATACATTATCTTTTAAATCAAAAAAATATTTTTCCATAAATAAAATCCAAGAAGGGCAACAAGAACTAATTAATGGTAAATTTTTGTTTTGCTCCAATCTTTCTAAAAGCTCATTTGCTTCTTCAATTGTAGTTAGATCTGCACCAAAATTTGTATCAAACACTTTATCAAAACCTAATTTTCTTAGAGCACAAACTAATCTTCCAGTAAGTAAAGTACCTATGGGCATGTTTTGCATCTCTCCAATACTAACTCTGATAGAAGGAGCAGTTTGTGCAATTACAATCTTGTTTGGGTTGGCAATTTCTTGTCTTACTTGCTCAATTTGAGACTTGTGAGAAATAGCCCCTGTTGGGCAGACTAAAAGACACTGGCCACAATAAACACAAAACTCTCTATTTTCATCATGACTAATAGTAGGACACACAAGCCATTTGTGACTATTTAAATCAAATTGCAATGGGCTAAGACCTTGAATTTGCTGGCATTTAATAGCACATCTTCCACATCTAATACAATTTTGAGGAGAATAAATAAAACTATTGTTTGTTTTATTAATCTCTTCTATTTTTGCTAAAAAATCTATAGAAGATTTTTGATTTTGTTTTTGTTGATTGTCCATCTTAACAAAAAACTACAAAAATATTTAAAAAGCTTTAATTTTGTGCTAAAAGTAAAAATTTTAAATCTAAATCCAGTTTTTATAATATGAAAAAATTTGTTTATAAAAATTTAGATTATAATAAAATATTGGATTTGGTTGATTATGAATTAAACGATTTTTTTTATTCATTAGAGTTTATTATTTATTCACTGCTTTCTTTTTTTGTACCATTCTTTTTAGCCCATCCACAATTGCTTGTTGGAAGCATAGTGAATTGCTTTCTTGCTTTGGCTGCATTTAATTTAAGAGGTTTAAAACTTTTGCCAATAATTTTACTTCCCTCAATAGGAGTATTTGCAGCTGGTTTGATTTTTGGAAATCTAAGCAGTGCTTTAATTTATTTTATTCCATTTATTTGGATATCAAATACTATTTATGTTTTTTTAATAAAATATTTTTCATTTGTGAAAATAAAAAATAAAATAATCGGACTGCTGGCAGGTGCATTTTTAAAAAGTTTATTTTTATTTTCGGTTAGCTTTTTGGCTGTTAGTTTTAAGATTGTTCCTGAAGCTTTTTTAGTACTAATGGGCCAGATGCAACTTACAACTGCACTTATTGGTGGATTTGCTGCTATCTTAATTCAAAAGATTAAAAAAGTCCTTGTTTAATTAGAAATGCATCAAAACTAAATCATAAATAAATCATAAAACTAAATCATAAATACTGCTCCAAAATAGGCCCAATATCAATATTATCAAGTGGTTGTTTGACAAGAGGAGTTTGAAGAATTTCACCAAGCTCTTCTTCATAGGTTGGTCTTTGCTCAATATAAAAAACCCCTATTGGAAGTTTGTCTGTTTCAAAAGCTTTTTTGAATGCTTCGATTTTATCATATGGCTGATAAGAAGTACTTTCTAATTTGTAGCATTTTTCTTTAAAAAATTCATAGGTGCTTACTTTATTCCAAACTACACAGGGTTGAAATATATCTATAAATGCAAAACCTTTGTGTTTTATTGCCTGACTAATAAGACTAGAAAGATGTACCAAATCTCCAGAAAAACCTCTAGCAACAAATGTTGCACCAGATGCTAAAGCCAAGGCAATTGGATTGATGGGCGGTTCTATCACACCAAACGGAGTGCTTTTTGTTTTCATATTTTTAGGCGAGGTTGGTGATGCCTGACCAGTAGTAAGACCATATATTTGATTATCCTGCATTAGATAAGTCATATCATAATTTCTTCTGCAAGCATGTACAAAATGATTTGTTCCTATTCCTACTCCGTCCCCATCTCCACCAACTACAATTACTTCAAGGCTATGATTTGCAAGCTTTATGCCAGAGGCAGCTGCAAGTGCTCTCCCATGCAAGGATTCAAAGCCATAGGTTTTTATAAAATGAGGTAGTTTTGACCCACAACCTATCCCAGAAACAATGACCGTATTATGTGGCTCAAGTTTACAATCCACAATAGCTTTTTTTAGGGCTGCTAATATAGAATAATCTCCACAACCAGGACACCAGGTAATTGTGTGATTTGGCTCATTTAATTCTTCCAAACTAACCATTTTAATCACCTAAAGTTTTTGATAAACCTTTTTTACTTGTTCTACTATTTCATCTACTGTGAATGGTCTTGCATCATAACGCAAATAAACATCCTCAATTAAAATTGAAGTTTTTTCTCTAATGTAATTTCTCATCTGAGCTGTGGAATTCATCTCAAAAATTATAGATTTATTTGCAGCAAGCAATGCTTCTTTGATAGTATCTGTTGCAAATGGAATTGCATATTTTATATGCATATATCTTACAGGAATATTTTCCCTATTAAGATGCTTGAGCGCTTCTAAAATTATGCCTTTGCTTGATCCCCAACCCACAATTAATATTGGTGCAGTTGGACTTCCAAAAAAAACTGGCTGATAGAGCTGAGGATTTATAGCATTTAATTTTCTAGCCCTTTTATCTATTTGCATAACTCTATTTTCTGGATCTTCAGAAGTATATCCACTTTCATCATGCTCATAAGAAGAAGCAACATGCATTCCATTTTTCTGCCCAGGTACTGGTCGTGGAGAAATTCCTGAAGGTGTGATTTTATGCCTTAGAATTTCAGTTGCGGATTCTGCTTCTTGATCCTTTAGAAGCATTCCCCTTTTTATTTGCAAATTCTCTAAATTAAGTTCTACTGTTTGCATAAGTTCAGCTAAATATTTATCCAAAAGAATTATTGCTGGAGTTTGTACAAGTTCAACCATGTTCCATACATTAAAGGTTTCATAAAAAACTTCTTCTGGGTCTCCAGGCATGCATACTATTCTTGGAAACTCACCTTGTGAGGCATGCATTACAAATTGCAAGTCTGCCTGTTCAGTATAGGTTGGAAGACCAGTAGAAGGTCCAGCTCTTTGTACATCTACAATAACACAAGGTATTTCAGCTATGCCAGCATTTCCTAAGGCTTCTGCCATTAATGAAAAACCTCCTCCACTTGTTGCTGTCATTGCCCGTACACCAGCATAAGCTGCACCAAGCACATAATTTATTGCTGCAATTTCATCTTCCGTGTGCTTAACAACTAACTTGTATTTTTTTGCATTAGCAGCCATCCAATGTAAAATAGAGGATGATGGACTCATTGGATATTCCGCAACAAATTTTAAACCTGCTTTTATGGATGCCAGGCACAATGCATCATTTCCATTAAGTAAATAAAGTTTTTTATTGTGCGGCTTTCTTTGCAACTCACAACAAAGATTAGAATAATTTTTTTCTATAAACTCATACCCCTCTTTTAAAGCCTCAAGGTTTTTATCTACAATTTCTTGTTTTTTGTCAGAAAATGTTTGTATAACTATGCTTTTTAATAGCTCTTTATCTAAATTAAGTAATCTTGCGATTGCACCTAAACTAATTTGATTGATAAACAATTGATCTCCTAATTTATAACATATCTCTGAAAATGGAATTTTAATCAAATTTAATTTTTTGTTTTCTAGAATTTCTTTGAGTTCTTGCTCATAAATTGGATCAAAAATCAAAATTCCATTTTGTTCAATTTCTCTTAAGTGTAATTTGATAGTGTTTTTATCAAAGGCAACTAAAATATCTATCTTTCCATCCAAGCTATAAATCTTTGAGCTGTTTGCTCTTAAGGTTATAGTATTATGCCCCCCTCTTATCAATGAAGGATAATCATTTTCAGAAAAAACAAACAAGCCAGATCTTTGAAATAGCTTTGCACAGATATGACCAGTTGTCATTAATCCTTCTCCCGCTCTTCCTCCAAATTTTATAGTAATGTTTTCTTTTAAGTTATTCATAAACAAAACAAAAGAACAAAAAAATATTTAAATGTTTATCTAAAAATCGAAATTTTTCGTCAAATGTTAAAAATTGTTAAATTTATTGTTATTGATTGAAAATAAATTTTTAGAGTTTTCCAAGATATGCTTTTGCCTCCTTGTCTGCTTTTTGGATTAATTTTGTTAAAATCTTTTTATCATGCTCTGATTTAGTGGCAGAGAGCAGTTTTTCAACCTCCTTTTTAAATTCCACATAGTGTTTGAGTGGATTTTTGCATCTTGTTCCCCAATCAAAAACAGCACACTTAAAATTATAACCCAAATTTTCACCATATCTTTTTAGTGTTTCTTTTTCTGCCTCTGGACTTACAATTGCATCTGGACCAAAAAACCTTAGATCTGTTCCATTTTCCATTAGATGAAAAACTTGATTTGCAAATATTATTGAGGATTTTTTTTCAAGGCCATATTTTTTTAGAATATTTTTGAATGCAATTGCACCTTTTTTTGAACCTGCCAGAGTTACAAACACTATTGAATTAATTGATTTATTTTCTTTTTGAGCATAATTGATTAGATATTCTATTCCAGTGCTCAAGGTTGCGCCTGTTGCAAGTGTATCACCTATGAGTATATTTGCATTATCTAAAAGTGCTTCAAAATTAGTATAATCTATTTTTGCTTGATAATCACCCAAAGTGTTAGGAATATGATATCTTGCTATTCCTAAAAAACATTGCGGCAAAGAAAAATTAAAGTTCTTTTTAAAACCATAATTTAAATTGTAAAATAAGCCTCCGCTTAGAAAAACAAGTTCTATAATTGTTTTTTTATCTACACTATCTTTAAAACAAAGTTTTTTTATTAATTTACTAAATTCTATTCCAACTTTTTGCATTTTATTTTGAAGACTAATGCCTGCACAATATGGATTGTATAAAACTTCGCCAAATACTTTGTTGTATACTATAAAACTATTTTCTAAAAAGTTTTCATCTACTACCTTGTATATTTTTGATTTGGAATGAGAAAGATTTAAATTAACCAATTGCATAAATATTATTTGGTAGTAATTTTTAAAAACCTCCACTTTTCAGTCTAAAAAAATAAATTTAAAATATAAATAAGCAGATAGGTTGAGAAAAATGTCAAAAAAAGAAATGAGAAAAGAAATGGTAAGATTTTATAATATAAAGGCAAGATTTACATCATTCTTGCTTGATATGTCAGCAAATAATTTAGAGGATGCAAATTTTTGGAACAAGATAGTAGTACCAGAAATGGAAAAACTACTTAAACTTAATGAAAAACTTAAAAAACTTGGATTAGAAAAAAAAGATTGGTTTGAGCATCCAGTTTTAGCAGAATCAATAATAAAAAATGCAGATAGATATTATTTTTTAGGCCAGATTTTCTTTTCCATTGACCAACCTGTTTTGGCTATTAAGTGTTTCAAAAGATCCCTGGCCCTTTATAGTCTTAGTGTATTTCCTCAAGATGCACTTTTAGTAAAGGACACTATAGAAGATTCATTGAACTACTTTTTAAGCAATAAAAATTTATCCCAAGAGCAGGTTGAATGGGCAAAAAGTCAAATTAAAGACTCTATCAACTATTGGTATTGCAATGCTTATGTTAGATTTTTAGATCTTTATACTGAGAAATTAGGCTTTTATGATTCTTTTTTAAGCCCAAATATAATTTATAAAGTAAGTCTAGAAGCTAAGAATTATTCTAAAAGATTTAGATCTTAATGCCTAAAAAGTTTTAGCTTTCTTCAACAATATAGTTTTTTAAAAGCTCTTTTGCTTTGTCTGGTTTATCCACTCTCATGCAATCATAAACATAGCCTTCTTTTTTTGTGAGTATACTCACTGAAAGAATAGAGATTTTATTTTTTTGTAAAATTTGGCTAATTTTTGCTAGCTCTCCTGGTTTATCTGGAATTCTTAAAACCAAAGCAGTATCTAAATGTGCTTCATAACCATTTGCTTTAAGTAGTTGAATTGTTTTTTCAGGATCTTTTACTTCCAGTGTGATCACTGCCTTTGGGCCAACTACATTAACTCCAATGCCTTCGATGTTTATCTTTGATTTTCCTAAAATAAAGGAAATGTCTGCTAATAAACCAACCCTATCGTCTGCAACTATAGTTATTTGCTTCATGTTTAAAAATTAGAAAATAAATTTTATAAAGATATGTTTTAGATTAAAAATTTGCGTCTGCCGGGATTTGAACCCGGGCCTCAAGCTTGGGAAGCTTGCATCCTGCCACTAGACTACAGACGCTTCTAAATTCTAAATTCAGAAATTTTTGATCATCATCTTTAAATCAGACAGTCGAACTTTCATCAACTAAATTTATTTAGATTTTTTAATAATAAAAATATTTCACTCAATTTAGATTTAAATTGAAATTACATAATAGAGATCCCATTTTCATTTATAGAATAAGGATGAGGATTAGAATCAAAGGTCTCAAAACCTCTTACAATGATTTTAGAATCAGAAAAATCTAGGACTCCATCCATAAATCTTTCTATCCCTAGTTCATGTTCTTTACTATGGGCATTTTTTTCTAATGTAAAGAGACAGGTTGCATTTGCTTTTTTGAATTTGGCTATTTCAAAACTAAGAAATTTAAAAAATGAAACTGGAGATGTGGAACTTAATATTCCAGATAAAGAGTGCCAACCAACAAAATAATTAGTTAAATTAAAAGACTCTGTAATTTTAGAAATTGACAAAGAAATTTCAGAGAGTGCAGAAGGGGATGAAACATATTTGATTGTATCTGTGCTCTGTAAAAGAGGTTCATAAAGTTTTGAATAAGCATCAATAAAAAAAACAGAATTGTTTTTTTCAAAAGCACTTATATCCATTTTAAAATTTTTCATTTTGTTAACAAAGTCCTTATAACCAAAATCAGATAAAATAAAAATAACCTTGTTTGAGGATTTAAGCTGCTCATACAAAAATTGCATCATCAAAAGCTTTTTGCCGCAAAAGGGAGGGCCATGCAATAAAACCATGCTACCTTTTTTAATTCCTCCACCTACAATTTCATCAAATCCTATAATAGAACTGCTGATTCTCTCAGACATAAACTTAATAAAATAACTTAAACTTTAAAAGCTTAATTAATTTTACAAAAGGATTTTAAATATTTTATACTAAAAGAAATTAATGATAGCCGAGGATATAATAAACAGACTAGCAGTAGTGGAAATAGAAAAATTAAAAATACATGAAGAAGTAGTAGAGCCAAATCTTACTAATTTAAAAGAGACTATGCTAAACACAGGTAAACTAGTTGATCCAATTATTATAGATGATAAATATAATATAGTGCTAGATGGAAATCACAGAAGAATGATTTTGGAGGAACTTAAAGCAAATTATGTTATATGCCAACCTGTTGATTATTCTGATCCTAGAATAAAGATTGGCGGATGGTACATTGCAACAAAAGATATTGAATTTGATCAAATAGATGCACCAAAAATTGATTTTGAACAAGGACTACAAGAGCTAAATGAATATAAAGCTTATATGTTAGTTGCCAAAAAAAATGCTTCTAAAATAGAATATAAAATTCTTGAGAGTTCTTATAAAAATTTTGATGGAGTTATAAAAGAACAAAAAGAATTTTTTAAGCAAAGAATAGGGGAGGATATCTCAACCAAAAACGGAAATGGAAATACTCTTTTTATTGAAGATATAAGAAAGGATTTATTTTTAGAAAAAGGATATACTGTTTTTCTAAGAAAAATATATACAAAAGAAGAAGTTGTAAAAACTATTTTAGCTGGAAAAATTTTTCCGCCTAAAAGTACTCGACACCAAATACCTGAAAGAGTGCTTAGAATAAATTTTAGACTTGGATATTTGAATGAAAGTAAAGAGAGTATTCAGATGCATTTGGATGAGATGATAAAAAAGAGAGTAAAATATGGCTCTGCTAGATATTACACAGAACCAGTTATAGTATTATATTAGAAAATTAGGAATAAACATGATTGAAGACATCAAATTAAATATTGAAAAATTGATCTGGATTTTGATTTTTTATTTTTTGATTTTAGAGTATATAACTAATGCTTTAAATATGCAAAATCAAAAAATTATATTTTTTTTAGAATTTTTGATTGGGCTGTTTTTGGCTGATCTAGATATTTTTTTTGAAATCCTAAAAAAAATATTTTTTGTAGGTTTTGTTTTAGTGGTAATTGTAAGCGCACTGATTTTGTTTAACCAACAAGATATAAAATTGCTCATGCAACAAGCAGACTATTATTTTTATTTATTAATATCTGCCATAGCAATATTTTTTGTTATAAAAATAATTGGGTATTTTTTATCTAAAAGCCAAATTTTTCATTCTTTAATAGCAATGATATTAATAACATTTTTAGTTCATGTTGCTAACATGATTTTATTTAGTTGGAATGTTTCACTTCTAGCAAGCCTTTGTTTTTTAATAGGCTATTTATCTCATTTTAAATTTGAAAAAAGAGAAGATTAAAAAATATCAAAACCTTTTAGTCCCAAAAAATCCACATTTTGTTTTATTAGTTTTGATACCTTGGATGCTGGAGGACCAAATGGTTTTAGATTTTCAAATGCTTCAATAGCTTTTGAATCACCTTCAATATGAATTAAAACTGAACCATCTTCTAAATTTTTTGCCCAACCGCTCAAACCAAGTCTTGTGGCTTGCTCTTTGGCCCAACCTCTAAAAAAAACCCCTTGGACTTTTCCAAAAACTCTAAACTCAATTGCTTTTTTTAGTTGCATAAAATTAATATCTAACTTAAGATATATTTACTTTTTGTATGTTCTTTTATTTTTGCTCAGTAGCTACTCCGCTAATCATTTAATCATTCTGGAGCGGTATCATCATTGCTAGATAAACAATAGTTAAAACTAATTTATTAATCTAACTTATTAATCTAACTAAAAATTACAAAAATCTAAAAGATGCTAAGCTTCTTTTGGGCATTGGTTGAGCTGTCGCCAAAAAAAGAATAGAATCTATTTTTTGATTTAGATTTTTTATTTTTGTTTTCTTTTATCCAAATATAATAATCATACATGCCTATCCCCAAAAAAGATTTTTAAAGGCTTTAAATAAGAAATTTGCTAAAGGGTAGGTTTCCAGTAGTTTTTAAAATAAGGCAAATAGATTAAATAAATAAAAAATAAAAATAAAAAAAATAAGTAAATTAATTGTGAGAAAGTTTAAAATCTTCTTCTTGATCTATAACACTCTCTACAATAAACCGGCCTTCCTTGTTGTGGCTCAAAGGGAACCTGTGTTGGTTTGCCACACTTTGAGCAAACTGCATCATACATTTTTCTTTCTCTCTTCTCCCCACTAAAGGAGCTAGAATTTTCTTGTTCGTCTTCCATACTTTTTCCTCTTTAAAACTTTTTTGACTAATTTTTGGTTTAAAATTAGCCTAATCTATTTGGATTTTAGTATTTATAAATAGATAGGTTTGATAGGTTTAGCTTTTTACCAACTCTCAAAACTAATTTTTTCTTTTGGTATTGAATTTTTTTCAAGCAAGGATTTAATTCCATTTAAAAATTCTTCACTTCCACAAATATAATAATTAGGACTAAAAGGATTTTCAACATATTTTTTTATCATCTCAAAATCTATTCTTTTGTTTTCAAAACCTTCCTTTTGCTCTCGTGTAAGCACATAGATAATTTTTAGATTTTTATTTTTGGCTGCTAACTCATCCAACCTTGATTTATATGCAACATCAGCCAATACCTTATTAGAATAAAAAAGATAAAGTTTTTTTGAATAATTCTTTAGTAGTAAACTAGCAATCATACAAAAAAACGGGGTGATCCCAATTCCACCGGCCAAAAAAACTCCATCTTCTCCTTCTTTAAACAAAAATTTTCCAAATGGACCAGCAATAAAAACCTCCTGACCTTCTTTTAGCTCAAAAAGAGCTCTTGAAAATTGCCCTTGAATTTTAATTCCAAAGCCAAGAGTTTTTGGATTGTATGGCAAAAGTGCAGAATAAGGTTTGAAATTTGGCCTTAGATTTGGGTTGTTTAGTTTTATTAAAAAAAACTGCCCGGGTAAAAAGTTATTAATATCCCCTTCCTTTGGTCTAAAAAAAAAGCTATATACATCAGCTGTTTCTTTTTCTTTTTTTTCTAACAAAAATGATTTAAAATCCATTTTTAGCACCTAAATTTAAAAATTTTGATACAAAATCTATTAATAAATAAAAACCTATTAATAAATAAATTTAAAAATATTTAACTAATATATATAACTATTCAAATATTTATTTTTCTTAGGCTTAGCCTATATAAAAATGGTGAAAAAATGGAATCAGAAGCTCAAACAGAAAAGGAACAAGAGATTGCTTTTTCCGAAGAACTTAACAAAATTTCAAATGCTGAAAAAAAAGCTTCTTTAATTATTGAAAATGCTTATGCAACTTCTGGAGATATAATCAAACAAGCAAACCAAGAAGCTTCAAATATTATCTCAGATGCTCTAAAACAATCTGTTGAATTAAACAACAAAATAATTGCACAATATAATAATATAACTAAAAAACAAACTCAAAAGATAATTTCTGATGCTCTTAAGCAAGCTGAAAAAATAAAGCTAAAAACCCTTACACATGAAGACATTAAAAATCTTGTTGAATTTTTAGTGGAGTGAAAAATTAATGTTTAGGCCACTAAAGATGAAAAAACTAAAAATAATTGGTCTTGTAGAAGACCTTGACGCAGCATTAGTGCTTTGGCGAAGATTAGGCCTTGTACAGCTTGAATACACACAAATAAATAATGCTGAACTTCAAAAAGGCCAACCACTTCCAATCTATCAAGAAATTTCAGAGCAACTTCTAAAAATTAGGACAATTAAAAAATATTTAATCCCTACCCAGGATATAAAACAACAATATTTTTCAAAATCCCCACTAGAGCATGCACAGGAGATTAACATAGAATCAGAACTTGCTTATATAGAAGAAAATCTAAAAACTCTTCTAAAAGAAAAAGAAAATATTACAAAGCAAATAGAGTATCTCAAAAAAATAGAAGAAATCAACATTGATTTTTCTACTCTTCCAACTAGTTTAGATTACTATTTATTTGAAATAAACATCAAGGATATTGACAAATTCAAAGAAGAATTAAACAAAATTACCAAAGATTCTTTATTTCTAGAAAAGCAAATCCAAAAAGACAAAAAATTGATTTTTTTAGCAATAAAAAAATCTACAAATATTGAAAATCTTGAAAAATATTTTGCTAGATTAGAAATCCCTTCCGTAAAATCAACATTTAAAGAAGAAAGATTAAAATTGGAGATTTCTTTGATGGAAATAGAAAATAAATTAAAAAAACTTCTTTATCAAAAAATAAATTTGTCTGAAAAATATTACAATTTAATAGTTGCCTTAGAAGAAGCATTAGAACAAGATGCCAAACTTGCCCTCGAGGCATTGAAATTTCCAAAAAGCTCAAATTGTTATTATGCAGAAGGTTGGCTAAAAGAAGAAGATTTTGAAAAATTTAAAAATACGAACTTGAAATTCTTCAAATCTAGAATTTTAATAGCTGAGATTCCACCATCTATTCATCACTATAAAGATTGCCCAACTGAACTAAAAAATCCAAAAATTCTGCAACCCTTTGAAGACTTATTAAAGTTTTTGTACATTCCAAATGCAAAGGAAATAGATCCAACAGCAATAATCTTTTTAACAATCCCAATAGTTTATGGAATGATCATTGCTGATGTAGGTTATGGAATATTATCCTTAATTATATCTCTTTTTATTTTATCAAAAGCAAAGAAAGGATTACTTAGATCTCTTGCACTGATTTGGCTTGTAGGTTCGATCCCAACTATATTATTTGGAATAATGTTTGATGAATATTTTGGATTTGAACATGAGCATATTTTAGGTGAAAAAATTTACGAACCTATTTTGCATAGAGTAGATCAGATCCAATTATTGCTGATTGCTTGTTTTGCAGTAGGCTGGATCAGCATAGCCCTTGGGTTTATTTTAGGTGCTATCAATAATTATGAACATTCTAAAAAACATGCGGCTGCAAAAATATTTTGGATTTTTATACAAATTGGTCTAACACTTTCAGCAATTGCTTTCTTGGCAGCAGAATATGCTCAATTTATGAATATTGGATTAATTATATTTGGAATTGGAGTTTTAGGTGAACTTTTAACAGAAGGGGCAAATGCTTTAATTGAAATTCCAGGACTTGTTTCAAACATCATGTCTTATTCGCGAATTACTGCAGTAGGGGTAGCTGGGCTTTTGTTAGCAGAAGCAATAAATGATAAGATATTTCCACATTATCAAGCACAAGATAATATTATTGGCTTGCTTTCGTTTATTTTTATGTTTTTAATTTATACAATATTGCATTTTGCAAATACTGCAGTTGCAATGTTTGAAGGACTAATCCATTCTGGAAGATTAACATTTTTAGAGTTTTTTACAAAATTTTTCCAAGGAGGTGGAAGACTTTTTTCTCCACTAAAATTAACAAGGGAGTATTATAGTGAAATAGATCATGCTAATCTTGCAAAAAAGCAAGAAAAAGAGGTGAAATAAAATGGCAACTGAACAAGTTGTACAAAGTTTGTTTTTAGACAAAGAAGGAGCATTGGCTCTTGGAGCAGCAATTTCTATCGGAGTAAGTGCTCTTGGAACTGCATGGGCACAAGCATCCATTGGTTCTTCCATTATGGGAGTGCTAGCAGAAAAACCAGAAGAAGCATTTAGACTGCTTGTGTATATGGCTCTTCCAGAAATAATAGTGTTGCTGGGCTTTATTATGGGGTTTTTGATAATTGCAAAACTCTAAAAAGAAAAATTAAATTAAGTGATAATAATGAGCCTAGAACAATTAATTCAGGAGATTGAGAAAAGTGCTTCACTAAAAGCAAATTCAATTATTCAAGAGGCAAAAAAAGAAAAAGAAAAAATAATCAAGCAGGCTAAACTAAAAGCTAAAGAAATAGAAGAACAAACAAAACAAAATGCAACTAACTTTGCTTTGGCTCAACAAAAAGAAAAATTAGCTTCTGCACAAAGCGAAAAGGAAAGAATAATCAAGCAGGCTAAGGAAGAAGCTGTTTTAGCAGCATTAGATCAGGTATGGGAGGAATTCAAAAAATATAGCAAAGACAAAAACTATCCAAAATATTTAAGAAAACTTGCAGCAATGGCTTTAGAAGAACTTGGGGAAGATAGAGATATTGTTTTTCTTTGCAATGAACAAGATAAAAAACTTCTACAAAATACATTTAAAGTCCATCAAACAATAAATTGCGCTGGAGGATTAATTGCACAAACAAAGGATGGAAAAATTATAGTAGACTATACCTTTGAAAACATATTTGAACAAAAAAAGCAGGCACTAAAAAACAAAATAATGCAAATTTTATTTAGCACTGATCAAGAACAAATCCCCCAACAAAAAAAGGTTTTGAAAACTAAAATAAAAACTACAAAAAAGTGAAAAAATGATCTTAGATATTGAGTTTAAGCCATTAGAATATGGCTATGCAAATGCAAGAGCCCATGGGTTATTTTCAAAACTACTAACAAAGCAGCAGCTCTATGAATTAGTGCAAATGCCAAGCACAATAACCATAATTGAAAACTTAAGCAGAACAAGCTATAAAAAAGAATTAACAGAATTAGGCCTAAAGTACAAAGATGTAGAACTTTTAGAATTTGCACTTACAAAAAACTTTATTGAGTTTTGCAAAATAATAGAAAAGATAACTCCAAAAAAAGCAAAGCCAATCATTCATTCTTTATTTACTATTTGGGATATTAAAAACCTCAAACTATTAATCCTAGCTAAAAAACAAAATACTAGCTTTGAGCAAGTTCAACCATATTTTGTACCGATCAAAGAATTTAATATACAACAACTTAAAAAACTTTATGAAACCAAAAATTCATCTGAACTTTACAGCCTTCTCAAAACAACAGAAATTGGTAAAAAAATTTTCTCAATAAGAGTTCCAGGGCTAACTACTAACTTAGCAAATACATTTAAAAAAGTAGACCAAGACACACTTTTAATTAATAGCATTCTTTCTAGCCTAGACTACTATTATTATATTGCCCTAAAAGAAGCAATTTTAAAAGTAAAAAAAGAAAACACGATTGAAAAATTTATTTCCTCTTTTGCTGATGAAAAAAATATTCAGACACTTATTAGACTTGCAGATCAAAATATGGATGAAAACATTCTTAGAAATTATTTGGTGCCTGGAGGATCAATACCAGAACCAAGACTTGTTAATGCTTACAAAAAAAAGGAAATCTTTGCAATATTATCCTCTCTAAATCAAATAATTAATTTAGAGTATGCACTTGAAGAAGCAAAAAAAACAAAAAATGTTGCAGAATTAGAATCAGCAATATCCATAGCATTTGCAAAAAGAAGATTAAAACTATTTAGAGGTGCTAATCTTTCCTTATCAGTGATTTTAGCAGCACTTTTCTTTAAAGAAAAAGAGATTGAAAATATAAGAAAAATAGTAAGAGCAAAACTTTTAGGCTTAAACAAAGAAGAGATTGAAAAAATGCTAATAATTTATTAAATATTAGAGTGATAAAATGGATGAGGAATATTTAGATATTGTAGTTGTAGGGGATGACTTATTAATTGATGGTTTTAGGTTAGCTGGAATTAAAAAATATTATAAAGTGAGTGATGAAAAAGAGGCTGAAGAGCTTCTTTCAAAGCTATTGGGTCAAACGGATATCAGTATTATTATAATATTAGATAAATTTTTAGAAAAAATGGATTGGAGAATTAAAAAAAGAATTGAGCTTACTGCAAAGCCAATTGTAGTTGCAATTCCAAGTAAAGATGGACCAATAGAAGAAGAAATTTCACTAGCAAAGCTTATCAAAAGAGCTTTGGGTTTTGATATTCTTAATTCTGAATCTAATAAATAAATGAGGTGAATTTATGGGTAAATTAATAAAAATTTCTGGACCTGTTGTTCAAGCAAGCCAAATGAGCGATGCATCAATGTATGATGTGGTTTTAGTAGGTGAAGAAAAATTAACTGGAGAGATTATTAGAATAGTTGGAGATGTTGCAACCATTCAGGTATATGAGGATACTTCGGGTTTAAAGCCAAATGAACCAGTAGAAAGTACTCACCAACCACTTTCAGTAGAATTAGGTCCTGGCCTTTTAACTTCAATATATGATGGAATTCAAAGACCACTGGAGGCAATAGCTGATAAAACAGCCAGTCCATTCATTTTAAGAGGGGTAAATGTGCCTGCACTAAACCGAGAAAAAAAATGGGAATTTAGGCCAGTTGCAAAGATTGGAGACAAAGTTAAAAAAGGAGATATTTTAGGCTTAGTCCAAGAAACAGAGCTAATAGAGCACAAAATCCTATCCCCTTTTGATGGAGTTTTAAAATCAATTAAAAAGGGAAAATACACTGTTGTGGAACCAATTGCAGTTATAGAAAATCAAACAGGAAAGCACGAAGTACAAATGCTCACAAGACACAATGTAAGAAGCCCTCGGCCAATACAAGAAAAACTTGAGCCTGCAATTCCTCTCATTACTGGACAAAGAGTGGTGGATACATTCTTTCCAATAGCAAAAGGAGGTACATGTGCAATTCCAGGCCCATTTGGTTCAGGAAAAACAGTTGCTCAACATCAATTTGCAAAATGGTCAGATACACAAATAGTAGTATATATTGGATGCGGGGAGCGAGGAAATGAAATGACAGATGTATTAACTGAATTTCCTCATTTAATTGATCCAAAGTCTGGCAAACCCCTTATGCAACGAACTGTACTTATTGCAAACACTTCAAATATGCCAGTAGCTGCAAGAGAAGCTTCCATTTATACTGGAATTACGATTGCAGAATATTATAGAGATATGGGCTATGATGTTTCTTTGATGGCAGATTCTACTTCAAGATGGGCAGAGGCAATGAGAGAAATTGGAGGAAGATTAGAAGAAATGCCAGGTGAAGAAGGCTATCCAGCATACTTGGCAAGAAGATTGGCTGAATTTTACGAAAGAGCAGGAAGAGTTAGATGCTTAGGAAGTGACGAGCGTTATGGTTCTATTTCAATAATTGGAGCAGTTTCTCCGCCTGGTGGAGATATTAACGAGCCAGTTTCACAAAACACATTAAGAGTAACAAAAGTATTTTTGGCTTTAGAAGCAGCACTTGCACAAAGAAGGCATTTTCCTGCATTCAACTGGCTTAGATCTTATTCACTTTACCAGGATATATTAGATAAATGGTTTGCTCAAAATGTATCTTCAGATTGGGCTGCAAACAGAAGAGAAGCAATGGCTCTTTTACAAAAAGAAGCAGAATTGCAAGAAGTTGTTCAACTTGTAGGTCCAGATGCATTGCCTGAAAAAGAACAACTTATATTATTTGTTACAAAAATGATAAGAGAATATTTCTTAGCACAAAATGCATATTCTGATGTAGACACTTATTGCTCACTAAAAAAGCAATATTTAATGTTAAGAAATATTTTGTACTTTTATAAGAAAGCTTTGGATGCACTAAACAATGGAATCCAATTCAAAAGAATTGCAGCTTTAGAGATAAAAGAGAATTTGGCAAGAATGAAAGAAGTGGAAGAAAAAAATCTTGAGAATCTTCAGACTTTGATAAATAAAATAGATCATGAATTTGATATGCTAATAAAAAAATAAATGGTGATCAAAATGAAAGAATATAAAACAATAACAAAGATTGCAGGTCCGTTGGTATTTGTTTCAAATGTAAAGGATGTTAGATATAACGAATTGGTTTTGATTACTCTTCCAAATGGAGAAAAAAGATATGGCCAAGTACTTGAATCCTCAAAAGATGCTGCAGTAATACAAGTTTTTGGACCAGTGTCAGGAATAAACACTACACAAACAAAAGTCAGATTTTTAGGAGAAACTATGAAATTAGGTCTATCTACTGAAATGCTTGGAAGAGTTTTTGATGGACTTGGAAGACCTCGTGATAATGGCCCAGAAATAGTTCCTGAAAAAAGAATGGACATTAATGGTTATCCTTTAAACCCATATTCTAGAGATTTTCCAAAAGATTTCATTCAAACTGGAATTTCTACAATTGATGGATTGAACACATTAATAAGAGGACAAAAATTGCCAATCTTTTCAGGTTCTGGTTTGCCGCATAACCAATTGGCTGTGCAAATAGCAAGACAAGCAACAGTTATATCAAAACAAAAAGAACCATTTGCAGTTGTTTTTGCTGCAATAGGTATTACACATGAAGAAGCAGCATTCTTTATAAAAAACTTTAAAGAAACAGGGGCAATAGAAAGAGCAGTATTGTTTTTAAATCTAGCAAATGACCCATCTGTAGAAAGATTAATTACTCCAAGATTAGCACTCACGACCGCAGAATATTTAGCATATGAAAAAGATATGCATGTTCTAGTTATATTAACTGATATGACCAATTATTGTGAAGCTTTAAGAGAAATAGCTGCTGCAAGAGAAGAGGTTCCTGGCAGAAGAGGCTATCCAGGTTATATGTACACTGATCTTTCAACAATATATGAAAGAGCTGGGAGAGTAAAAGGAAAAAAAGGCACAGTCACTCAACTTTCTATTCTAACTTTACCAGGGGATGATATCACACATCCAATTCCAGACTTAACCGGTTATATTACAGAAGGGCAAATTGTACTTGGAAGAGATATACACAGAAAAGGAATTTATCCACCAGTAAATGTACTTCCTTGTCTATCAAGACTTATGGGCTCAAATATTGGCCCTGGAAAAACAAGAGAAGATCATAAAAGTGTTGCTGACCAGCTTTATGCTGCATATGCAACTGGAAGAGATTTAAGAGCACTGGCCGCAGTGGTTGGAGCAGAAGCACTAACAGAAGTAGATAAATTATATTTGCAATTTGCAGATGCATTTGAAAATGAATTTGTAAAGCAAGGCGAAAATGAAAACAGAACGCTGGATCAAACACTTGACCTTGGTTGGAAGCTTTTAGCAATTTTGCCAGAATCTGAATTAAACAGAGTGAAAAAAGAGCATTTAGAAAAATACGGAAGAAAATTTAGAGAAAAAAAGAATTAAATAAAAATTTTAGGTGAATTGAAAATGGCTGAAAATGTTAGCCCAACAAGAATGGAATTGCTAAATGCAAGAAGAAAAATAAAGTTGGCTCAGCAAGGACATAAATTATTAAAACAAAAAAGAGATGTTTTAATACTAGAATTTTTTAAAATTCTAAGCAAGGCAAAGGATTTAAGAAAAATATTAAATGAACAAATGGCTAAATTGTACAAAGCAATTGCAATAGCCCAATGCTATCACCGCCTGGAAGAACTAGAGGATGTTGCACTTTCTTTAGAACCAGCACCAAAGATCAAAATAGATGTGAAAAATATAATGGGGATAAAAATATCTTCTTTAAGTTATTCTGAATTAAAAGAAAAAGGCTTACTTTTAAGAGGATATTCCTTTTTAGGATCCTCTGCAAAAATAGATGAGGCAGTTCAACAAGCACAAAAGGCCTTAAATCTAGTTATAAAGGTGGCTGAAATTGAAAATGCAACTAGAAGGTTAATAACAGAAATTGAAAAAACAAAAAGAAGAGTAAATTCATTAGAATTTGTAATGATTCCACGACTAACAGAACAAGCAAAAACAATTCAATTTCAATTAGAAGAAATGGAAAGAGATTCTTTTGTGATGCTAAAAACAATAAAAAGAAAATTAAGCTCTTCTTAAAATTAAACTTTACTTCTTAAAATTAAACTTTATTTAGCTTAATTAAATTTTAGAAATTAAACTTTAGCCCCGGGCAGATTCGAACTGCCGTTTTCGGGTCCAAAGCCCGATGTCCTTGCCGCTAGACGACGGGGCTGCAAGAAAATTTTATTTAAAATAATATCTAAATAATATTAAAATTAAATATTAAATTTGTATTAAAGAATTTAAAAATCTAACTAATAAATTAATTTTAGCAACTTTTTTAGTATTGTTTTGCAACATAAACAAATTCCTTTGCTTCTTTTGAGCAGACTATGCATTTTAGTCCAGAAGGCTTTTGCTCTGGAGGATATTTTATACCTCTTACATCTAAGGAATATTTTTCTTTGAGTGTTTTAGCGCAATTTTCCCCATCCATATCTATTGAACAAAATGGAATTTTAATTAATCCAAAATTTTTTAATTTTTCTTCAAGTTCTGCTAGGCTAGATGCTTGTGTTTGAAGAGCAGCAAAATTTTCATCTGCTCTTTGTGCAATTCTTCTATCAAAATCCAAAATTTCTTTTTTAAGAGATTGAATCAATTCATCAACTTTTATTATTTTAGCATCAACTTTAGATTTATCTCTTGGAACAAGTGCAACCGTGCCAGTTTCAAACTCTTTTTGCCCAATTTCTAGCCTAAATGGAACACCTCTTACTTCCCAATAATTGAACTTAAAACCAGGTGTAGTTGATCCATCATCTAGATGTATTCTAAATCCACTATCTTTAAGAATTTGATAAATGTTTTTAGAGTATTCCAAAACTGCTGCAGGATTTATCTCTTTATTTATTATTGGAATAATAACTATTTGAATTGGAGCATAATCAAAAGGCAAAATTATTCCTCTATTATCTCCATGAATAGAAAACATTGCTCCATAAATTCTAGAGATTGCAGGACCATAGCAGGTTTGCCAGACATATTCTCTTTTTCCTTGGTTGTCAAGATAAGTAATATTAAATGCTTTTGAAAAATTTTGACCTAAAAGATGAGTGGAAGGAAGCTGAAGCACTTTTTTATCTGGCATAAGTGTATCTGCTGCAAAAGTTTTATCTGCTCCTGGAAATTTATCCCATTCTGGCCTTTGAAAAAAAATAAAAGGAATTTTGTATTTTTGATGCACAACATTTTCAGTCATGGACATATCCTCTAGGACTTGTGCCTGTGCCTGGGCAGCTGTTGCAAATGCATTATGTGCCTCTATCCAATAAAATTCTCTGGATCTAAAAAATGGTTTGGTTGCTTTTGTTTCATACCTCCAAACCTGACAGGATTGATAAAGTTTTAGAGGTAGATCCGCAACTCCTTGAATCCATAATGAAAACATTTTATACATTGCAGTTTCAGAAGTTGGCCTGAGTGCAAGTTTTTCTTCCAATTTATCTTTACCTGCACGTTCTACCCAAAAAACCTCAGGAGTAAAACCTTTTACATGTTTTTTTTCTATATCAAAATTGCTTTTTGGAATTAAAGCCGGAAATATAACTACACTATGGCCATTTTTTTCAAGTTCTTTTTCATAATCTAAATACATAAGTTTTATTGTTTTAGCAGCCCAAGGTCTAATAACTATACAACCTTTTACATTATATCTAATATCTACAAGTTCTGCTAAATCCAAAACAGTGTTAAACCAATCTGAAAAATTCTCTTTTTTGTTTATTTGCATAAAAATATTAAAAATAAAAAAAATATAAAACCTACTTTTTAGCCAATTAGTCTTTTATTCCATAATATTTTTTGTTTTCTTCTAGGGCTTTTTTTCCATACCAGGCAAGTTCCAATGCTTCTTTAGAATAGACCAAATAATGTGGATCAGAAGAATGCACTTCTAGTGTTATTGTATTATTATAAAATTTTTTTAGTGCAGCTACTACTTTATCTAATTCCAATCTCCCTGCACCTAATGGAAGATGATCCTCAGAGCCTTTGAAATCATGCAAATGAATATGTTTTATTTTATCTTTAAAAATTTTTATAAAATCTTCAAGGTCTATAGAAAAATAAGTAGATAAATGGCCAATGTCAAGTGTAATAGAAATATCTAAATTAGCTAAGATTTTTTTGTATTCCTCAACATCAAGTGCTTTTTGGTCCACTGTTTCTAAACAAAGCTCAAGACCAAATTTTTTTGCTTGCTTGCTCAAATAATCAAGAGTTTTAGTTGTATTCTCTAGCATTAATTTTCTACCTTGAACAGAAACAGGAGTAACTAAATCTGGATGAATGGTAATTGTTTTTGCACCTAAAAGAGTTGCAATATGCATTGCATTTTCAATTTCTTTATTTGTTGCATTTTGAATCCTTTCATAAGGATTTGCTAATGGAAAAAACCAAGGCAAATGCGCCAAGACTCCAAGATTATAGGAAGAGATGGCTTCTAAAATCTTATCCTTTTTTTGAATTAACTTCTGAGGAGTGGCTGCAGGATATTCTATTGTAATTTCCAAATAATCAAAGTTCATTTCCCCAATTTTATATATTTGGTCTAATATTTCTTTGTGGGGATGGTTCATTGCTCCTATTATCATTAACCTATAATGATTGATTTTATTTATAAAGATTTCTTAGTACAAAGCCAAACTAATAAAAATTTACATAAAAAATTGAAAAATAAAAAAAGTTAAATATATAAAACAAAAGAAGCAAAATAACTAGCAAATAAAGCTAATTGGTTCTTTTTTATTATTTATTAGAACATATGGTTTTTCATCTACTAAAAACCTATTATTGTTTGCAATAACATACAATGCATTAGTTTTTATATAAATGTAAAATGTGCCATCTTGTTTAACAGTTTCTCTATTTTTAATATCATTTAGAATATCACTTATTTCTATTTTTTTATCTATAATTACTAAATTCTTTATCCTTGTCATAACACTAATATACACATTTAAAGTTTATAAATCTTATGGTAAAAGGTGTTTTTTTAGGGTTTTGCTGAATTTTGGATATAGTAGAATACTTTTTAAATAATTTCGTATAAAATTTATTTGTTTAAACTAATTAAATAGGTGAAAGAATGGAAAAAATATTTGCATCAGCTAAGGATTTAAAAGAAGGAAAATATATTATTATAGATGATGTGCCCTGCAGAGTAGTAAGTATTGAAAAATCCAAGCCTGGAAAACATGGGGCAGCAAAAATGAGAATTACTGCTATTGGAATTTTTGATGGGCAAAAAAAACAATGGCTTGGACCATCTGATCAGGATATAGAAATTCCAATAATTGAAAGAACAAATGCACAGATCATAGCTGTAAATGGAAACATTGCACAACTAATGGATACAAAAACCTATGAAACATTTGAGCTTCCAATTCCAGAAGAATTTTTATCGCAAGCAGAGGCTGGCAAAGAAGTAGAGTTGCTTGTTTCGATGGGAAAAAAGGCTATTCAAAGAATCAAATAAATTCCTAAATATTTAATTAATTAATCTTAAGGGTGGAGTTAATGAATATTAAAATAGAACAAAAAGTACAAGAACCTTTGTTTGAAAGAACAAAAGTTAATTTTATAGTTAGTTTTGAAGGTCCAATACCTCCAAAAAAAGAGATTAAACAAGCACTAGCAGGGGCTTTAGCAGAATCAGCAGAAAATATTATAATTTACCCATTGCGAACATACACAGGTATGCACATGCTAAAAGGAAGTGCATCTATTTATCCAAACCAACAAATAATGAAAAAATACGAGCCAAAGTACGTACTTGTTAGAAATGGTGTAATTGCAAAAGAAGAAAAAAAAGAAAAGAAAGCAGCAACACAACAACAAAAGCAACCTGCATAAAAGACTAACATAAAGCAAACTAAAAAATAAAATTTAAAGTAAAAATGAAACTAAAAAAATAAATAAAAAATGAGGTTTTAAATATGGCAGAAGCAAAAAAGAAAAAAACTTTTAAGCCCTATACACAGCACAAATATTGCCCAAAATGTGGCTCTCCTGTAAAATTAGCAGAGCACAAAGACAGACGCTCTTGTGGCAAATGTGGCTATTTTGAAAGAAAATAAAACTTTTCTAATTTATCCACTCTCCATTTTTGATTATAAAAGCCTTTCTTAAAGTCCATAGCATAATCAATTAACTTAGAGCCTGCCAAAGCAATCATTGCCCCATTATCAGCATTATAAATTGGCTGACAAGTTTTAGCCTCAGCTCCGTGCAATCTGGCCATTAGAGATAATTTTTCCATTAATTTATTGTTTTGAGCTACTCCGCCACATGCAATAATTTGCTTTTTTTGAGTAAGTAAAAGTGCTCTTTCTGTTGCCTCACAAAGTTCAGCAAAAGCAGTTTCAAGCAAAGAATAACAAAGGTCTTCTTGGGGTATTTTGCCAATTTGTTTAATAGCATATGTATAAAGCCCACTAAAGGCAAAATTCATTCCTTTTACAGTATAAGGCATAGGATAAAATTTTTTTCCATTAAGGGCTTGCTGTGCAATTATTGATCCATGACCAAACTCATGCCCAAGTGCTCTTGAAAACATATCAAACAAATTTCCAAGCCCAATATCTAAAGTCTCGCCTAAAACCAAAAATTTAAGTTTATCTTTTTGTATTAATATTTGAGTGTTGCCACCACTTACATATAAAATTAGTGGATCAAAAAAACCTGTTTCAAACTTTGCAATTTCAATATGTGCATAGGGATGATTAACTGCAATAAGTTTTTTTTCATATTTTGCTGCCAAAAATTGTGCTGCTAAAAGACCAACTTGTAAGCATGGACCTAAACCTGGACCTGCAGAATAAGCAATATAATCTATTTCTTTTAGAGTTAGATTTGATTTTTTTAGTGCCTCACTAACTACAATAGGCGCATTTTGAATATGAAAATTTGCTGCTTTTTTTGGTACAATGCCTTCTTTAAATGGTTTATAGAAGGATTTTTCATTTGCTAAAATAGAATTTTTTTCACTATCAAAAATCCCTACGCCAAATGTATGTGCAGTAGATTCAATTCCTAAAATCCTAACCATTTTGATCAACTAAATTTAGTCTTGTTTATTTGGTTTTTCAAAAGCACTCATATCTGCTATAAGACGATATTTTTTTATAAATTCTTTAAAGTTTTTTCCTTCTTTTTCAAATAATTCTAGTGTTTGTTTTTTAGAAAGCTTAAATAGTTTATAAGTTTTTATAATCTGCTCAACTGAATCCAAGTTTGTTGTCAAAAACAATCTTAAAATCTCTTCTATTGCAGCAGAACTAATTTTATCTTGAGAATAAAACTCTAATATATCAATAATAATTTTAGGAGTAATCTTATTTGTATTTAGGTTTTCTCTTCTTAATTTTGGAATATAATTTTCAAGAATAATAGCTGCTTGCTTTGGTGCATTTACTTTTTTTATTATCTCTTCAAACAAAAACAGATTATGAGAAGAGAGAATTTGAATTGCCAAATCATTACCAAGTTCTTTTTTATATTTTTCTAATTTTTCATAATAAGAAAATGACCCATTTTCCTTTATAGGAAAATTGGATAGAGCAATTATAGGAATATCTGTTTCTGGATAAAGCCTTGCTGCTGAGCCCAAAGGCCTAAGAAAGCTAGAAGAGCCATCTTCGTTAGCTTTTCTTGTTTCTTTTGGAACATAAAGCATTTTTATTCTTTCTATAACTATTTTAGATGCAAGTTCAAGTTCTTGCTTTTTAGCAGAAAGCAAAATAAAGGCATCGTTTTCTTTTAAGCCAATAAAATCAGCTAATGCTTTTATTTCCTCTTGAGCAAAGCCATAATTAGCTAGATTTTCATCTGAATGAATTAATCCCTTTAAGGAAGTTGAAGCCTTAACATAATCTGAGAGCTCTGTTCCAAACCTTCTATTTTTATATAATTCTTTACCTAGGATTCCTTTAAATGAAGGCAAATATATGCAATAAACTTCTCCGCCGTCTCTGATTACATTTGAAATTATTTTGCACTTAGAGGATCTAAAAAGATCACTGACATTAATTGCTTTGATTTGTGAAAAATCAATGTTTAATGATTTTATTTGATTAATGATTTCAATTAATTTCTTTTGCCTTTGTTCTTCGTTTTGAATTAAAATTTCCAAAAGCTCTATATTTTGAAGGCCTTTTATTTCCACTCTTGCACCACCATCTACAGAAATATTAACATCCTGTCTTATTGTACCTAAGCCTCTTGCAGTGTCCTTATGCATTCTTAATGCTAAACCTATTTCTAATGCTGCTTCTTTTGCCTCTGCTGCACTTCTAAAAACAGGCTCAGTTGCAATCTCTAATAAAGGAATACCTAATCTGTCCAACCTATAAGAAGTATAAGAAGAGCTGCTTTCTATTATTCCTGCAGCTTCTTCTTCCAAGCACACTGTTTGTATAGGTATTTTCATTTTTGGACTGGCAAGCACTCCATCAAAAGCTACAAGGGCCGTGCGCTGAAAGCCACTAACATTTGAGCCATCTATAACTATTTTTCTCATTACATGAAGTTCATCTACAATATTTGCATTTATAAATTTTGAAAAAGAAATAGCATACAAAAGAGCTTCAGGATTAATACTATAAGGGGGTTCTTCATCTGTTTCAACTAAGGAAGTAAATGAAAAGGGAGCATAATAAAAAAATGTTTTTTCTTTTTGTGATTCAAAAAATGCTGCATTGTCTAGCTGGCCAATTTCGCTTTTGGTTGGATAGAGTCTTCTAAAAAATTTAAATGAATTTTTTTCTAATTCTGCTTGTGCTAAAGGATTTGGACAGTAACTAAATAATTTTCTTTTTCCTATTCTCTGATGAATTTCTAAACCACACAACATAAAAATCTAACCTTCGCTTTCTTGTTCTTGTGTAACTATTGAATAGGAAGTTATATCATTTGCAATAGGCTGAAGCAATAATTCCTTCACTTTGTTTTTGTTTTTAGTCTGACCAAGTGCCCAGCAAAGTTTTACATAAGCTGTTTCCAAAAGCCAATCGCAACCATTTCCAATAACCCCAATCTCTTCTAACAATCTGCCTGTGGAATAAGTGGTGAGAACTATTCTTCCTTCGCCGGCTTGGGGAGCCATTACAACTAAAACACCGCTTTGAATTAATTCTTTAAGTTCTGCCAAAAGCTCATTTGTTTTATCAAAATCAGATGAAGATGTTGGAAAGTGACCTAAACCTGTGCCTGCTAGTACAATACCATCATAATCATACCAGTGCCTAATTTCTTTTTTGCTTATTCCTGGATAGACCCATGCAAGATGAACATTTTCACTAAATTTGTTTTTGAGATTTATTTTATTTTCTCCTCTTTTTGGAATTTGGACTAAATTATTAAATTCTATTTTAAAATCATTTGCATAAATTTTTGCTATGGGTGGATAACCAATTGATCTAAAGGCTGCTCTTTTTGAAGTGTGAGCTTTTCTTACCCTCGTACCTAAATGAAGATAATTAAAATCATCATTTGTGCTTGCATGCATGCAAACATAAACCCCAGCTATGTCAGAAGCTGCTGCTGCAACAGAACAAAGAAAATTTTGTTTAGCATCTGATGACGGCCTATCTGAAGAGCGCTGAGCTCCGCTCAAAATTACTGGAAGCTGCAAACCTTCAAGGGCATAAGTAAGTGCAGCTGCACTATAACCAAGAGTATCAGTTCCATGCAATATAACTGCAGAATTTGCCCCGTCTTTAAAAGCATTATAAACCTCTAAGGCAATTTTTTGCCAGTGCAATGGGGTCATATTCTCAGATAAAATATTAAAAACAGACTTTGCTTTAATATTACCAAATTTTTTAACTTGAGGAAAAATTTCTAATAAATCATTTGTAGAAAACTGAGGGTGCACTGCTCCACTAATATAATCCACTTGGCAAGCAATTGTACCCCCACAACCTAGAATAGCAATTTTATCTCTGAAATCTTTTTTATCTGAATCAACTAGCAAATTTGAGTCAGTATCTTTTTGCATTTTTATTCCCTCACTAATTTTATAGATTTTAGTAATATTATTTATATCTACACCAATATTATAACCAGAATCTAGCTTTATAACAAGAGTGCTATCCAAACTATTTTTAGACTTTGGGAGTAGAATTCCTTGGTATGTTTTGTTATTTAACACAAAGCCAATTCTATCCCCTATATTTATAGATAAATCTTTTAGTAATTTAGAAATTTTTTTATTATACATAAAAATATTTTAAAAAATTATAATTTTAAGTTTAACCTATAATCTGAAGCTGTTTTTTCAGAGGATATTGAACTTAAGATAACCCCTGTTTGATGCTCAAAACCTGCCCATTTAGCTAATCTTGGCACAAAGGATAGATGAAAATGAAAGTTTTTATCTCTATAGGGGGCAAGATGAAAAAGAATATTGTAAGGAGCATAATTTAAAAAAAAGTCCTGTGTTTTAATAGCAATAAGAAATATTTTTGCAAGTTCTTCTAATCCTTTATCATTCAAATCTATAATCGAACCAATATGATTTTTTGGAACAATCCAGGTTTCATATTTATATTTAGGAACATATGGCGCTAAAAACAAAAAGTTTTTTGTTTGATAAATTTTTGGATATTTCTTATCTTTTTTAATCTTGCAAAGAGCACATTTTCCTTTTGAGAGTGCTGCTTTTTGTTTTAAAACATATTCTGGAACAAAAGGTAAAAATACAAGTTGAGTGTGAGTGTGCTCTAAAGAAGCACCTGCATCCAAGCCCTCGTTTTTAAAAACAGAAGGGTATCTGATTTTTTTATCTTTGCTATGGGCAAGAATTCTTTTTTTGATCATATCAAGATAATAAAATATTTCTTTATCTGTTAGATCAGAAAGAGTTTTTTGATGTTCTGGAGTTTCTACAAGCACTTCATGATATCCATAAGCCTTTTTCCATTTTGGGCTTAAAGCAGGAAAGCGATTTGGAAATACTCTATTTAGCCAGCCTTTTTTATTTTCTAATTCTGTTCTGTCTAACTCGGGAGGAGTAAGATGTTCATTGCCTGGACAAAAAAAGCATTCTGAAGGTTTTAGTTTCTTTTGTGGCCTTTTAGGTGAAGTAAAATCATGAGGTCTTGCTGCTCTTGCAGGCGTGATAATTGCAGTTCTTCCAAAAAAATCGCTTCTTATTTCCCCATCCAAAGTTTCTTCTGCCATAAAAAAAATACAACCATAACTTATATAAAATAAATGCTAATAAAAAATATGCAAAAAATATTAAATTTGGTTATTTTTTTATCTATTATTGCCTTAACTGGAATAATTGCATTTTATTCAGATGAAATAACAAAAACATTTGGAAATTATTCTTATATTGGAATATTTATACTCTCTTTTTTAGGTTCTGCATCATTATTTATTCCTTTGGGATCTTTACAATTAACAGTAGTGCTTGTTGCAAAAGGTTTGGATCCAATATTAAGTGCTATAATAGCCGGGGTTGGTTCTGGAATTGGAGAAAGTACAGGCTATATTTTTGGAAAAGAATCAAAAGAATTGATAAATACAAAAGATATGAATAAACTAAAATGGTTTTTAAAGTTGCAAAAAGGAATTATAAAAAAATACGAACTTGCTGGAATTTTTATTCTTGCGATTATGCCAAACCCTGTTTTTGACTTCGTTGGAATATACTGCGGCTTGAGAAAAATTGATTATAAAATCTATCTTGTACTAACCATTCTTGGAAGAATTATAAGATATTTTATTTTAATTTATTTTGGACAAATGATCACAAATCTTTATTAGTAGAATGAGGATCAAGATAAGCATCTAAAGCGTCTTGTTTTTGTTTTAATTTTTCTTGGTATTCTTTTGCTGCTTGGGCAAATGTTTTTTCTTTTGACACCAAGGAATAGGATTTTCTTTTTCTTATTTGCACAAAGAATGGAAACTGCGCTGCTTCACCACTTATAAGACCTACCCCTACATCTAAGGAGGGAATTGCACTTAAAGAATCTGAATCTATGGATTCTGCGCTTTCTTTTATATGATCCAAATCATAAGGATTAGTTATTTTTAATATTACATTTGTATTGCATTGTGAGAGTGCTGTTGTTGAAAGATGTACTGGACGCTGTGAAATAAGACAGATTGAAAAAAAGAATTTTCTTCCTTCCCTTGCTATAGTGTTTATTATTCCTCTAGAAAGTGCTTCGGAGGCTTTTTGTTTTTCTGGACAAAAGTTATGCGCTTCTTCAATAATAGCTAAAATAGGTGGAATTTTTTCTTTTTTTCTAGCTCTAAAAAGTTTTGAAAGATAATAACTTACAATAAGTTGTTTGGATTGCAAATCATCAATATCAAACAAATCAAAGATTATCAATTTTCCAGGCTTGAAATTTTTAATTGAAAAACTCTCCTGATTGGATAAAAATTTAAATTTTTTTAAATGCGATATTGAACTTAAAAGTGCTTCTTTAGTATTTCTATTAATTGCACTATCAGATTCTATAGAATGATAAAGTTCTTCTAAATCTGGAATAGACATGCCTTCCTTTTTTTGTTTTTTTAGGTGTGCAAAATAACTAGATAGATACTGACTTCCCTTATGGGCTATCTGCAAAACCTCTGAAATTTGAGAACTTCCCAAAGAAAGATAATTTAATTTTAAATTTTTTGCATTTACAACTATAACATTATCTTTAAAATTTGAATCTGCAAAAAAAGTATAATCTCTATGGCTATCAAAAACCACTACTGAAATTTTTGATTCATTTAAAGAAAGAAGCTCCTCTATTAAAACAGATGTAAAATATGATTTGCCTGATCCAGACATTGCCAAAATTGCCAGATGTTTTCCTATAAATTTGGAAAAATCTAACTTGACATCTACATCGTGGTATAAAAGTTTTCCTAAATTTAAACCATTTTGTTCGAACTTAAATACAGAATTTAAATCATCTTTTGTAGCCAAAAAAACATCTGTGCCACATTTTGGAGGAAAAAAGCATTTTTCAAACTTATCTTCTTGAATTGAACCAAATATTTTTACTTTGCCTATGCCATATTCCCATTCACTTACAGGAAAATTCTTCATAGAATCAAACTGAGAAAGATCTGCAACTTCTTCGTGTGCCCTATAATAGCGATTATACCAGCTAATTTCTACAATTATTCCAAAGATTTTTTCATTTTCTTGGCCAAAAACATAAACAAATTGCCCTTTTTTTATTTTTGAATTTTTGATAACAAAATAAAAAAAATTAGTATTTGGGGTATCAAATAAAGATACTACCACACCTAATGGAGCAGTTGGAGTTTTTTCCATAAAAAAACCTAAAAACCTACGGGGTATCCTTTTCTGATTTTATACTTGTATCAATATAATCAAAATCTGAAAAGTTTGCCTTGTATAAACTTCCATACTTTTCAATTAGTTGTTCTTCTGCAATTTTTCTTTTTTCTATTGCATCCAAAACATGCCTTTTAGAGATTAATTCTGATGAAGTAAAAAGTGCTAGATCACCAGCTGCTTTGATTATACCTGCTAGATGTCTTAGTCTTAGACTTATTCCATTTTGTTTATCTATTTTTTTTGCTCTTAGTCTTGCATAAGAAAGTAAAGCTGCCACGGCTTCAAAATTAGCATGGGGAATTTTTTTATCTTTTTTTATTTCTTGAGCAACAAACTGATAAAACAAATTTCTATTTTCAGGAGTGTCCTCCATAACAGAGTTTAAAATAACCTCATAACCATCCCCAGTAATTCTAGAGCGAAGTTGTGGCATAATTCTAGATAGATCTGATAGATTGATAGCAGAGACCAATATAAAATTGCATGGGACTTTGTCTACTCTAACCGATGAACCAGTAGATGAAGAATTTCTTCCTGTAATTGGAAAATGTTTTTCTTGCATTGCTGTTAGAATATGTCTTTGTAAATAACCTAAAGAAACAAGCTCATCAATAAACAAAACCCCTTCGTGTGCCTCATGAATTGCACCAGCAATAACTCTTTGATAAGGTGGAACTCCAATTTGTTGGTGACCTCCATAAGGATCATGTCTTACATCTCCTAAAAGTTCTGTTTTTGAGGCACCTGTAGCTTGCACAAATAACTTTCTATTTAGTGGAACAATTATATTTCTATCAACAGTTTCTTGATTGTCTTTGTTAAGGTTTGAAACCTCTGAAACCTCAATAAACTCTTTATTAAATCTTTTGAAAACAAATAATTCTTCTTTGTTGTTTACAACTCTTGAACTAAAAACACTATCTTCTCTTTTGTTATCAGAATATGAATTATTTAAAATATCTTCGAATGGACCAGCATAAACTTTTTTGAATTTTTCTTTATTGCAAAACGGACAAGTTTCTATCTCAGGATCAGAAAAAGATTTGCAATAATTACAATAATACCCTAATTTTTTAGATACAAAAACTGGCACTTGTGTTGGTTTTAATAAAATCTTTCTTTTTTCTTTTTTTGGAAACAAATCCTCTTGATTTATCTCATTTCTTTTTCTTATCTCTAAAAATGGTCTTTCTGGCTTTGATGGATTATGTAAAACAGAGATTTCTTCGTTTGGCGGAGAAAGATAAGAAGCTATAGCTTGTGCTAAAAGAGATTTTCCTGTTCCAGGAGGCCCGATCAAAAGAAGATGGCGCCTTTGTTTTGCTACTATTTTTGCTATTGCAACTGCTTGAGGTTGGCCTATTATCTGACTAAATGGATCTGAGGGGACCTCAATCTCAGCAGTAGATTCGAATACTAATTCCTCTGTCACAATATTAATTATAAAAACAAACTTATAAAAGGATTTTGCTATAAAATTTATGTTATAAGCCAAGGTAGCTCAACCTGGGAGAGCAATCGGCTGAAGACCGATGTGTTGCCGGTTCAAATCCGGCCCTTGGCATAAAATTTTATTTGTACTAAAAGGTGAGGCGAATAAAAAGATTGATTTTTATATTAATATTTGGCCTTGTTTTGATAGGAATAACATTCTTTTTGTATTCTGAACTTGAAAATCAAAAAAAGGAAATTGAGCTAAAAAATAAAACGATTGAACAATACAAGCAAAATTTAACTAACTCTTTGCAAAAAATTTATGAACTTGAAAAAAGAATTGAGGAATTAGAAAAGAGCAATCAAGAAAAGGAAATTTTAATAAAAAATAAAACTAGTGAAATAGAAAAATTAAATTCCAAGCTAGAAGAAAATCAAATCCAAATTCAGCAACTAAAAAACAAACTTGAAAATGAATTAAACAAATTTGAAAAAACAAAAAAAGAATATGAACAATTGATTGAACAAATAAATAGTACTATGTCTTGGTTTAGTCAAAATGCATATTTTCCAGAAGGCTATAAATGGGAAAGTGATATATTTTTAAAATTAGTTCAAGATGAATGCATTTATAAAAATAAATTAAATGTTCCTTGTATTACTCACTTTTTCGAACACAGCGCAATGTCTTTGAGATATAAAGCTGAAGAATTAGGTGGAAAAAAAGATTATTTGCAAAGTATTAAAGAAACTATTTTAAGAGGTTATGGGGACTGCGAGGATTATGCTCTAATGCTAAAGGCTATTTTAAATACGCTCAAAGAAAAAAACCAAAATCTTGATATAAAGCTTAGCTATGCCGCTGCTAGTAGTGGTTCAAGATACATTATTTATCCTCTAAAAAACAATGAAGATGAATATTGGTATTATCCAGATTCAACTGAAAAAGAAGGCTTAAGATTAAATGATTCATATTTTTATGTTGTATGCTATTATGATAAAGAAACAAATTTTGGACACTGCGCAAATGCAGCTTCAAATAATAAATTGTCTTCTGCAAAAGATGTTTTCTTATTAGAAAATGCAGATGTTTTTGAGCCCCAGAATGGCTATTATTTAGGAAAGATTTCTGAGGAATTTAAAATCTGCTCAAAAGCAAAAAGGGATTCTAATTTTTTAGCTTGCGAGAATAAAGAGATAAGCTTAGTCATAACTGACAAAGATATATATACTATTAACAATGAATCTGAGTGGATAGGACTTGAGGATAAAATAAAAAATATCCAAAAAATTCTTGAAAATAAAAATTAAATTTTAATTGTGGTTATCTCCTTTAGTGAATCTAGGTCATGCACAAAAATATAACCATTTGAAATTGAAAACAGCATATTTGAAATATAAATAACTCTATTTATTATGTAATCCCATTCGTTGAAATCTATAATATCATATGTAGCTTTTACTTTTAATTTATCCAAAACAGAGATTTTATTTTTTTCAAAACCTAGTATATATATCCCATACCAATTTTGAGAAGGTTTATATATTAAACTTTTTTCTAAGCTTACTATTGTTGCTGGTAGGTAGAGCACCTTTTTATCAGGATCAAACACAAAAGCCTTATGATCATAAAGTACTGGAGAGGTTGAGCCACTATCCCCAAGCACTAAACTATCCAAAACTACTGGGTTAGAAGCATTAGAAACATCAAACAAAGAAATCTTTAAGCCTGCTTGTTGTTCAAATCCATAATCTGAAACCTTTGTATCTAAACCAATACCTAACATATGGGTTGAATTTATTGGATGCAAATAAGTAGAATAACCAGGAAGCTTTACATATCCCAAAATCTGTGGGGATGCAGGGTTGGCTAAATCCACAACAAAAAATGGATCTATCTTTTTATAGGTTACAAAATATACTTTATCTTCTAAAAATCTAACTGAATAAATTTTCTCGTCTGGTGCAATGCCATCCAAAACAGAAACCAACTTTAGATTTTTATCAAAAATAGTTAATCTATTAAATAAAATAGCTTGCTGCTGGGGCAAAAACTTGTTTAGAGTGTCTAGACTATTTTCCTGGCCTAAAAGTGGAATTATAAACCACGGTCTGGAGCTAAGATCAATTGTACTTAAAACTCTTAGAGAATCATTATATTCATCCAGTGACCATTGATTTAACAAAAATCCATTAACATAAGCAGAATTTAAAAGATTGATTTTTCCATCTGCTATAGAAAATTTATAAATAAAAGTTTTTGAATTATTTAGCTTTATTTTAAAATCATAATCTGCTAATGCCAAGGTGATATTTTTTATTGTTTGCTCAAACTCTTCGGCTTCAGTTTTTGATAAATTTTTTTCATTATAACTTAAGATATAATTAGATAAAATTGGCTGGATTTTGTCCCATTTTTTAGAATCAGGAATATTTTGATTTAAAATATCTTGGATTTGAGTTTTAATCTTTGATGGAAGATATGGCAAAATTGCCTTTTCAAATCTATCTGTTTTATTGATTTCATAATCATATGGAGGACAGAACCATCGTGTGCAAATAAATCCTTGAGATTTTGCAGCTGCAACATATAATGCATTGTTTGAAACATAAATTGTGCTTGAACCTCTTTCTAAAAGAAATGCTTTTGAGTCTATTAAAGAACCATTAGAATAAAATGAAGCTACTGACCATAATGAATAGGATTGTGCTGGTTTTGGTAAATAATAAACCTCTAGAGGTATTTTTTGATTTTGATAAACAATGTCTGGAGTTTCATCTAAACTAAAAGAATCATATATATCAGTTGAGGCTACAACATAAACAATATTATCCTTCAATCTAGCATCTATATAATTACCATAGAGCGAGAAGTTAGACCAAAAAGCAGGACTTTTTTTGTTGGAAATGTTTAAAACTAAAATAGTGGTATATGGCTTATACAACTCTCTTGGAGAAATATCAAAGTAATCTAAACTAAAAACTTTTTTGTATGAAGTTGAAAAAACAATAAGAAAATCTTTATCAATAAAAAGATTAGTTGGCGCATTTTCTAATCCCAAATCTTTATCAAAAATTACAGAAGGGACGGAGGCTTTTGCATCTACAATGATTAATCTTTTGTCTTTAAGAAGATAGATATAAGAACCATCTGTTTTAACAAAGTCTGGCTCATCTATACCTGCAACTTGTATATTTGTTTTTGAATATTGATCTTTTTGTTGAGGGGTTGAAGGAGAGCTAGTAGTGATGTATTTTAAAAACTCATTAATTTTTGGGGCTGGCGCTCCGCTAGAATCAATAGATTCTTGAGATTTATACAAATAACTGCTTTGAACCCATTTAACTAGTTCTTCAGGGTTATTAAATTTTTTAAGATTTATTACTTCTTGACTTAGATCAGATATATTTGAAAAAGATTTTATTGTTTGATTTTGGGAAGGCAAGGATTCGTTTAGAGCATTTAAAATTTTATTTTCTTGAGCTTTATTATTGAAATTTTCAATAGAAATGCATGCACTAAAGAAAATCACAAAAAAGATTAACAAAATTTTATTTTTCATAAAAAAATCACCTTTGAAAGAAATAACGGGCTCGGTGGGATTTGAACCCACGACCTTCAGCTCTCTTCAATTTTTTGAATTTTAGAAGGCTGCCGCTCTATCCAAACTGAGCTACGAGCCCAATATAAAATAGTATGCTAGAACAAATTTAAATAATTAGTGTTTAATATAAATTATGGATAAAATAGAAACACTAATATATAAAATGCTACTAAAAAGTTCTTTCAAATTAAAGAAAATGCAACTAAACAAAAAAATTTATAACAAAAGCCCAAAGGACTTAGTTACAGATGCTGATTTTCAATCTCAAAAAATAATTATTGGGATGATAAAACAAAATTTTTCAGACCATAAAATTTATTCAGAAGAAACTGAGCATGAAGATAAAGACTTGAATGCAAAAAACTGCTGGATTGTGGATCCATTAGATGGAACAAACAATTATGCTTATGGATTAGATCTTTGGGGAATAAGTATTGCTTATGCAAAAAATTCTATTGTGCAATATGGAGGAATTAGTTTTCCTGCACTCAATACTATACTTCTTGCCAAAATTAATTCTGGCTCATACAAAATTAATTTTGATAAAAATGGAAAAATTTTAAAAAAAATCAGATTGCATGTTTCAAGCAGAGAACTAAAAAATTCAATGGTACTTGCCTGCTATGGGCAAGGTGAAAATCTATCTAAAACATTTGAAAAATTAAAAAAACTTCATGAAAATGTATTTCATGTTAGACATTTAGGTGCTGCAGTGTATGAATTAGGATATGTTGCAACAGCTGCTGCAGATGCTGCTGTGCTTTTTAAAGTAAAACCCTACGATATAGCTGCAGGCGCACTTATTATTCAAGAAGCTGGTGGAAAAATAACAAAATTAGATGGGACTAACTATAGTTTAGATGCAAAAGCAATCATTGCAAGCAATAAAAAAATTCATTCAAAACTTGTAAAATTGCTAAATTTCTAAAGTGAAAATATGAGGATAATACAGATAGATGCACTCAGAGGAATTGGAATAATCTTAGTTGTTTTGTATCATTTTTGCTTTGATTTAGATTTTTTTAACATTTATCAAACAAATCCAAATGAAGGGCTGCTAGTTATTCTTGGAAGATTTGCTGCAAGTCTAATGATTTTTGTTTCTGGTATTTCTCTTGTTTTAAGCTATGAAAGATCAGTTAATTTAAGTGCATATGAACTAATAAAAAAGTATTTTTTTAGATCAGCAAGATTATTTTTAATTGCAATGCTAATTTCTGCTTTAAGCTATATTTTCTATCCGCAAGGTTGGATTAGATGGGGAATAATACATTTCTTAGCATTTGCTGGGTTTTTTGGACATTTTTTTGCAAAATATTTTTATTTGAACGTTGCAATCGGAGTAATTAGTTTTCTTATTTGGCTAGGCATTGCAAATGTTTGGACAGATAATCTTTTGCTTGCAATAATAGGATATAGAGGAAAATTTGAAAGCTTGGATCATTTTTCTATATTTCCTTGGATTGGAATTTTTTTTATCGGAATGTTTTTTGCTAGAGCTTTCGTTTTAAAGAAGAAAGAAAAACTTCCAAAAATTTTTTTACAAAAAGAACTTGCTTTTTTTGGAAAAAACTCGCTTTTGATTTATTTGATTCATCAGCCAATTTTAATTTTTTTAATTCAAATACTAAAATTTTTAGGTCTATGATATTAATTTAAGATATTAATAATAAGAAATTTTAGTAAAAGAAAATGGACTTTTGTCCCTTTCAAATCTTATTGCTTGGCTGTAGCCTAAATTCACAAGCCTATCATCATGGGTGATAACTATTATTTGTTTTACTAGCGAAGGAAGTTTTATGTTTAAAACTTCTGCCAATTTTGAAACTGCCAAATCATCCAAATTGTGAGTTGGCTCATCTAATATAATCCAATTTAAAGAAGGAGTAAGTAAAAAGCCAAGTGCTATTCTAAAACATAATGTAGCACAGGCCCTCTCACCACCAGAACTAAAGGTTTCTACTTCTTTCCAATCCTTTTGCAAAAGTTGGACAAGATAACCTTCAGGAGCTGAAACTATCCTAATACCCTCCCAATCAGAATAAGGATAAATTAAAGGCCAGAGCATTTGCATTGCAGCATTTAACCTTGAGATCATATGATCTCTAAGTTTTATCTGAGTTAAAACTAAAATGTTCTCAAATTTTTTCAACCTATCTATCTCTTTTCTTATGTTGAGCTCTTGCTCTTTCTTTTTCTTGATTTCATTCAATCTAGAAAGATGAAAAGAATGTGTTTCTTTTAGTTGAGCTAGAAGGTCATTTTGAAGTTTTATCTTCTCTTCTATTGAAGTTTTTTGCTTTAGTTTTTGCTCAAATAAAGAAAATGCCTCCTTGAAATTCTCTTCTGAAAAATTTAAATTGTTTAATTCGTTTTTAGAATTTTGAAGTTGGCTTTTTGCCTTTTCTAAATCAGAATTTAAACTATTAGATCTTTCAAGCTCTTTATAAGCTTGATTTAAATTTAAAAGTTCTTTTTTTAACAAATCGCGCTCTGATTTTTTGTTTTTGATTTCCTCTTCTAAAGATTGTATCTGATTTTCTAGCATAATTTTCTTATTGTTTAAATAATCAATGTCTTTGAGATCAGAAAGTTTTTCCCTTTGCTCCAAAAGAGATTTAAGACTATAGCTATTGTTTTTTAATATATTTAGCTTTTTGAGAAGTTCTTGCATTTGTGTGTTTAATTTGTCAATTGAAAGTTTATTGGATTTTATTTTTTGTGAATAATCGGAAATTAGCAAGGATCTTTTATCTTCTGGCAAATTTTGATGACAAACTGGACAAACCAAATCATTAGGTTTAAGTTTTAGAGTATCTAAAAACAAAGAGTATTCCTTATTTTGATTTTCAAAAAAAGAAATCTCGGATTGCTGTTTTTGTATTTCTGATTCAAGAGTTGAGATTTTTTCTAAAAACTCATCAAAGGTTTTATTTTCCTCTAGCAAGGTAGCAATTTTTTTATTTAGTTGCTCTAGAGTAGATTTATCTTTTTTTGCTCGTTCAATTTCAAGAACAACAGAATTTAAATTTACTAAAACCTCCTTGTAGAGCTTTTCTTTTGAGGCTAAATCTTTTTCTAATGATAAAAGAGATTTTTCCAATGCCTGCTTTTTATTATCAAGAGCTTGTTTGTTTTCAATTTTTATTTTTTGTTTTTCTTCTTCTAAAAAAGATATCTTTGATTGAAGAGATGAAATCTTTTTTTCAAGCTCTGCCTTAAGGTTAGATTTTTTTTGTTGATCTTTATAAAATTCATCTGCCTTTTTAAACTCAGTTTCTGCTAACAAATAATTATTTTTTAATTCAGAAATTTCATTTTCTTTTTGCATTATTTTTTGATTGTAAGCAGAGCATTCGTTTTGTGCTTCTGACAATAAACTATCAGGATAATTTGCAGCTAAAAATTCTAATTCCTCAGAAAGCTTGTTTAGATAAGAAACAAGATTTGAGCGCACTGATTCAAATTTATCCAAACCCAAAAGATTATCAAGTTGAATTTTGCGCTTGGAGGGAGGAATCTCAAACCAATAATCTAAATTGTTTTGTTCACAGTAAACTGCTTTTGAAAAAAGCTCATAATTTATTTGAATTATTTTTTCGATTTCTTCTGTAACTGTAGAAGCCCCCATGCAAACTAATTTATCATTGCAATACAAAAAGGCTTTATTAGAGCTTAAGTCTCTTAAAACCTTATAATTATATTCTTGATTATTTTTTTCTAATTTGAAGCAAAGTTCTACCTTAGTTGGTTGATTTTCAAGATTAAAATTTTTCAAATCTTTGATGGTGCATTCCCTTCTGGAAAGTTTTGGAAAAGTGCCAAATAAAGCAAAGCAAAGAGCATCTACACTTGATGATTTGCCACTTCCCATTTTACCTATTAAAAAATTTGTACCTTTTTTAAACTGAATTAATGAATCCTGATGCGATTTCCAATTAAAAATATGTAAGCTTAATAACATAAATATAATCTAATAAATCTCAGATTTAAATATCAAATTTACAACCTATCCATAGAGGTAACTTCAAGAGAAGAAACATGTTTTATTTTGTTTAGCTCTTGCTCCAATAGGTCTGCTCCTCCTTCAGAATCAGGCACAACCACATTTAGGATTATTGCTTTCATTCCAAATGCAATATCTTGCTCTAGCAAATCATATTTTTTTACTATTTTTAATTGCTTTATTTGATTAGAAATTTCTGATTTTAAAGTTTCAAAATTTTCCATATCATCTGGCATGATTGAAAATCTTACTAAAACCTCTCCCATTTTGCACACCTTTTTTAAGGACCCTCTAGGCCAGATGGAAACTTATATGGCAAAGATAATTCTCTGCAATGGCGACATCTTACTATAAGTTCATCTGAGTTTGGGTCTTTTAATAAGGCATAATCTTGCGTTTGCCTTCCACAGCTAACACAATTTCTCATCATAAAATCACCACTACTAAATATTTTGCTAAATAAAATTTATAAACAATCCTACTTTTAAACTAATCAGTTCCACTATATTCTCCATAGAATGTAACTAAACTATTAGAAGAATTCTTGTATGTTGCAAGCTCCATTGGAATCATTAATTCATAGTCAGCTGTGCCATAAGTTCCAGATGCATTTAAGCTAATCTTTACTCCAAAGATTAAATCCTGCAAGCCATTATAACAAGTAGAAGAACCACTTTGGCCTTGATAGAAAATACCTGTTGCAAATGGAGAGGTTGGCGTTATCTTTGCTATTGGCACATCGCTTACATTCCTTCCAAAAACATAAAATGTTTGATTATTGTCTGCAATAGAATCATTATTGGAATCAAAATATTCTCTTATTGTTCGAGATGAAGATGAAGAAATACCAAGTGATTGATCTGCTTGTGCAAAATCATTTATTCCTGGACCAATATGCAATGAACCATTTGGACAAACTCCTAAGGGATAGATATAATTAAATTTGATATCTACGCTTGGTTCTGCTACATAAACTGTTTTGCCATGGCTAGAAGACCAGTTTATCAAGAATTTGCCTAGTTCTGAGCCAAGCAATAGCTTTCCGATTGTTGCACCATAATACTTTTGCCATTCTCTAAGAACTTGGAATGTGTGATCCACTCTTACAGATGCATTTGAACTATCTTTTGCATACACTGAACAATTCCACACTCCCCAAACAGAAAGATTGAAATAAGGTGAGCGATACCAAGTAGAATTAATTTGAATTGCAGAGGCATTGTCTAATAACACAGAGCCATTTGGATAGAATATACTAAAGGTTATTTGCACAAGATCCTGCTGACCATCTGCATCAGTAATTTCAGCATAGCAGTATGTATTTTCCATTTGAATTTGTGAATACAAGCTTATATTTTGAATAGATGGAATGCTGTTTGAAACCACCAATACTGAAGAATTTAGAGCAGTTCCATTTTCATAGCCATCAAATGGAGTAAGTTGGCAGACTATTGTTTGGTTTTTAACAAATTGAATTGATAGATTTTGGCTTGTTTGGTTTGCTAATAAAGATCCATTAACATACCAATTATAAAAGACAGATACATTATCATCATCTAAATCAGAAAGGTTGGAGTAAGTACAATTAATATAAGGTGTGTTTGCATATACGACTGAAGGTGAAATTGAAACATTAGATACATTTGGCTTATTGTTTGGATATATATTGATAGCACTTGTAGATACATTAGAATTAGCCGAGTCAAAAAAGGTTATTGTAATATTAGTTTGCATAAGTGCAGTTCCAGAACAATTGAAAACTACAGTTAAATTGTTGCCTGATGTTGAATTAGAATAATTAACACACAAGCCAACAGATGATGTGGCAGACCATCCAACAATATCTGCAACTCCCTGAGGATCAGAGGCAGTAACATTTGCTAAAAACCAATGACCCTTGGATGCATTAACAAAACTAATATTCAAAACAATATATGGAGGAGAATTTAGATTGGTAGTATATGGCTTCCAATCAGTTCCAATTGGACTTGAAGATTCTTGATAGCCAGTTATACCTAAACCTGCTACTAGGTAGGTTTGATTAGTTGTAATATTGATTTTTCTGATACGATGATTAGATGTATCTGCTACATATAAATAACCATCTGAGGCAAAGGAAACGCCAGAAGGATAATAAAACATTGCACTGGAACCTTGACCTTCTTGATAGCCAGCTGTGCCTGAACCTGCTACTAAGTAAGTTTGATTAGTTGTAATATTGATTTTTCTGATACGATGATTAGATGTATCTGCTACATATAAATAACCATCTGAGGCAAAGGAAACGCCATAAGGATAATAAAACATTGCACTGGAACCTTGGCCTTCTTGATAGCCATAAGATGAGCCTGCTACTAAGTAAGTTTGGTTGGTTGTAATATTGATTTTTCTGATACGATGATTGTTTGAATCTGCTACATAAAGATAACCATCTGAACCAAAGGAAACGCCAAAAGGACTATTAAACTTTGCACTGGAACCTTGGCCTTCTTGATAACCTCCTGATGAGCCTGCTACAAGGTAGGTTTGATTAGTTGTAATATTGATTTTTCTGATACGATGATTGGATGTATCTGCTACATATAAATAACCATCTGAGCCAAAGGAAACGCTATAAGGATAATTAAACATTGCACTGGAACCTTGGCCTTCTTGATAGCCAAAAGATGAACCTGCTACTAGGTAGGTTTGATTGGTTGTAATATTGATTTTTCTGATACGATGATTGTTTGAATCTGCTACATAAAGATAACCATCTGAACCAAAGGAAACGCCATAAGGATAATTAAAAGCAGCTTGCGGAGAAGAATACCATTGATTTGGAATAGTAGATGTATTAAATGGATAATTAGAACCACTATCTGCCCAATTATCAGAATTTAAATCATAAATTGAATAAACATTCCAGGATGGAGTACCATTAGCAAAATAATAAATATTACCAAAATTAGAATTATTAAAGATAGAATTAGAACCTGT
>Ga0078972_1000310_pt1 | contig 203383 bp, 170 predicted proteins | sample YelNatPaOPGAMG01_FD_67568 | JGI IMG/M metagenome (GOLD analysis project Ga0078972, IMG submission 67568) | Hot spring thermophilic microbial communities from Obsidian Pool, Yellowstone National Park, USA - OP-RAMG-01 (SPADES assembly) (version 2) | ecosystem: Environmental > Aquatic > Thermal...
AAGCGCTGCCCCAGCTCTACCACTTCGAAGGCCTGCCGCAAATGCATGTGCCCAAACCTGCAGAACAACGCGCCCTTGCAGCTATGGGTCTAGCTGAATTCGTATCGGCTCTGGGCAAGCAACAGGTAATCAAGCGCGCCACCAACTCACACAAAAACCGATGACCCTTATGCTCTTATGCATGAAAACTTTCCCCACATCCCAGCTTGCCATGGTCAGAGGTAGGACGCCTACGAATATAATGTATGGGAACGTTGGTAAGTAATGTTTAGCAAGCGTAGGGAGGACTTGTTCAGGGTTTGAGAGGTTCGGGAAGAGGGTAGCGCCGATTAATCCGCATCCGACGGGAATGAGTCCAACTAACACGTAGAGAGCGCCAGCGGAGATGGCTGAGTTCCGTGCAATTTTGGGTGATCGAATGGAAAGCACGCGTGCAACGAGTTCTTGGGCAGTAATGGAGCCGCAAATTGGAATGGCCCAATCTTCGATACCTGCTAAAACTGATTCGTATCCTCCAACTAAATCAACTCGGTTAGGTGGTATCAAGTGCATGATTTTGTGGATCCCATCGAAAGAAAACAAAAGTATACATGCCAAGATAAGTAGGCCGATTATCAACATAATGCCTTGGATAAGATCCGTGATTACATCGGCTTTCATTCCACCAATGGAGGTATAGGTTATACAGACAATAGCCCCAGCAGTTACGGCTTCGAAAAATTGCAATTTTGTCGTGGCGCCTAGAACTTCGCTAAAGGCTCGGATTTGGGCAGCAGCCCAAAGTACCGATGTGGGTATCATCAGCAGCGCTACTATCCGTTCTCCGTTGGGGGAGTAGCGGACTCGGTAGAGGTCTGCTACAGTTGTGAGTTTTCGGCGCCAGAGTGGTATGGCGAAGGCGGCTCCCATTAAGACGAGGCATATACCATATCCGAACGGATCGGCATATCCTCCACTGAAACCCCGTTTGTAGACTGAACCTGCAGCACCGATACATGTCTCGGCTCCGAACCATGTTGCGAAAAAAGTAAACGTGGCTAGACCAAACCCTAAACATCGCCCTGCCAAAAGATAGTCGTCTTCAGTTTTGATATTCCTAGCCACTACAGCGCTGATAACTAATTGGAGGATGACGTATAGAATTAGGCCTATTGCTTCGAGATCCATTTTCGTCACTTCTAGGTTTGGTATAGCATTAGTTTCCACACCCGGAAATATTTTGGCGCGGAAGGATACTGTCCAGTGGGCTCGTTTTCAACATGTACATGTTACCGGTTACAGGTTGTTAGTAGCGATCTACTGCAGCAAAAGTTACATGCTGAGCCTCAAATTACATAGAGTATGGTGCTCCGTTTTACCAGTAGACCGCAGGACCACTTAGTTGTTTGGTGACTGGCTGCATTGTAAGCTTCTAATACAGTGCTGGAACTTTAAATTGTGTTTTTACTTGTGCACAGTGGAATTCAGTAATAAGGGCAATTGCGTTGTGTTTGGAAATGATTAGTTCAGCAATTGACAATTCGTGTACAAGTCCTTGAACGCAGCATTGCAGCTGTGTATTGGTATGGCTTGTATTGTGCATGAGTATTAAGCCAGCTGGTTAAAGACTGTATAGCTTATGAATGGAACGCAAGTGAGGCGACGCGCCGTTTTTTTGGACAGGGACGGTACTATTATTGTGGACAAGAATTATCTTTCGCGTCCGGAGGATGTGGAGTTGGTACCAAATGCTGGTCAAGCATTACGACGGCTACAGGATGCCGGTTACGTATTGATCATCGTTTCTAATCAGTCGGGAGTTGGGCGTGGATACTTTACTATGGAGGATGTCGAGCGGGTAAATCAACGGCTTTTAGAGGAACTCAAAAAGTTCGGGGTGAAGATTTCAAAGATTTATGTAGCTCCGGAAGCACCCGATCAGCCAAGTCGTGGTAGAAAGCCATCTCCCGCGTTCTTATTTGATGCAGCAGATGAGTTTGGAGTCGATCTCCAGGCGAGTTACGTTATCGGAGACAAATTAAGTGATCTGGAGTGTGGATGGAATGCGGGTGTGCGCGCTGCCATACTTGTCCGCACAGGCTATGGACAGCAAACCCAAGAGCGTCATCCTGAAATCCTAAAGAGAGCAATAATAGTTGACGATCTCGCGGCTGCGGCGGATTGGATAATTTCCCAGTCTTTCGACTAAGATTAGGGGCAGTGAATGTACTATGTAATAAAGTCCGGTTTTAACGCTGTCGAAGTGTTTTGTTTTTATTTGGAAGGGCTCGCGGTAAAAGTTTTGTAGATTTGTGTAAGCTTTACTTCGGAATCGTGGAAGGGAGCAAGATTTTTGTTAGTAAGTGATAACTTTTGTCAGAGTTTGGGTTATGGTCTTTTATAGGACGGCTCAAAAAAATATTTAGTTGACGGATTTGGGAAAGTGTGGGTCAAATAAAATTGGTTTCTCGCTAGCCAGGAGCACCACGGGGGGGCGATTAACCACTCGAAATTCCAAAGGAGAATTTATGAAAGGTGCAACTACTTTTTGGAGAGGCAGTATAGCAGGGTACTGGGTTATGATATTGCGCTTAATGGTCGTGATTTGGACAGCGGGGATGTTGACCTTGGGTTATGGAGCGACTGTGCTTTGGCAAGCGTCTAATGTGAGGGTAGTTCAGGGGCTTGATTACAATGCGATAGAGTTTGAGAACCCGCTTGTTGGAGACGAGCAAGTTTTGGGATATTATGTGATTGATTGGCGCGATGCGGATTACCTTCCCGGCCCGCCCGAATGGTATGATGATTGGGAAGTGTATACAGCGGGTGAGATTTTGGATGGGTATCCCAGTGAGATATGGATGCGAGGAAGTGGGCAATACATTTACACGCGAACTGCCGTTCCAGTATCAATCGTCTCAATACACTTAGTTGGGGACAGGAATGATGGAATTGCCAATATTGAAGTAGATGGTGAACTGGTAGCACGGCTCGATATGTATGCAGAGCGGCAGACGACAGTTGTAGTGGTTGTTTTCGGGTTAGCCCGGACCAATCATCGAATTGTAGTCCGATGTGAGGCGCCGGATATAGCGGTATTAGGAGCGGCTTCATTAGAAGAGCGGCCGGCAAAGTGGGGTCAATCACCCCGGCTAGACGGGCAAAGCCAATTGATTTGTGGTTGGGACGAGATTTCAATTTACCAAGCGGACGGGTTTAATATTGCTGCTGATGATTGGGTGTGCACTAGTACAAATCCGGTAACAAAGGTTAGGTGGTGGGGATCTTTCGAGGGGTGGCGTCAGTGTGTTCCGCCCCAAAACTTGCCTGATGGTTTTGCGTTTAGGTTTTGGCGTGATATCCCAGCAGGAAAGGAGGAAAAGTTTAGCATGCCGGGCGAGTTATTACATACTGCTATTTGTAAGAGCTATACGTGTGAGTTTTATGGTTGGGAATGGGATCCACGCCGGGGCGAATTATCAGCGTGTTTCAAGTTCGAGGCGAATTTTGATCCGGACGAATATTTTTACCAAGGACCTCAAGAGGGTACGGTTTACTGGTTAAGCATCGAGGCAATTTACCTAGAAGGAACCCCGGAAAAATATTTATGGGGTTGGAGTACTAGGCGTCGGATTGAAGGTAGTGCTGCACCCAGTGCCCCCGGTGCTGCCGTGATATCTCGGGATCATGGAATGTCATGGCATCCAATCATATGGCCTGGTAGCAGCATCAACACTAATCAATGGGATTTATCGTTTGAGCTCATATCAGAATACCAACAGCCAATGCTCAAATGGGTCCAAGGACCTGACTTAACTACGAATGGTGTGGATGTTGATATTAGTGGTCCAGGGATTCGAGGACTTCCAGCGGAACATGTGGCTGCGGATGATTTTCTTTGTGAAGTCCTAGGTTGGATCACAAACGTTACTATTTGGTGTTCTTGGAGCAATGATGTGGTAAGTGTTCCATTACCCGACCTGTATGTGGGGTTTCATGAGGGCAAAAATGGCGAGTATCCTGTTCCAGGAAAGGCGATTTGGTGGAGAATTGTACCGAGTTCCGAGTACAAAATGACGGCGTACGCATCTGAAGTTGAATGGTGGTTCACACCTCCAGAAATTAGCCGTTTTCCTGGAGACAGAAGATGTTACATGATTTCGATACCTATATTGAAAGATCCGTTTTATCAGACTGGATCACAGGCAAACCCTCAACAGTACTGGTTAGTATTACAAGCTTTATGGAAGGAACCCTCCCAGATTGGGTTGTTGGGTTGGAAGACTTCATCAGGTCATATTTTGGGTGAAGCTGGGGTTTGGGGAATTGGTGAGGCTGCGGGTGAACCCAATTGGCAAAGGTTATTATACCCTCCGGGTCATCCTATGTATAGGAGACCGATGAGTTTGGCATTCATGCTGGCTGGTATTGCAGACATACACGAGATTAAGTGGTCGCAACCCCCAATGGCTTTCGTTGCGACGAATATATTTAGTGGCTGGGACGAAGTTTCAATTTATGGGTTAGGTCAGATCGTAGCGGATGACTGGGTGTGCATATACACAAACCCGGTTGTGGCACTCAGGTGGTGGGGCTCTTTTTCAGGTTGGAGTGATGTAGCGTTGCCTCCGACGCTGCCTAGGGGATTCGTGGTGACAATTTGGACCGATGAACCACTGGGGCAGTTGTCATTTAGCCATCCTGCTCGTTGTATTTGGATCGGGTACTGCTCAAATTATGTCGCGAAGTTCGTGGGGTGGGATTTCAATCCTCGTAACGCCGTTCAAGTACCTGAGTCGTGTTTTATGTTTGAAGGAGATTTAATTCCGGAGTTTGTCCAACCGGGGGTAAGCAACATTTATTGGGTTAGCATTGCTGCAGATTATGGCCACAACGGGCCTGAGACAAACGCGTGGGGATGGAAAACGGTCCCCCGGGACCCAAGTTCGTTAGCACCAGACGCAGCTTGCCGGATTTTTGGCCCCACGGCGCCAATTGTAGGATCGTCTTATAAAGAAGGGGAGCCTATTTATTGGCCATACCAGACAAACCTCTGGGATATGGCGTTTGAGTTATTCACTAGCAGTGTCGAAATTGATTTTGCAGATGCGCCTTCTCAATATCCTACTTTGCGCTCACAAAACGGCGCACGCCATTACGTGTTTCCCGATTTCCATCTAGGAAAACGTATAGATGCGGAAGTGGATGGGCTTCCAGATTTGGCTGCACACGGGGATGACAAAATGGACACGGATGACGAGGACGGTGTTTCGGCAGACAGCATTCGCCTACGAGTAGGGGCGCCGGCTACATTGCAAGTCAATTTAGTTTCACCCACTGGTGTTGGCCGGCTGGATGGTTGGATAGACTTTAACCGAGACGGTCGTTGGACTACGGAAGAAAAAGTTGCAGACAATGTTCCACTTGTAAGTGGACCAAATGCGATTGTTGTTATGGTTCCTGAGGAGGCTTCTGTTGGGCCTACATACGCTAGGTTTAGGCTAAGTAGCAAAGGAGGATTGGAACCGACAGGTGTAGCAAGCGATGGAGAGGTAGAGGATTATTGCCTTACGTTAGTCCAGCGGCGACCTCTAACAAATATTATTACCGCAACGATCACATTAAGCACCAATTCAGTGAGGGTGAGTTGGCCCGCCGAGACCGGAGTCCACTATAGATTGCAAGGTGTCACAAACTTAATCGGTGCACCAACCAATTTACTGTGGCTTGATATAGGCTCAGATGTGATTGGTCCGACAAATTCACAAACCAACTTGCTCGATGGAACTAACCGGTTTTTTAGAGTGGTAATACCCTACATTGAGGCTGAGTAGGTCAATTATAACCTGAGCAGGGATACACCACCAAGAAGTACATAGATCAGGTCGAAACGGCTACAGCTCATCAGGGATCAGTACCTTGACAGATATCTCGGGTCGAACAATGTGTGGGAAAACAAGCAGCTGTGGAGTTGTTAAAGTAGATCCAAGTTTATGGGGGCTAAAGGCACCATCCTGTGGCGTCGAAAGGGTTTATGAGGCGTTACTGGATATCTATTCCAGGCAACGCATGCAACTGTGCATTTCAAATTTCCAACGCAGAGCTGTGCCCTACTAAAACGCCTTTATCGTCAAAGTGATGAGCTAAGGTGTTAGACCTTTTGAGATTTCCCAGTATAGCGGTTACGAATAGTGACGATACATTCTGGATGCCATTTAGCATAACGAGTCGTGGTTTGCCTCACCGGACGGTTACTACTAGTGGGATTAGCGAGTTTGAGGGGAATCGCATTTTTCTATTGGTCAATGTGGTTGGGGTTCATTTGCCGATGCGAGGGGTTGTACAGGGTGAATTTGAGTACAGACCTACGTGTTAAGTTTATATGGGGAATTAAGGTTTTAGCTCTTGGGAATCACAGGCAGGGTAGAAGGCTGGAGTGGAGTGCGCTGTTAATACGTAAATGATCATTTATGTTCAAAAAGCTCATTCGTAGGGAAGGTTACAGACTCAGGAAAGCGGTTGTGGACGTTTAAAGGAGCTCACATAAGTGAGTGATCTGACTTGCCAGCCTTCAGGTTGTTAGAGTATACGCAAATTGCATGTTAAGGAATTTGATCGAATGGTACATAAGGACATTGGATTCTGGGGGATATCCGTTGATTGCCCTTTTGATGGCGATTGAAAGTTCTATTGTGCCATTGCCCAGTGAAGTAGTTATTCCGCCTGCTGCTTATTTAGCGCATACTACTGGCCGTTTTAACTATCCTGGGATAGTGATTGCTGGGGCGGTAGGATCTTGGTTGGGCGCCAGCGCAATGTATTGGATTGCCCGGTTAGGGGGCAGGCCATTAGTTTTGCGATACGGCAAATACTTTTTGATTACTCATTCGAAGATCCAAAAGGCCGAGGTTTGGGTGAACAAGTTTGGTTCGTACGGAATCTTCGTTTCCAGACTCCTACCAGTCGTGCGGCATTTGATTGGAATTCCTGTGGGAATCTTAAAGATGGATTATCTTAAATTCTCTGTTTACACGCTTTTGGGATCTGCTTTGTGGTGTGCAGTGCTTTGTTATTTAGGGGTCAAAATGGGTCAGGACGAACAACTCATGCGGGGCGAGTTACACAGAGTCACACTATGGCTTAGTGGTGCTGTCATAGTGCTTGGTGCAATGTATTATTTCTTTGTACACCGGGTTGTGAAAAAGGCTGTCGGTAATAAAAGCCAGACACAAACGGAGTTATTCGGTTGAAAAGTGCGTTTTCCACTGGCGGTTTAAGCGTTGATATCTTTGGGGTAGGTTTTTTCCTTAGCAATGTGTGTTGAGCCGCGGTAAAGCTTAACAGTAAGCGAGGTCGGTTAGGAATTTAGAGTTTTTGCTTTAATACCCTTCCGGACTTCAAACTTTTGGAAAAATTTGAATTCTTTTGAGGACATACTAGATAGGGGGCAGCAAATGTAATTGCGCGTGGTCCGAACGACTAAACAGACGGTTGTTCTTATTGGTAATTACGAGAGGGTTGCTGCGAGCCGTTCATAAATGTGTTGCATCCCAGAAGGATAGTTTAAGCCATCGAAAGTTATCTGTTTGTGAAAATGACTGAGTTAGGAGCTTTTGCGGAAAGATAAGGGCCTTCTGCCCAAGGTATATTAGCATAGCTGTAGCTTGGGTTTTTGGTTTTTATGCGGAGGCTAAATTGAATCGGTTGATCACGAGAACGGGGTTTCTATTTATAGGCAGAGATTGTGGGCTCCTGGTTGTGAGAGGGGTTTTTGGGCTTCAGAAGGGGGTCGGAAAGGGTCCAGAGGCACAGGGGGTAAGATCAGGAATAAAAAATAATTGATTGACTTAAGAGTAGGCTTAGGTTTGTAACCTGGGTGTTTTAAGTTGCGTTTTCCTAGCTTCGGGGGTAAAACGTAAAATGCTTTCGCCTTCTGGATTAGACCAGTTAGGCGAAAGTAGAAAAACTTTAGCATTAGAAACCATGATTACGAGAAACGGAAAGACTTTTGTAACTGTTGATGCAAACGAAGCAGTTGCATCGGTAGCATATCGGACGAATGAGGTGATGGCTATTTATCCGATCACGCCGTCCTCGCCTATGGCGGAATGGTGTGATGAATGGGCGGCACAAGGTCGTACTAATTTGTGGGGTATTGTACCGACAGTGATAGAAATGCAGAGTGAGGCGGGAGCGGCTGGGGCGCTGCATGGGGCTTTACAAACAGGATCACTTGGAACCACCTTTACGGCCTCTCAAGGGCTGTTGCTAATGATCCCCAACATATACAAGATAGCTGGTGAATTGCTTCCCACCGTGTTTCATATTTCGGCGCGTTCCCTGGCTACCCATGCGTTGTCAATTTTTGGGGATCACATGGATGTGATGGCTGTTCGGCAGTGTGGTGTGGCTATGTTAAGCGCTGGTTCTGTTCAAGAGGCTCATGACATGGCCGCTATTGCCCAAGCTGCCACCTTGGAGTCGCGTATCCCCTTTGTGCATTTCTTTGACGGTTTTAGAACTTCGCACGAGGTACAAAAGATCGAGTACATACCTGATGAAGTTTTGTTGGAACTAATTAAGGAAGAAGCTATTGCGGCGCATCGGGCGCGGGCTTTGAACCCAGATAGACCTGTAATTCGTGGCACTGCTCAAAATCCAGATGCGTATTTCCAATGTCGCGAGGCGGTTAACCCCTTTTACTTGAAATGTCCGTCGATTGTCCAAGGGGTAATGGATAGATTTGCTGCTTTGACTGGTCGAAGGTACAACCTATTTGATTATGTAGGAGCTTCTGATGCGGAACGCGTTATTGTGTTGATGGGATCAGGATGCGAAACTGCTCACGAGACAGTTGAATATCTTGTGGAGCGTGGTGAAAAGGTTGGTGTGTTAAAAGTAAGGCTATATAGACCCTTTGATGCTCGACGATTTGTAGAGGCTTTGCCACCGACGGTGAGAGCAATAGCTGTGCTCGACAGAACAAAGGAACCAGGTTCGGTAGGCGAACCTTTATACCTGGACTGTGTAAGCGCGCTTGTCGAAGGTATCGCAAATAAATGGGGTGACCTTAGTAGTATGCCTAAGGTAGTTGGGGGGCGGTACGGCCTTTCTTCAAAAGAGTTTACGCCCGCGATGGTAAAAGCCGTATTTGATAACCTGGCCAAAGAGGTACCGAAGAATCATTTCACTGTGGGTATAAAAGACGACGTCACTCACACAAGTTTGGATTACGATCCAGAGTTTTCTACTGAAGATCCGAGGGTTATCCGGGCGCTCTTCTATGGTTTGGGTTCAGACGGTACCGTGGGCGCAAATAAGAACTCCATCAAGATTATTGGCGAACATACCGATTATTATGCACAGGGCTACTTTGTGTACGATTCAAAGAAGTCTGGGTCAATGACTATTAGCCATTTGCGGTTTGGCCCCAAACCTATAAGGTCGACATACCTTATAACACGTGCCCAGTTTGTTGCGTGCCACCAACCGGTATTTTTGGAAAAGTTTGATTTGACAAAGCCCTTGGTGGAAGGGGGGACGTTCCTTTTGAATACCCCATACTCCAAGGATGAGGTTTGGGACAAGTTGCCGAGGGTGGTCCAAGAAGGCTTGATTAAAAAGAAGGCGCGATTCTATATCATCGATGCAACCCGCGTTGCACGGGAAAGTGGGATGGGAGGCAGAATAAACACAATCATGCAGGTGTGTTTCTTCGCACTTTCTGGTGTGTTGCCTAAGGAGGAAGCAATCCAGGCAATCAAAGAAGCGATAAAAAAGACTTACGGAAAGAAGGGTGAAGATGTGGTGAAGAAAAACATTGCTGCTGTGGATAATGCGTTAGCTAATTTGCATGAGGTGCCTGTTCCAGGGGTTATAACCAGTAAGATTGAACTACGGCCGCCCTTAGTTGGTCAGATGAATGAATTTGTGGAACGGGTATTAGGGGCACTAGTGGCTGGGATGGGTGATGATCTGCCGGTAAGTGCATTTCCAGTGGACGGCACGTTTCCGACGGCTACTACGCAGTACGAGAAACGGAACTTGGCACTTGAGATTCCCATCTGGGATGAGAGGAGTTGTATACAATGTTGTAAGTGTGTTGCAGTTTGCCCGCATGCATGTTTACGGGCAAAGGTATACGAACCTTCAATTCTCGAAAAGGCCTCTCCAACCTTTAGATCAGCTGACGCCCGACATCCAGATTGGAAGGGATTAAAATTCACAATACAGGTTGCACCAGAAGATTGTACCGGCTGCCGGATGTGTGTAGAGGCGTGCCCAGCTAAAAACAAGCAAGATCCAACAAAGAAAGCCATTAACATGGAGCCCAAGGCACCAATCTTGGATCGGGAGAAAGAGAACTGGAATTTCTTCCTGTCGATTCCGGATTTCGATCGTACGAAGATCAAGGTTACGCAATTGCGTCAGCAACAAGTAATGCGGCCATTGTTTGAGTTCTCAGGTGCCTGTGCGGGTTGTGGTGAAGCACCATATATAAAGATGCTAACCCAGTTGTTTGGTGATCGTGTATTGATTGCTAACGCTACTGGATGTTCATCGATTTACGGCGGGAACTTACCCACGACCCCGTATTGTGTGGATGCTAATGGCCGCGGCCCAGCATGGTGCAACTCGCTATTTGAAGACAATGCCGAGTTTGGTTTCGGTTTTCGCATTTCAATTGACAAGCAGCGTGATTATGCAATCTCGCTTTTGCGGAAGTTAGCTCCGCACCTTGGTGATGATTTCGTGGATGCGATAATTAACGCTGATCAGTCAACGGAGGCCGGGATAGCGCAGCAACGGGAGCGGATTGCCGTGTTAAAATCACGCTTGAAAGAAATAGATATGCCACAGGCACGCAGGTTGTTGTTATTGGCGGATTGGCTTGTTCGTAAAACGGTCTGGATTATTGGTGGGGATGGTTGGGCATATGACATTGGCTTTGGTGGCTTGGACCACGTTTTAGCCAGTGGTAAGGACGTCAACATATTGGTTTTGGATACCGAAGTCTATTCGAACACCGGTGGGCAAATGTCGAAGGCAACACCGCGAGCGGCGGTAGCTAAATTCGCGGCTGCGGGTAAACCTACACCTAAGAAAGATTTGGGGTTGATGGCAATGACATATGGACACGTGTATGTGGCAAGCGTAGCGCTCGGTGCAAGAGACGAACACACCCTCCGGGCGTTTGTAGAAGCGGATTCCTATCCGGGTCCTTCACTGGTTATAGCTTATTCGCATTGTATTGCTCATGGTATTGATGTTGAAGGTGGGGCGGGGATTAAACAACAGAAGTTAGCAGTGGATTCTGGCCAGTGGTTGCTTTATCGCTATGATCCGCGCCGTGCACAGGCAGGCGAAAATCCGCTACAAATCGACGCAGCTGCTTCTCAAGCTAAAGTGCTTGACTATCTCATGACAGAAAACCGGTTCAGAATGTTATTGAAGAGCAAGCCTGAGGAGGCAAAGAAGTTGTTCGAAGCTGCACAATTGGATGCAGAGCGAAGATTGCGGTTCTACGCTTTAATGGCTGGGCAACTCCAGTCTAAGGACCAAACTCAGAGCTAAATGCCTGCTTAATAATATCGGTATGAATTAATGGAGTCTGGGATTTCACATGAGTGGGTCCCAGACTCTTTTTTTTACAACTATGCCTTTAACTGACCCGTTGGGTTTTGTTGAACTTTTCTTAGCAAAGGCCAAGCTGCTGATTCTCCCGATTCTTTCGTGGCACAGCATCCAATTGTTGATTTCTCAGATGAAGCCTTGTGGCTGAGGCTAGTCTGTTAAACCTGCCAACCAAAACATCATGGCGAGATCTTTTTAGGGGTGTGATTTAATTAATTGGGGACAGTTACTTCCTCGCGCTACGCTGAGGGAATTATGCTTTGGTTTTGTGGCTCAAAATGTCAGTTCCTACTTTTTAAGGGATCCAGATGTTGAGTAAAGTAATTCGATCAACTGCTTTTTAATCATGGCTCGTTGGCATCTTACGAGTGTTAAGCCAAGTTTTTGGAGAGCTTTAACAAGGTCATCTACGAAGTTTTTTCTAATGGCTTCGCAGGTGCTGTTAAGGACCTGATTTATTGAATAGGTGGTCATTACCGGAATCCCATTCCATTCATACCAATGGCCTCTTGCCTTGGAGATGTTGACTCCTTTGATCCCCAAAAGTGTTTCGAACGCAATCGGCCCCAGAGCTAGGATCACGCTAGGCCTTATTGTTTGAATTTGCTTGTGAAGGAACTCACAACATTGAATCCCGCATTTTATCAGTTGAGATCCATGATTAGTTTCGGAGTTTTTCCCAAATGCGGAAGGATTGCATTTTATTGCCGTAGTCAGGTAAGCTAGTTCTGGTGGCATGCCACCAATGCGGAGCAGTTGGCGTAAGATTTGTCCCTGCCATCCAGAGAAGGGTTGTTGGTTTCGTGTATCCTCAGGGGATGGGAACTCTCCGATTATCATGAGTTCCGCATTGATGTTCCCAAACCCAAAAATACGGCCTGGTTTCTTTTTCCCGCATTTTGGGTTACACTTTTTACATGTTGATATTGCTTGTCGAAGCTCTTCTAAGGCTGGTGTCTTTCCATTAGCTATTATGTACCGCTTTTTGACACTCGCCTGAGTGGGGTCTTCACCTTCACGCAGTAATTGCCGAGTGATTTGACTTTCGTAAGTGGTGCTGCAATTTGATTTATCAACGCTGATGCCCATTACCCACACCTCCTTTCGGTCGCCTTCGTTAAATCCCGCGATAAACATATCTATGTACAATTTTTTGTCCACTACAAGTTTCCACCCTTTGCAACCAAACCTCCTCCTATATTTTGAGCATCACAAGTGCCAAGGAAAGTGGGGAAATAAAAGCCGCATAAGCTGTAATTCACATGACCGCAAATCAGTTCGCGGGTAAAAAGTTGTTGGTACGAAGGTTTGCATGGGAAGTTAATTATTTTTGCGTTTTGGGGATGATTGCGCGTAACACAGGTTCGTTCCACTTTTCAGTTCGCACGTCGAATGCAATGAAATTGCCATCGAACTGCCAATAAGCCCAACTCCATTGCCTTGACTCAGCTTCTGAGACTACATGTTGTAACCAGATATATCGATCGGGTTCAGGGGCTCGATCATAAACCCCAAATTCTCCTAAATAGATGGGACGTTTTTGTTGTTTGGCCCAGGTTTGTGCCCTGTCGAAATCTTGGATTAAGGTCCTAACGTCGTCCTGCGAGCCCCACCTTATGCCAACTTTATCTGCTTTTCCGGCAAACGCAGCACCCTGATGGGTGAAGTCAAAAGGTGCATAATAATGGATGGTCACTATTATATTGCGGTCGGATTCGGGTAAATCGAGTTTTGGAAGCATGTCAATGCTGTTCCATTGACCAGGTCCGATTATCACAACACGGTTGGGATTGGTCCTGCGTATAACCGTTAGTGCATCTCGGAGAAATTGGTTCCACAGCTCCGGAGTTAGTTTTGAATTGGGCTCGTTTAAGATTTCAAACAACACAGAGTCAGGTTGGTTTTTGAGATGGTTGGCTAGAATATCCCAGGTTTTTAGGAACGCCTTCTTGTATTTTTCTGGGTCATGCCCCATCAATGTAAACTCGTGAAAATCCACTACTACCATAAGTCCTTGGGCAAGCGCGTTACTAATCGCCCAGTCCAATGTGTTCAAATAGTGATGCGAGATAGTATTTGTTTCTTCAGCCAGGCCGGGGTTGTCGCGGAATGGATGTAAATTGATACGGACGTGGTTAAACCCAGCCGCTTTTATCTTCCCAAAGTATTCTGTTTTGAACCTAGCTTTCGAAAAGTCCCGCCAAATAGGATCGTAGCCCAAAATGTTTATCCCTCGGCCTAGCCGTTTGTTGATTTCGTACACTCGCTGGTCAGGGGTTGTTGTTTGTGGCGTTTTGCAACCTAATGCCGGTAAGAGAGTGGTGCATAGTATAAGTGAAAGTGACACAGAACCGGCCTTTTTTAGTGCGGAAATTGTTTTTTTCATTTATTGAAACGATAGTTAATTGGCGTTGCTGTACTTGCAACTACAACAAGAGCCTTCTCTGCAAGATACCGGTTCACTTGACACGGAGCTTTTTGGCGAAAATGACGAGATAAGCTTTTCCAAGTCTGTATTTCCACAATTGGGGCATTTAGACCCTTGCCATTTGGTGGTGGGTAGCAGAAGTTCTCCAGACCATCCACATTTTTTGCATGTAAATTCGTATAGCGGCATACAAGTTTAATTTCTTTACCCAAGCAGGTTTGTTAGTCAAGCAGTCCCAGTACAAAAAGTAACCCCTTTTGTTTTGGTAAAATACCCGATCGGCCTAACGGCAAAACAGTAGGCATAGGAAGGGCCGGCTCCTATGACACCTCCCTAGTATAAACAGGGGGCGCTTTTGAATGGGGGGTGCAATTGAATGGCGTTAAGCGATATTTGCTATAGGCTTTGGTGTTGATCTGTTTGGAATGTGGGATAAGTTTTATAGTTTGTTTTGAGTGGCTTGCATGTTCGGAAATGCGTTTCCAAGCTGTTTAGGAGTAGGTTTATGCCTCGAAGCTACATATTTGAATGTCCACGATGTTTCTACAAAACTGTGGTGGTCGGGGGGTTAGAGGAAGGATTACATTGCCATTTCCAAACGGTTGTTTGTCACACATGCCGTAGACTATATGACATACCAATTAAACTCAGGGTACCTATTACCCAGGCTTATAGTGTCTCAGCCAGCGGTTTAAATCAATTTTATAAAGTAGCAACGTCTGACCCAGCGAATATTATCAATCGCTTGGTTAAAACTACCGAAAGCAAATGGATTGACGGAAAGTTGGTTTGCCCTCGATTCCCATCCCACGTTGTTGAAAAATGGAATCATCCTGGAGCATGCCCTATCTGTGGAACCATTATGGAACGTTCATTAAGACCTTACAGAGTATGGGATTGATGTGTTCCCAAGCATGGAGCACTTACGTTGGTTATGCGCCAAAATTGCTTTTCCGTAAGTCGTACCTGGAAAGCGTTAGTAAAGGCTAACTTTTTCCCTGGCAATATTAGTGACCAGCAACAAGGTAAGATTACGATGTTATTTTCCCGGTTTGTAAATCGTTCAAAATGAAAAATGTAGGTCGGATTAACATTTTGCATCCTCCTGAAAGTGGTTACTTTGATCCTCAAAAATGGCGCAAGGTTTCGGAGTAATACAAAATCTGCTTGGCAGGAGTGAGTTTCCTGTTAATGATTCATCTCGATGAATATAAATCGGTGGATAACAGCGATGGTTGTATTGCTAGTGATCGAGGCTGTAATTGTAGCAGGCCTGACGGCTGTATGTGAACTGCATTTTAGATCAATACGGCGTATGCAGCCTGAACTTGCTCGGGTTCAAGGAATCCAAGCTTCTATCGGCCAGTTGATTGCAGAAAGCTTGGAGTATTCCAAAAAAAATCAATCGATTCTTAAGGTTTTGGAATCCACAGGATTAAGGTCTCAGCCATCCCAATCGCAACCGGTGCAGCAACAGCAAGGTCGCTCGCAAACACGTTAACGCTTATTCAGAAGGAGGTTCAGATGAGTCACGTGGATATGAATTTGTTTGATATGCCCACCCCAGGTGACGGATCACCTACTAAGACGCAAAATGCTAATGAAGGGATGCCCTCAACATCTTTAAATCACTCAACCCAGGAGATCTCAAAAGAAAGTGAGATATTTTGGCATAAAAAGGTTTTGTTTTGGACGCTAGTGGGTCAGTTGCTCCTGGGCGGTTCATTCGGATTTTTCATGCTTCGTCAGGCTGTGATGCTTAATCGCCAGAAGATAGAGCAGAAGAGGGTCATTATGAGTTTTAATAGCAACGAATTACCTCGAATTGAGTTGCTCATAAATACGTTGCGAATGTTTGGCTCTACAAATCCGGACTATGCCCAAATACTTGGTCGACATGTTTTGTTCATGCCTGTTTCGCAAACGGGGGTTCCTTCAAAGGTGTTACCAGTGAGACCACAAACGACCTCCCCAATAGTGACTACACCAGCGGTGCCATCCAAAGGTCAATAAGTTAAAGAGGGGTTGAGACTGGTTAATGCGTTGTTATTGCGATTGGTAGTTGTGTCGCAAATTGCAACAGCATTCTGTTTTTAATAAATTGCCTTTGGCATTGTCCTGTTCGGTCGGTAAAACCCCCAATTTGTAGTTATTTTTAGAAAACGGATATGGTGTATTTAGTTACCCGAGGCTTTTTACTAAATGTAGCTCGGTGGATTTTTGTTTTGGGTGAAGTTTGTGACACGGGTAATTATTGAAATTAAAAATTAAATGAGAATGGGAAAGAGAGGAGCATTGAGCAATTATCTGAGTTCTCATCTGAGGCTTCCTCAGAGGAAGGGGTAAGTAGCTCTTGGCTCAATGAGTTTTCTCTAAGGCTCTGCCGCAGTTATAGCAGAATTTTGCGTTTTGGGGGACCAGGGTTTTGCAATCAGGGCAAGTTAGTTGTCTTTGAGTGTTGTGGTAATGAATCCAAAGATTTCGGCCATATGGGATCCAAGTAAAAAGGTACGCAAAAATAAACACGGAATCCCGTCGCCAGATTGAATAGGCCAGAAGCAAACCGGCCCCCGTTAGGCTAAGCCACCAAAATGCAGCTGGGACGACAACCTGTTTTTGTTTTTCAGTTGCGTACCATTGGACAATAAACCGGGAAAAAAACACAAAATTCCCCAACCACCCAATTATTTTCCAGGTGTGCCATTCGATCCCGAATAATTTTCCGCCCGGGCAAAGCAGACTAATTGGTGAATCCATCACACAAGCACTATACTCCTGTGCCGGTCTTTTTAGAAGTTTTAAACGCGTTTGGAAGGTTCTTTCAACGGGAATAGAAGGCGGCTTATAGGCGTGGTGTGTGCTTCCACATTACACGGAGATAAAACCGATAAATAATTCACGACAAAAACAATTTTTTTCTTGACAAGGTGGAGATTTTAGAGTCATATTATAAATATGGGAGAGAGGCAGTCTCGGCATAAGGCTTTTACCCTCATTGAGCTCCTCGTGGTTATTGCGATAATCGCAATTTTGGCTTCTCTTTTGATGCCTGTTTTAGGCAAAGCAAAACAGAAGGCACAAGGGATTGGCTGTCTCAATAACCTTAAGCAATTGCAAATTGCTTGGGTGCTTTATTCAGACGACCACGAAGATAAAATTGTCCGGACAGGTGGGATGCAGTCGTTAGTAACAAACCCAGATGACCCTGCCGCCCAGCCTGGCGGGCCTAAAGCTAATTGGGTCTTAGGGAGTGTGAATCCAAACGACGGGGCTGCTATGTCTACAAACGTCAAGTTCATTAAAAATGGGCTATTATATCCGTACGTTCAAAATCTAGCGGTTTATAAGTGTCCTGCTGATCGTAAAACTGGTCCTGGGGGCGCCTCAACCGTCCGAAGCGTATCGATGAATGGTTGGATGAACCCAATTTCAATTGAAAGTTTTAGTCCGCAGAACCGCGTGTTTAGAAAGCGGTCAGATATAGTAAATCCACTGCCATGGAAATGTTGGGTGTTAATTGACGAGAATCCCGGCACAATTAATGACGGCTGGTTCATGGAAGATCCAGTAAATTACCCAAATACGTGGGTTGATATGCCTGCGTGTTACCACAAATCGGCAGGTGGTATGTCTTTCGCAGATGGCCATGCGGAAATCAAAAAGTGGACGGATTCCAAAGTGCTCGCGCAGAGGTTCCCCACATTTACACCACGGGATATGAACTCACCTGACCTACCTTGGTTGCACGAACGTACCACTTCAAGGAAATAGGGAGTTTAAAACCGAAACGAATAGTATGTAAAAGCCTGGGTTTCCCGGATGGAAAGGTTGGTAGTTTGTTCCCTCTAAGGTGGTGAGGCCCGCGTCAATGCCAGAATGCTTTGAAAGAGTTAGGGAAGCGATTTTCAAAGACTTCGATACTAGCTTTTTTATCGGTGCAAGTTGGAGTTCAATGTTGTGGCTTAATCAGAAGATAGATCTAAGCAAAGCAGAAAAATCGATGAATGATTGTTTGAGAGGGAGTGGCGTACATTACATGTTCCCAATATGTACTTCTAGTGAGGACGAGTGCGTTTGTGGAATTTTTCGGGTCCATTTTCGCGGTGATTTTGGGGTGTATTGATCTCTTAGTAAGAAGTAAATAAGCCGGAAGCCATCCGGTGTTAGGAACTCTCACCACAAAGTAGGTGCGAAAGCATCTGCTATAGTGGTTAGGAAGTGGTTGCTGGGAAGGCTCTGCTTTTAAGCACTCAAATTTCCTGTGCTTCCAAAGGAGAAATTGGTAGAGATTGGGTGGGATGAAAAGTAGTTTGTGTCAGCGAAATACATGTCGATTGATAGGCAAATCGAATTCGATGTATGTGTTAGCCAGTTTGGTTATGAAATTCCATCGGTTAAAATGGAGGATAGTGGTTCTTGCGTGTTTTTGGTTTTTGGGCTTTACAATGGATTGTAGGTCTAGCGGGTTGCTTAACGAGCCCTTGGATATTAGCAGTGATTTTGTAGATTTTTCGAACACGTACTTTTTAGCCGATAAGATAGTGGAGTTTGACCCTGCGAAGCGTGAGGGGAAGATACAATATCAACGCGCGAAATATCAGACCAGGTACGCTTTCAACAACACACTTGCTACGTTGACTCCTATGGAACCCGATGAGTTTCCTTCAACGGAATACGAAGCAAATCCGGTGTTGCCGTTTTGGATTGAGTTTGTGTCCCCGCGCACGATTCGAATTCGGGTGTTTACGGGGCCTCAGTTTGTGCGTGGTGAATCCTTGATACTGGTAGGTCCGGTTCCCAAGGACTCCTCGTGGTGTTACTAGCCTATAGATGCAGGGTATTGCTATAGCAATCAGACTGGAATGTTAATTATTCGGACAAATCCTGTGCGTTTCGAAATCAAGGATTCAAGTGGACGGTTATTGACTCAGACACACCATTTCAAGGACAACTCGATGAGTTTTACCCCTATTTTGCCCTTTGGATTTGTGCGCAGAGCATCTGATTACTCTCGCAGTATGGCTGCCGTTTTCACGTTATCACCAGGGGAGAAAATCTTTGGGTGTGGTGAATCATTTACTGAGTTTAATAAACGGGGGCAGCGGGTTGTGTTATGGGTCGATGACAGCAACGGGGTTCAAAATGAAACAATGTACAAACCGATTCCTTTTTTCCTAAGTAGCCGTGGATATGGCATGTTCATAAACACGTCTGCCCCCATAACAATCGATTTCGGCCGCTATTTTAACGGGATAAACTCAATAATGGTAGGAGATGACGAGTTAGACCTTTTTATATTTATTGGCCAACCCAAAGAAGTAATTGGTGAGTACACAGCACTTACTGGGAGATCACCCTTGCCGCCTTTGTGGTCGTTCGGGCTTTGGATGAGCCGATGTACTTATTTAAGCGAGACGCAAGTCCGTGAGGTAGCTAGCAGGCTGAGGCAAAACTGCATCCCATGCGATGTGATTCACCTTGATACTGGGTGGTTTGAGACTGATTGGCGGTGTGACTATGAGTTTTCAAGAAACCGTTTCTCTAATCCTGAGGGAATGATTGCTGATCTCAAGAAACAAGGGTTCCGTATTTCAGTTTGGCAGCTTCCGTATTTTACCCCTCAGAACCGGCTATTTAGCGAATTGGTCACGAATAACCTTGTAGTCCGTGATCGGAAAAGCAATTTGCCTTACGAGGATGCGATATTGGATTTTTCGAATCCAGCCGCTACTCAGTGGTACCAGTCTAAACTAGCCAACCTCCTGAGGCTAGGCATTGCTGCTATAAAGGCTGATTTCGGAGAAGCCGCACCGTTGAACGGAATATATGCTTCGGGGCGCACCGGCTTTTACGAGCATAATTTGTATCCCCTGCGGTATAACAAGGCTGTTGCCGAAATTACCAAGCAAATCACTGGGGAAAACATAATTTGGGCACGAAGCGCTTGGGCGGGAAGCCAGCGATACCCAGTTCATTGGAGTGGCGATGCGGAAAGTACCGATCAGGGTATGGCAGCTACGTTGCGAGGGGGATTATCTCTTGGGATATGTGGTTTTACTTTTTGGAGTCACGACGTTGGTGGATTTATTTCAAGACCAACGGAAGAACTATATCTTCGCTGGATTGCTTTTGGCGCATTTAGCTCTCATATGCGATGTCATGGAATCGCTCCTAAGGAGCCATGGGAATATGGAGAAGCCACAATGAAGGTTGCTCGAGAGATTATTGAGACGAGATACCGACTGATGCCATACGTCTATGCTCAGGCAGTGGCAAGTGCTAGGGCTGGGCTTCCAATGTTACGTGCTTTATTCATTGAATATCCGGATGATCCAGGGGCTTGGTGTGTGGATGATGAATATCTTTTTGGCCAAGATATGGTTGTTGCTCCTTTGCTTCATGAAGGCGAACGTGTGCGAAACGTATATCTTCCTTCGGGAGTATGGGTTGATTATCAGACTGGGAAAACTTATGGCTCGGGATGGCATCAGATTACTGCCAGTGGGCTGCCAATAGTCTTTCTTGTCCGAGAAGGCGCAATAATTCCCCACATCAGGCTAGCACAATCAACTTCGGAGATGAATTGGGGAGAGTTAGAACTGATAGTGTTTGCAAAAAATTCTGTCCATGCGAAAGGAAATGTGTGTTTGCCTACCGATAATAGGTTGGTTGAAGTAACTGCAGTAAGGTCAAATGGGACCTACGAATTGCTATCAAACCCCTTGGCAGGGAAAACCCGGCTAACAGTGAGACAAGTAAATTTTGATTGAGGGACATTTTAGCCGACTTCATTTAAAAGTGAGAGTTTGGCTGTGAATAGAAATGAAAGAAAGATGGAAGAAAAGGGACAGTTAGTACGACTAAAGTAAAACCATTCCATTAGATCCAAATTGGCAGCTGAATTCACACCGGTTTTTACAGGTCTTAAGCTAGGGTATTATCCCGTGAGATAATCCAAACTTTGCACTGTGGAGCAGAGATAAAATTTGAGCACGCTACCGTAGGGAAAGATTAAATTAGGTGAATTTTGGGACGCTAAGATCTGGCTCGATATGTGTTGGGCAAGTGGGAAGTTGGGTTATATTGGAGTCACAGAAGATTCCTGGCAGTGAACGGTTTTGCAAGAAAAGTGTTTTGGTAAGCTCGGGTGTAAAATTAGAGGAGTGGAGGCAGCGGTTGAGTTATAAAAATGCGATGAACTTCGTTGCAAGTTAGTTTGAAGATTTTAATAATTACAGAAATATGAAAAGAAATGTGGACTCGCTGAAAAAACCGGGAGCTGATAATACCGCCTGGATTGGCGTAATTGCCGCATTGTTGGTTTTCCCTTCTTTACTCGCGTTGCGAGCACAAGAAGTATGCACCAGTTGCGAATATCAGGTTCTTGTAACTGGGAGCTTTTCGCATCAGAAAGTGCATTCCTCGGTGCCTATTGAGGGTGCTGGGCAGAATGATGCTATTTTTCGTGAAGATGTAAATGGCACAAATTTCACAGTTACAGTTTCCGGATTACCTGCAGGGAAATACGAAATATTGATAGGGTTAGTAGAAACAGAGGTTGAAGCTCCTGGAGAACGTGTCTTTGATGTTTTAGTTGGTGATCAAGTCCTAGCAAAGGATTTTGATATAGTTACGAGGGCTGGGTCCCCTCGAAAGGTTACTTACATTGCTGGGACGGTTGAGAAGGACAACGACGCGCTTCGAGGGCCTTTGCAAATTAGATTTGTGGCTTCCCGCGGGAAGGCCAAGTTCAATACGATACAAATCAAAAATGCAGCAGGGGCAACGGTCGTTTCATTTTGTGCGGCTGAGTTGGCAGACGCCTTTTCTGCAGCGATGACGCGAATACCGGAAGTTAAAGAGCCACCAATTTGGCGTGATCCATCTTACCCGTTGAAAGATCGGATTATGGATCTAATTAGACGGATGTCTCTAGCAGAAAAGATTGCGCAATTGAATAACGATGCGCCTGCGATACCGCGGTTAGGGTTGCCTGCTTACAACTATTGGAACGAAGCGTTGCATGGCGTGGCAAATAATGGGATTGCTACAGTTTTTCCTTGTCCTATTGGGGGAGCGGCGTCGTGGAACCCAGAAATGTTTTACAAGCAGGGCAGAGTTACGGGAATTGAAGGTAGGGCAAAGTTTAACGATTACACCTCTCGGCACAATGGTAATTCAAAATGGTGGACGGGCCTGACTTTTTGGACGCCAAACATCAATATATTTCGCGATCCTCGGTGGGGGCGTGGGCAAGAAACTTATGGTGAAGATCCGTTCCTAACAGGTGAGCTCGCGGTTTGGTACGTAAAGGGATTGCAAGGCGAGCACCCCGACTACATGTTAGCGATGGCTTGTGCGAAACATTATGCAGTTCACAGTGGTCCTGAGCGGCTGCGACACAGGTTTAACGCGGTAGTTTCGGAAAGGGATTTGTTCGAAACGTATTTACCCCACTTTGAACGCGTAGTGCGGGAAGGTAAGGTCGGGGGAATTATGGGTGCGTATAGTGCCGTCAACGGCGTGCCTTGTTGTGCCAATTCATTTCTGCTGACTGAGTTATTACGTAACCAGTGGGGATTCGAAGGGTATGTAGTGTCAGATTGCGGGGCGATTCGCAATATTTGGGCACCTGAGGATCATCGCTACGCTAGAACTCCGGAAGAGGCAGCTGCCTTAGCAGTAAAGGCGGGGTGTAATCTCTGTTGTGGCAGTGATTATAACGCCCTTGTCCGTGCGGTGCAGAAAGGGTTAATCACCGAGAAGGAGATCGATCAAGCTCTGTATTATACTTTGTGGACGCGATTCCGGTTAGGTTTATTTGATCCGCCTGAACGAGTCCCATATAGCAAGTACACTATAAAAGACAATGACACACCTGAAAACGCACAGGTAGCTCTTGAACACGCGCGCCAGTCGATTGTGCTCCTGAAAAATAACGGAATTCTTCCGCTTGATAGGGCAAAACTGAAACGTATCGCTGTGATTGGCCCAAATGCCAATTCCCGGACTATGCTCCACGGCAATTACCACGGCACGGCTTCTAAGCCTATTACGATTTTGGCGGGTATAAAAAAATTGGCAGGTCCGAATGTTGAGGTTCTTCATGCTATGGGTTGCCCAATTACAACAAACAGAGCTATCGCTCCATGGAGTCGGCAGGATAACGAAACAGACCGTTCGCTAGATGAATTACGAGCAGAGGCACTAAATGTGGCAACGAATGCTGATATCATCATCTATGTGGGTGGACTTACTCCTGCGCAAGAAGGTGAAACATTTGACCGGGATTCAATTGAGCTTCCATATCCTCAGCAGCAATTGCTGCAAGCACTGTACGCTACTAGAAAACCGATTGTGATGGTGAATTGTAGCGGTTCTGCAATCGCTTTAACGTGGGAAAACGAGCACTTGGCAGCAATTTTGCAAGCTTGGTATCCAGGTCAGGCCGGCGGTCAAGCGGTAGCAGAGGTGTTATTTGGTGAAGTGAATCCTTCCGGTCATCTTCCGATTACATTTTACCGGTCAACCGCGGATTTGCCCCCGTTTGAAGATTACTCCATGAGTAACCGCACTTACAGGTACTTCACTGGCAAACCGTTATATCCATTCGGTCACGGGTTACATTATACAAAATTTGATTATAAGGATGGGAAGCTGAGTCGGAAAAAGATTGATCCGGCGAGCACCCTTACGGTGAGCTTTACTATCAAGAACGCAGGCCCGCATGCTGGAGATGATGTGGCACAGGTGTATTATCGACATTTGAACCCACCGGTTCCTCTGCCACGGCTTGCATTATGTGGGTTTACTAGGGTTAGCCTGAAGCCAGGTCAATCAACAAATGTGACAATTCAGATCCCTGCATCCCGGTTCCGATACTGGAACACGGAAAAGAAACAATATATGGTTGCTCCTGGGCAATATGAACTTTTGATAGGAGAATCTAGCGAAAACATACGTATTAGATTACCATTTGAAGTGATTGGTACCAATTAGCCCAGCCTTTTTGGGTAGTAGGTTGTTTTAGAAAAACCGATGCCATGCCTCCCGCGCTCGGGCTGGAAGGGGAAGTCCACCCGTAAAGTGATGTGGAAACTTGTTATGTGACGAAGGTGTTATAGCCTCGGAATTTGTGGTTTCCTTTTAGTAGGTTAAAAGAGTTAGATAAGGAGGGAAAATATGAAAACGCTAAAAGCGCCCCTAATAATAAGCATGTTTGTTGCAGTGAATGTGTGTTTAGGCTAAACCAACCAGACGCCCATTGAGGACTTTAAACCCTCGGCGTTAAATCAGCCTGGTAAACAATATCCCCAAGTGAACTCAGAAGGACGGGTCCGTGCCCGCTTATATGCGCCTCAGGCGCAAAGTGTTTTGTTAGATATTGGTGGTGTAAGATACCCGCTTCGGAAGGGTGAGGATGGGGTATGGATTGGTGAATCGGCACCGCAGGATGAGGGATTTCATTATTACCAGCTGATCATAGACGGGGCACAAGTTCCCGACCCTGGGACCCTTTATTTTTACGGGGCGGGTAGATGGGGCAGTGGGGTCGAGGTCCCCGCCCATGATAGGGATTTTTACGAGTTGAAAAATGTGCCTCATGGTCAGTTGCGGTGGGTATACTTTTATTCTAAGTCGTGTGATTCTGTATTGAGGTGTTTTGTGTACACGCCTCCCGATTATGAAACAAATCTTAGTCGGCGTTACCCAGTATTATATCTGCAGCATGGTGGTGGGGAGGACGAAACCGGTTGGGGTAATCAAGGCCGAGTAGGATTAATTATGGACAATTTAATCGCAGAAGGTAAAGCCAAGCCCTTTGTAATTGTAATGGCCAACAGTTATATTCCCGGAGCAAGTTTTGGGTTTGGTCGCGGCCCAGCAAATCAACCGACGGATACCAATAGTCCTTATTCGCATCCTATAAGAGGGCCAGGTGGTAGGATGTATAACCCTGTGGCGTTTGCAAAAGTGTTAATCGAGGATTTGATCCCATTTATTGATTCTAATTTCCGCACTATTCCTGAGTAGTCTTATCGTGCGATGGCAGGTTTGTCGATGGACGGTATGCAAACCCGTTCAATTACTTTAGCAAACCTTGATAAGTTCTCCCACATAGGGGTGTTTAGTGGAGGAAGCATTAGCACAAATGATATCCCTGATTTGGACACATTTAAGAAGAAAGTGAGGTTGGTATTTATCAGCTACGGGAGTCGTGAGGTAGACCCAAATTCTGGGAGAGCTTTTGGTGATGTCCCTAAGGCAAATGTAGAAGCGCTCAAGGCACTCGGTATAAATTGTCACTATTACGAGTCCCCCAATACGGGACATGAGTGGCTCACATGGCGGCGGAGCATGCGTGAATTTGCACAACTACTGTTCCGTGACTAACTGTCATTTTAAGCTTCGCTTTTAAAGGGGAGGGAAATTATGAAAATCGGAGGTATATTTGTCGCACTGGCTTTAGTTCCCACGGTGTTGCTTGGTGTAGACATCACGGGTACCTGGCAGGCAGAGTTCGACTCGCCTATCGGGTTTCAGAAATACCTGTTTACGTTTAAACAGGAAGGCGCACTTCTGTCCGGTAAGGCTGGTTCGGAAGTAGGTGAATGGAAGCGTGAGGTTGAACTTAGAGATGGGCGAGTGGAAGGTGATGCAGTTTCATTTGTCGAACCTTTAGTATTTGGGGACAATGAGATTCGTATCGTTTACCATGGGAAAGTTTCTCCAGATGGGAATCAAATTAACTTCACCCGTGAGGTCGGAGAATTTGCTAAGGAGGAAATTGTGGCGAAACGAGTTGGGAGTAGTGGACTAAGCTCACAAACTCAACTGCAACCTATAAGAATTAATGCCGGTGCGTTTACAGTGTTGAATGATTCTGAAGGGAACGTATGGTTGCCTGACCATGGGTTTGAAGGAGGCGAGGTGGTTGAACGTGACCCATCTACTCAAATCATCGGTGCTAAAGATCCCCGCATATTTTTGACCGAGCATTATTCCATGGAGTCGTTTTCCTACAACGTACCGAATGGCAAATATTTGTTGAAACTGTATTTTGCGGAGACATATGAAGGCATTACTGGACCGGGAGATCGTGTTTTTTCGTTTAATGTACAAGGGAAAGAGTTCAAACACTTCGACATTTGGGTGAAAGCAGGAGGACCAAACCGCGTTTATGTGGAAACTGTACCGGTGGAAGTTACAAGCCGTTTTATAAAAGTTATTTTTACCCCCGAAGTCCAAAATCCTGCTATCAATGCCATTGAAATCATACCGGTTTCCCTTAATGATCCCGAAATGTCATGGCTGAGGGTACTATCTAACGCTGCAAGCTCCACAAACATGCTGATTCAACCGATCCATCAACCCGGAGAGGCTCTGCTTCAGAAAACACCCATCCTATACATTGACGCAGGTCATGTTAAAGGCAAGATCAGCCCAAACTTTTATGGGTTAATGACGGAGGAGATTAACTTTTCATACGAGGGCGGATTATATGCCGAGTTGATTCGGAACCGCACATTTAAAGCGGACGCGATTGTGCCACGAGTGACTCCGACAAATTACGTGCCAGGACAATATGTACCTGTGTCATACCGTCCGGGGACAAAGCCGAGGTTTTGGGCTGAAGTAGGCGGGGCCTCAATGGTTTTGGATTCAGATAATCCGTTAAACAAGTACCTAAACGTAAGTCTTCGCGTAGATATTACCAACGCTACACCTAGTTCTCCAGCCGGTGTGGCAAATGGTGGATATTGGGGAATACCAGTGAAACCAAACACTACATACCGGGTGTCTTTTTATGCAAAAGCAGTTAGTGGTTTCTCTGGTCCGCTATATGTGAGTATTGAAAGCGCCGATGGGAAAACGGTGTATGCTAAGGCGAAGATTTCCGGGCTGAGACCTGAGTGGAAAAAATTCCAGACCGTGTTAAAAACAGGCGCGGTAAACGCTTCAAAAGACAATGTATTTAAGATCACAACTATCAAACCAGGGACCTTCTGGCTCCAGAATGTGTCGCTGTTCCCGCCTACTTATAAAAATCGTAGAAATGGGTTGCGGCCTGATTTGATGGAGTTGTTAGCCGATCTTAAGCCTAAGTTTTTGAGGTTCCCGGGCGGGAATTATCTTGAGGGAAACGCTCTTAATCAGCGGTTTATCTGGAAAGAAACAATAGGGCCGATTGAACAACGACCAGGTCACCCAAGCCCGTGGGGGTACTGGTCCACCGATGGGATGGGTCTTCTTGAGTTTGCCCAGTGGTGTGAAGATTTGGGTATGGAGCCCGTTTTGGGTGTTTTTGCAGGATACTGCCTTGGTCGGGGTGGACTGGTCCCTCCAGGCCCAGCACTTGAACCGTACGTTCAGGAAGCATTAGAAGAAATCGAGTATCTAATTGGCGATCCTAAAACAACTAAATGGGGAGCGCAGCGTGCCAAGGATGGACATCCCAAGCCATTCAAACTTACCTATGTTGAGATCGGCAACGAAGACTTCTTTGATAGAAGTGGAAGCTATGAAGGAAGGTTTGCCCAGTTTTATGACGCAATTAAAGCCAAGTATCCGCATTTGAAGATAATTGCAACTATGTCGGTAACATCCCGAGTGCCTGATGTTATCGATGAACATTATTACCGTTCGATGGAAGAAATGATGGCTCATGCTTTTGATTACGGTAAATATCCACGTAGAGATAGGCCAAAGATTTTCGTAGGTGAATGGGCTACGCGGGTAGGATCACCTACACCTAACATGGCAGGAGCGCTGGGCGACGCTGCATGGATGACAGGGCTTGAGCGAAACGCAGATATCGTAATTATGCACGCTTATGCGCCTCTCTTCGTAAATGTAAGTCAACTAACCGGTACTAATCGGTCGATGCAATGGGCCACTGACCTGATCGGTTATGACGCACTACGGAGTTATGGGTCCCCTTCGTATTACGTCCAAAAAATGTTTAGCACGATGAAAGGTGACGAAATTTTGGCTACCGAGACAGAAAATGTTCCTACTCGGCTTTGGCAGCCGCGGGCAAGGCGTGGGGGTGTACCTCCACTGCCCCAAGAGATCCGAGAGCTATTCTTTAGCGCTACCCGTTCTAGCAAGGACGGTATCATTTTTATCAAGGTGGTGAATACAAAGGGGGTTCCACAGCCAGTGAATATTAAGATTAAGAATGCAAAGAGGATATGCTCGACTGGCGAGATGGTAATATTGGCCGGAAAATCATTGGAAGACACAAATACGATCGATAACTCCAAGAAGGTCGTGCCAAAGAGCCAAAAAATTTTTGGTGTGAGCTCGAACTTTACGTACACATTCCCAGCGTATTCAGTGGCAGTCCTTAAAGTTAGAACAAAGTAGTCAAGCACGAACTATATGTCAGCAAGCATGCAACCCCGGGTGGGATTTATCCCTTGGAGATTCTGAAAAGACGTGTTTTAAACCCAGAGAATTGAGTTTGGTAAATCTGTGTTACTATGAAGTCTGCGAATCAACATAGTTTAGGGTGGAATCGTGCGGGTGCTAACTTTTGGTTCGCTTTTTTTAGGTTCTCAACGTTTCGGGCAATTTTGATTGCCAAGGCGAGTGTTTTACTTGGAACAGGCGGGCTTGGGATTGGACAAACTACGATACCCACCGCACGGATTAACGCGGGGAAAGAAGGAGCCCCTATTTCTCCTTATATTTACGGTCAGTTTCTCGAGCATATTGGGAACTTGGTCTACCGGACACTTTGGAGTGAAATGTTAGACGATCGGAAGTTTTTTTATCCGGTGGTTCCTAAAGAGTCGGTGGATTCAGAAGGGGGATTACGTCGGGAGAGTGGGTTTGGACCTCGTAGAGGGGTAGGCCCAGGTCGGTGGAATCCCATCGGTCCTGCGAACTCTGTCAAAATGGATACAAACAAACCTTTTGTGGGGGAACATTCACCATTAATCGTACTGGAAGGGGAGGAACCACGCGGAATTTTACAAGACGGTGTTGTTTTTGAAAAAGGTGCCAGTTACAAGGGGCGAATCCACTTAGCAGGTGATCCAAGGGCCAAAGTCTTTGTTAGAGTTTGTTGGTCGGATAGTGGTGGGAATTTGAAGGCAGCTACTGTGGTGCCTATCGCGGAAGCTGGGCAGCTTAGCTCTGAATTCCGGAGGTTTGATTTTGCGCTGGTGGCAGATGAGTCAGGTGCTGCGCGGTTCGAGATCGTAGGCACAGGATCTGGATGGTTTAAAGTGGGGGCGGTTTCTCTCATGCCAACAAACAATCTGTACGGGTTTAAACCCGCGGCAGTTGCTGCGCTTAAACAAATCAAAGCAGGGGTGTATAGATTTCCTGGGGGCAATTTTGTGTCAGCTCACGAATGGCGGGATGCAATTGGTGATCCCGATAAGCGTCCTCCCACGTGGGATCCTGTATGGCGGGCCATGCAGCCAAATGATATTGGGACTCACGAATTCATTACACTCTGTCGATTACTCGAGGCGGAACCTTACATCACTGTCAACGCAGGGTTGGGAGATGCTTGGTCTGCGGCCCAATACGTGGAATATGTAAATGGTAGCACGAATACCCCTATGGGGGCGCTTCGGGCGGCACACGGGCATCCAGAACCTTACCAAGTAAAGTTCTGGGGTATCGGTAATGAAATGTGGGGCTTTACATACCAGTTCGGTGCCACTAGACCTGAATGCTACGTTTTCAAGCATAACCAATTTGCAAAGGCCATGCGAAAGGTCGACCCGACAATCATCATATTAGCTAGTGGTGCGATGCCAGATACTATGATTGGCTCGAGAGAGTCTTTGAGTTTTGGTACCAACTTAGTTCCTGAATACTTCTCGAGGGCGGATTGGACCGGCATGTTGATCTCGAATTGTTTTGATTACTTCGACATGATTAGCGAGCATTTTTACAACTATTGCCAGAGCCATTTTGACTTGTCCCTGGGCAAGCAGGTGCCCAACGATCCAAATGAACCCATTACCGATTGGATGCGACGGCCTGCAAATCACGTGCGGATTAAATACGAACATTACAATGATTATGAACGGCTTTGTCCGCGATTGGCGCAGCATCCAAAACCAATTGCAATTAGTGAGTGGGCTTATGCTGGCAATTCCAGGTATCCTACTTATCCAGCTATAGCCTGGGCCCTTCATGAAATGATAAGGCACTCCGGCCTGATCAAATTAGCAACCTACACGTTTGGTACTTCATTGCTTAAGTTTGAAGGCACGAATGTGACATTGAACGCAAACGGCCTGGTATTTATGCTTTACTCTCGGTATTTCGGATCGATTCCTGTGGAAGTTTCAGGCAATTCCCCACAGCCAAAACCTACGCTGCCATTTGGCGCTGAACAACCGGCGGTAAATGCAGGAAGTGACACATTCCCACTCGATGTGTGTGCAGCTTGGACCTCAAACAAGCAGGCCCTTGTCGTAGCAGTCTTAAATCCCACGGACGTAGAACAGACATTAAAAATGGAAATAACAGGTGCTAAACTCATTGGTTCTGGAATATTGCGCCGCCTTATGCCTGTTGGCTCTGACTTTAGGAATCCCATAATCGTGGAATCGGAAATCACAGCCTTGCCAACAGAGGTGGCCACACCTCCATTTAGTATCAGCTTGTACGAGCTTTATGCTCGGCAATAAAGGAAAGCATGGGGGACAGGAATACAGGCGCTTGTAGACCCGTAAGATTGAGTATGCAATGGGATACAAATGAAACCGGTGGACTCGCAGTTTGCAAAAGCGTGTCTGTCAGTGTTATTTGGAGTCGCTGAATTTGGTACTTATGAAAATATCAAAGTCCCATGCAAACTTGCTTGATCGCGTATGAAATCTGAAATCGGGTATGTAGAAAAAGGTCTGCGTGAGTTGCGAAAAATGATCGCGACAGGACTTCAAGATTTTAGGTTTTCTTGCCAAAGGTCATGGAAGCTTCGTTTTTACCATAGACACGTGTTTGGTTTAACGGTTGTTTATGTTTTCGTGGTAGCATGGGCTTGGACCGCCCCGGCGGTGGATGACGGAGCTGGTGCATATGCCACAGGTAAATACCGGAACTTGTTTGCCGAGCTAGGATACTCCCAAGAGGAAATCAGGAAAAAAATCCTCGACGCATTTAACCAACTGTTTTACGGAGACCCAGAGACCCAGCGGGTCTACTACGAGGCAGGTACAAATGAGAATGGATTGCTCGCATTTATTTTAGACGTTAAGCACCAGGATGTGCGGACCGAAGGATTATCGTATGGGATGATGATCGCGGTACAATTGGACAAGAAAAAAGAGTTTGATGCCTTATGGAACTGGTCGATTACATATCTTTACAACGCGGATACAAACCACTTTTCCTACGGTTTTTTCTCCTGGCATGCGCGTACTAATGGAGTGCGGCTGAGTGAATTTGTTGCGCCGGACGGTGAGGAGTACTATGTAATGGCTCTATATTTTGCCGCTCATCGGTGGGGCAATGGGAAAGGGATCTACAATTACAAGCAGTGGGCATATCAGTTACTTTCCAACATGCTTCACCGCCCATATATTACGGGTACTATTACTTGGCGTGGTCGGACTCGGACAATTACTGCTGGTCCTTTGTTTAGCAAGGACCACAAAATGGTTTTGTTTAGTCCGAGTACAGAACGTCCGCCCTTCACGGATCCATCTTATCATTTACCGGCATTCTATGAGTTGTGGGCCAGGTGGGGTCCGCCGGCCGATCGTGATTTTTGGTTGGAAGCAGCTCGGGTCAGCCGTGACTTTTTTATTAAGGTCGCTCACCCGAAAACCGGTTTGACACCGAGCTACGCTAATTTCGATGGCTCTTTAGTTGAGCACTCGGGACACTACGGCACTAATTTTACTTACGACGCATTTCGTACCGCAGGCAATTGGGCGGTCGATTGGTCTTGGTGGGCTAAAGACCCGCGGGAAAGGGAATTAAGTGATAGATTACAGGCGTTTTTTGAATCGTTAGGGCCAAACTACGGATGCCAATTTACCTTGGACGGCAAACAACTGGAGGATAGACACGCGGAGGGTTTAGTAGCCATCAATGCTGTCGCTAGTTTGGCTGCAACACATCCACGGGCGAAGAAATTTGCCCAGGCACTATGGGATCTACCTGTGCCCCAAGGTATAGAACGTTATTACGAGGGTCTTTTGTATATGATGGCGTTGCTCCATTGCAGTGGAGAATTCAAAATTTGGCATCCACCAAAAAATTAAAAATTGATGTTGTAGCGACGCACAATTCCATATCCTGCTCATAAACATGAGAAAGGTTTCGCGACGGGAATTTATCCTAACTGCTTGCACAGGAGCAGCAGGATTATTTGTCAGCGGGTGTTTGCCTTTGCCTCGACATAATAACTTGAGTCGAATAGAAAATTTGCCGGAAGAAGACGGTTACAGGCTTTGGTTAAGATACGCCCCACCAAATGAAGAAGCAGTAAGTCAATACAGACGCTTCATTCGTGCGGTTTGTGTGGATGTTCCTGGTTCCACAGGTCATGCAATTCAAGATGAACTTGAGAAGGCCTTGGGAACCCTTTTGGGTACACGGGTGCCTACAATAGAGAATAAGCTGAGGCCAGGTACTTTATTCATCACTACCTCAGGAAACGGTATTTACGGTCTTGCACCTGGACTGGAAAATGTTTTGAGGCAGATTGGCCCGGAAGGCTATGCCATCTGGTCTGTCTTCTTAAAGGGTGGACAGGCTACGGTTGTCGTAGCAAATTCATCAATAGGGGCGTTATACGGATGTTTCCATTTCCTGAGGTTGATGCAGACAGGGAGGTCTCTCGCATCCTTAAGGATTGTTGAACAACCTGCTTTGAACCGCAGACTGATGAACCATTGGGATAACCTGGATGGAACAATTGAACGTGGGTACGCAGGGGGATCGTTGTGGAAGTGGAATGAGTTGCCAGACAAGGTTGACCCGCGATATGTGGATTACGCTCGTGCCTGCGCATCGATAGGGATAAATGGTTCAGTGATTCATAATGTGAATGCAGATCCACGCATCCTCACTACTCAGTACCTTCGAAAGGTGGCTGCATTGGCCGATGTGTGGCGCCCGTACGGTGTGCGTATGTACCTTACAGCTAATTTTGCTGCGCCCGTCCGAATCGGCGGACTTCCAACGGCAGATCCCCTTAATCAGAAAGTTGTGGATTGGTGGAAATATAAGGTAGATGAGATTTATTCACTGATTCCTGACTTTGGTGGGTTTCTTGTAAAAGCCGATTCCGAGGGGCAACCTGGGCCAAAGACTTACGGGCGGACTCACGCCGAGGGGGCGAATATGTTAGCGGATGTACTTGCACCACATGGTGGGATAGTTATGTGGCGCGCATTCGTGTACGATCAAGACGTGGACCCAGATAGGGTTAAACGCGCATACATTGAGTTTACAAGATTAGACGGTCAATTCCGTCCCAATGTAGCCATTCAAATAAAAAATGGTCCACTTGATTTTCAGCCCCGTGAGCCTTTTCATCCTTTGTTTGGAGCTCTGAAGCATACGTCTGTAATGGCTGAAATTCAGCCCACCCAAGAATACCTCGGCCAGGCTAAACACCTAGTGTATTTGGGACCGATGTGGGAAGAGTTCCTGCAATCGGATACATATGCCAAAGGGCAGGGCTCTACTGTGGCAAAAGTGTTGATGGGGAAAGTGCACCCGTACCAGATTACGGGCATAGCTGGTGTAGTAAATCCAGGCACGGATACCAACTGGTGTGGACACCATTTTTCCCAAGCCAATTGGTATGCTTTTGGCCGACTCGCATGGAATCCAGAGTTGTCTGCTGCGGAGATTGCAGAGGAATGGGTGCGGATGACTTTTACAAATAAACCTGAGATACTCTCTACAATCTGTCGAATGATGCTGGATTCGTACGAGATATTCGTGAACTATACAATGCCGTTGGGGTTACACCATTTGATTGGGGGAGATCACTACGCCCCAATGCCTTGGAATGACCGCGCCCCGCGGGAGGACTGGACGGCGACTTATTATCATCGGGCGTCGGAAGACGGCATTGGGTTTGACAGAACTCGTAATGGTAGCGGCGCTGTAGACCAGTATTTCCCGCCGTTGAACGAAATTTTTAACGATATCAACCGGTGTCCGGAAAAGTACCTCCTTTGGTTCCATCGATGTGCCTGGGATCATAGAATGAAGTCTGGGCGAACGCTCTGGGAGGAACTTTGTGCCAAGTACGATGAAGGGGTTAAAGGGGCGATTATGCTGCAAAAAACTTGGGCCTCGCTCGCAGGTGAGATCGACCCCCGCAGACATACAGAAGTAGCTCAACGGTTGGTTATCCAAGTTAATGATGCTAAAAAGTGGCGGAACCAAATCTTAGAGTATTTTAGCCGCTTTAGCAAAAAAGCTGTTCCTCCACTCGATGTATGAACCGTGACGGCCAGAAGGTGGGGTGAAACTTTAGGAGAAAACGACGCTCCCGAATGGTAACCTCGAATTGTGCGGCGGCTGGGTAAACGTGGTGTTGTTCCAGACTTTTTGAGACAGAACGATTGCGAGGTTTTAGAGTAAGTGCAGAATCACTAAAACAAGCGTCCCTCCCTTCAAGTTGGGGCAGATCGGAAACTCAACGTGCCTAGGTTGACAATTTGACATTCAAATGTTGAGAGGAGGGAAAGTTGTGCAAGGTTATTTTACCGGTGTAAGTGTGGCCATGTTGTTATACGCGTCTTTTACGTAAATTCTGCGTGACAGGCCTAAGTAATTAGATATATTGCTTTAGCTTTTTTGAGACCCTATCGTCTAGAGGCCTAGGACACCGCCCTTTCACGGCGGAAACACGGGTTCGAATCCCGTTAGGGTCGCCATTCCTTGGTTTTTACCGAGCAAGCTTACCTGGATCCGGGATCCTAGATCTGACCCTAGGATGGCCATTAATATTTTGCTTATTAGCAAAATCCCCTATTCAGGCATTTAGGAGCAGCTCGATATTTTGGTGCCAGCCGCTAACAAGGGTGAGAAGCGGTTCCCGTTTATAGAGGCTTTACTGACATTGTCTGAAATGAAGAGTGGCTAGCTCAGATTAGAGCCCCCGTTCCTTTTTGGACTGGTGGAAGTGGTCGAGCAATGTTTTGTTGGTCATTTGGAGGGTAACTCTGCATGGGTCTTTTAACGGGAAGGCCTGCTTTTGAGTTCAAAAGTTTTATTAGGTCGTTGCTCTTTTGGAGAGAGGACACTCAACACTCTGTTTTTTACTGGAGGCTATCTAGGTTGGGAATTTGTTTGTGACCCATTTATTGGTTTATGGGGTGTAAAATCAGCCGGGTTCCCGCTGTAACAACCGTTGCTGAATGCTGGACCTATATTGTGGGTGGTGTACGGGGATAAATGCTTCGATCACCACTTTCCAGTGCGAAGGTATTCGTCGATGTAAAAAGCGGCCCGGCGACCAGCTCCCATTGCTAAAATCACAGTGGCGGCTCCGGTTACGATATCCCCGGCAGCAAATACGCCAACCTTGGAGGTTTTAAGGGTTTGCGGATCAACCACGATATAGCCACCTTCGCGTGTTTTAAGATCCGGAGTAGTGGATTGTATAAGTGGGTTACTAGTAGTTCCGATAGCAACGATTGCTACGTCTAATGGCAGGTCAAATTCTGAACCTGGGATAGGAATGGGACGGCGCCGGCCGGATTTATCAGGTTCGCCAAGTTCCATTTTTTGGCAGCGGGCTGCACGAAGCCAGCCTTTCTCGTCTCCGAGGAAAGAAATTGGACTTGTAAGGCATAGGAAATGCACTCCCTCTTCTTTTGCATGCTTAATTTCCTCTGCACGGGCGGGCATTTCAGCTTCGGATCGGCGATAAATTATGTATGCGTTTTTAGCTCCGAGCCGTAGCGCACACCTGACGGCATCCATTGCAGTGTTACCACCGCCAAACACGCCAACATTTTTGTTTTTGCAGTCATAGATTGGCTCATCATATTCGGGGAATCGGTACGCCTTCATCAAATTCACCCTTGTAAGGAATTCGTTGGCGGAGTACACACCGCAAAGTTCCTCTCCTGGTATACCAAGGAACTGTGGCAACCCTGCACCAGTAGCCACTAGCACTGCATTATACCCATGTTTTGTCATCAGTTCATCGAGTGTCACTGATTTGCCAACCACAACATTGGTAAGGAATTCAACTCCCATTCGGCGCAGGTTTTCAACTTCTTCGCGCACGATATCTTTTGGTAACCGGAACGCAGGTATGCCGTAGACCAGTACACCGCCGATTTCATGCAACGCTTCGAACACGGTCACGTGATGCCCCTTTTGTACGAGGTCACCGGCTGCAGCGAGTCCCGCTGGCCCACTTCCAATAATGGCGACTTTTTTACCGGTGGGTGTGGCTTTGGGTGGAAGAGCAATTTTGCCCATTTTCCGTTCGTAGTCCGCTACAAATCTTTCTAGTGGGCCGATGGCCACGGCTCCGCATTTCTTAGCCAAGACACATGCTCCCTCACATTGGACTTCTTGGGGGCAAACGCGGCCTGTTATTGCTGGAAGAACGTTATCTTCGCGGATCTTAGCTGCTGCGCCTAAGAAGTCACCGTCCACAATCAACCGGATGAAGTCTCGCACTTTTACTTTAACTGGGCAGCCTTCCACACACCGTGGGTTGGGACATTCGAGGCACCGCAATGCCTCTTTACGTGCAAGCTCTTCTGTGAATCCTAAGTTCACCTCTTGGAAATTATGCCTGCGCATTGCCGGGTCTTGCTCCGGCATGTGCTGTCTAGGTATAGCCATCCGGTCTTTTGGGGGTAATTGATTAGGCATGGAACTTAAAAAGGGGTTACTTCTGTTGGTTTAGGAGCTCTTGGAGTTTGCAGTGATGTGAAGTAGCTTCGAGTTCGGCTTGCGGGTTTTGAAGAAACCTTTCAAGAGCCAGTTTCTCAAATTCTCTGTACATAGCATTGCGTTTTTGAAGGCTATCGAAGTCGACCAAGTGTGCGTCAAATTCGGGCCCCTCAACACATGCAAAACGTGTCTGACCGTTTACTATGACTCTGCAACCACCGCACATGCCCGTGCCATCAACCATAATGGGGTTAAGGCTCACTATTGTCTTGATATTGTGTGGCTTGGTTACTTCAGCGACTGCTCGCATCATTGGAATTGGTCCAATCGCCAATACGCGGTCGATCTTCCGTTTTTCCGCGATCAGCCGTTTAAGGGGGTCTATTACTAAACCCTTCTCGCCATATGACCCATCGTCAGTGGTTATGTACAACTCGTCTGAGACAGCTCGCATTTCATTTTCCAAGATAACAAGATCCTTGGCCCGACCTCCAATTATCCCGATCACATAGTTTCCTGCCTGTTTGAATGCTCGAGCGGTTGGGTAGGCAATCGCTGTTCCCACACCCCCACCTATGACAACTACAGTACCGAATTTCTCGACTTCTGAGGGGTGACCTAACGGTCCAACTATATCCATGATACGGTCACCTGATTCAAGCATGTTTAGGAGCTTAGTGGTTTTGCCTACGCCTTGGACAATTATGGTAATTGTGCCTCGGGCAGGGTCAGCATCTGCAATTGTTAAAGGCACGCGTTCCCCACGGTCATGAATCCTTATTATTACAAACTGGCCAGGCTTTTGCTTTTCGGCGATCAGAGGGGCTTTTATTTTGAACAATTTTATGTCCGGAGCTAAGAACCGGGCTTCCACAATCTCGAAACCAGTGCTTTTTTGCATCATAAGACAGGTGTTTCAACCTTATAATCTACCATAGATCTTTCATTAAGCAATTTAGTATTTTCCCCAAAGATGGGTCTACACATATAATCCCTGCAAATCTTTTCCCGGTTAAAGGTTAGTAAGTATTTTCGACACAATAGACGGAATCACTTCAACCTGGATTTGTTAGGGCGGTTTCCAAGCCGGTGGGGGCAATGATTTCGTTCCAAATTTTTTGAGCGAGTTCTTGTTGCAGCCGCCACTGGCCATATAAGCGTTTTTGGGAAGATAGTCGGCCTAAATGGCGGATTAGATCTCTGTTAAGTGGTATAGGCTTGCACCTGCCAAAAGGTGTCCCTGGGAGCGGAATGAAAGCATGTGCATGCACGCGAGCACCCATCCCAATGAGTTTGTCAATATATTTTAATGTGATTGTAACATCCTCAGGGGTCTCCCCAGGCAAACCAAATATGAAATCAACGTTTGGGATTAGGCCTGCCTTAGAGATTAGGCTTACTGCTTGTGTTACGTCCTCGGTTGTGTGCTGACGGCGGCATAGTTTCAACAGACGTGGGCTCCCAGTCTGGGCACCAAGTATTAGGTTCGTATTGTCTGTATATCGCTTGATAAGTCTAATGGTGGTTTCAGTTACATGTTCCGGGCGGACCTCCGAAGGAAAAGTGCCGAAGAAAATTCGGCCGCGGTCTTTGACAGTCTCCCGTACGGAAGCTAGTAGATTTTCTACTCGCTCAGGTTCGATTTCAATTCCGTCTTTGGAACCGTAGGCAAATGCGTTGGGTGTAATAAACCGAATATCGCGAATTCCGTAATGCAAAAGCATTTCTACATGCGAAAGTATTGACTCAATTGATCGATGGCTAATGTGGGTTCCATGTATTTGTGAAGTTTGGCAAAACATGCAACCGAAAGGGCAACCCCGTGTTATTTCGATCGGACCGAAACAGCGAAATTTTGCACTAAAGGATGGGTAAGCATCAAGTTGTACGGGTTGGGGCTTCTTCAAATTGGCTACACCACCATCTTGAATTTTGCCTACAATACCTGGGATTTCTGTAGGGTCTTTCCCTTCAAGCCAGAGGGGTAAAAATTTGGAAAATGATACCTCTGCCTCCCCAATCGCAACAAAATTGAAACCTAGCTTTAGTGTGTTGAATGGATCTCCTGTGGGATGTGGACCACCCGCAATAATGGTTAGGAGCCGTGATTTAATTAACGACCGAAGGCTACCAATTAACTTATTGGCTTCCCAATAAGCTGGAGTTGAGAAAGACACGCAACATAGCAATGGTACTCCTTCGTCCTTTAGTTGATTTAGGGTGGTTATCGCTTCTGAAACACTTCGGCAGAAGTGGAGCTGGACATTCAGGATCTCGATCTGATTTTCAATTGCTCCAACTAACGCGTTAATACTGTATCGGTTGTGGCGGGCGTAGTAAAACACGATATGCCCGTTAGGCTTGCCACCACCCGATCTTCTACTCAGATTTTCAATGGATCTTGTGTTACCCATCCTAATTGGCGGAAAATAGTGATATTCACTGCAAAAGTTGCCTTTTATTTAGTACCTGGCAAGTGTCAGAGAGTAACGAATCCACTCCCGACTAGAGAAAGTAAAATCGAGTTGAGGGTGTCCACTATAAGTCATTCCTTTAGAGATGTGCCTGATAATCCAGGTGGGGTTGCATTCTGAAGTCAGCTCTGTACTGGGTCTAAATGATTTATATGGAGTGTCCCACCTCTGACAATTAAGCTGGGAGGTGGCGAAAGTTTTTCTTTTATATAACGAATCCGCGCTCGCAGCGGATAAATGAATTCAGAGACGAAGGATAAATGTGTATGATTAATCTCTAGTGGGAGTGTGGTATTGGTTTTAATAGGCAGGCCTTAGCGCGGAGAAATGCAGAGAGGATGGATTTTACCCTGAGGCTTAAATTATGAGGTGTGGTGTTTCAGGTGTTTTAAGTGGAAGTGTGAGGACCTGTCCCAAACTCCAGGGCCCGCCGGGTTACTGCAGCAATTACATTGGGATTTTGGTTTGTTTTCTGGTGGCCCCAGCGGCTATGGTACAGCGTGGTAACTGAAAACCCACACCCTAAGGAGTGTGGCTACGAGGGGGAAATCTGGTAGCCGCCGACGTGAGTCGGCGGATAGATCCGCTGCGTTACCGTAGCGGCTACAATAGCATGGGTTATTGATTTGCCGTCTGAATTCGCCGTCTTACCACGGCAGCTTACATAAGCTGCATTAGGGAGAGCGCAGATAGTAAAATTCAGATCTAGAGCTTGGGCTTGTTTGATTTATTTCTGGGGGCGTGTGATAATAGTTGTAGTTGAGGACCTAGGCGGAGTGAGATGGAGAAGGTAGATCTCGCGCCAGGGCTTAAGCTAGTAATATAGGTTATTCAGGTTAATCCGCCGTCTTGCGACGGCGGCTATCAGCCAATACTGCCGTAGACGTGCTGTTAAGGCGCGGAAAACTGGAGCCGGGCTTGGGCGACAGAGTCAACCCACAAACTCGGCTATTGGCAATCGTTCATGCCTTTGTCATACGCGGTATGAATGCAAAATTGTTACGCCGGGTTTGACAACGCGGTTTGAGTTGAATTATCACGTAGAAAGTTTGTCCCAATGTTAGATGGGTGATGCCAGGGTTAAGCTAGCAGGATGTGTGTAGTTTTACATTTCGGAAAAAGCCGAAGGGGAATAAGTGGAGCATGCCCCTTGCAGGTTGGTGCAAATTGATTAATTGTTGAATGAAAATTGAAATTTTATTTGGGAGCCTAGTTTTCGAGTTCGGAAACTGCTTGTGCGGAAGAAGCCGATTTTGATGAACCAGTAATATTTACCTTGCTGGTCCAAACAATTTAAGAGCATGGAGGCATGACGCTTTCATTTACCGCCATAACACCACATTCGTGATGGTATTTAAGCTTTCGAAAGACGTTTTATGACTGAACTTTGAGTACGCGTCTCTAGATTTATGTAGCCGTTTCGGCCCAGGGTATTTAGGAATGTAAACGATTTGTCATTTTTATGTAACGCGAAGGATAGCATTGAGAGACCCAAAGGGATTTGGTACGAACTCGGCGGCATTTGGATCATCACACCAACAACCATCAATTACGAACCTGTACTCGTATACCCCTGGTGGAAGGTAAAGCTCAAGTTGCCAAGTCCCATCCGGCTGACGGTACAATGGTGTGGCTTCGGCATTCCATTCGTTGAAAGTGCCAGCCACAGTGACACGGGTGGCCTCTGGCGCGCATATTTTAAAAACTACAGGGGCATTCCTTTGAGGGCTAACGGTTGTGCTTGGAGATGCCTCAAGCTCTACTGCGGGTTGACAAGAAAGCTCAGTACTACTTGTTTTCTTCCTAGTAGATCGTTTTGGCGTTGTTTTTGAACGTTTTGTTGTCATGGTACTTCAATTTCTTAATTTACGTCTGCACATTAAAAACACTGGCTCCCTTCCATTTGAAGGAAGCTCCCATAAGCATACTAGTCGGGTTTCGCTATCATGTCAAATTTTCTGCTCACTCCCAAAGTTTGTAAGTTATGCCTCTGATAGAAGGTGTTGGCGGCATAGATCTGAAATACAAGTCGGGTGGCATTGATTTTTATGACAATTCCACCGGACGACAAAAAGCTGCGGTTGGTTCTGGTAGATAAGTGAGCTGTTTGCGGAGGAATTTTGGCAGTTCAAAAGTTGTCCACCGATGCCCTAAACAGGAAGAGGTTTATTGAAGCGCAGGCGATGGATTGGTTTCTTTGTGAAAGAAAAGTGCGCGTTTCATTTCATTTGTCTATAGGAGGCCTGGGACTGTTTAGATCGGAGGTGGAACGATTCCTGTTGTTGGGGTCACGAGGCGAGTTTAGGAAAGTTGACTAATGAGGGGTGTAGGCTAGATTACGATGTTTAACCAGTTTGATAATCGGATTGGCGTGATACTCGCATGAGGGTAGTCAACTTAAATCCCGATGTGGAAATTGGGTCCAGCGCTTGGTTGCTGGAGATGGATGGGTACCGATTGCTTTTGGACTCGGGGATGCATCCTAAGTGGGAGGGATTACAAGGCGTTCCGTTATTCGACCGGGTTGAGGGTGGGGAAGTTGACGCGATTGTAGTAAGTCATTGTCACCATGATCACGTGGGGACTTTGCCCGTGGCTTTGCGTTATTTTCCTGGTGCGATGGTATTTATGACAGAGTTGAATTTTTGTGTAGCCCCGCGGGTGTTACACAACTCGGTGAATGTAATGGTGCGGCGCGCCGTAGAGATGGGGATTAAGGAGTATCCACTTTATTCTCACGATGATGTAGACGCAGTAATGAAACGTGTGCAAGTATTCAAATACAATCGGCCATTTGTTGGCAGGGTTGATTCTCGGGCTCGTGCTGGATTAGATACCCCGATAATAGAGTTTTTTGACGCGGGTCATACTTTGGGAGCTTCTGGAGTGGCGGTGGAATACCGGGGAGTTCGGTTTTTCTACACGGGAGATGTATGTTTTCATGACCAGACCCTTTTGCGTGGAGCGTTGTATGACGATGTTCGGGCCGATATTTTGTTGATGGAGACTACGCGTGGAGAAAAAGAATTGCCGGACGGCTTCTCGCGTCAGAGTGAGATTGATAGGTTCATTTCGGCGATTCAGGAGGCTCAAAAGCGGGGCGGGAGTATTTTGATACCTTCCTTTGCCCTTGGGCGCACCCAGGAAATTTTAGCATTGTTTGCCCTTTTGATGCAGCAAAAGCGTTTGAAACGGCAACCAATTTACATTGGTGGATTGGGGAAGGTGTTTACAGAGATTTACGATGAGCACGCGCATCGAACCAGGCGGCATCATCCCGATTTGCAATTGCAAGAGGCGCTTCAATTGGAGGTGTTGGAGCTTGAGCAAATTAAGCGGATTAAACTTTTAGGGGGGAAAATCTTTGTTCTGACGGCAGGGATGCTTGTTGAAAACACGCCAGCGTTTGATTTAGCACTGCGGATGATAGAGGATGAGCGGCACAGTATATTTTTTGTTGGTTATGCTGATCCAGACACTCCAGGTGGTCGATTATTGGGTTCGCGTCCTGGGGAAAAATTTCTGCTGAGTGAACTAACAGGGGAGCTTACACGGAGATGTGTGGTCGATTCATTTGACCTTACGGCGCACGCAAATAGAGAAGACCTCGTGCGGTTTGTTGGTTATGTTAAGCCGGAGGTGGTTATTTTGGGGCATGGCAGTCCCGCAGCCAGAGCGTGGTTTGAGTCTCAAATTAAGACTGCATATCCTTCAGTTAGGGTTCTTCAGCCTGGTCCGGGAGAAACGCTAGAAATTTGAGTCTGTTTTGTTGTTATCAATCGAAGGCTCAGTAAATTCACTTAAGTGCCATTTGGCATTTTGGGGTTCGGAAGGTGAGAGTTGTTGGCTCTGTGTTTCTTCAGGTGGAGTTTGAATCTTCACAATCACCGGCCGAATAAGCCGGTTTTGGAATATGTAACCAGTAGCGATTGTTTCGAGGATTGGTGTACCGATTTCTGGTTTGACATTTGGATCTGCAGTTGTGTGTTGGTTGGGATCAAACAGGTCTCCACGATCGGCTTCAACCGGCACAAGGCCTATTCGTAAGGCGAGGTCACGACAAGCCGATTGGAATTTTGTTAATTGATCAATTAACTCGGGCCGACCAGACCGCACCGCTGCTTTATAGAGAGCGTATATGTGGTCGAAGATTCCCATCATTACTTGGACCCAGTCTGCTTGGGCTCTATGAAGTTTTTCGACTTCTAGCTTGAGAAGATTTTTCTCTGAATCGTTTATTTTTTGGATTAGCTCACGGAATGCTTGGGCCTCGCGAGTGATTTGTTCTGTAACATCTTTTGCGGCTTTGAGCGATTGTTGGGCCAAATCGTGTACCCCAAGCCATTGTGTTGTGGCGGCATGAATTGTGTTTGCAACTGTGTCCAACTGTTGCAACTTCTTAAAACCTTCAGCCAAAGTACGGATTTGATTCAGCTTAACTAATGCAAAAAACTCGAGTAAATAGGGCACCAAACCAATCAATGCAGCCAAGCCAAACCCAACTATGCTCAGTAATACCACGGTGGGTGCCAAAGGCTTTTCCATGTTGAGTATTAGCATGATCGTGATTGCCACCAGGGTAAAGTCTCCGATGAGAAAAGGGAATTTTGGGATATTGATTGTTCTTTGATCGTTCATGTTATGGAGTAAAGTACACCATTTTGTGGACTGGAAAAGCCTGAGTTCGTTTGGGTATTTAAGCGATTATGAGGTTTACCATTTGAGGCTAGCTAGGCGTTGGGCAGCTTCTTGAGCATTTTCACGGCTATTGAATGCGCTAACCCTGAAGTAGCCTTCCCCGTGAGGGCCAAAGCCGCTACCGGGAGTCACAACTACAAGTGCATCATTTAAAATTTTATCAAAGGCCTCCCAACTTGACATTTTGCCGGGGGTTTTAACCCAGATGTAAGGGGCATTTACGCCGCCGTATACTTCCAGACCAGATTTAATGAGTGCTTCGCGGAGGATCTTAGCATTAGCGAGGTAGTGGTCTATTAATGCGCGCACTTGTTGTTGGCCTTCGGGTGTGTAAAGGGCTTCAGCTGCACGTTGGGTAATGTATGAAACCCCGTTGAATTTCGTGGTCATCCTTCGTAACCATAAAGGATGGAGGGGATATTTTTCGCCAGATTTGGTCCTGCCGTACACAGTTTTAGGGATCACGGTGTAAGCGCAGCGTACCCCTGTGAACCCTCCATTTTTGGAGAAACTACGAAATTCAATCGCGCACTCTTTTGCACCCGGGATTTCGTAAATTGAATGGGGGATATCCGGGTTGGTGATGAAAGCTTCATAGGCTGCATCGAAAAGTATGATTGATTGGTTTTTTAATGCGTAGTCGACCCACGCTTGGAGTTGTGCGCGGGTGGCCACTGCACCAGTGGGGTTGTTTGGGAAACAAAGGTAGATGATATCGAGTTTCCTGGAGGGTGGGGTAGGAACGAAGTTGTTTTCAGGGGTGCAAGGTAAATAAATCAATCCGCGGTATGTACCACGTTTAGTTGGTTTACCTGCGTTTCCGGCCATTACGTTTGTATCCACATAAACAGGGTAAACAGGATCGGCAATTCCAATTTTGTTCCCCCGGCCGAAGATGTCTAAGATATTGCCTGTATCGCACTTAGCCCCGTCGCTGATAAAAATTTCGTCTTCGGTGATATCGCAACCTCGTCTTTGGAAATCATGTTTTGCGATGGCTGCGCGCAACCACTCGTAGCCTTGTTCCGGACCATAACCCTTAAAGGTTTCGCGTTCGGCCATTTCGTCAACGGCTCTATGCATGGCGGAAATGGCGGCCGGTGGTAGGGGTTCAGTTACATCTCCAATTCCACATCTAATAATCCTTGGAGCTTTATCAGGGTGTTGTTCGCAGAAAGCCCGTACGCGCCGGGCAATTTCTGGAAACAAATATCCGCTTTTGAGTTTTAAAAAGTTTTCATTTATGAACGTCATCGGCCAGTGAGCCTAACTAAAACCTGGTTTCACTTCAAGCAAAGGGGTAGTTTAACCCTCGGCTAAATTGCTTAGTTAGATTACGCCAAGAGATGGATTGTAAGCTACTGGTAAAAGCATACGGAGGTTTAAAATCGCAAATGATAACCTGGCAATGGAAGTTGCACAGGAGTATGGAAATGTGGTGTAAGTCTACAGAATGCCTCCGAATATGAGTGCAAAAGGTGTTTTGTCAAAGACCCAGGTTTCGCCTTTCTTTCAGGGTGCAGGGTGCGCGGTAGAGTTTTTTAACGCATAAAGGTGTGTGGTAGTCCTTAAGATGGGGTACTGGATGCAGTTTGAGATATTAGGGAAATTGTAGAAGGCGTCATGTTCTAACATCCACCTCTTGTAATAATCAGGGTGGATTGGATGGTAGCCCTACTTGCACTGTGTTATGGGGTCAATCTGATTCGGTAGAATCCCGCTGGATTTGTGGTTTGGTGGATGGCTGAGGATTCAGGTGGCGTAGCGGGGATGTTTGTAATGATGGTCTGCATTGGTTCGGTAAGGTCCGGGGTCCATTGCAAATCGTATGACTCATCGATCCGGCTGGACCACCGAATGAGCACTCCGTTTTCCCTGACTTCAGGTGGTGCATTGAATTGGAGTTCAGTGACGTGCCGTTCGAAGTCCCAATATTCGTCGCCAGACCCGGTGTGAGCGACCAGTCGGAAGAGATTGGTTGAGTTAAGTACAGCATAAGAATTGGTGAGGAGGTATATGCCGCCTGCTGGTCCAGCAGCCGGGATTGGATCAGCCGTAACCTTGATCCAATCCGACTCAGTTTTTTGGTAGAGGTCATATGATGTGATTTCGACTTCTTCGATAGTGCGCCACATTACGAGGGCATTGGAATTTATGGAGAATGCGCGGAAGTATTCTATGGGGTTTTGTACCTGGCTGAGGTAGATTCGATGCTGTCCATAGTGGATATACCATCCTGGTTGGCCAGGAATTTGTGAGCCATTTGGCAGGTTTGCGAACCATCCAGAAATGGTACGGGCATTGCGGACTATTATGTACGGATCGGGCCCTACCAGAGTGCCTAATAGCTCCAAAGATGGTGCTGACGTGAAGTTAGTGTCTATATACAGACTACCTATTTGAGCAAGGTCGATTACGTCGCATTCCCTATTTATGACATCGATTTGTAGTTTAGCACCTTGAGAGAGCTGAATGTCGCCTGAAACTATAAGTGTACCGATATTTGTTCCTGGGCTTATTGTGCCACCCATAACATTTATATCTCCTGCAATTAGGCCGTTTCCTAGCAGTTTAGCCTCGTTAAGGATAGTTAGGGGTGCTGGCCCCAAAACTGGTCCTGCGGCAGGATCTACGTTTATAAGTAGCGTTCCTCGGGCCGCGGTGCAAGGAGTGGCAAAGTTGTTTGTGTTAAGCAGCAATAGCCTCCCTTCGCCAACCGAAGTGAAACCAGTTCCGCGCACAGAGGCCCGTAATTCAAGTGTTCCCAATGGATTTACTCTAATCGTAGGGGTATCTAACAGTTCTAAGGTTCCGCTGATTAAGGTTTGGCTATTACCGAGTTGCTCGCATTGGTTTGCAATTCTAAGTATACCTGTATGTGTGGTTACAATTGCATCGTATGTTATTAGTGCCCTTAACGTAGCGCCGAATCCATTTAAATTGAGCAAACTGTTTTTGTTCAGGGTGACGGAGGCATTTGGATGGAATTGATTATCAGCGCGACAAACCACTAGTACTGGCTGGGTCTCAGTGCCGGCTATTAAGGAACCGGTAATCGCTGGGGCGCCGGATTTGGCTAAAACGAGATCTCCATTGGCAACCACAAATGTACCTTCAAAAGTGTTGGGTTGCGTACCGCCCAATGTCAGCGTTGATTCTCCATCTTTCCGGATGACGGAGTTTCCGCCATTTATAGCCCCATTGATTGTAATTGGTCCAACGGCGACAAGTTCGAGATCAAATGCGCCTACGTTAATATCCCCATCAAGTATCAAGGAAGAAAGTGCCTCTGCCCTGATTGAGCTAGGTGCAATTAGGGAGATGGAGCCAGCCCATAGATTTTGTTTTTTCGCGCTAATTAGTGCACCTTTCCCTAAACCGGTTCCGCCCAATATGAGGGGTTCGAGTCGGACAGCGATTTCCCCCGGCAGTTCAATTACCCCTTTGTTTGTGACTATCGTTTCTCCAATAGGGCTTCCAACTGCTTCGGGATGGTTGATGAGAAGTTTTCCGTCGGTGACAATTATTGGTCCATCAATTTGATTGGGGCTAGAAAGTGATAACACACCCGTACCTTGTTTAATAATTCCCCCGTTTCGGAGGGTTGCCGAAATTACGAGATCTTCAGGGGCAGGTCCATCTTGTACTTCAATACTGACTAAGTTATTTGCCAGATCCACAAACCCATTGATTAGGTTTTGCCCCTGTGTGAGGGCAATAATTGGACCAGGTAAAGTCAGTTGCCCTAAGCCGGTGATCACAGTTCCTCCGTTTAAGATTAACGCCCCATTTACACGGTCCGAAAAACCACCCAAGTTCAATGCGCCGCCATGATTGATGGTTACATTTCCTTCTCCTAATTGACTGGGCATGGCTAACACAACGGTTGCAGGATTGATGCCGTCGCCAATCGTGAGCGAACCTGACACAGCTTGGCCAGACCGCTTAGCCAGCGTTAAGGTCCCTTGTGCGACAATAGTATTGCCGTTCCAATAGTTGGGTTGCTCTCCACTCAAGATCAGTTGGCCTTGGCCAGTTTTTATAAAGTCGCCTGTACCAGTAATAACGCCACTTAGGGTGAGTATACTGCTGCTAGACACTCCGAAACTTGTGGAGTCAGTAAAATTAATAGATCCTGGGAATGAGTTTATACCTGATATCGCACAAATAGCACCCCACCCATTGGGGCCATGCCCTTCAATAATCAACGGTTCTGGGTTTGCATATGCAACGTTTTGGAATAAAAGGGCTGCTCCTCTCGTGACAGTAGTGCCCGCAACGCTACTTCCTAGAGCAGTGGGTGAGCTTACAATTAATTCACCCTCGCCAATGGTCACGGGCCCAGTGAAGGTATTGTTACCACTTAAAAGGAGGCGTCCTGGACCTCGTTTGGTAAAGCCGATTCCTGAGATACTCGCAGATATCTCCAGATCGGTTTCTTGAGGTGTATCGTGTACTATTATTTGGTGGTTGGGATTAGGCATTCCCAATTTGCCCCCGGTTATTTGTGAAGTACTAGCACCTCCCGCCACAATTGTTCCCGAAAGTGTCATTTCGCCAGTGCCGAGCGCAACGGTGCCATTGCTGAGAATCAAGTTCCCAGTGACTGGGTTTGTGGTGTTAGCGAGCACCAGTTGGCTATTGGAAAATAAGATGATATCTCCGATGCCGAGTTGATTATTGGCTTCGAGCCGGACTATGGCTGTGAGTGCATTATCACCAATTACCAACGGGCCAGGGATGGCCAATCCGGATTTGAGGGTAGTCAGCATGCCTTGGCGAATGTGAGTGATGCCCGAATAGGTATTAGGCGGTCCTGATAGAATTAAGGTACCTGGACCATTTTTAATGAAATTTGCTGTACCAGTTATGGAGTTCGAAAGGATCAGGGTACTGCCACTGAGGACTCCGAAAGTAGTATTCTCTGCCATGGTAATGTCACCACAAAAGGTATTTACGCCAGCCAAACTAAGTATTGCGCCTAAACCATCAGGTCCGGCTCCGGAGACAGTTACTGGTTCACGTGAAAGGTAGCTGGTCGTTTGAAATGCTAAGGCGGCTCCATCGGCTATTGTGGTACCGGCATTAGTGGTGCCGAGTGCATTGTTTGCAGCCACGACAAGGCAGCCTTCTTGGACAGCGGTAGGACCTGTGTACGAGTTGGAATTGGCTAAAGTAACGGTGCCTAAGCCGCGTTTTATAATGGATCCTAAACCGGTTATTCCACCCCCTTGGAACAGAAATTCTTTAAAGGTGTTGCTTACGATGATTGAGGCGGGGTTGACACCAGTGTTTGTTATCGTGATTGTGCCTACTTGTGCAGAGTCGTCAAAATACACGAAATCATTGCCCCCAAACTTACCCAAGTATCCCCCAACATTCCAGTTGTCCGTATTTGTATCCCATAGGGTTCCATTCATTCCTACCCAGGTGATGTGAGCGCGATCGTAGTTAAGTGTCAGTTTAGGTCGGTACAATGCGTTGTTTGTATCACTTGAGGCAAACTTAGCAGTGCAAGTATATCCACCTCCTTCAAACGAGCAGGAGAATAGGAACAACCCGTTATTAGTGGCCCCTCCGTACCAGCGAATCACAGAAGGCAGGATATTAAAAGGAACCCAGTTCCCGGGTTCTATTGCGTTGGTGGGGGTTCCACCCGCCCGTTTTACCCTGTTTGTACCATTTAGATCGTCAATCTTGTCATACCACCCACCAAATTGTTCTGTCCAAGGGCGCGTTTGCATTTTGTCGCAGTATCGAAAGTTTACACCTTCATTAGGCTTACCACTAATTTCGCCATCGTTTTCATCCCAAGGTTTATCGGGTGCGATTCTATAAGGTTTGATGCCTAGCGCATTCTCAGCCATGAAACTTACAGCCTCCGTGTAAAAAATCTCTAAGGTGGCGCTGCTAATTGAATCGAAACTTAAAGTGGGCAGGTCGAACTTTATTAACGCGTGGTCTTCCGCATATCCCGCGTCATTTGCATCATATTTGATTTCCAGTAGTGGGCTTGCACCGTAATTGCGAGTGGGCAGTCCTTCGTTTGCCCACGCGTCGGCAGTCCCCTCATAATTGCCAGTGGGTAACTTAATTGTCACTCCATCTTGTAGTGTTAGACTGGCCCCAAGTAAAACCGTTATCGGAAAGAGAAGGATCGCTATAAACCATACGTGCATTTTTTTATTGAAGGCAGGCTTCGCAAACAGTTTATAGGTGTTCATGGTTCTCTCTTGTAGGGTTATTAGGGTAATTTGTAGGATCTTGGGCCATCCAAATTTGGCAGCCCCCTCGCAAATATTTTTTCCTACCACAAAATCCTGTCAATGAATTTTTCCCTAGTCTTTCGCTTTGAAAGCTATAAGGAGGTAATGTCGAGCCCCATCCCTAAAAACAGTTGGTGCGGTTTTGATACCAATGACTTTTCCCCAGGGGTGCTTAAGAAGCCTTTAGTTCAAGAAGGGGAAACTCGCTGTAAAAAGTAACCAGATTTTGGTTTAGATTAATTAAGTTAAAGGCAGTTCCGAGAGATGAGCTAGGAGTGCGTGGGCAGGCAAAATTGAACAGGGTTTCGGGGGAGAGTCGCAACTATCCGGTTCATGGAGGGAGAATCGCATGTTTCCAAGGGCTTGGAGGGCAGCCGCATTGAGCATCCTCAGTATGACAGACGCACGCCTGTAAGCTTGGATTAGGTATTGTCTTGAGCAACCGGGGCTTCAAAAGGTAAGTCCATTTTGTAGAGTTATCGGTGTGCGGTAACCTCTGAGTCGCACAGATGAACAATGCCAAATTTTTAAAAGATCAAATTCGTGACATTAGGCAGATTGTATCGGATATGACGATGTCAAGGGTGCTTGCCGAGGGCCGAGTTTTGAATTGCCTGTGGTGTCACACCCTGTCAAGCACGGAGGACAAATTTCAATTCAAAACCTAAACCAACACGTTGTCAGGCAGCTACCTACTTCGGGGGCATGCTGACAATGCCTCTAGGCTAGAAGCCGCTGTCGTGTCTCGAGATGCCACGGCCCACCCGGTTCCGCCTTGAGTGGGTAGAGGTAGTGGCAGCCAAACCTACGGATGGGCAGGCCACAATCCTGTAGCGGAACCCTAAGTTCCCATCCAACCTTCCCAACGTACCCACGCCCGTAAGAATGCAGACGATTAGATTACAAATCATCGTTTTGCGTAGCCGCCGCGGTAACGCGGCGGGTTTATCTGCCGACTTACCTCGGCGGCTACCAGATTTTTCCTCGTAGCCACTGTCGCAAGACGGTGGATTAAAAGGGCAGTGGTTCCTTGTCATATCACCACCAGAAGGCAGTAGGTAACCTCACTTAAACCCAGTTTTCCCTTTCATGTATGAACTATCTGTGATATCCACGCGCTCACGGGCATGGCTACCTTAGTGGCGTACAAACAAACCCTAACAATCTTGCCAGTGCTAAGGCATAACATATTCCATATCTAAATACTCGGACAGCAGCGCCCAATTGCTGCTATGGGCCTATCTGAATCCGCATCCGTTCCAGTGAAACAACGGATAATCAAACGTGATGCCACCCCGTATAAAAAAACCAATAACCTATATGCCCTTAACCATGAATACCTTTCCCAGTCCCCCAGCTTGCCATAGTCAGAGGTAGGCAAGGGTATTGTTATTGATGCGCTGATTGGAGAAATAGATAGCTCAGGAGTGGTTGTGTTTTAGACACCCAACAATGGAGATGTACTGAAGAATGTCTTTTGTAAACGGTGGATGATAGGGGTGTGCACAAGATAGGTGTAGAGGCTTTTGAGTGGGTGATGTTCGAGGTAGGCTTAACAAAGCGAGCGTGGATTTTTACGTGCATTTGTCGGTCCGGTCGATCCAGGGCAAGGCATCAATCACAGAGACTTTATGCTGAGAATTTTGGAGGTTGATGAGTGTAAAATTTGAGCGTCCAGATGGCTACTGACTTTCGATGTTTGACATTGTGTTTGAGTACGTATAGTTTTTGATTAGTTATGAACGGAATGCTAACCCTAGGTTTGTGCCTGGCTAGCGCCCTGTTGCTAGAAGGTGGCGCGGCGGGTGGGGTTTAGCGTTCCACAGAAACGCGTAATTTAACTGTACCCCACTGCCGCAAAAGGTGGCAGTGGGGTTCGTTTTTACAGGGAGGCATTTATATGAGCAAAAAAGTCATAATTTTTGATACCACGCTCAGAGACGGAGAACAATGTCCTGGGGCATCAATGAACATTCGTCAGAAGGTTGACGTGGCTAAACAGTTGGCTCGATTGAATGTGGATGTTATTGAAGCTGGGTTTCCCGTTATTAGTGAGGGCGATTTTGAGGCGGTACGGACCATTGCACGTGAGGTAAAAGGTCCAATAATTTGCGGGTTGGCAAGGTGTGTAGACCAAGACATAGATGCGGCTGGGGAAGCGCTAAAACCTGCGGGTTCTAGAGCACGTATACATGTGTTCCTTGCAACTTCCAAGATACACCGGGAATTTAAATTGAGAAAAGCTAAGGAAGAAATCCTTCGGCTTGCAGTCGAAGGTGTTAAACGGGCAAAAAAGTATACCGAGGACGTTGAGTTTTCACCCGAGGATGCTTCCCGAACGGAACCGGAGTTCCTTGTCGAGGTTTGTAAAGCGGTTATAGACGCGGGGGCTACTACGGTGAACATCCCCGATACAGTGGGTTGGGCAATACCCGAAGAATTTGGGTTATTAATCCGCCGGTTGTATGAATCAGTGCCGGCTTTTCAAACCGGAAAGGCAATAATTAGTGTTCATTGTCACGATGATCTTGGATTAGCGGTAGCTAATTCCCTGGCGGCTGTAAGGAATGGGGCACGCCAGGTTGAGTGCACCATAAACGGCATAGGAGAACGAGCCGGTAATGCCGCACTGGAGGAGGTTGTGATGGCATTGAAAGTGCGACGGGATTGGTTTGGGGATCTCGAATGCGGGATTAACACTCGCGAATTGGTCCGGACCTCGCGTCTTGTAGCACGAACAACTGGTTTCCTTGTGCAGCGTAATAAAGCAATTGTAGGGGAGAACGCTTTTGCGCATTCTTCCGGCATTCACCAGGATGGAATTATTAAGAAACGAGAAACGTATGAGATAATTAATCCCGAAGAGGTCGGTTGGGGTATAACAGAGCTGCCATTAACCAAACATAGTGGCAGAGCTGCAGTCGGTGCTAGGCTCAAACAATTAGGAGTCGAGGTTACCCCTGAGGAATTGGACGCAATCTTTGCAAAGTTCAAGGCCTTAGGTGATAAGAAGAAGTATGTGTATGACGAGGATCTCCTTACGTTAGTTGAGGACCAAATGGCGTGCGTGCCAGAAACCTGGACGCTTGATTATTTGCAAGTAACCACTGGAAGCCATGCTTTGCCTACAGCTACAGTCAGGCTCAAAAAACTGGGAACCCATAACTCACCCGGGGGTATTGTCCAGGATGCAAGCATTGGTGATGGTCCAGTCGATGCTACTTTGAAGGCAATTGATAGGTTGACTGGGGTTCAGGGGAAACTCCTGGATTATACACTACGCGCGGTCTCGGCAGGAAAAGATGCTTTGGGAGAGGTAACCGTTAGGGTCGAATTCGATGGCCAAACGTATACTGGACGTGGAGCAAGTACTGACATTATCGAGGCAAGTGCAAAGGCCTACTTAAATGCTATTAACCGCTATCTTAGGAGTAGTAAGTCCACATACAGTTGTTGTACCAGCGGGAATCAAAATACCGTAAATAAAGAGAATAGGTGTGACGGAGTAAACACATAAATTAGCAGCCAGTAAAATTTTTAAACCTAGGTGAAGAGTAATTGGCCCGACGCGTAGTACTGCATAGTTTATTGCTCCCTCCTGGGTTAAAAGGCTCAAGCGGGTACTTCCTGGCAAGCTTCGTTATTTAAAATGGGCTCTTGCAGATGCGTGTTTTCCTCTTCATTTACGCAAAGCTAATTGGAGTGCTAATCTCCATCCTACCGCAAATATAATAATTAATTCCGGGTATTTCGACTGCAGTTTGAGTCGATGAGTTAATGATATTGCGCACCTATTTTTGAGTCGCGGTTTTGTTTATTGATCCGAGGTAAAGTTGGGGAGCTGTCTCAAATATTCCTTTGTTCAACCTAGTAATCAGAAATCGCTTCCAGTTTTAATAGGTGTCGCGGTAAGCCGCAGTTGGAATGGGTACCGCTAGGATGAAATCGGCTGTGATCATTCTAATAGAAAAGCGATTTTTAACAGAACCTGAGGATAGGATTGCCTCGCCGAGTCATTTTTATTAATTGGGCAGCAGGAAAATTAAGGCATTGTGAATCGCCGTCCGAATCTGATGATAAATCCCTGGGTTTGGATTAACATAATGAGGATGGTTTAACTCCGTAAGCAAGGATCGTGGCAAAGTGGGGTGGGTCCGGTTCCCGAGCTACTATTGAAACCTCCAGATTAGTAAATCCGGCTTCTTCAAGCCATTGGTGGAGTTCGCCTTCTCTGAAACCCAACCATTTATCCCCATACAACGCCTTGGCTTGTGTAAACTTATGTTTTTCGAGGTCTAGAATAACAATTTGGCCAGAAGGGCGAAGAATTTTGAACGCATTTTTTATGGCCACAGTAGGTTCATCAGCATGGTGAAGAGCTTGGCTCAAAATCACTACGTCCACGGTTTCAGGCTCAATGGGGGGATCTTGAAGATCTCCCCAGCGGAACTCCAAATTGCTAATTCCACGCTCTTGAGCGCGTTTTTTCCCAAACTCAACAATTCGCTTTGAATTATCCACAGCAATTACTTTCTTGCATTTTCTCGCAAGGAGTTCGGCCATAAGTCCTTCACCCGAACCCAAGTCAGCCACTACGTAAGGTGGCAATATTCTTAGTAATAGATGCCCGAAGGCTTCCCAAGAACGGCCGGGGCCGTAGATGCGACCAAATCGGCCGGCGATCCGGTTGAAGTATTGGTGGGATTGGGTTTGGCGTTGCAACAATACTTGTTTCAAGTTCAACTGGTCTGATTGGTAATCTGGCAATTCTGTAGCCCCTTGAAGGGCTAGCTTTACAGCATCAGCTACTGATGTTTCTAAGTGGGAGTTGAGGGAATAAAACGCATTTTTACCGACCCTCCTCGCATTCAATAATCCCGTCTCTTTCAAAATGCGCAGGTGAGTTGAAATACACGGTTGACTAATGCAGGTGATTTGACGCAACTCGTTTACTGAGAATTCGCCTTGGTTAAGAATGGCAAGTAGTCGCAACCTGGTAGGGTCCGCAAGGGCTCGAAGGCATGCTAACGTTCGACTCATAACAAGTGTTTGTAGGAACGCAAAATACTTTTGACATCTTTTGCCTGTGATATATCATCGCATAAAAATGCGTCAATATAAAAGCTATGAGCAAGAATTATGTTTTCACCTCTGAATCGGTTACGGAAGGGCACCCGGACAAGGTTTGTGATGCTATTTCAGACGCTGTCTTAGACGCTTGCCTAGAACAGGACCCATTCAGTCGCGTAGCTTGTGAGACTTACGTAAAGGGTAATTTATTGGTAATTGGTGGAGAAATTACTACGAAAGCGGAAGTTGACTATAACGCGTTGGCTAGGAGCGTTATCCGTGAAATAGGTTATGTGTACCCTGACCATCTATTTTCTGCTGATCGGGTAATTATTATAAATGCAATTACCCGCCAGAGTCCTGATATCGCAAGAGGGGTTGATGCTACTTGTACCGAGGTAAAGCGTGAGGCAGAACAAGGTGCAGGTGATCAAGGTTTGATGTTTGGTTATGCAACCGATGAGACTCCAGAGTTGATGCCAGCTCCGATATTGTATGCACACCGGCTTTGCAAAAGGTTAGCAGAGTTGCGTAGGTCTGGGCGGGTAGAGTGGTTGCGACCTGACGGGAAGTCTCAGGTCTCGGTTGAATATCGAGGCGACCGACCTGTAAGTATTACAAATGTGGTAGTTTCTACTCAGCATGCAGATGGCCTAGAGCATAAGACAATCGTGGAATTTGTCATTGAGGAGGTTATTAAAAAAACCCTCCCCAGCGAAATGATTGGACCACACACACGTTTTTTGGTTAATCCTACAGGTCGGTTTGTTTTGGGTGGACCTGATGCTGATACGGGTTTGACTGGTCGGAAGATTATCGTTGATTCATACGGCGGGATGGGACGTCACGGAGGCGGATGTTTCAGCGGGAAAGATCCGAGTAAGGTTGACCGGAGTGCAGCATATATGGCTCGTTACGTAGCCAAGAACATTGTTGCAGCGGGAATCGCACGTAAGGTGGAAATCCAATTCTCTTATGCGATCGGCATTCCAGATCCGCTAAACGTAAGTGTGGATACATTTGGTACCGCCTTACCTGGCCTTAGGGATGAGGATATCGAGCGGGCAGTACGTGAAGTGTTTGATTTCAGGCCTAGAAGAATTATCGAGCAGTTGAAGTTGCTTCGGCCAATTTATCGGAAAACCACTAATTACGGGCATTTTGGGAAAGATGACCCAGATTTAACCTGGGAACGCACGGATCGGGTTAACGATTTGCGCGCTGCTTTGAAACTGTAAATGAAGTGATTAGTGATCCCAATTGATGCTGACTATGAACTCGCAACATGATTTTATTGTTAGGGATTTGTCTTTAGCTGACCTAGGCCGACGCGAAATTGAAATCGCCGAGCATGAGATGCCAGGTCTAATGGCCATACGCAAAAAGTATGGTCCTACAAAGCCTTTGCAAGGGGTGCGGATTACAGGTTCACTTCATATGACAATTGAAACGGCGGTGTTGATAGAGACGTTAGTTGAGTTAGGGGCTTCAGTGCGATGGGCGAGCTGTAATATTTTTAGCACCCAGGATCATGCCGCTGCAGCCATTGCGGCACGGGGGATAAGTGTATTTGCTTACAAGGGGGAGAGTTTGGAGGAGTATTGGGAGTTTACCCTCCGAGCACTCACGCATCCAGACATGAAAGGCCCGCATTTGATAGTGGATGACGGTGGGGATGCTACACTGTTGATGCATAAGGGATATGAAATGGAGCAAGGGGATGATTGGGTGAATACACCATCTTCTAGCCGAGAAGAGCAAATAATTAAAAATTTATTGAAGCGGTGTGCAGTTGAGAGGCCAGGGTGGTTTACACAAGCAGTAAAAGAATGGAAAGGCGTTAGTGAAGAGACCACCACAGGGGTCCGTAGGTTATATCGACTTGCGGCTGCAGGTAAGCTGTTAGTCCCGGCTATCAACGTAAATGATTCGGTTACGAAGTCAAAGTTCGATAACCTGTATGGATGCAGAGAGTCATTGGCTGATGGGCTTAAGAGGGCTTTGGGCGTAATGCTAGCAGGAAAAACTGCTGTAGTTTGCGGCTATGGTGATGTAGGGAAGGGTAGTGCGCAGTCATTAAGGGCGTTTGGTTGCCGGGTGATAATTACAGAAGTTGATCCTATCTGTGCATTGCAGGCTGCAATGGAAGGTTACCAGGTTACAACTATCGAAGAGACATTAGGCATTGCCGATATTTATGTGACAGCAACGGGTTGCTGCGATGTAATTACTTTGGAGCACATTATGCAAATGAAGGACCAAGCGATTATTTGTAACATTGGGCACTTTGATAACGAAATTCAAGTGGATCGTTTAAACAATGCTCCAGGGGTTCGCCGGGTCAACATCAAACCCCAGGTTGATCGTTATGACCTTCCAAATGGTCGGAGTGTCTATCTACTTGCAGAAGGGCGCTTGGTTAATCTGGGGTGTGCGGAGGGCCATCCAAGCTTTGTGATGAGTGCTAGCTTTACTAACCAATGCTTAGCCCAAATGGATTTGTGGAAAAACCGAGATGTTTATAAACCCGGAGTCTATAGGCTTCCAAAGAAGTTGGATGAAGAGGTTGCCCAGTTGCACTTAGATAAATTGGGGGTGAAGCTTACCAAGCTTACGCCAAAGCAAGCGCAATACTTAGGTGTTGACATTGATGGCCCCTATAAACCTGATCATTATCGGTACTAGTAGTTTACTGCTGTAACTTAAAACTGGTTGCGTATGAATCCCCCTCGGGATAGTGTTTCGCGTATGAAGTTTGAGACCATATGCTTACATGGGGGTGCATTTATAGACCCGGTGACCCTTGCAAGGGCAATCCCGGTGTATCGCACAAGTTCATACTTGTTTAAAAGCACAGATCATGCAGTTAAGCTTTTTGAACTCAAAGAACAGGGATACGTATATTCACGAATTAATAATCCAACCGTTGCTGTGTTGGAACGGCGTTTAGCGTTGTTAGAGGGTGCACCCGAAGAGGGAGGGGTAGCAGTAGCTTCAGGCACAAGCGCCATTTTTTATTCTATCGTAAACTTAGCGAACGCGGGCGATAACATTGTTTCGGCAAACAATCTGTATGGCGGTACTCACACACAGTTTTTACATATTCTGCCACAGCTCGGCATAACCGTGAAAATGGTCGATCCTAGTGACCCTGGAAATTTTGCGCGGGCAATTGATAATCGCACCAAAGCAATTTTTTGTGAGACAGTCTCAAATCCCGCATTGCAAATTATCGACCTGGAAAAGGTTGCAGAAATTGCGCATGCGCATGGGTTGCCGTTAATTGTGGATGCCACGTTTTCCACGCCCTATCTGACTCGTCCTTTGGAGTTTGGTGCAGATATAGTTGTACATTCATTGACAAAATGGTTGGGAGGGCACGGAGCAGCGATTGGGGGAATAGTCATTGACGGGGGCCGGTTCAACTGGACGGCTGGGAAACATCCAATGTTTACTGAGCCAGATGAATCTTATCACGGTTTGCGGTGGGGATATGATTTGCCGGAGCCTTTGCGTAAGGTGCCGTTTGTAACGCGAATGCGCACGGTGGCGTTACGAAACTTGGGGGCGTGCCTTTCCCCTGATAACGCCTGGATTTTCCTTTTGGGCTTAGAGACCCTTCCTGTGCGGATGGAACGACATTGTGCAAATGCTCGCGCGGTTGCAGAGTTTTTAGCTAGCCATCCCAAAGTTCGGTGGGTCCGTTATCCAGGATTGAAGAATGATCCTATGTACGAACTGAATTTGAAGTATCTCCAAGGGAAAGGTGGATCCATGGTGGTATTCGGCATCAAGGGAGGCCGTGAAGCGGGGGCAAAATTTATCGACTCTTTGCGCTTAATCTCGCACTTGGCAAATGTGGGAGATGCAAAAACATTGGCAATACATCCGGCCACTACTACGCATTCGCAGCTTAGTGATGAACAACTCCAGGCTGCGGGCGTAACTCCTGATATGGTCCGGCTTAGTGTAGGCTTGGAACACATTGATGACATATTGGAAGACATTGATAAGGCTTTGAGTGTGGCATGACCCCCAAAATACACACACGCCGTTCCGTTGGGGTAGTTTCTACTCAGTTCTTTCATTATGTAAATCCCGCAAAACCGTTTAGGTTGCGTGTGGGTAGGGAATTGCCTGAATTTACTTTAGCATATGAGACGTATGGGGAATTAAACGCTGATCGTAGCAATGCAGTACTTGTTTATCATGCAATGACCGGAAGCCAGCACGCCGCTGGGATTAACAAGCATGTGCCCGGGGTTGGATCGCGTTGGACAAAAGAAATGCACATTGGTTGGTGGGACGGATTCATCGGCCCGGGAAAGGCAGTGGACACAGAAAAATTTTTTGTTATTTGTGCCAATTATTTGGGTGGTTGTTACGGCTCTACTGGCCCAGCTTCTATCAACCCGGCAACTGGTAGGCCGTGGGGATCTGCATTCCCAGTCTTGCGGTTTGTAGACATCGTTGAATCCCAGATGCTACTATTAAAGCATTTGGGGATTCCCAAACTTCACGCGGTGATAGGCGGCTCAATAGGTGGATTCTTAGCTTTGCTTACAGCAACTAGATATCCCGATTTTGTACGAATTGTGGTGCCTATTGCGACGGGTTTAGAAACTACTATTTATCAGCGCATTATTAATTTTGAACAAATCACTGCAATAGAAAGTGACCCTAATTTTAAAGGCGGTGAGTATTACGACGGGCCATACCCAGAGGTCGGACTCGCCTTAGCACGGCGTATCGCACACAAAACATTTGTGTCTCTGGAAGATTTAAAAGAACGCGCCCGAGATGAAGTCGTCAGCCATAAACCCCCTTATGGATGGTATGAGATGAATCACCCAGTCGAATCCTACATGTACCACCAGGGACAAAAGTTTGTGCGCCGATTCGATGCTAATTCATATCTGCGGATTGTCGATGCATGGCAGTGGTTCGATTTAATTGCGGAAGCTGACGGAACCTCCTACCTGGATATATTTTCCCGGTGTCGTAACCAGGAATACCTTGTGTTTAGTATTGACTCAGACGCCTCGTTCCCCATCGAAGAACAGCGAAAGTTAGTAGAGGTATTGAAAGGGGCAGGCGTGCCAACTATTTGGATTACTGTTCACTCAGACAAAGGGCACGACTCTTTCTTAATAGAACCTAAGCTCTATGCTCCGCATTTAAGCCAAGCATTGGAGCGGGGTTAGGTAACTGCGGACGATTAAGAAATACACCAACCAACCTTTTGAAGCTAGGTGGTCGTCCTGCTGGACAAATCGGAAATCTGGTTTCCAGATCCTTGCTTAGCTGAACCTGATGGCTTGTTAGCGATTGGTGGTCAACTGACGGTGCCATGGCTTTTGGCTGCATATAGTGTCGTGGTATTTTCCCTTGGTCGGCAGACCCAATTACTTGGTGGAGTCCAGATCCGCGTGCGATTATTGAATTGGACAAGTTCCATGTACCTCGAAGCTTACGCAGAGTGTTGAAGAAAGGGATGTTCACCGTAACATTTGATATGGCCTTTGAGCAGGTCATTCGCATGTGTGCTGAGCCATACCCCGGCCGTGAGGAAACCTGGATTACTGAACCTATCATTAAGGCCTACGTTGAACTATACAAAGCAGGATATGCACACAGTGTCGAATGCTGGAATGAGGGTAAACTTGTAGGTGGGGTGTATGGCGTAGGAATCGGCGGTTTTTTTGCGGGTGAGTCAATGTTTCATACAATGAGCAACGCCTCCAAAGTGGCACTTTATTTCTTGGTGGAGCGATTACAAGAACGGCATTTTGAACTATTTGACATACAAATGGTTACTTCTGTAACCAAACTGCTAGGAGCAATTGAAATTCCTAGAACGGAGTATCTTGACCGACTCAAACGCGCGCTGGAAAAAAGTTGTGAATTTTGAATGAGGTTTTTTCAATTGTTTAAGGAAACGGCTTTTATAAACTTTGTTTATGACAGTGGTTGTATACCCTGGGACATTCGACCCAATTACGAATGGACACTTGGATGTCATCCATCGAGCAGCACGGTTATTTAATCGGGTAATTGTAGCCGTAGCTGAAAGTAGGAATAAACGTCCACTTTTTAGCCACCAGGAGCGCGTGGAGATGGTGCGACAAGCCGTGCAGGATGTGAAAAATGTTGATGTGGAAGGGTTTACGGGTTTGTTGATTGAATATGTGCACCGCAAAAATGCAAATGCTGTCTTACGCGGGCTCCGCGCTGTTTCTGATTTTGAGTTTGAATTTCAGCTGGCCTTGGTGAATCGTAAACTGTCTAAGGACTTTGAAACTATTTTCATGATGCCAAACGAAACATACACGTTTCTAAGTTCGAGTGTTGTGAAAGAGTTGGCGTGGTTAGGCGCAGATGTGTCCGCGCTTGTGCCACCCCATGTAAAGCTAGCGCTTGAATTGAAGTTTGGCCGTAATAAAACAGAATAAGAAGGGAGGCGTTTATGGCACTATTGATAAATGTTGAGCATTTAGCCGACCGAACGGTCCATCTCCAAGGGCATTTGACGCGCGAGGAACTGGATATCGACCCGTTAGATAAAGTTATCGAAATGCGGCAGCCCCTGGATTACGAATTGCATGTAACCCGTATCAATCGGTCGTTATTTATCACGGGACACCTAAAAGTGGTTCTGAACTGTGTTTGTGTGCGGTGCCTTGAACCGTTCGAGTACACAATTGAACTTACCGGGGATTTGTTTGAGCTCCCCTTGACGGGAGAGGAAGCCCCCCAAATAGTGGGGGAGTGTATCGACTTGACCCCGTATGTGCGGGAGAATATTTTACTCGAGTTTCCGGCGCATCCTGTGTGTGGACCAAATTGTCGTGGTGTGCCGGAAGGGTGGGTTAATAGACGTGAAATCGGAAAAAATCGGTTTGGATCTGTTCGAGATATTTTAGAAAACTTGCAGCTTTAGACTCATTATGGGCGTACCAAAAAGAAAACCTTCGCGTAGTCGACAACGTATGCGGCGCGCTTACAATAGCGTGCTTCATCTTCCACAGCTAAGTAGCTGTCCGCAATGTGCAGCCCCATACATCCCGCATAGGGTTTGCAACTCCTGCGGGTATTATAAAGGGCGCCAGATAATCACGATCACCACAGGGCAATAAATAACCGGTTTTTATCACTGAATGGCTTGGCTATGCGCGTAGCGGTGGATGTAATGGGAGGCGATTACGGCTGTGGAGTGGTCATAGAGGGTGTAAAAAAGGCCCTCGAAAATGAGAGAACGTTAACGGGTGTCTATTTAGTTGGTGAGGAAAAAGCCGTACGCGCAGCAATGGACCAGGTTAAATTGCGTGACCCTCGTGTCCATGTTGTCCACGCGTCTGAAGTGTTAGGTATGAATGAGAAGCCAGTCGAGGGCCTAAGAAGGAAACGCGATTGCTCAATCCTAAAAGCTGTAGAGTTAGTGAAGGAGGGAATTTGTGAAGCAGTAATTTCGCCGGGTAACACAGGCGGTGTGGTGGCAGCCAGCGCAATAAAACTGAGACCCTTGCCTGGCGTAGACCGTCCTGCTATTGCGACGGTCATCCCTTCGCTTAATCACTATTTTGTATTGCTGGATTCTGGGGCAAATCTGGACTGCAAGCCCATTAACCTTGTTCAATACGCTATAATGGGGGCTGTTTACGCTCGCGAAATCCTTGGTTACCAAAATCCGCGGGTTGGGCTTTTAAATGTAGGAACTGAGGATGTAAAAGGAACAGCTCTTTTGCAGGAAGCTTTCCAGCTTTGCAAGCAAACTAAGCTTAATTTCATTGGGAATGTAGAAGGGCATGACTTGTTTGCAAACAGGGTTGATGTAGTTGTGTGCGATGGTTTTGTGGGGAATGTGGTTCTGAAAACCTGCGAGAGCCTTGCAACTGGCATTTTGACATGGCTTCGACACGAGTTGAGCGTAAATCCGAAACGAATGATAGGGGCGTTGCTGGTGCGTGGGGCTTTACGAGCGTTGCGGCGTAGAATGGATCCAGAGGCATATGGTGGTGCCCCTCTTCTAGGGCTTAATGGAAATGTGATGATTATGCACGGGGCCTCAAAAGCTAAAGCAATGATGAACGCCTTGAGGGTCACAGTAGAAACGCTCCGTACTCGTGTGAACCATCTAATTGCTGCAGAGATTCAAGAAGCTGCCGAGCGATTGGCCGCGGTAAGGAAAAGCGCGGCTACTCCCGTGTACGCATGAGCATTTCGATCCCTCCGAAATTTTTGAATCCCCGGGCCCGCTTTAATTATCAAGGGCGCCCGTGTTCAATTGTTTCAGTCGGCTCTTACGTACCCGCAAGAGTTCTCACAAATGCGGATTTAGAAAAGATGGTAGAGACTAGCGACGAGTGGATAACTACTCGCACTGGGATAAAGCAACGTAGAATTGCAGCAGCTGATGAGTACACTTCTGATATGGCTGCGCGGGCAGCTGAGCGGGCTATGGCCCGAGCGGGAATAACTCCCGATCAGATTGATCTGATAATAGTTGCTACCGTCACACCCGATATGATTTTTCCATCCACTGCTTGTCTTGTTCAACACAAACTAGGTGCGGTACGTGCCGCAGCATTCGATTTGGAAGCAGCGTGTGCGGGTTTCGTGTATGCCCTGGAGATAGGCCAGCAGTTCATAATGAGTAGAACCTATGATACTGTTTTGGTGATTGGGGCTGAAAAACTCTCTTCGATAGTGAATTGGAAAGACAGAAATACCTGCGTTTTGTTCGGTGATGGAGCAGGGGCGGTTATTTTGCAAAATAGACCTGGATCCCACGGATTGTTAACCGCTGTACTGGGGGCAGATGGGTCGAAGGCCGATTTGCTTCGGATTCCGGCAGGTGGTTGTAGATTGCCCGCTTCCATGGAAACAGTGGCGCAAAAACTTCATTATATCCACATGGAAGGGCAGGAAACGTTTAAAGCTGCTGTGGAGGCAATGTACACTGCAGCCCGAGAGGCATTACAACGGTGTAATTTAGATGTCAGCCAGCTTAAGTGTGTAATTCCACACCAGGCGAATAAAAGGATTATTGAAGCAGTTTGTAAGAAGCTAGGTGTTAAACCCAATCAGATTTACGTTAACCTGGATAGGTATGGCAACACCTCAGCTGCATCAGTAGTAATCGCTTTGGATGAGGCAGTCCAGAGTGGGCGCATACAGCGCGGGGATTTGGTTTTGCTAATAGTGTTCGGAGGGGGGTTAACATGGGCTGCAGCAGTGATTGAATGGTAGAAAGTTGACTCTATACGAGTTTGTGGTAGGGTGAAGTTGGGTTTATGGGAGTTCGAAAAGTTGATGCAAAAAATTGGTACAACGGTGAGGGCTTATCTCAAAAGAGCCAGGCCTACCAACTTACCTTAAAACCAGAATCGATTTTGATTACTCGTAACGGGATTGAATTTTATAGTAGAAAACCCTTCCCTCTATGGGCTGAAATGACAATTGTGCTTGAATCTGAAGTGACACAGAAACGCATACAATGCAATGGAGTGGTTGTCTCCTGCAAGGGAAACCGTCAAGCTGGATACCACGTTGCCCTTTTATTTATGGGTATCTCCCCAGAAACACAATCCGTACTAACTAAACTAGCTCGGAGTAGCTTGACCTGGGTTTGAAACGTGTTCGGGGACCATAACATTTGCCCTTGTTGACCTGACTTATATGGACTACGTAGAATTACTGCACACGATTTTAAAGGCTGCTGTTGATGCGGGTGCTTCAGATGTACATTTAAAGATTAATTCTCCGGTTGTCTTCCGGGTGAACCAGCGTCTGGTTACTCCAGACCTGCCATATGTGTCCCCGGAGGCAATGGATGTTTGGGTTAAGCAAATAGTCCCAACTCATTTAAAGGCCCGTCTGGAGGCTGAACGCGAGATAGACTTCTCTTATCATGTGCCAGGCATCGGGCGTTTCCGAACAAATTTGTATCAGCAGCGGGGCGAATTTGCGATATCTATGCGGTATGTAAAGGTGCGGGTGCCACCTTTTGAGGAACTAGGGTTACCCGAGGTAATTAAGCGGATTGCTGAGCAACCCCGTGGAATAGTGATAGTTGCAGGGGCGACTGGCTGTGGCAAATCTACGACACTAGCGGCAATGATCGAGCACATAAATGCGAATTTCCGGAAGCACATTATAACTTTGGAGGACCCGATTGAGTATGTCTTCGAAGACAATCAGTCTGTAATCGAACAAAGGGAAATCGGCCTTGACACATTATCTTATCATCACGCGCTTAAACATGTTCTTAGGCAAGATCCCGATGTAATCATGATTGGGGAGATGCGTGACTCGATCAGTGTGGAAGCAGCTATGGCCGCGGCAGACACAGGTCACTTAGTCCTTACTACTCTCCACACAACCAACGCCCAACAGTCACTTATAAGAATCTTGGACTTTTTCAAGGCCGAAGAGCGAGAACAAGTCAGGCGACAGCTTGCTGGTACTTTGCAGGCAGTAATTGTACAGCGGCTGGTCAATACCGTGCATGGCAGGGTTACCCCGGCTTGCGAAATATTGATTAATACCCCAACTGTTAGAAAACTAATTGAGGAAAATCGTCTTGAGAAGATTTACGCCGCAATTGAAACGGGGACTGAAGAAGGGATGATGACGTTTAATCAGTCTCTGTTACAGCTTGTCAAGTCGGGCCTAGTAGATGTGAAAGAAGCGCTTGCAAAGGCGAGTAATCCACAGGCACTAGAAATGAATCTCCGTGGTATCTTCCTTGATGAAGGTCGCAGAATTATTGGTTAATTATGTTGGACTGATAACCGGGGAGCAAGGAACACTGCAATAGCTTGAGCCGTTTTTAAAGACGCGCCTTGGTTGGCAATCACCACATTGCGAGCTGCTAAACCAATTTCCGCGCGTTTGTCAGAATCGTTCAACAGCATCCTAATAGCGGATTCTAACTCAGTTTTATTGCATACCTGAATTGCAGCTCCTGCTGCCAAAAACGCATGTGCAATCTGTTCAAAGTTTTCCATGTTCGGACCAAATACAATTGGTTTTCCGACAGCCGCTGGTTCGATTGGGTTTTGTCCCCCGTGAGAAGTTAGGGTCTTCCCCACAAACACTACAGTAGCAAATTTATACATGTGTCTAAGCTCTCCGGTTGTGTCTACAAGCAAGCAGTCTAGGCCGGATAGCACAGGCATAACTTTTGGGTTAAGGGTTGATCTTAAGACAAATTTAATGCCCAACGATTTGAGTTCGGCGGCAACTTGTGGGGCACGTTCAAAATGCCGGGGAACTAAAATGAGGAAAAGGTTTGGGAACGATTTTCTTAAAGATAGGTAAATTTCTGCAAGGATCCTTTCTTCTCCGGGGTGAGTACTACCTCCCACTATTACAAGCCTGTTGCAGGTAACGTGTTCCATTATTGCGCCCAGTTCGACGGGAACCGGCGCGTCTAATTGCACTGTATCAAACTTTAGACTGCCTACTACATGGATTTTTTCTGGCCTGACACCTAAAGAGCATAGGCGCGAAACGTCGGCTTGGTTTTGTGCAAACACAAGTGTGAAGCAATCGAAGACCTTACAAAAAAAACGGCGTAGGAACCGGTATCTCTTGTAGGACCTTTCCGAAAGGCGTGCATTTGCGAGGAAAATGGGAATCTTACGGTCCGTAGCCTGCCAAATTAGATTAGGCCAAATTTCAGCTTCCATGATTATAATAGCCTTTGGATTGATTATGCGAAGGGCTCTTTTCACGGAGAAAAGTAAATCAATAGGGTAATATATTGCTGCCATTTGCCCGGTTGCGTTTCTATGCAGAACTTCCCTGCCTGTGGTTGTAGTAGTCGACAATACAAAAGTCATACAAGGCAACACGCGCTGGAGCTGCTTCAATAGTTGAAGCGCGATATTGACCTCGCCAACACTTACAGCGTGTATCCAGATGACGTTTTTCCCTCGCAGCGACTCGATAGTGGTTTTGGAGTAGAACCCGAAACGTTCCCAAAAGCCACGTTTCCAATTCCCCCGTTTTATTAATCGATTTATGTACCACGGGGAAGAGAAGACCAAAAAGACAGGGAATAAAATGTTGTAAAGCAACCTTTCTACCATGTTAGCGGATGTCTTTTACCATGGATGTCTCCGCGATGTCTACTTTGCGGTATTAATCTCGAAAAAACAGTATCCAGATTACAAAAAAGATAGGGAGCAAGTACGGGACAGTGTACTTAATTATATACCCCATGAAAGTGGGCATTTGAATGTTTTGTTGTTCGGCGATTGATTTTACCATGAAGTTGGGGCCATTCCCAATGTATGTGCTTGCTCCGAAAAAAACAGCTGCGATGCTAATGACAACAATAAAAATATTAGAGTGCGGGTTACCTAACAGATAAGCGATCTCAATTTGTTCAACGGCCAGGTACCCCGATTGCAGTTTCCCACCAAAATAATATTGAATTGCCGAAACAGTATTCCGAACACTTTCGGGGTACGTGGACAAATCTATCGAATGAAGGTTGTTACTTTGCGCTAGCGAAAGGACTTGGTGGACTATTTGTTGATCGACGGTGGATCCCATTACTGCGCTTAGGAAGCTCAAGTAAGTAGGGGCATTGTCTAACACTGTCGAGAGAAAGCCACACGCCCAGAACAGTTTTGTAGTAGAGGTAATGCCGAGTTGGCTTGCATTTAATTGCAACCAGTCTAGGGCTGGCATCATTGTTGCAAAAATGCCAGCAAATAATATTGCAACCTCTTGGATAGGGTGAAAATTAAAGTGATTCGCGTGATGTATATGACGCCCCGTCGTCACATACGAGAGTGTAGCAGCGGTTATCATTATAGCTTCGCGCAAAAATGGTGGGTTGGTGATAAAGACAGCACCAATAATCACACCCAAAAATAACAGGTTCCATAATCCTTCAAATTTCCATACGTTTGGTGGTTCAGCCTCTTGGGCTCGAATAGTAGCAGGGATTTTACGATAATGTATGGTATCGATTACATAAAAAATTCCAACAAGTGCTCCAACACCAATCAACCACATGGGCCAGCAATGTAACAAAACCCAAAAGAATGGAATGCCTTTTAAATATCCTAAGAAGAGGGGAGGATCGCCAATTGGCGTAAGACAACCACCACAATTGGATACAATGAATATAAAAAACACGATATGGTATGGTTTAATCCTGTATCTGTTCATTCGGATCCAAGGGCGTATTAACAGCATTGAGGCCCCCGTAGTACCTAATAGGTTAGCTATGATTGCCCCCGCAAATAGAAGTCGAACATTTTCCCATGGAGTAGCCTCTCCCTTAACTGAAATGTGGATTCCCCCAGAAACTACAAATAGGGAACCAATTAAGCAAATGAAGCTTACGTATTCATGGACTGTATACCAAACACGCTCATGTGCTCCGAGAAAGAAAATATAGTAAGCCACTGAAATTGCACCGAGCGATAACGCAACTTTGCCATAGTGCTTATGCCAAAATCGGGGGATGACCAAAGGGCAAAAAGCAATGGCCCCTAGCAGTACGACAAAAGGGACAATCATTAGTGGATTTGGATTAATGATGTCGTGTCCGGTTGTCATATTACACTAAGTTTCATTTGGTTTTGTGTTGGTAAACAAACACATTTAGCTTGTCAACAGAAGCTCGCCATTTTGTTGAGTTGCATTATGAAATTCAAGCTGGTTATAGCCGTCGCATTTGATCGGCTCTCAAAATGTGTTTACAGAGGTGATATGTGTTGCACCTGTTTACTCCGAGTGTATGTGCCAAGGTAGCTTGAATAAATGAGGTGACAATTCCTAAAAAACTTCTGAATTTAGGTTTGCATTGGAGCATGGATTAATACCCCTGACGACGATTATTGGGGAGGGTTGAAAACTATGATAAAATGGGTTTGTATCCCAATATCCTGAATTGCAACCTATTGCGGCGAAGTCAAAAACCGAACCTGCAACGATCGGATGGGTATAATTATTCACCAGTGAAACGACCTATGGCAATTTTCTGCAACATATCGGCCAGACCACCAGAATAATCGACATACTATGATGAATACGAGACGTTGCGTGCATAAACGGCGCAGTCAATCCAGATAAAATGATCTGCATAGAGTTTGTTTTTTTGCTAGGGTTGCAATTCAAGGTGCGATTTCATAAGTTAACACCATAAATTATGATGGACAAAAGGCTAGTTCATTTAATGGCAATTGGCTCGCTTTTAATTGGTGTTATTTGTGGGACTTCATGTTTAGCTTCTTCCTACCCCGAGGGTAAGTCTGGGTGGAACCTTGCAAAAGAAATTGTGCAGCGAATAAAAAAACCCCGGTTCCCAAACCGAAATTTCAATGTGTGTCAATTTGGTGCGGTGGGAGACGGTAAAACTGATTGTACACGTGGTTTTGCGGAGGCGATAATGGAATGTTATCGAGCAGGGGGAGGGCGTGTAGTAGTGCCGCCAGGGACTTATGTCTGCGGCCCAATTCATTTACGCAGTGGGGTCAATCTACATTTGGAACGGAATGCAATAATCGTTTTTACCACGAATGTAGCTGCTTACTTACCGGTGGTGTTTTCTCGATTCGAAGGAGTGGAAGTGATGAATTATTCGCCCCTGGTCTATGCTAGGGGGCAGAGTAACATAGCTCTTACAGGCAAGGGGATTTTGGACGCCCGTGATTTTGCAAAAGTAGTTCATCCTTGGGCAAGGGAAGCCAGGGCCGATATCGAACGACTTGCCCTGATGGCGGCAAATGGTGTCCCCGTTGAACAAAGAGTGTTCGGCCAGGGGCATAAGCTCCGACAGAATTTTTTCCAGCCAATGAATTGCATCAATGTGCTTGTGGAAGGTGTGACCTTTCTTGGGTCACCAATGTGGACTCTCAACCCAATTTATTGCACAAACGTGATAATAAGAGGCGTGACTATTATAACTGAAGGACCCAATACAGATGGCTGTAATCCGGACTCATGTACCGATGTCCTAATTGAAGATAGTTGGTTTAGTAACGGGGATGATTGCATCGCAATAAAGTCAGGCCGAGATAATGATGGTCGGCGGGTAAATGTACCTTCCCAAAATGTCGTAATCCGAAGATGTCGATTCGCAAATGGGCATGGTGGCGTGGCATTGGGCAGTGAAACAGCCGGAGGTATTGCAAATGTGTTCGTTGAAGATTGCTATTTTGAGAGTCCGAACCTACGGATGGCCTTGCGGTGGAAAACAAATCCTGCCAGGGGTGGGTATATAACCAATGTGTATTTCAGAAACTGCCACGTTAAATGTGCGCGGTTTGGAATTCATATGACGATGCGGTATGCAGCCAGTGGAGCCAAGGAGGGTGATCATATGCCCATAGTTAGCGACGCATATATTGAAAACTGTAGATTTGAGACTTTACTGGAAAGGCCTGTGTTTATAGAAGGCTATTCGGAAAGAGGGAAAATTTCTCAGGTGGTAATACGTGACTGTAAGTTTGGTGTAGCTCCAAAACCAGGGTTAATCACAAATGCAGCTTCTGTCCAAATAATTGGGTGTAAAAACTTGCAGCTTGAATAACTAGTTTGGCGTCAATGAATGAAGTCGCTCTCCAACTTAAGAAGTTTTGGCAAGGAGTTTGCGAGTTTTGGCAAGGTCTGCCAAGAAAATGGATATTTTTTAGTTTGCTTTTGTGTACAATCGCCTTCTTCCATTTTTATGGGAACTCCACGTATGGCTACTTAATTGGGCGCGTTAAATACATGCGCTCCTTGTTCGCGTGGTTATACAACGCGTACACTGCAGAATTAGCCGATGATAGCCACGGATTAATAATGCCCTTTGTAATTTTGGGCCTCTTTTATTGGAAGCGAGAGCGGTTGTTAAAATCCGTGGGTGGGCCCTGGTTAGGCGGGTTGGTAATTTTTGCTGTAGGGCTTGTGCTTCACATTATTGGATTTATGATTCAGCAAACTCGGCTTTCGGCTGTAGGGTTTTTCATATGTGTATATGGATTGATGGGGGCCGTTTGGGGGAGAGGATGGTTATCCGAAAGTTTTTTCCCTTATTTCTTATTTGTTTTTTGCATTCCTTTGGGATCTATGGGGGACGCAATTAGTTTCCGCCTTAGGTTGATTGTGACTAAAGCAGTTGTCCTGCTTTCACATTATGTGTTCGGTGTGGATGTAATTGCGGAGGGTACAAGATTGTTATCACCTGATAGACTATTCGAATATGAAGTGGCAGCGCCTTGCAGTGGGATCCGGAGTTTAATAGCGATTATAGCGGTTTCCATTATTTATGGGTGGGTAAGCTTTAGGCGTGTTACCAGTAGATTGGCATTGTTGGCGGTGGCGCCACCATTAGCCGTGATAGGCAACATTTGCAGAATGATGCTGATCATCTTAGCAGCGGAGGTAGGTGGACAGGAGGCTGGTCTGAAAGTCCATGAAAGTACCATCCTGAGCCTTATTCCTTATGTCCCAGGATTCCTTGGCCTAGGATTAATTGGTATGTGGATTAAGAAGACCTGGGAGGGTGAAAAATGAAAGGGCGTTTTTTCAGGAACAAAGTGGAATCAATTGTCGTCATTGGAGTGATAGTGATGCTGGTTTCCGCGGCAGCTTTGTTGGCGTATCTCCAGAGTCATCAGCGTCTGGGTGCGCCAGGTGTACGTGTCAGTGGTCAAGACGGCGGGTTGGTGGTGAAAGTTGAGCTCCCCGAGCGCGTATTGGACTACGAATCAGAAGAAATCCCACAAGCACCTATTGTGACTAATGCGCTTCCAAAAGATACTAGCTTTGGTCAGCGTCTCTACACTGCGCCCGACGGGTTTCAAATACTTTTGAACGTTGTGCTAATGGGTATGGATAGAACAAGCCTGCATAAACCAGAGTTTTGTTTAACAGGTGCAGGTTGGCGCATTGAAAAATCTGATCGTGTGACAATCCGAATTTATGAGCCTTACCCTTATGACTTGCCGGTCGCCAGGAAAATCGTCACGAAACAGTTCAATTTTAATGGGCAGGTGGTAACCCAGCGAGGGATTTACATGTATTGGTATGTGTGTGATGGTGCTATTAGCGGAGACCCTACAGGATTAGAGAGAATGTGGCTAATGACGAAAGAATTATTACTGAAAGGGGTCTTGCAGCGATGGGCGTATGTGACTTGTTTCGCGGTTTGTAGTCCGGGAGCTGAGGACTACACATATGAAAGGATGAAGTCATTTATCGCCTCGGCTGTGCCACTCTTTCAGACCAGTGCGGGTGCACGAATCGAGGATTGATGCATTTATTAGGGCGTGTATTATGTAGTTGTGAGCTTGGATTTTCCAAGAATGCTTTGGGTTTAAGGGTATTCCGATAGCAAATGTTGACTCGATACACGCAGCTTAGGATTAAATTAAGTCAATTGTTAGATGCTTGCCTTACGGGATTAGCATTGGCAGTGGCATATTTAATTCGGACCGATGAACGTGTGATGAGCTTTTTGCGCGCCTCAGGAGTAAGTCCATTCTCGGATTACTTGATTCTTTTGCTTATCACGATTGCGATTACACCCCCCATTTTCGAAGCAAGTAAGTTATATGAGCGGCTTCTAACTGGTTCACGCGTTCAGATGTTATTTCGGCTAGCACGAGCGTGTTTAGGTTTGACGCTGACAGTTGTAGTAGTTGCGTATCTCTTCAAACTTTCCCTGGGGCGCATCATTCTCATCATGTTCGGGGTGTTTAGCTTTTTACTCATTTGGCTAAAAGAAGAGGCGTTGCGACTGTTGATAAAATCCCGCTTTGGGAAAGAACGATCAAAAATTCGGATTCTTGCCGTTGGTTCTTCCGAAAGCAGGGACCGAGTTATTACGAAGCTGAGCAATGAATTGGGGGAATGGACTACTATTGTTGGGACATTTGACCCCGTGCACGATCTTGCTTCTAGATTAAATGAAATCATTCAAGAAAAGGGGGTGGATTGCCTGGTAATCAGTTCCCGTGATTTAGAAATGGATAAAGTTGAGGAGGTTGTGCGATTAGCTGAGACACAAGGTATTGAGTGCTATTTGATGGTAGACTTTCTTGACACCCGTATTTCTAAACCGGGGTTTACACGTGTAGGCGGCGTTCCAATGTTGGTATTTAGAACCGGGCCAGAACCCTCTTGGCAAACCGTTGTTAAGCAAGTTTTTGATTTTATCGTTGCCTTGGTTGCGTTGATTGTTTTGCTCCCAGTTTTTTTGATTATTGCAATTTTGATCAAATTAACTTCACCTGGCCCTGTGTTTTTCAAGCAGCTAAGGTGCGGGTTGAATGGGCGTCCATTCGTAATGTACAAGTTTCGCACAATGTACCCCGATGCTGAACAGCGGAAGCGTGAGCTTTTAGCACTTAACGAAATGTCTGGGCCCGTTTTTAAGCTGAGTAACGATCCGCGAGTTACCCCAATCGGAAAAGTCTTACGAAAATTTAGTTTGGACGAACTGCCCCAGCTAATCAACGTGCTAAAGGGTGAAATGAGCCTTGTAGGGCCACGCCCATTGCCGGTTGAGGAGGTTAAACAGTTCGACCAGCTTTGGTATAGACGGCGTATGAGTGTTAAACCTGGTTTGACATGTCTATGGCAAATACGCGGACGCAATGAGATCCGAGATTTTAAAGAATGGGCGCGGCTTGATTTGGAATACATTGATAATTGGTCCCTATGGTTAGATTTTAAGATCTTGCTTAAAACCATTCCGGCTGTAATAAAGGCCGTTGGAGCTAAATAACTGTCCACGCAATTTACTCCTTCATGAAAACAACTTCTCGTAGAAAACCAGTATCAGTTGTCACAGGCGCAGCAGGTTTTTTAGGTTCACACCTTGTGGATTATTTATTAACGAAGGGTCATCGGGTAATCGGGATAGATAACCTGATCACTGGGTCAGTTGAAAACATTGCGCACTTGGCGGGACACGAGGATTTTAAATTCATTAAACAGGATGTGACTGAGTTTCTTTTTATCGATGGTCCTGTTGATCATGTATGGCATTTTGCATCCCCAGCGAGCCCAGCAGATTATTTGCGATTTCCAATACAGACACTGAAAGTTGGAGCCCTCGGAACACACAAAGCCCTGGGTTTGGCAAAATATAAAAAAGCCCGTTTTTTGTTAGCGTCTACTTCTGAGGTGTATGGGGATCCATTAGTGCACCCTCAACGAGAGGATTATTGGGGAAACGTTAATCCGGTTGGACCTCGGGGATGTTATGACGAAGCAAAACGGTTTGCCGAAGCAATGACTATGGCCTATCACAAACAGCATCGTTTACAAACACGGATAGCCCGGATTTTCAATACATACGGCCCTCGCATGCGATTGGACGACGGTCGAGTCGTTCCTAACTTTATAACTCAGGCATTTAGCAACAAGCCCATTACTGTTTACGGGTCAGGTTCTCAGACGCGAAGTTTCTGCTATGTTTCCGACTTAATTGAAGGGATTTACAAGTTAATGATGTGTCCATATGTGGGGCCCGTTAACATAGGTAATCCCCAAGAGACAACTATTTTGGAATTCGCAAAGTTAATCATCGAATTAACAGGGTCAAAAAGTAAGATAGTTTTCAAGTCGCTGCCAAAAGAAGATCCAAAGCGCAGGTGCCCGGACATTACGCTCGCTAGAAAAATTTTAAAATGGCAGCCTCGAGTTTCCTTGCGCGAAGGTTTAAAGATGACGATCGAATACTTTGAAAATAAGCTTAAGAAAGAACGAAATTTGTTTGACGATTAGAAGCTGTTTAGGTAATCAAAAGAAACCTTTTCAATGGCGCCCGGGTTTCGGGTGGAAGTGAGATCGATTTAATTCATGCGCGAAGGCAAAACATTTTTGGCAATCGACTGCGGTGCAGGTACGCTAAAGGTGGGCGAATTTGAGGTGACCCCTGAAGGTGACCTGCGGCTATGCCAATTTGGGATTAAACCATTAGGACCAGAGGGGGGATTAGAGAGCAAGCGTGAGGCCACGCTAGCAAAGGCGCTAAAAGAGATACTCACCGAGTTGGGAATAAAGACTAAACCTGCGAATATCTGTGCTCCCTCGTTTACTGTATTTACTAAATTTACCAAGCTCCCCCCTGTGGAGACCGGTAAGATCGCACAAATGGTGAAATTCGAAGCACAGCAGAACGTCCCTTTCCCATTAGAAGAATGTGTTTGGGACTACCAGATTTTGGGAACCACCGGCACAGAAGAATTTGAAATATTGCTGGTTGCTGCTAGGCGGGAATCAATCGATAGCCTATACCGGTGTGTCGAGAATAACGGTTTGCGATTACAACTCGTAGATGCTTCCCCGGCTGCGCTGTATAACGCTGTCCGGTATAATTATCCTGACCTGGAAGGGTGCACATTGCTAATCGATATAGGTGCAAAAACCACCAATATCCTGTTATTTGAAAAAGACCGGTTTTTCCATCGCGCAGTTAATATTGGGGCAAACACTATTACCCAGGAATTTGCAAGTGAGGTTAAATTGCCGTGGCAGGAAGCAGAGAGGTTTAAAATTTCGGAAGGGTTCGTGGGATTGGGTGGTGCTTACGAAGAGCCGGAAAATCCGAAGCAAGCGGCACTATCAAAGATTGCCCGGCAGTTCATGACTAGATTACACATTCAAATTAACCAGACTATTCAATATTACCGTACACAACATGGAGGAAGCCAGCCGCAACGCGTGCTATTAGCAGGTGGGGCGTCAATTATGACGTATACTCCACAATTCTTTGCAGAAAAGATGGCTTTGCCAGTGGAATATTTTAATCCATTCCGTAACCTGCAAATTGCTCCCGATGTAAATATAGAAGCGTTGTCCACTGTTGCTCATTCATTCGGTGAAGTAGTAGGTTTAGCATTGCGAAATATTGCCCGCTGCCCAGTCGAATTGAATTTGATGCCCCCGGCTTTGCGACGATGGCAAGAGTTCAATGAGAAAAAGCCATATTTTATGGCCGCTCTTATAAGCTTGAGCGTTGTGGTGTTCTTGTTAGGGGTTTTGTTAGAAAAACTGGCACGGGGAAAACGCGAAGAATTGGCAGAGTTAAAAAAGGTAATCGAGCCACTCCAACGAAGAGAGACAAGGTTCAGGAAGGAAATGGACGTTTTGAATAGACTCCGAGCTCAAGCTGATCAGTTGACGACGTGGTTGGAGTACCGCTGTTTCTGGATAGATTTATGTTCGGAGCTTAGGCAAATTTTGATGAAGATTGAGGCTGAAGCTCAACAACAGTTCCGTGTGCCCGCGGGAATTTGGGTGGAGCGATTGGCGGCTAGCCCTGCCCGGATAATTAGACTCCGAAGCGGGGGAGGATTGGAGCGAGAAGGCTTGCCTTGGGAATTACGTATGCGCATGGGGCCAGAAATGGATCTAAAGCCGCCTGAAGCAGTGCCCCAAGAACAACCGTTGCGCGCCATGGGCTATGAACAGGGAATGATGGAGGGAGCCCCTCAACCCCAATTACCAGAGATTTCGTCAAATGAAGTTTCAACTTTGATTGTTGTATGCCGCGCAGTAAGCCTTCAAGATGTTGACCCGTCAGCTAATGTAAAAATGGCACATGCATTTTTGCGTGAGCTTAAATCTAGTCGGATGACTGACTCAGAAGGGACTGACTTTTTAGGTAATCTTGGTTCTGAAGAAGCGGACGGTACGTTTGCATTTACAGTTAACTGGAAGCTTAAAAAGCCTTTGCAGCTAAGAAGTGGCAATTAAAAGCTTTCTATGTCGTGGCTAAAACGCAATTGGATTTTTGTAGCGATTGGAATAGTGGCCCTTGGAATGCTGGGGATTGCCGTTGGATTCTTGGTTAAAGGCTACGTTTCGAATCAACGGGCCCTCTCTGAGTTAAATAAAGCTTATGACGAGTTGACACGGTTGTATAACTTAGATCCACATCCAGGGACTGAGAAAAACGACAATATTGCCAGGGCTAGGGAACAGCAAGAAGAGGTAAGAAAATTTCTAAAACGGGTTGTGGAATGGTATCAGCGCATCCCGCCCATTCCTGATTCAGCACAAATTACAACCGAGGAGTTTACGGCTCGACTTCGGGTTACGCTGGATCAACTCCAGAAAATGGCTAAGCAGGCAAGTGTGACACTGCCCAGAACAAATTATGCATTCACGTTTGAATCGATACGACCAAAGGTGAAGTTTGAACCCGCAAGCTTGCCCCTATTAGCTACGCAACTCGGAGAAATTAAAGCAATCTGTGAAATTCTGCTTAACGCCAAAGTGATGGCCATTGATAGTATTCGCCGTGAACGGGTATGTGTGGAAGACAGCCCTGAAATTTATCCCATGGATTATATACGGGAAACGTCAATAACTAATGACATAGCGATCTTAACGCCGTATGAAGTGACGTTCAGGTGTTTCAGCTCAGAACTGGCTGGAGTGCTTGCAGGTTTCGCTAATGCAAAATCCACGTTTATTATCAAGTATTTGGATGTGGAACCAGTTACGTTAGCCATGGCACAAGAGGGAATGGAGGGAGTGGAAGGATACGAACCTGCACCTCCCTATGGAGTCGAGGGGGGACCTATGCCAAGGCGGTATTTAACCCCCAGGGAAGTATATGGTTTAGGACCGGAGACACAACCCGAACCGTATGTTCCACCAGAAGGAGGGTTCGAGTTGGGGCCAGGTCGTCCGATCCGCCGTCCATTACCTGTTCCAGGCAGGGGTGGTGCACAGGTGATACTTTCTGAAACACCTTTCCGCGTAATTATGCAGGTGTATGTAGTTAAACTCAATATAACTCAGCAACAGACGCAGCAGTAACCGTGAACTTCATAAGGCGTCATTACGAAAAGGTAATTTTAGGTGCCGTGCTCATATTTCTGGTGATCGCGGTAGCGCTGATGTTCTTCCTTGTTGACAAACAGGCTAGGGACATGGCCGAAAAGCGCGGGACAATCACAAGTAAGCCAACAAAGCCGCTGCCACCCTTGGACCTGTCGGCAGGAGAAAAAATACTCGAACGCTTAAATAAGGGTGTTACCGTAACATTGTCTGCTCCCCCTAATAACTTGTTTAGTCCGGTTGTGTGGCGAAGATATCCGGATGGTCGGCGAGAAAAATTGGAACGTATGGTGGAAGGCCCGAGTGCACTAAAAGTGGTTAAAATCACGCCATTGTATATGACAATTTCGTTTGACTCAGTGGACACTGCAACCACGAACTATCTCGTTGTTGTGAATAATCCAGCAGCAACAACGCGATCGCAACAACGTGTAGCGCGTTATGTCCAAGTCGGCGCTAAGACCGATTACTTTATGGTAAAAGCAGTTGAGGGTGATCCACTTAATCCAACAGGCCTCGTAATCGAGTTGCAAGAGAGCGGGGAGACAATCACGATTAAGACTAATAGCCCATTTAGAAGAATTAGTGGTTACATGGTTGATTTGCGGTATGAACCTGAACGTCGGTCATGGTTAAACCGCAGAGTAGGTCAATCGATTGTAATTGAAGGAGAAGAATACACGATTTCGGCAATAAATCAGATTGCCACCGATGAATATGAAATTGTATTGTCATCGCGTGCTTCCGGAAAGAAGCATGTTATCAAATACAAAGCAGGCTCTTAATATGCTAAGAACAATTGTTGGAAATGTCATTGTTGGGTTAATGATCTGCCAGCTAGGGCAGATGACGGTTTGGGGTCAACCTACTCAGACTTCTGGTGGAACTGAGCGGGCAGTGAAAGAGGCAGTTCGACGTCAAGCGCAAACCGTCGAATTGCGCCAAAAGCTAAACGAAGCCCGTCGCACGGAGCAGCAGAAAGATTACTTAGCAGCAGCCAAACTCTATGAAGCGTGTTATACATTGGTCCAGCAAATCGGTGTCGGTGTGGACACCGAGAGAAAAGAAACTATAGCTGGCTTGGTTAGGTGCCGAGTTGCTTTAGCAAAAGAGGCTCAAGCTAAGGGTGATTACAAAGCTGCAGATGCACAACTGAAGGCTGCGTTGCGAGTAGATCCGAAGAACCAGGCTTTAATAGAGCTACAAAAGGAAAACGATGAAAAACTTCAGGCATTAAAAGGCAGGATTCCTAGTGATGAAACTTTGGATAAAATTCCAGTGATCCAAAGCAATAAACAGTATGCCGCCACTCTTGTACAAGATGGTCGTATGCTATGGGAAATGGGGCGCTTAGACGAGGCCGAAAGCAAACTCCGCGAAGCCACAAAGATAGATCCTGAAAACAAAGCAGCTTGGTATTATCTGAACTTGGTTCAGGAGTCTAAGTACGCACGAGCTGCACGCCAGCAGGATGTGGATTCTAGGGCAGCCTTGGTCGAAGTTGAACAAGCTTGGGAAAAACCGGTCAAACGGGAACTTTTGCCGCAACCGAATCCTTATGCGCGGACAAACTTAGTTTTTACAGGTGAAGGACGTCAGAAAATAATTAGTAAGTTAAACCGGATCCGTCTCACGGAGGTAAGGTACGAAGATGTGGAATTATCTGAAGTGTTAAGGAATCTTAGCGAGCAAATCCGAGCACGAGATCCTGAAAAGGAAGGAATTAACTTCCTTTTGGTTCGCGAACCTGCCCCGAATGTGGCATTACTGCAACAAATGCAAGGTCAAATGGGAATGGGAGGAATAGGAGGGGGTGGTATGACACCTTATGCTGCGCCAACTCCAGAAGGAATGCCATTGGGCGTTGCGACGACACCTTTACTTGCGGCACAGACCGAGGAGGTAGATGTTGCCATGGTAAAAATTAAAATCTTTCCGCCACTGAAAAATGTCCGGGCAGCGGATGTTTTGGATGCAATTGTCAAAACGGCCGACCACCCAATCAAATACTCAATTGAAGACTATGCAATTTTATTCTCATTGAAACGCGGAGAAGTTGAACCCTTATATACGCGCACATGGCGGGTTGACCCGAACACGTTCATCCAAGGACTCGAAAGCGTAGCTGGCATTTCATTGTATCTCCCTACGTCTATGGGTGGATATGGAGGCGGATACGGCGGTTACGCCGGGGGATATGGTGGTGGTTATGGCGGTTATGGCGGCGGAGCAGAAACGGTTATTCCTCGAGTGTATGTTAGTCCAGGCGGGTACGGTGGATTCGGTATGTATGGCGGTGGATTTGGTGGTGGTTTCGGTGGTGGATTTGGTGGTGCAAGCGCAGGTGCAGGTGTCCAGGGAGGAGCTGGTATTACAGGATTGGGCGGTGGTTATGGAGGTGGTGGTCTAAGTTTCGTTACCAGAGTTGATACACACGCAACAGTCAACCAGATCATCCGAAATTATTTTGCCGCGAATGGTGTGGACTTTACCTCCCCCGCCGGGACGAACAAGGCCGTCTTCTTCAACGATAGGACTGGAGTGTTACTGGTTCGCGCTACGTTGCAAGATTTGGATATAATTGAAGCTGCTATACAGGCCCTGAACATTACGCCGCCACAGGTGAATGTAAAAGCTCGGTTTGTTGAAATTACTCAAAACGATTCTAAGGGCTTATCTTTCGATTGGTACTTAGGGAATGTTTTGATGCATGGGGGCCGGATTGGAATGCAAGGTGGCACAGCACCGTCCTTCGTAGGTGCGCCATCCACAGCTAATCCTGAAGGTACATTCCCTGGCTCAGCCCAGGCGGGCACTGCCATCACACCTCAATCTACTGATCAAATGTTGAGCTCAGGAGTTAGGAGTACCTATGGTAGACAAACTCCGATTCCTGCATTGGCAACAATTACTGGAATCCTTACAGATCCGCAATTCCGTGTTGTCATTCGAGCGCTCGAGCAACGCGACGGGGTAGACATTCTGTCGGAGCCAGAAGTTACAACTGTAAGCGGCCGACAGGCACAACTGCAAGCCGTCGAATTGCAGACGATTGTTTCTGGCCTTCAAACCGCGGGAGGTACACAAACGGGTGTTGGGGGGGGATATGCTGCTGGCGCCGGTGGAGCTGCAGCGGGCGCAGGTTACTATCCGCAAGGTGGTTATCTGGCGTACAACTATAATACCCAACAAATGCCTCTTGGCCCAACATTGGACGTAATTCCTTATGTTTGTGCTGACGGATATACAATACAAATGACGTTAATACCCACCTACATCGAATTTGTCGGATATGATGATGCAACTGCTCAAAAGTTCGTACCTACGTCGGCATTGGCTGTTGCGGGAGGACAGGCTATGGCAACTACGGTTACTGCTGTGTTGCCATTGCCTATCCTGAGGGTTAGACAAGTTACCACTAGCGCAATTGTCTGGGATGGACAAACTATCGTTTTAGGCGGCCTCACTGCAGAGGATGTGCGGAAATTGAAGGATAAAGTGCCATTCCTAGGTGATTTGCCTTTGTTAGGTCGTTTGTTCCGCAGTGAGTCTAGCTCCACAGTTAAGAAAAAGCTCTATATATTTGTAACCCCTACTATAATTGATCCTGCAGGCAACAGGATGCATTCTGATGAGGAAATGCCATTTGCTCAAAGATTGCCTCAGGCTGAGCCAGCCTCCGTTAGCCGGTAAATAAATGCCTTTAACGGAACGAAACCATTTGGGGGCTAAGGATAGTGATCCGAAATTCTTAGTAGTAGACGGATCAGCAGTGGCGTATCGAGCTTATTTTGCACTACCGCACCTTACAGCCCCAGGTGGTGAACCAACAAACGCAATATATGGGTTTATTAGGATGGTTAACAAGTTGCTCACAGACTTGAAACCCGAGTTTGGGGTGGTCGTTTGGGATGGCGGGCGTAGCACTGACCGATTGCAGATACATCCAGAATACAAGGCAACGCGCCCGCCTATGCCAGACGAACTACGGTCCCAAATAAGGCGGATTCAAGAATTTTTGGATTATTCAGGGATACGATCCGTCCAAATTGAAGGTGTGGAAGCGGACGATTTAGTGGCAACTTTTGCAAAAGTTGGTGTTAATTCTGGATTGGTGATCTATATCGTGGGTAATGACAAGGATTTTTGCCAACTGGTCTCAGATCGCGTATTTGTGGTCTCACCTACCCATAGGAAACCCGAACTACTTACCATAGCTCGGGTGCATGAAAAATTCGGTGTCTTTCCGGATCAGGTGATTGATTACCTGAGTTTGGTGGGGGATTCCGTCGACAATATAGAAGGTGTTCCTGGTGTGGGGCCGAAAACGGCAGCCCAGTTATTAGAAAAATTTGGGACGATCGAAGAGTTGTATTGCCGACTATCGGAGGTGCAACCTGAAAGACTTCGGAATGCATTACGCGAACATGAATATCAGGTCAAACGCAACAAGGAATTGATCTCCTTTAAAATCTTTCCTGATATTGTTGGTGAGCTCAAAAATTACGCCCTTCAGCAACAGAATAATGAGAAGCTAAGGGGTTTTTATAGAGAGCTCGGGTTTAATTCTTTGATAAAGGAGATCGATGAGTCCATTTCGAAACCTGAAGTTGGAGAGCTGTTCCAATAAGCAATTGACCATGATGGGTTCACTGAATAATTTGAAAGGGAAAGGGATGAACTCGATTTTTGGAAAGATTCTATTAGCAAGCGTTGGGTTGTGGGTGCTGGTGACATCTGGAACGGCCCAAAATACCTTTTCACCAGGTGGCCCCGATTATCCAATCATAGGAAACTTGTCGGGTGACCAGGTTTGGCCTGATGTTGCCATAAGTGAGAGCGGAGGTTGGTTAGTATGGCAAGATAATGGAGCTGACGGAGATGGTTGGGGGGTCCGCGCGGCACGTCTTAATTCTGCTTTAACTGTGGTGGGGAATGTATTCACTGTGAACCAAATGACCAACCACCATCAGGAGAAACCGCGGGTAGCTTTATTGCACGATGGCGGAGCAGTAGTCGTTTGGCAGGGTGGCAAAAAGGGTTCCCAAAATATATACGCACGGTTGATAAATTCAAACGGAACATTTCTCACTGGAGACATCCAAGTAAATACATACACGAACGAGTTTCGCGAAGACCCCGCAGTCGCAGTTTTGAGTGATGGTAGTATCTTGGTTGTGTGGGTGAGTTTTAACCAAGATGGTAGCATGCGCGGGATTTTCGGGCAACGGCTGAACTCCTCTGGAAAGAAATTGGGCTCTGAGTTTCAAATAAACCAGTTTACCGAAAATACTCAACGATCGCCGACCGTCTGCAGTTTCCCGGATGGGCGGGTGTTCGTTGCATGGGTAAGTGAATTGCAAAGGTATTCACGGAATGCGGTGGTGGATATATGGGGGAGATTTTATAAGTTGGGTAATAGCGGCATCCTTGAACCTATTAGCAACGAGTTCTTGGTAAGCGGTAATGGAATCGCTCTTTGCGCCAACCCTATCGCGATTCCATCCCCAGAGGGAAAAGTATTAGTAGTATGGAGTCAAAACAATAGTCGTACGCTCACTGGTGATTATTATGTGTATGGGCAAGAGGTACCGAGCCGGTTGACGCAGCGTTCTCCGTCGGATTGGGACGTAGTTGGGCGATTGTTTGATGCAGACGGAAACCCAATCACTGAACCATTTAGGGTCAATACCTTCACAATGTACAGACAGTACGCCCCTCGCGGTTCAGTATTTGGGCAAAACTTTCTAGTGGTATGGACTAGTGAGGCCCAGGATGGTTCGCGGGAAGGTATTTTCGGACAGTTTATTGGACTTGATGGTACTTTGCGGGGCAACGAATTCCAAATAAACACAACAACTGCTAGCCGGCAGATTTGCCCGGTGGTAGGTAGCGACGGTAAAAGCAGGTTTTTGGTTGTATGGACGCAATTTGGTGTGGATTACGGATTCGATTTGCGAGGAAGAGTGTATGATTTAATTCGCCTTGAGATGACACCTGTGATTGGTGGGGTAAAATTAACGTGGAATACGGTTCCTCGTGCTCAATATCAGGTCCAGCAATTGTCCAATGGCAAAGATTGGATAAATGTCGGACCAGTTAGAGTAGCTACAAATTACTCAGATTCGTTATTTTTGCAGCCCACAAATACAATGGCTATTTACAGAGTAATCCGAGTGGAGTGATAGCGCTATGAGCCGAAATACCATAGGATATTTTAGTTTCATATTGCTGGTGAGCCTTGCTACCATTGGCGTCCGTGAGGCAAGAGGGTTTTCGTTAATTGGACCATTCGCAGAGTGGCAAACGTCAGAACTTAATTATAACGTTGGAGTGGGAGTTCACTATGTGATGGATCCAATTGTTTTAGACGTGGGTGGACCGCAAAATCTTGGGGAAGAATATAGGTGGAATTTTAAAACCATCTTTATTGGATTTGATCCCTCCTTTGTAAATTATTTTGGTGCAAAAGGAACCCAAGCAGTTTGGGAGGCTATCCAGATTTTAAATAGTTTGCCACCTGTGTCGAAGATGAGCACTAATCTAACTGAGTTCCCTTTAAACACGAGATTAGTGAACTACAGAGCTTCGGCCCTCAGGCTTTTGGATATCAGAAGCTATGCTTTGGCTGCAATTTTGAACGCTTTAGGGTTGGCAAGTCCAGAGAGATATACATTCACTTTGCGGGCCAGAACAGTTAATCAAAACGAGACAAATTACACGGTGATCATGAGGAACTTTGATCCTGTAACATGGGAACCATCGAAATATGTTAACGGAGTCCTTTATACATACGTAATTGAAGAGCTCCCAGATCCGTGGCCCTCCGGAAGTGCTGATGCCATAGAAATTGCGGTTGATCCGCTCGAAGACACATATACAAGTGTTGTTGGTGGAGTGGACGGCTTTTGGAGAGGTAGATTCCGATACGGTGAGTTTGTAACAGGACTCACTCGGGACGATGCAGGCGGGTTACGATATATTTACTCCCCCAGTAATCTCAATATTGAGACGGCACCTACAAATGCAATGCTGGGATATATAAGTCCATGGACACCCGTTTATCCAGGGGGGCAAACCAATACAAACGCCATAGTAAACATTGCTCTGCGTCCAGGCGTTGATAAAATTGAATTTAAGGTGGCGGAGTATGACAAAACTTACGGTTACTTTATTACAGTAACAAACACTTATGAAGATGTGTATTACACGAACAACACGAAATACACTCAGGGAATTGCTCGTATATTACTGCAACCAGATATCATAATTGCGGCGGGGGATTTGGGGCTTAGCGATGGTTATCCCATCTTATTCCAACGGTCTATTTTGTTTCAGAATAATACGCAACTATATAGTTATTTGCCGCCAGGAGTTAATGGTCCTGGGCAAATAGTTCCACCAGTTACAATAGTTTTCAGCAAATTGGGACCGTATTATATGAATACGGCACCTTATTGGGACGAAGCCACTGTTTCTGCAGTTGGCCCGTTGTGGGGTTATTTTGATGCATCCACCAACGAACCGGTGGTTTTTCCCAATGGGATTTCATTACGTGATTTGGAGCGGAGGGTTTTAGGACAGTAATTCAAAACCTTTAAAGCCAGATGGCCAAAATGAATAGAAATTTCCTGAGTAGGATATTAAGACCAATTTGTGGATTCTGCGTCTTAGCCGAAGTTATACAGGCTCAGGTGTTGCAAACTTACGTCAATACTGGGATTATAACGTCCTATACTAATATCCCCAAAACCGTTGTTAATTTCACAAACTACGGATACGTCGAAATTGCTATTCCGGAACCCGAGACAATTTTATTAGCCCCACCTGAACCATTCGAGTTTTATGAACTAAAGAATTTTGTCAACCGACCGGGATCTTTTCCAAATTCAGGGATAATGTTATGCACGCCTGGTTGGCGATTCAACTATCGATCAATCTCTAACGGGACGCGCGGTTTGGCTTCTTTGTTCCAAGTTGAAAACGGCGCGGCAATAATTGGAAGATCGCTCTTTTTAGTGGCAGTTGATCCATTACCATGTGTGATGACTCCCGCTTATCCAAGCTACATTATTGCGCGCGCTACAAACATCATTGTTAAAGCGGGAGTTTCGAGACCAGACTTGGGGGTAAGTGGATCGCTTATTGCAGGTGCAAATGGGTTGATTGAACTCGCCGGTGTTAATCTTAACCTAGATACTGCCCGCCTCCACATTTTGCCGGTTTGGCAGAGTGCCATGGGATCGCAGATAATTTTCGATACAGAGAATAACCCGATTGCTATTATCCCAGATTTGGGGATCTCGGATGTATATTGGGAAAGTGGTGTTTACAGTGATGCCTTCCCCTTGTCAACACGGGGGCTATGGAATGGCTTGCAAGCAAGGTCAGGTGCTGCACGAGGGTTGAGTTTTTCTATTATGAATCCAGTCGCAGATTCTTACGTTGATGTCCTGGATCAGATGGTAGTCACCGTGACGAACATAGAAGGCTCTCCTGATAACGTGAGGAACTGGTACACGACCAACGTGCAAGTTCCAACTAACATAGTAAAAGGGGCTGTTTTTGTGGATGTTCCCGTCGGCTTTGACGTCCAGCTTGGGTTTGGGCCTTTGAGTTATCCTCCGCTGGGACGGGATATTTATGTAGCGATTAGTACGCTAATTACAAATGTGGCAGCTTGCACAGACGACATAGCTTACGTCTACATCCGGGACACTTTGGGATCTTCAACGAATAATGCATTATTGCCGAATAACTATTCGTGTGGTGTATTAGCTTATCGGCCAGCCAATTATATCGTATCACGGGTTCCTGAAAATATGGGAACCGCGGGAAACTGGGGGTATCCCGATCCTGAGTTTTTCGTTTCTTCAGGGCTTAGACTACTTTTCCCAGACTTTATAGGGATTGATACGGTCACAAACACAACGGTCACAAGCGGCTTATATTCGGCATACGAATCGTACTTCGATAACCTGGTTTATCGACCAATTGTTACACCTGAAGTCAATTTTTCTAATTTTCCAGGACGCATTGTGATAAACGCCACAAATTTGAGCCTGAGGCAAGCAAGATTGCGAGGTGAAGGGTATATAAAGATTCAAGCTGCTAATCTAATATCTAGTAGAGCTACAGTCATTGATTGTGAAAATATAGCTTTGGATTTAGACGCGACTAATGGCAACGTGTCAATAGGAAACCTTGTACCTCAAGAAGTACAACGTTTGCGAGGACCAATTTTGTTGTGGAGTGCAGCATGGAGTAATACAGCTTTGGTGATTATCACTAATAACTGGGTAGTTGGGACTAACGAAGTGGTACAAGGGGAAGGGGACTCTGCAATTACGAATATGATTGTTATGGCGACCAACCTATGGATTACGAATACAGTTGGCATGCGATTACATACGTTGATGGTGGAAGCGATAGGCCTTCGTACATCAGTTCCAGTGTATGTGCATGAATTGGTAGGGCGGGGCACTAATGTGGTTTTAAACGATAATATGACCGTTTCTCAGAGTTTGTTATTGTTAGGCAGGTCATTGACTATAAATGGATTGTTTTACATTCCAGGTGTGGTTCCTCCTTTGAATGAAGTAAGGACGACATTTTGGCCTGGGCCTACGCCACTTGAAGATTGGGTTTGGACTAATGCGCCCAATCTCCTGTATTTTACCAACAATGGGATAGTTAACATTTATAACAACGCTCATTTTGGAGATGACAGTCCGCGACGATATGAGTGGTTTTACAACAATGGCACTATATCGGCAGCATCCATACAGGTGAGAAGTGCTTCGCTCTTCAACGGCGGGACTCTGAATTCTTTTGGCCATCAAAAACTCGAAGCAGACTTAGGCTTGCTAAAAGGAGGCCAAAGCATTGTTGGTAGCGATCTCGTCATGATTGGAAGGGATTTTAAGCTGGATGGGTATACTATTCGAGTCAGTGGCACACTCGAATTAGCAGTAACAAACTCGCTGGCAGATTCAAGTACTACACCTGGCAACGATATTAATGTCAGGGATGGGTTCCGAATGCTTGTGAAGCCGCGCTACGGTGATCTGTTGGGCACTAGTCTTACCAGTGATGCTCCAGCTTATTGGGCAGTAGATGTGTATCATACTTGGGCAGGAGAAGATCGGGGGCCGAATCCCACTGGATATACGAACAACGCTGCACTTGGGGTACTGAAACTAACCTCGCTTAGTCCTTATCCGCTATTTGAGTTTGGACCTGCTGGTACTCGAAATGCCCTGTATGTAGATGTACTAGATATTTCTGACCTAGGAGCAGATTTCACTAACAAACTGTGGATAAACGAAAATTTTGTGATTTACTATGCTTCTGCAGTTGTTGGTTTTACCCCACCAAATCACCCGAACGGAGAAGCTCAGCTACCTGAGGAATACCTTGATGGACAATTCGAAGGGAGATTGAGGTGGGTACGAGATTACGCTGGGCCAAGAACTGGCGTGGCTGTTGTTGTTGACGGTAAGACCATGTATGTCAATCGGGCGTTGCGAAATAGCCATGTGATAGATTCTGATGGGGATGGGATTCCGAACTACTATGATTCAACACCATTCGGAGGGTTGAGTTTGATTGCAGAGTTGTTACCAAGAACTAACTATGCAGCCATAAAAGGCCTGGGCAGCATTCCCCCTGGGCAGCTTGCCCTCAAATGGTTTGCTCGGACAAATGCAATTTACACTATTCAATACAGTACGAATTTGTTAGCAAATCAATGGGTAACCTTAAAGGTGCTTACCAATGCTTCTCCCACAAATTGCTGGTTGAGCGTTACTGATGACGACTTTGGCTTTGGTTCAATTTGTAGATTTTATCGGGTGATTGAAAATAGGAAGTAAGGTAGTATCTGCAAGGCAGGCTGAAAGCGGGATTCGAATTGGGCAAAAGTTACAAATTCGGTGCAAAATTGGTGTGAATAACTGAAGTTGTGGCTTTTAAAGCGCTGGCAGAAAAAAGAAGGAGGGTAATTGCCGAAGACACAGGTGAATTCCAATGGGGTTTAAGTGTCCCAATGGGCCCTTTTAACAAAGTTGGTCACAGAAGACACTGATTGGAAGTTGGTTAGTGGATACTGGGCAACTAAGAAGGAGGGGTGAAGGGGTACTGTTTTTGAATGACGACTTCGCCTTTTAGGGTAGCTATTAGAGAGTATTGCGATACATTGACCCCATAATCTTCCAGGAGTGGACTAGGAGGTTTTTTCTCCCCTTTGTTACTGGCATTGCAAAGGCCTTTTCGTTGGATTGTGTGGCCAAAGAGAAAAGATTTAAAGTTGCCGTGTGGATAGTTTTCGTATTTGCTATGAAACTTGAACGATCGTTTGGTGTGCAAATATGGATATAATATGACGGCAAAGAATGCACCGGCGGAATCTTTTAGAAGAATTCCTTTGACTGAGGTTCTTGTGTATGAGTTGCGAGTGCGGGACGCAATGACCAAGGATGTTATAACTGCGTCACCCGATCATTCGTTGCGTAGTATTCAAGAGCTGATGAAGCAGCATCGTATCTCAGGGGTTCCAATTATAGAGAACGGGAAGTTAGTAGGTATTGTGAGTATTGAGGACATAATCAATGCATTAGACAAAGGATATATCAATGAACCGGCTAGAAAGTGGATGACACGGAACCCAGTCGTTTTACGAGACTATTATTCATTGGTGCGGGCGGTTAATGAATTTGACCTGCATGGGTTCGGTAGATTTCCGGTAGTGGACGTTAATGATCAGCTGGTTGGGATTATAACGCGTGGTGATATTACAAATTGTCTTATGCACAAATTGGCGGAGAAGGCAGAGGCAGCAATTGCTCATGAAACGGCCCTCGCAGCACGGCTCCAAAGAGGTGAGGAGTGGGAAACCCTCGTAAAGCGTGTTCCGGTCCGGGCTGGTGATTTCGATAATGCTGGGAAGACTTCGAATTGGATTCGGCAAGTTTTACGCGAGCGCGGTGTTGATCCAGATGTACGGAGGCGTGCTGCAATTGTGGCGTATGAAGCAGAGACTAACATGATTATTCATTCGGTAGGTGGGGAGTTGTCCGTGGAGATCACCTCTGATAAAGTAGTGATTGATGCGATTGACCAGGGACCTGGGATAGAAAATCTAGAGTTAGCTATGCAGGAGGGTTGGTCGACAGCAGGTCCTTTAGCACGTCAACTTGGGTTTGGCGCGGGAATGGGCCTACCCAATATTAAGCGGTGCTCGGATCGCTTAAGTATTAAGACGGAGATGGGCGTTGGAACCCATCTTCACGCTGAGGTGGACATTGAATATCAACAGGAACCTAAGGCTCAGTATGAATGCACAGCCCAAAACAGTTAGAGAGATTTTAACTATAGTGGGTGGTGAGATTTTAGTCGGTTCACCAGAGGCTGAAGTAATTGGATGTTATGTAGGGGATTTATTGAGTGACGTGCTTGCAAATGCGCGTCCTGGGGTGCTTTGGATAACCATCCAAACGCACCGAAACATAGTTTCAGTGGCTAGCATGAAAGATATCCCCGTAATTTTAGTGAGCAGGAACCGGAAGGCTGACACTCAAACACTTGCCGAAGCGGAAGATGCGGGGATAACGATCGCCACTACTGCTTTGACAACTTACGAGGCTGCAGGCAAACTTTGGGAAGCTGGATTAAGATGAACGGTAAGAAACAGATAACGGAAGCAGCGCGAGTAGCTGCGTTTGAGACACCGCATCCGAGTGGTGATCCCCGGTATGCGGATTTGGATCGGGTGATGGAAGGTTACGGTTTTGATCCTACGGCATTGATACAGGTTCTTCATGCTGCGCAGCACTTGTTCGGTTACTTAAGTGCTGAGGTTTTGCTGTATGTATCCCAACGGTTGAAAGTGCCTTTATCGCATGTTTACGGGGTAGTTACATTTTATCATTTCTTTACAATGACACCACGGGGTAAGTATCAGATACTAGTTTGCCGTGGTACTGCGTGCCATGTGCGGGGTGCTGACGCTATTATGGTGGCCTTGGAGAGAGAATTGGGTGTTAAAGAGGGGCAAACAACTAAGGATGGAAGATTCAGCTTGCATACAGCGCGTTGTATCGGTGCTTGTGCACTTGCACCCGCTATTTCTGTAGGTGAGGATGTATATGGCAAGTTGCGGCCCGAAATGGTTTCTGATTTGGTGAAGAATCAGTTCAATAAATATGTTTGAGGAATTAGCGCTGCATGTGCTGGACATCGGGATGAATGCCATTGCAGCGAAGGCTACCAGAATCGAGATTACAATTTTAGAAAGTGCAAGGCATGATAGATTAATGATTCGGGTGGTGGATAATGGCGTCGGGATGGATGAAACAACGCTCCAACGCGTTTTGAGTAAAAATTGGTCAACAAAAAAAACGCGTAAAAAATCGATTGGTTTGGGATTAGCGATGCTCCGTCAGACAGCGGAGATGTGTGGTGGTGGATTTAAGATTGTTTCAGCGCCAGGAAAGGGAACTAAGATTTTAGCATGTATGCAACGGAGTCATATTGATCGGCCGCCGATAGGGGATTTGTCAGCGACTCTGCTAGCACTGTGCGCTGCGGCGCCAACTGTAGATATAAGATTGCGTTACCGGACGGACGAAAATAGATTTGATTTTAGTTCTGCTGAAGCCAGACTTTAACGCGGTACGCTGGAACCTATGAACTTGGAAGAATTAAAAAAGCTTAAGGAGAAAGTAAAGCAACAAATCGCCCTCCGTGAAGGGAACAAGCGCTACAGAGTGCTGATTAGTATGGGTACAAGCGGGATTGTAGCAGGTGCCCGTGAAGTAATGAAAGCGATGCTGGATGAAATTGAAAAGCGGGGACTAGACGATGTAGAAGTGCGAGTTACCGGAGAGCATGGTTTCGAAGATATTGAGCCCGTAGTACAAATAGAGGAGATAGGTGGTGAAAAAACTACGTATGCGCGGTTGGATCCCGAAAAGGCTAGGTTGATTGTGGTAGAGCATTTATTAAAGGGGCAAAAAGTGGTGCATCTTGTGGTCGGTAAACCGAAACAGTCTGATTAACTTTAAGATAGTAGGGGAGGTTTAACAATGATACGGTCGCATGTATTAGTATGTGGGGGGGCTGGTTGTATCAGCGCCGGTTGCATGGCAGTAAAAGATGCGTTAGCAGAGGAGCTCAAGAAACACGGGCTTGAGTCAGAAATACAACTAGTGGTTACTGGTTGCATGGGACCTTGCGATTTAGGCCCGGTGCTACTTGTCCTTCCTGATAATGTATTTTATCAACGTGTTACACCTGAAGATGTGCCTGCATTGGTAGAAGAGCATCTTATAAAAGGGCGGCCGTATCAAAAGCTTTTGCCTAAAGAGGGTCCTTCTGCAAATGTTATCACCACCGCTCGAGATTTCTCGTTTTTCGCGAAACAGACCCGGATCATTTTGGAGAACAGTGGGTTAATTGACCCTGAGAATATAGAAGAATACATAGCGAGGGATGGGTATACGGCTTTAGGCAAAGCACTTACTGAGATGACCCCTGAACAGGTGATTGAGGAGATCAAGGCGAGCGGGTTAAGAGGCCGTGGCGGAGCAGGATTCCCAACCGGGTTGAAGTGGGAGATTATGGCCAAGGCTCCTGGTAAACCCAAATACATAGTTTGCAATGCTGATGAAGGTGATCCAGGTGCATTCATGAATCGGGCAGTACTCGAGGGTGATCCACACCGTGTATTAGAGGGTATGGCAATTGGTGCTTATGCAATGGGAGCAAGCCGTGGGTTTATTTACATCCGAGCTGAATATCCCTTGGCAATAAAGCGATTACAAATAGCGATCCAGCAGGCTTATAGGTACGGGTTTTTAGGAAGGAATATTTTTGAAAAGGGTTTTGATTTCGATATTGAGTTACGGATAGGTGCTGGAGCGTTTGTTTGTGGTGAGGAAACAGCATTGATGCGCTCAATTGAAGGCAAGCGTGGGCAACCAATGCCGAGGCCTCCTTTCCCTGCCCAGCGGGGACTATGGGGTAAACCAACGAACATAAATAATGTTGAGACGTGGGCTGCTGTACCTGTAATTATCCGCCGAGGTGCTAAGTGGTATGCTTCTTTTGGTACGGAGAAGACAAAGGGCACCAAGGTATTTGCGCTAGCAGGTAAGATTAGGAACACGGGTCTTGTGGAAGTGCCTTTTGGTACGACGTTACGACAAATCATATTTGACATAGGTGGCGGGATACCTGGTGGTAAGAAGTTTAAGGCCGTCCAGACAGGTGGGCCTTCAGGCGGTGTGATCCCCGAACAGTATCTCGATACCCCTGTAGAATACGAGACGCTGCAAAAGCTAGGTTCGATAATGGGTTCTGGGGGAATGGTAGTAATGGACGAAGACACATGTATGGTTGATGTAGCAAGATTTTTCTTGGAGTTTTGCTGTGATGAGTCCTGTGGGAAATGTCCACCTTGCCGTGTAGGGACAAAGCAGATGCTTCAAATTTTGGAGAAAATTTGTAAGAACCAGGGTGAGATGGATGACATTACTAGGCTGGAAGAATTGTGCATGGTTGTGAAAGAGGGTAGCCTCTGCGGATTGGGTCAAACAGCGCCTAACCCGGTACTTACGACATTACGGTATTTCAGACACGAGTATGAAGTACATGTTCGAGAAAAGAGATGTCTTGCGGGGGTTTGTGGTAAGTTGTCGCAAGTCCCCCGGAGTCCAAAACGTGAATCATGATTTTGAATCTGAAAGTAGAGTATTTTAAAAAAGCCCATGAGCCCAAAAAAGAAGATTGTAATTACGATAGACGGTAAGCGTTGCGAAGGAGAAGAGGGTCAGACAATCCTTCAGATTGCACGGGCGAATGGAATCAATATTCCTACGCTCTGCTATCTTGAAGGTTTGACGCCTTGGGGTGGGTGTAGGTTGTGCGTTGTAGAAGTAGCTGGGAACCAAAAACTCGTCACTTCCTGTGCCACTCCCGCAACGGATGGAATGGTGATTACAGCTTTTAGTGAACGGCTCACGTTGCTTAGGAAACGGATTTTGGAGTTACTGTTTTCCGAAGGAAATCATATTTGCCCTATTTGCCCCTATAACAAGGGTGATTGTACGCTGCAACAGCGTGGTTATGAGCACGGGATTACAGGTGTGAGCTACTCTTATTTGTACCCGGCACGCCCAGTGGATCTTACGGGGAAATACTTTGGGCTTGATCATAATCGGTGTATTCTCTGCGGCCGGTGTGTGCGTACCTGCGATGAGATAGAGGGAGTTCATGCTTTAGACTTTGGTAACCGTGGAATACGGAACCAGATAGTGGTGGATTTGGGGAAAACGTTTGGTGAATCGGTCAGCTGTACTAATTGCGGTGCCTGCGTTGCTAATTGTCCAACAGGCGCGCTTTTCGACAAAGCTGCAGCGTTTCAAGCCCCGTTGGTATCTTGCCAGAAGGTTGTGACGATTTGTCCTGAGTGTCCTTTGGGATGTGGATTGGTTGTATATACTCGGGACAATAGGATCGTGAACGTGTTTGGCAATAAAGAGTCACGCATAAACGGTGGGCATCTCTGTGTGAAAGGAAGGTATTGGACTTGGGCCGAACCGCGTAATCGTATTAAGCAACCATTAGTTAAACTTAATGGTAGTTTTGAGGTAGTTGGTTGGGAGAAGGCATTTGAAATTTTACGTGATTTGTACAAAGCGGTGCCTAGGGAACGGCGTATATTGCTTATATCCCCGCGACTCTCCAATGAATTTGGAGCGGCTTTGCGGGAGATAACTTCAGAATTTAAAGTGGTTGGTGTAATTGGTGCACGTAATGAAGGTGGGTTAGTGGGAACGGCTGAACTTCAACCCGATGCAATCTCTTTTCTTGAGCAGGCGGATGCGATCGTTATAGTTGGTGCACAACCCGTAAGAGACAATGGCGTGTTAGCAGCAAAGATCCGTGTCGCGGTGCGACATCGAGGGGCGAAACTGCTGCTATTTAATTGCCGTCGGAGTGATCTAGACCAATGGGCTAATATAAGTGCCCCCCTGGTAAGCGTTGACCGTGCGTTTTGGAAGAATGTGGCAAAAACTATATCTGGGGTGAAAAGAGTGGTTATAATATATGGTCCAGAAGCGATCACACCCATTGGACTGACTGTTTTTGAGAAGCTGAGTGAGGTCGTGGAATCGTCTTTAAAGAGGGGTGAGTGGGTTAAATCGATACCTTTGCCGAGAAGTACAAATATTTTAGGCCTTGCATCCCATGGGTACCCAGTGGTGGATGATTTAACTGCTTTTATCGAGGGAGTGTCTCCGGATTTGGTTCATTTGGTAGTTAGTGACGAGCCTCATGGCGGTGTACAGTGGTTAGAGGAAAGGGGATTGGTAGATTTGTTGAAGAAAGTCGGGGCGATAATTGTCCAAGGGGCGTATGAATCGACCCTAACGGAATTGGCTCGAGTTGTACTTCCTACCCCCATTTGGGCTGAGAGATCGGGCACGTATACCAGTTTTGAGGGGAAACATTTGAAAGCGGAACGTGTACTTCCATTGCCCAGTGGGGTTAAGTTGGAAGAAGAGGTGCTAAAGGCAATTTTCCAAAAAACATAAATTCCCATTTGGTATGGCTAGAAAACAGCAACCTGAATTTGACATAGAAAAAATAGCAGCTATGGCTGGACAGCAGGCAACTCCGAAGAAAGTGCGACTTGCCACTATTTGGTTAAGCGGATGTTCTGGCTGTCACATGTCATTTTTGGATTTGGATGAGCGACTGGTGGAGCTAGCCAAGATGGTTGACATTGTGTACAGCCCTATCGTGGATGTAAAAGAAATTCCTGAGTGTGACGTGGCGATAGTAGAAGGATGTGTGAATAACAATGAACAGGAGCACGAATTAAAACTCTTAAGGAGTCGTGCTAAGTTTTTGATCGCCCTCGGAGATTGTGCGGTGACTGGTAACGTACCTGCGATGCGAAATCAATTTGAACTAAGGGATGTAATGCGTCGTGGGTTTATGCAGACGGAAAGCACGAAGCGCGTTGGTGTGCCAAGCGATCCCATTGTGCCTCGGCTTTTCCCAAAGGTAAGACCGATTGGAGAAGTTGTGAGAGTCGATTTTTATTTACCTGGGTGTCCACCTGACGCGGACACTATTTGGTATGTGATAACCGAGCTTTTGGCAGGGCGGACACCTAAACTTGAAAAACCGAAGCTACGGTACGATTAATATAAATAAGATGGACAAGACGATTCTAGTTAATCCCGTTACTCGGATCGAGGGTCACGCTAAAATCACAGTGCACCTCGATGATAACCAGGAAGTGGCAGATGCTCGCTTTCATGTAGTAGAATTTAGGGGGTTTGAGAAGTTTTGCGAGGGGAGGTTTTTTGTTGAGATGCCACAGATCACGTCCCGCGTATGCGGGATTTGCCCAGTAAGCCATTTGCTAGCGAGCGTCAAGGCTTGCGACATGATTGTAGGGGGACAAGTGCCGCGCACTGCTCACATGCTGCGGGAGCTTATGCACATGGGGCAAATAATTCAATCTCACGCCCTAAGCTTCTTCCATTTAAGTGCTCCTGATTTACTTCTGGGTTATGATGCCTCGCCAGCGGTGCGCAATATTGTGGGATTAATTCAAGAAAAACCGGACGTAGCTGTAAAAGGGGTAAGGCTTCGGAAGATAGGCCAAGAAATAATTAAGATAGTTGGTGGGAGAAAGATTCACGCAGATTTTCCGGTCCCTGGAGGGGTTAACAAGGCATTGGCTTCTAACGAAAGAGATCAGATCCTAGCGATGCTTCCGGAAGCGATGGACCACGTAAAATTCGCATTGGGTTTAATTGAAGAATATCATCGCACTCATCAGGAAGAGGTTGAATACTTTGGTAAGTTTCCATCTTACTATGTAGGGCTTGTACAATCTGACGGGGCTCTAGAGTTATATGACGGTAAGCTTCGTTTTGTGGATCCTAATGGGGCTGTGATCCACGATCAAGTCCCGACAAATAAATATCTTGATTACATTGGCGAGGCAGTTGAGCCATGGTCATATATGAAGTTCCCATTTCTCTTAGAGAAGGGCTATCCAGACGGTATGTACAGAGTAGGGCCCTTAGCCCGATTGAATTTGTGTGAAAGGGTATCTACGCCCCAAGCAAATCAGATGTTACAGCAGTGGAGAGGAGGCAAGCGCATTCAAGAAAGTTCTTTCTATTATCATTGGGCAAGACTAGTAGAGATAACTTACGCTATAGAACGTGCACAACAGCTTTTGGAGGATCCTGAGATCACAAGTACCGATATTGTAGGTTCTTATACTCCAGTGAATGAGGAGGGAATTGGTGTTATAGAAGCGCCTAGGGGAACGTTAATACACCATTATTGGGTGGATCGAAATGGAAGGGTTAAAAAGGTAAATTTGATTGTGTCCACTGGCCATAATAATCTCGCGATGAATGCAGGCATTAAGCAGATTGCCAGAAAGTATGTCAATACGCGCGATCTTAAAGAAGGAATGCTTAATCGGCTGGAGGCTTTAATTCGGTGTTATGATCCTTGCTTGAGCTGCGCCACGCACGCAATCGGCAAAATGCCAATCGTGGTAGATGTGTATGACCGGGCAGGGAAGCTAATTAAGCGTTTAGAAAGGTCATCCGGATAACACAAATGCGGTGTTTAGTAATCGGATATGGTAATCCCAGCCGGCGTGATGATGGGGTGGGGTGGTTTGTAATTGAACGATTAAGGGATCTACGCGTGTGGGGAGTAGAGTGTGTAACGGCACATCAGCTTGAGATTGAGTTTGCAGATGCGGTCCAGAGATATGACTGGGTAATATTCGTAGATGCCGCGGTTGACACACAGCCAGGCCAGGTAACAGTGCGGGAACTTGCTCCTAATGTTGGGTTACATGCTGTAACTCATTTTCAGACGCCGGAAGATGTTTTGGGGATGTGTTTGGCAATGCATGGCAGGGCGCCTAAGGGGATCTTGATTTCAATTGGAGGGGCTGATTTTGATTTTGGCGAGGGCCTTACGGAGGTTACCCAGCAAGCGGGTGAGAAAGTTGCGCTCGCCTTAAAGAACTGGCTTCAGTACGGCAAGGGGCAAAAATCTCTTATTGGCTAAATAGAGGAAGAGTCCGGTTGGTCATTAGCTTGTACTTCGTGATTGTAGTGCCCCTACTGAGTCTAAGAATAGTATCTAGTTTGAGTAAGCTGGGCGATTTTACGCGTTTAAGATGGCATTCTTGTGGTGAAAAGTTGTTTTGGTTTTTATTCAATCAGGTGCTTACATTACTTGATTCTGCGTTTTATGGTTGAGGATTGGGAGAGAGTGTAAGGAGGGGGCATATATTATTTGTTGGGGATGTAGCCTATGAATTTACTAATGAAGTTCGAGTGTTGAGGCGGAGTGCTAAGCTAAAATATTACTTTGTGGTTCTTTGCTTGATGGTTTTGAGCAACCAACCACCTTTCTGGCGGTTTGTAAGGGCTTGGAGTTCTGCAACAGCCCTGTCACGGTTGATGCGCTGAGCAATGAGATCTTCGTAAACCATATCAGCATGCTTACGCCGGCGTACAGCGTCGTCGGCATCAAGGAGTTCTTCGGTATACCTCCATATCCATTGGAAAGGGGTGGGTTTTTTCTTATTAGTTGTACTAATCTTGCGGCGTATATCAGACATTGTAGCCTCAAGTTTTTCCAGGATTCTGTCGAGTTCCGCATTAATTTGCGGTGAGAGTGTTGGGTTGGAATTTTTGAGGATTAGGACAGTTTCTCTGACGTATTCTTCACAAAGCACACCGAATTCATTGAATGATGCCAGAGGCGCTAAGGTCTGGTAAGTTATGCGTGTTGCATTCTCCCTAAGTAGTTTTGCGGCTTTATAGCATTTTTCCCAGGCAAGCCAACGGTAGACGAAGTCCAGCCCAGTCCCTTTTATGTTTTGAATTCCCATGATGCGATTATAAAACCCTGGGGGTGTATGCTGTGCTATAGTCTCCACTATTTCGTCGCCACTCGCGTGATAGTCCCAAATGACAACGAGCTTTGAATTGAACCATTTTTGTAAAAGGCTTCTGAACTGGTCGTTAAGTTGGGCAGCATTATGGGAAGATGAGTTGCTTATTTCTGACCTGAATTGGTGGTATTCATGGAAGATAGAAAGCTCGTATTTTAGGGTGTTAATGATGGCAGATTCGATTTCTCCCAAGTTATAAGGTTGAAGGTGTTTTTGAAGTTCGTCAGGGTTATTCCAAAGTGGAATAAATGAGTCGGGGTTGTTGATGCAGGATTGTGCCGACAGCATTATTTTCAAGTGAGTTTTGATTAGCGATTCAAAGATTGGAAGCCTCATACGGATAGCGTGACGTTCAAGGTTGGACAATGCTTCTTCTGGATTGGGTTGTGTCACGTCTTTCCAAAGGCTGATTCGTGGGAAAGCTTCTTTCCATGCGTCATCAATGTATCCTAGGAGACCCGAAAGGTTACCACCGATTAAAAAGTGTCGGTCAGCAGAGATGTCATTGACTAATATTCGGGCGAAGACTTGTGATCGTGCTACGCGATCGGCTCGGTTATTGACGACGGTTGAGATCCAAACTCCTGGGTCATTTATGTAATCTTGTTTATCGAATCCAACGCGGGACCAGTTATTTAATGTACCAAACCGTTCGTTAGCAGACATACCGTTGGTAAATTCTAGCTTACGGGTGCGGATAGGAGCGGCCGGGAAGGTTTTGAGAACACCAAGATCAGGTACCACTCTGTCGGCTATTTCCTTGAGTGCAAAATCGCGGTCGATCCCCAGTTCTTCTGCAAGTCCAAGTACGAGTGCTATGTTGTATGGATGTTCTTCATACGGAAACCGTTGCAAAACATCCGGTGTTAAAAGTCCTGCTTCCAACCACCCGACTGTTCGGATCTTTGTTTTGCATCGGCGGGCTTCATCTTTTAGGATGGGGATCATTTGTTCTTCGGTGGTTACTAGAGTGGATTTTTCTGGGATGAAGCCGGCTATAACTTCCGCTACGTTAAATCCTGCGGGTCCTTGTATATCTTCGTGATCAGGGTAAGTGTTAGTGATCGTGGCGAAATCGTCCTTCATCCAATGGCGTTGAAGCACGCGCACATAGGAGGGATTTAACCCCATGCATTCCCATAACAAAACTTGGGCATGTAATCTACCTGCTAAGCGGACCACGAATGTTTGTTCCCATATAGTGGCTTTGTCGTAAGGCCGGAAAAGGAACATTTCCTTTAAGTCCCCGAAAGGCCAAGAATGCAACAGCATTGCTTCGCAGCCTGTTGTTTTGGAAACCGTTGCATAACCCAATGAGTTGAACAAGGCGGCTTTAAGCCGCTCTGTTCCGGACTTACCTCGTGTGCCCCAGCCGCCGATTACTAGAGGAATGCGCGACCGCCAGTATCTAAGCCTGAGGTTTGCGAATAGATGGATACCAAAAAACAACAGGCAAAATGCTATGATGAAGATGGTTAGTTCGAAAACAGAGTTTTGATAAAGCGAGACGAAGTATTCGTATAGTTTACCGGAGCTTTTGTACAGGAGCGTAAAGTAATCTGCGATAGCTTCCCGAAGTTGGTCTAGCCAAGGAACCGCCAGAAATACGGGGAAGAAACGCAAGACCATCGGATCTGGCTGTAATGGAACACCCGATAAATCAGGATAGGTATGAAATCTTGTTTTGAACCCGAGTTGGAGCAATGTAGCTAGGTATGATTTGGGGTCTTCTGTAAAGTGCTCACGCCAATTACGTTTTTGCGCAATTTTTTCGAATTTAAAAGTGAGTTTTAGCAAAGCCTTAATCCGTTGCCATCCTCGGGGTGATTCCACTTCTGTGATTCCTTCAGGGGTGAATACATAAAATTTGTGTTGTCTGAATCCGAGTTCTATTGCTGATACAAATTCATCCAGGAGTGGCAAATAGGGACGCCACCCACCTTCTTCAGGGATATGAAGGGGTTCACCCGGTACTTTAGTCTGGGCCATTTCGGCCATGATTGTAGTGTGGATGTGCATTTCGCTGTGAAAGATCCGGCCTATTGTGTGGGGAAATGCTTGGCGTTTATCTGGAGATGGGTGTCTGAGTTCGTGCCACCAACGCCACCATCTAAAGCCGAAAATGTACCCACGCGTTATTACAAAGCCTTTGGAGGTAAGCTTTAGTTGTACTGGGTGATCATAACGGCAAACGGTAGCTAAAACCCGGCCTACGAATGATGGATCCAGCTCAGCAGTCCAGTGCTTGGGGATGCGCTTGCTTTTCCCTGGAGGAATGGACTCGATTAGCTGTTGAAGATTTTGGCGGAGCTCTTTTGCGCGCGGGTTGAGCTCGGTCCAGATAAATTCCAAGGTTTGGCTAGCCCATCTGCGGACGCGTAAGCTTTTGGCTGAGCACCTAAGATTGACCATGCTTTGCCATGCCATTTGGCTCCATTGGGTGAGGAATGGATCATTGGTGGAAGATAATAAATTAGTGCATCGTTCTGTTACATGGCACATTACGCGAAGGACAAAATCGTCAGTTTCATTTTGCAGACCGGCTTGGAAAGTTCGAAGAAGAAATGGCTGAAGTGTCTTTTTAGTAATCAGATTTGGCCATTGGAGCCACATTGCGGCCCGCACTTGAGGCGACTCGTCTATCAGGGCCAATTGTTCTATCCAAGGCATTGCTATGTCTGGTGCTGCTTTTGCTACGGTCTCGGTTAGGGCCTGCCGTACGAATGGGCTTGGGTCAGAAAGAGCTTTCTGGATAATTTCGGATGGAGCTTGTAGTACCTGAAGGTATTTCCCGAGAAGTTTAACGATTTTGCGCCGAACAAAAATGTCGTCTCCTGGTTTAGGGTTGAAGATTCGTTGGCGCACAGTTTGTTCGAATGAGAAAATTGGGAGTAACGTAAGCAATTCTATAGCAGCAGCTTGGATCCAGACATTTTGTCGGACTTGCAATGCCACTCTGTAGATATGTTGTAGAACTGCGTCGTCAACAACGGTTTCTCGGAGTGGAGGTTCAAGGGCTTGTAACGCTTTGAGTAGGCAAACTAAAGCGGCGTGGTTCACTCTGGGATCACCCTCATACACTAGCAGAGGCTTCAGTACTGGTTCCAGTTGTATTTTGCCCCACCAAGATAATTGTTCCGTTGGAAGATTCCAACGATTGAGGAAACTGTTACAAAGCGTGCCTAGTCGGCCAAGAATGAAAGTTAACATTTGCTCTTGCCCGCCGATTCTGCTGCTAAATCGGTCTAGCATTGCGTCGATGTCGAACCACCGTGAGAATGCTTGGCGGTCCTTTTCAATTTCTACGAGTGGTATTCCGAGGAGGTGGACAAACTCCAAAATAACTTGTTGTTTATCTTGTTTTGTGACAGCGGCATTGATTGCTCGCTGGAAACGGATAAGCAGTTGCTTAAGGTTTTCAAGATATTGATAGGTTTGGTGGGCGCGAGTTTTTAGAAACAGTATCCAATCGTATTCATTGAGCCCGGTGGTCTCAGTGGGGACTTCCCTTCGCCAAAGTTGGAATTCTTTTTCGCATATTGCTAGGAATGCAATGGAGAGTTGTAGCTCCACGGGATTCATTCCCTGGGCTAGAATGTGATTTGCATACCTAGCTATTTGATTTTTTGCCATTTGAGGCTTTATTCGAATCGGTTGTTGAAGTCGTGAGGGAATAAAGCTGTTCTAAGTGAACGGAATACTGTAGTGGTTGGTAATAAGTCGCGGTAGACCCGTCCTTGGCTAAAATCCCATCGCAGGTATACAGATCCGCTAATGTTGCTGTGTGGCCATTCAATTTGGATTCTAGTGCCAAATTCTAATCTGGATTGTCCGTTCACCCATTTTTCGATAGCCACACCTATGTACGCATCATGTTCTATGTAATTGTTTTTTCTGTCTGAATCGGCGAAGAAATATTTTGCGGCATATCCAATTTCGGTTCGGGCAGGGTAGATTAACTGTTGCCAAGTTGTTCTAAAACCGATGTTATCTAGGCTAAGGTCCTCGTTACTGGTTAATCTGAATCCTGTTCTGAGGATGGCGTCGATCCATGGTCGATAGGAGTAATCCATATTTATTGCGTAACCCCATTTGTGATCCGCCCGGTAACGGGTAAACAAGTCATGATCTATGTAAGTGAATGGCTCTGCCTTAGAGCTATCCAAAGTTAACCAGCGACCAAAGACCGTTACATATGGATGGAGCTCGCTTTTTCTAGTGAGGTTGTAAAGGGGACCGATTTGGAATGTCGAGTGGATGCTACCTTCCCAGCGGCTTTCATGGTTTTCAATATGGCCTGTGTAACCAGCAAGGGTTAACCGCCAAGGCAAGTTTATGGTGTTTGGTCTTTGCTCAATATCTTCGCGCAATCCAAAGGTTGTGTGCCCGTTATAATGGCATCGGGCGATGCCCTCTGTGGCAAACCAAGTAGTTTGTGAGAAAGCCTGTTTGTTATAGGCAACCCTAAATTCCCCGAACTTGTTAGGAATCGATTCTTTTCCAGGTTCGAGTTCATATGGTTTGGTGCGTGCCAAAGACATTAGCACACTCCAAGTACCGTCTTCTTGTCCTCCAAGGGGGTAGTAATCGTAGATGTTTGTTATAGCCCTGCTCTGCAGGACTGGAGTTGTAATAAGGGGTTCGGGTTTTGGTTCGGTGGCACGCATGGTGATCCCTCGTGTGTGGGGGAATGGTTCTGGAGCAACGTTTAGTACAGAAATACGGCACCAATCTTCCGTATATCCCTGGCGGGGATAAACTGGCATGGATTGTATGTTTTCCGCCGTGAGGACATATTCGTGCACGATCCCATTTGTATCCAATCTATCGATCCGGATTAGACACGGTGATTGGCATGCAAAGGTAATTGGGTTTTCTAGCGTGGTGCGATAGAAAAACCATGTTTCAGCAAGGGAATCAAATGGGATTGAGGCAGGGGAACCGATTCTGTCCTTTTGCAAAGTGCTAGGTTTGATCCGTACCACCTGGTTGGCAATGGGATTTGTTATCCACACAGACACAACATGAAGGCCTGCTGGTAGTATAGTGGACCATTCAAAGGGAGCAGTAGCATTGGTTATAGTGATATAATTGGTGGTATCGTTTAGCTTTATTGCGATGCTTGTAGAATGAACGGGCAGAAATCCCACGGAGAGTGGTTGGGCCTCGATCTTTAGCTCAGTTTCGTTTGTGATTGTTAGTGTGAGCGTAAAGATTCGGTTAGCTGTCAAATCGATCCACCCAGGTTGCTTCGGGGGTAAAAGGGCCATTCGCACACGCATACTTGGCTCTAGGGTGGCGTCCAAGGGGAACGAGATGGGTTTGATTGCTGAAGAATTAGGTTGGTCTGGTGGGGTGAACCAGCGGCAGTTCTTTGTTAGCCTAAGGGAATCTGGGCTCGCGCCAGCGGCAGGATTGGTCCGCAGGTGGAAAATACCATAGGTTCGAGCAATAGGTTCTAAGTCGGGGTAAAACTCTGCTAATTCAAGCCAGAACCATAACTGTCTTGGAGATTCAACCTGTGGGAGTAGTTTTACCGCTTCCTGTAGACGATGTTGATTAATTAGCATGCAGACTTTTTCACTAATGGGCACATTTTGGGGTGGTAAATGATCTGCCATGTCCCAAAGTCGCCACTTTTTTATGGCAATCCACTGTTCCTTGTAAGGAAGTCGATTTAAGTCGTCTACCGTTAATGAGAATGGAGGATTGTTATTTGGCAATCGCAGTGCTAACCTCAATTGTAGGGAAGATGGTAGTGAGTGCATTTTATCATTTAGCCATGTTTCGGGGGGCTTAAATGAAAAGCTTTTGTGGGGAGATTTGATGATCTCCCGGCAAGATTCTGTGGGAACCAACCAAACCTGATTATCTGTTTTAATTTTTCTGGGTGGTTTTGAGTGAAGACTCAAGGGATTCTCAAGCAAACGGAAAAATTTTTCAGAATCTGGTGCTGGTAATATGCCTGTTTGTAGGGCTGGTTCAAATCGATAAACGCGAATAAGCATTGGCAAGGAATGAGGACGGATAATGATTTCGTGTAATCCAGGACCTGTTTCGAAGAACCGAACTGTTTTCTGCCCGACTAGTCCGTTAGTTTTTGATGTAAGTTGGAGGGTAGGTGTAGGTATACACGAGCTTATTGGGATCTTATTTGTGAGATCATATTCTGTGAGCTCAATCCAGGTATCGATGGGATCGGCAAGGGTGGGTGATAAAAGCGGTCTGATTTCCAGTTTTAGTCGGGTGGGGCCAAGGCATTGAATAGTAATAGGAGCGTTTGATTCCGCGCGGAAAAAAGTGGTGTAAATGTTGCGTTCAGGATTATAGACGAGTTCAGCTGCTACAAAGGATTTGATTAGTTCTGATGCATCGTACCACAACCATGGGCCAGGAGTATTCGCATACCAATCTTCCCAAGCTAATAGGCCCTCAATTCGTTCGGCTAGGTTTGAGGAGCCGAGTGATTTGCGGATATTGAGGCCTTTTCTGAGGTGGTCTAGCAATTTTCTGCCGCTTTCTCCTGATTCTGATAGGTGTTGTTCAGCAGCGGCAAAGTCGTAAAAAGCTAGGCTTTTGATCCCGAGCCAATAACTCTTTTCACTAGAGTTTTGAAGTTGGTGTACAAGAGAATCAAACAAAGACCACCAATTAAGCCGGGTTGCGGAAACTAACATTTCTGGGAGCGGTTGGCTTTCCGGTGGTAAAAGGAGTCCTGCGGAAAGGAAGTATTCTTCCCGACCGTTTATGTAAAACGCTTTTGCCAAGTTGCTCAATGTTTCGGTAGTTGGATTTTTCAAAAATAGTACACATTGAAGTTGTTCTAACTCATCGTAATCTTGAGTCGCAAGCGCGTTTGATTTAAGGATTTGAATTGCTATAGTTGGGACAGAATTCGAAGGTGTTATGAAAATTGTGCTACGCGCGTATCGCATAGCTAAGTAATGTTCTTTAAGCTGGTTTAATAACTGCGCAATGCGTTCCATTGCCTCAACTTGGGATTGGCCAGCCAATAGGAGTACATTCCACAATTTGAGTGCTTCAATTTGGTATCCGGTTTCCTCTAGGTATTTGGCTTTATGAATTAACTCGGACGCGTTGTCTATTTCCTGGTTGGTATGGGTAGGCAGGTTTATCTCCAGGCTGTTTGTAAAGTTGCGCCAATGTGTTTCAATAAGTTTTCGAATGGGATGAAAATGCTGGACTAGTAAAGCATTCACTTGGTTGGCGGAGGTTTGGGAATGATTTTGAGGTGTAAGGAGTTTGAGTTTGGATAAGTGGTCTAATTGTTTTAGTGTGTGCAACAGGGTAGTTTGATTGAGCTGGAGTGGTTTATCGGCTTTGTAGGCGATCGAGACGTAAAGCGGTGGACGATCGTGGTCGTGCCAGACACGGATTTTCTTAACGTCTTTTGGGAGGGGTAGTTCTGTGTATGCAGCTTGGATCCAGTTCAGTGGCAAATCGAACTCTAAGCTAAACAGCGGGATTTGAGTTGGGAACTGGGTGAATTTGTATTCGATGACTCGGCTTGTTCCAATAGGTAGTGATGGTTCGTAAAGTATACTTTTTGGGGGAGCGGGAGATACTGTGATTGGAATTGGAGGTTTATCTTCGAGCTGTACTGAAAAAGTAGTTTCATTAGTGCAGGCTATCGCAATCAGTAGCTTGGAATTGTATGCTCTGTCGGGCAATTCGTACAAGATACCATTAGTTGAGCCTTGAGGTACTGGGAGAAATCGACCGATAGTTATGTGCCCCTGGATTTGGCGGAAGGTAGGATTGACGACAGGTAGGTAATCTTTGAGTGGCTCCTGATGGATTAGAGGGCGTACTAGATAGGCCATTTCAAGCGTTATAGCATTGGGTGAGTAAGTTGGTAGTATTTCTCTCCAGAACATCCGGAGGTATTCTGATTTACTCGCTGTAAGACTTAGCCGTTTATGATTTGGGAATAGTTCAGAAAACCGCCACAGCAAATCGGTAGCGATAGCCCCGGAATCGAGACTTGTATTGTCCAATATAAGAGAATGTGAGATTTTTTCGATCCCATACAGTTTAGACAATGTAAGAGGAGCGTGTTTTTCAAAATAGTTTTTAAATATCCAGGTAGCGTTAGAACCCTCCACGGGATTGGTATGTGATTGGCAGTCAATGAATGGCAAATTAAGTTTAGTGACCAACGCGGGCGGAATATCCAGTGCGTATCCTGCTATTAGGATTGGCGTTGTTGTTTGAATCGCTATGGTGTGTTGGTTTGGTGGTATTTGGATGTAACCGAAGGCGGGGCGGCTCACTGGGATGTAGTTGGTTTGGGTTTTTAAGTATCTGCTTTGGTCGTAAGTAGCTATTATCGGTAGTACTTCGGATTGATTTCCGTCGAGGGAGATATTTAAAAGCTGCAGTATCTGCTGGTTCAAAGGTTCTGTTGTGGGCCAGATGGTATAAACTACCAACTCTACCCATGTAGGACCCTTAGTATTAAATTGTAATTCGTCCCCGGGGTTTAGGAGAACAAAAGAGTGCAGCAATGGGGCGTAATCATGCGGGAGTGTAACTTTAGTCCCTCGCAAGGGGATTGGGGTCCGATAAAACGAAGGCAAGGCGATTGTTTCTTGCATGGAGACAAAAACTCCAAGCTCGATTGAGGTAGTGAAGCGGGTGGGGCGTCTAATCCGGAGGCACAATGGGGAAAGGTTAGAGTTGTAAACTATCAGGTCTTTGGGGGAGGGGCGAAAGCATTGGCTTGGGACGAAAGCGCGACCATCAAAAGAAAATTCAATTTCCAAGTCTTCTACTGAGATTAGATTCGAGGCGGTCAATCTGAGGAGTGAAGTAGGTGGAAGAAAAAGCAAGCTGTATTCGCCCGGGTGCAAAGTTACGACATGATACCCCTTTTTAATAGAGAATGTGGGTTTTTGTCCCTCAATCCAGAGTGGTTTATCTTGGATATTATACCAGCGGGTTTGGAGGAGGATTCTCTGGTGGCAACCCCAAGTAATTGGATCCCAGCAAGTGACAACACCCTTGCAATGAGAGGTGACTGCAGCAAGTACAATTAATGCGACTCCGAAAATACGGATCATTGGTGAGACACAAAGGAAAACCATTCAGTCATGAGCTGGCGTATGAGAGCGTTTGTGTACAACATTTCTCTGGCAAGTCTTGCTATTTCGGTATGAATGAAGCGGGCGTTTGGAAATTGGCGTAATGCAGCAGCTTGGGCATTGCGGGTTCCTCCGAGCACTGAAGTGTCGTAAGGGTAAGCTGCTACAATAAACCCGGTGATATTTGAAAGTGCGTATGCATAGTTTGTGAGCCAATTTGGTGGCTTGTTGGTGCCGGCGCTAAGCACTACGTCTGCGTTTAATTCGGGGTAGTTACTCGGTGCGAAACCATGAATTTGTATCACCCTTCCTGTGGGGCAGACATATGCAAATGATGTGGTGAAGGACTGGAAATAGGTACCGTCCATGTGCGCCATATCAGCGAGGGTTCGGGTGACAGTTGCTACTGCTAGAGCATGTGCACTGCTGTTTGTGAACAGATGCAATGCAATATATCCAGTGTAAAGGTCGTCTTTGGGATGCGGTGCTTGGATTGCTAAAGGCCAGTTGCTTGGTGTAGTGGGGCGGAAGAGATAAAACCCGCGACCTGCTTGGTTAGTTACAGGTTCGGTAACAAGCCAGTATGATTGTCCGCCGTATTGTACGGTTTGCAATTGAAATCCTAAAGTCCCCCATGCTGATTCTAGTTCTGAGGTCAGGTTTGTTATAGATAGCATTTCGCAAAATAGCGCCGAGGCGGTCTCAAGCTCAGTAGTTGTAGGTGCGTAATAGTTCGTATTATTGGATATCAGCTGGCGAAGTAGTTGATGGAGATCGACTTCTTCGGCCTGGCTGACGGCTGTTATGACTACCGTCGTTGTAACTAGTAGTTTTAAGTTTAGTTTACGCATGGCTTAATAGATGGTTTCGATATCCGCAGAAATTTTTTCTGCTTGTGGAAGTGTAATTCGCGAGAGGGATAACCAACGCGGTGATTCAGACACCGTGTGGATCTCGATTTCATATTCTCCTGCGGGGACATCTTCATTTACAGGGAATACGAAGGGTAAGCCTTCGTCAAGGTAGATTGATTGGCCTATTATGTAGGAAAGTCCCTGGTTTAAGGTTGAGACCACAGCTATTTCGCGCTTGGGTAGCGAGATTTCGGTGAATGGTCCATATCCTTGGTATTTAAGCCCCTTAAAGCTTAATTTAAATGCACAGGGTGAGTTACTGGCAGTCGTTGGGGAAAAGATCCTAAGTACAATTAACTCTGGCTGTGAACTGGCTTTTGAGTACTTAAATTTAAGTGTATTGGTTTGCACTTTTAAGCAGTAGCGCAGAGTGTATAGTTCCCAATTCTCTCCTGTGGAATCAGGCGAGACGTAATTAACGAAAGCACGGAGCCCGGAAGGCGTACCAATAATAGCGAGTTTGTGTATCCCCGGAGATATCCGGGGCAATTGGATGATAGCTGGCGGGTTAGGCAAAGGTTTGTTAAATATGATTTGCTCGTCTAAGATGACACTTACGGATCCCGTGTATGCACTGGTACCTAGCAGTACTAGTGTCGGTTGTATAGTTTCTTCCTGGGGCGGACTCATGAAGGTTAATAGGTTGTTGGTAATGGTAAGGATTGGGACGAAGACAAATGAGAGGCTGTGAGGTCTGTTGGTGTCTCTAAGCTTCGCAGGGCAGAAAACTAGGTTCCCAGGCATGGTGGACTCCCTTAGAGTCAGGGATTCCCAGTCATACAATCCGCTCGCAATCAACTGATTAAGTACGGGGGGCTTAGGTTGAATAGCGACGATCTGGGAGAGTCTTTGAAGGCGTCGTTCCAAGGAATCTATTGGTCTAATAGTGAACCAGGTGGGGTGTTCCGGTGAAAGGAGCCCCGGCAAGAATTCAGCGGGGAATAGTGATTTTTTGGGTAGTTCTCTAGGTCTCGAGTATGCGTTAACTAGCACGTTTGATGTGTTAGCTTTGATGCGTACCACTGTGACATTGGTGGGCAGAACGAAACATAGGGATTGGGGGTCTGTTACTTTTAGGATAGCAGCTTTTGTTGGAATGAAATCGTACTGTGACACAGGGTTGGTGATTGTGACAGTCCCTGTATTTATGACGTATCCGGTAGAGTCAAGAAGTTGATAGATAACCGAAGGGGTTGGGTGTGGTTTTCCTTTAGTTTTTGGGGGTACCAATGCGCGAAGGTCCGCTCTAAATAGGGTGGGGTTAAACCCATCGTGATGTATAAAGAACTCGATAGGTTTTCCCTCGGGGCAAGCGAAAGTTAGAATTCTAGGCTGAGTGGGTGCAATCATATTAGTTTCGTGATCCACACATTCAATTAGCTGCCAGTATGTTGGCGTTGAGGAACGGATTTCAATGAGTCCTAATTCCGTTGGGGCGGGTAATGTGAAGGTTTTGTCCGAGGATACATATTGGTTAGTTTGCGGGTTCCCTATCGGCCAAGGATACCACGTAACTGTATTTGTGACCAAGAGCGAGGAGGGTACAGAGGCGTCTTTGATACCATATAGGAATCGGACTCGTACGTGATTTGTGACTGGTAGCACAACGACTGTGTTTGCGTCAGATAATACACCTGGGGGCAACCATTCCTCAAATGATTCCAACCCGGAAAGATCGTCGCGTATGTAGATAGTTACGCTTTTATAGTCTTTTTTTGGTATGCCTTTAGGGGCTACTCCGGCCCAGTGGAACCGCAGCAAGTTAGCTTTTTCAGTGGGTGAGATAAGTTCAATTGGGTGTACATTTCCACGGGCGAGCAATTGTTTTTGAGAGTAACTGAGCCTATTCCACAGATATGCAGCTTTACGTTCGGGGATTGGTTTACGGGCGTAAAGCCTTACTAAGACTTGTTTGACATCTGGATCAGCTTTAGAAAGCCGTATTCTAAGCAGTCGTGTATTCTTAAATTTTGGACTATTAAGATTGACAATCCACAGGGTACTGCTCAAAGGTATCAAATTTGGTGCAAGGAGATAGTTGGCCGGAACGAAGATTCCGGAAGATTCTTCGATGAATCCGCGTGGTTCGGATTGGAAGTAATAAATCCCTTGTGCATTGGTATGGTTCTGGCTTGCCAACATTTGGTATTCAATGGAAAAAATCACCTGGATTGCTTTGTTGGAAAGCAAATCTGCTGTGACGATTGGATTGCAAATCAGCTTTAGTTGGTTTGCCTCTTTTGGGAGGTCGAATTCAAGCCAACGATTTGTTTGAAGGAAATACGCGGTGCTTGCGAGGGCTGGTTCAGTTCTAGGGATAGTGAATCGGTGGGCAACAATCCAGACACGGACTTGGGGAATGATTTTGAGTACGATCCAAATTACTGCAATGAGTGCGAAGATTAGGAACCATTTGTTACGACGGATACGCATTTTACCAGTCAAGTACCGGGATTCGCAGTTTAAGAAAATTTTTAATTTTTTCTGCTTCTGTGATTCCGGGGGTTGTATCTTGGATATCGATGTATCTTGGGCGGAGGTTAACAACAGCTGGCAGAGCGTGATTGTTATGGCTAATTAGTAGGTAAAGTTGTCTGGTTTGTGTGTCTAGGGCTGGAGTAAACGAGTAGGAGGGCCAGTTGGACACAATTTGCGTTAAAAGGGTTATATCCATGGTAGCCACGTACAATAAGAGCTTTTCGCGGAGTTCCCGTGGCAGTTTTGTTTTTTGCCCTTGTGTTAATCGGTCAAGCAAAAGACGTTCAACGTCGCATTCTATTGGCTTCAGGTCTATGTTCCTAAACTGGACTAGTATCGGATAGTTTTCTTGGGGTCGGAAAGCCTCCCGGAAAAATGGTGAGAGCCAAAGGGTAAGAAGGTCTTTGTTTATGGTTTGATTTAGGTAAAGTGCTTGAGGTGTACCGTATGCTTCATAACCAGCCGATATTAATGATCCGTCGATAAATTTGTAGTCAAACTTAAGTAAGTTGAATTGGTGAAGGAGCTTTTGGATGAGTGCTGAATCTGTTTGCTCTTCGGACGTGTCAGTAGCGCTGCTAATGAGAATTTCGGGGATGTTGGTAGTAACAATTTGCGGTGAGTATCCGCGACATTGGATTACAAGCTTAGGGGTGCTTTTTGATTCCCGAAGTTGGACTTGATGGACTAAATTAAATAGGGTGCTTGGGTTCAAGGGGTTCAGTACATCGGCCATCCCGGCTGGATTCGCCGGATTGTGTATCCCCGCGATTGATAGATTCTCTGCTTCAAGTTCTTGCATTAAGAATACACCAAATTCGAGCGTATTCATTTCAAAAAGGGGCCGTGGTACCTCTATAATGTATGGTTGCCGTTTGCCGGCTCTGAATACGTATGTGCCCCAGTACTTTTTTACGGGGGATTCATCCGGTTCGGTAACCACAATGTATGGGGACTGGGTTTGTAAATCCCAAACAGAAAATACCCTGTAACCTATTACGTTAGCAGACAGATTGAGTGCAACCAACATCTGATTATGGAGGAGCTCTGCTCCAAATTCCTTCCCGCTTACTAAGTCCATCAGAGGTGTAAGCACTTCTTTATCGATGTAGAGTAATTGTGCAGGAGTGGGAGCTTGATATAAACCGGTTCCTCGTTTGGGCAGATTACGTTTTTGCTCTAAGAGCCAAGCGACGAGTGAATTGGTAAGCGCCATAGTTTGTTGGTACGAGGCGAGAGTCCCAGTTGCAAATTTAGCCCTTAATGTATTTGCATCATTTTTACTGAGCCACAATTCCGCGAAGCCGCCGCGGGAGATTTTTTGTTGGACATTTGGCGGGGGGCCCGGTTGCCAGACCAATTGTATCTCTGTTTCAACAAGCTCCTGCAGTTTTTTAAGCGGGAGATCTTTGGGTAATTGGATTTTGATCCATAAAAAAGTAGTTTGTTGTTCCCCACTGCGTGAGCCGAGTTGTGAGGAATCAATGGGGCAACGAATTTGGAGGGTATTACCCCGTCCGAAGTTTTGATGAAATACTTGGAAGAATGTGTACGGGTTGGCCAGAATGTCTGAGGATCGATCTTTGTTTACAAAGCGGCCTGTGCTACTAATAGCAAGGGCTCCACAATCTAACGTGGAAAATAACTCTATGCCTGCTTCCATCGTGGACCATTCATCCAATGGGGCGGGTATAGAAATTAGGAGGCCTTCCGGATTATTGAGGTTAATAATAAAGTGGCCCCATCCTTGATTCTGGCCATCTTCGTGGATCCAAAGGAATTTAGATTCGATCGTTTCTATAGTATAGTGGACCTGCTCCAGAAGACTTTGGACTTCTTCGAGTAATTCAGGTTGGCCAGTTTGGAGGTATTTTTTGAGCTGTTCCATAGCGCTACGGAAATAGTTAAGCTGGGCAGGGGTAGGCGGTGAGTAGGTTTCAGGGATAAGCTTCTGGTACATGTCTACTTTTTCGTTGAGGAGGGTATGCTGTAAGTCTCCTTTGACGATTTTGAGGGGGGCAGTTACACGAGGGGGGCGTGGTGTCGCTAGTGGTAATGAGCCAAAAACCATGGCGAGCCAGAGGCCCAAAAAGTTTGCCCCAATAGCGGCAAGCAATGCTGTTTGAAGCACGGACCTAGTAAGACGGATCGGGATTTGTTTGCTATGCATTTTTATGGCAATGAGGCTAGAAAGGAGGTAGGCGAAACCGTAGTAATCGCTAATGGTAATTCCTGGAGCAACATGAGGGAGGACGTATCCGAGACATAAACGGTAAAAGTAAGCAACGTTAAAGAACAAGAGGACCTTCCGTGGCCCTTCCATTGTTAAGCCACTGAAGAGTGGGGTGCGTAGAAGCCAAGAGCTGATAAATAGAGTAACAAACGCTTCAGTGACAGTACTTAATATTCTTACTGGTTCGTACCAGAGCAATCCCAAGAGAGCAGGGATTAAAATCCCGCTATAATCAAGACCGTACCTGAGGTTCATTCGGGATGCGATAAAGCCTGCGATAAGGAGGATAATGTAGGACTTAGGACTGGCGTCAAGTGAAGCTGCCACGTCCGAATACATGTAGGCTATGTGGCCTATCGTAAAGTTAGTCAAGGTCATTAACCCATATCGAACGATAAGGTAGGTGATCCCAGTTGTGATAATGAAAGGTGGTAAGCCTCGCCACAAACCGCTTTTCCAAAATTGATTTGCAATCAACGCTGAAACGACTAACCCAAAGCTCCTAAACCATTCCTTATAATCAAGGGTAAGTCCTAGTTGGCTTTGCATCCATTGTGCTAGGTGTGGTAATGCATATCCGTCCACAGTAACCCTGACAGATACAGCGCTGAGCAAAAGTGCGAAAAATCTGTCTCGACCAAAAAAGCTGCACCAGGGGGCAAAGCGGGGCAAGCATTCTGAGACAAGCCAAACCAAGCTATAAGCAATGATACCTTCCACCACCGTTATTATTGCGCAGATTGGGTTCAGGTATATAAGTGGCACAAGATAACCTGGAACAACCAACCCAGAATATGTCCATCCAAAACGGAGGTTTAAAAGGGAGATTACGATAACCCCTATCCAGACTGTGGTGACGACAGATTCACGTAAGCTTCCTTCGGGGAATATTGGGATAGGGAAAAGGTCCATATAGAGGTGAGCCAATTTAAGTAACAGTTACCAGTAAGCGGAGCTTCTGGGTAGTTGTCAAATCAGTTTGTGAGTCATTACTTCCTAGTAAAAGCTCACCGCGAATGCCTTCTACTACGTGGGTGGGTGTGGTTTTTTTATTAGTTCGTAAATTTTTTCGGCTAATTGTTTTGGATGGACTGGTTTGTTCAAAAAAAACTCTACACCCAAAGCGGCTGCTTTTTGTTTTATCTTTGGGTCCTCCACGGTTGTAAAAACCACAATGGGGCTTGAGTTTTGATATTCTTGCTTTAGCCATTTGATGAACTGTAAACCGTCCATTACTGGCATTAGTAAGTCTACCAAAATTACGTCGGGTTGTCTCCTTTTAACTATTTCTTGTGCAGCGCGCCCGTGTTCAGCAAACATGCAATCAAACCCATTAGACCCGAGGGCTTTTTCAAGTAAACAGCGCAAAACAGCGTCGTCTTCCACGATTAGTACTAGTTTCCGCTCGTTTTTTTCTGGGCTGGTGGGAATTTTTCCGGAATGACTTGATTCAAAAGAATTAGAATTAGCGCCGAGTGGCGGAGATTTACTTTCGGGTGACTTTACGTCTGTTTTGCTTTCATTACTATGAGCTTGAACGGTTGGAGGGGGAAGATTAATTGTGTCCGATTTTTGGACATTCCCTGCCCTTTCTTTAGGCGACCCGGTAAGCGGCAGATTTTCTTTATTTGCCCCTACCCCTGTGTTGTGTTTGGGTTTTTTATGTTTGTTCAAATGGGTTTGATCTTTCAATTGGTTGCTCATACGCCCGGCGTTTTCGCTTTGTTATTGCCGGGAATTTTAACCCCGGGCCTACCCTCACCACTCTTACTGACCGAGTTCCAAGTACGATTTTTTTAAAGCCAATTAAAATATGACCTATGATTGCTTCCTTGCCAAACACAAACTCAAGCAAACGCAATGCCTTTTGTAGGTTTCCGGTAGGGTTTTCCGATTTTTGGGGTTTAGTTAGGCGTACTAGGCTTGCTTTGAGATTGTTTGGAATAAACGTAGTTTTAAGGTAATCAAATAACCTTTGCCCACAGTGCTTTTTATATCAATTGCTCCGCCCCAATCGCGTACCCAAATAGTTGCATTACGTAGGAGTCTAAACTCTTCGGAAGTGGGATCATCAGGCGATGTTAAGATATCACGCAAAAATTCCTCGGGCATTCCAGAGCCTGAGTTAGAGAAGGCGAACGTTACGGTTGCGCCTTCATCTCGGATTTGAATACAGATCTCGGAATTTTCAGCCGCATCTGCGATGAGTAATCGCAGTATTCCATCAAAGGTTGTTGTTAAGTCTACTGGATTTGCTAGTACTTGGACCATGACTTGTGGAGCGTCGATTTTGAAGTTTATTCCTGATTCTGCTGCTTTCGGAATGAGTCGCGTGCAGACTAATTCAAGAGTTGTTAGGGCATCAACGGGGAAGAGTTTCATTGAAGAGGTATCGACACGTGGGCTTAGGTATTTTTGGCATTCCCGAAGGATTTGAACACAGGTATCAACTTTTTGTTGTATAGTTTCCAGCAAGGCAGTTCGTTCTAATGGTTGGGTAGAATCTGATTCCAAAAGTCCGGCTGCGAGCTTAATAGCGGACAGGTGATTTCTAAGGTCCACACCGAGTCTGTCCGCTACTATACCTTTTAAGCTTGCCAATGTTGCCAGCGAAGTAGTTTCAATTAACTCGCATATAATACCCCTAATATTTGCATGTGCATACTTGAGATGGGTTTCGCGTGGATTGACCAATGGGTAAACCCGGAGGAGAAATTGTCGATCTTCTTGTGAGGGTAAAGTAAGGGGCCGAGACACGCTGGAATGTTCAATCAAGACGTTTTGCAAAACCGTCCTTGCTTCATTTGCATTTTGATCTAAAAGCCAGGTAAGAAGTTCGAATGCGGTGAATCGTTCGGTAGGGAAATTAGCTTGCATGAGAAGCTGTTTTGCAGGTGCATTGATTTTAACCAGGCGTCCCCAAAAGTCGAATACAAAGGTGGGGATGCTTATCTGTTCGTATACGATTTCAAGGATTTCGTAGTATTGAGCAAGGGATTCGGTGGCTCTTACTAACTCGCTGTAGACGGGGTTATTGGTTTCACTTGCTAGCCAATTTGTAAGCCGAACCCCAAACTTCGGCCGCTGCTTTTCTGCTTTGTTTGTGTAGATTGTTCGTGCAATTTCGTATGAGAGACGCAAAAGAAGTGGTTCTAGTTTTCGGGTTGGCACATGTAGGACTTTTTCTAATCTGACGATCCAAATACCGATGAGTTTTCCGTCGTAAATTAGAGGGCAAATAAAATCGGTCTCCATTTCTTGGGCTGGGCCGAGGATTTTGTGCGCTAATGTTGGTGATTGGTTAGCTATAGCTTGTTTATAAACTTGGGAACCGAGATCAAGATACTCAGGGGCTAAACTGTCATCTCTAAAGTTGTAGAATTTGGTGGGAGTCAATTTTTGGGTTTCTCCATTTCGCTCGAGTACCACAAAACGCTTCAGGTTAAAGTTTTCTTTTAAAAATGAGGCCAGGCGGTCCCACCAAACGTTAGTGGACACATTTTTTTGAACGCCAACGCGATCTTCAATTGCGCTAATGGTTCGGAGGCGAAGTTCGTTAATAGCAAGTTGGGCTAATCGGTTTTTGTGAGCCAGTTCTAACGTTGATTGGATAAGTATGGCTAAACACAGAGAACCGGAGGGTAACCAATAGTTGGCATACGCAAGAAGTGCCAAGCTTGTTAAAAGTGTGGAGACTATCAAAAGAAAGGTGGTTCTTAATATTGTCCATCCGCCTATGTGGGTGGAAGTGAGTGATGTGGCAAACGTTATGCCCACTATTGCAATAAAAAGTAGAATGCCTTTTAGCTCACCTATTATTGAGTATGAGGCTAACGTATGGAGTGCGTATGCTTGGAATTCCACAAGACTCATTGCGTTTTTATTGCGGGCAAGCGGGGTTTCGATGCTTTTCAACGTAGGGTCCATCCCAATAAGCACAATTTTGTCTTTAACCAAGCTTGGTAGCAGATCCTTTTGTATTACGCGCGTGATGTCTAAATTAGGAATTTGTCCGTATATTTTGAAGTTGACTAGAAATGAAGGTGGAAGCGAAGAATTAAAAACATTTCGCATGGATAATAGCGCTGCTTTGGCTTCGAGAGTAAGTGCATTTGTGCCGTTGATGTTTAACACAGTGAATTGTTTTCTATAAACGCCGGCTTCCGGAGGGGCGAGATATACGGCGCCCCAATGTAAGTTTAACCCTGTTGCTTGGGCAGGCCAGGGCGCGAGCTCGAATCGGTCAGGGTCTTCAGGAACAGGAATCGCCAGCCGGCCGAAAACCACACATTGTAGCTGAGCAGCGTATTCGAAAAAGTCCCGGCTACATTGTGTTGGCACGAAGTTAAACGCAACAACACGGGCGTTGGCTCCCGTAAGGGTGTCTAGGATTTGGATAGCTTCCTTATCGCTGAGTTGTTGTGGATCATTTACTCGGATAAAGACCACGGTTGAGGTCTGGTCACTGAGTGAGGCAGCAAACTTTAATGCGGTGTCGTACAAAAAACCATTGAGGCTGGAGAGCCATCCTGTTTGTGTAAGAATGTAGGTAAAGAGGGCTGCGCATATTGGCCCTACTAACCAAATTCTCTCTATTTTTCCCAAATAAGCCATTTACGAAATGAAACCCAGGCCTTTGTGGGTTTCTACCTGCGTTTATTCTATTTCGGTGCTCTCTTAAAAGCTTTGACAGGCCGTTTTCCCGCTGCTCCACATAGTTAACAGGGGTTTTCCGTTGTGACAATCAACAGGGAATCCATTTTACCCTAACTATATCTTGGGGTTTTGCGTTAGACAAGCTAAGGAGGTGCCTAAGGTTGCTATGCTTGTGGTAGTTAAGATGTGTACCTTGTGTCTTTTACAGGGCTTCAAGTGTATGGACTTTTAGGGGCTGGAATGTAGGTTAGGGAAAGCAGGAAGGGATAAAGAGAATCGTCTGATAGCACTTAGATTCGCAAATTCGAGCAGTGAAGTCCAGGGGTCCTACCTGGACTAGGGTTAGAAAACGGCATTGAGGGTGGTGAGGTAAGCATATGCCGGGTGGTTCTCAGCGGAGCGGTAGGGCTATAGGATTTGAAACCTGAATTGGCATAGGCGGTCTCAATTTCCTCCTAGCGAGATTTTCAATGAAGGTGGTTGGTGGGGATATGGTAGGGTTGGAGAATGGGTGTTAAAATGGGTTTAGAATAGTCTGCCTGAGGAAGAGGCCTTTTTTTCGATTGGATTGAACCGGTAACCTATCCCGCGGACGGTTTCGATGTATTGGGCAGCTACGCCAAGTTTTTCCCGTAAACGGTGCATATGGGTATCAACTGTGCGTGTATCGGTTGTGGGATTATATCCCCAAACTTGCTCCAAGAGTAATTCGCGGGTCACGACCCTCCCGGGCCGCTGGGCGAGTAGACGCAGGAGTTTAAACTCGGTCGGCGTGAGTTGAACAGGTGTGTTTGCAACGGTGACGATGTAACGGCTCATATCGATCCGGAGTTTGCCCACAGTTATTATTTCGGGTGTTTTTTCCAACGGTTCATTTCGCTCGAGGACTTTTTTGATTCTGAGGATAAGTTCTCTGACGCTAAATGGTTTTGTGACGTAATCATCAGCGCCGAGCTCGAGCCCGAGTACGCGGTCTAGCTCGGCATTTTTTGCAGTTAACATGATGACCGGTATGTTAGATGTGTCTGGGTTTCTTCTTAAGATTTTGAATACCTCTAGGCCATTAAGTTCTGGCAGCATTAGGTCCAGTACGATTAAGTCTGGCTTGAGTTCTCTGGCTTTTTTGAGGGCTTCAAGCCCGGAGTCAGCAGTAGCCACCTCGAATTCGGCTTGTCTTAAATTGAAGTCTAATAGCTCTAAGGTGTCAGGTTCATCGTCAACAACTAGAATTTTGTGTCTAGCTGCCATGGTGGTGTAAATAGTTAAACTGTGTTCTCTTTAGGGGTAGTAGTATGCGGTTTGGGTTGGTGTCGTATATCCTGGGCTTCGCACATGTATACTACGTCCTCGCATATATTGGTTGCGTGGTCGGCAATGCGTTCGAGGCATTTTACGGCTGTTAAAATGTCTAAACATTGGGGAATTTCTTCGGGGTGGTTTTTCATATGTTCGATGAGGCGATGTCGGATAGCTTTATGGATTGCGTCTACTTGTTGATCGACGGGCAGGGTGGTACGTGCCAATTTAGGATCTCGCATTATAAATGCATTCAATGCGTTGTGCAGCATTTCTGTGGCAGGATCTACAATGTTTGAAAGGTCGATGTCGATACTCGGGGGTGGTTCCAAGCTTAGATCTCTTGCCCGCTTAGCAATTTTTGCAGCTTCGTCGCCTATGCGCTCAAGGTTTTGTGAAATTTTCATGGTGGCCATCACGAAACGCAGGTCACTTGCAAGGGGTGCTCGCAGTAGAATTTGAACGGCCAAGTCGTCGATTGCGATTTCGTATGCATCAAGTAACTGATCTTGATTGCGGACTCTCGTAGCCAATTCAAGATTACGCTCTTTAAATGCATGGATAGCCAACCGAACCGAGGTTTCGGCGCAAGTAGCCATTTCAACAAGTTTTTCTTGAAGGTGGTTTAACTCTTTCTCCAGGTGCCCATGCATAGTTTTAGCCAAATCTGCCCGTTATGTAGTCTTCAGTTTTCTTGTTTTTTGGCTTTGTGAATATGTCTTTGGTGGGGCCGAATTCTATCAATTCGCCCATGTAAAAGAATGCAGTGTAGTCGGAAGCCCGTGCTGCTTGTTGCATATTGTGGGTCACGATAACGATGGTGAATTGTTGTTTGAGGTCTTGGATCAAGTCTTCGATTTTTGCCGTGGCGAGAGGATCGAGGGCGGAAGCAGGTTCGTCCATTAACAAAACTTTTGGCTCTACAGCGATAGCTCTCGCTATACATAAGCGTTGTTGTTGACCTCCCGATAAACTGGTAGCTGATGCATGCAATCTGTCTTTTACTTCGTCCCATAAAGCTGCCATTTTCAAAGCTTGTTCCAGCCTTTTTTTAAGAAAGGCTTGGTTTTTAACGCCGGTTAGTCTTAACCCGATCAACACGTTTTCTTCAATTGACATATGAGGGAAGGGATTAGACTTTTGAAACACCATTCCAATTCTTCGCCTAAGAAGTGTAGGGTCAGCTTTTGGGCCGTAAATGTCATCTCCAAATAAGCGCACTTGTCCTGTAACCCGGGCGTTAGGTTGTAAATCGTGCAATCTGTTTAAAGAGCGTAAGAATGTTGATTTTCCACACCCGCTAGGCCCTATGATAGCAGTAACAGCCTTTTCGGGGATGTCGATTGAAACGTTTTTAAGTACGTGATGGTTTCCGAACCACACATTCAGGTCTCGCACCTGGATGGCAGTTTGCGGACTCTTAATTGGTGTGATTGTCAAAAGCTCTTTGTCTACAGATGTCAGGTCTTGTGGCATTTGCACAGTAATCATTCTTTCGTAGAAACTTGATTTGTGGCAATTCTAATTGTCACGTTCACGCCTAATACAAACACAAGTAGCACCAGGGCTCCTGCCCATGCTTGTCGGTGCCAATCTTCGTATGGTGATATAGCGTAGGCAAAGATTTGAAGTGGGAGTGCCGCAGTAGGTTGGGTGGGATTGAAGTTCCAAAATTGGTTGCCGAATGCTGTAAAGAGCAAGGGTGCAGTTTCACCAAACACCCGCGCCACGGCTAATAATACCCCAGTTACTATTCCATTTTTAACTAGTGGCAGTGTAATGAACAGAGTGGTTTTCCATTTTGGAATGCCTAAGGCCAGGCCAGCTTCTTTGTAAGTTGAGGGGACGGTGTTTAGCATTTCCTCTGTGGTACGCATAACCAGGGGGATCATTATGAAAGCGAGAGCAACGGCACCAGCAATAGCGGAGAATCGGCCCATTGTTACCACGATAAGAGCATATGCCAAGATGCCCCACACGATAGATGGCACCCCATTTAGAGTGTCACTGGTGAATCGAACTATGTTCCGAAGTTTTGGGGGGGCATACTCAGATAAAAAGGCGGCGCCTAGTATGCCTACTGGTACGCCAAATAGGGAAGCCATAGCTACTATCATAAACGATCCAACGATTGCATTTGCTATGCCTCCTCCGGGTTCGCCAACTGGCTTTGGTGTCTGGGTAAAAAACGCAAGATCCAACGCCTTGGTACCAGCGTTAATTAGATGCCAAAGTACCAGTACCAGGGGAAGTACCGTGATTAATGCCGTCACCCAACACAAACTCATCCAAACAAGTGAGCGGAATTTACGGACTTGGTAATTGTTTTTGGATAATTGAGCACTCATACGAAATGTGGCTTATGGGTTTGGAGTAGTAAACCGCCGAATTGTTCGTACTGTGATTAATCGGGCTATAATGTTCGTAGTAAGCGTGACAAGTACCAGCACAAGACCCAGTTCAAAAAGTGCGCTTAAGTAAATCTGTGTTGTTGCTTCAGCGAACTCGTTTGCTATAGCACTGGCTAGGGTGTGGCCGGGGGCAAAAAGTGAAATCGCGATTTCAGGCCTATTACCAATTACCATAGTGACTGCCATGGTTTCACCTAGGGCGCGGCTTAGCCCTAAGATAGCTGCGCCAGCTATACCGGGTTTGGCAGGACTAAGTACTGCAATTCGGATAGTTTCCCATTTCGTAGCCCCGAGGGCGTAGGCAGCCTCACGTTGGGTTTGCGGTGTAGTCATAAATATCTCAGTACAAACAGAAGTGATTATTGGAGTAATCATAATGGCAAGCATGATGCCAGCAGCAAGGGTGCAGGGACCGAAAATTGGGCCACTAAAAAAAGGCAAACTACCGAAAGCGCTTTTTAGAAGAGGAAAGACATATGCACGTAGGAAGGGGATCATTATAAAAATGCCCCATAAACCAAGGATTACGCTGGGTATTGCTGCAATTAATTCTACAGTTGGTTTTATAATGTTCCGCAGCCAAAGTGGTGCAAGTTCTGAAAGGAATACCGAAGTACCTATACTGATCGGTAGGGCGATTATGAGAGCAATTGTAGAGGAAACCAGGGTCCCATAAAGAAATGGTAGTGCTCCAAATTGATTTACCACGGGATTCCAATCACTTGAAATAAAGAACCGTACTCCGAAGGTTGAAATGGCAAGCCATGCTCCCTTCGTCAGTTGATGTGCTAGCAAAATACTAATGATGATTGGGGTTATCGCAAATAAGAATGTGAGTCCTTGGAAAATGAACTCTGGAATGCGGCTATATTTTTGTTTTTTAACAGCTGTGGCCATGCTGGCGATGTCTTTCTTTACACGATAGCGGAACCTGAGGCCAATTCTTGGCCCCAGGTTCCATCACACATTAGTGGTTTAATATGTGATCGTGTCGATTGATTTCAAAACTCTGGTGCGTAGGTTCTCTGGGAGGGGTGCGTAATCAAGTTCTGTGGCAAATTTTTGCCCGTCTGTAAGGCCCCATCGTAGGAATTCCACCAATTTCCGGCCTTTCCGTGGGTCAGTTTGTTTCTGATAAACCAGGATCCATGTTGCACCTGCGATGGGATATGCATCTTCCCCGGGGGCGTTGACTACGGAGAATCTAAAGTCATCCGGCACGTTAATTGTGGCTAGAGCTGCAGTAACTGTGTCGGCAGAGGGGGCCACAAACTTTTTGGCTGAGTTCTTGAGTCGAGCCACCGGGAGATTGTTTTGTTTGGCGTATGCTAGTTCAATGTATCCGATGGCACCTGGGATGTTTTTTATTTGGCCGGTGACTCCTTCATTGCCTTTTGCCCCGAGTCCAGTTGGCCATTTCACGGAGGTACCGCGTCCGACTTTTTCTGCCCATTCTTTGCTTACCACCGATAGGTAGTCTGTAAAGATGAACGTTGTGCCGCTACCGTCAGAGCGGTGTACTACGACAAGGTCCATTGAGGGTAATGTGACGTCTGGGTTGAGTTGTTTAATACGTTGATGGTCCCATTTGGTTATCTTGCCCAAAAATATATCCGCGAGTGTTTCTGGGTCTAAGTTGAGTTGTGGTTTGCCAGGAAGATTGTAAGCAATGGCTACAGCACCCCCCACGGTGGGGATGTGTAGAATTTTGTCTTTCGCCTCGGCGAGTAATTCGTCGGACATAGGTGCGTCTGATGCTCCGAAATCAACCGTTCGTGCCAGGATTTGGCGTTGGCCTCCTCCCGATCCGATAGATTGGTAATTGAATTGTACCGCAGGATCAACTTTTCGGTATTCATGGAACCACTTTGAGTATAAGGGATATGGGAACGTAGCCCCGGCGCCTGTAATTTGTAGTTGACCCAGAGCCTGGCCGGCCATTATGACTGTGATTAGTCCTAGTGTTGCCACTGTAATACTTCTTTGCGTATTCATAAATGGATTTTGGGGTTTTAGAATTTCACCATTAGATCCACTTGGACGTGATAGGTTGTTGGGTTAATTGCACCTGCGGGCACGTCTATCAAGTCGTGAATATACGCCCGAGTCCCAATTGAAAGGCTTGAAGTAAGGGCATAGCTAGCTGCGATGTAATGGCCACGTTTATTTGTACCTGAGTATGAGCCCACACCCTTGCCACCTGAGGAGATGGGTATTGAGTAGTATGCAAGACTGTCGTCGTTGCTAAACTCTTCGTACCACGCATCCGATTCAACGTAAACGTATCTATACTCGAGCGCCCACGATCCCTTTTTGGATAGGGTGCCTATGGTGATTCCCGTATCCCACCCGGTGTTGTTGCTTGGAGCTGCAGGATTATGAATAATTTCGCCTGACAATGATACCGGTAGTCGGCCGGGGTACAGATTTATCCCGTCTATCAGGTACGTAATTCCCGCTCCGATCACAATGGGATTGAAGTTGTAGGCCAATTGCCCAGCAGCGGTTCTTGTATTGCCTACACCTACATTGGGGACCGCTCCATTGTCGAGATTTTCGCAATGTGCAAGCCCGAATACAGCACCCTTGACTTCGGTAATCAAGTTTGTCGACCAGGTAGATGCCCATTTGAGTTGAACGCTCGCCATATATGGGTCATGTGAGCTGGTAGGTAGTTCGTCTATCATGAAGGCGCCTGGAGTGATACTAATGACGTGGTTTGTTACAGGGCGCCAAGATAGAGTCCATGCTAACCCTTCTGGGGTATAGTCTGGATCGAAAACAACCCAAGTGAAATCGTATGGATTTACCATCTTACCCACAGTTAGAGTGCCAGTTAATTCAGAGGTTTTTATTGGTGTCCATGACCAATATGCTCTATCTATCCAAATGTACTTCTTGGCTGCATTATCTTGGAAGGTTGTGTACCCACTTGCTAACGGGCTTCGATCGGATTCTCCCGAAGCGAGTCGCAACTCAGTCGACATGTTATCTAGCAAGTTCACACTAGTACCAATTCTGAATCGGTAACGGGGTCGGAATCTGTCCACGGTGTTTGGTGCATTTACGGTTATGTAATCTCCTCGTACACCAAAGTCACCACTGATGCGAAGTGATTGTACCCAGTCAGGCAATTGTAGTTTGTTTTTTATTTCCATGGATTTTTTTGATTGTTCCTTTTGCAGTTGGATGGCTTCTTCGCGGGTAATTACTCCCCTTTCTACAAGTTTGTCTAGAAGCGCATCTGTAGACTGGGCTATCAAGAGTCCGGTTAAACTCATTGTTTTGCCCAGAATTAAGTATTTTCGTAAAACATTCGTTTTATTGTTCACTCGTAGTTTCATATTTCACAGTGTCTTTTGCACTTAACGTTTACACGACTAATTTTTCACTAAAGTTTCAAAAATGTTACAAATTGGTTACGATCGGCTTTGGATAAGCTCTTGTGAGGTTTTGTAAAGTCGGGGGGGTCAGTAAGAATAAAAGAACCATTATGTGGAGTGGCCTAGCTTAAAACTTAACCTACCCGCAAACTTTTGGATGTGGTGGGTGGTATTGCACTGGGGTAAAAGACCAGGGAGGTAGAAATATTTTGGTGCTGGAGAAACCGCTTGTCCTATGGTTTTATTTGTAGATGCTGCACAATTGGGAGTTATTAGAGTCGAAGGAGTTGGCCAAGTATAAGGTTTTTGGGATACGTGCGGACCGAAAACGGTTTGGTCGCACAGGAGCTGAACATACGTTTTACTTGATCGAATCACCTGACTGGGTAAATGTGGTAGCAGTGACGCGTAACCACGAATTGGTGATGGTGGAACAGTATCGTCATGGTTCTGGCACGGTTGAATTGGAAATCCCAGGGGGGATTATAGATCCAGGAGATGGTTCACCGGAGGCGGCTGCTGCACGTGAACTTGCTGAGGAAACTGGTTATGTAGGAGAGGTGTACGGAGTAATTTCCTGGGTTTATGCTAATCCGGCTATTATGACGAATCGGGCTTATACGGTTCTAGTGACAGGGTGTGAAATTCAAGAAGAAACAAAATTCGATCCAACTGAAGACCTTGTAACGCGCTTAATACCGATTGAGCAGATAAACTCTCTGGTTATATCAGGGGCTATAAGACATCCCCTTGTTCTGGTAGCCCTTTACAACTTTGATTTGCTTTTGCGAAGTGGCCGGTTAGCTATTTAACTTGGCATTGAGCGGGATCCTGTAGAAGGTAGTGTATGAGACCAGAGAACGGTGAAGTCATGAGTTCGTTTTCATCTAGGGGCAATTCGCGGCCCAAAGTGATTGTGTTCGATCTTGGGAAGGTCTTTTTGGAGTTTGATTACATGAAAGGAGCGGTTGGAATAGCTAGATCTGCAAAATTACCGCCAGAGGATATAATTAGGGTGATTTCGGGACATCCAGCATTGATAGCCTACGAGACAGGCAGGATTTCTACTGACGAGTTTTTTAGAGTGATGTGTGACATGACAGGCTTCCAGGGTTCCCCCGACGAATTTTTTGAGCATTTCACAAACGTATTTATTCCAGTGGAAGAAATGATCGATTTCAATGAGCAATTGCGGGCGAAGGGATACCGCACTTACATACTTTCCAATACGAACCAGGTAACAGTGGAGCATATAAGGCGTAGTTACCCATTCTTTTCGCATTTTGATGGATATGTGTTTTCGCATGAGTGTGGTGTTATGAAACCAGACCCAGCTATTTATCAGGCTATGGAACGATTAGCAGGGGTATCTGGTGAGGAGATATTTTATGTCGACGATTTACCTTCCAATGTGGAAGGCGCACGGAAACTGGGTTGGCAAGCGTATGTCCATGAAAGCCCTGCACGGACGATCCAGATTGCCAAGATGCTTGGTATCATTTGAAGTAACCCCTTGAGCTCGATGCATGCCCAGTCAAACGCACCCCAGGCTAGGTTCGAATTGAAGGTGTTCGCGTGTGAGGTTTTGCGTGATGAGTTAATGTTTATAGCGGCGAATTTGCCTCACCACTTAGATATTGACTTCCTGCCACAGGGATATCACCAAGAGCCACGCCAGGGGCGGTTAGAGTTGCAGTTAAGAATAGATTGTGTGGGCGAGGGTTACGATTATATTTTGATAGGTTATGGACTATGCGGCTGCCTTTTGGAAGGATTAGTAGCGCGTCAAATTCCCCTGGTTATTCCCCGGGCGCATGACTGTCTAACGCTTTTTTTAGGCTCTAAGGAAAGATACTTGCGAATGTTCGAGGATAATCCCGGGACATATTATTTCACGCGAGGTTGGCTTCGAGCGATTGATCAGGGCCTAGCCGACCGAACTGGAACCGACTTGTCTATGTATGATTTACCGCAGCAAGGAGCTCCGGCGGGTTTAGAAATAGACCGACGGCATTTAGAAGGACTTGATGAGGAACAACGACGGTATTTAGAAGGGGAGCTTAGGCGGTGGATACAAATTTATACCCGAGGCGTTTTAATTGAGTTTGATCAGTTCGTTTGCATTGGGCTTCGGGAAAGAGTCCGCCAGCTGTGTGAAAGCAGGGGATGGAAGTTTGAGTGTGTGAAGGGAGACCTGGGGTTATTACAACGGTGGCTTTCTGGGAGTTGGACGGAGCAAGAATTTCTAATTGTCCCACCAGTGCATAAGGTGGTTGCAGATTTTGAAGGAAATGTGATTAAAGCGGTTCCGCAGTAAGTTGGTAGGACCGGGTTACTGCGGCTAGGCACAATCGTAGGTTGAAAATTTTTTGTTAAGGGGATATAAATGTAAAGAGAGGAAACCATGGTTAAGTTGATCGTACATACAGAGGAGGGGCATAAATATGAGTTTAAGTTGAAAGAGGGGGGTTACTCGGATCGGACGATCTTCAGTGGCCGATATTATGATCACGGACCCGAGTGTATCGAGGTTGCATTGCGAGATCGAGGTGAAAGAAGACGGTATTTACGTGCGGGATTTGGATTCTTCAAATGGGACGTTTTTAGACGGAAAGCCTATAACATATGCCCAGTTGTTGCCGGGGCAGGTGCTGCAGGTGGGGTCTGTCCAAATAACGGTCGAACAATCCAAATCCACCCCAAGCTTTGAAAGTCTAACTTGCTATAATCATCCTCATTACCCTGCCAGCATGCGTTGCCGTGAATGCGGCAAAATGTTTTGTGGTGCGTGTGTTCATGTGATAAGGCGTGTGGGAGGTAAGTATCTTCGTTTGTGCCCGATTTGTGGGGGTCACTGTGAGCCAATTACAGCAGTTGAAGCTGGTTCAGTAAAAAATACACTAAACACGTTTTTCCGGCGTCTTTTTGGGAAAAAGACCCAAGATGTGGATTCACAGTATTACGAGTGAGTGGATCATCAGGAGCTTTTTAGAGGGGTATAACTTCTTCAAAATACGTTGGCCCCGGTTGCGTTGCTCCAGCTTTTTTGTATATTTCCAAGCTATGTTAGACGTGATCAAAAACAGGGTGATTGAGTTAAGCGACAGGTTCAATCATCTAAGGAGGTTTCTTTGACATCCCTGGGGTAGAGAAACGCCTTGCCGAGTTAGAACAGCGAATGGCGGCAGAGAATTTTTGGGAGAATCGGGAACTGGCTCAGAAAACGATGGAAGAAGCCAGTTCGCTGCGCAGTAAACTTGAGGCTGTGACCCAGATTGATCGGGAGCTAGCGGATTTATGGGTGTTATTGGAACTCTGTGAGATAGAGCCGGAGCATGTTCAACTTCAAAATTTGCCAGAGCTGGAACAGGGCGTGCAGAAACTTCAAAAAGATATTTCGAACTTGGAAATCCGTGCTTTTTTAAGTGGTCCCATTGATCAGAAGAACGCAATTATTAGTATAAACGCTGGTGCAGGGGGGACTGAGTCGTGCGATTGGGCAGCAATGTTATTTCGAATGTATCAACGGTGGATTACTTCGCGTGGGTGGGAAATAGAAATTAATGATGTATTGCCGGGTGAAGTAGCGGGTATTAAGAGTGCTACTTTCACTGTCAAAGGCCCTTATGCATATGGATATTGCAAGGCCGAGCGCGGGGTTCACAGGTTGGTTAGGATTTCTCCGTTCGATGCCAACCACCGTCGTCATACAAGTTTTGCTAGTGTTGATGTGATAGCAGAAATTGACGAGCCGAAAGAGATAAGTGTTTCTCCAAACGAACTCAAAATAGAGACGTTTAGATCTAGCGGGAAGGGTGGACAAAACGTAAACAAGGTGGAAACGGCAGTTCGCATCACCCACATTCCTACGGGAATCGTTGTTACGTGTCGCAATGAACGTTCGCAGCACCAGAATCGAGCAACAGCTATGAAATTGTTGCTTTCAAAGTTATATGCGAAAAGACTGGATGAACAGAAGGCGGAGATGGAACGGTTTTACGGGGAAAAAGGTAGTATTTCTTGGGGTAACCAGATTCGAAGCTATGTTCTTCATCCATATAAGATGGTTAAGGATCTCCGTACTGGATATACAACGAGCGACGCCGAGGGGGTGTTAGACGGAGCCTTGGATCCCTTTGTTGAGGCTTGGTTTAGGGCAGGTTGTCCTTCAAAACGCATGCAAGGCATAAGAGACGAAGAAGAGGGCACAGCTTAAAAAATTGCTTTAGGGGATCAGAATGAGCTGTAATCACAAGCAAGAGCTATTAACGGCTGGCTACCATAACGACCCGTCTCAGCAGAATTCGAGCTTGATAGAGTTAACTTAAAGGCTACAACAATATCGCGTGGGTGTTTGGAGGAGCCTGGCCTTGTTAGAAAACAGTACTAGGCCCTCCTAAAAATTTCTATGGATCGAATTCAGGTGCTATTTTGACCTGGTAGAGGATGACTGGGTTATTCCGGTTGATTGTTAAGTTTACATTGCTGGAGCCCACAATGTTAGAGCCTACTTGAGAAAATCCGGAAGTAGGGTAGTTGGTATTGACGAGGATTTGATATGCACGACGAGGTGCTGTGGGCCAAGTCAACGTAAGGTTTGTGGCCCCCTCTATCCTGTAGCCAATTTGGAATTTGGAATGTTTATTTGTGGGATTGGTACCAGCAACCCATTCAGCGAGGTTAGTGGCACCGTCTTGGTCAGGATCAACCTCAGGACTAATTCCCACGCACTTGAAGTAGAATTGTTCCCACCAATCAGGTAGGCCATTATTATCGGTATCAACGATTTTTGCTAAATTGAGCCGTCCAGCGGTGGCTACTCGTCCTCGAAGCGATTCTAAGGGATCTATGGCTGAAAGGATTCTTTTAACACGTTGATTAAGGGGCTCATCCGGAAAGTTTAATGCGGCGAGACCTACACCAGCAGCTACGAGGGGTGTGGCCATTGAGGAACCAGTTTTATAATCGTAAACACTTGTTTCATCAGGCCAAGCTACCACCACCCCTGGAATAGGGCACATGTTACTAAGTAATAGTCCAGCTTCCATCGTAATTCCAATTACGGGAATCCAGTTGGAGTTATATTGCAGGGTGCCGCTTATGCTCCCAGAAGTGTTGTTGTAAATAATTGCTGCTTTTGCGCCTGCAGCCATTGCGTTAGCGATCTTGGTCCTAAAATAGATTTCGCCACGTTGGATTAATGCGATGTTGTTGCTTACTTCCCGTGGAAAGTCTGTGGGATAACCGAGCCGGCAATTGTAGATAATTCCAGTTACTCCTAAAGTAACACCGGCATATTCAAAATGTTCTCCTTCAAAAACGTTGTTTGTGGTTACCACACGGCAATTTACGAGCCCATATTTCAGTGGAATTGTTGACAATATACTACAACCAGGGGCGGCCAGATGGACGGAATTCGTGCCGTAGTTTGCGAACGTGGGGAACTGATCCTTTTGATCGGTTGCACTTACGGTTATGATATTTTCCAGTTTGTAGCAGGCAGGGTACACGGGAATATTATCGATATTTTCGCCTTCGTTTCCTGCGGCTGTGCAGAGGATTATACCTGCTTGCCCAGCCAACTGAATTGCCACGAACTCCGCCTCGTTAGAATACGATCCGGAATAAGAGGCATTCAAGGCCACTACATTAAATCCCCTTTGGCGCAGGGAAACGGCGTATTCAATTGCTGCAATGATGGCGTCGTCTTCCAAGTAGATGCCATCTGAGGAGGCTTTAAGTGGGAGGATCTTAGTTTTGTAACATGCCCCCGAAATCCCTATGCCATTATCTGCAGTTGCAGCAATGATACCCGTTACGTGAGTACCGTGGTCTCCTGAGTCACTTGAGTCCCAGGAGCCGGTTGCAAAATCGTATCCCCATATGTCATCGACGTAACCATTTCCATCGTCATCCACACCATTAAAAGGAATTTCTAATGGGTTTTGCCATATGTTAGAAGTCAGATCGGGATGGGTTCTGTCGACTCCGGTGTCGATTACTCCTATGATCACTGTGTTTGGAGATTCGCGGGTAAGTCCCCAAGCAGCAAGAAATTTTATGTCAGCTCCAGGTGTTCCTGCGACACCGTTGATAACTTGGCATGAATTATTTAATGCCCATTGATTAGAGAAAAACGCTTCTCGCGGAGGTCGGATTTGAATTTCAGTGATTTTGCGTAGGTAGTTTGGTTCGACGGTTATTACAGCAGGATTGGTTTTAAGCAATTGAATCAACGCCTTGGTAGACAGGTTGGTGGAAGTCAAAACCATCCATGGGGATTTGTATTTCTCGGTTAAAAGGGTGAACTGCCGTTTTATATGGAGATCATGAGCGCTAAGGAATTTTGCAATAGTAGACTTTGAAGTATCCTCGCGCCATCGAACGATCACTTCTCCTTCTTTGTACTCTTTGGAGGGATCGAATTCAAATGTTTTTGCAGTCCAGTTGAGTGGCAAAAATAGCGCTAGTAAAAGTGATTTGATCAACCTTTGCACACATTGCTTAATACACACAGGTGCTTGGAGTGGCAATTTTTATTTGGCCCTAATCGGGACTGAAAACATTTTCGGTTTCGACTTTGATGTGACAAGACATCAAGACATAGAAGATCGAATTTAACAAGGCGTACCAATGATTGACTGGGCTTGGATAGTAAACTGGGCTTTTGGAAGAGGGGGGACCATGAAAAAATGCTGCGGAAACCAATTGGAAGTTGGGTTTCCGCAGCATTACAATCTTTCGTTTCCTGTACTTGTACCAACCTTACGGCCTTTATTCACCTATCGGCACGCTAATGAGGTAAAATCTCTGAGGAGGATTGGTGGTAATGGGCAGGCTTGTTATAGCCTTACCCTGGCCATCCAAGTAATTTGTAGCAATACGGATCCAAGCGCTTATAGGCAGTGCTGGGTTGGTACTAGCGAGGATGTAGTATTTTGCGTTTGGTAATCCGTCATATAAGTTGAGCTCCAGGTTATTCCCTGAGAGTGTAACCCAGACACGTGGGGCTTGGGGAAGCGTTCCGGTTATTCTGATGGTACCATCAATACTGAATGTACTCAGATCCCATTGTAGCCCTGGACCAGGGGTAGCTGGGATGATTTCGTTTACATAGGCTGTTATCATATTTTCACCTGCTTGTATCACCTTGAATGTGTCTCCTGGGAGGAACGCGCCACCTAAGTTGCTAATGACTAAGGTAATTCCGCCGAGGGTGACCCAACCAAGAGATGATACTGAGTCATATTGCCCTGTGGTTTTATCGACCTCGATCCAGAGCACACTGCCATAATCCAAAGTAAGGTTATTTAAGCATATCATTTGCCCCAGTCCATTGCCTGGTGAGAGTATACCACTGCCCCAGACGTTTATAGGTCCTCCAAAAGTACCGTTACCTGTAAGGGTTGCTCCGCCGTAAACTGTCACCATTGTGGCACCGAGACTCCCGTTGACTTCGAGGGTGCCTTCCCGAACTTCAGTAGGTCCCGTGTATGTAGAATCCCCTGTGAGTGTGAGTTTGCCTGAACCGATTTTAACCAGTGCGGCAAGCCGCGAAGAAGTGCTGTCAGTGATTGTGCCTTCAAACACAGTGGAGGGCTCATTGGTATTAGAACCAATTACCCAGGTTAGGGTACCCGTCCCACTGCCAGGACCAGTTACACGCGTATTAGCTCCTCCTTTAAGTGCACCCACCACGATTGTATTTGGGTTTCGAGCTAAGAGTGTAGCGCTACCTTCTCCTAGATCGATTGTTGCATTTGGACAGCCTAAGCAGGTATCGCCTGCTGCGCTTCCTGCGCTGTTAAACCTGAAAGAGCCTGTGCTTGTACCAAGGTAAAATGTGCCCGTGAAGTTAGTTAGGTCCCCATTGAACGTTAGGACCGTTCCAGATGGGATCTCAACGTTAAGTTTGCAGGAACCGCTTATAGCACCATTTATTCGGTTATTTGCGGTTCCCGACCGAATGGTGCTTTCGCGGGCTACGTGAATATCATTGGGGAAGTTGCCATCGGCCGGAAGGGTAATATACAAGACTCCCCCGTCTAAAACGACAGTGTTTGTACTGGCGGAGCCAGCTTGAGTCACCCGGAGCGTACCTTTGACAGTGGTAGGTCCTGCGTATGAATTGCCTGCATTATTGAGTCTCAAAGTCCCTGTCCCTTCTACGACCAAACCACCTTCGCCTGTCAGAAGACCGTCTAAAGTTAACGTAGCGTTGCTGTTTACCACTTCAATTTGGCCGTTTTGCGGGCCCAATGTCATGCCGCGATCGATTGCGACAGACGCACCAGTGTATTGTAATTTACCGCCGAGTAATTGGAGGTTTTGGGGATCAGCTGTTGATTGACCAATTGGGGAAGGTTGGTTCCCGTTGGCGATCCAAGGTACACTTAACACGCCTCCTGCAATTTTAGTAGCGCCACCGTAGGTGTTCGTGGTATTGATTGTTAGTTTCCCTGAATTGGTTTTAAATAGTTCGGTTGTTGTTCCACCAATCGCACCTGCACCGGTAAAATCATAATTGCCCGCGGTATCAACAATCACTTTGGCAGGAAGCACGGGGCCTGGAATCTCTATAACACTATTAGCCAGACCCAGGTCATCAAAGACTGCTGTATCGCCATTTAGGAAGTTTTCCAGCCGGTCGTTTAGGAGCCAATTTGTTGATGTGCCCACATCCCATACATTATTTGCGGGGTTACCAACCCATCGGACTGTGGCCGGCTCACGGCCAGCTCCAGCTACAACTAGATACAGCGTTTTAGCACTTGGGTTGTTTGAAAGATATCCGGTTACACCACTGAGGGTTAGGCTCGACAGTGCCCCTAACAATGAACCGCCGTATTGGACTATGGGAATGACCCGGTTAGCTGGGGCTGTACCATTGACGAGCAAGGTATTAGCACCGTCTAACACAAGATCCCCACTAAGGACTATAGCGTCATTGATTGGATTTGCTGCATTTGCAAGGTCAAATATGAGAATTGCACCCCCAGAGATTGTCATAGTACCTTGAATGTTTAAGGTGCCGTTGGTGCCATCTGTGCCCGGGTTTATACAGCCACCTGATGCAGCTTGGATGTTACCGATTATGGTACCGCGCCCCATTAACGTTCGGCCTGTGCCCAACGTAAGTGTACCAATGCCGCTACAATCCAGGGTAGCACCTTCTTCTACTAACACCATTCCACTTGCACCAGGGGCGCTGGAGCCAGTGAGAGCCACTGTGCCTTCTAGAATTAAGGTATCTCCTGTGTAGTTAGCTGCACCTCCAATTGTTAGCGTTCCGGTTCCCGTCTTGATCAATTTACCGCTGCCTATAATTCCGCCATTGAGGGTGATGTTGTGTGGATTGTTTTCTAAGTCAGCCGCTTTAATGATCCCGCCATTGAGAGTGAGGGGAACTGTGCTTTCCCAATCGGCTAAGGCGCCAAGAACTCCGTCTGTGAGTACGAAAGCTACGCCAGCCAGGGTACCACCAGTTTGGACTCCATTCGGGCCAATGTATAGGGTACCGGCGTTTGTTATGTAAGTTCGACCAGTAACATCTTCCGGCCTACCCAAGACAAACCCGGTTATTAAGTTTGTTCCGCCTAAAACTGAATAGTAAACAATAGTATTATTTGCCGTATGGCCGCATAATACTGCAGGTGGACCATCGTGTTGGAATAGACCTCCGAGCTGTAAAAATCTTGAGGTTCGATTGGCTGTAACTTGACGGATTTGGAGGTTTCCGGTGTTGGTAACATTACCACCTGCCACAATCATTGAGAGAAACGAGTTCCCATTGGGTCCACCAATGTCTAGGCTAGTTGTTATCACTGTCCCATTACTCACAACTAAACCTTCTGTGCCAATTGTTGCGAAACCACCACTTGGTTGGCTCCGCCGGATTTCGACGTTACCTAAGAAATTTGATCCGCCGAGAATCAAGGCTCGCGCATTATAAGGGGCATTTTTTGGATTTATGGGAGTCGCTGTTGCGATTATGTTGCCTCCGAAATTGGTGAGTGAGCCTAAAGTGTTACCACTTTGCCCGGAACCTCCGATGTCCAAGTTCCCACCTACTGTTAGGAGTGCATTGGGCCATATAACTAAGGAAGCCACGTTGGAAATTATTATGTTTCCGTTTGGAACGGATATTTCACCTTGGTTAGTAAGGACCACAAGGGTACTACTTCCTCTGAAAATAGCTGCATCGCCATAACCAGCTACAACAAATCCTGGTGCGCTTATGAGCAGTGGACTCTGTGCGTCAATGGTACCAATGCTGGGAGCCGGCATTGGGGATGTGTAAAGGATCTGTGGATATCCGGGGGCAATGATCACGTTTGTGCCCTCACCGGGGACTGATTGGTAAGTGCCATCAATCAACCAGTTTGCAGGGTTGCCCCACAAGTTATCGCCTCCACTCCCAGTCCAGAGGGCTTGTTGGCCTAAGGAAATGATAGGTCCAGTTATTAGGTAGATACCGAAGATAACCATTCCAACGCAGTGGGCAAAACGCAGTGGTTTCATGGTAGTAAGCAGTTCATTAAATTTTGACATGTCATTAAATTTTGACGTGGGAGGCCAGGGCCTTCCCTTACAAGGATTTGCTCGAATATTATGATATTTTACCACCTGAGTCAAGGTCGGTTCAGTGGCCGTTTCCGGTGAGCTCTTGCATATTTGTATTCAGAAAATCCTCATGGTTTCTTAGGTGCTTACTTATAATGGTCATCTAATACCACGGATAATTCATTAAGCGTGTCTGGATTCTTTTGGAGAACCGCGTCACCAGCCCCCTCTCGTTTCGATGCCGAGAATCGGGCTTAGGCTTTTAAAATGGTCTTCGGGTATAAATTGGTATAAATTTTCGAATCAATGAGCCCCAAAATTTTGTTTGCTTTTCCAAGTCAGAGCGGCTCCCTCGAACGTATTTTCTGGGATTAGCTTCGCTACGTTGGAGCGATTATTTAATTTTGCGAATCGTGCAAATACTGGCAGTTTTAAAAAAAGTTGTCTTGGAGGGTGGGCTCAATAGTCTTGGTATATGCCCAAAATCTATACGGACATCACTCGGACGATCGGCAACACTCCCCTAGTACGGTTGGAAAGGACGGCGAGGTACCATGGTGTGGTGGCTGAGATTTTGTTGAAACTGGAGTTTTTCAACCCTTTGTCGAGCGTAAAGGACCGGGTGGGTGTGGCTATGATTGAGGCTGCAATGAAGGAAGGCAAGCTAGGTCCTGACACAGTGATAATTGAGCCGACAAGTGGGAACACTGGGATTGGTTTGGCGTTTGTGGCGGCTGCTCGCGGGTTACGGCTTATCCTTACTATGCCGGAAACTATGTCAGTGGAGCGTCGAAAATTGCTTAAGGTGTTGGGAGCGAAATTGGTTTTAACTGAAGGAGCACGGGGTATGCGAGGGGCTGTTGAAAAAGCCTGGGAGCTCCAGAGAATGATCCCGAATAGCATAATCTTGGACCAATTCAGTAATCCAGCGAATCCAGAGATTCATCGTCGGACAACAGCCGAGGAAATCTGGCGCGACACTGACGGGCGTGTTGATATGTTGGTGGCGGGGGTGGGTACCGGAGGCACGATTACAGGTATAGCAGAGGTGATAAAATCGCGAAACCCGGCGTTTAGAGCAATTGCAGTAGAACCAGCTAGGTCACCGGTTTTATCCGGTGGACAACCGGGGCCCCATAAAATACAAGGCATAGGGGCAGGTTTCATACCAGCTATACTAAATCGGAATATAATTGATGAAATTATTCTGGTTGAGGATGAAGATGCTGGGGAGACTGCGCGATTAGTGAATAGACTTGATGGGATCCCGGTGGGGATTTCTAGCGGTGCCGCAATTTGGGCTGCTATCCAAATTGGGAAGCGACTTGAGAATGAGGGCAAGCGTATTGTCACAATCGTTCCATCATGCTCGGAACGATACTTGAGCACATGGGTGTTTGAATCAGTAGATGTGGGTAGTGATCCTGTTCCTTAAGCCAGACATTTTGGAGACTTCCCGTCGAAGCGGATTTTTATGCTTATATCAAGAGTTAGAGGGACTCACTTGTTTTTTGGTCTTAGGCACGCAGATTGTCGGGTTACGTTTTTTAGTTTCGTTGCTGCAGGGGTTTTAGTAAATTTCTGATTGTGTCGGAGATAGTAAAATTTGTTCAGCATGGCGCTTCGCATATAACACCTGCGCTTGCCGAGAAAGTCTTGCGTTGTATTCCTGCTTGGAAAGTCGAGTTTGCTCGGATAAACGAGCCTCGGTTCCCTCACTTGGTGGAGCAGCTAGAGTTTTTAGCGGATGCTGTGGAGGACACACTTGAGGGGGCTTATAAAGATCTTCCTTATATTGCTTTGGCCCAGGCTGTTTTTGCCTTGATTTATGCCCACCTGCAAACTGGAATCATTCCGAATTACATCCCTGAGCTAGGTCGGGCGGACGATTCAAGTATTGTCCGGGCCGTGTTAATTTTAAACGAAGCGGCTTTTGCGCGGTACGCAGCTTGGCGTGGGCTTAATTGGAAGAAGATTTCGACTGCTCCTTAAGGAGAAAGAGGAGTAAAATTCGTAACTGGGAGAGGGAGACGGGAGGCTTTGTTATGTTTTGGGTTTACGAGCGATTATCATTCCTTGCATTATTTTCCCTGAAGCAGCCAATTCAGCTGTAAACCGTAAGTCGTTTATTAGTGCGTCGTAAAATTTTTCGTTGAAGTTCAGCAGTCTTAAGATGTCGTACTTGAACTGTTTTGATGCAAGCTCCAGGTAGATTGGGGCGAAGTTAGCGAATCGACCGGTATTCTCCGCGAATTCCACTTTAGCACCAGTGGCTTTCAACAAAACCCGGTACTCTTCCAGTGTAAGGATGCTTGGAAACTTCATAAAAGCAAGAAACCTATCTGCTTCCTCATTAGTCATTTCGTTGGGCCCTTCCATCCAGTCAGTGAAAGCGATAATGCCACCCGGTTTAAGAAGTCTGAGTGCTTCCGAGATTAGTTTAGGTTTGTCCTCCACGTAACACCAGGCATCTTCGCCCCATACGAAATCGAAACTATTTGCTGGAAGGCCTGTTTGTGTTGCTTCACCGAGGATTAGGGTCAGTTTTTCTAAGAGATTTTCCTCCCTTGCCCGGGTCCGTGCTATCTCAAGCATGTTAGGGGTAGCATCAACCCCCGTCATATGTGCTACTTCGTAAAATCGAATTAGGGCTCGCATACCAGCCCCATTGCCGCAACACAAATCGACACCTTTCTGGCCCGGTTTTATATTTGCTCGAGTAGCCAGTTCTGCAGTTGATTGCAGTCCACCGATATGGATTTGGTCCCCCATTAAAAGCTCCCAGATTCGACCTTCTGGCCCCGCGTACACCTGTTGGACTGTCCAAAGCCGGATTTGGGGTGCGCTTTTCATATCAATTAGCTCGCAACCTTCCGATAGTAAAGTATTTAAGAACTTAGCTGGTATTTACAAGCTTTGATTTTTTGGGTTTCCGCTTGCTACTGTTTCTACCAGCGCTTCCACCCGCATTCCAATCCGTTCAGCGTCAGCGAGGTAGTAATCCGTATCGATTTGCAAATATGGTATACCTAGTTCTTGCTCGGCAAGTTTTTTGATCCAGAACGACTCCACACTATACGTTAAGCAAGCGTGCCATACCAAATCAATTATCGCCTGTGCTCGAAATTCTTTTACCAGGTGTCGTATGAGATCCAAGCGTTTGGAATTAGGAGTCTTAATAGAACACGGGATAACCGAATATTTCTTTGCAAGGGCAAAGATAGGATCGGGGTGATCCTCTTCCACGTCTTCCATTATAGGTTTTAATCCTGTGCAGTTTTCTTGGGCGACTATTACCACCCTAAGGGCCTCGATTATGTCAACTATTCTTTCCATACCATGCACTATAGGCACACCGGTCAAAAGCACACGTACCCTCCCATTTGTTCCGTCACTTTCGGTCTGACCAGTGTTAATAAAACGGTCCATAATCGCTTGGTATTGTTTGAGGTCCTCGGGAATACAAGAGATGATACTTTTACATTCTAGGACCTGGCGCCCAGTGATGGGGGGTGGATTGGCTTTCATCAAAAAAGCTATAGATCGTCTGAGCCTCCGCTCGCTGTTCATCAATTGTATGGCTTGGCGTAGTTTTGCGTCTGTTATTTTTACTTTGAATCGGTCCTCCAGATAGGTTTTCAGGTTTCTGAATTCTTTCGCCAAGAACAGAATTGCTTGCTCTGAATCTTCGCGCTGGGGTATTTCTATCAGGTAAGTTGGCAAGTCCAGGCCCATCAATTCGAACATCTTCTTTTTTCCATCACAGGTGGCCTCTGCGATTACTAAGTCTGCCATTTCCAGGAATGGATTGGCGTGTTGGACCAGGAACCCGTAGGTAGATTTTACAAGTGGGCACAGGTTTGCTGGCAGCCTAGTTTCCGCTTTCGGTATAGTGTCTGGGTTTCCCCCGCAAAGGCATGCAGGAATGGCGCCTGCTGCTATGATTAATTCTCGTGGAGCATATTCGCACATTATTCCTACTATTGGCCTGCCTTCTGCAACAGCGCGCTTGGCATATTCTAGGCACCTTGGGATCATTTGCCCGAACCATTCAAAGCCGGTTTGTTCGGCCTGATTTGTGCAACATTTGCTCATAAAACGCCTTTTTCTTTACCTGCCCCTCTATACAAATTGAGTTTAACCCTGACGTAATTGTAGCTTCAAGTAATTTTGGGTTGCTTGCTTTTTGTTGATTATCCATCGTGTGGCTTCTCCCCCTGCAATCAAACCCTAGGTAGGCAAAGTTGATGGTGAAGTTGTACGCAAAATGGAAGATTCCGGCTCCGAATCGTTTGAATGACAACCCAAGGAACTGCGGTTAAAATGAGGCATTCATTATTCCTGCTGATCTCCCCAATGTTGAGTGGATGCACCCTAGAAATGTTTAATGAATTCATCAAGGGTTTAGATGGGACTACGTGAGTGTATTTCCGTTGAATTGGGCTGGAAGGTATCTCGAATTTTGGTAGGGTGAAAGCCCAGCTCGGTCAAAAATCGGAGTTGTGTGATGAAATACCGCGATTTTTTCCGGGAAAGTGCATGGATGATGGCCTCCACCGTCATTGGCGGTTCGATGATGTGGGGTGTGCATTTTTTATCCAAGAAGATTCCGGAAGCAGATTATGCAGGATTTGTGACGCTGAACGCAGTATTGACCCTTGTACCCGCGATACCGTTGCAAATGGTGTTTGCGCGATGGACGGCTAAAGCGCTTGCTTTAAATAAGTCGGGGCAAGTTGCTTCGTTGTTGCGGATTGGATTGATTGGATTGTTTCTTGCGTGGTTACCAATTGGAGTATCCAGTATCGTTTTCGGGCCGCATATTAAGTGGATTTTGAGGCTCGATGACTGGGTATCCGTTGTTTTGACTGCGATCTCTGTGCTCACTGCTTTATTTTTCCCTTTGGTCTTGGGGGTTTTGCAAGGAAGCCAGCGGTTTTTGTGGTTCGGATTAGGGCAAATAGTTGCGGGAGCTGGCCGGTTTTCAATCGCACTTTTATTGGTGTTGACTGTTTTCTCTTCCTTGCGCGGGATTATGATTGGGGTTTTAGTAGGATACCTTTTAGCATTGATCGTAACTGGCTGGGGAGCCAAAGACTACTTTTGTATGCGAGGACAGCATGTAAATTGGAGAAAGTTTGCAAGTGAGGCCTTGCCTATTGTTTTGGCGTTCGCTGGGTTTCAGTTTTTATTTTCGGCCGATTTGATTTTTTTGAAGGCTAAGGCAGACCCTACGGAAATGGCTTATTATAGTGCGGCGGGTGTATTGGCGCGTGGATTGGTATGGTTTGTTGGGCCCATGGCAGCCGTAATGTTTCCTAAAGTTGTGCACTTTACCGTTAAATCGGAGAAAACACGATTGATGGAGGTCACCCTGGCGCTGACTTTTTCACTTGCAGCTGTTGGCGCAGTAATATTGTACTCGGTGGGTCAGTTTGTCGTGGCATTAGTGTACAAGAGCAGTTATTGTGAGCGGACTTTAGCGCTGTTGCCAATGTATCTGATTGGTATGACGATTTTGTCTTTAGTGAATGTACTTGTTAACAATCTAGTAGCTTCCGGTAGATACGCATTTGTAGTGCCGTTATTGGGTTTGTGTGGGGTGTACGCCTATTTGTTGGATATAGTAGGCAATAGAATGGAACAGGTTCTGAAAATCCTAATCGGCATCGGCTTGGTTGCGTTGTTGATTTGTGGGTCGTTTACATGGTTAGACAAAGGCCGGAGGAGAACCAATGTTAATCCTGCCTTGGCTTAAACCGCGGCTGTCTAAAGAGTGGCTTTCTTGTAAGGATGACGCTTTAAGTTTTGTCCGCCGGCCTGTCTTCGGGGTTACTGGGCAGAGGTTGGGGAGAGCGGAGTTTTTTATACAACCACTTTTCGATTGGTCTAAGCGGCCTTAAGTACATGTAAAACGGTGAGTAGACTAGGCGCAGCCTTATGACAGACAACAACATACTAAGCGCTGTTCGAAGCAGCACAACTTTTGATCCAGCAATATCGGTCCACTCAGTGGGAACCTCTGCAATTTTGTAACCAGCCCTTTTTAATGAATAGAGTAAGTTGATATCAAAAGCCATGTCTGCGATGCACAAGAAAGGCAAGATTTTCTTGACTGCCTCGTACTTGATAACCTTCGCCCCGCATTGTGTGTCTTTGATCCCGAGTCGGAATAGGAGTTCGACTATGATGTGGAATACACGACTGGCAATTCTGCGTTTTATACTTTGCTGTTGATGCAAGATTGCGCCCTTAATCCAACGCGAGGCCACGACACAGTCATGGGTTGATAAATGTTTAACTAAATCGTGGAATGCGTGAGGTGGGGTTGCGCCGTCTGCGTCTACGAACCCTATCGCACTACATTTGGGGGCTTGTTTGAGCCCTTCGATGATAGCCCCACCTTTTCCAATGGGATCGGGAATATCTATGTAGCTTATTTCAGGGTACTGCTGTGCAATGTCCCGAACCACGCCAAGCGTGTTGTCTCTACAGCCATTTAAAACAACGAGTATTTGAAACTTGCCGGAATAGTTTTCGCGGAAATACGTAGCGTACTGCCGTAGGACTGGGCCGATGCGCTTTTCTTCGTTGTAAGCAGGTATCAGCAATGTGAGATCGGGCTCAGTCACGCTTTTACCAACTATCTTAGAATTTGTCTTGATGCAATTTTATTCGGTCAGGTGCTTTTCTGAGAACTGTAACGTAGCCGCCGCGTTCATGAGAAGGCGGATAACTAAATTTCAGAGGTAAAGGTTGGGTTTATGAGTAATCTCTGATGGGAGAGGGGTGCTGATTGTGGTTGAAGGGCATTGGGGTGGTGGGATGGAGAGAATATGTCTAACGTTGAGCCTTGAGCTGGTTATCTGGCTGATTTCAGCTGCTTTGAGTGGGAATACGAGGATCTGTCCTGAGCTCTAGGGCCCGCCGCATTACCGGGACGGCAAAAATAGAAATTTGGTTTTTGTGGTCTGCGCCCTGCGGGGGCGGTTACCCCTGACACACAAACTCAGCTCTTAGCAAGTGCTCATGCCATTGTCGTATCCGATACGATTTGGATGGGGGATAAGTTTGGTCGGCCTATTTGGACGGGTTTATGGGGTGTGAGTGGAAGGGGTGGAAGGTGGTTGAATTTCTCGGATGCGTGCCATGGCCCATTGTAAAGCTTCCTCACGGGTTTTGAGTTCTTCTTGAAGTTGTTTTTCACGGATTTCCGAAAGCAATTGCCCCAATTTAGGACCGGGTTGCATACCTAGCTTAATGAGGTCATCACCCGTAAGTAGTGGGGGTATGATTTCTGGCCGATGAAGTAGCTCGCTCAGTTCGCGTTTTAAGAATTCATAGATAGACAAATCTCGGTGGGATCCTAGGCAATCGAGTCGATGTAATTCCAGCTCTAAGGGGAATGTTTCACGCATAATCATCCGTCTGAGGGTGGACTTACGCATGTTCGGGACGTCTTTGAATTGCATGTGATATCGGACCACATGTACGACGGTTTTAATTTGCTTATTTGGGAAGCGCAGTCGGGTAAGTATTTGGTGAGCGAGGGCAGTTCCTACTTTGTCGTGCTCATAGAAAGTAGTTTCCCCTGTGACAGGGTTGACTCGGCGGGTGATGGGTTTGCCGACGTCGTGCAATAGGACGCACCAAGGTAGCAATAAGTCAGCGTCGGGAGGAACTTCTTGGAGCATAAGCAGGATGTGTTTATAGACGGTGTCTTCGGGGTGAAATCTTGAGTTTTGGCTACAATCAATGGTAGCAGCTACCTCGGGCAAGATCTCTTTGAGCAATGTGGATGCACGTAGCAATTCCAAGGCGCGGTACAAGGCTTTTGGGCGGGATTGAAGGACGTCGACATTATCTGTTAACCACTCTTCTGGATATGGTTGTTCCACAATTTGGAAAGCAGGGTTAAACATCCGCTCTAGTTCGTCTCGGATGCGTTCAATGCTGATGGAATGTATAGTGTGGGCATTTTTTATGATCGCGTTGAAGGTAGCTGCATCGATCCGGAAGCCCAGTTGGACGGCGAATCGCACTGCCCGGAGCATACGGAGGCGGTCCTCGGCAAACCTCTCATTTGGGTCCCCAATGGTCCGAAGGATTTTCTGGTTAATATCTTCCAGTCCACCCACCCAATCTAGGAATTTTTGTTCGAGGGGATCAAAAAATAGACCGTTGCAAGTGAAATCGCGGCGTTTTGCATCGTCTTCGGGAGTGCTGTATGTCACAGCCGATGGATGTCGTCCGTCTTCGTAACTGCTCTCACTACGGAAGGTTGCGACTTGGAATTGATATCCATTTTCAATGACTATCATGACGCCGAATTTGCGTCCGACTTCCAGGGTGTTAGGAAACAATTGGGCGATGGTTTCGGGGATGGCCGAGGTGGCAATGTCGTAATCATGAGGTTCACGTCCCATGAGCAGGTCTCGAACGCAGCCACCAACAAGGTATGCAGTGAACCCGTTATTTCTGAGCTTTTGGACTATACCGAGCGCAGTATTGAACAGGGTCTTGTTTTTGATGAAGGGGAAATCCATAGCTGGCTTGTTATTCGGGGCCCCATATCTTTTTGAGCAAATTGTATGCGGCGGTGATTTGTTCGGCTGGGACGTTTGGTGCTAGTTCAAGGACTTTGATGTGTTGAGGTTTCACAAATTCCGCAAGCATTTCAAAATCAACCTCTCCTGTGCCCGGAGCCTGGTGATCACTTAGCTGATTAATTACATCGTGCACATGTAAACCGCCCATGTAAACGCTCATTTGCTGAAGCCAAGTGCGGTGATTAATAAATCCAAGATTGTGCTTTATTTGGGCATGACCGACATCGTGCCAGTAACAAACAACATCCAGCCCAAGTTTTTCCAAGATTTGTTTGAAGTTCAATTCTATTGGAAGTTCTTCGAGTTTGTCCCGGATTTCGATACCAAGCTTAATGTCGAATTCGCGAGCTTTTTCAAGTATGGGTTTTAGGCTTTCCAATACCAATTCCATGTACAGGGGCGCCTTGGCGCGGCGGACGCGCCATGCCCGAAGGGCTAGGCTGGCAAAGGCGGTAATTCTACTAGACCTGCGAGGCAATAGACGGCGTAACTTAGAAGTGAAATCGCAGATTGGGAGCGATCCCAAATGCAGAACCACAAATTTTGCTCCGACTTTTGCGGCAAATTCTATCGTTGAAATGGTATTTTTTATAGCAGCCCGGCGTTTGTATGCGCGGACATCGGAGAACTCGAATACATTAGGGGAAGGGGTTTCGATGCCTAGGGGTAATGGACAGAAATTGTGGGCGGATGAAATTTTTATTTCTCCGGCATTGACGGCTTCGTAAATACCGGGCAGTTGAGTTATTCGGGTCCCGTGGCCAAGTTCTGCATATTCAAATCCCAGCTGGCGCACTTCCAATAACATCGTGCGCCCGTCCTGGTGCCGTTCTGTATTCCAACAGGTTGAAAAGGAATACATTTATAAATGTGTAACCGGATGGACATTATTCCGTCCCATCCAGCCGGAAGGCCATTCTTACATTTCTTCCGCGTATTTGGTTTGTAGCTCGGCCAGGTAACGGGCGAGTTTTTCTTTCCTGCGACGCTTCTCGCTGGGTTTTTCGTAGTACATCCGCTCTTTCACAGCACGCAATATCCCTTCCCGGTCAAGCTTCTTTTTGAAGCGCCGCAGCGCACGATCTAATGGTTCACCTTTTTTGAGTCTTACTTCTGTCACGCTTATTTTCACCCCTTTCTGGTTTAAAAGCGCCGTTAAAGATACACAACCCAATTAGATTGTCAACATCGCTTCTTTAAGAAAGTGGAGAGTTCTAGCTCGAGATTATGGAGTGCCGTGATAGGATATTACCGGTATGGATATATCTGGACTTCGACGAGAATACACCCTAGGGGCACTGGACCGTGAGAGCTTGGCTCCCGATCCAATCGCTCAGTTCGAACAGTGGTTTAAAGAAGCTTTGTGCCAACGGCCAGGGGCTCGGCTCCGGCGGATTGGTGTTGCTCTTTACAAACTTTGGGATGCTATTTTAGGGAAGCCTCCAATTGACGTAAACGCAATGGTTCTCGCTACTTGTGATGCACAAGGTAATCCATCTGCGCGCACGGTACTTCTAAAAGAGGTTAGTGCCCGCGGATTCGTGTTTTACACTAATTACGAAAGTAGAAAAGGCCAAGACATAGAACAAAATCCGAGGGGGTGCCTAGTTTTTTATTGGCCCGAGCTTGAGCGGCAGGTGTGCGTGACCGGAACAATTTTCAAGTTACCGGTGGAAGAATCGGCTGCATATTTTGCTACTCGACCTCGTGGTAGCCAGATTGCAGCTTGGGCATCTCCGCAAAGCAGGCCGATCTCTTCACGGAAGGAACTTGAGTCCAGGTGGTCCCAGTTCGAGGAACAATTCAGAGGCAAACGAGTGCCGTTACCACCGCACTGGGGTGGGTATGTGTTGGTACCTGAAATGATTGAGTTTTGGCAGGGGCGGCCAAACCGCCTGCACGATAGGTTCAGATATGTTAAACGCCCAGATGGGGCTTGGGAAATTTTACAAATAGCCCCGTAGCAGAGGTTGGCCATTAAATTTGCACATACTATGGGTCTATGGGGCCTATTGGCTTTGGTGCAATTTACAATCAGAACACAATAGTGTGTAAAGATTGGGGGTGCAAAAGCCGTGGAGTTTGGGCTTTGAAGTTTTTGCAGTCGGAATTATAAAAAAGGTATGTTACCAACGTTATTGCAACATGGCGGTGCGCCGATGTGGGTGCTGCTTATCCTTTCGGCGGTGGCGTTCGGCATCTTTGTAGAGCGACTGCTTTATTACCATCGTATTCAGATCAACATAAATGAGTTTCTCAATGGGATTAGAACAGTGCTGAAACGTGAGAATGTGGTTGAGGCTATTTCCATCTGTGACGCTACACCCGGACCAGTACCAAGAATAGTTAAGACGGCAATTTTAATGAAGGATCAACCACGTGAACGGATCCGAGAAGCAATTCAGGCCGCCACTCTAACTGAACTTCCGAGGCTTCACCGGCGAATTCCAGGATTAGCCACAATTGCGCAGATAGGCCCGCTAATGGGGTTGCTGGGGACCATATTGGGATTTATGGAAGTGTTTGCCCGACTCGAACAAGCGGGGCTGTACGCAAGCATAAATCAATTATCAAGTGGGATTTGGCAGGCTCTGACATGTATGGCGTTTGGATTAGGTTTAGGCATTATTGCATATGCAGCTTATAACCATCTGGTTGTGCGAATAAACATAATAATGTTGGATATGGAACGCGCAGGGATCGAAATTTTGAACATAATGACCGAAACCATATCTTCGCGACAATGACTCGTGTGCCACGACAATTGACACTGTTTGCAGGACAGTTTGATGCGATCCCTTATGTGGGTGTTTTGTTCCTTTTGCTCATGTTTTTACTTTTGGCGGGGCTTGTTTACACTCCTGGTGTATTAATTCAGTTGCCACAGGCTGAAGGGTTACCTGGAGTATCTGATCCAGTAGTTGCAGTAGCTATCGACCACACGGGCAAGCTTTTTTATGAAAATCAGATCGTTTCACCAAGTGCTTTGAAGTCTGAATTGCACCAGCAGGTTTTAAGGCACCAAGGCAAATTGGTCCTCGTCATACGCGCAGATAAGGATGTGCCCTATGAAAAGCTCGTTTCGCTTGCCTTGTTGGCACGGGAGACTGGGGTAAAAGAAGTGTTATTGGCTACCATGCCCGTTGCAGTGAGGGTTAGGGAAAAATGAGGTTTAGACGCCATACGTCAATACCTTCTACAGAGCAAGTTAACTCTGGTACGTCGGATGACCTGAGAATTTGTTTGCCTCTAGCTATCGCAGTAATTTTTGTACTCCAATTAGGTCTGTTATTCCTCGTGAACCGAGGGGCGCCAGTTAAAACGGTCGCGGCAAATAGCCAGACAGCGGTGGAGACCCGCTTTGTCATTTTGGATCCGACACAAGAACCACTTCTACTGGAGCTATTGGATCCAACTCTATTTTTGTTGCCGAATCCCCGAGCTTTTTCAGGTAGGGTTTGGGAATTAGACCCGCCCGTGACCGAGGAACCACAAATTATGAAACCTGAGCCGATGTTTTTATCCATGTACCCAATCGATTTGCTCAAAATAGCACACAGAATTGCCGGTATTAAGGTCACTCCAAATTTTGAATTCGCTCGAAAGCACGAGGTTGAAGAAGGGATTGACTTGCAAAGCATTTCAACTCCGGTGGTGTCGGGAACGCGGGTTGAAGTCCGAGGAGAGTTACGGGGGCGCAAGATAATTACTATGCCAACAGAAGGAAATCTTGAAGACCGAGCCCCCCTGCCTGCACCACCCACTGTGGTTACCGTTGGGGTAGACAACGATGGACTCCCAATTAGCGTTATTATCGAAACTTCAAGTGGGCTACCACCATTGGATGGACTTGCCCTTAAAATTGTGTCTGCAATGAGATGGGAACCTCTATTGGGTTCGGGAAACGGTATTGGGTCTATTGGAGTTCAATGGGGTAAGGTTGCGTTCTACTGGGGCACGCGATTACAGTTGGTGTTGGCCGGTAATACAGGAAACTATGAATGACACCGCTGTCATACTTGGTTACACAGTTTTGGGTTTATTACTTGTAGCACTTGCCGCTTGGCAAAACGATCGTGTGACCACTAGGTTCCATGAACAAACCAGCCGAGACAAGGTTTTTAGGTGTTCTCGATGTGGGTTTGTTTATACAGACGATGAAGACGTAAGTCGAGCAGCTTGCCCCCAGTGCCGGCAATTCAATAGTCCGATCGAGTTTTGATTTGTATGACCATTGTTACCCTTGGACATTCGCCGGACGCTGACGATGCATTTATGTTTTATGGCTTGACCTCTGGGAAAATCACGAATCCCGAGATCACTTTTCGTCACGTCATCCAAGATATCCAATCGCTGAACCAACGTGCATTAAAGGGTGAGTTCGATGTAACGGCGGTAAGTTTTCATGCGTATCCATACTTGGTAGGCAATTACGTGTTATTGCCTTGTGGGGCTAGCATGGGGGACAATTATGGGCCTGTTGTAATTGCAAGGGAACAGCTAGCACGTGAAGATATTGTACATACCCGAATTGCTATACCAGGTACATTGACAAGTGCTTTTCTAGCGTTAATGCTTTGGCTAGAACGCCCTGCATGTGAACTCAATTATATTGTCGTTCCATTTGATCAAATTGTTGGAAAAGTTATACGCGGTGAGTCAGAGGCGGGCTTGCTAATTCACGAAGCCCAGTTGACTTATCAGGATTGTGGTTTGAAATGCATAGTCGACCTAGGCGCTTGGTGGAAGAAGGAGACTGGTTTGCCATTGCCTTTAGGCGGAAATGTAATACATCGGCGAATACCAAAAAACAAGAGAACGATTATAGCTGCACTTATTCGCGAAAGTATTCAATATGCAATGCGGAACCGCACCGAAGCTATAGCATATGCCATGAAATTTGCCCGTGGAACACCGCTAGAGCTCGCTACAAAGTTCATTGGAATGTATGTGAACAACTTTACAATTGACCTGGGGAATATCGGCCGCCAGGCTTTGAAGGTGTTTTTTGACCGTGCATATTATGCGGGATTGATCCCTTTGCTTCCTTCCATTGAGTTTGATTAATTACCCGCCGGTGATAAAGTTTTGCCTTCTAATTTTGAGAACGCAAAAGCTACCCGTCACGCGTTGAGGGTCAAATACCGGTAATAGCTTTGAACGTCTGAGAATCGTGAACTCGGTACTTTTAAATCTACATTTTCCACGCACAACCCTGTTTAAGAAAACAAAGAACAAGATTCCTGCTAGTGGATTTAGCGTGTTAGAGGTAGGGGGCGCGACGGCTTTGTAATTCTGGTGTTATATAAGTCAGGGATTAATTGATGAATTAACGTCGTGCGGACGTGTGCAGGGTTAGAAATAAAATGGGATCTCCAGAATGCAGATTAGGGCACTTGCCTTAGGAAGAAACAGGAATAGAATGACGTCAAACATGCAGCCGATTGTATTTGACACGCAGGTACGTAGACGAATTCGCGATTTAGTATTGCGGGTCATTGACGGAGAGGCGATTGACCGTGCTAGCTTACTTTGGTTGTTTTCTTTGCGTGAGCCACGCGATATTTACGAGCTTTTAATTGAGGCTTATCAGATTCGGGAGTCATTTCATGGCAGACGGACATTTCTGTGTTCGATCTACAATGTGAAATCGGGTGGATGTCCAGAGAACTGTAAATTTTGTGCACAGTCAGCATGGTATACAACACATGCTCCTCGATACAATCTGGTCGATGGTGAGGAAGTGCTACGTGTGGCAAAGGAGGTTAGTGCTTGTTCAGTAGGAGCTTTAGCTTTGGTAGCGGCGTGGCCGACGCTCACACCTGAACGGTTGGTAAGGCTTGAACCAGTAATCCAACGCGTGAAGAGTGAGGTGCGCTTAGAATTACATGCTTCCTTAGGAATGATAAATGATTTTCATGTGGCAGCCAGACTAAGTGAATTAGGTTTGGTGTGCTACCACCATAATTTAGAAACTTCCCCGCGCTATTTCTCTCAAATATGCACCACACACACTTTTCAGCAACGGGTTACCACTGTGCGATTAGCCAAGGACGTAGGTCTCCGAGTCTGTTCAGGTGGCATTATCGGTTTAGGAGAAAGTATCGAAGATCGTGTGGAACTGGCGTTAATGCTGCGTGAGCTGGACGTAGATGCTGTGCCCATAAACATTTTAACTCCGATTCCAGGGACGCCGATGGAGTCAGTTCCGCCATTACCTCCGCTGGAAATTCTAAAGACCGTAGCGTGTTTCCGGTTCGCTTTGCCGCACCAACATATAACTATTGCAGGAGGGCGCCCCAAGAATTTGCGAGATCTTCAACCAATGGCACTGATTGCAGGTGCAACTGGGTTGATGGTAGGGAACTATTTGACCACTTTGAACCGGCCTATTGGTGATGATCTGCAATTGATACGGGATCTTGAATTAGAATTAGTGGATTCGCTGGGTCGGGTGTAGAAGAAACACACTAGAAAAGCAGGATGGGGTTGGTGGCCAATACTTTGAGCTTGCAGATTTGTATTGGGTCCGGTTAACGTTTCCGTTGTTATGACCCTCATCGGCCGCTTTCAAAAAGGGAAGGAAGTATTCTATGCAAAGGTGGGGGATGGAAAGCTTTACCGCGCCAAAGGCGATATTTTTTCATGCGCGTCATTCGAGAGAAAAGGGATCCCAATGAGAGGGATTCGAGTATTACCGCCAGTAGTACCCTCTAAAATTATAGCTGTGGGATTGAATTATGTGGATCATGCCCGGGAGCTGGGTATGGAAATCCCTAAAGAACCCATATTCTGGTTTAAGGCACCTAGTTCCCTCTTGCCCGATGGGGGGAAGATCGAATTGCCCTTTAACGATCATCGGATCGATTACGAGGCAGAACTTGCTATTGTGATTGGGAGGCGGGGGAGGAATATCCCACCAGAGGCTGCGCCAAGATACATTTTCGGTTACACGGCCGCTCAGGACATTACAGATCGTACGCTCCAACAGCGAGAGACGCAGTGGTGCAGATGTAAGTCTTTTGATACCTTTACACCGCTAGGACCATTTATTGAAACGCGACTTGATCCTAGCAAGTTATCTATTCAGTTATTTCAGAACGGCCACCTTAGGCAAAACTCCAATACCGCCAACATGATTTTCAATTGTTTCGAATTAGTGGGTTTTGTTTCGCAGTACATGACGCTCATGCCTGGGGACGTGATTTTGACTGGGACACCTGCGGGTGTTGGCCCGATCGCCTCAGGGGATCGACTCGAGGTGCGAATCGAAGGGTTGCCCCCTTTAATAAACACCGTCCGCTAAGCGCTTCACGGTTTTATTAGTAAGTTTGCTTGCGGATTTCGGTAATCTGAGTTTAATCAGGGGTCACTTATTATGCGTTGGACACAAACCCTTATACCAACATTAAAAGAATCACCGGCTGAGGCTGAAATAGTCTCGCATAAACTATTGTTGCGCGCTGGCCTTGTGCGGAAACTGGCTGCAGGTCTATACACCTTCTTACCTCTTGGATTACGCGCACTAAAAAAGATTGAAAATATTGTGCGTGAGGAAATGGATCGTGCTGGTGCACTTGAGGTGGCCATGCCGTGTCTTCAACCCCCAGAGATTTGGCACCAAAGCGGCCGATACCTCACAATGGCAGATGTAATTTTTCATGTGACTGACCGTGCAAAACGAGAATGGCTTCTAGGTCCTACGCATGAAGAAAATATTACTGCCCTGGTGGCTAGCGAAATAAGTTCGTACCGCCAGCTCCCCAAAAACTTCTACCAGATTACTACTAAATTCCGCGACGAAATCCGGCCTAGATTTGGATTAATGCGGGCTCGAGAATTTATTATGAAGGACGCTTATAGCTTTGACGTGGATGAGGAGTCCGCAAACATTAGCTATAAAAAAATGTACGAGGCCTACGAACGGATTTTCCGGCGGTGTGGTCTGAAAACGGTCGCTGTGGAGGCTCACACAGGGGCAATTGGTGGATCGTTTTCCCACGAGTTTATGGTACCTGCAGAAGCAGGGGAAAACGAAATAGCGTTTTGTGATAAGTGTGGGTACGCAGCCAACATTGAAAAAGCTCAGAGCAGTATCCTATCCACGGGTGAAGAACAAAAAAATGAACCTTCTGCCAGATTACCAGAAGAATTTCCAACGCCTGGGGTAAACACAATTGATGATCTAGCTCGGCCGCCTTTCAATGTGCCTGCAAGCAGACAAATAAAGACGCTAGTGTACATAGTTGAGAGTAAACCAGTAATTTTGTTGATCCGGGGCGACGATCAGTTGAACGAAGCGAAATTAGCGGCATTAGTGGGTACGACGGTATTTAGGCCTGCTACGCCTGAAGAAATCTATGATGTGATGGGAGCGCATCCTGGTAGTCTGGGTGCTGTGACGACAAGGATGAAGAACAAGGATCTGCCGGTATACGCAGACTTACGATTGCAGGGGGCTAGAAGTATGACCACCGGGGCCAATCGGGATGGGTTCCATATTAAAAACGTTGACATCGATCGCGATATCCGTGTGGATAAATGGTTTGATTTGCGAACGGTTAAGAGTGGTGAACCGTGTCCTCGGTGCAGTGCACTATTAAAATTGCAGCGGGCAATTGAGGTTGGACACATCTTCAAGCTCGGCACCAAATACAGTGAGAAATTAGGGGCACGTTTTCTGGATCAAAACGGGCAGGAACGATATGCGATAATGGGATGTTACGGTATAGGTGTCACTAGGACATTACAGGCCATCATTGAACAGTGCAACGATGCTGATGGCATTATCTGGCCAGTTACAGTGGCACCATACACAATCTGTATTACCCCTCTTGATGTAGGCCCTGGTAGTCAGCCGATGAAAGTTGCGGAGGAATTATATCGCGAATTTTGGAATGTTGGAGTCGATGCGATTTTGGATGATCGCGATGAAAGGCCGGGGGTTAAGTTTAAGGACGCTGACTTAGTTGGATTTCCCATTCGTATCAATATTGGTGCTAAGTCATTAGCACAAAACCGGGTCGAGATCCGCGTACGTGCAACTGGTGAGACCCACCATGTTAAGCCAAACGAGGCAGTAAGAAAAACCCTAGAGTTAATTGGTCAGTTACGGGCTAAATTGGAGTGATTCAGGTCAATGGTATATAGGCATGTAATTCACGCGAGCTAATGGGATGAGGCTTTAGTATCTAAACACATATACTGTCCAAATGTTGGTTAGTGCTGTCTGGTTTTGAGACAATATAGTGGGTAAGCACAAAATTTTTAAAATGGTTCACTTGATACGCAGAAAGTGTCGATGTTAAACTAGTAGTAGAAGCGTTACAACCACCGGAAAAAAGCAACCAATCATGTTACATCGTAGTCACAAAGAATGTGGGATAAATCACAAGTCGGTAAATTCATTCACCTTAGTTGAAATAGCGATTGCGAGTGCGCTCGTATTAATCTTGTTTGTGGGTGTTTACCTTACTATAACGCAAGCGTTTGCGGTTACCCGGGCTTCCAGGGAAGACCTGCGAGCTACTCAAATACTATTGGAGCGAATGGAGGGCATAAGACTTTACAATTGGTACCAGTTAACAGCTAGTAATTGGATTCCGAGGCGGTTTCAGGAATATTACTATCCGATAACTAATCTTGGGCCTCCTCCGGGGATCGTTTATTACGGGGAGTTCATTGTGACGAATGCACCATTTATAACAAGCTATGCAGATGAGGTAAGGTTGGTGATTGTGCGCCTTTGGTGGACTAATTGGGTTGGAGGAGCACCAATGGTAAAGATGAGGGAAATGTGGACATTAGTAGCTAAGAAGGGACTCCAGAATTACATTTACTATAACTAACGAACTGGTTGCGTTCGCGACCGATGGTTAGAATACGCGTAAAAAGTAAGATAAGAATTGGTGGGTTTACATTGTCGGAGGTGTTGATTGCTGCTGCGACGGCTACCATTATTTTGGGTGCGGTAGTGGCTTTTACTCTCTTTAGTGGGAAAAGCTTCGTTGGCCTGTCCAACTACATGAGTTTGCAAACCCGGAATCGTCAGGCTTTGGATATTTTAACGCGAGATATTCGAAACTCAGTGGCGCTGTTAGAGTATGCGACGAATCGGATTGTATTACAGCGTTTTGATGGGCAGCGGATTACGTTGTACTGGAATCCACAAACAGGGGTAGTTACGCGGTCGGTAAGTGGTCAAGAACAGGTTCTATTGACGGACTGTGATTACCTTTTGTTTAGGATTTACCAGCGGAATCCGCTACCTGGGAAATACGATTTTTACCCGGCAACGAATCTTAATGGGGCTTATGATCCATCGCTTTGCAAATTAATTGATATTACTTGGCGTTGTTCAAAGCCAGTTTTGGGGCAAAAACTGCAAAGCGAAAGTATTCTGACGGCAAAGATCGTGCTAAGAAATTGAAGGGGGAGGGATGCATATGAAGTTAGTGCATCGGGACCGAAAACAAGGAAGTGCCCTTATAGTGGCGCTTTTAACTGCCATTATCTTGGCAATGGCGTTGGGTTCTTATTTGTTGTATACGAACACACAAACCTTGCTTGTCCGAAGAGCTCAGCAATGGAATGCTGCTTTGACGCTCTCAGAGGCAGGCATTGAGGAGGCTTTGGCCCATGTCAATAATCAGGCCCCGTTCTTAGATTATGCGGATGCTACTAACCGGCTTGCTACGGATGGTTGGGCACAAATCACACCCAATCAGTTTAGAGGCCCTGCGAGGTATTTAGGAGATGGATTTTATGTGGTTACAATTACGCTTACCTGGCCTACGATACAGATTGATTCAATTGGCTATGCTAGAGCCATCGGTGGTTCAAAGGGTATCCAGGGAATTTTGCTAGGTATACTGGGGCAACAATTCGATAACAGCGGTTACATAAAACGACAAGTTCGTGTAATGGCAAGGGTTGATCCTTTATTTGCAACGGCTTTGGCAGGCCGTCAGAAGGTCGATCTAAATGGTAACAATGTATTTACTGACGCGTTCGATTCGTCGGACCCTCGTTACAGCGAAAACGGTAGGTACCCCGGGAGGAATTCGAATAAAATTTTACCCAGGGGGACGGTGGCCACTTCCGGCGAATTCACTAATTCGATAGTTAACGTGGGAAATGCAGAGGTTATGGGGCGGGTGCTTACCGGTCCATTAGGGATAATAATGATAGGTCCTCAAGGCTCAGTAGGTGATGTTGATTGGGTCCGCAGTGGTCAAAAAGGAATTAAGCCTGGCTGGGCAGCTAATGATATGAATGTGATTTTCCCTGAGGTCAGCAGCCCTCCTGCTGCAATTTGGATTCCAAAGGCTAAAAACAATCAAAGAGTGGACGGCGTTTTGTATGATTATGTGTTTAACACGAGCGGGGATTACATTATCCCAGGCGGTGGCAACATATACGTTGGTACAAATGCACAAGTGAGATTACTTGTTGTGGGCGATTTTAAGATGAGTGGTAATGACGACCGGATTACAATTGCTCCCTCTAATGCATCATTGAAACTATTCATGATGGGAAGCGTATTTAAACTGTCGGGGCTAGGGGTAGTTAATCAGTCGGGTTTTGCCACCAACTTCATGTATTTTGGTTTACCAAGCAATAAGAGTGTAGACATTTCCGGAAATGCGGAGCTGGTTGGATTAATTTATGCACCTAACGCGGATATCTTTTTAAGAGGGGGTGGAAATAACGTGATCGACGTAATCGGATCCATTGTTGGTAATAGTGTGACGATGAATGGGCACTTTGCATTCCATTACGATGTAACATTGCAAAATGTGGCGGGTGCACGAGGATTTATACCTTTCAGCTGGCAAGAGGTTCAGTAAAGGCTTCAAAAACAAATCGGTATAACTACCTTTAGGGGGGCGAAATGTTGAGGGTTGCTTTCGGCCGGGAGTAAGGCGTGTATATGGACATGGGAGATAGGCGAGGAACGGGAGTGGTGAGGAGTTAGGTAATCAACTCGCGACGCCGGAGGAGTTATTTTTGCTCGTTACACTTAAGTGGTACAAACATAGGTTTCACTAGAGCTATCCCAAGAGCCTCTAGAGGAGGGCAGCTGTGTAATTATGCGAGACCAGGGTTTTCCCGATGGGACGCCGTGATCCTGTCGATTTTGGGCACGTCAGGGGCTGTAGTCGCGAGACGTGTCAGACTGCCCATGCCAGGTTTTGAGTGGTTGAGGGCCGTATTGCCAAGGGTGGTCCCGATTTCATTATTGTTGAATCGCGCTATGGGTATTTGAGATTCGAGGGTCGAGATTTTTGAGATGCCCTTTATACCTCTAAAAAGTGGCTGTTGGTAGATTCCTAGACAAGTATTTAAGGCGATTTTTTGAGCTGATGGTGCTAGGTAACGCGGTGTTGGGGTTTTTAAAGTCGAGGTGTAAGCCGTTTTTGCGAAGCCTTTGGAAGTCTTATTTCCGTTCTTCTCTTCCGAAGCAAATGGAGAATCGTTAGGCGAGCCTCGGTATCGAGTGCTTTTTGATCCGGCGTGTAAATTCATACTTAAGGTATATCTCAAGGGTGAGGAGTGTTGAAGAGGATGCGTTCCTCGGGGCGACTTCGCGGTTCAAAGTGTTGTTTGTATGTGGGATGGCAAATACTAAAGGACGTATTTTATTGCGTGTGAACTCTGTGGATAAAGCCTGGTTTTGGAATGTGGGGTTTTTATTCTGAAAATTATTGGTGATTACTCATGGTTTTGCGAACAAACTGGGCGGCAGCTTCGATTGCGGTTTCGTACACTTTTTTAATTGGGATGTTTAACGCTTTAGCAATTTTAGCACAGCTTTCGAACTCTGGGGTGGCATGAAGTATTTCGTTTCCCCACAAACCGAGTTTGATTTTTATCTCACCTAAATGTGTTTGAACGGTGATGGTTTCACGTTTTAGTTTCCATCTTTGGGTTAAGTATTTTCTGAGGCCGAAGGTACCAGTCTCGCGAAGGATGAGCAGGGCTAAATTGTGGGCGAGTTCTTCAGGACAGAGCGCGGTTAGTTTTATTCCTGGCCTGTTTTTCTTCATAATCACAGGCGTGTAGAATATGTCGATGGCTCCAGCATCAAGCGCTTTTTGGACAAGGTATCCTAAAATTTGTGGGTTTACGTCATCGAGGTTGGTTTCTAGGATTGCAATGGTGTCAGACTCACAAGAATTATCGACAAGTGTTTGAACTGGAGTACCTAGAATCATGCGAAGGTAATTAGGACGCAACCGTGTTTGTCTAGATCCAGCCCCGTAACCGGTTGCCTCGATTTGTAGTAGGGGCATGGTACCAAACTCGGAACAAAGACCAGCTAGCAAAGCTGCGCCAGTGGGAGTGATCAATTCTGTGGATTCGCAAGATTGCTGGATTGGGATGTTATGTCGTTTGCAAATTTCTAGGACTGCAGGGACGGGTACCGGCAAAGTTCCATGGGCGGTGTTAACTGTTCCAGATCCGTCAATGGGTTTAGAGGCTAATACCCGTGGCCAATTGAGTAAGTGTAATCCTATGCACGCGCCTATAATGTCTATGATTGAGTCTACGGCCCCGATTTCGTGGAAGTGCACGTCCTCCTTTGGTATTGAGTGCACAGCAGCCTCGGCTTCGGCCAAGATCATGAATACGCGAAGTGCACGTTCTTTGATCTTTGGGTCTAGTTGGCTTGACTCAATGATTTTCTGGATATCGGCAACGCGGCGTTCTTGCGTGTGATTATTGTGTTGTGTATGTACTGTTACTCTGGTGCAGGTAATTCCATGAACGGGGACCTTTTCGGTTTGGATTTTCCATTTATCAATCGGGAGTTTTTTTAGTTCCGATTTAAGCGTGTCAAGTGGTACGCCAAGGTCAATTAGGGCACCCAGGAACATGTCACCACTTATACCACCGACTAAGTCTAGGTAGAGTATTTTCATTTTCAGTTCCTAACTGTAATTGGTATTTATTTTTGTGCCAGGGTAGAGAGGATTCTATGAGCAGCCATAGCTGCACCATACCCATTGTCGATGTTAACTACAGTAATTCCATTGGCGCAGCTGTTAAGCATAGCGAGTAATGGGGTTACCCCGCCAAAGCTAGTGCCATAGCCTATGCTAGTTGGTACGGCAATTATTGGCTTGGTAACAAGCCCACCTATCACGCTTGGCAGTGCGCCTTCCATGCCAGCGGCCACGATTAACACATCCGCAGCCGTAAGGAGATCAAGCTTCATTAAGAGCCGGTGCAATCCAGCTACGCCAACATCAATTATTCGCTCTACTTGGTATCCCATGAATTCAGCTGTGACTGCGGCCTCTTCGCTTGCGGGAAGGTCGCTTGTTCCGGCTGTAACAACGGCAATTAACCCTGGCCTTTTTGCAGGGGCTTTTTTGTAGATGGTAATGCACCGAGCTAGCTCGTGGTAGACAGCGCGAGGGAATCGCTTTTTAAGTTTTCTTGCTGCTTGGGGATCAACCCTAGTTATCAATACTCGGCCTTCGTGAGCTAGCAGATGTTTTGCAATTTTAAAAATTTGGTCCGGGGTTTTGCCCTGACCAAAAATCACTTCGGGCATGTTACACCGAATACGGCGGTGCAAATCCAAGGTGGCGAACCCGAGTTCTTTTACGGTGGTGTATTTAAGCGCTGCCAATATTTTTTCAATGCTAAGTTTCCCTGCTTTGAATTGTTGAAGCAGTGTTACTAGGTCTTTGGTACTCACAAGACTAAAGATTGCCAGAAGATTATTTGCTGGTCACGTTGAAACAACCGCACTGTTTTTTCCGGCAATGTCAAACAATTCGATGGCTGCCATTGCCACAACTTCGGGTGTAATCGAATGCATACATTTGAAAGTGGGGGTGACGCGGCACTTGTTCCGGTCACACGGCACACATGGCAGGTTGGCTTGAAATATGCGGGAAGGTATTTTGTAAGGCCCCGTACGCTTAGGGTCGGTAGGCCCGAATACCGCCACTACAGGTGTACCCACAGCAGCAGATATATGCATCGGGCCACTGTCATTTGAAATAGTCACTCGGCATATGCGTATTATTTCTATTAACTGCGGCAAGCTCGTCCGGCCTGTTAGATCAACGCAGCGATCGCGCACTTGGGATTTGATCACATCGGCAGCTGCGGCATCTGACCGGGTGCCCAGGATGATTAATCGTGCATTTGGAAGAGTTTCAGCAATCAACCGAGCTGTTTGGGCGAAATAAGTTGCGGGCCATTTTTTGGTTGTCCAACGTGCTCCGGGACAGATTGCTATCCAAGTTGTAATGGACGGGTCGATAAGCGATTGAATTGTAGCGATAGCGTGATTTTTTTTTGGTAGCCATACAAAGTCCCAAGTTCTGGGTATGCTCAGATAATCTATTACGGCTAGATTTTGTTCCACCGCATGTTGTGATGATGCGTAGGGCGGATTGACGGCGTGGTCGTAGAATAGGTGGGCGAGTTCGCGGCGTTGATCGAGGCCAATGTAAGTGGTACCATTTGCTAGCCAACCGACGATGGCACTCCGAAGCAGGTTTTGGAGGTCAATTATAAGGTCAAACTGTAATTTCCGCATATCTAAGATAGAACGTATTATACTGAGAGCCCCCTCGGCTGTGTGCCATTGCTGCCTTTCAAGCGGAAACAGGCCAGTCAAGTCTGGATCAGCAGTAAGGAGGTCTTTGATTGTTGAGTCTATCCACCAGAAAACCTGTGCTGTGGGGAGATGTTTTTTTAGCATTCTTAGCACAGGCAAGGCGTGAATCACATCCCCAAGAGAACTTGGTTTGAGGATTAAGACTTTCAAGGTTTGGGTTAGTTTACCTAGTTTATTTTTTGGCGGACGACTTTATTTTCCATACGCTAGGCGTTCAGCTAGGCGTTCTGGGAGGCCAGCTTCGATTATCTTGCGTTGTGCGGTGGCTATGTCGTACTCGATGCGTCGGAGCTCGATTGTACCTTCTGAAACATTGTAGATCACATACCCTGCTTTTGGGTTATTATCACGCGGCTGCCCCACGGCGGACACATTGACAAAGTATTTTTTGGTTGGGTCCACTTTGAATTTTGAGTAAGTACCACCACGGACAGAGGTATCGCGGATGAACGCCAAGGGGACGTGTGTGTGACCGAAGAAACAGACATTGGTAGTCTGGTAGGGAAAGCTTGATGCAGCTGCGAATTTATCAAATACATAACCCCAGCGTTCGGGTGCATCTAATGTGGCATGCACGATGGTAAAGTTGTGCACTAGGCGGACGTATCGGAGCTCCCGTAGCCATTTTTTTTCTTCTTCAGTTAACTGATTCCGTGTCCAAATTACTGCTTGGGCTGCGTACGGGTTTACATCGTCTAACGGGGCATCAGTGGAACAATACTCATCGTGGTTACCCTTTACGCAGGGGATATTCATTTCCCGGATGATCTTGAGGCATTCCCGTGGGTTTGCATTATAACCCACCACGTCGCCCAAGCACACGATCTGATCGCATTTTTGGGTTTTGATATCCTCTAATACTGCCTGGAGGGCTTCGAGGTTACCGTGTATGTCGGCTATGATGGCAAATTTCATTTTTGGACTACTAGAAGGCAATGCGGAAATCCTTGAATTCGCCAGTAGGTTCCTCCCAATAAACTTCTTCGTCACGGATGAAATGGGCTAATCCAGCCTCGCGAATCGCTCTTCTAAATGATTCCAGCTCGGCTTCTTCACCCTCGGCAACTAGTTCAACCCGGCCGTCAGGTAGGTTCTTTACGAATCCAGTCACTTCAAAGCCTTCGGCTACTGACCTGGTGGTATAGCGAAATCCCACACCCTGGACATGACCCGAATAAAATATGTGCATTCTTCTCTTTGCCATGGTACTCCGTGTCTACCTTATGTTGCGAGTCACTCGCGTAATCCCGTTTAGAGTATGGCAAACAAGCTACAAGAGCTTGGGCTTTTTCTCAAGGTAAAACCCAGTCGCGAGTACGCACTGGGTATAACCCACGCTAGCAGGTTGGGACAATTAGGGAGCATGACTACCTTCGCTGAATAATGGAAGTTTTAGAAATGTTGATGGTTATTGCTGATTTCTTGGGGATCAGGCTTTAAATCTGGTCAGCAAAAAATGTGTGACAGGGTCCCGGCAGTGATTTGTCCGAGAACCCCCAAATACTATGCTTGCATTGAAGCATCTGGAAATTCCTTGTGCTTTTCTCTATGATGGGTTTTACGTGTAGATGAAGCAGTCCTTAATTGTAACCAGTCTTACACCGCATTAGCCACCATATCGCCGACTTCGCTTGTTGAATAGCCCATTTTACCCGCGGCTAGGCTCTTAAGTTTATTCCGCACTACGTAAATTACGGCGTTTTCGATTGCATTAGCGGCTGCGGTTTCGCCGAGATGATCCAACATCATTGCGCCTGCACAAATAGCTGCTAAGGGGTTAATGACATTTAACCCTGTGTATTTAGGGGCGCTGCCACCGATTGGCTCGAACATACTCACACCATCTGGGTTAATATTCCCCCCAGCGGCAATCCCCATTCCGCCTTGGATCATTGCCCCTAGGTCAGTGATGATATCCCCAAACATGTTATCGGTGACGATTACATCAAACCACTCAGGATTTTTAACGAACCACATGGTAGTAGCATCTACATGAGCGTAGTTGCGTTTAATATCAGGGTATTCCCGCTCGCCCACTTCGTGGAATGTGCGTTCCCATAGATCGAATGCATAGGTTAACACGTTGGTTTTCCCGCAGAGTGTTACCTGAGCGCGCCTACCGGCAGCGATATCTTCTTGGGTTAGGCCTCGCCAGGGTTTAGAGGCGTGACGTTTTCGAGCGTATTCGAACGCGAACCTAATACATCGTTCTACCCCGCGGCGTGTGTTAATGCTTTCTTGGATTGCTACTTCGTGTGGGGTACCTTTGAAAAGCACGCCTCCTGCGCCTGCGTACAATCCCTCGTTGTTTTCCCGAACCACTACGAAGTCGATGTCCTCGGGTTTCTTATCTTTGATAGGGCAGAACCGTTCATCATATAACCGCACGGGCCGTAAGTTGATGTATTGTTCGAGTTCGAACCGCAACCTAAGCAAAATTCCTTTTTCCAAGATACCGGGTTTAACTGCGGGGTGACCAATAGCCCCCAAAAGGATGGCATGTGCCTTCCGGAGCTCTTCTAGGGCACTATCTGGGAGGGTTTCGCCTGTGCGTAGGTAGCGTTCCCCTCCAAAGTCATACTCGATGTAATTAAGGTTAAATCCGAACTTAGATGCAGTTGCAGTAAGGACCTTTTTGGCTTCGCGGATTACTTCGGGGCCGGTCCCGTCACCTGGGATAACTGCGATGTTATACGTTTTTTTCATTGGCTGTTGCGTTTTGTTAAAGTTGTCTGCCATTTTGAGCTTCATAGGATACCATGGGACAAGAGTGGGGCAACTTATTTTGGTTAGAGGTCGCTTGGAGCTTCGATGTACTATTGAAAGGTCGGCATGGACCGAGACAATTTTGAATTTTGCTATTTTGGTTTTTCTGATGCATGTTTTTCGAGGATTGTATGGGGTTACGTAGAAAAGCCAGAGTTTATGCTTTGCAGTTTTTGTTCCAGTGCGATTTAAATCCGCCGGAGAACCTGGATGCAGCGCTGGAGCAGTTCTGGGTTTCTCGTAAGATTGCAGAACTAGGATTAGACAGGAAAGCCACTTGGGGACAAGAACCTGAATTACCCCCACCCACAGACGAGGAACTTCAGATCCGGTCGTTTGCTGAGAAAATAATAAGGGGCGTCCTTGAGAATAAGCAGGTCATCGATGAGTTGATATCACGTCACTTAATTAATTGGCCGTTTTACCGGGTGGCACTGGTCGACCGGAATATCATGCGCATTGCAGTCTACGAGATGCTGTTTTGCAAGGATATCCCGCCAGCCGTCAGTATCGATGAAGCAATTGAGATAGCGAAAGAATATTCTACGGAAGCTAGTGGTAAATTTGTTAATGGCGTGTTAGATAAGATCCGGTTGGAGATCATGCGACCTGCTAAATCAGTTGAATAAGACAGAATGGTTTTCCTCCCATGGTGGTTGGACTCGAACAATTCCGTGAAGATTTGCATGACTTGTCTCCGGCGGCTGATTTGCATTTGCATTCGGTGTATTCGGATGGGACCTTCACCCCAGGTCAGTTGGCTGCGATTGGTCGTGAGCTTGGTTTTGTAGCCTTGGCACTCACTGACCATGATACAGTTGAGGGTTGTAGTGAAATGACCCAATCCTGCAACGCGCTAGGCTTACAATTTATTCCCGGGGTCGAACTAACCACTGAATTTAACAACAGAGAAATACATGTACTGGGATATTTTATTGACCCCACTCACACTGATTTAAACGACTTACTTTTGACTTGCCAGTTGGCACGACGAGAACGCGTTAAACGCATCGTCCACAAGCTGCATCAGATTAACGTGCCCTTAAAAGGGGAATTGGTATTTGAAATTGCGCAGTGCAATTCACCGGGCCGACCTCATATTGCCCGAGCTTTGGTAAGGAGCGGGTTTGCGTCCAATTATGAGGAAGCGTTTGAAAAGTACCTGAAGAAAGGTCGACCTGCGTGGGTGCCCAAATTGAAGGTCGGTACTGCCGAAGCCATTGAACTGGTCCACGCGGCAGGTGGGTTGGCGTTCCTTGCGCATCCAGGTATATCGAACATCGAAGATTGTTTAGACACTTTAATTAGAATGGGCTTCGATGGGATCGAATGCTTTCACTCAAAGCATTCTCCTGAACAGTCGGAGCGATATACCCAAGTTGCTATTTCACGGGGATTATTAATTTCAGGTGGGTCTGACTGCCACGGATATAACAAGGATAAACCATTGATTGGTGGGGTACGACTTCCAATGCGATATGTAAATGCTATAGTTGACAGGCATGCAGGGAGGCCAAGATAAAATTCTAAACCCTTGACCCTGTTGTTTCTGGAATTTATCTAAACTGCACAAATGGGACTATTAGAAAAACTCAAATCGGGTTTACGTAAAACCCAAGAGAAATTGCTACATGAGCTTAAACGAATTGTAGCGGGGGTACCCAAGGCCGATCCCGCTACTTTGGAAGAACTTGAGACAATCTTGCTGGGGGCGGATTTCGGTGTTCACGTGACTAACCAGATTGTCCAAGCGGTAAAACGCGAATTTGAAGAAGGTGAAGGCCGCCACGCATCAATTATTGAGATTGCAAAACGAGAGATTGAAAAAATTTTACTTTCAAACGAGAAGAACTGGGGAAGAAATGGACAATTATTCGGGCCTGGACTTTATCGGGCAGCTAATGGGCCCACTATTGTCCTTCTTCTGGGTGTTAATGGCACAGGGAAAACGACCACGGCTGCTAAGCTCGCGTGGATGATCAAGCAAAGTGGCGAGACAGCAATTCTTGCTGCGTGTGACACGTTTCGCGCTGCAGCAATTGAGCAGCTAAAAACTTGGGCCCAACGGGTCGGTGTGGACATTGTGTCTGCTTCATACGGGGCAGATCCCGCCGCCGTCGCCCATGATGCAGTCATAGCTGCTAAGAAGCGTAACCTAAGTTACGTGATCATTGACACTGCAGGCCGGTTGCACACCAAGCATAATCTAATGCAGGAACTACAGAAAATCCGGCGTGTCGTCTCTAAGCAGATCCCAGATGCTCCTCATGAAACGTTGCTTGTGTTAGATGCTACCACAGGCACCAATGCTTTGAACCAAGCTCGAGAGTTCAATAAGGCGGTACCGTTAACGGGTTTGGTAATTACAAAACTTGATGGCACTAGCAAAGGTGGCATTGTGGTGGCCATTAAAAAAGAACTCGGGATACCAATTCGTTTCGTAGGCGTAGGTGAACAAATGGACGATTTACAGCCGTTCGACGCGAAACAGTTTGTGACGGCATTGTTTAATGAATAGAAAAGGCAGAGTCTGAATTAAAAAAAATGCCCCACCTAGATGAAAAGTACATGCGTTTGGCCATACGGTTGGCACAGCGGGGAATTGGGTTGACCTCGCCCAACCCTACGGTGGGGGCTGTAATAGTGAAGAGGGGAAATGTGATTGGCCGAGGATGGCACAAAGCCGCAGGTCTGCCTCATGCTGAGATAGAAGCTATAAATGACGCAATCCAACGTGGGTATAAGACCGCAGGGGCGACACTTTATGTCACATTGGAGCCTTGTTCTACTTTTGGACGGACACCTCCTTGCACTGAGGCGATTATTAAAGCGGGGATAAAGCGAGTAGTAGTAGGTGCTACTGATCCAAACCCACGTCATAGAGGGCGCGGTTTCGAGATCCTTCGACAGGCAGGGATCGAGGTGGTGAAGGGAATTTTAGAAAAGGAATGCACGGAATTAAATCCTGGGTTTAATCACTGGATTGTCCATGGAACGCCGTTCATCACGGTGAAGGCGGCAATGTCACTAGATGGTAAAATAGCTACTCGTTCTGGTGAGTCGAAATGGATCACATCTGAAGTGTCTCGGGAATTTGCGGTGAAGATGCGGGCCACCCATGACGCTGTTCTTGTCGGCATAAACACCGTTTTGGCAGATGATCCCTCGTTGACTGTACGTGTTGGAGGTCGGCCACGAAATCATCAGCCCTGGCGAATCGTGCTTGATTCGCTTGCCCGCATCCCGCTCACGGCCAAACTGGTTTCAGATGAATTTGTCCACAGGACCTTAGTTATAGTTTCTCCACGTGCACCGAAGGAACGAGTAGCGCAACTGGCTAACCGAGTTACAGTGCTGACTATACCGGAGCGAGTTTTGGATAAGATGGGAAAAGGTGAATCGCCTCGGCTTGATCTACATGAGTTGGTTAGAGAATTAGGGAAGCGTCAGATCACCAGTATGTTGGTAGAAGGTGGTGGTGAAGTGAATTCGTCGTTTATATTCCAAGGATTAGCGCACAGGGTGGCATTCTTTTACGCTCCGATCATCATTGGAGGTCGAGATGCAATTCCTGGAGTTGGGGGTATTGGAGCGATGCGCATAGGTGAAAGTATTAGGTTAACCGATGTGAAGTGGAGGCGTCTTGGCCCAGATTTGCTTTTCTCGGCTCGGATAATGCGCTAAGAATGGGCAAGATATGTTTACAGGTATTGTAGAAGAATCTGGGAAGATCGAATCAATCACGCCCCAACTGCGCTCGATTAGGTTGACAGTGGCAAGCAAGGTATGTGGACGCACTGTGAGGAAAGGCGCAAGCTTGGCGGTTAATGGCTGTTGTCTTACGGTTATTGGGGTAAAACGGAGGCGAGACGGATTCCTCTTAGAGTTTGATCTACTGGAGGAAACCTGGCGTAAGACAAATTTTCAGTATTTGGTGGTGGGACGGCTGGTTAACCTTGAACGCCCTTTGCGGGCAGGGGGTGAGCTCGGTGGACATTTCGTTACGGGTCATATCGACGGTTTGGGTAAGATTGTTCGGTGGGAACAAGTCGGACGCGACTGGGTATTAGACGTGAGCATTCCAAAAGAGTTGGCCAAGTACGTTGTTTACAAGGGTTCTGTTGCTGTGGACGGGATTAGCTTAACAGTGGCTGAGGTTTTGCAGGACGGTTTTCGCATATGGATTATTCCACATACTTACGAAATCACCGCGTTGAAAGACCGCACTGTCGGCGAATTCGTCAATGTTGAGTGTGACATTATCGGCAAATATGTAGAAAAGTTTGTAGTGGCATACACAAATCGGGTTTGATTAGCTACTCCTGAGTTGGAAAGACTAAAGCATTGGAGTGGCGGCCCCCAAGGCGCACTAAGAGGCGGGAAAAACAATAAGTTTCTACCGCGGCCAATGCGTCTTCGGCCGCAGAACCTGGAAAACTACACGTTTATTTGGACTGGTTCTCGTGTAGATTTGGTATTCAAATGGTTGTTGGAAATAGATCCCATGCACAAGTTTCCTGATCCTGTGATGCAAAGTTATCAGTGGCCGACATACCTGTGCCCAGAGAGGCGCCGTTTTCCGTAGTTGGTCAGCTTCCTGCTGGGCAAGGTTACTTTTGCTGAGGTTTTCTCCTGTCCAAGTGAAGACCGATGTGAATTGGCGAAGCACGGCCATCTTGAACCTGCGTTTAAGGAGGTCTACCATCCAAACCCCATCTGCGCCTGCTTTGTACCTGATGTCGAAATACATACCGTGATCTTGAATCACATGGCGCCGTACAAAAGTGGCACATGTTAATGTTGCCAAGTGGCATGCCCAGGTATGATAAAGGAGAGGGACGAGCATCTTTCTGTGACACAAGTATTCCCCGGTTTGGCCCACGACAATTACGTCTCCGAATACGATGTCGACCTCTGGGTGTTCCAAGAAAAACTTCTCTACAGAGGCTAGGGCTCCGGGAAGGTATTGCTCATCACAATTTAAGTAAGCCAGTATGTCGCCACTTGCGCGCTGAAACCCTCTATTGATGGCGTCATACATCCCTTGGTCTTTTTCCACGTACACCTTTACCCGCTTGTCCTGCAACAGCCAATCCAGTGTGCCATCATCCGAACCGGCATCCTGCACTATATGTTCAAGGTGCACGTTTTGGTCCGCAACTGAAGCAATGCAGAGTTTCAGCCATTCAGACTGCCGGTAACTGGGGGTGATAATTGAAAATTTCAATCTACCCATAACCCAAAGTGAGCTGCCACTGCACTGTTTTTAATGCACACGTCGTACTTTATACCAACAGTGGGCAAGTTATAAAAGCCCGTTCGGGCACGTCGATGTGAAATATATGGCCAAAAACAAGCCCAAGATAAATGACTGCTTGCTAAGGCAAAGAGTTCATTTAGTTTGCTGTTCCCATAAACTAGGGCACGAAGCGTTCCCTAGGGTGTCATTGAGGTAATAAGCGAGAAATTTACAAAACAAGTAAGTAGGTTTATGCAAGTAAAGTCAGCGAATTTTCTCGGGATAAGTGGGGACGTTTACAAAGGCCAACAGCAGGAGCGATTTTTCGTGAGCTGATTTTTAGAGGCTGTTTTACAAGGCTCATTAGTCACGTTATTCTCATCCAACAAGCGCATTTGTGAAGAACGTGCCTTGATAACGAAGGCTTATCTGCCCCAGCTGAAAAAAATTTGCATTCAGAGACTAATCCAGCAAAATTACACGGAGTTTAGTTATGGCGCTTATCGTACAAAAGTATGGTGGTACCTCGGTAGCTAATGTAGACCGGATTAAATCGGTAGCCAGCCGAGTGGCGGAATATCATCGTCAGGGGCACAAGCTTGTGGTGGTGGTTTCGGCGATGAGCGGTGTGACGGATGGGTTGATTAATTTGGCTAAACAAATCAACCCCATGCCGGATGAGCGGGAGTTGGACATGTTACTTGCCACTGGGGAACAAACCACGATTGCGTTGACGGCGATGGCTTTGCATGCGATAGGAGTGCCGGCGATCTCTTTGACGGGTGCCCAAGCGGGAATCGTCACAGATGGTGTTCACACTAAAGCTAGGATAATCAATATCACCCCAAAAAAGGTGCGGGAGCTACTGGATGGAGGTAACGTTGTAATAGTGGCTGGGTTCCAAGGGCAAACCCCAGAAGGTCAAATTACTACACTGGGGCGTGGCGGGTCGGATTTAACTGCGATTGCATTAGCGGCTGCTTTGAAGGCAGATTTATGCCAGATTTACACTGACGTAGATGGGGTTTATACTGCGGACCCGCGAATAGTACCAGATGCACGGAAACTTGAAGAAATTTCATATGATGAGATGTTGGAATTGGCTGGGCTTGGGGCGAAGGTTATGCAAGCCCGCTCAGTCGAGTTCGCCAAAAAATTCGGTGTTGTGTTTGAAGTAAGGTCGAGTTTTAACAATAACCCGGGAACGATCGTGAAAGAGGAAACCAAAAGCATGGAGTCAGTGGTTGTCCGCGGTGTTGCGTTGGACAAGAATCAAGCGAAGGTCACCATAGTAGGTGTACCTGACAGGCCGGGCGTTGCCGCCCAAATATTCAAAGCATTAGCCGATAAGGCCATTAATGTGGACATGATCGTCCAGAACGTCAGCCACGAGGCTGCGTCGCCCACCACAGACATATCGTTTACCGTTGAGCGGGCAGATTTGCCAAAAGCAAAACGTGTGATCGAGGGGTTGAAAGACCAAGTCGGATTCATCGACATCCAAACAAACGAAAATATAGCCAAGCTCTCGATTGTGGGTGTGGGAATGCGGTCGCATTCTGGTGTGGCTGCAAAGATGTTTGAAACCCTCGCTAAAGAGGGCATCAACATCCAAATGATCTCTACAAGCGAGATCAAGATTTCTGTTGTGATTGATTTGGCAGATGGTGAGCGTGCAGCCCGTGGTGTTCACGCAGCGTTTTTCGGAAAGCAGTAACTGGTTGTAAAAATGTTAGGATGGTTCTGCTGTAGGGATCCCTATTCTTATTTGGAGATAGGGGACAAATTACTTCTGAAGCGCATTGAACTGAGCCAAGGGCCGGTGTGTCTGAAATGAAAGTGAGAAGCTGAACCTTTAAGCGTGAGCATCAGGGAAAGGATTTAAAGGCTTGTCTGGCATTCGAGCGGAAATCCACTCAGTGTTAAATAGGCAAGGATTTACGGGGATGGGGCAAAGTATCCTTCTATGCTTCGTAAGATGCCAATTTTCAGCAGGATAACTATTAGCACCGTGTAGCCAAGGCCCAAGGCCAGATCTTTTGTCAATTCCCGATGCCATGAGGAATTTTGTTCGTCAGAGACAAGTTTAGAAACGCCGCGCCGAATTAATATCAAACCTATTACGTTTGTGAGCCAGTAGCCTACAATTATAGCTGTCTGGAATACGGCTTCCTGCCAAGGTCTAGGTACTAAAGACGAAATTCCCCACGCAAATGCCAGGGCAAGAGGTAGATTAACAATTGCGTCGTTCCACCACGACAGCGGTGAAAGCATAAACCCTAGCACAGCTAAAAAACCACTAAAGATTTTCCTTCTCAGTCCCATCGACTTTACCTTCAAATTGTTATACAAATTACTCAGGCTTCATGAGATTTTGAAGTTTAGTGTTAAAAAATTTGAGGTTTAGTCAACCGCACCCGAGAGTCAAAGTCCTTCTCAGCAAACATTACTCGCTATCGTACTACGGATGCGGTTTTCCCCGCCTGATTATTCCGCAGAATCTGGCGACGCAATGAAAGTGCAGATTTCGGTTTAAATTTCAGTTCATGCAGTTGGGGGTGCGGATGTAGTTCTCCAGTAGGGTTGCGTATCAACGCGTTAGTATTAGTTAGGAGTATGCGGTAATCACCAGAATTGAACTCGGCAGTGAGTGTTACGGGGACTGAAAAGGTGTCAGTGGGGAATAGCCAAAAGCAATTTGAATAAGTGGCGTTTATTCAATTAGAACTCCTTTAGGACTCCCCCGTAGTATTCGACCCAAAAACGGACAATGTTGTATGCTACCCAAATGACCACCAGGATATAAATAATCCGGGGGACAAGTTTGGCGAATGTACGAAGGGCCCGTGAACCTTCTTCTTGATAGATTTCAGAGAGCTTTTGTAAAGCCTCGTCGAGTTTACCGGACATTTCCCCAGTGGCATATAAGTTTGCAAACAACTCTGGGAATTCTGGTGACTGTTGTACCAAAGCAGCGGGTGTTTCCCCAGACTCAAGTTTGTGTTGCCAGTTACGGACGGTTCGTCTAATGGAAAAGGACCCGCTTGCTTCAGCTGCTATAGTCCAAGCGCGCGAGATAGGATAGCCAGCTGCTACGAGAGCTTCTAATGCCAACGCGAGCCTGGCCAGTGCGAGGCGCTGCTGAACGGGACCCAGACCTGGGATAACCTTACAAAACCTTTCTACCAAGTCGCGCCATTTGTCTCCGAATTTCCCTTGAACCACTAGCACGGTGAAGAAGGCAAGCAGGTACAATGGTATAAGTATGGTAAGCATCCATGCAAAATACGCAGCAGTATTCCAGCTTTTCACAAATTGTACAAACCCAAGCAACAATACAGCCACGTGCAGGAGCAAAGCAGGGTAGATCATTTCAGCGATTACTGTTCGCGACAACATGGCGCGTTCCTGGTAATACCGTGCAAGAACCTGAAAGATCAGATCAAGCCTCCCGGTTTCTTCGCCTACACGTAAAAGTGCCAGGTCCAATTGCGGAATCCATCCCCCTGTGTTCTGGGCTGCTTCTGCAAATGTCATCCCATTTTCCAGGGCAAGTTTGATCTGGTTGAGTGGTTCGCGGAATGATCTGAGTGGGGGGGTCCGTACAAGCTCGTGTGTAGCCCTGATGATTGTGAACCCTGCGGAAAGTAGCTGGGCAAGTCGATGGTACATTTCAGCTCGGCCGGCGTATTCGCGTGGTGTTGTTATTAGGCCCATATAGGTAGCTCGGTTGAAACTAGCCTACTATACCAGCACTCAGAAATCTAGAACCGTTAAGCCGGGATGTATAAACGCCAGCCATGCGGAAGGCTCCCTATTCTGGGGAACGCGAAGTTCGACCTTTTTATCGTCGCGGGTTGATTTAGTTGATTAAAAGATGCAGATGGTCTGACAGCTTACTATTAATGGCTCAACTTAGACCTGGGGACGTTATTGGATACAAGCGAATTAGTTTTTCGAAACGATGGATCGACCTCTAATTAGCTCTGAGTGCTGACTTTCTGAAACATTTCGGTTTAGACTCAGTCAACCCTTCCAACGGGGGGGTTTCTCAAAAGTCTTGTTGCCAAAACACCTTGGAGGGGCGAATGGTTCCACCCCGACCGGAACAGGACGGTTGAATGGAGGGCCCGGTTCCACCAGGGTTAAGGGACGTGGTGGAACGCGTCCCTCCAATTGGTGTTGATTTCTGGGCCATCTTCTTCACACGCTTTGGGCTTTTTGGAGGCGGGCACGGACCAGCTCCACTGCCGCTTCATATACTGCCTCGCGCTCGCCTGGTGCCAACCCCAACACGTCAAACACCACATCATCCAAAGATCGTCATTCGGCCTTGATTTCTCTATCGAAAGTGCGAGGACTTTCCTCGACGATGCGATCAAAAAGATGGGCCAATCTTTTATTCTTAATGGCCAGGCATGGGACTTGATTATAGTCAGATACCATCAAACTCCTTGCACCTTCACCTAATACGACACGGTTATAGATTTCAAACATCATGGCTCCTATTGGCGAGTTCAAATAGGAGAGTTGAGATTTTGTTAGCTGTGCGCAATATAAACGGCAGTCGGCTGGTATTCTGTTGGGATTGTAGTACACAGCAGAAGTGTCGTTGGCTTCCTTGACAAGGATTGCATTCGCTTTGACTTGTCTAACTGTCCACCACGGTTGCCGTCCCCTGCAACTCGGTCGCTTATGGAAGGCTTGCTCTTCGCCCCAGCGGATGTAGTCGACTGCGGCGGTGCCTTTCAGGTCAGGTTTGTCCTTGTGGCACATTAATAGCTTGTAGCGCAGGTCTTCTGGCTTGATGATAATGCTGCGACATTCGCGCGGGCTTTTGATTACCTGCTTCAGAAACTCCTCTTCGATTTCGCCTTCCCAGCCGGCGCATTGCGCAGGTGCAAGTAACCTTTGGGCGCGGGCTTACCCGTCGGCTTAAGGTAGAAAAATTCGTTGGCGCCGGTCTTGATGCCGAAGCGCACTTCGGCGATGTCGCCCAACCGGACGAGTTTGCCTTTGCCCTTTTCGAGGATGGTGAAGAAGATGTCGGGTGCGCAGAGGTATTTGCCGCCCCATTTATTGCCGATGTAGCGGGCGGTCTTAATTTGTATCGTTGCAAATTTGTTGGGGCGTCGGGTTCCACCCCGACCCGATTGGGACTGCGTGGAAGGCGTCCCTCCAATGGCCGACTTAGAAGTCGGCCCTACATCCTCCTTTTCGTCGGTCTGGAGGCCTTCTTCGAGGAGTTGGCGTTGCGGGCAGACGCAGATGCGCCACTGGTCGATGGCGCGTCGTTCAGTGGGGGCCTCGATCTGTTTGAAAGACGTCGGCGCGCGGGGGGTAGTCCTTGAAAGGGGACTTTGAACATGACGAATCGTGCGGTCTTATCGAGGCCGGTTTCGTGACGGTCGTCAGGCGGTGCGAGCAGTGCAATGATGGGGTTGACGTCGGCCTGGGCAAAGGTTCGTTTCTTTTCGTTGTCGAGGATGAGTTTGACGTGGCTGTGGCGCAGGAGGAATTTCTGCAAGGTAGCGCCGTAGCCGACGTCGAGCCATGAGTTTGAGATGATGAAGCAGAAGCTGCCGCGTGGGTTTAGCAGGGACAGACCGTGCAGGTAGAAGTAAACGTACAGGTCGCTTTTGCCGTCTAGCTTGCGGAAGCTGTCCGAGCCGGGTTTGTAGCGGAAGAACCTGGGCCATGCTGCGGCAACCGAGCGCTGGAGTTTTTCCTTGTAGGCTTTTTTCTGCTCTTTCCAGCGGTCGGAGTTTTCGACCGCCGAAGTCATCGGGGTCGAGCAACGGCGGCGCGATCATTTCCTGGCGGACGTATGGCGGGTTGCCGATGACGATGTCGAAGCCGCTGGCCTCGCCCTCGAAGATTTCGACAAAGGCGATGTCCCAGACAAACGGTACGGTGGGGGCGGTGCGATAGGGTGTCGAGGACTTGTTCAACGCGGCGTAGGTCGGCCTGTTTTTCTTCGAGTTCAGCGCGCCACTGTGCCCCGAGTTTGGAGCGGTCTTGTTTTGCAGCGCCGGGGCGATACCTGCCGGTTCGCTTTGTTCAAGCTGGGACTCGATCTGGCGGGTGAGGGTAGCGATGCCCTTTTGGATGGCGAAGCGTTTGTGTTCGAGGATGTCATGGAACAGTTTGCGTTCTTCGAGTTTAAGGTCGGCTTTGCGCAAGCCGGGTTCGCCCTGGTAAAATCGGAGTTTTTTGCCTTTGAGTTGGGTTAGTCTACCTTTGAGATGCGGTGGGATATGCAAGTGGTGCTGATGCGAGCCGAGGTTGACACCGCCGATTTCCTGCACCAGGCTGTCGCCCTGTCTGATTTTGAAGGAAAGATTTGGCAGCAGCGGTCTGAAGTGGAGTTCGGCAGGATTAATTTCGGTTTCAATGACAAGTTGGAGCCAAAGCCGCAGTTCGGCGATGTGGACGGTCCAAACCATGATATCCGCGCCATAGAGTTGTTCGCCAATGATACGGCGTTGGCGTTTGTATGGCGTCTCGGTTATGCCGAGCTGAGCGTTGGCGCGGGCCTGCAGGTCATCTAGTACTAGTAGCATACCTACGAGGAAAGAGCCTGAGCCGCAGGCTGGGTCACAGATGGTGAGGTTGCGAAGACATTCATTGAGTTTGGGCCATAGGTTGCGTTCGGCCAGGGCTTGGTCGGAGGCCTCTTTCTCAGCTGGGTCGGAAGCAAACACGGCGTCGTACAGGAGTGGTTTATGTTCGGCACCGAGGCAGTTGGCGAGCGCGTCCACGGGGCTGAGTCGGCACATTAAATCGATTTCGACGCGTGTGGTGTAAAAGATGCCTGCGGTATCGTGTAGATCTTCCTCTGTGAGACCTTCGAAGGTGACGTTTACGAGTGATTCGTAGACTTTCCCGATCATTTCTGGGTTGACGGCGACCTCGATGTCGAGGGGAGTGGATTCAGCAATGGTGAAGTTGTAGCGCTCTAGAAAACCTGGAGTTGTGCCGTTGAACTGGTCGAAGAGCAAAGCGAAGAAATCGTCCGGCCGATTCAACTCAAGTGCAGCCTCATCGAGGCGGTTGGATGTAAACAGACCGCCGTTGAGGTACGGCGCTTGAGCGAGCGCGGAGCGGATGTGTTTGGAGAAGTGACGGTGGCCACCGTGGAACTTTTTATTGAACGCTTCGAAGAACAGCACTGAGAGCCACTGCCTGAAGAATGTATCCTTGGGTTGGCCGGATTCACGGTACGCACGCCAGAACTCGGCAATGAAGTTCAGGTCACCACCGAGCCAGCGTTTACGCTGGATGAAATAGAGGAACAGGACGCGGTTGAGTAACTGGAGTGCGTAGTCGTGGGCGAAGACTTTTATTTCGGTTGGATTTTGGATTGTGGATGGGTGGGACGAGATTAGGATTTTTTTGGAGCTCGTTGAATACGTGGTTGTAGTCATCGAAAAACTGTTTAGCAACGGCTTCTGCATCGAAGGCGTGTTCAACCTTACTTAGGATGTCGTTGATGGTTAGCTGGTTGAGGCTTTCCAGTTCGAAGGCAAGTTCTGCTAGTCGCTCGATAGTTGTTCGCGCGTGTGAGTCAAAAGTGCAGGGTAATGTTCGCAACTGGGTTTTGCTGGGGTTAATTGGTTTGGCCCAGGTGAAGGCTATCGCATTTGGTTTGGATGAGTTATCCCGTGTGGCATAGCAGACTATCTTTGAGATGTGGTATTTGGAGAGTTCTTGTTGGACCCGGCGCCATGCGGTTATGTTGGAGAGTTGGTTTTCGGGCCATTGTATGAGGTAGACAGGTAAGCCTTTTAGTTCTGCGATGGGTACGGCTTCAATGGGTGAGGAGTTTGGGGTAGGGATTGGGATGGTGGCCAAGTTCTTAGGTTTACCCCAATTAAGTAATTCGCGGAAAAGTGTCTGAGGGCGTACCACCTCACCTTTTTCTCCAAAGGCTTTGAGTTTTTTATCGATTGTTTGGAGTTAGTTGTGGTGCATATGCGCGGTTTGGGTCCACTAATCCCATGGAGCAAATGATTTGGGGTTCAGGTGGTTCTTCGTCTTGTTCCTTGGGTATGATGCAAAGGTCGCCGTTTTGTGCAAGGTTGTACGCGATGTTTACCAGTTCTTCGTTAGAAACGCCCAGTCTGATATGGCGGTTGATTGTGTCGGTGGCAGATTCCTTACGGGGGTGCTGGTAGATGAGTTGTAGGAGTTCGTCGAGTTTTTTATGGTTTGGTCTTGATGATTTTGAATGGACCGACGGTAATTAAATAGCCTTTCCCAGAGTTTGCGTCTGGGGTTACATAGGGTACCAAGTTGGCCAATTGGGAAGCGTTGTTCCTCAATTGTGATTTCGGCGCAGCGTGCTACAAGCTGGTGGTGGTTAGGTGCATGCGGGCACGGTTCTGTGTCTGGGCCGCAACTGATTGCCTGGAAGATGCTGTATGGCGATTCTGAAATAAGGTTGCCTTGGTTGTCGACCCGTACTGGGGCGTCGGTCCCATTTGGATACCGGAGATAAGTGACCACTCCCGGGGAGCTTCCCTCGGCGATTTCGGTGTCGGTAAGTTTACGTGCTGATGAAACGATGGGCCGCAGTGTACGTGCTTCCTCTTGGTCTTTTTTTAGATGCGCTGTTCCAGACTTGGAGTGCAAGGCTTGAGAGGTCGATGTCTCGGTCATCTTCCTCTATGAAGAACTCAGCTTTCTCGGTGTATAGTTCGATCAATCGTTCTCTGGCTTTTTCGCCGAAGAAAGACTCATCGGCGCCGATGATTTCCTGATTTTTCTGGAGACGTTCGCTGAGTCTTTTGTGGAGGTTAATGATTTTTTCTACGTCTTGGGCTGGCCAGAAAGAGTACACGAGGACGGTGTCGTGTGTTTGCCCGATACGATCTACACGGTCAGCGCGTTGGATGAGCCGGATGATGGCCCAAGGCAAGTCGTAGTTTACGATGATGTAGCAGTCTTGAAGGTTTTGGCCTTCGGCCAGGATGTCGGTGGCAATAAGAACCCTTAGTTCGGTGCTATTATTGGGAAGTCCACCGTATTGGTTTGGGCTGAATCGCCTGACAATGGTTACGGGGTCGCGGGTATTTGTGGTAAGCACGTCAATGTCTTTGATGCTCTTTTTGGCGAGCTGGGTGTAGAGATACATGGCAGTGTCTGCGAATTGGGTAAAGATGAGGACCTTATCTTGGGGGTGGATTTGCGTAAGTAGATGGTAGAGTGTTTGGAGGTTTAGCATCCGTTTCCGGGTTCCATGGGCCAGCCTTTTGAAGGATTTCGAACAATGCTTTGGCGTCTGATTCGAGTGCATCTGCAAGTTCAGGTTTAAAAAATTTTGCGTCTAGCCAATCAAATTGGTCCCGGTATTCTTCTTTGTAAGTGTCGTAGCGTTTGCTGGCTCGGGCTCGGTATTCGCTCCATGAAATGATCTTCGACGGGTTGATTTCTTGCAAATCTGCTATTTGGGTATGTTGGTCGGAGTCGAGTGATTCGGCGAACTCCTCGTCTGTATCACATAATTGTGGATCTAAGGTTGCAAAGTCTTGGCTGCCGATGGGGACTAGTTGGCTAGTTTTATATCCGTGTAGGGTGACAGGGTTACGAATTATATGTCGTTGGATGGAAAGTAGGAAGCTGTATCCACTGGATTCTAGGCGTTCGAAGAGGTTAGTTCTGCAAAATCCGATGAGTCGTTTACCAGCGCGGTTGAGGTTTCTGATGATCCGGAAGTTGGTTTCGTCGGTTTCGCTTTGCGCCTCGGGTCTGAGGTAATTGGCAAGTCCGTAGCGGGGTAGCTCCAGGTTTTCAATTACTTTGACAGTTTCTTCGTCGAACAGCCTTGCCTACTGGTCTTGTGGGTCTTTTGGATCAGTTGGGAATTTTATCGTTTTGAATTGGTGTTATGGCAGGTAGTTAGGTTTCCATTCAAGGTCACGTAGTATCGGTTTTTTTCTGGGTCGAACTTGGCGTAGTATTTGATGATGAACTGGCAGGTGCGCCGTACGAGGAATAGGCGCATGAGGTCTCTCCAATCCTCAGGGAAATTGCTAAATTCGAAAGCCTTTAAACATGATAATGAGGCCAAATTGTGCTGGACCATGAATTGTTGTATGGCATTGTCACCGTTTCTTCTTAGGCAGCGTACGAGATGGTCGGGTGTTGGACGTGCAGGTCTTCGGTTTCATCGACGAATAATCGGATTTGGTTGCTGATATCGGAATAGTGTTTGTTAAATGGTGTAGCTGTAAGTAACAGCACTCGGGACTCGTTCCGGTCAATGTACTCTTTGATAGCGCGATAGCTTTTGTTTTCGCGATTGCGGAGGTGGTGGAATTCACCGATGATAACGAGTCGATATCGGGGCAAAGTTGGGAGTTCTTTTGTTACGCTCCCTAGGGAGACGACTTTACCGGTGATTTGGTAATTTTGGAAATGCCAGTCCCACATGGGGGTGAGTTTTGGAGGGCAAATTACTTGCGTGTTGTAGTCATTATCCTCTTGCAAGAGGCGTGCTATTGCAGTGGCCATTAATGTTTTGCCAAGACCCACTACATCACCCAGGAGAACCCCGCCGTATCGGTATATTTTTCGCACAGCGAGTCTGACGGCGGCTTTTTGGAAGTCCAACTAAATGTTCTGGAAGTTGGCTGGGACTTTAAACTTTTGGTCAGCTTAACGTGCATCTTCCGATAGGTAATATGCGATCTTAAGGTAGATCAGGTATGGTCGGATGCCTTCTATGCAGGCCCAGCTTTGCTCTATAAGCTTAGCAAGTTGGTCAGTCAGGTTTACGGAAGAGATGTTGTTCAACGATCGTCAAACCACTTTTGGAGCTTGGCTGCGGCGTCTTGGTCGACTACATCCACGTTGAGTTTGCCTTGTTGCGAAAGTCCGGCCAGGGTGAGGTTACTGCTACCTATGAACCCGACCAATGGAGCGACGCGATCTTTGCGTTTTACTAAGTAAAGCTTGGCATGTAGTGGATAGCGCAAAAATGCTTTGATGATGACTTTCTTTTCTCAGAGTTGTCTGGCCAGAGTTTTGAGTGTGCGCTGTTGCTGTATCTGATGGGACACCAAATTCAAGTTGTTTTTTAAATCCTTCTGTTGTGCGTGATAGCACGAGGTTTTTTGTAGGGCCGTCTAGGATGGCGGAGTCGGGATTAAATTTTGTTCTCTGAAGCAGCCTCATTTCTTCTTCGGGTGGCCGGTACATTCCACTAGTACACGACAGGCGTGTTCTTCGTCGCCCCCTTTGAGGCGGTCTACGTGCTGTATTATTTGGTCCCAACCCCGGAGATCCGGGTAACCCACACAGAATGAGCATCCCGCTTCCTCAGAAAGAACCCTATGTAGTCCATCAATCAGTTTAGTCTTGATGTTGTCGTATATGATGGGCATAGATGCTATTGCTTTTGGTGATCTACAGATTCGGTGTTGTGACAAGTGTTTGGTTTGGAGTCGCTGGTTAAGTCCAAAAAATGCTAGGATTGCGGTGGGGCGGGTGAACTATAAAAAATGAAGTTGGTGGACAAATAAGGGATTCTCGCTGGTTCACTGCTGGTGATTGGTACGATGAAGTTTATCTCCCTGCGAACAGGAACGGGAAGGGACAACTTTTGGGACTAGCCCAAAGGCGGCAAAATTTGCGTACCACGCACGTACCACTACCTGTTAGCAAAAGGAGAAACAACTGGTTTCACCCGATGACAGTTGCGTCCGGGCGTTACCTCGGCTATGGAATCGTGGTTATTGAAAGAGTAGAAATTTTAGCTGGCTGCTTTTATAGGCGAGTAAGGGTGATTTCACAGGCATTTCCTCGGTGGGTTTCTTCTCCAGGAAGCCACCCATCTGCTGCAGGATAATATCCCTCAAAGAAATCTACGAAGTCGTCACTGTTTGCTTGGAGGATTTTCCCGATGCAGTTGGCAAGTTCCACGGAGGCTTCTTTGATAAGGGAAATTGTGGTAGTACTTATGCCGGCTCCCAACGAAATCGTGGTGAGCAAGCTGTGTAGTTTGCTGGTTTTAATTGTATGGGAAACTTCGGTTAGGACCTTTCCAAAAGCTCGCATACCTTGGTCAGATTCCCAGATCATTATTCGAACTGCAAGGCCCCCTGTGATGCGGCGGGCGGGGAAGAGAAGTGCTCCGGATCCGAGAAATTCGCGAGTAAAGCCGGGTTTCATGGGGATTATACATTGCTGAGGGGTAGAATTAATCCCAGGGTATTCAAAAATTGGTGCACCGCTGAGATCCCAGCTCCATGCTAGGAAGTACACTTCATTGGTAGGGTTGAGGAAGTTTTGCATAAAACCTTCAAACCCCAGGGTCAGCTTTAACGATTTCAGGGCAAGTCCACGAGCCCCACTTGAAACGTCTAATTCTAACTGGGCAGGTTGAATTGCGCGTGTGGCTTCACGGATGTCCGATACTGTCCGGAATAGTTCAAGGTAAGGACGTGTGGCGCGCTGCACAGAAGCAATCTTTGCTGAGAAAATGTCAAACGAACCGTACTTTATAAGTGCCATAGTCGCTCCTGTATTTGAGTTTAATTGTCGATCCTCGGGAGACCCCCGTAAGTTGGGAATGGCTCCACCGTTACAGTTTTAGAAGTTTATCGACCGTTTCGTTTTGGTCAAGGTGTTGTTTTCTATGTTGGATGGCTGTTGTGCGTGTGGCGCTTGAAAGCTAATTAGGAGTCCCAGGCAGGATTTATAGTTCGTGATTTAAACGTTAGAGGCGACCTAGATCCGCAAGCCAATTACCCCAAGTATGATGAGTGTCAATGATATTACCTTGACGAGTGTGATAGGTTCTCGGAACACCACAAAGCCGATTATTGCAATGAGCGCAGTACCAAGTCCCGACCACACCGCGTAGGCGATGCTAACGTCGAGCTTTTTTAGTGCCAAGGTTAACATAGTGAATGCCAAGCCATAGAAGATAAATATTAGCATAGAAGGAATAAGCCTGGTGAACCCTGCAGAGAGTTTCATGGAGGTAGTGCCGCAAACCTCCATTAAGATCGCTAACGCCATGTAAATCCATTCTTTCATATTTGTGGTGTGGTTTATGTGACCAATGCGAGCAGTAGTAATAATTCCGAGAGTTTTCGCTAAGGCAGAGCTTATCAGAATCAATGATTTGGAAGCAAATCCAAGCTTCGGTTGATTACCCAACGGTTTCTAAATAATAGGTGGTGTAACCACCTCACCAGCCCGGTTAAACACCGTGACAATGAATTTACCCAAAAAGTTTTAATTTAAAGTTGGGTGCTGGGTGAGCCTATTGGGATGTTGCAGGGCTAATGGGGTATGATGCGATAACTTTGTAAAATCCGAGTTTAAGTTTCAATGCTTCAGAAAATTTTGGGTTTTGTGTTGAGATAAGTAACCGTGCCTCGGATTAAAGAATTTTGGGCGCTCGGCTATGTTGTGTTGGAGCGGTTTTGTAGCGGGTGCCTGGGGACGGTAAGCCTATGCCTGTTAAATGGGGCAACGAACTGGAAGTTCCCATGACGTGTCGTAGCGGAGCCATAAATACCAATCCAACCCCTCAGCGTAGCCGACGTGGTCACATGGCGGACCCTAGGGTTTGGGACAGATCTTTGCACTCCCATTCGATGCGCCTGAAATAACCCCCATCACAGTACGAGCCCCAGAGTTAGATCTATCCTCCATCCCACCATGCCAAAACCCTCCTGTTGCAACTAACACCACACTCCCCCCAGAGATTAACCATGCTACCCCAACCTCTGCCTCTGAATTCAATTATTTACCCTCTCACGAGCGCAGCTACAAAATGGTAGCCACCGCCGTAAGGCAGTGGATTAATCCAGTTCCCCCATAGCCGCCGTCATAAGACGGCGGATTAAAAGGGACGGCCGGTTCCTGCCGTTTGACCGCTGGAAAGCGAGCAGATAACCATTCTTAAACTAAGTATTCCGGTTTAAGTATGAGCTCTTTGTAATAATCGCGCTCTCACGAACGTGGCCGCGGTATATGAATGCTTTTCCGGACTGCCGGCTTACCACTGTCAGAGATAAGTATATTTTTGACGGGATTGGTTTGTGACGGGTAGAGTTTAGGCATGAGGGCGTTTGTTGCGACGGCGATTGTGTTTTGTGGCGGGTTTGCGGTGATGGTTTTGGAGATTATTGGGGCTCGCTTATTAGGCAAGGATTTTGGCAGTTCATTATACGTGTGGACGAGTCAAATTGGGGTTGTGATGATAGCTTTGGCAATTGGGTATTGCTTGGGTGGGTGGCTAGCAGACCGCCAGGGGCAGCTGCGAGGGTTAGCTTGGTTGGTTTTGCCGGCTGCAGTAAGCGCGTTTTTTATTCCTGAGTATGCTGGGGTATTGATCGGATGGATCGTTATGCGTCATCCGGTAGACCAACCGATACCTCCAATCTGGGAAAAATTGGATCCTGCTCTGGGCAGCGCAGCTCTGTTTTTGGTGCCGTGTATCGGTTTAGGTGCAATTTGTCCGTATATGATTAGGATTTGTGCCCGAGACATAATGAAGGTGGGGCGGATTAGTGGTTGGTTAATTGCTGCCAGTACAATGGGCAGTATTGCAGGTGTATTTGTTTCCGGGTACCTGTTGATTGATCTTTTTAGTTTGCCTATGATATTTCGTGGGGTTGGAATATTAAGCCTGTTTTTGAGCCTTTTGTGCATTATATTTAATCCGATAATGGGTTCGATTTGGCACTCTAAGGCAAAGGCGGATGGGTATGAAAATAGGTAAAATAGTATGTGGTTGGTTGTTGTCGGGCATAGCGGTTGGATTTTGGTCGAGTCTATTCGCAGGTCCAGCAGTGACTTTGTTTGAAACGGTCACCGCATATCACTATATCCGAGTGGTGGATCAGGATAATGTTCGCACATTATATTTTGATAACGCGCCTCAGAGTAGGATGTTGGTACAATCGCCTGCCCTAGGGCATTTTGGATATGTGGATTTGTTCCATTTGGCGCGGCTGTGGAAAGACAGCATGACTAACGTTTTGATGATTGGTCTGGGGGGAGGTAGCGCCCAGCGCTCATTCGAAGCTTTTGATCCAAATCTCCAAATCGAGACAGTGGAGATCGATCCAGTGGTGGTGCGGGTGGCAACCAATTACTTTTCGTTTAAGACGGGGTCGAATCAAATTGTACACATAAATGATGGACGTATGTTCCTCCGGCGGACGACGAAGGTTTATGATCTGATTGTAGTGGATGCGTATACAGCGAGCCGGTATGGAGCGGCGATACCAGTGCATTTAGCCACGTGCGAGTTTTTTGTACTTGCTGCTAACCGGCTCACCACCAATGGGGTATTGGCCTACAATGTGATTGGCACAATCGATGGTTGGCAGCGTAATTTGGTGGCAAGTATATATAAAACAATGAAAAGTGTATTTCCCCAGGTGTACTTGGTACCAGCAACTGATTCACTAAACGTGGTTTTGGTTGGAGTGAATGGCACCAATATGATCACTAGCTCGGAACTTACACGTCGAGCGAGCGAATTAGTGAACGCGGTCCGGATACCGTCAAGTTTGCTGAGGTCTGTCCCGCAGATTAGGTTTGTACCGCCGCCTTGGTTTGATCAAGGGATAATTTTGACTGATAACTATGCGCCTGTAGAAGGCTTAACTCGAATGGGTCGCATTCAATAAATGTGTGGGCGTGGTTTGGCTCAATTATTCCTCCTCTTTTGTTTCTGGTAATTGACCCCGGCGTTTCACCGACACATCTGTGCAAACCCCACGTTTCGAGGATGCAATAAAGTCGATCATGGTCCTTGCTGGTGCGGAAGTAAATCGGGCACGGGCTTGCTCTAGGGCTGTGCTTATATTGAGTCCCTGGCGGAAAAGAAGTCGGTAGAGACGTTTTAGTTCCAATCGTTCTTCTGGAGTGAACCCAGCTCTACGGAGGCCGACAATGTTGAGTCCACAAATTTCGTTACCGCCAGTTGCAATGGTAAATGGCGGTAAATCCTTACTTATTGCGGAACCGCCTTGCATCATTGCTAGGGTGCCTACTCGAGCGAATTGGTGCACAAGACAGTTCCCACTAATAAACGCCCGGTCTTGCACAATGACATGTCCAGCAAGTAATGCCCCCCCAGCGATAATGACGTTGTTTCCGATATGGCAATTATGTGCGACGTGGCTGTGTTGCATGAAAAAGTTATGTGAACCGATAATGGTGGCGCCTTCTGGATCGGTTGCCCGGTGCACTGTGACGTGTTCGCGAAAGATGTTGTAATCGCCTATGATAACCTTTGTAGGGTGGCCCTTGTACTTTAGGTCTTGAGGTGCGTCCCCAATCACGCATCCTGCATGGAATTGGTTGTACGCCCCGATGGATGTTTGGCCAGTGATGTACACATGGGGACCGATCACACAATGCGGCCCGATCTTGACCCCCCCATCTATTACTGTGTAAGGTCCAACTTCGACCGTGGGGTCGATCTCAGCCTTTGGATCGATTATCGCTGTCGGATGAATCATAGTTACACTTTTGAGGTACGTTAGCTTAAGAAGGTTTAAGTGGGCAAGACAGTGTTACGGCCTTTAGGGTGAGGTGATTTAAAGGCAATTTAATCGGCTTTCTGTTGTAGCCGACTCTGAGAATGTTGGCTTGGCAATGGGTTCCTCTGACAAAGGTTGTGAGTCGGTGTGTTCAGTACATTGTATTCGGGGACACACCTTATAAATTTGTCGTCTTGGGAGTTTGAGCGGGTGACCAGGCAAAGTTCAACGAGGTGTTGTCTAAGGCTTGTTCTCCACGCTACGTAAAGAGGGATTAATGTATTGGACGGATTGTATAGTTTGGCCTAGGGGCTGCTGAAAGTTTAGGGGGGGTGAGTGGTGCACTATTTCTGTTTAAAGAAGAGTTGCGCTTAGATGCAAGTTATGGTCAGATATTGCTTGCGATGGGCCTTCGATTGAAAGATCAGCCGCTAGGGGAGCGGCCGCGCGAAAGATTGATTCAGTATGGTCCTGACGCGCTTGGTCACGCCGAGTTGGTAGCCATTTTGCTTCGCACGGGGTACAAGGGCGCCACAGCAGTAGATGTGGCCAAAACGATGTTGGCGCAATTTGGATCGCTGACCGCCCTGGCAAAGGCGACAGTTGACGAACTTGCACGAATTAAAGGTGTGGGACGTGACAAAGCGGTTACTCTTGTGGCGGCTTTTGCTCTGGCTCGGAAAATGAGTGCCGAGCTTAGGTGGGAATCCCCAGTTTTAGATTGCCCGGAGGCTGTAGTGAAACTTCTGCGTGAGGAAAACCTTTTGCGTGACGTTGAAACGCTGCAAGCTTTATTGTTGAATACGCGTCGGCGATTAATCCGCGTTCACGAGATAGCGCGGGGAACATTGGACGCGATCTTGGTGCATCCGCGTGAGGTGTTCAAACCGGCAATTGCGGCGCAAGCTTCCGCAATCATCTTAGTTCATAATCATCCTAGCGGCGATCCATCCCCTTCCGAGGCTGATTTAGCGGTGACGCGCAAGTTAGTAGCGGCTGGTCAAGTTCTGGATATCCCAGTGTTGGATCACATTATTATTGGGTGCGCATCCACACAAAGACAAAAAGATTTTGTATCCTTACGTGCGCTTGGGATGGACATTTTCGATTGAGGTCAAAGTTAGGGAGTTATGGAATAGGTGGTGTTTCAGATGATGTGCCAGTGGATGTGAGAAAGACTTTGGCGGTGGGGGTCTCGTATATTCCTGGTTTGGTGAACCGGAGAAAATAGAGGAGCACCGCAAAATCGTACAGGGCATGGGTTAAGATGGGGGCAATAAGGGATTTGCACATAATAAATTCAATCCCGAAATAAACCCCGATCGCTGTTGCGGCTATTGCGTAGGCTGGGCTGATAAAGTGGCATAGACCAAAAAGAATGGAAGTACAAATGATAGCCGCGGGGGTGCCAAGATATGCTGATAAGCCATGTTGAATGACCCCTCGGAATAAGTATTCTTCACCAAGCCCGGCCAAAACCGAGATCAGTAATAACTGGGGTATCGACCATTCTGCGAAGAGTGGCCGGACAAATCCATCTAGAAAGCGCCGAATGCTGGTAAATGGCCGGATAGGTTTACTAATTGTGAATACGAAAAACGCTAAAATGGGAATTGTGGCTAGTACACCCCCCGTAATGGCTTGAGTCGAGAAAATTAGGAGTTCATTTGTGCCAGTACATAGAGTGAAGTTTAGGACTACTCCTCCAAGCAGGATTCCAAGCTCATAGGCGCAAGCCATCCAATACCATTTTTTTGTACCTCGAAGTTTCATTTGGGAACGAGTTGGCAGTTACCTTGATGTGGTTAAAGGTCGATGGATTCTCCTGGTTCGAGCAAGATGAGTTGTTTGAGTACGGAATCGAACTTCTGGATGGCTTGCTGTTTATCAATTGCAAGTGGTGGTATGGTATCATAATGAATTCCTACAACTAAGTCTGTATGAAGCAATGTGGCGGCATGCACAGCAGTGTCAACGTCCATAGTGTAAGTTCCGCCAATGCATAGCACAGCAAACTTGAGTGGGATGAACCGGCCTACGATATCCATTTCGGCAGTTAGGCCTGTATCACCAGAAAAGAAAAAATTTCCTTCGGGTGACTCTATGACGAAGCTTACGGCCGTGCCGCCATATGTGCCGTCTGGCATGCTACTGGAATGGGCAGCCTGGACAAGGCGTAGTCGGCCAAAGCTAAATTTAGCTACTCCCCCGGCGTTCATTGAATGTAAGCGTTGTAATCCTTGTTTAGCTAGCCATTGCGTAATCTCGTAGTTAGCGATTACTGTAGCCCCAGTTCGTTTTGCGATAGGTACAGCATCAGCAATGTGATCGTAATGCCCATGGGAGATGAGAATGTAATCGGCAGGCACGGTTGAAATTTCGATGTGTTTAGCAAGGGGATTCTCTGAGATGTATGGGTCAAAGAGCAGATCAACCCCCTCAATCCGGACTCCGATGCACCCATGACCGTAGTAAGTGAGTTTCATAGTCGCACTTTGTTATTCTGTTTTTTGAACTTAATCATGAAGCTAGGTCTGCGTACGGTCAATGACTTGGTGGAACCAATACTCGTAGCATTTTTGGGATTACAGATATTCGGACGGGCAATTCGCCTGCCGCTTCACCATCGACTTCCACTGGCACCCGAATATTTGAGGTAATGTACAATGTATCGGTTTTTACCCTGGTTACATTATTTCGCCCGACTTTTCCTGCGAGAAGAAGCTTCAAGCCAGAGACAAGAAGCCAGTAGAAATTAACGCGATGGAACAGGCAGAGATCGAGGTGGCCATCGGTAAGGTTAGCCTCTGGAAAAACCTTGTAGCTACCGCCGTACCGCTGGCCGTTACCTATTAACACAAACTGCGCAGTGTAATGGGAATTTTCGAACGTGACTTCAATTTCCGGGTGTGGTTCTCGCATGGCTTTTATTAGGGCTACGATGTAAGCAAGGGGTCCCACATATTGTTTGAGGCGAAGGTTTACTAATTCAATTGCTCGGGCGTCTAGCCCTATCCCAGCCATTTGGACAAAATATCGAGCAGCACGATTGGAATGGAGGAATTCTACTTTGCCCACGTCAATTTGTTTTTCGGCCCCAGCCAATATAATTTGCCATGCAGTTTTTATTTTTGGAGGAATACCGAGCTCCCGCGCAAACACGTTCATTGTCCCTATTGGGAGAATACCCAGTCTTACTTTTGTAGAAGCCGTAGGCATTGATAAAATTCCGTTTACAACCTCGTTTAATGTTCCGTCACCACCCGCTACGATAATGGTTTGGTAATCCTCAACCACTGCTTGTTGGGCTAATAGAGTAGCGGAGCCCGGTCCACTAGTAGGCATTAGCCGTGGGGCCGGGTCTAACAAATGTAAGGTGGCTAAATGTTTATGGGCTTTTAACCCACGAGCTGCCGGATTGAAGATTACGCATGCGTGCACATTGGATGCGTAATAGTAAAAGTTAAGCCGACGTGTGGCCAGGATTAAAGTCCCGCCGAGTTCTCAGTATCAGTTTTTGATAATGCAATTCATTTGGGCCACCTGGTCGGACCTCCGTTTTGTTTCAGCTACAACTTGAGTTGGGTTGTGCGCTTAGTGCGTTACTCGACAATCTTGAGTGTATAGTATTGCGAGGCGGCGCTATCTTGTTTACGCGGGCCGAACGCCTTTGTCTCGTACTTGAACAGGTACCGATATGTAATCAGGTTTACAGAAGGTGGGATGTATAGGTAAGCCTCCCATCTATTTGTCATAAACGGGGTGGGTTCCATGGGGATCAGGTTAGTCTGGATCTGGACATATGCTTGGATGGTCTTCCAATCCAGTGTTTGTTGCCTAGAACTGAATTTGACGGACACTTGGTAAAGGTTGTTTGTGCTGCGAGACATAACCCCAGGAGTGAGGTTTGTAAATCGTGCAGCGCACCCAGCTACTAACACCGGTAAGATTGCTAACCAGAAAAACCGTTTTCTCATATTGATTTATCGTGACTTTCTTGGCCTGATTTGTAAAGAAGGTTTTAATGACTTGCGGGGTCAAGCCTGAGCTATAGCTTAATTAGTTCCTCAGCTATTTGCACGGCATTCAACGCAGCACCTTTTAAAAGCTGATCCCCACAAACCCAAAATGCAAGCCCGTTGTCAAATGCGCAATCTCGCCGGATCCGCCCTATAGCACAGTTGTCCTTGCCACTCTGGTAAAGCGGCATTGGATACTCAAACTTTTCGGGGTTATCAATTACCTCTAGCCCAGGCGCTTTGCTAAGCACTTCGCGTGCAGTTTCAACAGTGACGGGTTTTTCGAACTCAGCACTAACCGCAACTGAATGTGCCCGGTACACTGGTACACGTACACAAGTCACACTGGCACAAAAAGTGGGATGATGCATTATCTTGCGACCTTCATTTTGCATCTTCATCTCTTCCTTTGTGTAACCATTCGGTAAAAAGGCGTCTATATGAGGCAAAAGATTAAATGCAATTTGATGAGGGTATACCTCGCGAGTCACAGGTTCCCCAGCTACAATTTGTCTTACTTGACGATCAAGTTCTGCAATAGCCTTTGCGCCTGTTCCAGAAACCGCTTGATAGCTAGCAGCAAAAATTCGTTTGCAGAAAAACGCTTTGTGCAAAGGATATAGCGCCATGAGCGTTATGGCTGTGGTGCAGTTTGGATTGGCGATAATCCCACGATGCCATTTAATATCCTCCGCGTTTATTTCAGGGATAACCAATGGAACATTGTCATCCATTCGGAATGCGCTCGAATTATCAATCACCACACATCCAGTCGCTACGGCTACAGGCGCAAATTCTTTTGAGATGGAGCTCCCTGCACTGAATAGGGCTATCTCCACCGTCCTAAAACTATCTTTTGTAAGTTCTTGGACGGGAATGTCTTCTCCTTTGAATGGGAGTTTTTTACCAGCAGACCTCGCGGAAGCCAAGAGAGTCAATTTTGAAACAGGGAAATTACGGCGTTCAAGGGTGCGAATCATTTCCACACCCACTGCGCCGGTTGCACCCACTACCGCTACATGATATTGGCGGCTCATAAATTTTCCTTCATTTACCATGCATGAATAAACGTGTCAACGGATGAAAGACTTTTTCACAGTCCTTTTGGGCGCCATGTGTAAACATGGAGTGTTCCATTTGCCTCTGGAGGTGCATGACTGTCCAAGTACATTTCCCTCATCACATGTCAGGAACCACTAGGCACCCACAGGGCAAAAAACCTGGGCCCTAATTTGTAAGAAGTTGATGGCATTATTTGGTTGGAACTCGAAAATGGGTAGCTCTGAAAATGGTAAGCTGTGAGGTTGGGGAAAGTTTTCATCCTGAAGGGTATAGCGATAGGAAGGGGGGTAATTGGTGGTTCAGTGATTGTGATTTTATCTGAACAAGTAAAACCCTCAAAACGCGCGCTGATTAGGAGTGCTGTTAGAGAATTCGAAAAGGAAGCAGAAGAAGTGCAGGGTTATTTGCCTGCAGTGATAAAATTGAAAAACAGACTAGAGGGAATCGGGAATGTCGGTGATCTGGAAACGTGTGGTGTGGGCATGGGTGGAATGGGACAATGGATGGCAAAGGCGTCAGCGTCCGAGGGTCTCTGAGGGGGCAGTCCTGGATGTTATAAAAATAAAGCACTTTCAAATGATGTGTGTGCATGCGTGATCTGCTCAAGTGGACGGTGAACCTGATGTGTCTATTGACCAATATCCCGCGGCTTTTCGAATGAGCGATGTCAGGGTAAAGCAGGTTGTTGGATGTCCAGAGCTGCTCAGGGGTTCTGCAAGGCTCATGTCGTAGAGTTGAGTGGACATATGACGGGGTTGGACGAAGGATAAGCCAGAGGACGTTGGTATGGACGAACAATGCATGGGCCGTGGTTGAGGATGTAAAATTTGTGAGTGATCCAATGCTATTTGGTCGTCACATTGTAGAGCTAAACGTGCCGAACAACACACTTGTGCGCAGTTACGTTTGGGGATTAGATCTTTCTGGGATGATGGATGGTGCTTATGGAGTAGGTGGTTTGCTTGGGTGACGTTACACACTGCAACTGGGCCTGCTGCTGGGGCCCACTTTGCAGCTTATGATGGAAACGGTAACGTGGTTGCTCTTGTCAGTGCCAGCACTGGGAACGAGACTGCGCGGTATAAATATGGTCCATTTGGTGAACCAATTCGCGTCACCGGCCCCGCAGCTGCCCTGAACCCCTTCCGGTTTTCCACCAAGCGGACCTGCAATACCACTGATCTGGTTCTGTATGAATATCGGGCGTACAATCCTGCATTGGGGTGTTGGGCAAGCAAAGATCCAATCCGAAAATGCGGTGGTTTGCATCTTTATGGGTTCGTGCTGAACAACCCGATTAACTACTACGACCTCTTGGGATTGAAGGCCAAGAAGTGTAAGGAAATAACGAGAAAGGATGGGACACCGTTCATCTTTTTCGAACCACCAGAGAGCGAAGGCGGCGGATGGAAGATCTCACGGTTGAACTTCATTTCTGGGGGTGGATCGACTCACACGTTCATGGACGGTTTCAGCGTTGAATGGTCTGCAAAGGTCGAGGTCTACTGCCGCTGTGACGACGGTTGCTTTGAGGCTCGCAAAGGAACTCGCATTCACTCGAAAACGTTCGATGGTCCGCATGATTGGTTTGTAGTGTACGAGGCAGGCGCAATGCCGATATGCATCCCAACGCCAACAACATTTCTTGAGGCCATTGGGGAAGCCGTCGCCACAGTTGTTGACTCGAATCTACGTAAACCCATCTCGATAGATTCATCCACCGCGAACGAAATTGCGGAAAAGATTGCGGCGAACCGCCCAACAAAGCCAACTGACGGTAAATGGAAGGACAAGTCTCCATGCGAAAAGTGACCTGGATAATAGCTGGAACGCTCGTTGTCGGATGCCTTTTCTTCGTCGCCGGCTACTACACTGGTCGGCTTCTTCGAGATCGCGAAGATGTAAGGGTTAACATCCCTGTGTATGTCCGAATGTACAACGACCTCTTGAGCGGAAGGCTTGATAGGGCCACTAATTATCTTGGGATCTATTTGATGGACCTGACCAAACGGTATGATGAACTCCAGCGGAACGCCTTACTTCGACTAGCCACCCCGAAAGCGTATTTCAAGTCTCCTAGCTTTCAGACAAGCCTTTCCGAAGCGTGGAACATCGCAGCGCAGCAAGCCGCGAATATGATTTGGATCGGACCACCAAAGAAATCCGATTGGCCGGCTGTCCCGCCAAACGGTGAGAAGTAATTTAGGCTGCTCTGTGCCGCGCCGGAGTTAGTCGGTCATCTGTGCCCGCCGCACAGCTCTGAGTGCTGGATGTTCGCTACTGAGCGTATCAGATTTGTTTGGTTTAACTGAAGCAGGGTGGTTATTTATTCCATAAGATAACACGAGAGGCGTGACGATTAGCTAGCAATACGATTAACTGAACGGCTCACGGACATAACGTTGTATGTAGGGACGTCCAGCTCTTGTGTCCGCGGTGTCTCTTTAGTCTACCAATATAAAAAAGTCAACCAACTGGTTCGACTTACCATTTCAGACGCTTTATACTGATTGTTCGAATACGACTAAGTGGGCTATGTGATTGCTGGCAGTAAATACTAGCCAGACGGCACGCCAATGGCCGGGCAACAATTTGAGTATGGGTTTGATGACATAGGCAATCGCAAGGTAGCTCGACGTGGTGGTGATGAGAACGGCTGGAACCTACGGCAGAGCCTATACACGGCCAATCTGCTCAATCAATACACACAACGTACTGTGCCTGGTTTTGTGGACATAATTGGTATTGCCTTGGCGACGAAGCCGGTGTATGTAAATGTACAGTTGGCGCATCGGAAAGGTGAATACTTTCGCAAAGAACTAAGTGTGAACAACGCATCAGCGCCAGTGTGGCAACAAGTGACGGTGACCGCTTCGGGCGAGCCCACCATCACAGGGAACCTCTTCGTTCCTCGGACACCTGAACCGTTCAGCTACGACCTCGATGGAAACATGACCAGTGACGGGCGGTGGAGCTACACGTGGGATGCTGAGAACAGGTTGATAAAGGTTGAAAGCCGATCTGACACGCCGCAGCCCTCGTGGCGTCGGGTAGAGTGGCAGTACGACGCTTTGGGACGCCGGATTCGTCAGATTACCTCCGACGGCAGCTCCGGGAATTGGGTGGTGACGGAAGACCTGAAGTTTGTGAGCGATCCGATGCTGTTTGGCCGGCACATTGCAGAGCTGCGGGCGAGCGACAACGCCCTGGTCCGCACCTACGTCTGGGGCCTGGACCTGAGCGGCACAATGGACGGCGCCGGCGGTGTGGGCGGCTTGCTGTGGGTGACGCTGCACACCGCCTCTGGCCCTGTCGCAGGGACGCACTTCGCCGCATACGATGGGAACGGCAATATCGTGGCTCTGTCGGCTGCGTCGGATGGGTCGGAAACCGCCCGTTACGAATACGGCCCCTTTGGCGAACCCATCCGCATCACCGGCCCCGCAGCCGCCCTGAACCCCTTCCGGTTTTCCACCAAGCGCACCGACCCCACCACCGACTTGGTTCTCTACGAATACCGCGCCTACAGCCCCACCCTAGGCCGGTGGCTGAGCCGCGATCCACTCGAGGACCAATTCATCCGCCGGGGTGTTGAGCAGATGAACCAGCGTTTCGGGCGTCAAAGCAAACGTGATGTCTCACCGTATTTCTTTGTTAACAACAATCCGAACCTCTTCATTGACTCTGACGGAAGGTTGGCGACCTGTCCTCCTGGGAGTATTTTAGGTGCGACCTGGGGAATCGCGTTGGCCGAGCCGACCCCCGTCGGCGAAGTAATTGCGACAGGTGTTACTATCGGGGTTGGAGTTGCTGTCTGCGTTGACGTAATAAGTCATTGTTTGTGCAAGAGGCGTCATCCGACTTGGATGAAGTGCCGCAAGGACGCGACAAATGACCCAGTGAAGGCGCTGGCAAGAGATGCTGTTTCAGTGCCAGGATGGACTGGCCCGTTGCTGGCGGCCGTCCATCCGAGAGGGCCAGCCAAAAACTGTCCAGGTGGAGCACCAGGGGCGCGGTTCGGAATGGAAATCAATTACGTTCGATACACCGAAACCGGCATTGTCAGGTGGGAGATGGAAATCCCTGTGAACTGCTGCGCTTGCTGCAACATCTTCACGAGCGGTGTTTCCTGTGAAGTTGTTCATCGTGGTATCGGCTCAGGCGGACAGCCGTTGCCGCCCCCTGTCCCGTGAACAGCATCATGTCAGAGATCGTTTTCCAATACAGGGGAGCAGCGGGCAACACTGAGAGCTACTCGATCGCCTTGGTGTGTGTGTCCCAAGACGACCGTGGATTTTTCGGGGAAATCTCCGTCAAGTTGCCTCAGTGGGAAGTGGCCGTCTCGAGCTACTTTTTCGGTTGGTCGCTCAATTGCTTTTTGGAGGACCTCAAGGCGATGCAGACCAAGCCACGCCATCGGGCTTCACTCCTCAGTTTCGATGAGGAGATTGAACTGCTTGTCGCGCCGTCATCGAAGCGGGCTAGTGCAATTGCACTTAAGCTCCTCTGCGGTGAAAGCTTCAAGGCTGATTGCTTCGCGAAGGAGACTGAACAGGACTCGCGGAAGAAGCCGAGGTTGATTCTGGACTCTGGCTTCATCGAGCTTGAGCGGTCATACTTGGAGACATTCTGTCGCGACATTCACGTTTTCTTGGCAGGAAAGACCTTCAGCCGCGAGCATCCCTCCATCGGGCTTGGCTGAGAAATAACAGAAGCCATGGCGGTGTCCAGCCAGAGGTGTAGGGAAGTTTAGGCTGCGGCGAGGAAGGGCAGGCTCTGCGCTCGTGCCTCGCTACTGGCCGGGCCACCCGCGCTTGTGCTACAGCCCTCGCGCTGCGTCTTCGCTGTGGCGTGAGGGGTTTTTTGATTGAGCAAGCATCGGATTCGATTTGAATTGTTGAACCGCATGACGGGATATGTCAAACAACTAGCCAGCCGGACGGTGCCGGGATATGTGAACATTCTGGGCGAGGCGACCAATGCGGCCACCGTGAGCGTGAACACGAACTTGGCCTATCGCAAAGACCGCTATTTCCGGGCGGAATTGGCGGTGAACAACACCGCCAATCCGGTCTGGCTGGGGATCACGAACGCGGCGGTGCTGCCGGTGGACGCCAGCAATTACGTCGCGAGCATCGAGACGGGGCATGTGTTTGTGGTGCGCTCGCCGGAGGCGTTCAGGTATGACGCGGACGGGAATTTGCTCAGCGATGGCCGCTGGAATTACACCTGGGATGGCGAGAATCGGTTGACCAAAGTCGAAAGCCTGACCACTGGGCCGACAGGGTCGAAGCGGAAAGTCGTTTGGGAATATGATGGTCAGGGTCGGCGAGTGCGGCAAACCACGTCTGACGGTAGCAGCGGCAGCTACGTGGTGGTGGAAGACTTGAAATTCGTGAGCGACGGCTGGCGGTACATTGTGGAGTTGAACGCGACGAACAACGCGTTGGTGCGTTCCTACGTGTGGGGCCTTGATCTGAGCGGCTCACTCGATGGTGGTGGTGGCGTGGGCGGGTTGCATTGGGTGACTTTGCACACCACCTCTGGGGCTGCTGCCGGGACGCACTTCTGCGCTTATGATGTAAATGGCAAAATTGTAGCTCTGTCGGCTGCGTCGGATGGGTCGGAAACCGCCCGCTACAAATACGGCCCCTTCGCTGAACCGATCCGCATCACTGGCCCTGCAGCCAACCAAAACCCCTTCCGCTTCTCGACCAAGCGGACTGACTCCACCACTGATTTGGTGCTGTACGAATATAGGGCGTACAGCCCCGGTCTCGGCCGCTGGCTGAGCCGGGACCCGATTGAATTAGCCGGTGTCTACAACTACCTTGCGAATGATTGCCTTGGAAAAGCTGAGATATTGGGTTTGTGGAACGAAGACATTCACTATACTGCTACGGGAGGCTGGGCGGTTAGTTTGGGAATCACACTCGCAGCTTCTGAACAGATAGCAAGATCGGATAACCGTGTTGATTCAGATTATACAACGCTAAAATTTTCCGAAGCGAATTGGTCTTGGCATTTTGATAGGTCTAAGGGTGGTGAAGATTCGCGGGTTCGCCATGCATATGAGACATATGAGAAAGCCCAGGGGTGCTGCAATTGGGAAGTTGGGCAGGATGATTGGAAATGTGCGGCGAGGGAATTGGGCATGGGGTTGCACGCATTGCAAGATTGGGTTGCACATGGTGATTTTAATCGGTGGCAGGAGGCTCCGAACATAGAACGAGTGCCATGGTGGCCGCCAAGTGCGCGATTACAATACCGGCATAACGAGTTTACCCCAATAAGAGGTCAAGATTACCGTACCGTAGATGATTGGATGTATGATTCTTGTGACCTTGACGGCAGGCCAACACTTGAGTGTTTGGTATTTGCAAAGCGCACTGAGTATGGGGACAATTTGTTTTGGGCCCCGTTTGTTTTTGGGCTAAAAAGGCTTTGGACTACTGAGGCGCTAACGCTAGACTACTTGCGAGCCTTTCAGGAGTTTGTGCGAGCGAAGGGGAAGCCGTGTGGGCAATGCAGACACCATTTTTTAGGCGAATGAAACAAGCATCTACAAAAAGGGCTATGCTGCTGGGCGCGATTGTAGGTTCTTTGGTAGGAGTTTTCTTTGGATTGGTTACAGTCGAGCCTGTGATGAATGGTGATTGTAGAATTATAGAGATTTTGACAATTCCCGCTATCTTTATAGGTGGATGCGCTTGTTTTGGGTTCTGTGTTGCATTTGGTCCCGCACCGACCTTGGAAAATTTTGGCGAGGTTTATCCGGCTTTTTTCGTGATAGGCGTTGGGGTACAATGTTGTCTAATAGGGATAGGATGCGCGGCGTTATGGACGAAGTTGCGCCAGCGTGCGCGCACTCCGTGAAGTGACTATGGTAAAGAAAATTTGGTTATTTGGGTGAGTTCTGGACTTACAATGGTGGATGTCGGCCATTTGAAAAGCTGCCATGCATCCTGGAGTTAGGTTGTGGATTATTTCCACCCATCTTCGAGTGCGGCCACACCCGTGTTGCTGGTGGGCAAAGCTTTCAGAGATTGCAAGTTTCGATAGGATGATTTGGTTGGTAGATACGAGGCCATGGAAAGCTGGGTTTTACCAAGCGCTTCGATTGCGATGGCGGTGAAGAGTAGCTACGAATAGCCTTAAAATCTGGATTTGCCCTGTCAGAAAAGGTGTGTAAGTGATTCAGAGTGCCCAAGGAACACGGGACTGTAAGAAACGCAACTCAAAAGACCAACTCCAGGAGCAGATAGTGGTGAGCAGAGTGAGATCGCATTGTTTGCTCACAAAAAAACTCATGAGCGAGGGCGATACGCTTCGTTTTTGGCGGAGGTTTTTAAGGAACGGTTCGTTCTTTTGAGTTTGGGTAATTACGCCCATGCTGGTAAGGGGTAACTGTTTGGTAGGGCGCGTGGCTGGGAAATATTTGGGCGGGTTAGGTGTGGAGGTGCACGCATGATTTGCTTTGTTTTTTGAGGTGGCGTCCACGTCCAACGCCTGAAACCGCGGCCAAACTGGGTGTGCCGATATGAACAGTTCGGTATGTCGCAGCAAGGGTTTGGCGGGCCCGTCATAATCTGGGTTTGTCCACCCTGCGCTGATGGATTGCCTAAAATGGGAGTGGGGACCTGTCAGTCCGCAAGGGACATCTGGTAGGCGACAACTGAAGTTGGATGGCTCAGCGGGGGAGACACTAGAACGGTTGGAATCTGTGCCAGAGGATTTACATGGCCAATTATGCTGAGTCATTACAGTCAACGTACATTGCTTGGGTATGTGGACATTATTGGGATTGTCCTGGCAACAAATCCGGTGTATGTAAATGGTCAGATAGCGTATCGGAAAGGCGAATACTTTCGGAAGGAGCTGAGTGTGAACAACGCATCAGGGCCAGTGTGGCAACAAGTGACGGTGACGGCGAGTGGTGAGATACCTGTGATTGGTAACGTATTTGTACCACGGACACCTGAACCGTTCAGCTACGACCTTGATGGAAACATGACCAGTGATGGTCGTTGGAACTACACCTGGGATGCAGAGAACAGACTGGTGAAGGTGGAAAGCCGGTCTGACACGCCACAAGCGTCGTGGCGGAGGGTGGAGTGGACCTATGATGCCCTGGGTCGTCGTATCCGTCAGATTACGTCCGATGGCAGCTCGGGCACATGGGTGGTGGCGGAAGACCTCAAACTCGTGAGCGACCCGACGCTGTTTGGCCGGCACGTGATCAAGCTCAACGCCACGAACGTGGTGGTCCGCACCTACGGCTGGGGTTTGGACCTCAGCGGAAGCTTGGACGGCGCCGGCGGCGTGGGCGGCTTGCTGTGGGTGACGCTGCACACCGCCTCTGGTTCGGCTGCGGGTACGCACTTCGCTGCATACGATGGAAATGGCAATATTGTAGCTCTGGCGGCTGCGTCGGATGGGTCAGTGACCGCCCGTTACGAATACGGCCCCTTTGGCGAGCCGATCCGTGTCTCTGGCCCCGCCGCTGCCCTGAACCCCTTCCGGTTCTCGACCAAGTATCGGGATGAGGAAACTGGCCTGCTCTACTATGGCTACAGGTACTACGATCCGAGCACGGGGCGGTGGCTATCGCGCGACCCCATCTGGGAGAGGGGAGGGATCAACTTGTATGGGTTTGTTAACAATGACCCTGTAGGCGGTGTTGACTACTTTGGTCTCTTTTGTTGCAAGGGCCAATGGTATAACCCATTCACACATTGCTGTCGGAAGGGCAAGATCATCAAGCGGGGGAGAATCGACACTGGCATTAGGCTGTGCAGTGCGCCAACCCAAACTGAGCCGAAAGTGGATCACGTTTGGCTTGAAGGTGACGGATGGAGCGCCGGGTTTTACCCGAACGGCGCTACGGATGGCACGCTTCCTGGTCAGGTCATGAAGCCAGACCCTGCTTCCAAGAGGGCGGGCAAGGTGTGTGATCCTGTTCTGCTCGATCCTTGCCATCACGACATCGATACCTTTAAAAACTGTCTTCAGACCTACATCAGCAACACTTCCGCAAACCCACCCATCTACGCATTGATAGGTTTCCACTGTGTTGTCTGGCGGTCAGTTGGTCTGACCATCTGCAATTCTGATGCTTGGTATGATGGACCATGCCAGCGGTTTGGCGTCTGCTACAAATGAGTCTGCTACAGATGAAGTTTAACCGGCTTGTTCTCGTCGCTGTCGTGGGAAGCGCGATTGCGGTCTGCGCGTTTGTTCTCCAGATCAAGCGTCACGCCGGACAGAAACCGCATCCAGCCCAGCACAGGTTGCTTGACCTAACTGAATCGTCAGCAAGCGCAACTTTTGTAGTGCCTGAGGGCGAGCTGTTCGATTTCGTCATCGGCGTTCCGGAATCCGCTGACCAGGGCAGCCTTCAGGGGACGCTGGTATTGCTTCGGGGTAGCAAGCGTATCTATGAGCGGGCATTCTCTGCCGAGAACCTGAAGCCGTGTAACTGGTTGGCCGAAGTTGGACTCAAGGGGTATATCATCTCGTGGCCGGATGGTTCAAACGAACTCGATACGGTTCTCCAGCCGGGAGAAGCGTATGAAGTCCAAGTCTCACTCGGAGAACGTCCGGCCTTGCCTGTCTCACTATGGCTAACGCACCTCCGGACGTTCAGAGCATATCAGAAGTCGAGGGCGACAAACTGAGTGGGACAAGAGACTTGCTGTGCTGCACGAAGGCGGTAAGGCATCCGCGCTCAAGCCGCGCTCGAGTTGATCGGTCATCCGCCTTCGCCGCTGAGTTCCGGCGGGCCAGGCCCGGTTGTCTGCTATGGGTTAGCCCCGACCCGCTCCACGTAGGAGGTAGCAAGCCCCCGCCGCCCGGCCTTGGCCGATGGCGACGCTGACGGGGGCTAGCTTCGGCCCCGATTTTGGCGACCCTGACGGTCATGATCCCAGGCGCTGCCATCGCGGTGGGCGGCGCAACTCTGCGGGACGCCACCTGAGCAGCCCTGAGAGGCAGAGGCCAGGGATCGCTTCTTACTGAGGTGACAAGGGGCGGTTGGAAGTGTGTGACGGCAAACGACTCTCTTGACGCCGCGTCAAGGGGATGGTGCAACTGAGCCACCTGGAGCTGATGATGGGCATGACGATCACCGGGCTGACGAGGCTGACGCCTCCTTAGCCGCAATAGCTGCCGCCGTCTGGCTGACGACTGCCGCGACTTCAGGAGGCAGCTCGCGGTGCCGGTCCAGGTAGTAGCGGGGAGTGGCGGGGTCGTATTCCCAGAGCTGGTCCGGGTCCAGGGGCACGAGGGGGAGTCTGGCCTTGTTCCAGGCCCAATGGACCAGTTCGCTCTCGGTGAACCACCAGCGGTGCGTTTCCCAGGCGTTCACGTCATCGAACAGACCGACCTCGGCTTCAATCTTGCCGGTGCTCATGGATGCCAGGAACTGGCGGGGGTCAAGGCTGTGAGGGAGGTGGTAGAGCTGGCGGCGCTTGTTGCTGGGCTAAGCGCCCTGGCGAGCGTGAACGGGTCAGTCCTTATGAACGGCTACTAAAACGGGTCACCCATGAGAGGTTCCGGTCAAGACACAAAGATTCCGCTCGGACATGCCTGCCTGTGCGTGGCCGCACGCAGGCAGGTTAGGCAGGGCGACTGGATCGGACTTCATCGTCCATTCCGCAACCGCTGGATTATTGAACGGGTAACCAGCCATGAAACTGTTCGGGACCAGGACGGACAGTGCCGTGCATTTCGCACGTTCGCACAGCATGCGGCTGCGACCTTGGACATGGTCCTGCACCGGGGCATGGCTGACAAACGGCCAATCTGTTTGGCCAATGGCGGCGATGCTCACAACACTTTGGCTTGCTGAGTTGTTAGGGTGATTGTAACTTCGGTTTGTGAAGAAAGAGTTGGTCTTTGAGGTGGAGCAGGACGGCGATGCGTGGGTAGCTGTTTGCCACGAGCCTGAGATGGCAACTCAGGGCGAAACGCTGGATGAGCTGCTGGTCATGATCCGCGACCTGGTGCAATGCCGGTTTAACGAGGCCGACGAGCGGCGCCAGTGGCCGATTCGGTTGCATATCTTGCACGACCCGGTGTGTCAGGCCAGGGGAGATGAAGCTGCCGCGCGATCTTTCCGGCGAGGAGGCGTGCCGGGCATTACGACGGCTTGGTTTTGTGTTTGTGCGGCAAACTGGGTAGCATGCGCATTATGCCAAGGGCGGGTTGCATGTATGCGTGCCGATGTACCGTGAACTTGAGCCCAAGACACTTCAATCCATATTGAAGCAGGCGGACATTTCGTTGGAAGAGCTCCTGAATAACCTTTGAATCCGAGGCAGGGAATGCATCGGCGCTGGCAAACAAAGAAAAGCGCAAGAAGGCACATGCGCGAGTTACACGCTACCAACAACGCTCTGGTGCGGAGCTACGTCTGGGGCCTTGACTTGAGTGGCACGCTTTAGGTTGCGGGTGGAGTTGGTGGGTTGTTGTGGATTTCCAATTTTCAATCTCCAATTGGTACGCATTTCGCCGCGTACGATGGGAACGGGAACGTGGTTGGCCTAGTAAGTGCAAATACTGGTACTGAAACCACCCGCTACGAATACGGCCCCTTCGCTGAACCGATCCGCGTGACCGGGCCCGCTGCCACCCTGAACCCCTTCCGCTTCTCGACCAAGCGGACCGATCCCACCACCGATTTGGTTCTCTACGAATACCGCGCCTACAGCCCCACCCTGGGCCGGTGGCTGAGCCGGGATCCGATTGAGGAGTCCGGCGGCTTGAACTTGCTGTCGATCCTGCACAACTGTCCGACTGAAGGGGGCGATCCCCTCGGGTTAGAATGTCAGGCGTCTTGTTCGTGCAAGAGCGTGAGCATGACAACCAAGACCAACCTTGCAGTTGTGTTCGAGGAGGATAAGAAGCTCCATATCGGGGTGAAGATCGATCTGGCCATCCGGACTGTGGGTAACCAGGAAAGGTGCAGGTGCACTGGAATGGATAAGGGCATCGTCAAGGCGGTTATTAACGGCCAGAGGCTGGAGCGACGGTTTGACGGCGAAGTGCAACAGATCCCCTGCGATATGCCATTTGATTTGCCTGGGGCTGAGTTTGAGTCAATCCCTTGGGGAACCGAGCTGAACATCGCGTTGAGCATGCAGCTGACCGTGACAGTGGTCTGTGAGGGCACAGACGGAAGCCGTGCCGAGAATGCCATTACAGTCGCAATTGACCCGCCTCGCAAACTGCGCATCCGTCTGCCGCCGAAGCCCGGCGGGAAGTGATTATTGGTTTCGCTTTGGAGTTGTTGCAGGTGGTCCGTATGAGAACTGGGGCTCTGATGCGATTGGTTGTAGTGCTGCTATTGCTGGCCGCAGTGTCGGGGTGCGTCTTCCGGCCCGGTGCAACGCGGGTGACGGTTGTGAGAATCGACCCTTTTGACCCGGCGTTGCTACGTGAGGTGGAGGAAGTCTTGAAGCTATGTCCACCAGGCACGCGTGGGCGGGTGGCGCAAGAGTCGCTAGGCCCACGGTGCCGCTTGGTTCGGCTTCACGGGCTGTCGGTTCGCCTATCGACAGAAGACAAAGTTGCTAAGCAGCTCCCACGCGACGACATGGTTCTTGAATATGAAAGTCCTCACGGAGTGGTATGGCTTCAACTGGCTTGGCCCTCGGGCGGGAGGCCGTCCTTAGACGCTGCCGTGGTTTCGGATGTAAGAGCCGTCCGTTACATCTGGGTTGATTTGGACTGAACGTTTTAAACGGGTAGCCGGGGCCTTCAGCGCTTAACGGTGCGTATGCCGTACGCGCCTGGGTGTCGAGCATCAAAGGCCGCGGGCCGTCCGCGACCGAGCAGTTCTCGGCTTGTGACCAAGCTGCCTTTTGCCGCGGGGCGAGCTGCCCGCGATGGGGAGGGAAGGAACCCGGCTACCGGCCGATCGTCGGCTGACAGACGCTGCGCATTAGTTGTAACCGTCCGGTGGGGTCCATGGGCTCAATGGCACGGCGAGTGCCGAAGCCCGCTCAATTTGCGGGCTTGTGGCTGGGTTTCCAGCAGCGCGGCGGCAGACTCCACAACTCGGTTTGTTTCATGCCAGGCAATCGGTTGAGCACATCGCGCACATATTCCCATGGGTCAATCCCACGCCGGGGGCAACTTGACGCAGGTTGGATGTTGGGAGTATCGTTGGGACGCTCAGAATCGGTTGATTCGTGTGCAGCGTCGAACTGACACACCGCAAGAGTCTTGGCGGACGGTGCAATGGCAATACGACGCCC